>Ga0208855_1000005_pt1 | contig 141122 bp, 161 predicted proteins | sample LakMenEpi17May12_FD_150708 | JGI IMG/M metagenome (GOLD analysis project Ga0208855, IMG submission 150708) | Freshwater microbial communities from Lake Mendota, WI - 17MAY2012 deep hole epilimnion (SPAdes) | ecosystem: Environmental > Aquatic > Freshwater > Lentic | place: Lake Mendota...
TTGTCTAAAAACAGTATCTAGAGGAACTTTATGTTTTGTTGCTATACTTTCAGGAGAAAGAGTCTTTTTGTCTAGAATATGTTTCACTTTTTCTAATAAAGTCATAGGGGATCCCCATAAAACGGCCACACCCTATTTATAAATCAAATTCTTTGCCTGTGATGACAAAAATTGAAGCTTTGTACATATAATACAAAATTGATGCAGTTACAACGAGAAAAAGAGACAAGAAAACAACAATCAATATGCCAAGAAGAAGGATCCCGAAATATGTAAAATCTCTTACAACAAAAGAATAAATGAACAGACCAAAGAAAAGCAAAAGCCCAGAAAGTTGGAAAAAAGTAGAAATGCGTTCTTTAATGTTGTCGCTCATTTGTGCCACCCTCCATAAATGCAATGAGTCAGTTCGTGACCCATATGTTCTGGCATATAACGTTTTGCTGGTCTAATTATATGTATTGTGCAGGTATTTTTGTTTGGATCAATTACAGCAAAAGCATGAACATCACCATGAGCGACGCCATATTTTTGTATACCTTTTACAAGTTCATTACGAGTATTATATTCTTCTATAATAACTCGAAAGTCTTTTCTTACGGCAGGCGGGCTGCCTTTAAAAACATAACCATCTGATGCTACTGGTTGTGCTATTGCAGGAGTGGCCATTAGCAAGGAGAACAATATTTGTTTAAGCATTTCTTTCTTTCGCATTTATGGTGCCCACTATCCGAATCGAACGGATGACCTTCTGCTTACAAGGCAGACGCTGCTACCGACTGAGCTAAGTGGGCGTATTGATCAATTGATAAAATATTTTTCTAGGACTTCTAACTTGTCTTGATATTCACTAATTTTTGCTAATTCAAGTTCCATGGCAGCAGTATAATCAGTATGTTCGTGAATTGCCATAGGGTTCGCGAGCATGATTTCGATATTTACTATACGTTTGTCGATTTCTGCTTCGAAATATTTCTTCAAAGAATATACGATTTTATCTCTCATAATTAGGTCTTCCCCTCATATTTATCAATAACTTTTTGCAACGCCTGTTGTATAAACTCGTCAATAGAAATTCCTCTCAAAGCGGAAGCAGTTTTTATATACTCATAATCTTCTTCTGATAATTCCAGTTGTATCTCAGTCATGTTTTCTACAGAATGTTTGGGTTCGGACTCTTGCATCTATTTTTCTCTCAGTAGCCTAGCGGGTCAGCCCGCTTCCTTAGCATGTTTTACGCATAGAGTTTTATGCCAGCCATTAGTATACAGTTGACCAGGATCTCCACACTCCTCACATGTCCGCTCACTCATAAGTTCAGCCATGGTAACTATACCCGTAATGTGATCGTCCCCGCCTGTGTAATAAAAACGAAGACCACCAAACTTTTCTTTAACTTGTGTTGCCACTACTTGAGGAATAACTTCAGTTAGTTTTCTGGGTTCTCTGTTATAATAGGCTGGCCAGTCTTGAAAGTTTGAAGCAATAGCCTGTTCAAGATCTTTGTTAAATTTAATGTCATACTCTCTTGCTTTTACAGAGTAATTAATGTGACTTTGAATAGCAAAACACATTATATCGATAATGTTGTACCAGCCGTCGCCACAGTCAAATCCCCAACACATTGCTGTTTGGGTCATATCTGCGTGACGGTCCGCAAATATAAGCGGATATTTTTCACAAAGTTGTTTGTCTAGTTCAGGGCTCATAATTTATGCCTTCTTGTATTGGCTCGATTTTAAACATTTTCCATCCCATATCATTAGCAGCTTTTTCTGCTTCTTGTTGGGATTCATATTTCAGTATTTCTATATCCGGATATCCATTGACAACCCACAAATAGCTACCGTCCCTACCGTCCATGGGAACTTTAATACCCCAATACAGTTTTGGAAAAACGTTTTCAATCACCATCTTTAACACTCCACCCAATTCTTGCTAGATCTTCTCTGATCTCGTCAGTTACCTCGCCTTCCTTGGTAGCGGGTCTTTCCTCAAAAACTCCCATACCAGAACAGTAATAATCTATATAATCTTCATTTGTACGCATAGAAGAAACAACAGCACCAGAGGACCTCCAGCTACAACTCCACTCTACGCCTTCTTTTACAAAAACATTATTACACATAGCCGCATAGAGACTTTGTGCATAATTTTTACTAGCCCTTACCTTTCTGTAGATAAAAGAGTCTTTGATATCATTTTCCATATCAATCATATTGAAGTTCCGAATCAGTTGGTATCTTCTGGCATTGGCTTATACATCACAGTCTCCATTAAAATCCACTATGACAGTATACTGCATTGGAATCAAATAGTCAAGCGTTTTTAATTCCACAAACACTCGTAATATTTTCCAAAAAGAAGAAATCCATTGGAGATACGTTTTTGGTATGCATTACGCGCTTCTTGATCCACTTTATAAGTATGGTTAGGACCGTGTACCATCTCGTAATATTTTGGCTTCCCGTTTTCACCGATGGTTGGCTCAAAACTCCAGTCATGGATACCGGTTTCAAACTTGGCTTCCCAGTTATCGTCAAGTTTATTATGAAATGCAAAAATCATTTCATTAAGAACCCAATCCCAGCGCTTGAAATGAAGATTGTCAACTTCTCCCTCATTTGTAGCATTAGTACTACGAAGTTCTTCCGGAACATCTTCGTTATCGACATAAGGCGCCCCCTGTTTAGTTGCCTTAAGTTGCACCAACATAGGAAGAACTATGTGTGCTAGAGTATGATCCATACCCCAAGTATCCCAGCGGTCAATACGAACATACACTTTTTGCTGTCTTTTGCGGTAAACCCAAGCAAGAAACTTATACAGCAAAGTTCTGGGATGATCTTCTCCCAGCTTTTTTGGAGTGGGTAGAGTTTTCCCATGCGCCAACCAGGTACCAAAGTTATGCACCCAATCTGGAGGATCTTTGAACCCATATTCGTTTGTTACTGGTTTGGCCCAGAAGCAGAGTTTTTCTGCTAACTGATATGGGCCAAACCAGCTTGGGTGTTTTCCAATACGTACTTTCATTTGTTTACCTTCCACTCAAACTCGCCTGTTTGCGGATTATATTGAGCAGCCCCATTTTCTATGGCTTGAGATTGGAACGTTCTTTCTAAAACAGTAATAGAACTATACCATGCTACAAAAATAGCAAAAATAGCAAGCCACAAAACAATTTCTACGTTTTTCATAACGCGCCTTTACGTTTCCACACTGATCCAAAAAATACTCGCATCCAGAAACGAACCCACCAATTTGGTACGCGACCTTCAGCGGGCTCCCATGTTAAGAAAGGCGAATGTTCTCCAAACAGATGGCATATCCATCCTGAGCTAGGAGGCGATTTAATAACGTACGCACTAGATTCTGTAAAAATGTCTTTCATAGTGCAACCTCGCCTTTATCTTTAAACCCAACGTGCCCACCACGCGCTTTTATGCGCTTTAGGGCGTCTTCAAACAGTATAGGGGCATAGTCAGTATGCTCTACTGAAACACACATGTAGCGGGGATCAACCTGCTGATTGTGCATAACTTCCCTGTAGTGCAGATGCCCATGTATGTTACATCCAAAGCGTGCTAAACTCTCTGTATGCACGGGTATATGGGACAGTAGACAACCGTTCATAACATGGTAGCCACGTATGTCACGGAAGTGCTTAGCGTACTCGTCCATCTTAAAGATGTCGTGGTTGCCTTTTATAAGCACCTTGTCACCGTTAAGTTGAAAAAGTACGCGATGCATTTCTTTGGTACGCATTGCTACGTCGCCAAGAAAATACACCTTGTCATTTGGCTTCACCACAGCGTTGTAACGCTTGATAAGCTCAACGTCCATCTGCTCTGCGTTGTCAAAAGGACGCAGCTTAGTTCCGTCGTGACGCAGAAACTTACATACGCCTTCGTGTCCGAAGTGCGGGTCAGCGTAAAGAAATACAGCAGGCATTTTTATTCCAGTTCCTGTTTATTTCACGTATATTCTTTTTTGGCTCCGCGGGTTGGACTCGAACCAACGACCAGTCGATTAACAGTCGACTGCTCTACCAACTGAGCTACCGCGGAATAATTTGGCGACCACGGAAGGAATCGAACCTTCGACCCACAGCTTAGAAGGCTGTTGCTCTAATCCTGCTGAGCTACGCGGTCTAATGTTATCAAAATGTAGTTTGAGTTGACTGAATAGTCACACTATTCGCCCAATCAAGCCAATCTCTTTCTTCTGGCTCTAGATTTTGACCACGTCGTTCGCGTAGCTCCAACTCAATGGCTACCTTTTCGATTTGTGTTTCGCCATCTTGAAGACAAGGAAAATTGAAGATTCTCACGTTCATTTTATCGCCTCACAACGTTCAGTTTAACACATCATACCTGACCCAGACAGGATTGTCAAGCAAAAAATTTACCTTTTTTTGCCTATGTTGTATTTAGCGGAAAGTTTCCAGTTTTCTTTTTCTTTGTGAGGTAAGACCTTGATTTGATTCAAAGAAACACAAAAAGCTTCCGCTTTCTGTTTATTAACAATTTTTAACAATTCCCAACTTTCGAGGAGAAGGGCGATGGCATTTCTTCTTCTTATATCTGTTTCGTCTATGTCAGTCTTTTTTCCGTCCATACGAAAAAGTTCTTTGAAATGAACAATATAATATTTGCCCCTTTTATGAAGAATATGGCAAGACTGATAAAGGGTGTTGAGCTTTTGAGAAGCCACGCCAATTCTGGTCAGAGTTTCTTTGACTTTTAAAAAATCATCTGGTTCCTTAAGGGTTATTTCAAGTAAATCGTCCAGCATTTATTAAACTCCACCGCCTTCATTTTTTATTTTTATCTCTTCTATTTGTTCTGGCGACAGTAGCTTGATAACTTCTTTAGCTTTAGTTCGATTATACCCGAAATACTTTACCACAGCATCAAGATTCTCGTCGTCAATTTTCTTAGCCCATTTACTGAAACGTTTCTTGGGTCTGACACTATTTAGGTAAAAAGAATATTGAAGTTTGTTGTCTAGATGGTGGTTCATGTTCATCATATTCGCATACTCAATCGTATCCGGAAAATATGATAAACTTGCGTTAACTATAAATGGCAGATAATCTTTCTCGAGGGAAGGATCTTCTTCCATCAAGTCGTTTTTATTTAGATTGATACTATTGGTAAAATCCCAAGGACTAATTCTCGCGCTCATCATGATCACCGTATGCTGCTCTGTTTGATAACTCTAGAATCTTCTCGCATTTCGAGCAAACTCTAAGAGTCTTTTTCCCATCAACAGCCTCAAGAATAATTTTGGCTGAATCTTTGGGTCTTCTGTCTTTGCAAATATTACATCTTCTTAACGAAGCAAGGACATCCATATTTATCTACTCCTTGAAAGAGCACTCAACCATAACCTCGGTAAAGAACGCAGCAACGTTGATATCAGGATTCGCCACGAAAGAATGTTGGTATTGATATTTGCCAATCAAAAGAACAAGAGCGGGGATAGATTCTTTAGTGAGATAGTCATCAGCCTTATCATAGAAAGAACGGAACAAAGCAATTCCATCAATATCTGATTCGGTAACCCACTTCCTCATTGCGCTGAAGTTTTTGTTTTTGATAAACCCAACAAGTTGAGAAAGACTGACATCCTGTAGATTGGCCAGGATGCCAGAGTCGATTTTACCAGTAGCAGAATAAAGTTGAATCTCGTTAAGAACTCGCCTCCAATCAGGGAAAAACTTAACGATAACCCCAGCAACAGCGCCCTTTTCAGCTTCGATATTTTCTTTCTTGAGAATATCTACTACGCGCTTATAGAACTGTTTTGCCAGAACATCTTTCTCTTCTTTGCTGATTTTAAAGTCAACAACAGAACAGCGAGAATGAAGAGGAGCTATGATCTTATCTTTGTAGTTGCAGGTCAGAATAAACCCACAGTTCTTAGAGAACTCTTCCATGAAGTTTCGAAGAGCAGGCTGAGTTGAGTTTGTCAGATAATCGGCCTCATCAAGAATCACATACTTCCTTCCACCTGTCAGAGAAACAGAAGAAGCAAAGTTGGTGATATCAGTTCTCAGGGTATCAATGCCACCATTGAGCGATCCGTTGATGATAATATAGTCGCAACCAATTTCTTCAAGCATGGCTCTTGCGATTGTGGTTTTACCTGTACCGGAAGATCCCGCCAAAATAAGATTGGGAACTTGTTTATCATCAACGAATTTTTGGAATACACTTTTAAGTTTTTCTGGAAGAATGCAATCTTGCACTCGACGTGGGCGATATTTTTCTACAAAAAGAATATCTCTAGACATAATCATAACTCCTCATAATATAATAATCAAAAGCACAACAAATTATTTATTGAAACTTGCTGTACTTTTCCTCAGTAGCAATGAAGTATTTCACTTTGCTCCCTGTGAAACTTGCGATACCCCTAGAGCAGATAACAACATCGTAGTCATCAGAAAGCATCTTAAGATTCTCTGCTCGGAAAACTGCCTTGAATTTCATATCAGTTTTGCCGATATTGATCGTGAAGGCATCATTAGTTTTTCCTTCTGGATCGAGAGCTTTAAGCATAAGGTTAGATCCATCACCAACAACAGAGATGTTGGACAGACCAGCAACAGACATAGCCTTCACGATCTTCTGGAAATCTTTGGCCAGCAGTTTGAATTCAACATCTTCAGAAGGAAGATTGATTGTTTTTTCTGGTGCTGCTGACGAGATTTGTTCTGGATCAGCAAAATAATAAGACAGTTGTTGATCATCCTCTGAAATATTCACGAACTTGTCATTGAATTCTAGATCTGGAGAATCAAACAGAGAAAGACAACCAATAAACTTCTTAAGATCAAAGATCGCGAACTGACGATCGAACTCTTCTTCAACATTAGCAACTGCAAAAACAGCCTTTGAAGGAGAAATAGTCCTGAGTTGTTTACCCTTTCGAACAAGGATAACTGGGTTGATAGAAGAGAAGTTCTCAAGAACTCCAAGGGTTTCTTTGGAAAGTTTCATAATAAAAATACTCCTATTTTTTCTTTAGTTTGCTTACGTCTGCCGTTGCGGCAGCACCGATTTGGGCAAGATCAACAAGAGAACCGCCAAATATATATGAACCAACATGCTTCAGCTGCATCCATGGGCACAGCCAAACCTTCAGTCCAATTTTCCTAGACCACTGACAGAACATATAATCTTCTGACAGATAGCGTTTGGATTCAGGATCAATTGGCGTGTCGAAGAACGCCATGATCTCACGAGAACCGTCAAAGTGTTCAGTTCTTACGTGATCTGGTTTATAAGATTGCTGTGGGTAAGCCTCAGCAAACTTCTCAAAAGTATTGCGTCGAATCATCATGAAGCCTGTACCAGCCTCAAGAATTTCCGCTGGTTTGGTAAGAGAAATTTCAGTCTTACCGTTAGCAGGATTGAAGACATAATCGCCAACAAATCGATCTAGGACGCTAGGATCTTGATCCGCGAATCCTTTATCAACAGCTTGTTTAATTTTCTCCCAAGAGATACACTTCTTAGGATATGGGCCGCAGAGAATATCATATTCATCTTCCTCTGGATTCTCTGATTGCAGAGCAAGAAGAGCGATAACATCGTTGGCATTGAAGCCGATATCCGAGTCGATGAACATTAGGTGGGTGTCACCAGACCTCATGAATTCGTCAGCACAGTAGTTCCTACCTCGAGTAATCAGAGACTCGTTGAATAGGAAATAAAGTCTCAGCTGAATTCCGTATTTCTGACAAAGAGCGGAAAGGTCTGCGATCGATCGAGCAAACATTCCCGCGCATTGTCCGCCATACATTGGAGTGGCAACAAATAGTTTTCTATTTTTCAATACTTCTGTTGGGACTTCGATCTTGAGAGATCCGTCCTCTAGGTTCATTTTTGTTTGGGATTCCATGGTGATTCCTTCATTATTTGTTTATTATACTGCAACTGGTCATAAAGTCAAGCGTTTTTAGTCTTTTTTGTATTCCAATCAAATCTATCGTCAAAAGACTCATAATGTTCTTTCCGTTTTTCGTATTCTGCTAAGAAGAGAAGACAACAAATGGCATGGGAAATGTGAGATTTCCCAGTTTCAGGATCATTATCCTCTCCAGAATTGAATTTGAAGATATGTCTCAGTGCCGCCGCAGTGAGTCTCGAATACGCCATACCTTTGGCCCAATTGTATGGCTCATATTTTTCAGCCCCGAATTTTAATATTTCAGCGACTTCAAACAAAGCTTCTGTGGGTATAAGATCCATCGGCGGCTTATCTTTATCGTATTTGACGCCGCCATTCTCTATGTCAGAATTTTTTCTCAAGTACCATTTCTCAACTGGTGTCATTTAATTTTTTCCATGATAAAGTTTATAATTTTTTCTGAATCCTCTCTTTTATTGTTCTCAAAGATTTCAGTAATGAATTTAAGATTAAGATTAGAAAGTATATTATTGATTTTGCTTTCACGACCTTTCAACCAAGTTTCATCTTGATTGCTGTTTCGTTCTTTAAATCTTTCTGTACGGATTGATTTTGACGTGGAGAGATATACCATCGTCAGATTATATTTATCGTTGCAGTGATCAAGAAAAGACGAAGTGCATAGCCTATCGCCTTCGAAAAGAACAACTGAATTATCATCTAAACTAGCAAGAAATTTTATGGCTTCTGGCTGAACAGCCATAGACATTTTATCAGTCCCACCAAAAACTTCTCCGACTTCATATTTACCGAGAATATAGATATTTTCTTTTTGATGATATGGCACAAGTTTGAAATCAGTTTTGACTTCTCTTGAGATCCCAATACGCGCCATCAATTCATTCATCAGGGTGGATTTACCGCTGCCTGGCTCTCCAAATATAGCAATAACTTTCATGCGAAAAACATCTCCAATCCAATATCTTTTTTAACGGAATCTTTAAACATCCACTCTACTCTATCAATGGAACCAGTCTTCAGGTATTCGCCAAACCTATTCTTGTCTATTCCTGTGCGTTTGTCAAGCTTTTTATCAATAGTTTCTTTTCGAGCTTGCCACAAAACGTCCCAGTCTATCCCGTTCCAACTATCAGAAGAAACAGTAGATATCTCTTCAGCTTGTCTATCGAGATAATATCCCAAATATCTAGAAGAATTCTCTCTGAATATTTTCTTAAAACTACAGAGACATGTTTCCATAGTAAAATAATCTAATTGTGAGGACAACTGAGGAAATCTTTGTCTCATTTCAATTAGAATATCGTCGCTCTTTGCTTGCAGCCACTGATATTCTTTCTCAGTAAGTTTATTATTTATCCAATCTTGTTTGCTTAGAGCATAACACAAACCATTTCTGTGTGATTTACTCCCAGAATAATCTGACAGCATTAGTGATGTTGGTTCTATTTTTATTCCTGCGGTATGTTTAAGATGTTGAAGATAAAACCATGTTGTATATCTCCCAAACTTATAGAAGTTTTTATTTACAGAATTCCATATATTATCGAAATTTTGTTTTTCATTGTCAGAGTATAATGATTCTAATACATCTCTTTGCAATTTGTTTCCAAAATATTTTTGGTAAGACTCAAACATAGAAGGCAAATGGCCTTTATTGTATTTTGTGTCTGTTTGATATCTAAGTCTTTTATAGTTGGTGTTGTTCCATTTTGTTATTCTATCTACAGTAGCCAACTCATAATCGGGAAACTCATTCTTTAACACCCATGATGTCGGAAGATAATATGTGTTACCATAAAGCCAGCAAAGCCATATTCTTTCCTCGTCATTATGCTGATATCTTTTATTAAGATAATTTGTCATCCAAACAGAAGGATCACAATCTTTATATTCCAGAGACCATGCATACCATCGAATAAAGAGCTCTCTGCTATCCATAGAATTTTTCCAAATCAGATTGTTCAGACTTAACAAACACTTCTACACATCCACCTTTGCCTTTTCTGTAAACTGCTTTGTTTATGATAGGATCAGAGATAGAATAATCGCCGTTTGAAAAATTATTATCTATTATGCGAAAAATAGAAAGTTGGCTATTTGATTTTTGTCTACCCTGAAATACAAATCCACATTTCTCATAAAACAAAACAGCATCTGGCTCAGCTGAAACTCTGAAGTAATTCACCCCATCATCAACAGCTTTTTGCAAAGCCCACTGACAGAGTTTCTTTCCAACACCTGAGCCTCTGTGTTTATGAAATGTGTGCAGCAATTGAAGATTCATTATCTTGGGGTAATTCTTGGACACTGTTGTGATTATAGCACCACAAAGATCTTCTTCTAGCCACAACCCATAACAGTTGTCCCAGATATCCTGCATATTAGCCTTTGCCACAAAAGTCTTGGCGAATCTATCTTCTTTTTTGTCGGTAATATGGCGAACGAATTCTTCTTTGGAAGTCTTACGCAACTTCATGGAATTCGCGTTTTTTCTCTCCGCGTGATTTGTCATATTTTGTCTTAATCCAACCTTCATATTCCAGATCATCCCAGTTGAATTCTGGGAACTTTAAACTAACATCTGCTAAAATTTCCCAAACATCTGGTCCGTTATTCAAAGCAGCGTCAATAAATCTTTCTACAAATTTAAACTGAGATTCAATTTCCAATCTATTAGTTGTAGAACGAAAACATCTAAACTCAATAGTACCTGTATGTTTCATACAATACGTATTGATAGCGTATCTAAGTGGGCGACCCATAGATATACCATCTTTACCTGCGCATTGCAATTTGATAAAAGTGTCGAAGTCTTTCGCCAAATTTATAATGTTGCTACACATATAATCTGGCATTTCTCGGCCACCGTCAAACTTTAGATATGTTGTGGCGTTTTTGAGTTTTTTCATATTATATCCGTCATAGAATCTATAACAAGCAGCTATAGTCTCTTTTTGATTTCGACGAATATATTTGGTTAGATTTTTTAGACCTTCGATATCATTTTTCAGCCCAGGAACAAAAACGTGAAGATGACCGTGGTTGACGCATGATGCTGATGGTTGGTTGCCGTTTTTAACAAAGAGCTCATAAATTTCCATAATGCGATCAACCTGCTCTTGCCAGGTTTTAGTGGGCTTTGTGTTGATTTCTCCACCAAAAGGAGGATCAAGGCCCAATGGATCACAAGCAATATATTTGTATGGCTCTCTGATATTGACAATATCTGTTTCGGCATATTCCCATTTTCCGAGATGTTCCGGAATATTCAGCCTACGATCAATATCACCCCACTCTATTTCATACCCCCAAGTAAAACTCTTAGGATCATAATTCATACTGTAAATCTTTCCTGTTCGTAGAAATCAACTCATTAGAAATTTGGAATCTTTGACTATCTATAGTATATATGACATTCATGTCACAATCAAGCGTTATAAAATCTTCTTCAACTGTATTCGCTCTTTTTAAAATATCTTTTGTAGAAGAAACAATAACACCATTATTAAACACAGCCATTGTTAACGGTCTTTTAGCGTTTCTATAAAAACGAATCTTTTTGTCAGAATATAATTCACAAACCGCCATAGACGTATCAGGCCAAGCAGAAAGAGGTTCTTTTTTCTGCTCAAGAGTCTTTAGAATAAATTCTGAATCGTTTTTAGTTTGACACACAATGTCGTAAATGGACTTCCAGTTTTCTGGAAGTTCCTGTGTGATCACACCATTGTGAACAATAGAAATGTCATCATTATAGATTGGCTGATTATATTCTAGGTCTGAGGTAGAATATCGACAATGCCCAATCATGTATAGATTGCCGTCTTCATTGATAAAATGGTCTTCAAAATCGACATCTTTGAAGAACTCGTCAGACGGAATTGGTTTTTTTATTGTTATAATTTCGTTGTTTTGAATATAAGAAATGCCTGTTGCGTGCATTCCTCTTATTTTAGATTCGATGAAAACGTTTTTCAGAAGAGTCAATTGTTTTTTTGATGGGTGATCAAAAAACGCCCCAATAACAGAACACATGATATAAATTCCTTATTTCTTATCCTCGTGGTCTGCTCCTCCGGTTTGTATTTCTCTGCAATCTGTGAAATTCTCTAGCATCTCTTTCGGCTTCAGAAGTTCCTGGAACTGGGCGGTTTCCCCTTAACATTTCTGGATCTAAGAACATCCCAATCTGTTGAGCTGCTGAAAATCTGCCATTTCTCGGAGTGTATGGATTTTTAATATCATCTTTTGCTCTTTGAAACGCGCCCAGAATCCTGTTCAGAATTGTCATGGAAAATACTCCGAAAAAATAAAAAACAAAACGGCTAAGTAATATTTATAAGTTTATTTTTAAATTCCTGTATGAAAAAAGATTAAAAAAGGATATATGAGTAAAACAAACACAACAAGAATCACCCAACGTTTAATCGTAGACATATTTATAAAACCTAGTTGAAGAAACTATCAAGAGAAGAAACAAAGGCTTCTGGGTGATATTTCTCTAACGTTTTTTTGCCCAGTTTGTCAGTCAAATAATCATACCATTCTTTTTCATCCCACATCGAAGGCGAGATTCCATTCCACAATGGTCTTTGCAGAGGATGATCTTTATTTTTTCTTCGATCCTCTACATATTGTTCTCTTGTCCTCTCATATTCCCAAGATCCAAGCTCCAACATCTTTTCTCGGAAATAACAAACAATAGAAACTCTTTCTGCTTCTGGGAAATTAAGTTTGATCTCAGTATTACCATGAATAATTTCATGATTGTTTACCAGAAGAAGATCTCCTGGGCGAACATCAACAGCGATTCGATATTCAGGGAAAATCAGATATCCGCCTGTGTATTCTCCGTCTCCGAGAGTAAGAAGATTTGAAAGACCGTCTTGAAAATCTCCAGCGTCACGATGCGCGGCAGTCCTAAAGCTTTTGTTCACAGTGATTGTTGTGAATACTGTTTCTGGTACAAGAAACCTGCTATCAATTTTATCACAGGCAGCCTTTTGATTGCCCCAGCGCCAAGGCATCAAATCTTTATAACCCTGATTGAGTTTTTGTAGGAACGGAAAAGCTTTGGCAAATTTTTCCGGATTATCACGAGTGTATGATGTCGCTCTTCCGAAAGGAATTCTAGGATATCTATCGTACCAGCCAGCAACGCCAGAGTATACTGATTTTGCATAATTTGTGAAAGATATCCATTTGGTAGCAATCTCAGTAGCTTCAGCAATTTGTTTTTGTCTGGGGAGTTTTTGGACCTCATCAACCCAAACATCAAACCAGCCATGATACTCAGGATATCGTTTTGTGACCTGAGATCTCAGCCAAACAGTTCCGCGTGTCTCATCAGATTTGCTTTTGTTTTTTGCATATTTTTGTTTGATTGAAGAAATATCTTCTTTGTCAAACAAAGAACTGCGCTCATTCATAAAGAAGTCTAGAATCTCAAGCTCATAATCAGTGACCCAATCTCTTCCGCCTCGACCATCGACACTGAGAGTCGGACCTCTTGGGCCAGCAGCTAGACCACGATTCTGTGATTCAGTTGCAGCTTCGCGCAGACCCTCGTATGCGTCTCTTTGCATTTTCTTATTGAAATAATTCTTGCGGAATTTAAATGCTACTCTGGCTTCTGACTTTCCTGTGGGGCAGTCTGAGCAATTTTTATCACATTGCATTTGAGTAGCAAGGTCACAATCAGGAGGCATGAAGCAATCAGTATCTTCTTGTACAAGTATATCATAGTGGCTCTCATCTAAATATTGCCCCAGCAAATGTTCACAGTCATGTTTCTCTTTTGCAACAATCACCTTAACCATTATGCAATCCTTTGGTTCTCTTCTTTAATTTGTTTGCGTCTTTTCTTGGCGGTCTCAATATGAAATTTATTTGCTTTTTGCAGATAGGTAATTCCATTAAGATGGTCCAACTCGTGAAGAAAACAACGAGCCGTCATACCATCAAACACCCTAGTTTCAGTTTGCCCGTCGGGATTTGTAAAACGAACCCGAATACGTTTCGGTCTTTTTACTTTAATAAAAAGCATATCAAAACTCAGACAACCTTCTTCTAGTATAATGGTTTCTTCGGAAGTGTCAAGCAAAAGTGGATTGAATACTCCAATAACGTCTGGATGAGTTCTCATCACAAACATTCTATATGGAAGACCTACTTGTGGTGCCGCCAATCCAATACCATTATTCTTTAGCATTGTATTTGCCATCTGTCTATACAAAATAACAGGATTTGTTGGAGGATTCTTAAAATCAAACACTTCTGTGTTCATACGAAGTATTGGATTTGTTTCTGATACCAAAGATAGCGTTTCTATTTCTTCCATCACACCCTCCATTTAATAATATTTAGACAAGAAATTATGCTCTTGCTTCCATTTTACTAAAATTCTTTTCTTTCTTGAATTTAATTACTGAGTGGAATTTATCATACAATCCGTCAGCTTTGTGTGATATAACAAAAACGTTTACATCTGAAGTAAGGTTCTCGAGTATCTTCATAAATTCTTCTGTTCCATTATTATCAAGAGAACTATCAAATACTTCGTCCATAATCAATAGATTGGTAGAAGCAGAATTTCTCATTTTAGCAATAGATCTCCAAGTGAAAAGAAGCGCCAAATCTACTCGCATTTTTTCGCCCTCAGAGAATGAATTGTAAGAGAATTCATCTCTAAATCTACTCTTAATGGTCTCTTCAAATTTCTCATTGAGTTCGAACTGAATAAAGAAATCTAATGCAGCAAGATATTTGTTGATCAGTTTGTTCATAATAGGAACATACTGTTTGATAATCTTAGTCTTTACTCCATTATCTTTCAATAGATAACTTGATACATTTATGAGATTTCTTTTCTCATACAATTGTTCTTTGAGTTGTAACTCTGATTTTAGTTTATCCTTTAGTTTCTTAATTTCTTCTTTAGTTCCATCAATAATCTTTGTGTTCTTTCGAATAGATTCGATCTCATCATTTAATAAAGTTATGTTCTCATTCCAAGAATATATTCTATTGTTTAATAATTGAATCTGTTTATTGATACTGTCAATGTGTTTTTGTGTTCTGTTTATTTCCTCAAGTCTTTTATTGAAAGCTTCTATATCTTGCTCGAGTTTTACAGAGCCTTCTACAAGTTTATCAACTTGTTCTGTTTTCTTTGCAACTTTCTTAGATTTAAAAGATTCTTCTAGAGTTTGACGACATGTAGGACAGTTATCATTATCCTGATAGAATTTTAATTCTTTTCTTACACTTTTAAGCTTATCATCAATTTGTTTATCAAAGTCTAGAGTTTTCTGAAGTTTCTTTTGTATTGAAGTTTTATCTTCAATAGAGTCCATATGCTTCTGTAAACTCTCATTTAAGTTTGAGAGTTCTTCATTAGCTTCTTGAATTTGAGAACTGATTTTTTCAATAGATTGTCTCTTTTTCGAAACAATCTCATCATTGTTTTGTTTGATGCTGCTTACATGCCGTTTCTGTAAATCAATTTGATTCTCAATAACAAAAATAGACTGTTCTACTGCTGATATGTCTGATTTGTTCTCGTCTATCTTAGATTTTAGAAGAGAATTCATAATAGAGAAGATTTGAATGTCTAGCAAATCTTCAATAACTTCCCTCCTAATATATGGAGGAAGCTGCATAAATGGAACAAAGTTTGCCGAGCCAAGAACAACAATCTGGCTGAAAGATTTGTGTGTGAGCTTGAGAATCTGCTTCTCGAGCACTTCCTGATATTCTGTTACTTTTGAGTCCTGATTGATCAGTTTTTTGTTTTGAAAGATCTCAAAGAAGTAAGGCTTCATACCTCTTCTGATCAGATATTGTTTTCCTGCAACATCAAATTCACATTCAACAACACAATTTTTTCCTGTTATTGAATTGACCAATTGCGGTTTGTTGATGTTTCGAAAGGCTTTTCCATATAGAGCAAACGACAAAGCGTCCAGAATCGTGGACTTGCCAGCGCCATTTTCGCCGATAATTAGAGTAGATTTTGATTTATCAAGAATAATTTCGGTGAACTGATTGCCGCTCGACAGAAAATTCATATAACGAATTTTTTTGAAATGAATATGCATTCTGAGAATTACTCCACCGACAAGGCTTCATTATACAACTCTTCTAGAAATTTGTCAAGCTTTTTCTTATCTACTTGTACGTCCAGTTGATCAGTTACTTTTCTTAATATAGAAAGAGTGTCTTCTGATTCGTTCACTGATTCTTCTTCTTGGCTTATAGAGAAATAATCTTCCATGATTTGAAGATTTGCTGGACCAGCTTTTTCTAAACGTTCAATGAACATATTAAAGAAATACGGATTGGTTTTGTTTTCTATAATCAGTTTTACATATTTGCCAGTAAATTTAGAATAATCAATCTTGTTCAGATCTTCGATCTTCCACTGATCATCTCTATAATAGACCTTTTCAAATATGGTGAATGGATTTTTGACAAACGTCAGTTCTCTTGTCTCAGTATCAAATATGTGAAAGCCCCTGTCATCGTCATAATCTGACCAAGTCATTTCATATGGAGCTCCCAGATAGTTGATATTGCCTCTGGTTGATTTGTGGTGAAAGTGACCAGAACAAACAACATCGAATTTATTGAAGGTTTCTTCTGACATACCTTCTTCAGTATAAGATCCTTTATACATTTCGAACCCAGCAATTTCTAAATGTCCGAAAAGTATCTGGGCTTTGGTGTTTTTAATGAATTGCATACTGTCATGATAATTACCGGAACATATCCAAGGAAGCATGGCTATGCTCACGCCATCCACGTCAACTTCAGTAGCCTCATCATAAAATCTTATATTGAGATTTGAGTTTGAAAAAAGCTCTCGCATCGAGTTAACCTCATTGATGTTCTTAAATGTCGTATCATGATTTCCGACAATAGCATCAACGAATATATTGTTCTCTGTGCACTTCTCGAAGAACTTTCTTAAATGTCTGGCAGTCATATAGTTGATATACTTTCTTCTATCAACGATATCACCAAGATGGAAAATCCTGTTTATGTTGTTCTTGGCCAAATATGGAAAGAAAAAGTCATAATAAAATTTATTGAAGAACTCAGCGAATATCTGGCTGTCGCCTCGCGCGCCCCAGTGAGTATCACAAATTAAAGCGATTTTTGTCATATTATTTCTCTCTCAGCTTAAACGACTTTATCCGTCACATCTTCGTCTAAGAATTTTTCCAGGCCTTTTACTTTTTTCTTTTTGTTTGGTTTCTTCTCAAATCTATTAATAAGATTATCAAGTCTTCCATCTGTGTTGATGTCAATCGAAACGTGCGGATCGTCTTCTGAATTATCTGTTAGCGTATTATTTAGATAGTTTCTTTCCAGCATTTTGTGCTTAATATAAGTTTGTTTCTTTTCCTTTTCCAATCTTCTAAGAAAAGCATTGCTTATGATCATAGTAAAATAAGCAAACGGATTGTTGTGTTTATCCGGATTAAAATTGTGAATGTATGCGAGGACATTTTCAATACCATCGCCAATCATTTCTTCTTTGTAAGTGTATCCGATAAAATTAGGTCTGTTCGCTAATCTGGTAGCTATCTTAATGATGGCTTCTCCAATGTATTCTGGCACCTTTGGTTTTGGAGTATCGTTTGCTACTGATTCTCTATATGCTGCGATAAACTTTACCATTTCAGCGTATAACTTTTTATTGTCTACGTAATGTATTCCTGACTTCTTTTTCATTGTATTCTCTTAATTTAAATTATTGGGCGTCACCTGTATTACCTTTCCCATTGAAAGCTGCTCAATAACATTGTCTAATATATGCTGCTCGACCATTAAATTGGTCAGGGAATTTAAGTAACTTTTTGTTTTGCTTCTTTGTTCTAAAAACTTCTTTACTATATTTTGATAATACATGACCATTTCTTCTGAAACATCACAAGTCAAAGATATATTAGATTTTGGTATGTTAATAGTAACAGATTTGGATTCTTTGATAGGGTCGCTAACAACGATAATTTGACCGTATTCTGTTTCTTCATACTGTATTTCTATTGGGTTTTTCACCACAACAACAGTAGTTGTGACCTCTGATATTTGGCCCATTATCTTCATACCATCAACGAAAAATATTCTGTATTCGTCAATCATTATAATGCAACATTGTAAATTTTATATTCAAATTGTTCTTGGTCATATATTTTACATCTTTCTATGAAATGTTTAAGAGTAAAATTTTGTTTCTTTCCGTGACTTAGATCATCAACAATATCATAAAGAATCGCACCTTTCTGTTCTTTTTCTTCATGCAATCTTAACATACGTCCAATAGACTGCAGCACTTTAATTTTAGATTTGCTTGGGCTTGCCGCAATCATATGATGAAGTCTTTTGATATTTGTTCCTGTAGAAGTAGTTCCTAATGAAGCAACAAGAATAGCATCATTGGTTGTTTCCATTGTTTTTCTTATATCTTCTCTTGATTCTACATCAACTGTTCCATCAATATGAAAAACATTCGAAACTTCAGAATCTTGTAGCTCGGAATATATTCTTTCTCCGTGATCTCTCAGCCTAAAGAATACTAGTCTATTACCTTTCAATGAAAGAGTCAAGTTTTTTATGAATTCATTTCTTTTGTTGTGGTTAACAAGAAAATCCACTTCTGAATTATAATCCATATCTTTAACAATTTGTGTTTCGTGTTTTTGATATCTTAGAACTATACATTTGATTTTTAGTTTTGAAGCAAATCCTCTTTCTATCATTTCTTTAGTTGAAATAGAACTATATTGTGGTCCAAACAATCCTTCAATGGTCGCTTGATTAAGAGGCTGATCATCTAGAGTTCCAGTTGTTCCGAATCTATATTTGCAATCTTTTAAATTGCACATAATTTCTATCATAGAAGTAGCTTTGGCTCCGTGAGCTTCGTCCCCGAACACAACACCAAATTGTTTGTACCACTGTGGCTTCATCTTTGTTTTCCCATTATTCAAAGATTGCCACGTAGTTATCACAACATCAGCGTCTATATTGTTTTCTCTGGACAGACCATCAGTTGATTTGTGTATTTTTCCTTTAAATCCATAATCTCTAAAATCACCCTCCATTTGATTGACAAGCTGGATGGTGGGAACGATAATAAGTTTTTTGTGTTTGCTATACCAAGTTGCAATAAAATATATGATGAGAGATTTACCTGATGATGTCGGAGAAAGCAGAGTTCTTCTGCCTGTTCTTATACATTTGATAACAGATTCAATCTGATAATCTCTCTTGTCAAACTTTTCTGGTATTTTTAATTTGTTTATGTGAGAAAGTATTTCGTGCTCAGAGACATTATCATAAACCAACTCGCGATCAAAAGTGAATTGATAATTTCTAGAATCACAAAACTTCTTGATTCTTTTCGCTAGACCAGCATATACTAATCCAGATTGTAGATTAACCAGTCTTATTTTGCCATCCCAAACTCTAGAACGAAATTTTGGGTGGAACTTATAATTCGGCGCAAAATACGTAAAGTGATCTGAAACTTCTCTCAAAATTCCAGGTTCGCAAACTAAACGAGAGTAAACGTTATCCACATATTCTAGATGCACCGATTCTGAGCTCATGAAAGTCCATTCATAAATTTAATAAACTCAAGAGCAGTATGTATATTGTACCCTCTGTTGTTTAGAGTTTTGATTATTGATTCTAAGAATTCTATTTTTTCCTCTTGTATACCAATCTTAAGAGAAAGATTGATAAGATCTGTATCAGCTTCAATATATTGAAGAACATCTGCCTTTAAAATTCTACCGCTGGCAGGAAGTTTCCAACCCTTATTATCTGTTTCTTCATTAGGTCCTTGTGTGTAAAACTCATATTTCTCAAGTCGAAGCTGTTTATATTCTGTGTTGAGTTTTCTTAATATAAGTTTTTCGTTGGAATAGATTTTATAATACTTGTGATGAAGCTGAGGAATTTTCAAAGATTCCTCAGCCAACTCAGTTTTATCAATTTTGCTATCTTGTTCCCATAACGAAGTAATTTCTTCAAGTTTCATTATAAATTCCTAAGAGCTTTATATATCGCATAAAACAAAACTATACCAAATGCAGAAATTAAAGCAAGAAAAATAAACAATACAAAAGAAAACTGTGCTGGGAGCATGATATAAACTCCTGCAAAAAACAGGAACAAAAGTAACCAAAGCAATTTAAGTGACATGTTATTATCCTAATTCATAATATGTGTATTGGAAAGTAACTGAGGACTCAATATAATTTATGTCGGTATCTATTGTATTAAAAGACAAATCGCCGACATTGACTGGAAAAGCGTCTTTAAAGACAAATTTCTTGTTTGGGTTCATACTACTTTTAAGTATACTAATAGTAATATCAGAAGTCAAGGTAAATTTAGAACCATTTTCAACATTTGCAAGATTTCTATAGCCTTGGAAATCTTTTGCGTTACCCAAAGCTAGCATCCAATCAAATAAAGCTTTCCAATTTTCTAAATTTTCATCAACTTTAAATCTTAATGTTAAAGGCTGGTATGTAATATTTCCAGGAAAAGGAATTCTGGTAAATGGGGTTGGAATACTAGCAGTGCCAAGATTAAGACCAGGAATTTCTAATGATTGTTGAAAATATTCTAGATGAGGAATTCTAGAAATTATCGCCTTATAACCAAATTGACTAAGAAAATTTGGATTAGCAATATCAGCCATAATTGATCCAATCTATAGAAACAGACATTACTGATTATACTAGCGTGTTAAATTTAGTCAAGTGAAATGTCAATAATATTTAGGCGTTTTTATTCTCTAAAATGATAATGGCGAGACCGAAGCCTCGCCATTATTTATACAAATAGAAAGTATATATTTTACATCAGGTTATTGACGATGACCCGACGATAGTAAACGTTAGAGTCCTGCTCGAGCGCAGCAGTTGCGTTAGCAGCTGTTGTTCCCTTAGCGAAGGGGTTTGGTGCCATGCCGTAGCGTGTCTTAAAGCCGATCTTGGGCTGGAAGGTGCTTGGGTCGTTTGCACGGACCATCTGGAGTGGGACGTATGGGCAATAGAAGAGACCAGCGTCAAAGGCGTTAGCACCTTTGAAACCAGCAACCATGAAGTTAGCACCAGCATATGGATCAATGAAGACCTTTGTGCGACCATTGAGAACACCAGCGAAAGTATAACCAGTGTCATCAACCTGGAGGTTGTTACCAGCTAGTGCAGGTGTGTAGTCTAGGATGCCAGCAGAGGCAAGAGCGGAAGCAACATCAGAGGAGCAGAGCACCATGTTGCCTTTACCCCTACGTGTGTCTTTGGCGATCTTGTTAGCTTCACGTTCGATTTGGAACATAAGGCCCTTAAACTTCTCAACCATCCAGCGACCATTAGAGTCGGTGTCGAGGTCGAAGATACCAGAAGTTGTTGTCCCTTCAGTTGCACCCTGCTTAGCAGTGATGATAATGGAGCGAATAACTTCGCGGTTGATTTCGGCAAGAATCTCGGAAGAGAGGATGTTTGAGAGTTCCTGCTCGGCATCAAGACCGTGAATTGCCTTGAGGTCCTGGGCGAGTTCGAGCGAGTATTCAGCTTTGAGAGCACGTGTCTTAGCGGAGACCGTCACTTTCTCGATGCTGAATGCCATCTCTGGGAAGACGGCAGTTGAGTTAGATCCGAGACCTTCAGCTGTGCCGAGGATCAGACCCATTGTTGTGTTGTAGGTAGAGTTACCTGCGTTGTTAGAAGCGCCAGGGAAAGTGCCAACAGTGTTAGCGCCGAAGTCTGTCGCGGCAGAAGCACCAACTGCGGCAACTGCTGCGTTGGCTCCACCACGTGAGGCGAACGAAGCATCTGGTTCGTTATAGAAAGCTTCTGTGCCTTCCTGGTTGGCATAACGGCTGCGCATTGCAAAGATAAGACCAGTTGGTCCTGTCATTGGCTGAACGCCGCAAACGTCATAAGCGATGAGGTTTGGCATAGAACGACGAACCAGTGAGATTAGAACTGGGTCGAAGTTGTCGATGCTGGAGCCTGTTGCGTTTGTTGGGGTGGCTTCTCCAAGGAGTTGCTGGCCACCAAATTGACCCGACTCTCTGAGAGCTCTTTCAGTATTCTCGAGAGCGTGGGCTGTGACGAACTTCTTTTGGCCGCTGATCTCTGAGAGCTCCTTGTGCTCTAGAACCGCCTGCCACTTCTTGTATAGTTCCTGTTTAGACATTTTTCATTTACTCCTTAGTGGAATCTTGATTATTTATATAACTTAATCTTTTACGAGTGTTTTGCTAATTGCTTGAACATAGCGGTTCATAATTGGATTTTCAACTTGTTCTTCTTCATCATTCAGTAGTTGTTCTTCAACAAGTGCTTGTGGTTTTGTTGATGTCTTTTTTTCAAAGTTAGACTCTTTCAGGATATTGAGTTTTTTCCGGAAAGTATTCTCATCTACGAAATCAACACTTTCTGCAACCATTTTGAGTTTTTCAGCAGCCGTTGATGTCATTCCTTCAGCAACTTCAGCAAAAATTTCATTTTTGACTTTTTCCTGGAGTTGATTGTTAAGTTCAATATTAGCTTTGGTTTCTTCTTCAAGAGTTGATTCTAGAGTTTCAACTCTGTTCACCAGAGCTTCAACCACATCAACCTTCGATTCAGGAACGTTTAAGTTGTTTTCAACGAAAACATTATAAATTCCCTGCATCAGAGATTCTGCGATTTCATTCTTGAGTGATGATTCTAGTTCAAGTTTATTTTCTTTGACCCACTCAGAAGCAACATAATTAAGATATTGGTCTAGAACTTCTGTAATCTGAGAAACAGTTTCTTCTGCTTCTTCTGCTAGTTTTTGTTCATACTGTTCTTCAAGCTCAGCACGAATTGTGATAGTTTTGGCTTCCACTAGAGCATTGAAAACGTCTGTAGCTCTTTCAGTGAATTCTTCGGTTAATGTTTTGTCATTGCCAAAGATCTGAGCGATATCTTCTTTTGTGGCCATGGCCCCACCAGTTTTTGCCATGATAGATGCTGCATTTTTGGCTGCGGCACCAGGAGGAATGTTATCTGCTTCATGGCCAATTTGTGCCATTGCATCATTGAAGAAATGAGAGAGATCTTCTTGTCCGAGTTGTGCTAACATCTGCGTAAGAGTTGAGAGCATTTCTGGACGAGAAGGATTGGGTTTGAGAGTAGCAGCTGCTACTGATTCTTCTTCGTTTAACCTTTTCTTAGTCATTATTTTAAACTCCGTTTGAGCTATATTGTATTTATAATTTTTTGTGTTTTATATTCTTTTTGCAACACCATTAAGAAATCTTTCAAAAATCTCAAGTTTTTTGTCATCGTCCAGTTCTCTTGATGTTACAGCTTGTTCGATTTGTCTCTCAGCTTTGCGCGCAACAAGAAGATTATTTTCCCAAAGCCAATCTACACCTTCCATAATGCCGTTAACAAAGGCATCAGGAGCAGAAGGATCAGCTACAATATCAGCAGCTGTTGAAAGGAAAAAGTCATCTTTGACCAGTTTGTATCCTTTGTTTGTTTCTTCGAGTGTGCCGAGACCACGAGTCGAAACGCCGAGTTTACCACCAGCTTCCATGATACCACAAGCAATGTTACCCATAGGCGTTGAGAGAATTTTTGCTCTTCCGATATAATTGTTTCCGTCTCTTTCAAGTTTTTCGATCAGATGAGAAACTCTATCAAGATTGATTGATGGACCATCTGGATGACCGAGTTCTCCGAATGCTCTCTTTTCTGTAATGTGAGATTTTGTATATTTGTCAACAGCTGATTCTAACACTGCGGCGGGATAAAATCTTCCGTTACGATTTTGAACCTCGCCCATCATAAAGATACCTTCGATATAGAAGTTCTTTTTACCGTTTTCGGCAGCTTCTGTGATAATCTTTACGTCTTCAATTTGCTCAGAAATAAGTTTCATTTAGATCCTCCTTATTGTCCTGGTACTACATAATCGCTATTAGCACCAAGTGGGGGAGCTCCACCTGTTCCTAGCTTTTGCAAATCTAATATTAGAGTTCCTGCTGTAGAACCAATGAGATTTGCAGTTAGATCTGCAGAACCATCTAGGGTAAGCTGTCTTCCATTACCAGAAAAATCTAGCCAGCAAGAAGAATCAACAACAAGAACCACATTGGCTCCGCGCTTGATTTCCCAATATGAGTTTGCTCCAGATGGCGAACCAGCCCAAAGCTGGTTGATGACAGCTGTTACGATGTTTTCTCCGGGAAGAGCGATGTTTGAAACAGAGTTATTTCCAGCAATAACAATATTGCCAGAATTTGCATTCATGTGAATTGCCACAGAACCATTTTTCTTATTATTCATAATCCTATATGGCATTAGTCGATTCCCTTTTCAATTGCGAATTCAACAAGACTTACAACGCCTTCTTCGCTTTCCATCAGTTTTAACATAACTTCTCTGTTCTCTTCGTTTAGAGTGTTGTAGAGGCTTGTGATTGCGTATTCAAAATGATTTTTATGAACCCTTGGATTTTCCATTCCAAAATGGTTTTTCCAATAACCCATCCAACGCTTTAGTGTATCGCTTGATGATAAGTTTGGAGCTCCAGGTTGAGTTGTTCTGTTTATTACTGAAACGGGGTCTGATGGAACAACTTTTCCTCTTTCAAAACTTTTATTTGCCATAACTTTCATCGCGTCTGTTTCTTGTGCAAGGATTTCTCTTGTTTTTGCTTTTTCTGCTTCTTTAGCAGCTCTGGCAGCCATTCTAGCAGCTCGTTGTTCTTGAGTGGAAGCCAATAATGGTCTTTTAGCTTCAGAAACAAGGGACTCACCAAATAATTTCCAAGCTCTTGCATATAAAACTCTCAAACCCTTTTCTTCGCCATATTCTTTGATAAAACGAGATTTGTTGGATCTAATCCAATTTTCGGCGTCTTTTCCGGGAGGGGCAGATTCTGTTACGTAATCATACTCAAAACTCTGAGTGAGATATTTGTTGTATTTATCTCTCATGGTTTTTCCAAAGGCTTTGCGCGAAGATCTATGATCGTCTTCTAAGCCGTCAATTATATCTTGAATATTATTGATTCTAACAGCTTTGGTTAAACGTGCGCGTTCTTTTCTTCCTTTGATTAAACGTTGACGTTCTTGTCTTTTAGTATGTATTCTTTTATACGCACTTTCATAAATTTCCTCGTCTTTTCCAGGATCATAACCATGCTCAGGAGAACGTTTTACTGGAGTAATGTTTGATGCTTTATAAACATCATCTCCATTACCAGCTGGATCAGGATGATGAACAGCAACATGTTTTTTGTAGAAATGCTGTGTTGCGACAGTATTGTCTTTTGGTGGCTGAAGAGGCTCTAATTTGACCTTTCCGCCTTTGGCCGAAGCTTTTTCTCTGAGTTGTCTGAGGTTCTTAGACATTAGGATTTGCCTTTTTTAGAATATTTTCTTGGGTGCTTTTCGTCGCCCTTTTCGTTTTCGTGTTTTTTCATTTCTGAAATTTCTTCATCTTCAAAATCTTCATCGTCGAGATCTAGATCTTCAAGATCTTCGTCGGAGATATCGAAATCCTCGTCTTCATCGACTTCATCTTCTTCTGGTTCGAAAGATTCTTTTTTAAGCGTATGCTCGCGTTCTTCATCAATTGGCACCCAACGTAGTTCTAATTGTTCATCAATTGGCACCCAAGCTCGTTTTAATGGTTTGCATTCTTTTTTTTCGGCGTCAAACCAATCGGGATATCCTGAATTTTCCCAGCCATCATGACCGTGGTGGTTCCAAACTTGATGAGGTCCATATAATTTTACGTGTCTGTCAACTGCTTTTGTAAATTGTGGATTTATGTTTCCGCCTTTATGCAGTTTTGGTGCAACATGTTCATCCCAGTGGTTTAAAGCTTCATCAGTCCGATCCTGATCATGGCTTTCGCCGAACATTGACTGGGCGATCTCGTCTTTCATCTCGTCAGAGATATCTACGATCTTGGCGAGCATGATTTCGTCAAATACTTCTCGGAAAGCGTTTGGTTTTTCTTCAAGAGCAAGTTTAAGAAGTTCTCTTGTATCTTCTGCACAAGAAGATTTACCTTTACTTTTTTTACGTGTACCGTACATTTGTTATCTCCTAAAATTCTTTCTATTTATATAATCAAGCTTTTTTATTTCTCGGAACTTTTGTTTTTGTTGGTGGTGCTTGCTGCGGTTCTTGTTCTAACAATTGTGGGTTGAGAATAGGATTTTGCATCTCTTGTGCAATCAATTCGTTTTCTTGTTCTATTTCTTCTTCAGTTTGTTTTAAGATATTCTTCCTCACATATTCATGAGAGAAATATTTGCCGATAAATGGATCCATGTCCATCAACAGATTCATTCTGGTGTTCATAACCTCAATGTCTTTCATTTCTGCCATGTGGCTGTCGTCCAAGAAAATGTATTCGAAATATGGTTTGAAAATTTCCCATTCTTGGTCATTCATAATACCGCGAAGAATCAGTTGTTTTTCGAGAAGAACGTTGAATAATTCAGAGAATTTAGCTCTCATTCTTTTGATGAATTTGGTAAACTTAATTTCATCTCTTGAGATTTCAGTAGCCCTTCCCAGAGAATACACTGCAGAAGGATCAAGTCTAGAAACTGGAACGTTCAAAGCTTTGAATAGGTTATTTTGGAAATATTGAATGTCTTCGATTTGACCGAGGTTTTGACCGCCTGGAAGTGTTGTGATTTCTGTTCCTCTTCCGCCCTCTCTTCTAGGAAGCCAGAAATCTTCAAGCATTGTCATATATTTTCTTTCGTCTCGAACTTCGCCAGTCGAGGCATCATATGTGACCTTGTTCTTAAACTTGGTCATAATATCTTTTAGATATTGTTCGGCTTTCATCTTGGGAAGATTGCCAACGTCGATATAGAATATCCTGCGCTCGGGAGCGCGAGAGATACGATAGATGACAAGGCTGTCTTCCATAGCCTTTAATTGGTTTAATGGTTTGATGGCTTTGTGAAGATAACCAATCACAAGATCTCCAGTCGTATTAGTCAGACCGCTTGTGATATGGGCGATTGAATCTTTTGTGATCTTAATACCAGTTACTGCATGATCAACAGGTGCTGTAGCTGGAGAAGCTGGAATTTTACCAAAGCCTCTAGGATTGTAGACGTAGTATTCGTCAACCGTTTGTGCTATAGGAATTGTTTGTATTCTGTCATTTTTGACTTGTCTAACTTTTCTAATCTTTCTTGGATCAACATAACGTAGTTGCTGAATTCCTAAAGCTGGATTCTTGTTGTCAATAATAACATGGTAGTACAAACGCCCATCAACATACCAGTTGCGGAAAATATCATAGCCTTTATTTTTAAAATCTAAGACTTTCATTACTGTTTGAAATTCTTGCAGTATAAGTTCTTTGATTTTTGGTGGCTGCTCTAGTTTATCCAGATTTAACTTAACAGTGTCTAGACCGTCTTCCAAACAAATAGCTTCGTTGACTATATCATCAATAGCAATATCAATTTCTGGATTTAGTGCCATTTCTCTATATTTGGCAACAGCTTCGGCTTCGTTTCTTACGCTTCCATCAAGGTCAATATAAAAACCTTGTGCACCGCCTGTTGCAGTTGTGATGATAGCTCCGTCGTCTCTAATCTCTGGCGCGAAAGAGACGACGGGCTTTTCTTCTCTAGTTATGCGGAATCCAAAAAAGTTCAGGTCCATGTCAAAAACTCCAATATATATTTGATGCAGTCAAAGAAGTTACTCTCCGATTGTTCCTCTGTTTATTCCACCATAAGGAGTTCCGCTCTCAACTTTCCAGAAGTCATACTCGAATAGAACTGGGAAAACTTCAATCTGGTCTACGTTGGCCCAGTCTAGAGCAATATCACCAACCTGTACAGGGAAGATACCCTCAAATTTATATGTTCTAATTGGAGAACCAGTTTTTCCATATTGTGTTACGGTTGCTGTTTTCTTATAGTCGTTTCGTGACACCTGGGTTTTTCTTTTATTACCAGCAAGCTCGTTTATTGCATTGGACCATAGTTCCATAGCATGACGAATTTTAAAGTCTTCGTCATTGATAACGTTAACCTGCCAACCTGGATACGTTCTGTCTCCAGCAAGTTTCATGAAACGTCCAAAATAAGGTACCTGGATTATTCCAAGTGTTGCTGGAGGAATTTGTGCTGATTGCACTTTAAATGTGGTGTCTCTTTCTGCGTCAGAAGGAATACCAATATTTCTTGGAAATTCGATTTGAACGCTAAAAAGATTTGGTCTTGCTCCACCAAACTTCAGCTCGTTTTTCATATCGTTGATATTAAAAGTCATGCGCTTAATCTCCTGTTGTCTTATTTATTAGAATTGGCCAACGATTTCAGAGAACTCAACCGAAGATCCAACACCAACGAAATTCAACTGGATGAAATTAATCGATCTTGCTGGTTTAATATAAATGTCTCCAACAAATTTAGCAGCGTCAACAATTTCAGCAGGGTTGTTTGTTTCGTCGCAAACAACTAGGAAATCAGTAATACCTCTTCTTCCAGCAACTTCCCGGAGGAAAGGTTCTACAATGTTCTTAAACTGCAGACGTGTAAAGTCATCATTGAATTCGAACAGAAGCTGATTGGCTGCTGTGGCGATTGTCTTTTCGAGGATAATAAAGAGCCTTCTGACGTTAATATAATCGAAAGCACTTCCCTGTGAAAGAAGAGTTTTATCTCCGAAAAGAACTGTACCCTGACCTGGGAAAGTTACAACTGGGTTAATGTCAGCTGAGTAGAGAACGTCACGCTGGGCTTTAGTTGGATTCCATGCAAGCTTGACAACGTTCTTGATAGCTCCGCGATTAAATCCAGCAGGAGAGAACCATGGATCTCTTACCTGATCGGTTCTTGCCGCTAGACCAGCGATATCTCCGTTGAGAGGAACCCAACGATACACATCATTGTATTTGTCATATTGATACTTGTATCCAGAGTCAAGAACAGCATAAGAAGAGTTTGTTAGAGCGTTTCTAAACGCAACAACATTGTCAGTTTCAGATCCTGGAGCGTTCACAACGTCACTCTTTTCGGGAGAAACGAACACAACACAATCTTTTCTGACATCAGCAACGTTATCGATGATATAATTTGCCGCCTGAACTCCGTTTACTCCAGTTGGACGACCAGCAACCAAAAGGGCTACGTCAACTGAAGAAGTATCAGCAAATAGATCCCAAGCTGTAGCTAGATCAGCCATAGCTGCAGTAGATTCGGAAGAACCGTCGCGACCACCAATCATTGAGGCAGTAAATGGTGTTGTTTCTGTTGAAGAAGCTACATTTACCGCTGTGTTGGAAACTGCGCCAGTACGATCACCCGCAAACCAAACATATTTCGATAGAGAATTAATAGCGTCTTTATAATAAGCTACTGTTCCATCCTGATTTTTTGCATCAGTCGCTCTGGAAAGATTAACGAAAGACTCTAGAACTGTTCCTGGAGTTCCAGAAATCTTGCCATCTTCATCAACAACTACCACAGAAACCTGATCCACCGCTGAAGACCCAACGTCTGAAACAGATTTAGATGTTCCAGGGGCTTTGCCGACAACATTCGAGTATTCCCAATAACGAGAAACTGTGTTGCCAGAAAATGATGTTGATAGTTTATATGGAGACTCAAAGGTTATTGTAAAGGTGGAAACTCCTCCACCTGTTGTTGAAACAGAACCAAGGGATTTGATTTGCAGTTTTTGTTTGTTGATTGAGGTATTTCCGACCTCGATGTAATCACCAACAACCAGTTTATTTTTAATAGCAGCGGCCACATTAGATGCGTTTGGTACAGAAACAGAGTTGGTCACAAAAACATTAGCTGTTGACGCGCCAACATTTATTGTAATTCCAGATGGTCCTGGAACAACGCCTGCTGTTGAGTTGGTCGTTACTCCATCTGCAACAATAGCATATGGATTGATAACTGAGCTATATTGATCTGCTGTGTCTACAACCGAAACTTTTAGAGAATTTCCAAGTTCTCCGGGATATTTTGCAATCCATTTTATATTTGATGGGAAAGTAAGCGTATCATAATGGTCTGCGTTTTTAACAACAGCCTGTGTTCTGTTTGTTTGGGGGCTTGTGTTAGCAAAAGCGTTATATGAAACAGCAGAATCGCTGTAGTTTAATTCAGAAGCGGCGGTAACAGAAGTCGTAGAAACAAGAAATGGAACAGATGACGTGCCTAATGTTGCGCTAGAAGAAATGGTTACTCTGGTATCAGTTGATCTTGTTAAACTGTGGCCTGATTCATTTGTTCCCGCGGTAAGAGTGATAACAGCACCATTAATCGTAGATGATAGCGAAAGAGTGGTGGAATTAGAATTTCTTACGAAATATGTGCCGTTGTTAGAAAGTCCAGAAATAGCGGTATTGCCTGCTGCTACCAGATATTTGACTCTTTCACCATCAGCAAAAGGATGTCCCCCAGAAATAGTAATTGTTCCATTGGCAGCAACTCCTGAAGAATTTGCTAAGAAATTGTTAGAAATAGTAGAATTGTTTACTGCGGTGACGAGAGTTCCATCAGCAATACCAATACCAAAAACAACTTGACCAACAGCAATATTAGCCGTATTAGAGTATGCTATGACTGTTGTGTTGCCAAGTAACGCACTTTCAACGTCAGTTGACACACCTGATGTTTTGGCGGCTCTTGAGACATACATTCTATTTGCATAAGCTAGAAAGTTTGCCGCAGAGAAGAACGTTTCGTAGTTATTAGCTGTGGGGCGACCATACTTTTCAACAAGCTGTGTTTCATTGGAAACCAGTGTTATTTTTCCAACTGGTCCCCAGGAAAATTGGCCAGCGATAGCTCCAGTGGAGGTCGCGTTTTGGGGTACAGAAGTAACCAGTGAAACTTCTGTTACGTTAACTCCAGGACTTACTTGAAATGCCATTTATGAATTCTCCTAATACGGTTAGATTATTAAATCAATCTTCGTTCTTATTTATAAATTTTGCTTCTCCAAGTCTCTTTCTCCGAAAAAGGAACTGAACTCGTCTCTTTGTTTTTGGTCTAACATAGTTGGCATTTCATTTATAATAATATCATCTTCTTCATTTCCAGAAGAATATATCCCAAACGGAAGCATTTCTTCTTCTAACATATTTTCGTTTTGCTCAAATATTCTTTTCCTAATATCCAGATCAGTAATTTCTTTAAAATAATGTTGTGTGGAAAGCCACGAGAAAAGAACGCAGCACATAGCTAAGTCATCATTGCCGCTTTCAGCCTCGTAAGAATTCCCTTTTTGAGAAAATCTTGACAACTCATAGATAGTTTCATAGTCTTCTATGATAAACTTATCAGACTCAACAAGAGTTTTGAGCGTAGCACAGCCGATTCTCTTAACCTGTTTTGTTGTCCGAATGCCCCTATGAGTTGAGGTGGCAAATCCACCCGAAAGAGATTGGCCCGCTCTTCCAGAATTAGCAGTAACTAGAACGCCTTCGTATTCTAGATCATGATGCAGGATATCAGCAACCTGTTGGCCAATATCGTTAGTCTCCACCAACACCAAAGCGTCATTATATCTTTTTGCAGTTTCGTATATGATATTAGGATATACTAGAGGACTGATCAGGTTGTTCTTAAAAGTGCAGCATATTTTATATGGGAAAGTGTTGACATTCACAACAATAAACGCTGAAGAGTCTTCTCCAACTCCTCTGGCCGTGTCTACAATGATGGCATAGATAACATTTTTTTCTGGCGGGTAATATTCTTTCAATCCTATTTTATTGTTGATTGTTGGCGTTTTGTGGACCATTGCTCGAAGTTTTGTGGGGTGGATGAGAGTATTTGCCGAACCTAGGAATTCACAGTTATGAGAAACAATCCCGTTTGTGTAATATTCAAAATTTGGCACGCCAACAATATCATAATAAGTGTGCTCACCTTCCATGAGTTCAATGTGGTATATTCCAACCAAACCGTTTTTTGTGATAACCTTGTTTTCTGTTTTTAATCTTGAACACTCAATCCAACCAGAATCGGTTAATATGTTATGTTTAGGAGCACAAACCAAACGATTACCATTATTTAAAACGAGTTCCATTTTACCACACTTCACAACCTTTTGCACACCAGCAAAATTTTTAAATCCGCTTGGTGTTAAAATTTCAAAATCTTGGTTCTTATAGAACATTGCGTTTTCCTGTTATTATGTTGTATATCTGTTTGGCTGTTACATTATATTTAACAGAAAACGTCTTACTAAAAGCTGTTTCATATGATATGATTTTTCCATTCTTGCTTTTTGTGCCAGCCTCTTTTATTTTTTGTTTTTTATTATATTGAGTTATTATTTCTTTACATTGTTCATCTGTTATCTTTAATGGAGAAAATCTTCTACCTTTTCTGGATACTTTAAACTTTTCAATTGTTTCTTCAGAAAAACATCCTTTTTTGTTTTTGTTCCAAGGAATTGTTCCTTTTTTGGCTCCACCAACACCAGGTCGTTTTTTTCCTTTTTGTATTTCTGACATATAGTTTGGCCCAAGACCAATTCTTTTTCCTATCAAAGCGGCTGCCGCCCAATCACCTTGTTTAATGTGTATATCAAGATGCTCAAAAATAGAAATACATTTTAAATTATCAATAGAATTATTTTTTCTATTTCCATCTATATGATGAATTTCATACCTAAATCCATATTCATCAACTGGTATTTCGCCAAAATGCGATTCCCATATTTTTCTATAATGCATTATTATTCTCCAAAGAATTAACAATCATATTTATAAATTTATTGATTGTTAATTTCTTGGTTTTTCCTGTTTTTTTGTTTCTAACTGTTATTTGTGTTTTTCCGTCAACACACTCGTGTTCCTGCCTGAATAGATCCTCAGAGGTGTTCGCAATGGTTTCTTCTTTCCACTTTTGGTCTCTTCCAGGAACCTGAGACCAGTGCACCTCAACTCTTTTATAGCTGTTTCTGCCTTCTTCTGATTCAACCCAGATCTTGTAAAACAGTTCCATACCTTTTGGCGTAGAGGTCATTACCAGCTGGGTTGTTTCACCCGAAGAAATAGTAGGATAAACTGATGCGAAGAATTCTTCCTGTATATTCCTCTCGACGTGGGCAAATTCGTCCAAATATACGCATGAATAGGTATCACCACGAGCAGCGGAGGATGAGGTAGAAGTAGCCACAATCTTAGAGCCATTTTCTAGCTCAATGTTACCTTTGTTCCATTCAGTAACACCTTGCTGCATCCACTGTGGGAGGTTTTCGAACATCTTTTGGATTCTATCCAGGATTTCTCGGGCTTTTTTGTCTTTGTTGGCCAGAATAGCCACGCTATAATGCTCGTTGAAAAGAACTCGCCAAAGAATAAATCCAGCAGTTGTGGTTGTTTTTCCGACCTGACGAGGCATCTTACAGATAACGAATCGGTTATCTGAATAGGCACTTATCATTTCTTTTTGGAAGGGATGCAGTTTAAAGTTTACAAGTCCACGGTCAACGTGGATAATTTTACAGTAAGTTTCAATAAAGTAAATGGCATCTTCTTTACACCTGATCATTTCACGAATACGATCTGGCGTCCACTCTATGGCAATGTTAGATTTCTTTAGTTTTTTATTGCCGAGGTAAGAAGTTTTCTTTGCTGGTTGCATACTATTTCTTTTTTGATTCGGAAATAAGCTTTAAGACATCAGCACTGCTCATTATAAGATTATTGTTAATGGTGCTGGGCTTCTCTTCTTGTTTCCCCATTAGTTCGTTTCTAGTTCTTCTTAACTCAAGAAGATCTTTGTTTGAATCAATTTGCATTTTTAGAAGAGTTCCAAGAACTTCATATGCTCTTGGATGCTGAGAAAGCTTGGCTACGTTAATCATCTCGGCCACAACTTCTTTGGATTCCTCAATGGTATCGATAATATTCTGTCTGGCCATCTCAAAGTCTTGTATTGCCTGATCATCGGTTTCTTCTACTTTTTGTAGAACAATAGGAGGTTTTTCTTGTTCTATTTCTTCTTCTCTTTCAATTCCAAAGATATCATCAATAGGATTTTTCATTAGATATTCTCATCAAATTGTTGTATAAAAGCATAAGGATCATTTGGATCAACTTCGTCATAAGGAACTGTTTCATTAATATCGAGAGTTGCTTGACCATTGGCTGTTTGTCCAGGTTGCACTGTAATTGTTACATTCCTATCAACATTATTTAAATTAGACAAACTACTAACTGCTGTCAACCCAACATTGGCAAATCTTATCATTTGTTTTGTTTTAATTGGACCAAACAAATAGCCTTTCAATGAGAATGAAAGAGTCCAAACAATAGTTCTTCTTTGTTGGAAGCTGCCATCATACAGATCCTGAACAATGGTATCATAAAGTACTATTGGGATGTCATAGCTTTTTGCTATTTGTGGAAGAATATTTGCTGTTACCGTAAACTCTGGGGTAAAGTAGGGAAGAATCTGTTCAACGATTTTTGTTCCATCAGCAGCATTCTTTACCATTATATGTAAAAGAAACTGGAAATCATATGGAACTGGATTATAAACATAATCCGCGTCTGTATCGGTTTTCTTTGTTATCTTTTCAATGGTATTAAGTTTCCTTTGACCATCATATTGATAACCTAAGATTTCGAAAGACATTCTTGGAAGAGTTAATGCTACTTGATTGGTAAATTCTGGATCTCCAGTCAATCTAGCCAGCATCTTTTCTTTTGGTGCATAAGTCAGAGGAACCTTAATGGTCTGAACAACGGTTCCGCTAGAATTCTTTCTCGTAAGATATATGTTATTAAACAATGTGCCAAATATGATAACATATTTTCTTATAAGATCATGTGACCAAGTTTGACCAAACATTATATCTTCCTAAAAGTGTTTGACTTCTTTTTATAAATCTGGTATAATAAAGATGTCTTTATTAATGTACCATTGTATTTATAAAACAGCTGTGTCAGATATTTCCCTCTGAAAAGGGGTCGACCTCTGTCCAGTCGAATATATTGCTTGTATTAGCCTCTTGTTGTATCTCATCAGTATCATCGATAAGATCTTGTGGTTCGTTAGTATTTGTGTATATCTGGTCTATCTCAGTTATTCCAGTATTAAATACTTCACCAGAATGTTCGAACATTTCCAGAGTTAATTCATAAAATTGAATTGCTCCTAACTGATAAAATACTGGAGTTTTATTGACATATGTAATCTGATAGATACGATTGTCAAGAGGCATGTGAATCAAATCACCTTCTCTTGGTCTTACTATATTACTATCATAATCAGTTACAGTTTGTTCGAACAATCTTTTTGCTACACAAACAATTAATGTGTCTCTAATTTCTAAATTAAATTTAGAGAGGAATACTCCATCACCTTGATAACTGTTATAAGTTCTTATGTATATGTCCATAAAGAAATTAGTATTATATTGAGATATAGAATCTTCTCCATATATCTCATCAAAATTTACCAAAGTTTTTGGAAGATAATGTACTCCATGGGCGTACATTTGAAGACTTTCAACAACTAAATTTTCAACGAGAAGCTGCTCGTTGGTGCTGGTAAAATTGTTGAAATATGGATTAGGCATTTATGCCACCATCATGTCTGGGGGCAGGCTGTAGGCATCAATCATTTTGTTTTCTAGATCGTTTATCTCTCTTTCAGCTTCTTCTTTGATAAGCTGTCCGTTGAACTGAACTCCACCAGGAAGAGTCATACCTGTAAATTTGCTTAGATTGCTACCCCACTGATACTTTATCTTGGCAGTTGTGTACTCTTGAAGCCAACGATCTCCCCAAATATCAGAATATGTGGAAGGATCAATGACTCCATGACACTCAACAACGATCCAAGATCCTTCTGAAATTCTGGACCAGTCGGTGTCGATATGCAATCTATTAGAATGTCTGCTAAATCTAACTCTTTGGTGGCCCACGAATAATTCTTGGATAAGAGCAAGATGTTCCATTGCCATATAATACGGAACCAGTTGCAGAGAAGTAAGAGTCCAGATTTCGTTCATTGCGATCTGATACTGGATGTTAAAGATATTAGAAGATTGGAACGCTGAGCCGATGGGCATAACTCCAGTAACGCCCATGATGTTTTCTGGCATGGGGATATATCTGTCAGCCTTCATCTGAGAAGTTACCTGTATTTTATAATACATTTTCTCAGAACCATCAAAATGATAGTCTTGGAAATATTTTAGGGCTTCATCAACCCTGTCGTCAACTTGTTCGTCGCTGACGTTAATCTCAATCACTGGTTTGCCCAGTTTCCTGAGGCAATATTCTTTAAAAGAATCTCTGCTATTTGGAACGGCCATGTTTTTATCCTCTAACCATTTCCATTATTTATTAAAGCGAAAAGTTGACATTATTTGATCTAGAAAAACCCCACTGTTAAGTGGGGTTTAAGTTTGTATTCTATTTTTTTAGTTATTATTGTTGGGGCGCAGATCCAACTTGTTTCTGGACCTGAGCTACTAGATTTTGCACCACTTCATTAGAAACCTTGAAGGGGAGTTCTCCGAGTCCAGCAACGATAACATTGAATTGTCTAGGATTGACAACCAGAGTTACAGTTTGTTCAGGGGCTTCAGGAGCGGCTACATTTTCTTGTTTCACGTCATCACCGATCATATTAGTATTCCTTTTCATTGTCTATTTGTTGGGGTTTATATTATTCTGGAGTGGGTTCCAGAACTTCTTCTTTTGTCTTAACCATGCCAATATTTATTCGATGAAAAAACGCATTTTTATGCTGGTTAATTCTTTCTAGTTTTTCTTGTTGTGTTGTGAGATCAAAAACATTGATTTGCTTTTCTTGTTCTAGATCTTCAGCAGAAAATTTGACAGTCATTGTGCCATTTTCTTCTTTTACGATTTCGTGTGTGATATCTTCTAATGTCATTTGTTTCCCTTTATGTGTAATAGAATTGAATTTCGCCGCGTTTACCAGCAAGAAGACTTGAACCCCCGCCGCCTGGAATTGCATCTGAAGCGCCTCCACCAGTACCTAGGCAAGCTCCACCAGCAGCTCCACCAAGCGAATAATCGTCTTCTCCAGCTTGACCATCTGTGTTTGTGGATCCTCCGCTAGCAATACCGCCAAGACCGCCGATAGCAGGTGCAAAACTACTTGAAGATCCTGCACCGCCACCACCAGCGCTGATACTTGTGATTGATAGGGTGCCACTGGTTACAGTTGAAGCAGTACCAGAGCTGCCTGCAGCGCCACCGCTGCCAACAGAATAGCTTAATGTTTGTCCGCCTGAGCAAGAATAGGTAGCTTCAACAAAACCTGCTCCACCTCCACCACCAGCGTAGTTAACTCCTGTTCCACCACCACCGCCACCGCCATAAGCGCGAATACGAACACTGACTGCACCTGATGGCACTGTTTCTGTTCCAGATCCAGAAGTCCGAGTACTGGTAGTTGGAGTAAAGTTAGATTTGCCATAGAAGTCGCTCAGAGCAATTGCTCCGCTGGCTTTTCCTGCCAGCGTTCTAAGTGCACTCTCGTTGAGACTTGAGGTGGCAGTCGCAGATCTACCAAGCTCAAGATTGATAGATCGATCAGTAGTAGATCCACCAATACTCATTGTTCCATTAGCAGCAAGCGTCATTATTCATCCGTATCAGGTTTGGGGGGAGCCCAAGGAAGCTCTTCTTCTTTTACTTCTTCAACAACATTTTTCTTTTGATCAATTTGTTCTTGAATTTTTTCTTCGACATGATCTTTGTATCCACCAACAACTTGATCTTTAATCCAACCAAGAACCATCTCTTCTGTTAGATCTTCATAAGCTGTAAAGTTTTCCCCTTCTGGCGCTTTAAATGGAGTGGCCCCGTTGAAGGTTCCAGAATTTCCATCCTCATCAGTGCCAGTAAGCTCCCAATAAGTTTGAATAACAACATTTTCTAGATTACCAGAATTTGTTTTCTTGAGAGACTTAAGTTTCCAGGTATATATCATAATTTCTCCTTTATCATTTGTTCTAATCTATTTATATGAGCTTGCTGTTCTTTGATTGCCTGAACAAGATATGCTATCAGTCCTCGTTCTCTGAGGGATAAAGAACCATCGAAATCTCTGACGAGATCTGGAATAACTTCCTGGACTTCTTGGGCAATAAAACCAACATCATTCACAAGATTTACTTGTGAGTTTTGTGGGGTTTCCTCTTTCCAGTCAAATGTAACTGGACGAAGTTTTAATATTTTATCTAGTGCATTAGGAAGATCTTGAATATTTTCTTTGAACTTCCTATCTGATGGTGTTCCGTATGCAGTAATGTTTGCAAGGGCTATGAAGTTTCCGCTAGAGTCAAAAGAGAAATGGTTGGTCGAGCCGTTATTACCAGACATGTAGAGAGTTCTACCATTATCTACATAAAGTCTAAAGCGTTCTGCACTAGTTGCGTTAGCAAATATCAGATAAGAAGTGTTTGTGCCACTAGAATATATAGATAGCGCCGAATATCCATTTCTTGCAAATAAATATTGTTGGGCGTTTGTGAGTCCATAAGTGTATATATTTTCGCCAGCTTCGTTATCTAAGATTAGTGTGCCACCATCTTGAAACTGAATATATCCGTTTCTGGTATTATTTGCTCTTCTCCACTCATAATATGGATTAGCAAATTTGGCACTTGCTGGATTGTTAAACACCATATTATAAACTTGTGATGTTGATGCAGGATCCAGATAGTAAGAAGTATTATTACTGTCATAAAATATTGGAGAACGCATATCAACGTTAGCAGTTACATTCCCAGAAGAGTTTACTGAAAGTCTTACTGTGTTAGCTGTAGCAAAAGAAATAGTTCCGTTTGAGTCGGTTCCAAAAAGCATGCTTAATGAAAGACCATTACCATTTCCAGCCCACATGTTCCAAGTTAAATTACTAGGATTGCTTGTTGTGCTATAGTTCCAATAAAAAGATGTTCTTGGAAAACTATTTTGCGCGCTTGCATTAGTAATGACGTCAGGTGGCGTCCAATGATAACCTATCCAGAAAGGAGAGTTAGCGTCTAAACCGCCGACATTATTAATGTCCATACGAACATTGTTGTCTTTTTGAAATTGAGCATAACCTCCAGTGAGATATAGAGCGGCAGTACCAGCTCCAGCTGTATATCTGCCTCTAATTACGCCGTTAACATCTAGAGTATAATCTGGAGTTACTCCTCCTACGCCAACTCTTCTGGTAGAACCTGCCACACGAAGATTTTCATTATATGCGCTTCCCGACCAGTTTCTTATAACCAGATCGTTACTTTCTCCTTCAACCGCAACGTTTGGAGTTCCATCTGTACTGGAGTCAGTGGTAAATGCTACTTTTCTCGTTCCACCAGTAAACCAAGCGTCGCCGTTTGCCCATATTACACCCTGTGGTACCGATGTAGAACCACCAAGTGCAAGGTTTGCAAACACAGAAGTTCCTTGAGGATCTGCGCGATATGCAGTGTCCGCAGTATCATAAAATACAGGGGCTCTCATATCAACACTGGCAATTACGTTGCCACTATTGTTAATTTTTAATCTTTCAGTTACGCTTAATGGACCAACTGAAGATCCACCCGTACCAAAACTTAATCCTTCGTTATTATTTCCATTAAATTGTATGTAAGCGTGCCAAGTTACATCAACTAATTGTTGCAATCTCCAGCCAGACGTTGACCAATCACTACCATTACTATTACGAATTTTGAAGAAATTGAGATAATCCGCATTAGATGTAGAAGTTTGTAACCTAAGAAGTAGCTTTGTATTGCCTTGAGTTGTGCCCAGAGAAGAATCATTTGCATGAATTCGATAATCTGCACTTGTTGTGCCAGCACCAATACTTCCTGCAAAAATTCCGGAAGTAGTAGAGTTTGATGGATCAATATAATATGCTGTATTGTTACTGTCATAAAATATTGATGATCTAATATCAGGGGCGTAAAACACTCCTGATGGATATGTCTCAAATCTGCTAAGACCAGCTGTACCATCGTACAGACCAATCATATCATCACTGTCTCTGCCAAAAATATATGCGTTTCTTCCAGTGAATTGCCATTGTATAGTTTTCTCAGCGCTTGCGGAGTTAAAGTTAATATTTCCAAGGAGACTTAAACTAGTCCCAGTTGATGATGGATCAACGTAATATCCTGTATTATTAAGATCATAAAAAATATTTGCTCTTACCGAAGAATCGGTATAAAAACCGCCTCGTATTGTTCCGCCATAAGCATAATAAAAATTATTCCCAGCATAATAATTAATATATGTATCTAGACCAGAAGCAGCATCTATGTGCAAATTACCGTTTGTTGTCGCAACACTAGCATAAGAAGCACTGGCGTGACCATCTGTTCCTATTGACAGATATGCAGACCAGGAAGTATTTGGTCCAAAAAGAGCACCACCTCTCATCCGTAAAGCTGTATTTGAGGTGCTGGCAGGATCTATATAATACGATGTGTTGTTGCTGTCATAAAAAATTGGAGCGCGGAGAGAATCTGTAGCCTGTAAATAGTTGCGATTAGTAGTTATAATTCCAAGATGATCAATTGTTAATGCAGTTTTAGAGCCTGCTGCAAACGAATCCGTGGTAGCCAAATACATTTTAGTGCCATATGAACCAGAAGATTGAACATAGACACCAGCCTGTGCACCACTAGCACCCCAACCCCATGTTATTGCTTGAGCATTATCAGCAGTAGCTTGTCCAGTAAAATTTAATTGATATTCAGTAATACCTGGTGTAGTAGTATTGATCGACTGGGATCCAGAAGGAATATTAATTTTATTAATTATTGATGTACTTGCTGGATCAACGTAATATCCTGTATTATTGCTGTCATAATATATTGGAGAGCGTATATCAACGCTGGCAGTTATGTTGCCCGAAGCGTTAATTTCCATTCTTTGTGTATTTGTGGTACCAAATAAAATCGAGCTATTGTCTTTATTAAACAGCCTTAATCCACCGCTAAATCTTAGTTCTGTTCTATCATTAGCAACAGCATCGGTAAGATTTAAAACAGTTGCAACGTCAAATCTTGTTAATGCACTACCTGATCTTCGCACAGTAAATTGATAACTGCTAGCCGTAAATGCATCATTATAAACAACAAGATTTAGTGTAGAATTTCCTGCTTCAAATCTCCAGTTTTTCTCATTGGTACCTGCATCAACATCTCTAAGATCAAAAAACGGATAGTTGGATGTTGAAATAAATCCAGCATCTGAAGTTTTGTTTACTTGCACATATGGGGAATAAACATCTACTCCAGTAACAGTAGTTCCAGAACGATAAAAATTCATAGCTATTGTTTCAGAGTTATAGGCGTCATTTACTGCACGTAAACTAAGCGTTCCTCCACCATCACCAATCATTCTCCATCGTTTTTGATCTGTCGTAGCATCATTCTCATACCACTCAAAATACGGAGCATTAGAGTAGGCAGCAAATTGTTGTGCTAATAAACTACCATTAGAATCCCGAACAGCTACAGTATTAACAGTTGTGGATGTTGAGGTATTATAACCATCCAACAAGTCTGCATCTAAGCCAGAACCTGCACCATCATTGCCAGAATGCCACATCAAGTTAGAGGTATTGTTAAAATAAATAGCTCCTGTTCCTGAGTAGATTAATGAGGTAGAATTAAAAGCTCCGCCCAATATAGCCGAAGCATTGCCTATTGCAACTGAAGTAACACCGCCATATTGAACAGAAACATAAGAACCTCCATTAGTTCCAGAATTGTTACCATTAACAATAATTCCAGCCTCAGAAGTAGCTCCTGTTCCAAACGTTTGACTGCCTGTGATGGCTAAACGAGCAAATCCAGACGAATTAATGCCATCTAACAAATCAGCGTCTAATCCAGAGCCTGAGCCATCGTTGCCAGCATGCCAGACTGTGCTTCCGTTCACTTTAAAGGCTTTTCCAGAAGCTAATTCTATACCAGTGCTATCAAAATATCCTAGGCTAGAAGGGGTTGATCCATCAGGACTAAACAAGAAATGCATTCTTCTGGTGCCCGAAATCTCAACAGGAACAAATCTTAATTTTGTTCCTACTGTATTATCAGTCAGGTCAAACAAATTGCTGTTTGTGGCCATTTGAATATTTTGTGTTCCGCTCCATGTATTAGTACCATTCAACAGAGGAATAGTACCACCAGAAGTTCCTATGTTATAACCGTCCAACAAATCAGCGTCTAATCCAGAGCCAGATCCATCGTTCCCAGCGTGCCAAATTAAGTTAGAGGTTCCTGCATATAAAACGCCTGCATTCGTCATTCTGAAACCAGTTGAAGCGTTTGAAGCTCCATAACGTATATCAAAACCCCAAGTTCTTGATCCTAACCACGAATATGCTCCATCTCCACCAGAGACGTCAAGAATTGATTGAGAATTGCCAACAGTTAATCCAATACTGTTTGCTCCGCCATTAGTAATTGTTTGCGTAGCACCCCACGTATTAGTGCCATTCAGTAGAGGAACTGCTCCACCAGAAGTTCCAATATTATAACCATCTAATAAATCTGCATCTAAGCCAGAACCTGATCCATCGTTCCCAGCGTGCCAAAGTTTATTGGAATTTATAAATGGGTTGCCAGAAGAATCAAACTGAAGCCATGCAGTCGCGCCACGATATAATATAAGTTGATCCGCGTCTGGTTTTCCTATAGCCCAATCGGTACCTGAACTATAAAACCTTAAGTATGCTCCATTTGATAAAGTTAGTGGGTATGTTACTGTGCCATATGTGTTTACGCCGCTCCAAGTATTGTTTGTTCCAAGGATGCTCGCGCCCGAAGATCCGGTGAAACCGATATCGCCCTTTGATCCAGTAAATCCTGTCGAGCCAGTGAAACCGATATCGCCCTTTGATCCAGTGAAACCGATATCACCTTTAGATCCTGTTAGACCAACAGAACCAGTGAAACCGATATCACCTTTAGATCCTGTAAATCCTGTCGAGCCAGTAAATCCTATAACGCCTTGAATACCTTGAGATCCAGTTAGACCAACAGAACCAGTGAAACCGATATCACCTTTAGATCCTGTAAATCCTGTCGAGCCAGTAAATCCTATGTCACCCTTTGAACCAACAAAGCCGACAGATCCAGTAAATCCAGTGGGTCCTGTGGGTCCTGTGGCACCTAACGAACCTGTAAATCCATTAGAACCCGTAAATCCAGTAGGACCAGTTGGGCCAGTTGGGCCTGTTGCTCCTAATGAACCAGTAAAACCGATATCTCCTTTAGATCCAACAAAACCGACTGATCCTGTGAATCCAGTAACGCCTTGTATTCCCTGTGATCCTGTAAATCCTGTGACGCCTTGAATACCTTGAGAACCTGTAAAACCAGTAGCTCCTTGAGGTCCAGTAGGGCCTGTAGGACCAGTAGCACCCAGCGAACCAGTAAAACCAGTTACTCCTTGAATGCCTTGAGATCCGACAAATCCTGCAGATCCAGTAAATCCAATGTCACCCTTTGAACCTGTGAAACCAATGTCGCCTTTAGATCCAACAAATCCAACAGAACCAGTATAACCAAGTGGGCCTACCTGCCAAGATCCATCACCTCTTAGCCATGTTGTTGTGTTGGCGGTTCCAGAACCAAGACGAGCAGTGCCTACTGTTCCTGTGCTGATATTAGTGGCGTTAAGTTGGGTTAATCCTGTACCAGATCCGACGAACCCAGTTGCGTGGACATTTCCGGCAAACGTTACTGTGTTTGCAATTGTTGTTGATACTTCAACAAAAACTGTATTGTTTGCATTCGAATCAACGAAATTAATGTTAGAAGTTTGTAGTCCATTTTTGACTACAAATTTTTTATCATTTGCCATTCCGGTTCCACTTTCCCCAGTTAAGCCGTTTTTTATATTTATAAAGTCTTTTTTCTTTTAAGTGTTATATTGTTTTGAATAACTCTCGGCAGCTTTTGACATCACAAACTGCACATATTCTTCGTCAGTAGCCAGTAGTGCTGGATTTGGAACCTGTTCACCCTGCTCGTTCGTAACTGTTGCGCCAACAGAAGTATTGTAGGCTTCTCTGGCTGCTGTGATTCCATCAAGGTGAGATTCGTCTTCAATTGTAACTGTAAAGGTTGTCATTTATATTCTCCTAGGCTATTAATAACATTTCTGAAGTTTTGTATTGGGTAGAGTTAGTCGTAGTTCTTGTCGCCATCAGCCTGACATTTCCTGCTGATATATCCACATCATATGTAGCTAATGCTGCAGAGCCTGTAAACACCACACCATATTCGGTAGATGATGCTGTGGTTCCATTGTGGGCTACCAGTAGTTCAGATATTTGGACTTCGCCAGTGACAGAGTCGTAAGCCTGGACCATTAGTTTACCAGAACGGAAAGAAGCAGAAGCGAAAGACGCAACCTGAGTTTTGGTTGTTGTTGCCAGAGTTGTAGCTTCTGATGTCGTTACCAAATTTGTATTGTGTGTAATCTGAGAAGCTGTCAACGGAGCATCTGCAGAATCGTCTGCAAGACGAACATTAATTGCTGTTCCGTTGCGTTTTAAGGCAGGGAAGCTGGATGTTGAGCCGCTGAAACGCATGATAGGGGTAGTTGCGCCCAATGAAAATGTTGCGTTTGCGGAGCTACTAGCAAAAGCCCATAGTGTATTAGTATTGTCGGCGTTGTTGATGTTAAGCGTGCTAATTACGCCGTTTGTCAACTTTGTATCTGTACCTACAATAACTGACGTTACAAAATACCCTGTTCTAGGTCTATTTGCGCCGCTTGCGCCGATGTCATATGTGTTGTCTGCATGAGCTAACATATGACCAGTAGATGTTACTCTCCAACGATCAGTATTATTTGTACGAATATAAAAATCTGAAGTGCCCGCAGTACCAATTTGCAGATCTCTGCTTGTTCCTGTTCCTGCTCGCTCAGTTAAAATTTGCAGTGTATTCGAAGTCCAATTAATTCCAAGACGTTCGTAGTTACTCGCATCCGTAAATGTGTTATAAGATTTCAACGTTTGAGCAGTCGTAGCTGTACGAAATTCCGTAGTATTTTGTCCTGATGTTACCAGAGATCCTGTTGTTGCTTCATTATTGATAGTAATATCTGCAATTCCAGTTTGTATCAATCTAAGATTAGATGTTGCTCCACTTGGAACAGTAGCTCTAAATCCACTATTATCAATTAAACTATTATAAGTTGAAGATGTGCCTCTGTAAATATCGCCTGCAACAGAAAGTTTGTGAGTTGGCGCAGTGTTGCCTATTCCGACATCGCCTGTTGTGTTTTTAATAGTAATTGCAGTGGCTGTTCTTGGCCTAATAAAAATGTCACCGCCAGTTGACGCTACTGTATCAAGATACAATTCAGAGGTTGCGCGAATACCGCTACCATTTATGACTGATAAACTTGCACCCCCAACACCCTGAAACACAATATTATCACTAATTGCGTGTAAAGCCGCCGAAGGTGTTGTTGTGTTAATACCAACTCTGTTATTTGTTGCGTCAACAAAAAGAACACCCGAATCAACGTTAACGTTACCAGATATTGTTTGTAGAGTTCCGGAAAGAGTTGCATTTCCTCCAACCTGTAGTGTAGAAGATACGTTAGCAAATCCAGTAATCGTAGTATTTCCAGTTGATAGAGTGGTTAGAGTACCAACCGAAGTCAGCGAAGAGCTTACAATCCCAGTTCCCAGAGCAGTTGAGTTAACAACAACAGCACCATTAATCTGATAGCTCTTGGTTGAAACAAGATTTAGATGCTCTGAAGAAGTCCAGGCATCAGTCGCATCAACCCAATTAAAGGTTTTGTCTGTCGCGCCTTTGAGAGTGATACCACCACCATCTGCCGTCACATCACTTGGTGTGGTTACGTCTCCGAGAACAATATTCTTATCTTCAACAACAAGATTTGTTGAGTTGACGTTTGTGGTTGGTCCATTGAAGAACACGTTTCCAGAAACAACAAGATCGCCAGTAATCGTGGTATTTCCGAATGTTCCGGAGCCTGTTGCAATGCTGGAAGAGTTGATAACTGTGTTAACAGTTGAGTTGCCAATTTGAATCACAGAAGTATTGACGTTGACATTAGACCCAACGTTCAGAACACTGGTTACATTAACTGTTGCAGGAAGTCTAGCAGTGTTTAACGTGCCCGAAGAAATATTATCTGCGTTTGAAGCGAACGTAGTAGCATTCGAGTAAGCCAGAGCAGCGTTGCCTGAGTATGCAATAGCGTTACTGTAGGCTGTTGCTGCATTGCTAGTAATAGCAGTATTAACGTTTACTCCATTGATCGTAATAGTAGCAGCACTTATTACAGTATTGATGGTAGAGTTACCAATCTGTATTGTTGAAGTATTGACGTTTACGTTAGCTCCAACATTTATCACAGTTGAAACATTAACTGTTGCTGGCAATCTAGCAGTGTTTAGAGTGCCAGAAGAAATATTATCAGCGTTTGCCGAGAAAGCTATTGCGTTAGCATAAGCCAGAGCCGCATTTCCTGAATAAGCTATGGCATTAGAGTAAGCTGTCGCCGCGTTGCTGGTGATAGCAGTATTAACATTGACACCATTGATTGTTATTGTGGCCGCACTGATAACAGTATTAACAGTGGAGTTTCCGATAAACAGAGTAGAAGTATTGGCATTAACATTGGAGCCAATATTGAAAGCTGTTGATACGTTTACGGTGGCTGGCAGTCTAGCAGTGTTAAGCGTTCCTGATGAAATACTATCAGCGTTGATTGTTGTTATGTTGCTTCCGTTACCGCTGAAGCTATTTGCTGTGATAACGTTAGCTTGGAAATTAGCTATTCTGAAAGAAGCATTGCTGGTGTCAATATAAGCGCTTGCGTCAGGCTCAGGAGTATAGCTATCAAAAACTTTCCAGATGCCATCAGTTGCATCGCGGAAGAAACCAGCATGTTTGTAAGAACCATCATTATAGTTTCCGGCAAATCCAAGATCAGGATTAGAAGTTGTTGATCCATCGTTAAGATAGATCATGTTATCTTCAACAGCTAAATTTGTTGCGCTGATGGTAACAGTTGTTCCTGAAACAGTCAGGTTGCCGTCGATCTGAACGTCACCTCTAATAGTAACGTTATTGGCAGCAAGATTAGAAACAACGTTGGCGCTTGCATTAATCGTTAGATTTCCGTTTAGAGTTCCGCCAGACAATGGCAGGAACGTGGAATTTACATAAGTGTTAGAAGCAGCATAAGCAGTAGCGTTTGAATAAGCCGTAGCAGCCTTTGCATCTGCATAAGTAACAGCATTAGAGTAGGCCGTAGCAGCGTTTGAAGTGATAGCTGTGTTGACATTAACTCCGTTAATGGTGATAGTTGCAGCGCTTATAGCGGTATTGACAGTAGAGTTTCCGATAGACAGAGTTGTTGTGTTAAGAGAAACGTTCGAACCAACAGTAACAAGAGCAGAGTTTACGCTGACGCTTGCATTGACAAATCCAGTTACGGTCAGGTTTCCAGAAGTAACTGAATTGAGAACGTCTAGAGTACTGCCGAAATAAACGTTGCCGTTTACTGATAATTTGTGGGTTGGTGCGCTGTTGCTTATACCAAAATTACCCGTGTTAGAAAATCCAGCAAATAAAACTGAACCATTACTAAATTCCACTGGAAGATCGCTTGTTATCCACTCAGAAGAAACCACCCCTCTTCTTGCTCCGCCACTACTTGCAAATATAACAGATCTTTGAGATCTAGAGGAGCTCGAACCAATCATCACAATATGATTGGATACAGATACACCACCAGCCCCTAAGTCTGATCCGCTATAAGTTCCAAATGATCCATATCCAGCAACAAACACGTTGCGCGGTCTTGTGGCATTGCTCGCGCCGATGTCGTAGGTGTTGTCAACTTCCGCCGTCAGGTGGCCATTGGAATTAACACGCCATCTAACTGTCCCAGCGGACATAAACCCAAGATTTGTTCCAGACCCATTGGAGCCGATGATAAGGCTTCGCGCAGCTCCTGTGCCTGCCGCAAGCGTTTCCACAAACGCTGTGTTTGCAGACCATAAGATGTTTAGCCGCTCATAATTGCTCGAGTCAGTGTATGTATTGTAAATCCTAAACGTTTGAGCGTTCGTGCCCCGCCGCTGGGCGAGGATGTCTGCTGCATCACGAGCAAGAACAATATCATTAGAGGAACCCAAAGAGATAACACTAGTGTTTGATGTTGCTCTAAAATTTTGCGCTGCATAAACTGTGGCTGCTGTTATACTTGTATATCCACTATCATCGGCAAGTCTTACATCTATCTCAGCGCTATTGCGCTTGAGAGCGGGGAAACTTGAGGTTGTGCCACCAAACTGGAGACGGTTGAAGTCTGTTGAACCGTTATTGTATAATCCTAAAACTCCATCACTTGGAGAAAGAATTCTGCTTCTTCCATTAAATATAAATGTTCCTGTGGCCCCAGCAAAAAAATTAGCTGCAGTTACAGTATCGCCGACAGTTACGTTTGTGCCAACATAAACGTTTCTTGGCCTATTTGCTCCATTTGCGCCGATGTCGTAGGTATTATCTGTTGCTGCCGTGAAATGACCACTACCATCAACAATCCAGCGATTGTTTGAGCTACCTGTTTGTAAAAGTACCTGAGCTCCTCTTACAGCAAAGTTTCTATTAGAACCAGTTCCTGCTGCTTCGTATCCAACAAATCCTAAATTATTTTCAGTAGCAGAAAGCACAACTCGTTCATAGTTGGAAGCGTCAGTGTATGTGTCATAGACTCTAAGAGCTTGGGCGTTTGTACCATTGCGTTGCGCCAAAATACCAGCAGCATCTCGAGCTAGAATGGTGTCAGCACTAGAATATGACGATGTTGCATTTCCCCACGATATAATCGCGTCAGACTTTAAAAATGCCCCATATTGCGAGAACCAAGCCCGACCGCCAGCCAGATATCCATCATCAGAAGCGGTAACAATACCAGCTTTGGAAACCTTAAATTTGCTGCTTCCGCCAACTTGTAGATCCATCAACAAACTATTACTGTTAGAAGCAGTATCCGTCGCATTGATTTTAAATGCGGTAAATGTATTGGCGGTCGCATTCCATGTAGGAGCAATAAGAACAGTTGAAGTATCGTTAGCAGTTAACGAATCTTGAACAACAAATTTAGATAACGGCGAAGTGTTACTAATACCAATTTTATTATTGACATTATCAATGAATAGAGTTCCGGAATCAAAATCTACATTACCAGAAAAAGTTGCATTTCCGCCAACAGTAAGATGTGAAGAGATGTTAGCGAATCCAGTTATGGTTGTGTTGCCAGCATTCAGTGTTGTCAGATTACCAACTGAAGTTAGAGAAGAACTTAATATACCAGTTCCGAGTGAGGTGGAGTTGACAACAACAACACCATTAATCTCATAGCTTTTTCCAGAAACTAGATTAAAATCTTCAGATGAAGTCCAGGCATCAGTGGCATCAACCCAAGTTAGAGTTTTATCCGTAGCACCCTTTAGAGTAATACCACCACCATCGGCAGTAAAATCGCTTGGTGTAGCTACGTCTCCAAGTATAATGTTTTTATCTTCGATGACAAGATTGGTAGAATTTACGTTAGTTGTTGGGCCATTAAAGAAAACGTTTCCAGAAACAATCAGATCCCCAGTAACGTTTGTGTTTCCGAATGTGACCGAAGAAGTTACAATAGAAGAAGAATTGATAACAGTATTGACGGTAGAGTTACCAATCTGGATTACAGAGGTGTTAACGTTAACGTTAGAACCAATGTTTAACGCTGTTGCAACGTTGACTGTTGCTGGGAGTCTGGCCGTGTTAAGAGTGCCAGAAGTAATATTTGTTGCATTTGAAGCAAAAGTTGTGGCGTTTGAATAAGCGTTCGCGGCTTTGTCGTCAGCATACGCGATAGCGTTTGAATAGGCGTTTGCAGCTTTGATATCAGTGTAAGAAACTGCGTTAGAGTACGCATTAGCTGCTTTATTGTCAGCGTAGGCTATAGCATTTGCGTAAGCCAAAGAGGCGTTTCCGGAATACGCAATGGCGTTACTATAAGCAGCTGAAGCTTTAGTGTCTGCATAAGCCGCAGCGTTTGTATAAGCTGTCGCCGCGTTTCCTGTTATTTGACCCTGTACTGTTGCGAGAGACAGTCCACCAAAATTTGTTGAATTATTAGAAGTTAGTGTTGCGACATTGGCCGATAGACCAGCCATAGTTTGGTAAATAAGAGCCGCTCCTGAGGCAGAAGTTGACACTGCATTTGAGAAAGCGGTGGCAGCATTACCTGTTATTTGGGCTTGTACGTTTGCTAAAGTTAAATTACCAAAATGTATAGAATTGTTGGAAGTTCCACTAAAAGAAGTAGAGTTGATAGAAACATTTACTGTTGAGTTTCCGACAAATACAGCATTTGTTGCATATATGTTGGCACCATAAATGTTATTAGGAGGAAGAGGGTAAATGATCTGAGTTGGATATTCTTTTAACTTAACTTTGAATGGTGTGTTTTGTACAAACTCTACATTAATCGCTGTATTAGGATATAGTATAACTTGAATTGGAGGTGGCATTTAAATATTCCTTAGCGAGTAACAGATGGAGTTACAGTAACAATTCCTTCTACTATTCTCGTGACGATCCCACTATTAATTTCAGTTAGCTCGCAATCCCAAACATACTGCCCTGGCTGTAAACTTTCAGTGTTTGCAGAATTAAGTCGCAGTTGAACAATTCCATTTTGATTTGTAGTCACAGTAAACGTTTTTTGTGCTTCAGAAGTATATGTTTTTCTGAGCATAGCAGAGCCAGTATAACCGCTTAGATTGATTGAAGCGCTGTTTGCATGGGTCACCTGTAAATCCTGTATAAAATCTGATCCCTGATCGATGACTAAATTTGCTTTAATCGCCATTATTCTCAACCTCCAAGTTTTTTCTTATTTATTAAAGAGCGACACGCCAAACTTTGCTACTTTGCGTCAATAAATAATAGTTCTTGCTCTATTTATAGGATGGGTTTAATGAATAACAACATAAAAATAGCAATTATTGATTGTATTGGACTTAATTATGATGGTTCTACTCTAACGAAAAAAGGTATTGGCGGAAGCGAAAGCTCTATTATTTCTATCGCCAGAGAATTAGTAAAAATTGGATTCGAGGTAACAGTTTTAAATGACTGTGATACTTCCGAGACAGAACCTGGAGTCTATGATGGAGTCCGGTATTATCCAATTGCAATGCTCGGCCAGAAAGAATTTAACTTTGATGTTGTGATCAGTCAAAGAACCGTTATTCCGTTTACTCCAAAACATCTTTATGATCAGGTTAGACAGCCTGCTCCAAGAGACTATGATCCTGATATCTTCACTCAGGTGCAAAAACCAGAACAGTTAAAGATTATCTGGATGCAGGATACGTTTATCTGGGGCGATCACCTGCTCGAGTATCTTCTGGTTAACAATCATGTCGATGAAGTGTTCAATCTGAGCGATTGGCATATCGCATATACAACAAATTGCACCCATGGCCCAAAACGTCAATACGAAGTTTTTAAAAATAAAATATTCCACACAAGAAACGCTATCAACAGGTGGATCGATTGGGTTGATATCAAACAAAAAGATCCCAATCTTTTCGTCTATAACGCCAGTATTACCAAGGGCATGATCCCTCTGGTAACACGTATTTGGCCCAGACTCAAACAACATTTGCCCCAGGCCAAACTCAAGATCATCGGTGGTTATTACAAGTTTCGAAATGAAGATCTAAGCCCAGCACAGCAAGAATGGCGCGGTCTTGTAAAAAGCTGTGAAAAAGATCCATCAATCGAATTCACAGGCATTATTCCCCAGCCTGAGATCGCCAAGATTATGGCACAAGCAACCTATAATCTGTTTCCTGGAGCCTATCCGGAAACATCCGGCATCAGCACAATAGAAAGCATCAATTATAATACTCCTGTTATCGGAACTCGATTCGGAGCGATGGAAGAAAGCGGAACCAAAGCTGCCAGCTATTTTATAGATTATGCAGTCGAGCCCAATGTACTGTTCCCGAATATCAATACCGAGGAACAGATCAACAAATATGTTGATCTTGTTTTGTCAGTCGTATCAAACCCATATATTCATCAACAGAAACAGTATGCGTGTAACGCTATTAAAGACATTAGTACATGGGATACTGTGGCGCTCCAATGGAAACAGCATTTTTATCGTAAATTCAATAAACAGATGACCGACGAAGAGTTGGTGAAAGTTAATTGGATTAATTATAGAGTTAGAAAAACTTTTGGAAAAAGGTTCTCAAACGTAGAGGATATTATAGTCACCGAGCCCGCCAGCAACACACAGAGATTACCACAAGAAAAAGAAGTTCGCGTCGCTTACATCGATATTACAGGAATGAGTTATGATGGGGAAACATTAAAGACCAAAGGTCTTGGAGGGAGCGAGAGTGCAGTGATTCTCAGCGCCAAAGAATTGGCCCACCAAGGATTTGATGTTACTGTTTATTGTGCTTGCGATGAAGAAGGAAATCGTCCAGGCGTATATGATAACGTAAAATACAGACCTCTTTCAGATATCGGAAACGACGAGCAAACATATGATGTTCTGATATCAAGCAGAGTTGTTACTCCATTTATCACCAAACCTTGGTATAACTGGCAACAAACAACCAACAGAAAAATCCCTTTCCAAAAGTTTGAAAAAATGAGAGAAGCCGCCAAACTTAAAGTGTTTTGGATGCATGATACGTTTTGCTGGGGCGATGAGATTTTAGAAGATCTTGTTACTTCAAAGGCTATAGACGAAATTTGGGTTTTAAGCGATTTTCACTATAACTATGTGACTAACTGCAATCACGGCAAACCAAGAAATTTCGAAGTTCTTCGCAATCATATGTGGATTACCCGTAATGGTATTACCCGATACCCCATCAAAACTGTCGAGAAAAACCCTGATCTGTTCATTTTCAATGCTAACATGAGCAAGGGATTAGAACCTCTGCTCAAAAATGTCTGGCCCAGAGTCAAACAAAAAATCCCAAAAGCCAGACTGGCGGTAATTGGAGGACATTATAAACTCGGAAATGCTGTGGCTAACGATACTGAAGAATCAGAGTTTATGAAACTGGTCGAGCCATTTATGGAAGATCCGACCATAACATTTACTGGGATTATCAGTCAAAAAGAAGTGGCTGTTTGGTGCAAAGCTGCAAGTTTCTTTATCTATCCAACAGCTTTCCCAGAAACCTATGGAATAAGCACACTAGAAGCCCTTTATGCAAACACTCTCATCATTGGCTGTAGATTCGGAGCTCTGGAAGAAACTGGGAGCCCACAAGCTTATATGATTGAATACTCCGCAACGCCAAATGTTGTTTATCCTAATATTGATATTAATGCACAAGCTGAAAAATTTGTTGATATGGTCGTACAGGCCTATAACGATCCAGATCGTCAAGAAAAAATGAACAAATTAGACGAAATTAAACCTTTGGTTGGTTGGAATGTTGTGGCGCTTGAATGGAAACAGCACATCTATAAAAGGCTCGGTCTCTATCTAAGCCGTGGCGAAAGCATTGAAGCAAATTACACCAAAACGAAATATCACGAAATATTTAATCGCCGCACAAGCACTCCTGAAGAATGGGTAGCCCCCAAACTTAAACCCGAACAACGTATTGTTGTTATCAGTCCTTTCTATAACGCCGAGCCTTATATTAAGCGCTGCATTTCAAGTGTGGCAGCGCAGAATTACGATAACTACGAGCATTGGCTAATTGATGACTGCAGCACTGATAATGGTTCTGCAGCCGCACTGGATCTAATCAACTCTCTGCCAAACGATATAAAAGATAAATTTAAGGTTATTGTCAACTCAAATAGAAACGGAGCCCCATACAATCATATCCAATCTATCAGAAAATTAAACGACAATGATATAGTTGTAATGTTGGACGGTGACGACAGTTTAACAAATGATCCGGACATATTCACATATTATAATCACATACATTATGACAACGACTTCACGTATGGATCTTGTTGGAGTATGGTTGATAACATTCCTTTAGTCAGCCAACCTTATCCTCCTGAAATAAAGAAAACTAAAAATTACAAAAACTATAAGTTCAATTGGAATGTGCCCTACACACATTTGAGAACGATGAAAGCGCATTTGTTGAAGTGGGCTCCAGATTCTGCATTTCAAGATAAAGAAGGAAACTGGTTCAAAGCTGGTGGAGATCTTTCTACATTCTACACAGCAATAAATAATTGTCATCCACATAAAATATATGTTGTTTCTGATATTGTTTGCAATTACAATGACGCCAGCCCCATCAATGATTATAAAGTAAATAAAGACGAACAGGACAAAGTTATTATGCAAACTTTAAATTCTAAAAAAAGAATATTAATTGCTATCCCAACAAATAAAAATATTGAGGCGCAAACATTCAAGAGCATTTATGATTTGATTATTCCTGAAGGTTATGAAGCGGATTTTCAATATTTTTATGGATATCAAATCGATCAAATTCGTAATCTAATAGCCAATTGGGTTATCAATTGTAATTATGATTATTTGTTTGCCGTTGATAGCGATATAACTTTTGCTCCTGATACTCTTGTTAGAATGTTAAATCACAATGTTGATATGGTAAGCGGAATTTATATTCAGCGTATTCCTGGCACCCACACGATTGAAATTATGAGAAAAGACGTATATGGTAATATGCCTCATGTGAATTGGGAAGAGATTAGAGGAAAGGGATTAGTTGAGATAGATGGTTGTGGATTTGGTTGCGTTCTGATAAAGGGGGAAATTTTTAAATCCATTCCATACCCACATTTTGTTTACAAAAGCGCATTAACTATTGAAAATACCGTAAGCGAAGATGTATATTTTTGCGTACAAGCAAAAAATAAAGGATTCCGAATCTGGGCGGACACTTCTATTATCTGTGATCATATTGGTTATCACACATTTAAAGTTAATATTGATTTTAAATTAGAAGAACAAAAAAGAAAACTAAGAGATCTTGGTGATAGACCTCTCATGCTGCAAGCCCACTATGAATATCTGGTAAAAATGAAATCTAAAAAGGTTGAACCCAAGGTTATCTATGATATTGGAGCTTGCGTTCTGCATTGGACAAATTGCGCAAAACACGTTTGGCCAAACTCTCAATACATAGCATTTGATGCGATGGATGAGCTAGAATTTTTATATAAAGAAAAAAATATTCCATATCATGTTGGGCTACTCAGTGATGTTGATGGTAAGAAAATAGGATTCTATCAAAACGTAGAGCATCCTGGAGGAAACAGTTACTATAAAGAAAACACCGAATATAGTCCAGATGCAGATAAGCTATTCCCGAACAAAATAGAAAAGACATCAATAACTCTAGACTCAGTAGTTAAAAACAAAAACTTTCCCAAACCTGATCTGATCAAAATGGATGTTCAGGGTGCAGAGCTTGATGTTCTCAAAGGAGCTCAGGAAACTTTAAAATCCTGCCAACATCTGATACTAGAGCTACAGCATAAAGAATATAATATCGGAGCCCCAATGAACAAAGAAGTTATTGAGTATCTTGACAGTATTGGATTTGCTCTAGTAACGCCAAACTTTGTTGAGTTTGGAACTCAGGGCGATTATCACTTTGCTAGAAAATAAATCTATTTCTGTTTAAGCAGTTCAAGTTCTTCGCTGAGAGCTTTAATCGCCTCAATCAGAAGTGGAACAATCCTTTCATACTTAACTGCTAAAATACCATCTTTTCTTTCTGCAACTGCTTCTGGTAAAACTTCCTGAAGCTGTTGAGCTATCACACCAACATCTCTTTTTCTAATAAAGTAGCCATCTTCTCCGCCAGCATTTTCTATGTATTCATCATTCCAATCAAAAGTTACTCCATCTATTCTTTTTATTTTTTGCAGAGCATCTTCAATGGTTTGAATATTTTCTTTCAGACGCTTATCAGAAGAATAATAAGCAGTAACGTTGTCTGTGGCGCGTATTTCTCCGGAGGTTCCTGATGCAGCCGTTCCTACTCCAAGACCACCATTATTTACAGACAGTCCACCTCCAGCTTCAAATCTGGTGTATTTGTAAGAACCAACAGTACCATGTCTAATTGTAAGAGCATTTGTTGGGTCTTCATAAAGATATATGTCAGTATCGCCACCAATAGTCAAAGAATTAAACACGCTGAAACTTGCTGGATCGCAATAGTATGCAGTATTATCTGAGTCTCTAAGCAGTTTAGCTAAAATTTCACCAGTTGTGTTATTCGGAGCAGTTCCGACCCCAAGGGAATTTACCTGAGCGTTGGAATTTGTTGTAAATCCTCCAGCAGATCCAGTAAATCCGATTGATCCAGTAAATCCAACACCTTGGATACCTTGAGATCCAGTTAAACCAATATCGCCTTTAGATCCAGTAAATCCAACACCTTGGATACCTTGGGAGCCCGTAAGACCGATTCCTTGAATACCCTGAGAACCTGTAAGACCAATTGAACCAGTAAATCCTATAGATCCAGTAAATCCCACTCCTGTCAAACCCTGAGATCCAGTAAATCCAACGCCTTGAATACCTTGAGATCCAGTGAGCCCGATTCCTTGAATACCTTGGGATCCTGTAAATCCTATGCCTTGAATACCCTGAGATCCAGTGAGTCCGATGTCTCCTCTAGATCCCGTTAGACCAATTCCTTGAATACCTTGGGAGCCTGTAAGACCAATTCCTTGAATACCTTGGGAGCCTGTAAAACCAGTAATACCCTGAGAACCTGTTAGACCAACACCTTGGATACCTTGGGATCCAGTAAATCCAACGCCTTGAATACCTTGGGAGCCTGTAAGACCAGTAATGCCCTGAGATCCAGTAAATCCAACACCCTGAGAACCTGTGAATCCAACACTACCGACAAAACCTTGAGATCCTACAAATCCAGTTCCGACTCCGGAATCCCAAACAAGAGTTCCTGTCTCAGCCCTTAAATATCTACCAGCATTTCCTACTATACTTGGCAAAAGATTTAAAATAGCTGCCATTGAGCTACTAGCACCTGTTCCACCAACAGAAATAGGAGCTACTCCAGAGTTAATTGAAGAGGCGTTAACGAAAATGCCAGAACTATTTGACGACAATCCTGTATTAAGAACAGCTGATATTGTCATATTACCACCAACACCTGTTCCATTGGTAATAGAAACGGTGTTTCCTCCGACAACAGATCTTACTGTTCCTGTTTTGTCTCCAGTTTTTACAATTATGCCAGTGTTGGAAGCGTCTAATCCGAAAACCGTATCTGAATTATTTGCGGTGACAGGAAGAGAGGGTTGTGTGGCGTTTGCATAAGAGAACTGAGACACAAACAATGATACACGTTTTGACGTTTCTCCAACAGATAAACTTCCGCCTGAGGCAGGAACAAGATTTCCGTTCATCTCAGCCGTAGCGTTTATAGAAACGTTTGCCACAAACGAGGCGATTGAATTTACTTGTAGATTAGCGTTGATGAAGGTATTGGTCGTTAATTCGGTGTTGCCGCCAGCAACTTGTAAACCTTTATCCGCTTTAAATCTTTGATCTACCATTTACTTCTCTTATTTGATTAAATCGGCTATGACTTTTACTGCGCTGCTAGATTGTGTTTGAAGGATAAACAGTTCCACATTGGCGTTATTTAGGTTTGCTGTGAATGTCGCTAGAAGTGGAGAAGAACTTGTTGATGGTGGAGAACTGACTGTACCGTAAACTGTTATCTCAGCTGCGCTGTTATTGTGGGCCAAGATGATCTCAGAAATCTGAGTGTTAGTTCCTTTTTTCACCTGAACCAGAAGCTTGGCTGTTGAGAAATCCGCCTTTGCGAATCTATAAACTAAAAGATTATTGACAATATCTGTACCGATGTCAGAATTTGCTGACACCTGAACAGTTAAATCCGATTTAACGATAAGATCGCTATTTACTGAAACGTTTCCGGTCACATTTAAATTATTGTTGATATTAGCCTGACCAGCAACAGTTATATTATTAGAAAGAGTGGTACCGCCAGTCACAGCAAGAGTATTAGAAAATGCAACAGCCCCAACAACTCCTAAACTATTTGCGACGTTAGCTTGGCCAGTTATAGCCAAAACACCATTGCTGTATACGCCAGATCTCGAAACTGTTGTCACAAATGTTGAGTTTGAGGCAACCATACCATTATTATTTGAAACTGTATTGACAGTAGAATTTCCTATAAACAAAGAGGTGGTATTAGCCACAACATTTGCGCCAACAACAAGTGTTGTTTGATTTGCAGCCACATTACCTGCCACAAATCCAATTGATGTCATTTGAGAATTGACAGCGCCATTGGAAATTGTTATGGTTGTTGAATTAGCAATTGTGTTAACTACTGTATTTGTTTGCATTAATACAGAAGCGCCAGTGATATTAGTGTTGGAGGCATTATTACTAAAGGAAGCACCAACACTATTAATTACAGAAACTGAAGTCGAGTTTCCGAGTCTTAAAATAGAAGCGGCTGCAGCAGCCACATAAACATCAACGTTTGATGTTACTGTCAGCGTTCCAGAAGTTGAAGTGTTTCCGCCTCGTAAGGAGTCTTGAGCAACAATATTGTTGGCCATGAACATACCATACAATCTTCCAGTTTTGGAAGTTGTAGAGTTGCCCGTTTCAGCGCCAGTTGCGTTTGCAGTTAAAACGTCATTCGTCGTCAGCCAAGCTAAAACGTTTTGTCTGATAATTAGAGACTCAAAGGTCTCTGTTAGAATATTTACGTTACTGACTGGATACGACACTAAGTTTCTCCAAAACTGCTCTCAAAGAATTTGTCAATTCAACAACACGAGCTTCTAATTGTGTTATCCTTTTTTCATATTCTCTCAGTTGTTTATCTTGTTTTCTTCTATGCTTTAATTCTTCAAATTCTTTTGTATTTATATTTAAAATAGCGCCGCTGTTTTTATCTTTGATATAATCTTGTTTAATCATTATACACTCACAGCAATTGCCTGTAATTGTTCTAGTTTTGGTATTTTATTAGAACTGTCAGAAAGCAGAACAACCTTTATTTGCATTGTGTTATAACCATCAAACTCGTTTTTAGATGTCGTATAATATCTTACAACATTGTCATTGGCTATATTATTAAAGGCGATTTGTTTATATTTCAGCTTATCGATACCAACTGACACTGATGGTTGACCAAGCCCATTTACGATATCTGTATTTCTTATGGGTTTGTTCAATGTTATTGTGCTTGAGTTTGAAGCCAAAACTTGAAACACTTCGTGGTTGGTTTCAGCAAATCCTGGTTTATAAACTCTTATGATATCGTCTTGTTGACAGTTTGCTACAAGAGAAACGTTTGTTACTATAATATTATTTCCATATTCCGCTAAGTTCTTTTCCCCAAGATTTTCTAGAATTTCTGGGTATTGTGGGAAAGAGTATGAATACTCTATTAGATCATCTTTGTTATTTTCGTTTGAATACTTTTCATTATTTTGATCTAGTTCGAGAGGAGTCCAAGACTTAATATCAAAAGAGTCAATATCAGCTGAATTGTGAATCTTAGCGTAAACTCGGATGTTTGTTCCAGGAGGTCTGTATGCTAGGATATATGTCTTAAGATCTTCGGCGTATACTCCTGGACCGAGATTTATTCTTTTCGAAATATATTTCGAAACAGCAATACCATTTCTATCAACTTCTGTATCATAGTTTGGCATTGAGTAGCTATAGCTGCTGTTCGCTGATGAAACATATGTTCTTGTTTCAGAATATGTGTTCGAGATATAGTTTTTCTTGACAATAAGATCAATGTCATCGCAATCGACGAATGGAGCGGTGTATGATGTGTTTGATAAAACGTTAACATCAACTTTTGCAACTAAGGATTTCTTTTCTGCTCCATATAGTGAAGTTCCATCAACTTCTTGAGACTTTGACAGAACGTAAGAAATTTGGTTTGTTCTGTTTATATCGTTTAATGAGAACGACACAAATGAAGACGAAAGAGTATTTGACTCACCAGCAATCTTGTAAGAAAGATTAAACGTGCCTCCGAGAGGACCATTGACGGAAAACTTAGGAACAAAAGCGTCTATCTTAAATCTATCCACACTTGTGATGGTGGTCCTAGCTCCGGATCTTACTCCGATTAGATTATCTGCTGCAGACAGTTTGAAAGTAGAGTTGGCTGCATTTGAGTCATCAAGGTATAAAGTTTTGTTGGGAGAAGAGTATTGATACACTCTTCCGCAAACTGGAGCTTTGTACCTGGCGACACCCGAGAAATTTGGTGGGCGATCAATATACATTTCTGTATTAGAAACGATAGATTTAACAGAAAAATAATCAGAAGCTGCACCAGTGTCGATGATTATTTTTTGCCCTTCATATAAATTTTCAAAAACAGTTGACACGCCTGTTACAAGGTTTGTTGATACGTTTACAGTAACATTGCCTGTTGCATTTGCTGTTTGCTTATAAACGATTTCGCCTGGAATAAATCCACCAACAGTATTTGAAATTGAGAGAAACTCGTAATCTTTGTTTACTACATACACAGAGTTATTTGAGGTGTCAAATTTAGCAATCTTGATTTGATATTTTAGATCCCTATCTGTATATGAGATGATGTCAGAATCTTGCGAAACAGCGGCATAAAGAATACCTTCTGTTGTATTTCTAGAACCTGATGATATTGTTTGAGTGACGCCAGTTTCGTTGACAATTCTATTACCTTTGATATTCTGCCACAAAACGAATCCAGAGTCTTGGAATTTAATAACTATGCCATAAAATCTATCGCTCTTTAAAACAACAGGATTACGGAAAGAAAATGTTGTTGAAGAAACCGCAGTAGATGAGGTTGAAATTTTATCCCATTCTACATAAGTTGTAGAGTTTTTGATTTTTTTATTCGGGGCTGGCAGATTATTCTCAATTTCACAAAGCCACATAACAACTTGTGGCTTTGGCACACCCGAGTCGTTGTTCAGAGAATATGGTTTATTTTTAAAGTAAAGATCAATGGAAGTTACCATCAGTTCTGGGGAACCATTTACGGCCTCTGAATCAGCATAAAAAGATTGAATATAGTTATAATAACTCATTTGTTTCTTTCTTTACATCGTTTCAAAACTATTTAGTTAAAGCTCTGCTAAATTGTAAACAGACTCAGTAGTATCTGTTTCTGCGTTTAGATTGGATAACCAAGGAGAGACATTAATGATACTGGTAGCTACTGAAGACATATCAGCCGAAGAAACAGAAATCTCTTTAACACTCGGTATTAGCCCAGTTCTTATTTGATCTTGAGCAAAAGTTGTGTTTACCATCGACAAATCAATAAGACTGTCATTGTAGAAATTAAGTTTTAGAGTTCCGTTTTCATCAGTTTTTAGCCCAGTAACATTGTCAGTTGTAGTTCTGATTTGCTCGCATTTATCTGTAGCTTTTGTTCCATCAAAATATAGATCATGAACCGTGTTTGGTTTCAGACCAATAACCTCTACCGTATGAACGTATCCATTTGTCCACCAGTAGTTTGGATTGTAGTTATTTTGTCTCTGTGCTTCTGATATTTGTTCTTCCATTCCCTGGCTGAACCAAACTTGTTGGTTATTGGGATCGTTGATGTTCGAACCGCCAATAGGAACGTTTTTGGGGAATACATCAACGACATCTCCGTTGTATATGTATTCATTTGGTTCTTTTACTACATAAGTTTTTTCTACTTCGAAATCCGCAGGATAGAAGATTTTATATTCGTATTTTCCGGGAGAAGCTTTATCTCTTACTCCGCCTTTATACACTCTGACTCTATAATATAATCCATTGTCTGGATTGTGAGAGAATATAAACTTTTGATGTTCTCTCCACCAGTAAATCGAAGTTCCTGGAACCAACTGAGAGGTGTCTAGAAATTTGACGCCGAGTTTCCAATATCCAACATTGTCAAGCAAAGAAGAAATACCTTTATTGAGAACATCATTTTGCGTGACTGCTAAAGCGCCATTACTGTTTATTACTTCAACCCAGGGTCCATTCTCAGATTCAGCTTGTTCAATTACAATCGCATTAAAACGTGCTCTGTGGTTCATGTAAATTTCCACAGGTCCAGCTGTTTTTGACATAGTAAAATTCCAATCGTCATAAACAGCTCTCGTTGAACTCCAATTAGTGTTTTTATTTGTTTTTATTTCTGAGACGATTTGCTGCACAACAACTGGCGGTTCTACTGTACCAATGGGCGCTGTCGTAGTAGTGGGCACTCCAGGAGTTATGACAGTATCAACAACATCAACTACTTCTGGTACTGGAGCCTCCAGTTCTGTTGCTTCAATTTGTTTGTATGCTGTGACTTCAACATAATCAACTGATGCGATGGAGTCTCCAATGTTTGGAGAAGATTCATGTCTAAGCTCGATAACAGTTTCTTCAATATGAGCGGTGAGCCTTTCGTCTTCAATAGTAGAATTGAATTCTGGATCAAGCACTTCTGAATATTGATAGTTTGAGAACGTATCAACAAAGAATCCAACTTTAAATCTATCAGTACCGCCACTTAGAGTGGAAGGAATAAATCTGGTTTTGGCAAGAGTTTCTGCAATAGTATAAGAAACATAATACTCGATATCGGAAACTCTTCTTTCGAGAGAGGCGATATCTTTCATTTTATAATTTTTGGTTTGCAGAATTTCTCTTTTGTTAGCATCAATTGGCGTGGTGACTGTATGTTCGAATATTCTTTGAGAACCTTTTCCATTATATACCTTAGTATCTGCCAGAGCGATCATATCTTGAGACATAGCTTTTGGTAAAGATGGATATGGTGGGATCTCTAGAAGCTGAAGAGTAATCGTATCGCTTGGGGCTGGAGGTGGTTCTTCTTTACCAGCATAACCTTTAATGACATCTATATTTTCGTTTACACCAACAACAACTCTATCAGTTCTTCCAAGATAGTAAACAACGTTGGCAGTTAAATCTGCATCAGAAACTGGGAAGTATTTTTCTGAAGCTGTGAATTTGTTCGAGAATGTTGGAACTATTGGGTTTACAATAGAAGTATTAGATACTTCTGAGGTTAGTGGAATAGTATTGGCCACTGTGGGTCTAAAGTCAAACTGATCTCTCAAGTCGTAATACTGACCATTGATTCCCCAAACTTCTGGAATTTCCAGAGTATTGATGCTTGTGTTGCCCATTGTTGCAACATTAGCGGTATCGTTGACGCTGTAAGAAGAAACTGTTTTAACGCCAGGTGTTGATGTGAAAGCGTCATATTTTACAAGCAACACATCATTGTTTGAGAGAGAAGGATAATTAGGTCTTCTTACCAAATGAGAAATGTCTAGCATATCTTCGCTTTGACGATGATCAATATAAAATTCATTGGTCACGTCAGAAACGTCATTGGTGGTTTCTGTAAAATATATTGGAGAACCCACTAAAGAGTGGTTTCCGCCGCCAGACACTGCAGTAATATCAATAGCACTACCATTTCTTGTTGAAGCCAGTTTTACGCCTGTTGAATTGGCAGCAACAACATAATATGTGGTGTTATTAGAAAGACCGCCAATTGCGGTGCCACTCGTATTCGAATATACTAAAGAGTCGCCGTTCGCAAATGGATTGCTGGATATTGTGATAAAATCGTCAGTGTTTGAGACAGCTGTTTCTGAGCTAAACGTGATTGTTCGGGAAGCTCCATTTGCTTTGATAACTTGTGACATCCTAAAGACATCCGAAGTTCCAAGTGGCCATGGCCCACTGGTCTTAGCCAAATTATTGGAACAAACAATTCTAGAGTATATGTTTCTTTTGATTAATTTGGCGTCGGGATTTACGCCAGACTTGGTGATATTGTACGCGACTGAAACGTCCATATTTGTTGCAGATCCCGCAGTAGTAGCCACAGTATTACCAATGTAGATAGTAATAGAGTTGTTTGTCTCAACAACAATGCTTCTTCCGTCTCTTGTCATAGAAATTGGAACGTTGTTGGGGAAATACAAATAAGAAGTATTAGTAATTGTCAAAGGAGCGTTTGCGGTAAGCGTCATAAACGTGTCATTTGCGACATTAAGAATTTTAGCAACTGCGGTGTTTGACGAATTGGCCACCTTAATATAATCACCAGCCCTGTAGCTAGTCAAAAATGCAGTGCCGCTTCCTGTGACATTAGCGGTCGTTGAAGTGAAGGTAACAGTTCCAGCAGCATTTGATTGAGCTTGATAGTTGTTATCGGGAACTATCATAAATTCTTTTCTTTGGGCGGAAACAAGAGTTCCAGAATATGGAAATATTTCGCTAGCGCCTGGAGTCAAAGTGATGTAACCTGTTGTGTTTGCTTGTTTTGATGTGCCAAACGTTCTATACGTATAGGTTATAGAATTAGCAGATTTCGACGCTTCTAGATTCTTGACAAGCAATCCGTTAAATCCAGAACCAACATCTCTGAGAATAGTGTTGTTTGATTCAAGAACTGTGTCAGCAACAGCAACTTTTGTGCTGTTGTAGTAAACAGATCTGGTGTCTATAAAATTTTTGCCAGCATTCATTTTGATGTCAAATAGGTAAAGATGCCACTCCCCATCATTATCCCCAGGGAGCATCCCTCTTATTCTGGCACTACCAATCGCGTTTCCAGAAGGAGCAGTAATAGCATTAGAATTATTAGAAACACTAGCAATAAAATTCTTAGCTGTATCATATAAAGAAATAACATCGCCAAGATTAAACTGAAAAACTCCACCGACATTATTGATTTTTATAAACGATCCGTATGCCACCCGAGATTTGGCTGTCGGCAGATTAACATTGTCTGTTCCCTTGTTTACGCTCTTGGAAAAATTGCCAGTCGTGGAAACTCTATATCCCTTGATATAGGCTGTGCCAGGATCAACAACTACTTTAAAGGTGCTTGCGGTATTTGCAAGATTCTTTTCATCCTTAGCCAAAACGTTAAACTGATTGATGACATAATTGCCGCTTTCTTCATATGTTCTTTTGGCCATCTCATCAGCAATAACGCTGTATACAGTTTGAGATCTTTGTCTGAAAGGAACGCCATCAGTTATCTCAATGATAGGAAGGAAGTCAACGTTAGCTTGAGCCTGAGTTGGTGTCAACACGACTAATTCTGGAGTCAGTTTAAGTCTATCAGATCCTGGGGCGGAGAAATTAGGACTTCCTGTGGCATTATCAAACAGAGAATTGTCTTGGTTCGAATTAATGATTTGTTCTTTTGTATCAAATCCAACAACGGCATCAAATGCTGTGTTGGAATACTTGTTAACAACCAGAGTTTGTTCGTTTACTCTAGAGAAAAATCCTTTTTGGTAGATAACACCTGGAGCCACCTTAACTCCGTATCCTGTTCCGATAGGAGTTTTGCTGCTGTCCGCAGTAGAAACTGAAGCTTTAAAATTGAGAGCGGCGACATTAAGCTGATTAATAGCAGAGGTTGTGATTGAACTGTTAGAAGTTATAGAAACTGTAACGTGAGGCTGGATGTAATATCCGGATCCTAGATTTGTTGGCTCGATCGAAACAATTTTTCCTAATGAATCTGTGACCAACACAGCTGCAGCACTAGATCCTATGATAGCTACAACGTTAGCCGTATTTGCTGTATTGGCGTTTCTGATAGTTTCGCCTTCTCTAAATGTCCAAAGAACGCTGTTTGCAGTTTTTAGATCATCCGCCAATGGCTTAACTCTAAGAATCAAAACTTGATTGTTTGTTGTGCTATCAGTTTCAATAATTTGTAAGTTGGCCACATTATTTTGAATGATGTGCCCGTTAGCAAAAGCTCCAGCTGGGAAAACAGATCCGCCACTAGAATTTTGAATAGCAATAGCCGAGACAACAACTATAGAATCGTTGTTCGAGAATGCAGAAGAACCATCACTAATGTCATATTTGAAGATAGGATATGTTTTATCGTATACAGTAAGAACCTGATTTGCAGAAAACGCAAAGGTATTTCCATTATTTCCTGAATTAGTATATTTTACGAAAAGAGTGTTAAGATCGGGATTTTGTGATTCAAAACCATCTGCAGTTTTAACAACCAGAGCCTCTAAGCCAACAGAATTTTTTACTGTCATTCCCTCGTAACTGGAAACGTTTACAGGAGCTCCGTTTACTTCTGAGTCTTTTAGTTTTACATAAGGGAAAATAGAAAAGTATGTTAGACCGCATCCTTCAATAATCGTTCCTTTTTTGAAAAGATTATTTGCCAGATTTTCCATCTGGTCATTTAGAATAGTTTGAAGTTGATTGAGTTCTCTAACCTGAACAGAAACCCCAGGCTTGAAAAGGATCTTAGCAAACCCTTTAGTTTTATCAAAATCGTCATAATATGGCGATATATTAAAATCTGTGTTCAGAGGCATTTAATTAACTTCTCCTAGAATCTCAGAATAATCTTAACAACTTCTGATTTATCAGTATCTCTAGAAATTGGTTGAACGTTTTCAAAATATATAACTTGTCCACTATCCTTTACAAAATCACCTTTGTATTTAGCTGACAAATATGAAAATATAGCATCACTAGATTCGCCGATAATGGGTTTTAAATTTGATGGATCTAAAGCAAATATTCCAGTTTCATTGGTTACGTAAAGCACATCATCGTTAGCTCCACCACCCGTTTCAATATGATGGACAAATGCTTTTGGTTGTGTATACTGTATCAAATTTGTCTGACTAATTTCTTCATCTTCTATGAAATTATTACCAGTTTGTAAATTTCCAGCTAGACGAGACAATTGAACCATAACGTTGAAGAGATTTGGATCTTTGTCGTTTATTTGCAGAGCATTAAATTCTGAGTTTGATGTTCTTATGACTGAAGTTGTTCCAGAAGAAAGTCCTACAATCTTAGCTCCTTCCTGGAAAACACCAGAAACATTAGAAAGAGTTATCTGTCCTGTTGATATTGCGGTAACAGTTCCAGTCGCCTCAGTTTCTATTTTTGAAACTCTTGCTGTGGTATTACTAAACGGTGAATTGCTGGAAACAACAATAACGTCTGAGTTGGAAACACTAGAAACAACATTAATCCAGTTTTTAGTTTCCGTTGATACCAGAGCATAATCGCCAGTTTGAAAACAATCATCAAAGAAAGTTTTTTCTGGATTAGCTAGAGTAGCAATCAAAACAGCATTTGATCCAGTAGATCCCCCAACCGAGACTGTAGGAGCAGAATCATATTTTGTTCCCTGGTTAGAAACTGTTATGGAGGTAATAGTTCCGCCTGGGTTACTATTTACAAATGTTGCGACAGCTACTGTTCCGCCAGAAAGAGGATTAGAGAATACCAAAGAGTTATTAACAGTAGAATTATATCCAGTACCACCATCAACAATAGTAATTGTCGTAGATATTTTACCTGTATCTGTTTTTGTGATAGTGTTTGCTGTAGTAGAAACTGTGACATTTCCAGCCAATCTAATATTCTTGAACTGACTAACTTTTTCTCCGATAGAAAAACTTCCGACTGTTAATGTCGTGTTACAGAAAACGTCTAAATTGTTTAGTTTTGGATTTGATATGATACCAATTTGACGAAAATCGTTATCAGTAGATATCATCCCTTGCTCTGTGTTTGAGAATTTACTATACACACAAACTCTATCAGCAAAAAGCTCGTTATAGGGATCTGATCCGTGACCGCCAGCAGGAGGAATAATAACTTTTAATTTAGCTTCTTCGAAATCAACTCCACCTGAAATAACTGCAGGCAAATCAATTAAATTAGAATTTGAGCTAAGTGGAAGAACATCTGGAGAAACACCAACATATGCCTCTGCTTTCCTGTATCCTGCTCCAGAATTCAATATTTCTACACTCGAAACAGAATTGGAGGTATTGGCATCGATAATCGCCATAGCTTCAGCAGGAACGGTTTCATTCATATCTCCAAAAACATAGATGTATGGATATATTTGATAAGTATCACCCACTGCAGGAACAGTTGTGAATGCTCTATCTAATATTACAGTTTTCTTTTCTGATGTTCCAACATACCCAACAATTCTTCTATACTGATCAACAGCTGTTCCGTTGGTTATTCTTAACACACATCCAGTATAATATTCGTCGATGGAGGAAGCATCGTCCTTTACGCCATAAAAGGTGTCAGCTCCTCCTACTTTAATATCGCCAGTTCTAAAAACTCCATTGGCAATATAATTGTCGTATCTTTGACCTGCATCTTCAACCACAATAACATCAATTTGTCCAGGAACTGCTGATTGTATTACTGTGGTGTTCGCTGTTACAGGAACAAATGATGTTGTGGAAAATTTGTTCCAATCAGCCGAAGAAATTGTATACATATACTTCCAAACATATTGATCTCCAGTCTCAAACGGAAGAAGATCGACTGCAGAACCCGCTCGAGTAGGTTCTACGTTTGACGCAATTCCGCCCGCATTGTACAAACACTTATAAACATCATATTGTGACCCAGTGTTTGAAACCACATAAAAATCTTTTTCATAAAGAAACCCATCATCATGGGAATACATGTCATAGACCGTGTTTGCAGTCCACATAATTTTTGGTATCATATGAACCTTATCGGAGTCAGAAACTCTTTTAGCAAAAATCATATTATCATAAACATTAATAACAGTAGAATCTACTGAGTTGTCTGGAGAAGGAACTGATCCATCTCCTCCAGTATAAGGGATATGTCTAGAAGCGTAAACGAATAACTCATCATTAGAAGAAATGAATTTTTTGGCGTTCTCGACGTTAAAGGTTTTTGTGACAAGTTTAGTCGACATTTACAATTCCTCGATCTTTATCATCAAATCAGTTGTTCCTCGTTTTATTCGATGATAGGTTTTTGCAGGAACATAAATCTGATCACCTTCATTGAGCGCTCTTGGGAGAGAATTATCTTCCTGAAATTCCCATCCCTTTCCTAGTAGTACTGTTATGATTCTATCTTTTTCGTCTCTATGCCAAACCAATTCATCTTCTAGAACATCTTTTTTGAAGTTTCTAAAAAATTCATCTTTACTTATCTCACTATCATCATATGGCTTAGACATTTACCACCATTTCTTACCTGAGTCGCTGAAGAATCTAGGCCATCTACAGGCCCAGTATGAGGCTGAAGTTTTATCTTTGTTGGTCAAACAGTGATGACGAGCAATAAAAGACTTAGTAGCGCCTGGGTCATTGAATTTCTTCTGCATGCCAGACTGACTGAAGTTTACTAGCCGAACTCCATCTCCGCTTCGAACATAAACTGCTCCACCACCATTTTTTCTAAATGGCTTGCCGATACCTTTACCTTTCGTCTTATCTTCTTCGTTTAGTTCTACTTCAAATGGATAATCAAGAATAACTTCTTTACCCTCAAACATAGCTGTTTCGCCAATGTCAGAACGAAGCATATCAGTTTCCCACTCGTCGATAGGTTTATATTGGCCTTCTTGATATAGACGTCTGGCTTCTTTGATCATCTCAAAAAACATCTCTGAGCCAGGTCTAAAAATGTTTTCGGTGAGCCTAATATTGTTGCTCGTATGATAATCGATCGCTTCTTTGATTGTTTCTTGTTTCATTTTGACGTCACTTTTTATTAGGAATACAATTGGGAACTTTTCTGCCATTTTTCATTTTCATACCAAACTGTTCATAGCCTTTCCAACAAGCTTCGCCTTCTTTTTTCTCGTTTATGATTTGTTTTATTTTTTCTAGTCTGGTCATGTTATTTCCTGAAAAAGATTGACGAGTGTTTTAAATTTGAGTATAATCAGTAATGTCTCTTATTATCTAAAACCTTTTTTATTCTGTTCGCTAATAACATCAACAATTTTTTGCATCAGTCTATTGGTTTCTTCAGCAGCTGTACCTTTTTCTAGATTTGATCCAAACAATTTTTTTTCAATTTCGTTTTTTACTCTTGGCTGTCGTAAAAATGCGTTTGCTTGTATTCTTGATATTTTTTCATTAAACGCTTTTATTTCTTCTCTTGACGCTTTTTTAGGGTCGGGCTCTGTCTGATTTCCATCTTCATCAACAGGATATTCGTCATCTCTTACACCTGGCGACGAACCACCCAAATCCAAATCCAGGGTTTTTCCTCCATGCTCCACAGTCATTCTATGCGCCCCAAGGCCTGGAGTGTGAGTGTGAGTAACTGTTATTGGCTCACCATTAAATTTTAACCCTTTGTGTGTGAAAGTTTCGGGTTTGTCGTAAACTGGTCCAGATTCTTTTTTCTTTGCCATTTTTATCTCCTTTTGAGGTTATTTTATATTTATATTTATCCTGCTACGTTTCCTGTTACTGAAGACTCTGTTAGACTTAATGTGGCATTCGCCTCGTTTATTAACATCACTGATCCGAAGAACTTAGTTCCAGCGGTATGCATAACTTTCTTGAACATATCTGCATATCTATCAACTGATAGCTTCGAGAATACTTCATAAGAATATTCTTGATAATAATCCCCATCATGCAGGCAAATAACATCACTCAAGAATCCTTTTGAGGTTTTGTAATAACCGCTTCCTATCCCTGTCCCGCCAAGAACAACCTTTACTGTCCCCGCTCTTTGACCATCCACAGAAACGAATTGTATTACCTCGTTATTGGTATAACCATAACCTGAGTCCACGATTTGTAGATTTGTTACCTGACCCTCAGCAGTAATAACGTTTGCTTGAATATCTGCATTTAATCCAATTGGAAGAGAATCTATATCTTCTACAATAGAAACAACATTAGCATTTGCTCCTGATGTTTCACCCTTTATTGAAATGCCGACTTGCCAAAGATTTTCAAATTGTATTCTTCTAACTACAATAGTGGTCGAGTTTGCAGTTTGAACTATGCCTTCTGCTGTTACTATTTCTTGTTGTGAATTGGCCGAAAGTATGGTAGAGTTGACAACTGGATTGTTATTAAGAACAATAGTGTCTCCGTTTGAAATAGTTCCAGAGACGTTTCGAACAACTATAAAAGAGTTGCCTGATTGTTTGTATACGCCTCTAATGATTCCAGAGCCTCCATTATTCGAAGAATACACGGGATCATTTACGCTGAAGCCTGGAATAAACAACAAAGCGTGACCATCTGAGGCAAAGGTTCCGTTATTTGCTATATCGATAGAACTTCCATTGAGAGTAGAAGAAAGTTTATAAAAATATGTATTGGAGTTTACGACAAAATAGTTATTTTCATTAGTCAGATTAGTTACTGCTGTGTTTCCGGAAGAAACTATATATTGCAATAACATTCCATTTTGTAGGTCGTTTTTGTACAGCCTCAGATAATTCCCATTTGCGCTGGCGTTATACTTGATAAGACCGTGCCCCGTTTCATTCCCACCTGTATCGAGAGTTAATGCAGAACCGCCAACAGAATTAGAAAGTCTGAGATGACTCGAATTTGAATTTATAACATAATATAGATTATTGTTTGCAAGACCCAAAATTGCAGTATTTCCTACATCAGCTACGTATCTTACAATATCATCATTCGCAAATGGATTTGTTGGAACTGCGATATAATTATTTGCAATGTTCGCGGGAACAATAAGTTTTATTGTTTCTGCAAGAACAATATTTCCTGTTGAGTTGCCGACAGAAATTCCAGTGGAATTTACAAACGAAACGTTTAAGATGGTATTGTTTGTTGTGACTGCAGTGTTTCCTGTTGCAGTAACGTATTTTACTTTGTCTCCTGCGACAAAAGATTGGGTGTTTGGTAATTTAATGAAACCATTGTTGGCGATCAAATCTAAAGTTGAGTTAAACGAAAACACGTTTGCTAAAGCATAAATCACATTATCAGTATCAGAAACGTCCAAGAAACTATTAAAGAATTTTGTTGATGGGGTTGTATCAAACACCCCATTATTTACTTGATAGGTATAGATGTTAGTATTTGGTAGATTTTGAGAAACTTTTTCTCCAGGCAAAAATACAGAATTAACGTTAGAGATTTTTATAATATAATCTTTTCTATTAAAGCCTGATATAGCTGGCTCTTGTATCAATACATACGGATCAACATTATATCCAGATCCTCCAAGAACTGAAGTAAGAGACGCGACCTTTCCTACAGTCAACAGTTGGAAAGTCAAAAGATTGTTCAATATGCTGTTGTAATACCCAGTAGGGCTTTTTGCAAATCCAAGACCAACGCTTCTTAATTTTTTGTAGCGGTAATTATAAGAGTTTACTGTAGGATAAGTCAAAGAACCCACAGCTGATACGTTGGTGTTTGTGGTAGGAGTTGTAGAAATATAAAGATTGGCGGACGTAACAAAAGGTCCTTGCCAAACATCGCCTACTGTGATATTGGTACCAGAAATACCCCTTATGGTTGCTATCGTTGTTTTGCGAATTAATTGTGTATTTGCATGAACGTTGTTGCCAAAATTAGGTATGTTTGTGTTATTTACAAGTTTGTTATCGTGAACTGCAATCAGATTGAAACTGTTTCCAGAAGTGTTTGTGACTCTATAATATCCATTCGCAATCATTCCGTTTATAGTATTGGAACTACCAGGGTCATACACCACTAAGGAGTTATTTGTTGCCCAAGGTAATAAAGTTGTAGTAGTAAACACTCCAGTAGTAGTGTTTAAGTCTGTTGAAGGATCAAAATTTCCAGATCTATCTTGAGAAACTGCTTGACCGACTTTAAACCCAGTATTTGATGCTACTGTGACAACTCTAGCTGTAATATCGATAGAAGTTTTAGAATTAGCATTTATAAAATCGTTATTGATATAGAGGGTTTCAGTTTCTCCAATGGTGCCGACATTGAATCCAGCACCAAATCCATCAGAGAAAGAAGTGACTGTAAAATTGACATTGCTGAAGATTCCTCGATATTTCGCTCCTGCAGTTTCCACAAAATCGCCACCTCTGGTGTTTCCAGTATACGATCCAACAGTAGCTATCGATGTGTTGCCTGAGGTGTATACGAAATCTCCGGATTCGAAGAATCCTTTTAGTGGGATAATATTAAGAATGGCAGTATTTGAAGAAACGTTTGACCTTACTACTAGACCAGAAGCAGAAATGTCATCATTTGCATCATATTTGTAAACATATGGGCTGATAAGCCATTGTGGTGGGGTGTTTGCGTCGGCCAAATCGATTCTAAAAGATCTCTTGTTGATATTGTATACACCAACTGATGCTTCTACGTTTGTTATTGTGGTGTCGTTCAAAGAGTTGCCGTTTACAAAGTGGCCTATTGTGTTCACAACTGTTATGGTGTTGTCTAATATTTGCGATACTGTTCCTCTAGAATTGTTATTTGACGTAACGATTTGGCCATTAACAAAACTGTTTGCATTAGAAACAGTTAGCAAAAATGTTGTCGGAACTCCCATGACCTCTGCATAGGTCGTAAAATCACTTATAGATGTTACGTTGATGTTAGAAACATTAGCGTTTAACTTGTAGTCTCCGATCGTAAATGGGCCAGATGTTATAGATATTGTTGCTGTTCCGGAGTTAGAAGATAGCACATGATCAACATCAATAACTGTTCCATTAGCAACTACGTTAGATCCATCATATTTTCTTACAATATCACCAACTGAAATCGTTGCTGAATTTTGATATTCAATAAACACAGAAGGCTGCACCACAGTGTCCATAATGACAAATTTATCATTGTAAATATTATTGGCTAACAGCACTTTTTCAGAAACAAGAGAAACTGCGTTGGTGCTGTATCCCCAAAGACCATCTTCAAGAATAAAGTCAACAACTCCGGTTTCTTCGCCTACAGAAACGACTCTCGCAGATCCGCCTCTTCCTCTTTCAGAGTCCTGGAAATTAACAATATCACCAACAGCAAATTCTCTACCGTTGTCTAAGATTGTGACAGATGAAATAGACCCGATTATTCTGGCTGAGTTGTCAGTGTAGATACCGCTTCCGTTTTGCGATATGCCTACACTCTCACCTTTGATGAATTCTTTGCTAGGATTAGATATGTACAAAATGCTGACTATACCAAATCCCGCTCTTCTTCTGATATACTTTTCGACGAAAGCTGTGGCTCCAGAGAGAGATCCTATGATTTGCTTTCCGACATAATTGATGTTTTGTTTGTTGTATGTTATTTCTAAATATCTGGGCGTTTCCCACTGACCATCAGATAGTTTGAAAATACGTTCAGCAGGATATTGCACCTCAGCATCAACACCATAAACAAGCTTGAAGAATAGATCGATAGAACGCTCAGTTCCTTTTGATCTATAAAGATCAGAAGCATTTTTGATCAGAAGCTTTTTATTGGAAGAAACGTTAAACTGGATATTCTTGAGATACTTTTCTTTGAAGTAAACAATAAATTCATCCAAAGTCGTATCAACATCTCGCCATTCCAAAAGATGTCTGGACTTGTATGCTGTGTTTTGTGGTAGTTCTAACCACTCATAGTAAGCTTTCATGAACGCAATAAAATTCTGCCCCTCTTCTTTGTAAAAAGCGGGGAACTGCCGTTCAATATACTGTGAGATAGTTTTTTCTATCATTACGATCTTCTTGCTACTTTATCAATTGTGTCTTTCATGCTTTCTTCTGGCCAAGGATTAGTTCCAACAACATCACCTAATCTACGAATATGTTCATCAAACTGGCCATCACTCATTTTATGAGATGGAACTGGATTACCGTAATTAAACGGATTGCCATGTTGGGCGTTGACACTATTAAGAACGTCTCTGGCCATCCAAAGAAGAGCTTTCTGATGTTTTGGTCTTTCCCATTTAACAAGACCACCCATTTTACCCTTTGGATGACTTGTCCGCATATCTGGTGCGTTTGAATTCAAACGCACTAAACTGTTTCCGATAGCGTGATGAAGCGACTTGAGATGATTTGAATTATCATAAAGTTTTTCACTATATCCGTCTCTTGTCTTTGTTCGAGTATTGTTGTCTAACAGATGCCCAATTGCTCTGTGGGATTTCAATAATAGTAGTTTGGTGTCAAAGGGTAGATCTGTTTTATTTTCAGATATTATTTTTTTGATTGTGTTTAATGATGACATGTTTACTCCCTAATTTGCTCAACAGTAATGTTGACATCTGGCTCGAGTATATTCAGAATAACATTTTTAGAGGACTGTATGTCTTTTGTTCTGGTTCTGGCATAGATCTTTAGATAGTTGCCTTCATATGAAGAGATATTAAAGGATTTTATTTCGATTCGTCCTTTGGCATAATCTACTGTTCCTACTTCAGCAACAAATCTGTGGCTATTTGACGAACTTGTGACGACTCTTATTTTGCCGTTTCCATCATCTTCCAGGTTACATCTAACTCCATTAAATGTAAAGAAACTGCTGCTTATGGTGTGTTTATCACCAGCAGGGTGATCCGCAGCAGCTGGAGGAAGATCGTCAGCCAATTCTGTCTTAAAGTCTACTGTCAGTTTTTGTGCCGCGTTTAGTTTGGGCGTCAAATATTTGGCGAGCTTTACTTCAGTTTCGTTTGAGACGATTGATGCTTCTGCTGAGTCAATGTTAGAAATTAGCTTTGAATAGCGGAAAATTTTAGCAAAACTGTTTAGATTGATCGAAGCAAAATTAAGAATAGAAGATATAACGATTGTTTTCATATCTTCTGGATTAAGTCCAGTTCTATTGATATTGTATTTGATGTTACTGTCGACACGAATATACGTATAGTCGGGAGAAACGAATACTGGCTCCATAGACACTGTTGATCTGGTTCTTAAGAATTTTTTATATTCTTCTTCTTTGATTTTTGGTAGCCCATCAATGTTTTGCAGGTCTACAGATACGAAAACTTTACCATATTGTGGAGGATCAGCCTCTTCTCCGCCAAATGCGGAGACTGCATTGATTTCCGGAAAATATTGTTTTAGAAGATTTTCATAATCTTCTGCTGTGACTGCTCTTTCTTGAGTTCCAAAAGATCTAGGCGCGTTGAATTTGATGGAATCAATCGTTTCATTAACAGCGCCTCCAGTGGAAACGCTCAACGCTGTCACAACAACATTAGATTCGTTGTCGATGTTCTCGGCGATTCGGAATATCCTGCATCCATTTGGCAGTTCTCCGCTTGAGACTCGATATTCTAGAATAATACCCGAATCGTTTTTGGGTTTCTTTCCAACGATTCCGTCGCCAAAAAGAACATCGTATCTTTCGTTTACCCCAGCCTGTAAAAAATATACTTTGCTGGTTTCGTCTAGATCCAAAAGAGTAGTAGCTCTTTTGTATTCTTCAATAACAGAACCTTGATCCTCGACTATGATAACCTTTAGTGATTGAAGATCGACATTTTTATTTGATATGGTATATCTGTTTTGGATTCTATCAGAATAGACATATCTATCAGTAATGAAATCCCCCTCATAAACCGAAAGGGTCGTTTTAAATGTGCTGTTTCCGGAAGTGACCACAACGTTTTGATCAGTGGTGAACAGAAACGTATTTGCGCCAATTCTGCTGGTAAATCCAGTGCCCTTTGGAATTGTGATGTTCTTTTTTTGCGGATCAGAAGAATTAATGGTAACTTCTAAGTCTGTTTTGGAAGAACGAAATGATCTAGGAAGATAATTCAATTCTTTTGCGTGGCTAACCACAGAATCTCTTATCTGGGCCGAATCAAGAAACATTTCACTGGCTATCATGTTGAGATAGAAAGAGTTGTTATATGTGTTGTACGCTAAAAGATCCAGAAGAACTGAAATGTTGCTGGCCTCAAAATCATAATCTTTGAATTGAGGCGTTGACTTTAAATGTGTTTTTAGATTTTGTTTGAAGCTATCAAAATCCAAAGAAACCAGTGAGATACTTGTGTTTGCCATTACCTTAAGCGATCCAGTTTGATGTTTAGGTTATAGGTGTTGGTATTATTTATTATTGAAAAATAGATATCAACGTTATATGAAGTCTCTTCGTTAATTAGATTTACGTGGATTTTTCTCAAAATAACTCTTTTCTCATATGTCTCTATGCACTCTTTTATCAAATTTTGAAGCTGCTGGGAAACTATATCACTGCCTGGTTCGAATAAAAGCGAATTAATATTTGAGCCCAGATTAGGTTTATAAAATCTTTCGCCTCTATTTGTCAGTATTAAATTTCTTAATGATCTTCTAACAGCTTCGGCGTCGGTCTTGGTCACAAGCTTGCCTGTGTTTGGGTGGGCGTTAAAATTACACATAAAATCGGAATATATTGGTCCAATTGGTGGAACATTTGCTGTCCTATCGACTCTATTTGTCATTTGTTCCTCTTAGTCTGTGGAAAATATTTTCTCGTATTCGTATACTATAGCTTGTGTATTTATTGGATTATTTCTAATACTTTCAAGAAATGATGCTGCATCAGATGTATCAATAGAAACAATTCCTGGAATAGCATTATTGATAACATCAGCAGTTTCTTTTACCTTTTGCAAAGCGGGTCCAACAATATTGTTTATTCTATTATCTATAGATCTTCTTACAGAATTTTCTAATATTGATGGGGCTTGAGCAAAACATTCGGGCAGTCTCTCAGCCGCGTCATCAACGGCGTCAATGAGATCTGAGAGAGCATCAGCAAATTCTATAATTTGTTTGGCCTGTTCTATTGCTGCCTTGAGGTTTTCAACAGCTTGGCTGATGATAGAGTTTTTAAATGCGCTAATAACTTCTTCAATAGTAGTGGGTATTTTCGCTAAAGCGGAAAATAAACTATTCAGTTTTACGCTGCTAGCGATAGCCGCTTCCAGCTGTTTTATTTGTTGCTCGATCATTACTTCTATGGTGAATAGCAATGATTGACAGTCAGTATGAGTTCTGATCGTTCTTTCTATTGACCTTATTGATTGTATGTTAATAGTCATTATTACCCTATCCTCTCAATAGTTCCGCCTTTTATATTTACAGTTTGGCCGACAATATCTGTGATGATTCCAGTAGCGCCCACTGCAGAACTAATTGGACCACTAGTTACTAAGCTACCAAAAATAGTAACGTTTCCTTTCAAAGCGATGCTCTTGGCTCTTATCTCAGCGGTATTATCACAATTTATTATGGTGTCGCCGCTCACAGTTATTTCTTTATTTTTTATAGCGACTTCATAATTGCTATTTGCAGACTTAACGACTACGTTACCATCATGAAAGAATTCGACGTAAGATCCTGATTTATGTTTAACAAGAATTCTTTCATGCTCAGGCGTATCATCTAATTCAAATATGTGGTTGACTGTTTTGGGAGTTTCTTTGGAAGATGTAGTTATGACTTTATTGTTTTTGAAGTTTGGAGAGCGTTTGGAAAGAGAGTCCACGCCAACCGCTCTTTCTTTGGCGGTAAGATTTCTTGGTATATTGTCTCCAAAGGCCAATGTGCTTATCCCTGGTCCAACAGGGTCTGGTTTATTTTGGTTCAAACATCCTAATATCATAGGGATATTTCTATATTGACCATCAAGAAAAACGCCAAAAACTGTGGTATCAACATTTATCCAATTAGGCGTTACGCCAATACCGCTTTGGGCGGGACTGGTCGAAGGAACCATAACATAAGCCCAAAGTAGATTTGTATCATCGCCAATTGGTCCCTGATCTCCAGAAATTCGAATTTGAACTCTTCCTAGATTAAGCTCGTCGCCATCAATATTTGTTACTACGCCTATGAATCCCGTGAGATTTTCAACTATCATGAATTTGCTCCCGTATTCATCATCTCACAATATTGTCTGTAACCTATTCCTGTTCCTGCCTCAGAAGGTCTGAACATATGACGAATTTTAGCAAATAGGTAAATTCCACTGGCCAATTCATTGGTCTCTGTGCTTGTGCCAGCGTTGATAACTGGTATATTTAACATAGCTGCAGAACCAGCACTTAGTCTACTGTCGCCGCTTATCTCCATCCTGAGAACGTTAGAGAACAGTTTATTGACATAAGCTCTAGATAATATTTCTTTTTGTATCCTCAATAATTCTTTTTCTTCTGTCACAGCAGCTACCATCAGGTTATTTAATTTATCCCCCTGTTTATAAATGTCACGAGGAGAGACTCTTGTGTATAGTTTCCTCTTAGGAGAAAAAGATTTAAATTTCTCGAAATCCTGCTCCTCATTATATTCGAACTGAAAGTGTTCTCCTGTGCTGATATTATAAGCAAATATCTTTGACTTTGTGCCACCGTAAACAATATTTTCAGTCAGTGACTGTTGTTTGATTTTTTGTAGAATTTCAATTTTTCTCCAAGAACTATTCTTAATATCCTTTGGTTCAGCCACGTCATAATAAAACACCAAATCTCCTTCCGCTATCCTGGAATCAGTGGAAGCTTCGGAAAGAATCTCTTCTAAAGTTTTGAAGTGGTATCCAAATTGATTTTCATAAAACATATACGAACTTGAGAGATAACTTCTCGACACCGCTCTCTTCTTTATAGCGTCTATGGCCTGAAAGGGATAGAGACTTGAGCAATTCATCGTGTCAATTGAGTTGGTTTTTGAGAAAAAGAATTTTTTGTTGCTTTTAATTTTATTTTTTAAAATATCGCCAATCATATTTTCTGGAGCCAAGTTTGTGTATATCTCTCCCACTCTTATTGCAAAAGCCCTCAGCGACTCTGGAGAAATTAAATTCAAGAAATATGTTTGTGACTTATTAGAAGAATCTGGTAATATTACGTTAACGCTGTCTACGATGAATGTCATTGTTACAAAATCTAAATTCACATCGCTTGCATATTTTATGGCAACAGTCGAGCCATTTATGGTGTCAAAATCAACGATGCCTCTAGAATCATCTAGAGAGGCCGTAGCAGTTATAAAAGGTTCAAAAACTGATTCGTATATATTAAATTCTGTGACAAAGGGGATGAGATCTAAAACAGTGCCATTCAGTTTTCTTAGTTCAAAAAATTCAATTAGAACCGAACCTTTTGGTAAAGCGTTAACGCTTTGAAACATATTTACTCCAATAGCTTTTGTAGATTTTTACTTATCAGGGAGACGCCTTCTTTACGTAACAGTTTAACGTTTCTCTTTAACTCATTTATCTCAGTTTCTCGATCAAAATAAGAAACAGGACTCCAGTATGAAGCTTCCTCCGTTGTAATGTTGTCTTCAGTATGGGGCGAGATGATAGAAGAAACGGAGTACTGTGTGTTGTCGTCAAATCTATAAACTATATTTCCGACAGTTGTGACAAACTCTCCTGTGATATTCTTAATTGTTATTTTATTATCAACTGTGTTTACGTCAATCACTTCAGCTGATGCTACTTGTTGACCGCTTACAAATTGCGCTATTAAATCGCCAGGTATCATAGAAGTTGTTTTGTCAATTTGTAATATTCTTATTTTATTTGTTACCTTGGTCCAATCTTTTCTGTGGCGAACATAGCCAATAATTCTGTTCGCGTAATCAATATCTGCGGTATAGTATTTTTTTATATTTTTAGAAGCGTTTTCATATTGAGAAACTGAAAGTTTATCTTCTGGCTTATCGCTCCAGTTGTTTATATAAAAAACTGTTTTTTGTTTGGCCAGTTCGATATTTCCATATTTTTTGACAATCATACCGAGAAAAGATTCGCTGTCTAAAAAAACGTCGCCATAAGGATCAACAACGTCATTTGACATATAATGTATCCAGTCAAAATACGGTGAGCCGTAATATCTATCCGCGATTACATCCGCCCTTAAAGAAACATCATCATTTAGTCTTATCTGTATAAAGTTTTCTGGTTGCTGTTTGCTCGCGTCGTCCAAAACGACTTTTGCGAATATGTTTCTAACAACATTGTTAGAGTATTCTATTATGGGAAATTTATCAAAAAACTGACTAGGCATTACTGTTCCTTTAGTTTTTGTTAAATTGAATTCATATCAAACGGTATAATTGGCGCCGTTGCGTTAGAAGAAACTACGCTGGAGGTGTTAGCAGTGTTGGCGGTATTGGCGGGGACAAAAGGATCAATATTTTCTTCAGAAATCTGAATTTGATTATCTTGACCCATTTTTGTAATATCAATAATTCTGTTGAGATCGACTTTTTCTCCTTCTCTTCCGAAATCTTCGCCAGTAAACAGTTCAATTTCTATCAGATTTAGTGTCAAAGCTATGAATGTCGGAGCATTTTTTTCGCCATTGAAAAAAGAAATGTTATTTTCAGGAGAATAATTTACGCTTATAGAATCTATAACACAATGTTTTGTCTGAAACATATCTCTGGTTGTTTCTTCTTGCGAAGCCCAAGGATACAGAGAAACTTTAACCATATTTGGGTAATTAAAAACGTTATAATCTTTTGCCAGATCGCCATTTGCGTTAGTTGATACAGAGTATGTTGGCAAAGAAGAAGCTTTAATTTTTTTGATAATTTTTCTCAATGTCTCAGATTCTTCTGCGTTGTTAGGCGCGAATGTCCAAGAAAATGAATAATTTTTAAATTGCGGAGAATTGAAAATAATTGATTTATTGGGATTCAAGGCTGCAGCCAAAGTCTGTGCGCCTATGTTTACGAAATTTCTACCAATTGTGCTTCCGCTGATAAATCTTAAAAGCGGTTGGATTGCAGCTGATGCTGTAATTCCCTGGTTAGTGTTTTGTAAAGAGTTCATAATAGCGCCAGCGATTTCTGCATCAAAGTCGCTATAATCTATTCTATAATTGTCGCTCAGGTCTGTTGGAATAGGAAAACAAACTGAGTGTAATGTGTTTATGGTCGCTGGAAGAGTTGGAGAAGGTCTTTGATATTTTTTAAAGTCCATTCTCATGTAAAATTTATTAAGATCTGATGGATACGCAAGATTTTCGTATCCAGTTTCTGTATCTTTTGCGCCTTCAACGTCTAAAGCCCTGTCAATTTCTGCAGAATAAGTATAATACTGAAGTCCTCTAAGATCATCAATTTCCTGAGAAGTTGCGATATTTTTTTCTTGAACAGGTGGCTCGGAATTAATTTGCGCGATTCCAGAGGAAACAAGACGCTCAACAAAAGAAGGTAGGTTGTTTCCTGATATTTTTGATAGGGGGTTAGATAGATTGACCAGTAGCGCCATGCGAGTTCCCTGTCCGTTTATTATTAATTGTATTTATATCAAATAAATAAATCTGAAACAGATACCGAGAGTTGTACATGAGAACAATGAAGGGCAGATTTAGGCCCAATAATCCACAAAAATACAGAGGAAACGTCAGCGATATTATTTATCGTTCAAGTTATGAATTGAAATTCATGATGTACTGTGATTCGACGCCCAATATCATAGAGTGGTCTTCAGAAGAAACTATCATACCTTATACATCACCAAAAGACAATCGCATACACAGATATTTCGTCGATTTTTTGATAAAAGTCAAAAAGAAAGATATTGTAGAAACCTATCTTATCGAGATTAAACCCGAAAGTCAACAAAAACCTCCACCTCCACTAAAAGAAGGCAAAACTGCAACAAGAGCTTATATCAAAGAGGTTTTCACTTGGGGGATAAACGAAGCTAAGTGGAAAGCTGCCAAAAAATACTGTGAGATAAAAGGCTGGAAGTTTTTGGTGATTGGAGAGAAACAACTAAATATAAAGTTCTAATGCGCGAGGAGCAGTATGGCAACAACTATTTTTGAGGAAATTATCAGAAGAGGACTTACTTCTGGCCAATTTCCTGCCAGAACACAGCAAGCTCGAGCTTGGTACAGGGAAACAGCCAAGAAAATTCGAAACATAAACGAGCTGAGTTTCTTCAAAGCAGATAGAAACAGATTGGTTTCTACTCCTATTATAGGAAGCATGTATATGTTTTTCTACGATCCCAAAACAGCTGAGAAATTGCCATATTATGATGTCTTTCCTATGATCTTTCCTTTTAAGAAAACCGTCGATGGGTTTTATGGTATCAATTTGCATTATCTTCCCTATGAGCTCAGAGCCAAATTAATGGACGGTTTATATGAATATGCAAATAATAGCAAATATGACGAAACCACTAAATTAAAAATGAATTATTCTTTATTACAAAGAGCCGCAAAATTAAGATTTTTTAAACCATGTGTGAAGAGATACTTGAACGGCCACGTAAAGTCTAAATTCATGTACGTCAAACCAGAGGAGTGGGATATCGCATTGTTCTTACCACTAGAGAGATTCGTCAAGAGCAGCAAACAAAATGTTTGGGCTGACAGTCGCAGAAAATTAAGGACACAGAAATAAATGTCAGAAGATACACAACCAGAACAACAAACTCCAGCCGTTGATACGGGGGATAGAGTTGTTGTGCAGTCTAAAAGAAGATTCGACATATCTGAGTTTAGATCCGAAATTAATAAAAATGGAGTTTTGCAAAACAATAAGTTTATCTGTGTTATTTCTCTACCGAAAGCGTTCAGAGAAGGGGAGTTTGCTTCGCTCTATCAAAACAATACACATTTCATGACTCTGAGATGTGAGACAGTTACAGTTCCTGGCCAAAACTTTTTCACCCAAGATTTGAAAAGATATGGATATGGACAAATAGAGAAGAAACCATATCTACCATCATTCAACCCAATGAGGATGGTTTTTCTTGTAGATCGTTCCGCAAAAATCATTAAATTTTTTAATGATTGGGCGAATTTAATGGTCGACCATAACATAGACAAACCCATATATGAACAGCCTCAGAAAAACGCATATCTGGTTAACTACAAAAGCGAATATATTTGTCCAGTTCTGTCGATATTTGTTTATAACGAATCTAATGAGTTGGTTTTCGAAACTAAAGCCTTTGAATGTTTCCCCCTGACAATTTCAGAATATGACGTCAGTTGGCCAGCCCAAAATGATCTTATTAGATTATCAATATCTATGCAATTTGTTCATTCTACCAAAGAGTTTTATGATAAAGGATCACAAACCGAAAGTGTTGAATCCAGAGAAGCAAAAAGTATATTAAACTTGGATCCAGTTTCAAGATTTAATCCGGATGTAATTTTAAATAGAAATGAAGTGTAACCATATAAAAGGATTGTCATTATGTCACTACCAAAAATATCGCAACCCATATTTGATTTTGAAATACCTTCTTCTGGGAAAAAGGTAAACTTCAGACCATTTCTGGTTAAAGAAGAAAAAATTCTATTCACGGCACAACAATCTAAAAGCCGAAAGGAAATTGCAAAGGCGATCAGACAGGTAATCAACAATTGTTGTGTTGATGACACTTTTAATGTTGATGAGATGAGCATATCAGATGCAGAATACGTATTTCTTCAACTAAGAGGCGTATCAGTAAACAACATTATTGATTTTCAACTGATTGATGATGAAGATGAAAAACCTTATAAATTCCAAATTGATGTTTCAGAAGTCAAGATTATCAAACCAAAGAAAAAACCTGTTAATGATATCAAGATATCAGAAAAGGTTGGGATTATCTTAGAATACCCAACTTTTAAGATTATTGAGAACTTTCAAGAAAACATCAATAATGAGTACGACCTTTTGATTTTTTATTTAAAACAGTGCATCAAGTCAATCTACGATGAAGAAGAGGTATATGATCCTAAATCTTATTCTGAAGAAGAAATAAGCGATTTTATTGAAGGATTCTCTCCTAAAAACTTTGAAAAGATTAAAACGTTTTTCGATTCTGCTCCCAAGATGGAGTATATTATAAAATATAAAAACTCTTTGGGGAACGAAAAGAAATTTGTGTTGTCCACGTTAGAAGATTTTTTTACGTTGCTTTAGGCTATGGCGATTTGCTAAATTACTACAAAACCAATTTCGCTTTAGTCCAGCATCATAAATACTCTTTAACAGAAATAGAAGGTATGATTCCATTTGAAAGAGATATTTATGTTGATATGTTGTTGGAGTATTTGAAAAAGGTTGATCAACAGCAAGGAAATAGCTGATGGCTATAGCTTTAGGCTCTTTATTAGGTAGAGGTTTTTCAACAGCTGGAAAGGCTGTAGGTGGAGCTGCAAGAACAATTGGAAAGGGAACTCTTGCGGTTGGCGGTGGATTATTGGCAGGTTTGGGATCAGGTCTCTTGGGCGGAAAGCTTGGAGGATCTGGATCATCTAGACAAACTGCATCTCCACAGCAACAACAAACATCCTATCCAAGAATTAGCTCTATTTTTGCACCCACTTCCACCAATACAAGAGTTACTGGGCCAACATCAATTAAAGACAATTGTTGCTGCTGCGATCAAACTATTTCATTGCTTTCTTCAATCGACGAAACGCTAAAAAGAAGCTTATATGTTTCTCAGGCAATGAATTTAGCGGCCAGAGAAAAGGCGGCAGAGGGTGGAGACAACCAAAAAATAGCTGGTCTTGGCGGAAAAATTGAAGCTATGGCCGACAACGCCGAGAAAGCTGGTTTCGGTATTGGAGAAATGTTAGCTCAATCGATTGGGCTTGCGATAGTTTCTAATCTTGGGCCAATCTTAGATTTCTTAAAACCAGGAGGAGATTTATTAAAATCTTCAGGTGGTAACAATACACCAAATGTGGCTGGTGCTGGAATTGGCGGTGCGATAGGATACGCACTTGGTGGTAAAAGAAAAATAGTGAGTGCTGGAATTGGTGCTGTTGCTGGTTCAGATGTTTTGGGCGATGGTCTTTATAAAGCAAAAAGTGATGAGGGTTTCTGGGGAGGTCTTGCAGGAAACGTTGGCGGCGGCATGGCTGGAGCAGCTGCTGGCGCGCAATTAGGTCTAGTTGGTGGACCAGTAGGAGCATTTTTTGGAGGATTAATAGGTGGTATTGCTGGCTCGTTTCTTCTAGAAGACGCTGGAGAAGCTTTGGGTGATGCCATGGCGGGAAAATTTAATGAAGAAACAGATGGAAAAAAGATAGGAAAAGACGCTGCAGATGAGATGAAGAAAAGACTTGGCTCATCAGGAGCGGGACTTTCTTCTAATATTGGAATTATCCAATCTTCAAAAGACGCTTCTTCTTTGAAAGATTTAATTGGAAGAATAGAATCTGGAAATAACCCAGACGTTTTCCGAAAGGGTGGAAGGGCTGTATATGGGGTTGAAGTTTCGAAATTGTCTATTGATCAGGTTATGCAAAATCAAAAAACATCCGGATGGGATGCTGTTGGAAAATTCCAATTTATTCCAAGCACCCTTAAGATGCTTTCTGACGAGATGAAAAAAATGGGAATGATAACTGGCAAAGAAAAATTTGATGAGGGTATGCAGGATAAATTCTTTCAGTATCAAATATCTAAGATGTCTAACGTACAAAAATTCTTAGGCGGTGATCAATCAGCAAAACAAGCTGCAATGATTGATCTTTCTAAAATATGGGCAGCCTTGCCAGATCCAAGAACAGGTAAATCTTTTTATGAAGGAGATCGTTCTGGAAATAAAGCTTTAACAGATCTGGCAACATTTTCGAAAATGATGGATGTTTCTGCTGGCACACCAAATGTCGTTCTCGCTACACCAAAACCAATTTCAGACGTAGAAAGAATGGCTTTGGCGGCAGCTGCACCAAAACCTGCTCCTGCTTCAGCCCCAACGGTAATTAACAATACAATGGGATCTGCCCAAAAATCGCAAAAACAAATAGCCTATATTCCGCCAATTGATCCTCCAAAATTCACACCCAAAGCGGTTTCTCAATTTGAGAGCAATAGATACTTGTCAGTATAAAAAAAGAGGGGCCGAAGCCCCTCTTTAATCTATTCATCTTCCTCAGCAATTCGCTTAAAGAATTCTAGAGTGTCCTCATCGTCATCATCAACCACTTCCCTCTTAGCGGGAGCAGCTGCTCGTTTAGGAGCAGCAGAAGCTTTCTGTGGTGGAGGAGCTTCTTCGTCTTCATCACGGTTCGAGTTCCGAGGAACATCTCCCAGAACAAGAGAAAGACGAGCTTTCAATTGATCGTAGGTCTTGAATTCACTCTCAGCGATCAGCTGATTGAGAGAATGCTGTTTAGTCCAGATTTCCTCGAGCTCTGAATCATCATCAGAAAGAGGAGCCGCTTTCTCAAACTCGGACTTGTCATAGTTGCGATATCCATCAACCTGACGGATCTTGAGTTTGAAATTGGCACCTTCCCAGAAGTCAAAAGGATTCATAGCTTCTTCGTCCGGATGGACAGGATGCATCATATCATTGATCTTCTCAAAGATTTTCTTGCCGTACTTGTAGCGGAAAACTTTACCCTCGTTCTCTTTGTTACCAGGATCGCTGACAACGTAGATGTTGGAGACGTAGCTCAGACGACGCTTTTGTTTGCGGGCCTGTTTGCGCTCAGGACTGTCGTCGCTTGCGGAAGAGTTCCAGAGTTTGGAATTGTATTCAGAAACAGGATCGGGTTTGCCGAGTGTCGTCAAAGACTTCTCAATATACCATCCGCCTGGACCTTGGAATCCGTGATCCCAAATTCGAACGAAAGGAAGATCCTCGCCTTTGGGCGCAGGAAGAAACCGAATGATCGCATAACCATTACCAGCTTTGTCCACTGTAGGTGTCCAGAAAGTGGTATCTTTATCATTTCCTTCGGAGGTTTTATTCAGAGAACTCACGGCTTTGGTGAGCTTCTCGAAGTTTGACGTTTTCTGTTTTTTAAGATCGTTGAAATTCATTTTTGTATATCCTTGTATTACGATGTATGTTGTTTTGTTTTGGTATTATAGTACTATAATGAAATATTTATTTGACGAATTTTTCCTTCAATATCTTCTTAAACTTAGCCCTATCATAACTTAGAAAGGGTCTATATTTCAAGCATTTTCTTAAAAAAATTGGCCAAACAACATTATCTTTTATGTTCTTTTTCCAATGACCGATGAAACCAATTATATCATTCAGGATGATTACTGTTTCTAGAGAAACTTTGCCCTGTCGTAAAAGCTTTAACAAATATGGATGTTGTCCATCTTCCACAATAAAGTTTTTGTCGAAATCTTCGAGCAAATGCCCTATTTCATTTTTAAAATTGTATGTGAGAGATTCTTTTCTCTTGAGCCAATCAGTGTAATTCTTTTCTGCTTTATCAGAGAAAAGATCTCCGATCCAAGAAATATCACTATTGATCAGATTGGCAATAATATAACCTTCAATATCTTTCTTCTTAGCGAGTTTCTCAAAAAAGAATCTATCCTTTCTTGTTTGAAACTTTGTGAGATCCAGTTTCAATTTCCCTTGATATTTTAGATAATCGTAGGAATCAGAGTTGAAATGTTGTTTGATTGATAAGAACTTTTGATACGCATCAAACGGTGAAATCAAATTGGCAACCTTGATGTTTTGGGGAGCATATTGAGTGCCTCATATTCTAATTGAAGAGCGTGTTTCAGTTTAGGATTGCTCTTCACGAGATCGGCGATAGTTTCTATCTCGTTATTACTTTGTTGGCAATAATGTATGATTGCATCAGAATATGTGGTATTACAGGTGTTCACAATACGCTCAATGTTTGCAAAAACGTCATCGGGATTTATACCCAATTCAATTTTTATCTTTTCTACTTTTTTTGACATAATAATGCCCTAGAAATTTGTTGTGAAGTCGATACCAAACGTTCTAGGCTCATTAAAGTTTGCATAATCGCCCAACACTGTTCCGTTGGCATTTGAACGTCTATAAATGTAAGACGTATCAAAAAGATTACGACTCCAAATTGAAACTGTAAAGTTTTCAAATTCTTTACTTACACGAGTGTTGACAACAAAGCTTTCTTCATTTTGAACATCTTCGTTGTCAAAAGTGTATTGGGGTGATGAATAGTTTCCATCAATATGAAAACTCCAATCAACAATGTCATAATCAACAGATGCTGACAAAGCATGTTCTGGGGTATATGTGATGAACACTTTCTGGAATACCGGAGACAGATTAGGTGGAGTCAGCAATGCATTAAGTTGCTCTTGCACAGTATTACGGGCGAGTGGCATCAGAGTGTCCGTATATGCATATGAAACAGCCATCTTAAGATCATCAATTGGTTCTACAGTTAGATCTACTTCAAGCCCCTTGATTTTTGTGGTGCCTTCCGCATTCACTGTTTCGAGGGTATTGCGGACGGTACCGTTTGGTTGGGGGACAAAGAAATTGAAATCAACCTGACTGTCTTTTCTGTCCATGGTATAAGCAGCAACATTTAGTCTGGTGTTATCAAATAGATCCATCTTGGATCCAATTTCATATGACTTCACAGATTCAGGTCCAAAAGAACGATAAATCAGTGACCGAGAACTGGCTCCGCCAGCACGATATCCTGTTGTATATTTTGCATAAACATTGATATCATCATTGAAATCGTAAACAAGCGTAGCAAGCGGATCAAATCGTCTGTTCTCTTGTCTGAAGGTTAGATTAGTGCTTGCGCCATTCACCGTGAACAGTTTACCATTTTTCTTATCTTCTGTAACTCTACCACCAAGGGTAAAATGCCAATCATCATTTACCGTATATGTGGCCTGGCCATAGAGAGCGTAGCTATCAGCTTCTGCTTGTGAAGCGCGAGCAATTGGCGTTAGCGAATATGTGCTGGGATCAACAAAGGTGTAGGCTGTGCCAAAGGCATTCCATTTATTAGTATTGGGAGTTCTTGCTTCATCATCAGCAGTTTCCGTAAAATAATAAGCGCCAACAACATAGGTTAAATTGTCCATTGAACCAATAAGCTGGAACTCTTGTGAAAACTGTTCTTGATTCAATTTAGCGATTGAATATCTACTGAATGTGGCGTTAGGGACAAAAACAGGTGTGCGATTAGCTGAACCTGAATTATCAAACTGGCGATCTGACACTTCACGCCTTGCTGTAATAGATTTAAACTCAAGATCATCATTGATGTCCCAAGTTAGGGTTGAAGTGATACCTGAAGATTTGCCGATACTTGGTTCTTGAGGAACTCCAACTGCGGCAGATTTGGCACGATCGGGTTGCACCACAACAACGCTAGGAAGAGGCGCGACATATCCGGAAGGTATTTTATTGCCAGCTGCAGCAATTTGAGAAAGTGTCGCGACAGGTCTGTTCAGAGGATTATAGTTAATCAATTGGCTGAAATAGGGGGTGTTTTGATCTCTGCTGGAATCAACAGCAATATCAGCACGGAAAGTATCCGTAGGTTCCCACCTTGCTGCTATTCTTCCGCCATACCTGTGATGATAATTCCATCCATATTGATTTTGGGTTGGGTTTTTTGTGGTCGCGTCTTGATGTTGAATTCCCGCATCCACCTTCACAGAAACGCCAGCAAACTCCGGCAAATTAAGACGGAAGTTGCCAGAATAAATTCCGTAATTACCAACTCCAGCGCTGAAAGATCCTCCAAAAACTCCTGTTGGAGATTTACTGATGATGTTCACAGCCCCACCTTCGGTATTTCGTCCAAACAGCGTACCCTGTGGACCACGAAGAACTTCAACACGCTCAATGTCGAGAAACCCAGCATTTAGACCATGCTGTCTGCCCATGTAAACTCCGTCAAGGTAAACACCAACACCTTGTTCCCTAGCTGGCTGGTTAGCGTCTCCTGGCACAATTCCTCTCATGCCTACTGTAAGTGCAGACTGTCTGGATTCGAAAGTTGCGATTCTTAGACTTGGAACTGATCCATCAGAAAGATCAAGCAAGCTTCCTGCATTTCTTTTTACCAGTTGTTCGTCGTCAAGCACAGCTACTGAAATAGGCGTATCTTGCAGATCAGTTTCAGTCTTAGTGGCAGTAATAATAACAACATCATGTTGTTGCGCATAAATTGCAGGCGCAATAGCCATACTAGCTGTGGCTAGTAATAAAGCCTTTTTAATCATTCTCCGTTCCTCTCGAATTCATGATATTTGACCAAATTATATAGAAATTATCCAAGGTTATGTTAGTAACCTTGGATAACTTTCCTATAAACTACTGAGCTACAGTGGTTGCAGCTTCAGCGGGATTGACAGGTTCAACAACAGCAGGCGGCTCAGCAGGAGCAACAGGAGTTGGTGTTTCAACTGGAGGAGCAGGCTCGACCGGAGGAGCAACAGGAGCTTCTTGCGAGCAGGCGGCAAGAGAGAGAACAAGAGCAGCAGCAATATATTTCATTTTATTCATTCCTTTAACATGTTAAGATTAGTGGAGGAACTTCTGTTCCAAGGCGTCCTCCGTGCCCGTCGAGATCATGCCGCTAGGCGAGTCTCAAATGCAACTTCGTTATCGTTGGCATTTCTAGTTTTTGTTCGTTTAACGGAGAACATCCGGATAGCCTTTGGATTTATTCACAACCAATCGATCCTAATTCGCCCCCATCAAAAACAGTATGTAGTAAGAATTCTACTTACCTAGCTAGCATATGATGAAGGTCAACAACCTTTACATACTGCTTTTGGTGGAGGCGGAGGGATTCGCACCCTCGTCTTGCTTGCTTTAACACCCATCAGTTTACTATCATTAAGACTATTTATACCCTATATTTTATAGTTTGTCAATCGTTTTCCTGAGAATGAACCGCAAAATGATGTATTTTCACTTTTATATTTGGATTATTCTCATCTGTATGCATTGTTGTATGTGAATGTATCAAGTTTGTTTTGGCTGGTAAAATTGTTTCTCGTTCATTATTGAACTCAGACAAATCACCAACATGAAATCCTTTTGTTTTTGGTGTGGTAGAAATTTTAATTATGTGGGCTGTGTTGCCAGCATTCCCATTACCTTTGCCAGTTCTCGGACGATTGTCCATGGCGTGTTTAAGCGCGACGAGAGGAGAATGTGTCGTTGATGTGTGGGCGGGTAGATGCAATATGGAATTAGAAGAACCACCTAATAGTTTTTCAGGATCAAACCCAACACCAGAATAAAGATCAACACTGTGACCAATTGGATTCTCAGTTAATTTTGAAATAGTGCGATGAATTCGTTTATCTTCATATATCATATCTCCTTCAGGGTGCGTTCCATTGTTATGCGCGTCAATAAGAGAAGTATTGATATGATAAGAAGATCCAGTTTCATCAGTAGTATAATCTTCAACATGACCTGCTTGGGTTTCTGAAATTTTTGGCCTGTCCTTTGTCAGTTTTTCTGATATTTCGTCTAGAGATTTTTCATCTGGTTCTAAAGCACTGACTGGAGAAGCTTTGACTCGAGAAGCTTCTGACATTGCTGAGTCTAAATTGGAAATTCCATAAGGACGCCTATAGTGAATGGGATGAGGCGAAACTATTACTTTATAATCAGAAAGAGTTTCTTTTATAATTTGTAATAATTTACCCATACAAACACTCCTAGCAATTTATTAGTAGTCATTCAACAACGAGTGGGATCCACCCCCACGTACTCCCAAAATAAGGAGATCTTAGTCTAACGCCAAAATTCATTGGTCCAGATCATCGTCATCGAAACTCTACTACAACCTATTTATACCTTTTTCTGACCTATAAGTCAAGCGTTTATTCATGCTCGCTAAGGAATTGTTTATCACCCGGAGAAACGTTTCCTTCATTGTTAGTCAAAATGGAAATATCGTCTTGAGGTTTTCTAAGTCTACTGACTGTTTCATATATGTCATCTAGATTTTTAACCCCATCACCAGAGGAGCCTACGTTTCTGCCGTTTTCGGCCAGAATACGATAACGCCATTCACCAGCTTTGTCTCTATAGATTTCCCAAACATGTTTTGACATATTTTTATTCCTTTTAAACAAATCACAAATTTTAAACACGAGGTTTCCTCGCGAATGCGGCTTTCATATTATCAACAAATCCGAAAATGCCAACCAGAGACATAATAGCGTCTATAGTAGACATGAAAAAATTATTCTTCATTCTGATTTCCTTACTTTACTTTAGTGAAATCTGTTACCATTTCATAACGTGTAGCTTTGCCGTCTTTATAAGCAACCAATTTATTTTTTCTGTTTTTGCCAGTTTTTCTAAGAGAAACATGAACCCAACCAGAGTTGACTCCTTGCATTGGATTATAAAATTCTAGAATAAGTTGGTCGTACTCTAAATTCTTATCGATCCAATCAGCCAAAACTTTATTTGAGACGCCCTCAATTTCTATGTCAATAGCCTCTCCCGTAGTATGTTGAGATTTTGATGCTCCACCCACTGCAACATTTACTTGAGGCGATCTATAACCAGAATTAATCTTCAGAGGCTTTTTAAAATTATCTCTGACTGGTTGGGCGATTTTCTTGATGATATTTCTAAGATTTGCTTTCGCCTCTGCATTAGGTTCATTATTCATCTTGAACGACTTGGCTGTCGGCGAATATGTAAACTCATCAAGAAAAAAATTCTTACTAACTAATTCTCTCTTAGCCATTTTAAAACCTCACATGCAGATGATCAGTGGGCCCAAACCCACTGATCATATTTAGGCGAAGTTTTTAGTTATATCATGCAGCAACTTTCTGGCGTTTAGACCTGAGATCAGGAGCCGAATCTGCCATCTCCATAGCGATCTTCATTGCTTCGATCTTCTTAGTACGACCCCAACCAAACCAAGCGGAATTCATACGATTGTCATTGTTTCGACCGATGATATGGTCAATAACAAACGTAGCGGAATTGAATCCTTGCCACATACTGCCTTCGGCGAACTGGGCTCCAGGTTGCTGTTGCAGCATATCGAGGGCGATCCGAGCGTTTCGTGAAGGCTCCGAAGCTTTCTCTTCTTTCTTGGTCATCTTAGTTCCGAACACGCGAGAGAAATACTCAGTGGCAGTCTCATTCAGCAGACGCTTCGAAGAAAGATACTGGGAAGCTTCTTTATAGGTCTGAAGCTTTTCTTTGGCGATACCCAGCATTTCTTTCACTGAATCGCCATTGAACTCAGTACGGTGGGAAACCGCGACACGATTGCGATCCGAACCCTGAAGAGCCATCGAAAGAGTATTCCAGCAAACAACCCGAATGGGCGTAAACTGAATGTCGATGGTCTTGCCATAAAGGTGGGGATTCGAAAGAAGAAGGTACGAATCAACACGATCGCCCTTGACTGCTTCGAAGGACTCGTTCACTTTAGCGAGGGCGAAAACTCGCCGTCCATCCTGAATGGATCCAGCGGTATGCATAGACATGTCACCAGCTGCAATGAAGTCATTGAAGAACTGGAAAGCATCGGCATTTTGCAGAGGATTCCAGTCATCGCCAACTACGTCAAGAACTTTTCCGTCCGTCTTGCGGACAAGAGCAGAACGACCAACTGCGACTCGCTCGACTTTCTTACCGACTGTGATATCGGCATAGGCGGGAACCTTTTCGACTTCCCAGTCGAGATTAGCCTCTTTCATGATTTGTTCGGGAGTGAGGTCAGCAGGAACTTGCTTCCCGAGACCGTGCCAAGGCGTTTCGCCAGTCCAAGCCATAGAGTAAGAACCATCAGCGAGACGCTCAAGCATATGTGCCATAATATAAGATCCTTCAAAAGAGTTATTCGCTTCAACGCGATATTGTCAGTATACTCGGCTAAGAGAGAAAAAACAACCTTTTTTCTAACTTTTTCATTAAAAAACGTTAATATTACGCCCCTTGTTTTTATTAGGTTTTTTAAACCCCCTAAAAGCCTCTCTCGAGCCCGAGAGTGCGCTCTCTGGGGAGGGGCTAGGAAAGCCTTATATGGGCTCTAAACGCCTCTCGAGCCTCTCGAGACAAGCTTTTTCATAGGCTTTTATCCTACCTTTGGCTTCCTGTAAATAATCTGAAGCTTTTACTCGGAAAACCTGAGCCTCTGGGTCATCTTCTACCGATATCAGGATAACGATATCATCAACCAGAATATTGGTTCTTTCCCAAAACATATACGAGTACAAAGATGTTTGAAGAAAATAATCTGTGATATGCGATTTGCATTTTTCTTTCGAAGCAGTCTTATAATCTATGATGGCTGGTACTCCATCCCAGCATGCAATAAGATCACAACGTCCTGCTACTCGTAGGTTCTCGCTCCAAAGACATCCCTCTACAAACATTATTTCGTCTACGTGGGCGTCAAGTTTCTTTTTGATGGGTTGAAAGACCATAGTTGCGATGGGAGAAACAGGTTTCAATTCTTTGTTTAGCGTATAATCTTCCGCCATCTCATGCATAAGAGTTCCTCTGTTCTTAGCACGATTTGATATTCTTTCAGCTTCTTCTTCACCAACTCTGGCTTTCCATTCTTGTAGCCAAGTCTTATCTGCTGTGCCATCAAGAATAGTTGTGACGCTTGGAAACTTAACATCTTCTCTTACGATATAATGTCGACCACCGTTGATGATTTCCGTTTCTAAATCCGGAGTAGGCCAAACTAGATTATGTTTGAATTTCTTTTTCATTTACGTATTTGGTGATATGTTGAGTTTTTCGGCTGCTGTGATAAACTGTTTAACAACGTCACTTCTAACGATGTCATTCACGTTAAATTCTGTGGTAGAAAACGATTGCATATTATTGATGATCTTGAAGAAGTTCTCAAATCCAGACTGCTGTCTTTGATTATAGAGATCGTTCTGTTTAATATCACCACAAAAAATGATTCTGCAGTTTTTTCCAATTCTGGTAATCACCGTCCATAGTTCGTTGAAATTCATATTCTGAATCTCATCAACAACAACGATAGTGTTTCTAAGGGTGTGCCCACGAATAAAAGAGGTGCTGATGAAATTGACCAGACCATCCCCCTTTAGTTTGTCATAGGATTTTTTATCATCATCAAGAGACATTTCTTGAAAAATAGAAACATATGGCATCTCATAGATTTGTTGCTTCTCTTGAATCTTGCCAGGGATAAATCCCATGTCTCTTGTTGGAACAACTGACCTGACAATTGTCAAACTATTGTAGGTTTCTGGATTTTGCAAAACTTCATTCAAACCTAGATAACACGCTATAAACGTTTTGCCCGTTCCTGCAGATCCCGTGAGCAGAAGATTTTGATCTTCATAAAAATCTTCGAATGCCTGTTTTTGGTTTTCAGTTATCGGTTTTACGGTACGTATCTTGAAGATTTTTTCTTTCAAGATTTCGCTTTCGTCAAGATCTCCATGTTCTATCATTCTTCTTTGTTTTCTGGACAATCTTTTCATAACTACCCTTTACTATGTTTTACCGGAACGCCTTCTGTGTTTTTTGACGACTTCTTCAGTTTTCAACTGTTTTGCTGTTTTCTTCATATATCTATCTGCCAGTGGAGAAAGGGGATGCGCCTCGGCTGCTTTCTGTAGAACTTCCTTGAACCCGCCATCAACTTTTATCTCACTGCCTAGATTTCTATAAGCAATAAGAGGAGCTCCGTTTGGAACCTGCTCGAGATCTGGATTTGCTTCTTTGTATGGATCAAGCTCTGAGATTTTCATAAACTCTGTAAACTCGTCACCAGTTTTTCTGTTTTTAAACTTATAAGTTGGCATGTTTTCTCGGTACTTCTGTTATAGTAAATTTAATATTTTTAAACAACGACGAGGCTGTTCGCATATTTTTTATTTCTTCAGAACTATCATCCCAATATTTTACTGATTGTATTTTGGTTTGAGATTTATCAGCCGCTCTCAATATTTCAGCTATGACTTTACCCTTATCATATCCAGCACTCAAAGACCCCATTCTTATTACATGCGCGCCTGGATCGTTTTTGTATATTTGCAATCCATCATTTCTAAATTTTTTTAAAAATATTTCTTTTGCACTTTGTTCTTGCATTTTTATTCGTTGCTGTGGTGTCATTGCTGTAAACATTTCATTTTCTATTTTTTTATCATTTTGACTTTTGATGGACATATTGCTTCTTGCTGTCAATATTATAAAAAAATTTGATTTATCCCTAAATTCTTGTATAGCTTTATTAAACAAAGTTGTTTTTATGGCTTTATCAGAAAAATATTGTGGATCAGTGAATTGAGAAAAATCATATTCATAATCATTCGATTTGTGATGATTAGCATACTCTGCAGTAGTTAATGTTCTAATAATTTTTTTCGTCTTAGGATCTTTTAATAAAATTTTTATTCCTGGCGTCGTATACAAAGTGTCATCTATATCCCAAACTGATAAAGCTGTAAAATTTCGCCCGGAAGATTTATATTCTCCGGTTTTTGTTATTTTAGCGATAACAGTATTGAGGTTTTCTTGCACAATCAATCCAACTCTTCGTCTAGGTCAACCAGTTCCTGAATGTTTTTAGTCCTGAGAGCTCTGTCGATGCGTTTCTCTTTTCGCTTTCGACGGTTGCCTTCTCGGTCTGTATCCCAAACATCATAGTCCTCTTCTAGATCTTGAAAGTATCTTCTATTATTAATGGTTTTTCCCATTTCCCTCTCTCTTAGATTTTTTCTGCTGGAAAAGCTTTATTGAAAATATTTTTGTTTATAGTTTTTGGTAGCTGTTTGTCTTTAACTTGTATGAGAAGCTCTGCATCCTCAGGAAGAATCGATTCTAACATCTCAACAAACAGCTTTTCTCTTTTCTGTGGCGGAATATGATTGCCAGTTCCATCTATAAACATATATAAAAGTCTAGTCCTCGAATATAACATACCCTGAAGGTCAGGATATTCTCTATTCGGTTTATATTTAGGCGTTCCTGGTTCTAAAAGCCAATTAATTTTTGGGTGTAAGCCACACCTCAACACAACCTTTAGTGGCGCCGACTCATGCCTTCGAAGGAATTCTACTCGCTCTTTGGTATCGTCTATTTGTGCGGCTTTGTTGATAATAGCAGAAAGGGATTCTTTTAACAATGTGATCTCCTAGAAGTCATTTATTTTCTCCATCATATTTTTGAGTCGATGTTTGATAAAATAATTAAGAATTGATTTTCTGTCTTTCCCAGCTTGGCTTTCGTATTCTTGAATAATTTTTTCTGATATGGATTTCGGCACCATATCTAGATCGATCAAGAGTTGATTCCTATACCATCTCTGCAGAGACATATGATCGCAATATTCTTCTGGTCTTTTACCTAACCAACTATTTATTTTAGATTCTCTTAAAGGTTTTTGTCTCTCTCGCAAAACTAAAGAATTATCTCCCATCAGGATGCTGGGTATACCGTCACCCTTGTCGCCCCTGATAATATGTTCTTGTTTGTAGAGATCCGGATATGCGTGATAGATCTTTTTCTTTCTCACGGGATCATATTGTTCCACGCCCATATAGTTGTGCAGCTGGATAAAGTCTTTGTCACCAGAAAGAATCAGTATGCGTTTTCCTTCGGGACCAAACTTATGAACGAGAGTCGCGATAATATCATCGGCTTCAGCACCCTCAACCTGAACGAGCCTATAGGGCATGAATTGCTTGAGCTCTTCTTTGATTTTACCGAAAGACTCAAAGACAAGTTTCCAATCAAACAGCTGTTCTTCTTCTCTTTGTTGTCTTCGATTGGCTTTGTAATAGGGGAAAGCTTCTCGACGCCAGCTGTTCTTAGAATCACAGGCGATAACAATCTCGCCATAATCGCTGGAATATGCTGTTTTGAAAGAACGGATTGAATTAAGAATCATGTGTCTCAGAAGAGACTCATCAACTTCTTCTTTTTTCATTTTACCAATCTGGATCATCAGATTGGCCACCATAATTTGTTGTAGATCAACGATAATAATTTTCAAATCTCCAGATTCAATTATTTGACAACCCTGAGCAGAATACAATTCTCATTGATCCTGCCATTAGGAACTCTACTTTTAGTCTTTATCTCGCTCATGAATTTCCTGAGAATAATTTTACCACCACTGAGAACCTTGTTGATTTGCTCTTCTGGTTTCCTAAGAGTTTTCTGTTGTGATTCCTCTTTACAAAATCCAGTTATAGTTGTTCCCTTCATCGAAAGACCTGCGGGACCAGAAGCATTAAACATAACCATCTGCTTATATTTAGTGTTGTAAACCCAGAGTTGTTGACTTCCGACAATTTCAGTTGGTTGAATCGAGACAATCTTGAAAGGCTTAAACTCTTTCTGATATTTGATCCTCTTGACAACATCAACTGCCAGCTTCTGTTTCTTCTTCCTGGGTTTCCGAACCTTTGACGCCTTACGATTAGAAGTGTGGCGATCTAAGTCTGCCATCCATTCTTCCAGAAACCTGGCCTGCTTGAGCCTGTCTTTTCCGAATGAGTTTCTGACTTCTTTGTCGGTGCAATTAAGATCTTCAAGAACACGACTGTAGTAGTCGCGAATCATACCAGAGATTTGCGGCGAAACATTATTTTTCTGAAGAAAATCATAAAGAGCAAACTTCTGTGATTTCGTTACAAAAAGATCATAAGCTTCTTCTAGATCCGCGATAACGTTTTGGCCTTTTTCTTTGATCCGTTCTTGGATGTTGGGTTTTTCTTTTGTTGTTGTGATCTCTTCAGGATCGCTCAACTTGGAACCAGAATTGATAATTTCTTTAACTTTATATTCAAAACGCTGTTGCGTTTCTTTATCGAACTTAGTTCCATTGAGTGCCATCTTGGCCATCCAGAACACGGTCGGTATGACTCGTTTCGGATTGATCCTCTTGGCAGAACGAATATCTGATTTGGAGGAGCCACTGCGATCTAAATAATCTAGAAACCACCTGTGGCCTTTCTCGGCATCTTGGGTGTAGTTATACCAAGTCAGAGCCTTGGATAGCTGAAGATTATCGATCTTGCCGATAATAATGGGTTCGGCGCCATAGTAAACATCCGTATTACCAGATGACCTACGAGCCTTACGTTTTTTAACTTTAAGCATTTTTCTTCCCTAAGCTAGAACACCATTCTAGCCTAAATTAACTGAAAAGTCAATCGTTTTTTACGAATGATATCAATGACTTCCACTGGGGAATTACAGCATCCCAGCTGTATCTGTGGTCAACATAAAACTTATTTAAGGAGAAATTCATGTTATCTTTATTTTCCAGCAGAAAGTGAATAGAATCTTCTAGATTATTGTGAAAAACCCCAGCATGTTCATTCATATATTCTGAATATCGATACATGTGGTTGAGGCCTGCCGAAATCTCAGGAAGAGCCGCCAAATCAGAGTGCACACAAAGACACCCAGCAGACATAGCCTCTACCATAGCCAAGCAAAAAGTTTCTTTCCACATAGAGGGATAAGCAAAGATATGCGCCTGTTGAAGAGCCTGCCTTACAACACTGTTTGGTTGGAACCCATGATAATTAATCCCAGGATGATTCCTGCAACGATCAAAAAGGGGCTCATAAACTTTATCCCTCTCTGGCCATCCATAGATATTGAACGAAGAGAAAACATCCAACTCTAGTTTACCATCAAACTTCTCATAAAGATTTTCAAATACGGGAACAAGAATCTCAAGACCCCTGTGTGGTGTTGATGTGTAAATCAACTTCACTTTATCAGTAGGATCAGGTTTCTTAACTTGTGGAATTGGTTCAATAGCGTTATGAATAACAAAACATTTGTGGTTGTTTGGAATGCCAAGTTTGTCGATGTATTGTTGCATTTGCCAGTAAGAAACAAAGACCAGAGCGGAGAATCTGTTTCTTGAGAGGTCATTGCTTAGGTGTTGAGACTCTGGATCTTCTGGCAAATCGTGCAGATGCAGAATTCGTTTTTTGTTTCGCTCAATATCTCTGACTCTTGAGCTTATAAGCTGAATGCCATCGAGACTATCACCCAACCTTTCAAACAATCCTCGCGTCACGAGTTCTGTCCCGCCATTGGCATTGACGTTCAATTCATTTATTTGCATTTTTATTGTCCATAGATTTAATAAAGTCTTTGAATTGCTGACGCGGCAGATGACCGTAATTAATGAAAAGGTCTACGCCATATGACGTCAATATCGGTTTATAACTTATTTGATCCAAACGAGCAAAATTATTTTTCAATAAAATATTGACTGCTTCTTCGTCAGCCCATATCTCTGTAAATAAAATAGTCGGAAATATCATGTCGTTTCATGCACAATAAAATCAATAACAGAGTCCTTTCGAAAAGACCTCCAACCAGAGTTTTCGATGTCCCAGACAGAAACGATATTCTCGTTGGTCTTTCGTTCCGATTCTGTTTGTTTTTCCGGAAGAAGATCTTCTTTAAGAGTGCACAGCATTCGCCGAACATCTCCATTCACTTTGGTGAAAACCACTGTGCACTTATTATTCTTTAGATCATTAACATACATCATTTTAGATACTCCTTCAATCTATCAAATCCACCAACTTCAATATTAAACTGATCGCCATCTTCACTATATTTTTGATGAACAATCATAGGAAATGTTTTTTGTTCTGGAAACTTTGTTCTAAATTCTTCCAGAGTATAATCAGATCCAAGATTCTTAACTTCAAATTTCTTTGAGCGCATCAGCAAAAAGCTCTTTGCTTGCTGACAAAAAGAACAATTGTCTTTAGAGTATACAGTAAACGTTTCTTGCATAATATGTGGTTCCGTTAAGCAGCTTTTTTCTCTTCAAGTAAAGTTAGCGAATGTTCACGATCGATGAAAAAATACTCGATTTTGACTGGGGAAAATTGTTGCATCTCATCAATGATGTCTTGTGGAGTAAGAGTTGAGCATGTATACACATCAAACTCCATCAATCCAGGACTTACTGCATCCCACACATGCATGGCAATGTGGCTCGTCTCAATGATTGTAACTGCGGTCAATCCCTGATTTCCGACCATATTGGAGTAGACGCTATATGGTCCCATAAGAATTTTCATTCCAATTTTATCTACCAATTTTTTCATCCACTCATTAATAAGATCGGTGTCTTTTGGTGGATTGTTTACTTCTGCTCTGATTATCAGATGCTTGTGTTCGAGTACCTTTTGCAATTCAAGTAAATTCCCTATAAAGATGTTGAAAAAAATTAATGGGTGTAACTGGGGTCCGTTGCTACGTCAGTCAATTTGACGTGAGTGGGGACACCACCCTCGCCACGATGTATAGCATAAACAAAATGATTTCCAGCGGGAGAAACGTGAACACATTTTTCCTGATTTTTCGATGAGAAGAATGTTTCGCCCCCTTTGTGCTTTATCATAAGATTAGTTTCAAGATCGTGCTCTGGATGTGGAAGTCTTGTTTCTGGTCCAACCCAATCAGGTATTCCACCAGTGCGCAACTTTCGCGATGTCGGTTTTGCCTTTGCTTCTTTGATTAATTGTCTCATTGATGGCGTCATTTTCATTTCATTCTCCTGTTTTTATCTTACCTGTTTTTTAAGTTTTGTCAAGCAATTTTGATATTTTTTAGGTGGCTCGACGACACCTTGACAGACAACCAATCATTATAAAATTTATCAGAAATAATAGCGTCAGATTCTAAAATATATTTCGACTCAAAGTAGTTACATTCTCCTCGACTTTTACAAAAACGAAGAATTGTTCGTTTAAAACAATCTTCGCCAAAAAGCTTTACGTCCTCTAATAATTCTTTGGATGATCCGAAATAAGTTTTCCAGTCAGACTGTTTTCTTATCTTTTTTCTTTTACCCTTAACTTGTTTGTATCCAGCTTTAGTAAGAAGTTTTTTACCATAATATTTTTTGCCGTTTTTAGAACATTCTATAAGATAGACAAACCCAAAAGCGTCTTCAGGAGGTTCTTCTAATATTTTTCCATCATAATGCCAAGACAATTATTTTGTGCCGTGATTATGTATGGTAATAACACCATTTCCGTGAAAAGTTATAGATCTTAATGTGTCGCTTGATGTTGGTTTAGGAGGTGGGCCTAATCCCTTTACTCTATTATTTTGCTGTTTTATGTGTTTCATGGCCCAATTAATAAACGCAGGAGGAGATAATATCTCCGGAGATAATATCTCCTGCGGAGGAGATAACCTTAAATTTCTGGAAACTCCTGTCGTGTTTACGTGAAATTGTTCAGGATTATTTTTGTCACCTTCGAAATGATTTATGTCCACTTTAACGTTTAAATTTTTTGATGTTTTTGTTCTCAATTCATTAGCGATATTTGAAGCTGCGATTTCTCCCAATTGTTTAAAAGAACCGTGCCAATCAACTTTGGGTTTATTCCCCCCAAAAATAAACTGTCTGAACGTTTTCAATCGCATCTCCTAGATTATATTTTGTTATATTTATAAAAAATCCCCAGGCGGTCCCAGGGATTTTTATATTTGCGATCTACAGCAGTTTATGTAGAGGTGTTTGCCCCAGTCTCAGTTGGTTCAGTTGGCTCGGGAGGTGTTGGCGGTAACACGTTCGCTAAAGCTAACTGAAGAGAATTTAGTTGATCTTGCAGTTCTTTTAATTGATCAGAGTTTTCTACTGGAACTTCTTTTATGGTTTCTACTGGAACTTCTTTGACGACTTCAACTTCTTTGATGACTTCAACAATTCTTTCTGGCCCAGGAACTTCTTTGATAACTTCTACCTCTTTAACGACCTCAACAGGAACTTCCTTGATGACCTCGACTTCTTTGATGACTTCAACAGGAACCTCAACTCGAACTTCTTTAATAACCTCAACTTCTTTGATAACTTCTACTTCTTTGATGACTTCAACAGGAACTTCCTTGACGATTTCCACTTCCTTAATGACTTCAACAGGAATTTCCTTGACGACCTCAACAATTCTTTCTGGCCCAGGAACTTCTTTGATAACTTCTACTTCTTTGATGACATCTTTGAAGATTTCCACAGGAACTTCTTTGACGATTTCAACAATTTCTGTGGGTCCAGGAATTTCTATTTCAATAACACGTTCGGGTCCAGGAACTTCCTTGATGACTTCAACAGGAACTTCAACTCGAACTTCTTTGACAACCTCAACAATACGCTCAGGTCCAGGAACTTCTACTATTACAGGAGAGTTATCGAGTTTTCCAGACATGAAATCATTGAGTTTTTGTAGCTCAACGTCCCGAGCTTTTAGAACCTGAATCTCTTGCATAGTTCTTTCAATCTCATTCTGATCTCGTTCAGACTGAGATAAAGCGCGCTCTTCTCTATCTTTAATTTCTTTTTGTTTAGCTTTTATCAAAGCTTCAAGTTGATCGACACGCTGTTTTGCGGAAAATCCTAACTGCTTTAGCTCTTCGAGTATCTGTGACATTTTGGACCCTTTGTTAAGATACGAATCTTTCTTATTTATAAAAACTAAATCTCAGTCACCGTGCAGTCTCCAGAAACGCAAGCGAATTCATTTGCTGATTTCGTCTGATCCCCTCGTTCATAGCTTGGGAATAAATCCCAGTCAATTTTGGGGAAATTGTCCACCCACTTGTTATAGGTTTCCTCGTCAATTTCCTGGAATGGAGCTTGCTGATAAACGCTGTCGTCTTTGGGCAGGAACGAAATACCAGCAATATCATCAAAGTTGTTATAAACAAAATTTGCTACTGCCAGCCACTCGTCTTCACCAACCTTAATTGTGACTGATGGGTTGTGTTCGCACCACTTCTGGAAAGAAATCATCCAGTAATTAAGGTGTTCGATAGCACCAATATCAGAAGAAACAAGTGCATTTTTGGGAGCTTTCTGTGGGAAAGAGAACACCATGCGGTCATTTGGCTTCATGATATCTGGTTCATGAGGAACGCCCTGATCAATCAGGAACTTGGTGATAGCTTCCACATTGTTCGAACGAATTGTTCGGATGTAGTGTCTATAGAAACGAGTATGCACTCCGGGAGCAGAGTCAACTAATTCTGAAACTGTTCCTGATGGTTTCTGACAAGTAATAGAAACGGACTGATTGATGCCGAGTTTCTTGGCCCAGATCTCATTGGTTTCGATCGCGACCTGCTTTAGTTCTGGCATCCATTCAAAGGAAAGAATATTATCAAACACTCCCGTCAGAGAAACTCCGAGAAGCCTTTCTTCTTCGCAATTGTCTTTCCAGACTTTGCGGAGATATTTGAAATTAGTAAGAGTTGATTGGACCGTGCCAATGATTGTGGCTAACTCAACTTTAGTTTTCAAGGTTTCGATTGTATCAGTGTCACGAACTACGACCTCTGAAAGATTACAAAACTGATATGGACGGAGAATAATTTCGGCGCATGGGTTCACACCGAAAGCAACATCGCTATTTCTCCTGCCTGTTCGCTCAGCTTGCTTTTTCAGAGCATGACGATTGATGATGCCACGCTCGCCAGACTTGGAGTCATAGATAGCTTTCCACTCATCAATAAACTGAGAAAGAGTGGGCTTTTCATCGTAAATAGCTGAGTTGTTGGCCAGAGACCTGTGGGGGTGTGTCTGCCACCAGTTCCCTGATTTAGCCAAAGCCATTTCTTTATCAGAAAGGTCAGATAGTGAGATCAGAGCAGCCCTGCGAACTCCTCCGACAACCACACAGTCTGCAATCTTACAAACGATATCGTGGCACTCAATCGGCCTTAGTTTTCTTCCAGAAGCTTCTCTTACTGTTTTGATGATATAATCAAAGGTCTCTTTTAGAGGACCAGGGCCTGAAGCTCTTCCACCGAATGTTTTAAGAGGAGCTCCTGCGGGTCGGACCAAAGAATAATCAATCTCTGGAACCTGTCCGGACCAAAGAAGAGCAAGAAGTTCTTTTAGGGCTCGAGCCCACCCAGCCTTTGAGTCGCCCACAACGATCTTGGTATTTGACTTCTCGAAATGTTCTGAAATGCTTGGAAGCTTGTCTACGTTTCTCCGCTCAACCGAAAATCCTACGCCTGTTCCGCAAAGGGTAACGTAGAACATCTCGTCGAAAGATCTCAGACTGTCAATTGGAAGATAAGAACAGTTATAGCCTGCCACGTTGCACCTATCAAGAGCAGGTCCTGCAGTCATAAGAGCTCTCATTGAAGGCATAACTTCTAGATTGAGAATAGCCAAACGAATCCGCTCAACTGTCTTGGAATCGACGCATTTGCTGAGGACATTATCGCAATATCGTTGAACAGTTTCTTCCCAAACTTCCCTGCGATTTTCCTTTTCCAACCATCTCGCATACTTAGAAACTGCAATAATTTTTTGATAATCTTTCATAACACACACCTTTGTTGAGATTGCTGGGAATTCATATTTAGTTTTGTAAACGTTGAATTAACGGTCATTAAAAATACTTAATTTACGGGAACGCAACAACAGAAATACAGGAACGAAACTGTTCTGTCTGAGGGAGAAGAATCACCCGCTTTATAGAAACGATAATCGTCTTCCATCGAAGGTTCGTAGTCAAAATTAAAGTTATACATAATTTTCTCCTATACTGCCATTGGGGCTTTGATTGCTGGATGTGGATTGTAGTTGTTTAGTTTAAATTCGTCTATCAGTTCGTGGAAAAAAGATAGGGGAAGTTGTCTCAGGTCAGGTATAGAAAGTGTCGGTTCCTGACGAGATTCTCTTTGCAACTGCAACATTACCTGATCCGTATGATTTTTATAGATATGGATATCTCCAAAAGACATAATCAGTCGGCCTGGTTTCAGATTACTCAACTGGGCGATAATGTATGTTAGAAGAGAATAACTGGCGATATTAAAAGGCAAGCCTAGAAAAGTATCAACGGATCGCTGATACATGTGGCATTCGAGATAACCATCATTTGTAACATTAAACTGGGCGAAGATATGACAGGGAGGCAGACACATATCATCTAACTCTCCTGGATTCCAAGCAGTGACAATATGCCTTCGACCCATTGGGTCTTTAATAAGACCATCAATCAGATTGCTTACCTGATCGACTGCTCTGCCGTCAGGCGTTTTCCAATTTCGCCACTGAACTCCATAAATTCTACCAGCGTCTCCAACAAACAGCTGTTTATTTCTGTTTACCCAATAATTAGACTGGACGTTTTCAGTCCATATGGTTTTGTGGGTTTCAAAGCTTTTAACAAATCGATCTTCTTCCTCTTCAACCGAGTCATAATCGGCTTTATAATATTCAAACGGATTCTTGCCGTTTTTATGGACCATATAAGCAAGAAATCTTTCATCGGCTTCTCCTGTTAGAAACCAAAGAAGCTCAGAAACTATTGCTCTCCATGCCATCCTTTTAGTTGTAAGAGCAGGAAAGGTTTGTTTAATATCAAACTCTATTTGCCCACCAAACACACTAAGAGTATCAACGCCCGTGCGATTCTTGCGGAGTTGTCCTCTGGATAGCACGTCTTTTAAGAGATTATGATAAACCTCATCGTGCCTGTTGAAAATTGCTTCTGAAGTCATTTTTTGTTTTTCTTTCTTCTATGTCACACATTTTTCTTTGATTTAAGACCAAAAGGGCATTGAGTCCCTGAAAGGTATTGGCTTTAATGGTTTTAAGTATTTGTTCCTGAGAGAGTCCAGAAAGAAACATCTCGTTTATATCTTTTTGTTGTATTGATGGTGGCCAGATAACAACACTGAAACCTTTATCAATAGCAGATTTAATCTGTTTGACTATCTGTTTATTTCTGGGTTCGTTATCATATATGACTACCATACTACTTTTGTCGATTCCAGTCAAGTTAATTATTGAAGTTAGATTGCCTCCTGCTGCAGCGATAGCGTTTGGCAAAAACATTGCATCGAATGGCCCCTCTGTCAGATAGACAGTCGATGAGGTATCAACAGTTTCCATACCCCAAATTTTTGGAGCTTCATCAAAAAGCATAATGGTAATATAACGAAGCTTGCTTTTCGGATCGAGGGATCTTCCCTGAAAGCCAACAAGGATCTTATTCTTATCTATAAAAGGTATAATTATCCTCGGTTCCTCAGGGCAATCATCGGTAAGTTTACCAGGAACAAATTTATTGACGAGCTCTTTAAACTTCTCGGCGTAATAAATTCGATAATGCTGATTCGGCGGTATCTTTCTATTCTCGATATATTGTTTTGCGGGATGATCGTGGGGCAGAGAAGATATCTTTGGAATCTGATTAAGAATGGTAGCCTTGACGAATTTAGGCTTCTTCATTTTATCAGCGAATAACTCAACGTCTGTCTTTTCGACCTTATTGCTGTTTTGCAATTTCTCTTTGATAAACTGATAATATGTGGTGTTATCGAACTTTTTAAGAAAGTTAGAAAAATACATCGATGTCATGCAATTATGACAATGATACCGATATGAACCTTTTTTGGGGTAAAGATATCCACGAGCCTTGGTAGATTTCTTCTGAGAATCCTCACACAAGACACAACGAAAATTAAAGATAGATTTTGATTTTGATTTAAATCGGGGAAGTTTAGAAGATATTAGAAAGATGTATTTTCGCTCAAGCCATTCCATAGGTCACCACTCATAGAGGTTGAATATTAATCAGTGCATTACTGATTATACTTCTTCTATCAGTTTAGACAAGCTATTTTCGGAAGTTTTCTCAAAAATACCGATGCCAACAATATAATCAACTCCATCAGGTAATCTAATTGGAAACTTTCTTCCCACAAAAATGCCTTTTGGTGTTTTTTCCGTTAAATGAATACCTTCTTGTTGTTTGTAAACCTTCTCGTCGTTCTGAGTAAAAACAGCTGCTGTTTCTTTATCCCAAATTTCTTCATCGGTTTTCCCATCATACAAACTGGCTGGGCCCTGCAATATTTCTTTGGCGTGTCCCTTTGAGCATCTTATCATAACATATTCGTTTTCTGCCATTCTTCTTTTAACCCAAGAAATGCCAGGATCTGAATCAATAAAATCTCTTAAGATATCTGAGGGTATGACATGTTTGTTTTGGCCGAGTCTCTCCTCAGTCAGTTCTCTGGTCAATCTTTCGATAGTTTCTTCGGCTGTTTTCAGACGATTGGAGACTCTTTCTGAATAAGACCTCTCCCTCTCAGCCTCGTCTATCTCGTCTTGTTTTTTCTGTCTTTTGGCTTTTTGCCTTTCGTTAATAATATAAACGAGGGCGGCAGATATCGGAGTAGCAATAGAAAGCACTTGCGTAATGATCTGATCCAGCGTCATTTCTGTTTTCCTAAGAGGCTACTTACTTTTATTATATATTTACAAGAATTTTGCTCTTAGCCGCCCAGATCGAATAAAATGTAATAATATTGAAAAATAAAAATATTTCTATCAACCACCAAGTTTCCAGCGTCTGAAAGATCTGTTGCGTTACTTGTGGAGCGGACGTAAGATACATAACAACGCTTCCTAGAGCGACAACAAGATAATTTAATGATATGATGCAAAAAAGTCTAGACCCAACAATAGAATTTACTTTGGGGATGGCCGCTCGTTGCGGATCATAAGAAGATAGTTTCTTAGAAAACGACCAGGACGACCAAGAAACAGCCAACATAGATAAAAACCAAAGGCACATCTCAAAGCTTACGTTATAAAACATCATTTTGCTCCGCTGATGAGTCTTCTAGCAACTGCTAGTGATTGTTTATTATCGTCTTCAGTTCCTGCATTAATAATACTTAACGCCGCCACAAGCATGAGAATTTCTTTTGTGTTATCTTTTTTGCTAGTTTTGTATTTTGCAAGAAGATTACCAATCAGAGTTACGAGGGTGCTTCTTACGGAATCTGGTTTATTCTCCTTTTCCATCTTTCCCTCCCTCATAGTATTCTTTAAACCCTAGATAAACGCTATTTTTATCATCTATATATTTTTTAATGTCAGCAAAGTTTAAGCTGAGAGCTTCGTAACCATCATCGGTTAAAGCGAACAAAACAGGATTTATGTTTTGGGATTTTAGTTTTTCCATAACCTCAGTGAAATTTTGTTCAGTGACGATATACCATTTAATGTCTCTCATTGAGACATAATCTGGCTGCGGTAATACCAAATCGGGTTTATCTACTGGTATTACTTCAATATCTGTCTTTGGAGTCTGGCAACCGCTAAGGAAGAACAGTGCCAGGGCAGTCGCGCAACTTGCCAGTCTCGTCATACTCTTTTCTTTCTTCTTCGGTTAGAGGGTTTCCTGTTGATATTTCCATACAACGGAACACTTTCTTGGTTCCGTTATTAACTATTCTTTCAATTGAATCGGGTCTAGCCTGGGCAAGATTTCCGATATCTCTTTGTCCATCCAGAGTCATTTTTCTGAATGTATTAGCCAGATCACTGACAGCTTTCTGTGAGGTTTTTTGTGCCTCTTGTATTTTTTCAGAGATAGTTTTCATTAGTTTAGAGTCGGCCACCAAAACGTCAATTGTTTTAGATTGCATTTCGTTTGATATTTGTAGAGTGCTAATGTCACTGGCCATTTTAAACATCTTTTTCTGTGAATCTTGGTAATAGAAATAGAAAGCTGTTCCCAAGCCAGCCAGAAAAACAAAAACTATGACATATGTCCAGATATTTTTCATTTATGGAAGACCAGGAACGTTTACTGATGAGTCTCCGCCTTTTTTTGATGCTTCGGGGTGACCATAAGTATCTGGCCTTTTTGCCATTTTAAACGATTTAATCAATTGCATAATATGACGGCTCATCATTGATAATCTGCCAAGAGGAGGATCCACTCTATTAACATTTAAATCTCCTGTTTGAGAATTAGTTGCTCCTGAAGAATTAGCAGGAACTGATTCGGCTAATTCTTCCACGAATTGTTTAAACGTTTTCATACCGTTTCTCTCTTTTCTCGCAACAACTCTGCTAATATATTTAGCTGAAATTAATTCTTGTTACAAATTTGTCAATATTTTTTCTATTTTGTCGTCACATAAAACTCCAGATAACTTTTCTGGCAAACGATTCAAATAAGAAATAAAGGGGATTAAATACTGTTGATATTCTGGCATCTTTACCAGCAACATTCTTGTGGTTTCTTTGTCAAAACAATTATACAAGATAATCAGATGGTTGAGTATAAGCCTTTCTTTCAGTTCGCCAGTATTGTGGTATTTGGTTAGAAGCTTTTTTATATACTTGAAACGATTCAAATCGTTTAAAAATTCGCTGGTGCTGGTACATTGTGGATTATCATAATGTTTCGCAGCGAAAATAATAAAGTTTGAATCATTCAGTACATCAAACATCTATTAATTTTGTGACCTTTTTAAAATACTGGGATCCTTGACGTTCATCATCCCACTTACATCATTCTTTTCAGAATCAGCTGGCTTTATTACAGCAGTTTTTGAGGTGTAACCCTTTCCAATTGGAAGAGAATATATTTTAAATTTTTTGTCTGGATGTTCTGGATGAGTCACAACATCTCCGACTTTCAGAGGCTCGCCTTTGGGAAAAGGTATAACATCGGCTTCGCTGAAAATAATCTTTTTGATTTTGTTTAGCAATTTACAATCTTCCTATTTCTTTTGTACCAGTCTCTTCGCCTTTTTTCTTTCTAACATTTAATAAATGAAAAAGAGTTTCAAGAGGAGTTTTATGCAAGGCCCGCTCGGGAATTTTCTTTTGTTCTGCTATGATCTGTTTAATTTTCTCTAACATCTTATTTTCCATTTATTTATAATGATGGGCCATCTTTCGATAGCCCACCATCTACTACAACAAAGAAAACATCAGTTACGAGTCTTTGGCGATTACGTCTTCAGCATCGCCTGCAATCGAGCCCATAGCCACTAGAGTTTCATACTGAATTCTTCCTGAGCGATTGCCTGTTCCGACAACCCTACGAACCCAACCAGCATGGGCGACTTTACCAGAAAGACCAGAAATTACAGGAGCCCGAGCAGTGGCTGTTTGACCCTGAAGCGTATGTCCTGTTTCGGTCAAACCTTTAGTAAGAGTGATGGCTGAACCGCCGATTGTACTTGAAAGATATACACCTGTTGAGTTTGGCGTCACAACATAATATGAAGCGCCATTTGTCAGTCCGGCAATAACAGTGTTTCCAGCCGCGACTTCGTAGGTAACAAGATCATTGGCCTGCAGAACGTTTGTTGCAATAGAAATAAATCCATTGGTTGCAACAGCAGAGTTGGCGTTAAAGGATTGTTTTGCTGGAGCGGCGATTGTTACTGCTGGAGGAGTTGTGTATGAGTTTCCGGAAAGGACAACGTTAACAGCAGCAATACGGCCTGTGGAGTTGGCCTGGGCATTCGCTGTTCCGTTTCCACCAACAGTCACTGCAGCATTTGCTGTGTATCCAGAACCTGGGAAATTTACCGCGATAGAGATAAGAGATCCGTTGGCCACACCAACTTCGGTTGTATCAATACCATAAACCTCAAGAGCGTTTCCATTAACCTCAGTAGCCGCAACATAAGCTGGAGCCTGCTGGAAAATGTAGGTGTTTGAAGCACCAACTGTTGCAACTGCCGCACCAAGGTTAGAAGCTTGGACCTGAGCAGCTGTGTTAGAATCGATTCGAACAATTAGATATTTTTTGGAATCGGCTATAATGTACTCGCCGACTTTAGCCTCAGTCTGAAACAGAGTGCTTGTACCAACACAATATCCATTGGCATAAATCTGGATAGTTCCAGTATTAGCAGTTTTAGCGTCTCGGTTACCCCACATATGTTTCTTCCTTTTTGTTGTAGTTTTATCTATTTATCTGTTTGAGTATCTGTTTAAGGTTTCCCTCTAAGTTTGGTTAATCTTTCTCTGGTTCTCTTTCCTGCAGCGTCTATTTCAACCTCGGTACTGTCCAAAACACCGCTTTGTTTTGTAAGAGTGGGTTGTGTTTTAATCCGTTCTCCAAATTTTTTAAGTCGTTCAGCTGCTGTCTCTGTAATCTCTGTATTTTCGCCAATACGTTTGCCAGCCCTTCTGCTAAAATTACCCATCAAATCTGTTTGTTTATTTGAATTTGACATGGCTTGTAACATTGCCAGTACTGTTGGTGTAAGAGCTTTTCTTTTGGCTGCGCCAACTAAAGTGCCACCAATTGTTTCAATGGCTCTATCTGCGTCTGGATGCACAAACATCTCCGAAAACATTTGATTTACGCTCATCCTCCGAAAATCTTCATTTAGTTTATTAGAAACAAAACAATTGACGGCATTAAAGGCATATTGTTCAGAAGAAATTTTTCTTGGTGTGTACTTCTGCACAGCTTCTGAATAAACCTCAACGATTTCTTCGAACGAAACGCCTGCTTTCTCAGCTTTTTCTTTCAAAGCTTTCACAGCCTTTGTTTCTTCGCCTGATGCCAGTGCATAGATTGTATTGACGCTTTCGCTCAAGTAAGGAATAGTTTCTTCTCCCATTACCAGCCTTTGCATAGGCATTTTTGGTATGGTAGTTGCAACACCTGAAAGTCGCTCAATAGAAATTTGTCTGACTTTGGGAAGAAGTCTTTGTGCGAGTCTTTTAATCGCTTTTTGTTTTCTTTCCAAAATCTTGTCTATCATTATTTTTTCTGGTATTGTCATCTGGTCGTATGGTGTGTGGGAAATTTTTTGTTTAATTAAATTTCTGGCCATTCTTTCGGCTCTTTTTTCGAGCCTGGATTGTGATGGCACTCTTTCTTGATATCTCAGTTGTCCCCGATAGACCTTTGGTTCGATTCTTTTCATTTGACGAGCTCTGACCAATCTTTGTTGGAAAGTCAGGGATCTTCCTTCTTGTACTGTTTCTTCCTTCATCTGAGTTTGCAGATAATCACAAGCGGTCTCGATGTAATCTTTGGCGAGGGTGATTTTAGACTGAACCCATTCTGGCAAATTGGTGTTTGGTTCTAGCATATCGTGGATACATTTGGCGTTTGTCATAATACTCTTGAGTTGTGACATCGCCATGTCGCCCTCATAGTCATACTCGTATTCATCGCCTTTTGATTTTTCGAGGATGTGCTCTTTCTCATCCATTATTTTAACAGCACAAATTTTATCGGATAATTTTTTTGGAGCTTCGGGAACGCCCTCTACACTTTTACTAGAAACAGCGGTTCTGCGGTCTTGTTTTTTCTTCATCAGAGTTTCCCTTGGGCTTATCTGTTTAATATTCTATTTAGTTAAAATGAGTTTTAAAGACTACTGTTTTCTTGGATAAATTTTTTGAACGACATTATGGTTGATTCTGAAGACAACGATGGTGGGCGAGTTTTCGAAATTCCCATATAATATCTCAAACTATTCCAGAGGTGTTGATGTATTTGAGGATGAGTAGAGGGAGCGGGAGGAAGTTGTGAGAAAAATTTTTCTTTTTCTCCATCAACTATCATATGTCTCATAGCTGTTCCTGTTATCTGTTCTCCAGAAGAATTTGAAATTCTGCCAAAATCGTGAATTTTAACTTTACCAGGTGTTAATTCGCCAGAATTTTCCATATGTCTTACAGTTTCTCTTAAATGTTTAGCTTGTTCTGGTTCTACATGAACATGAATCTTAGAATATTTTTCGGCATGATCTTTAAAAATTTCACCAAGACCGCGTTCTGGTGTCGTTTCAGCCCAATTAACACCTCGAGAAAACGCCTTGGCAAATTTTATTTTTTCGCCTGCTGGCATTGGACTTTCTGGAATTTTTGGCGCGCCTTCTATTTTTCTTTTAGCTAGGTTTGGTTTTTCAATTTTTTTCCAAATTTTACCAACAACGCTTTTTTTTCCTGCTGTAATACCATCAACAGCGTGGCCAACAACAACAACGTGATCAGATCCAGACTTATCAGCCATTTCTTTAATTTTATTGGCATAATAATGGTGCCCGATGCTATTAACACCACCACCAAGAGAAGTAACACCAAGAATTAAAGATTTTTTCATATTGGTTCCCAAATATTAAACGGGCTGTCTAGAAAATTTATCATTAAGACGATTGTTTCTGGCAAAATTGTCTGGTTCAGCTGGATGATCTTTTTTGGGCAAAGCTATAGAGCTCATAACTAATTTGGCGTGGGTTTCTCCATTTTTAGCATAAAATCCTTCGCCAACATTTGTATTGCCTTGACGACCGCCAGGCATTCTGGCTGTCATTCTGAATGGAAATCTTCCAACTTTTTCTGATTTCTCACCAATACCTTTAGTGATGGCATTAACTGCTCGTTGTAAATGGTTGTGTATTCTGAATGTTCTATTAAAATGTTCTTGGTTTTCATCGATGTGTTGTAAAGCAGCAGTCGAATCTTTTCCATCTTTTTGATATCTTGCGCGAACAAATTTCTTTAAATCTTTCACGTTTGACTGTTTGTTGCTGTTAAGAGTGCTATTGAGATACATCTCAACATAATTCAATGGTTTGGTCTTGGCTGTTGGATTTCCTTTGCGTAACAGAGGATGAACGTGACCATTTTCAAACAAGTGAGATTCTGTGTAATTAGGATGAGAGTGTTCTTCTTCGGCAGCTGTTAGATGTTTTAAAGCTTCTGCTTTACGTTTTGGGGAAATATCCAACTCATCTGGATGCATACTAACATCCATATGTGCAATTTTGCCCTGTGGATGTTGAGTTGTGGTTCCAGCAAATGAAGGTTTAATAGGGGTTGGACCTTTTTTCGGATCCATTTCAGTGTGGAAAGCGACAAGATGTGATGCGTTTTCAGTCCCGCCAGTCGTTGGGTGATATGTTACTATATTTCCGCCAAATCCCCCTTCTGGGTTTTTTGAAAGAACATCAAATTGGTGGGATCCAGGTTCTTTTAAAGTTGCATGTAGATGCTGTGCCAATGGACGTAATATATCATGAAGATGCGGTTTTGGAACAGAACCTTGTGGTCCGTGCAATGCTCCAACTTCTTCCGGAGACCCAAGCCATTTTGCGGCGTCTGATTTATAACTTATTGCTTTATCTTTACGAGCTAAAGAAATGGCTCCATCAATTTTTCTTGTGATTTCTGCCTTTCTAGAAACAACATCACGAAGCAACCCAATCATGGGTTTAGTTCCATCAAGACGAATAGCTGCTTCAGCTGCGTGTCCAAGGTGGCCGTGACCGCCTTTTGATTCAGCTTCTGTGATAAACTGTTTATAAGTGAGCATTTTTTATCTTCCTGACCAAGATCTGTCTTTGTAAAATGCCAAAGATTTTCCTATGGGTTTATTTGGCATCAAACCAGACCCCGATTTAATGTTTGTAAATCTTCTATCATGGCTAACAGAAAATAACGTACTACCTGTCGATCTTTTTATAGTGAAAGACTGAGATCCGGGAGTATAAGAAACTGAAAACTGTCTGTTTGGATCAGATGCATTTTTGATATCAAAATCGTGAGCGTTTCTTAACAAACGCGGAAGATTGGCCACTTTAGTTTTTGGTTCTTCTCCATCATTAGCTACGCTTACGTGAAAAATTCTAATGACTTTTCTCTCTTTTGATTGTCTGTCTGGTATTCCAGATATTTCAGAATGAAAATTTTTCAACAAACGACCATGTTCATCTGGGTGCGTTCTAACTTTGCTATAGACTCTATTAAGAGCGCGTGCAGCAGCAGAATAATAATTTGGTATAGAGTTTTTATCAGAAGATTCTTCATGATGTTTATGTAGCTCATCAGATGTTGGTAATTTTTTTTCTTTTGCTATCTCATCATATTGTTTTGCTTGTTCTGATCCCTTTGGGATTCTTCTGGTTATTTTAGCAAGCAATTCTTTACCAGATTTATCTGTTTTTTTAAATAATTGGGGATTAGAATTAATCACACCTTTGACAGCAAGTAATTTTGTTTGTTTACCATCAGGCGTTTTTTGCATCAAAGGATGATCTTCATCAAAATCCAACGAACTTTTTGCTTTTTTGTGTAGAGAATCCAGATTTTTTTTGGCTGTCGGCCCCAAAACAGCACCAACCAAATTACTAATGTGATGGTGTAAAACTGCAAATCCTGGCCCTCTTAGTTTGTCTGATGCACTTTTTTTGCCGCTTTCTCCATATCCAGAAACTTTGAGAGAGACACCAGCTAACAATCCTTCTCCATGTTTTAACGAAGAAAGAGGATCTTCAGAATGTTCCGAAGTTTCTGTGCTATGTTTTACTATCGGGACAACCACATCAGCATTAGAGGAAACTCCATATTTTTCTTCAACACCCCTTTCTTGACCAGCTCCAGTGGCATGCGGAGGCCCAGCTACGGAGAACCCCTCAGTATGAAGATGATGAATAAAATGAGCCGCAGATTTTACTGTATCAGAATACAGTTTATCAAATCTACCGTGTTTTAATTTTTTTTTAAACGGTTTCATTTCATCTGATTCGCCGCCATCTTTTTTAAAACTAGCTTGAGAGGATTGATGATGCAGTTCATCCAAAGCTTGTTCATGGCTCATTCCAGAAACTCTTTTATTGTAATAGGAGTTTATTGCATGATGAAAAGCGTGTTCGGAAATTCTTCCATTTGCATCAGTAAGTTCGCCTTTACTTAACTGTGCTTCTGTTAAAAAATTTTCCACAAAATATTTAAAACTGTGCAAAGGAGGCTCTCCTGAAACGATTATAGAAGTCATATTATTTATAATAAAAAAAATCCCCGCCGAAGCGGGGATCTGTTTAGATACAGACAGGTTAATATTCTAATGTTCAGGCTTCTATTTTTTTTCCAATGCAGCAGTTGCTGCTTCACGAGCAGTTTTTTCTAAACGTTTCATTTCTGGAGCTTCACGAGTGGTTTCTATATATGTAGAAAATTGTCCCATATCGCCTTCCGGATGGGCGGCGAAGAAATCCTTCAAGCTCGGAGGTGGAATAAAAGCCCTGTCCAGCAATTTTTCTTTATCAACTGTCAAAGTAACTTTACCATTCTTAACAACAGCTTTATGACCATCTTCTTGATGATGTAGAGTGACTTCACCGCCTTCCACTTTATGCACTGTCCATTCTTCGCTCAGCTGTTTTGATTCATTTAATCCATCGTGTTTATCGCATATTTCCTGTGCTGCTTTTTCTGCAGATCTTTGTAATTCGGCATACCCACCAGCAATTTCTATTGTTTTTGCATGATGAACATCAACACTTAATACGCCATTAGGTGATCTAACAAATTCAGCTGTATGGCCATCTGTGTGATGAAGTTTGCCGCTTACTAAGGGTACGTCTGGATCGTGACCACCATATCCCCTCCCATCATTATCTGGGTGTAGGGGTTCGGCGTTCACTTCATGCGCTGTCCATTCTTCGCTCAATTGTTTTGGTCCATCCAGTCTAGCAATACGAGCTTGCTCTGATATAAACTTGGCGTAACGATCAATATTAGACATTTTGGCTCCCTGGATTTTGTTTCTATCTATTTATAAAAACTATAATTTAAATCCAAGAAGGGGCGACTCGTTTCTTCCAACTGTGAAGATGCGTTTTACCTTGTCGATAGTAATTGCGATAATTCAAAATTGGGTCTACCGACACTTTATATTTTTCGTCCATACAAGAAGGCATCACAGTGCAGTCGTCTATTTTAATTCTTCCGGGAAGAGTTCCAAGAACGAAAATCATTCCCGTTGTTTCTACCTTGTGTTTCTTTCCATATCGATAGGTGTATTCCTCCAGCAAAGCAAGAAGGTGGCGATAGAGCCAGTTGTAATTACCAGAGGTTTCTCTGGCCCAAATAGCCGATGGATGGTTTATGTGAGTCGCCGAATAGATAGTTTCGTTTCGCGAATCGGGAAGAGCATAAACCTTTTTCTTCCTGCCATTAACAACATCCACTCTCATCGTCCCATCAAGAACGCGATGGGCAGTTGATAGCAGCTGTGCTGTTTCGAGGATCATTTTTACGACATGTTTGTCAACCATCCAACGCGCACACTGAACAGGATTCTCAGACAAATAAAATATATTCATTACTTCTTTCTTCCTAGTGCGTTAGCATCATCTTTTTTGGTCACGAATTGATACGCGCCTTTGTTGCAAATAGGGGCAACGCTTGTCATATTCAAAGTCATTTCTGCTTTAACTTGTTTCGACTCATTACGAGTTTGATCGAAGAAATTTCTAGCAGGAGTATACACCATATTGTTGGAACACTCTGGAAGATCGGGAGTTTCCCTCATCCAAGAAAAGTCAGGAGCGTTCCAGCTACGACCACGCAGAGGCTTTCTTCGCGTGCGAGGCTTTTTCCTTAGCGATCCTAAGACTGCCATAACAAAATCCTTTCAATTATTACAACTTATAAGTCTACTATAAATTTTGGTAATTGTCAAGTCTTTTTTTATTAATTTTTATGAATAAAAGAAAAATCTTCCGAGATATCGTCCATGCCGATAGTCTCTAATTGTTCTTCAACTGGAAACTGTAGATTATTATCTTCTAGAAGTTTTTGAGTTATTGGATAAAAGGTGTTCACGATAACAGCCTGCCCACCAATAACTTTAGTTGAACATTTGGCTATAACAGATTGACCCAGCAAAGTGTTGTTCTCGTTGACGACTGCATGGGCCACTCCTGTTTTCTCGTTATAAACACCTAGGAATGCCACGAATAGAGAAACAACTGATTGGGTGTTGCCTCTGAATTTTTTCATATCGCTCTTGTCACACACAACAACAAGATGAATCTTGTCGTTTTCGACAAACATATATTTGCCCTGTTGTGGTAACTTTTTATAAAAGAGTCTAGAAAGAAATGGCATGTTTCCTAAGAGCTCTCTAGGAAAAACACCATGGGCTTTTTGTTGAGGAATGACAGCTTTCTCGACCCAGTGAATATAACCATGAAGACCGAAATAGTTTCTCGCTTCTCTAATCTCATACATCATATCTCTTGTGCGATATGGATCCATTATATCCATATCAGAGATAGTGCAGTCATAATCAATTTCAATTGTCATCAACCACCCTCAAAAAACTATTGACTATAGCCATAAACTCTTCATCAGTTTCTGCTACCAAAACCTGTTTCATAAAATCCTCAATGGAATCATGTTTGCTGTTGTTTCGCAAAACTCGAGTTACTTTGCTGATGATTGTGAAAGAATGATCATCAGGTGAAATTCTGATTGAGAGTTCTGGATGTCTCAGCGAGGGTTGTTCGGTCATTTTTTTCTTTCCCCGTTTTATTCCCAAAAGGATTCTTTGTTTACTAGTAATTATCCGTTTGTCTCCTAACTTTCACAACATTATTTTGAAGATAATAATAGTCTTTGATGAGATCGTCAACACAGGCAATATTTAAATATGTCATGGCAGAACGAAGTCCGTTTTCAATCTCAGTGATTCTTTCCTCAACGCTCATGTTTCTGGAAATCAAAACAGATTTACCTTCTGGTGAAGAATATTTATTCTCTGGTTTATAAGATTTAGACTCTTCACTAGAAGAACCATAAAACTTATTTCCAGTTTCAGTCAAACCAGCAAACATTCCGCCCATCATAACCTCATGGGCACCCGCCACAAAAGCTTTTGTTACATCTCCGGGATTGCGAATGCCACCATCGGAAATGATATAAACGTTTTCGAAAAGCTTTTCGTTTTCTTTTTTGCAAGCTTCTAGTTGTTTTCTCGCATCACAAATAAGACTATATTGAGGAGCGCCGACTCCAGTCATCAATCTTGTTGTGCAAACTGAGCCAGAACCAATACCAAACTTCAGTCCTATTGATTTGATATTTGGAAAAGATTCTCGAGCTCGGAGATATGCAATCAAATAATGAATTGTCTCCGCGTTACCCAGATTTCCAAAAATAACATTTTTGAATGGCGCTTCTCTCAAAAATCTGATTGTGGAGGTCCAAAAGTTATCCGAATGTCCATTGGCCAAATCAAAACAAACAGTCTTATCACAAAGAACAAACTTCTCGCTCAGAAGATACCAAATCTCTTTCATCTTTGCAAAGTCTTGATCTGTAAACCCAAAGGTTGGAATAACATTTTTGACCAAAGACCAATCTGATTCTTTGATAAACGTTCTCCAATCAATGATGGAAACGTGTTTGTCGATGTATGTTTTCCAACCACGAGCCGATGCAATCTTTGCCACTTTAAGAGTTCCAATATTTTCCATATTGGCTATCGATAGAGGCACAGAGTTTTCAGATGTGTGTAGTTGTGGTTGAGATCTTGAATTCAGTCTAGAGAACATTTCAGGCAGCAGCAGTACGTCTTGAAAATCAAGGTATTCTCTCATAACAATTCCTTTATTATAGGTTTGGCTTTTCAGAATTTTTCTGTCTAATTTCTTCTTGCTTTTTCCAGCATCTAGCTATTTCTAACTTGCCGCAAAAATCTGGATCATAATTATAACAGCTAGCATGGGCGGCGAAAGTAACCATTACACCGCCAACTTCTTGTTCCATTTTTCCTTTCGGTCTGGAATAAACATAATCAAGAATCTTGGAAGCATCCTCTTTAGTCATGTTGCAAGATTGCACCAATTCTAGACACTCTTCCAGAAATCTCTCATTACGAATCTTTTTGTTTAAGATTGATTCTTTGCCGAATGTATCGACAACCCATTTTCTGGTTTCTTTTATAAAGGAAAACTTCATCAAGATATTGTCCTTTGGAGCGGACGACAGGTATCTCGCCTGCCTCTTTGGTTTTAGCTTCGAGGCGACAACGTCATTGCTTCTGGAACACCGCTTTGAGGCCGCCCTTCTTCACAAGCTCTAGGCCAATAGTCTTGGCGAACTTGGTGAACTGTTTGAAGTTGAAGAGTTGGATGTCGTCAGTGACGATCACACCACCCCTCACCATGCGTGGTGCGAAAAACGCGGCTTCCTTCTCCACCAGTTCTACGCGGTGCGGGCCGTCCAAGTGAGCGAAACAGTATTCGTTCACCAACATCCGCACACCGCCGCTATAGATCGGTACGCCGTCTGGAAAGAAGGCGAAGAAGTCGTCGTCGGCCAGATTGAAAAACTGGAAGTTGATCTTGTGGTGGTTGGCCAACTGGTAGATCGACGACATCGCTCGGTTACGCATTTCGTTCGTGTAGTCGAGCACGACACACTCTGTATCCGAGTGCCATTGCGGCATCCCACCGTAGTGGTCGATCAGGGTCAGCATCCCGCGAAACTTCTTCGCGGCAAGCTCTTCCATAATCATTTGGGTGGAGCCGCCTTCTCGCACGCCGATCTCGGTGGCAAGGTAGTAGCCGTTCGGCGCCAACTGCACCGCCTCGCGCAGCAATTCATAATCACCGGAATCGGTGCCTAGCTCAATTTTCATCGTACTGTCCTATCATATTTAATCCTTTTCAAAGTTAGGGGGGATTGGAGCGGACGACAGGTATCTCGCCTGCCTCTTTGGTTTGGAAGACCAAGGCCCATATATCTAGACCACGTCCGCATTGTTAAGGAGTTTTCTCTAGATTGGGAACAATCTTAAAGTAAACGTTGTCGTCATCTTCATCATAATAAACTTTGGCCTGATTTTTCTTAAGCTTCATATAATCAAAGGTAGACTGCAAAATCTCTATAAAGTAGTCTGGTATGTTTCCTACTGGATGATTAAATGGATCTGGCAAATTTGTTTCGCCACACATCATCTGCTCAAGAAACTGCTTTCTATATCGAAGAGTCAAAGGTTTTCCGTTATAAGCAGCTGTTCTGCGTTTTGTTTTTCTTTGGCTTTTCTTTTCCATAGAGTTGTTCCTCATGAAGCGAATTCCTTTTATTATTTAGCGATCAACCAAAGTCCAGTTATTCGTTCCGTGTTCTGCAACTATAGTGGTTTCTTTTTTACCGCAAACTCTGGCATCCCAATACAAAACGACATACCTTTCGCCAGAAGCAACACAAGTAAACAACGTGTTGCTGGTTGCACCATAATAGTTTCTTGGGTGTAATCTGTTTCCAACGAATCGATATTTGTGTCCAACAATAAACTCATCAACCATTTTTCGTCTTTCTCAATCTTTGATATAAAGCTTCTAGTTTGTGTTTCTCAGGATGCTTATGTACCCATTGTCCAGTATGGGGGCTAAATTCTCTTTTGAAAAAATTATCCAAAAGAATGTTGCCAGTTTCAATACTTGTGTCTATTCTTTTGCAGGTGTCGTCAAACTTAGCGTCTGAGACAATTGAATCTGAATGCTGCTCATAAGCCCAAGCCCACAGAGCTACACATATACGTCTTTGTTTTTCAGCAACATCTATATCGAAAAACTTATCGAGACTCATCATCAACCTTATCGAACAGCAACCACATATAATACCTTATTTTTTGCAAAAAAGTCAATCTAATTTTCTGAGAATAAACTACCAGTTGGTTCTTATTCATAAATAATCAGTTCCGTTGTCTGTTGTATACAAAACTTTGTTTATATCGAAATGAGCTATAGCTCTCTGGCAACCAGAACAAGGTTTTGCTGTAGCTACTATCCACTCGTTGACATTTTTCTTAATTCGAACCACGATCAAACTGCTTTTTGAGATATCAGAAAGAGGGATATTACTGCGGATAGCGTTTACAATACAATCAACTTCAGCATGAAGATAGATAGCCGATTCGTTTTTACCAAATCTTTTCTGAAACGGATGGCTTTTTAGTTTATTCTGACCAACACAAAGAAGTTGATTTTTATAAACCAGACCTGCTCTTATTCTACTGGATTTGACTGGTTCTTGACCTTTCGCTTCTTCGAGAAGAAATTCCATATATTTTTGAGCGTATTTTTCAAAGAGTTCCAAAGACTATTCCTATGAAGAGCGGGAAGTATCACAGCGGCTGAAGTAGCTGGTATGCCAGATAAGACATCAGCCTTAGCTGGTTCTTCTTTCATAAGCCACTTGCCTGTCATAATATAAGCGCTGGTTTCTTTTTGAATCTCAATGATATCAGCTTTAACTTTTTCCAGCTGCTGCACTTTGCTGTTAACAGTTTTTCCGATAAAACTAATTTCTTCGCGTAGTCTGCTCAGATCTCTATTGATGGTTTCTTCTAGACGTGTGAGCTCTAGAGCTTTTTTTAAGTTTTCATTAACGAGATTTTGCATCTTTATCCTCTGTTTGTTGGACGTTTTCTATCATACGCATGAAGTTGACGTAATCAATATTGGCTGAGTTTATTTGACCGATAGCTTCATCATATTTTTCTATCAAGTTATATTTAGCTTGGGTAAAGTTTCGCAGTTTAGCTATCTCAGCTTTCATGGCATCAACGCGAAAATATTCATATGTGATATATGAAGTGTATATGACGAAACTCAGAAATGCCAATCTAGAAAAGAACCCAAACCGAAAAGGCTTACCGATCTTATCACCAGTACGAATATAGAAAACGTCGTCAGACATAATATAATCCTATTCAGCGAAACAACATATTAATTATACCTTATTGATTCCGAGAAGTCAAACAAAAATGAAAAAAAACCCAGCGCTGGGCTGGGTTTTAATTTAGACGAATGTTTGTTGAACCTGAATAGGTTGGCTCCAAAACCTTTTAAAAGATTTACCGAAAAGTCTTGCGTCTCTCTCGGCTCGGCGAATACCATCTTCAGGAGTTCCTCGCCAAACGAAACAGTGAACAACCTCTCCGTTTTTGAGCTCACCAAATATCTCATAACGTGTCTGCGTTATCATATATTTCTCCATTATTCCCAGCCAAACAATTTTGCGGCCTCTTGACGACCTTTTTTGTTCATTGGAATAGCCCAACAATCTCCGTCTTGGTAAAGAGACCAACGCGAACGATTGACTTTTATGCAGGCATTATCCAACACCCAGTGCCAAGCTTCCCAATAGTCGTTGTTTGTAGGACCACTCATAAGAATGTTGATGCATTCTTTAAGCTGGTTTGCATTCTTTGGGTTGTTCCTTATCGGAAACAACTCAGCGCCGCAAGATCCGGCGACATGCTGAGGAAGGTAGATTCCATGTCCATCAGATGCAACAATTTCAATATCAGCCATTTGTTTCTCCATTCTAACTACGACTCTACCCCCACTCGTTTGAGCAGGGGTAGAGGTAGTGCCACCCTTACGGGTCGATTATCCACGCTTGCGCTTGGCTGCAGGCTCATCGTCGAATTCGAAGGCACCGAAGTGCTCTGCAAGGCGAACGATATTGTTTTCCATCTTGGAAGCAATTTCTTCGACCTGCTCGATTTCTTCATCGATATTCGGCTCATCGTCGCCGAAACCGCCGTAAACGAAAGAACCAGCCATCGCAAAGAGCACAGACATGACTGTGATCATCAGAGCATAGAGCTCTGCTTGGTGGAGGGTAAAGGGTGCTTCAGTAACTGCAGCACCAGAGGCGACCGTTGCCGTCGCACTCTTAAGATCACTACGGACATTACCCAGTTCCGCAGTGATAGCCTTTCCACGATCAGCCATAGCTTTCAACGTAAAGGGGCCACGCTTTCCGTCGATGGGCATCGGATTTCCAGCCGCATCAACATACAGACCACGCGCCAACAGGACTTCCTGGGCGGCAGCGATATCGCTACCAGTCATAACCTTGTATTCAGCCTCAAGGTCTGCGATCTGTTTCTCAAGATCGGCTTTGGTAGAAAGAGCTGTACTATAGGCAGTATTACGGTCAGAGTCACCTTGGGTCGCGTCGTTGACGATATTCTTGAGGGCGATCTCGCCACCATTCTTATCGATCAAACCAGCAACAACCATCAGAGCGAACAGGGGCACGAAGGCCAACCACTTACGGCGACGAAAGGCAACCTCGACGGCAACGCCGAGAGAAGCCAGCGAAAGGGCCACGAAGGGACCAATCATACCGATAAATGGCAGCTTGATGGTGTGCTCAAAACCGAAATACGCCAGATAGCCAGATATCGCTGCCAGACCGAAACCAGCAACGATCAGAACAACTCCGAATATTCGAAGTAGCATATGTTTTTCTCCATTCTAGCTACGCCTCTACCCCAGCGAGTTTTCGCTGGGGCGAAGGTTATGTGATTGGTAGTCCCTACGGGAGTCGAACCCGTCTTTCTAGGTTGAAAACCTAGCGTCCTAACCGATAGACGAAGGGACCTTAATTGGTGCGGGCGATCGGACTCGAACCGACACAGGCCTACGGCCTAACAGATTTTAAGTCTGGTGCGTCTACCAATTTCGCCACGCCCGCTCAAGGAAATTAAGGCTTTCTGAAGCTGCTAATTTCTAAAGAATCAAGCAGATCAATATCAGCTTGAGTTATCCATATTAGATCACGCAGACCAGCAGCATAAGCTTCGCGATGCTTCTCGTCATAATGATCCCATATCACTCGTCTCATTTCTGAACGAGTCAGCTTACCAGTTAAATCGACACCAACTTTGGCGGCGAGTTCGCAGATAGTTTTAAGACAGGTCATATCGATTTCCTTCTTTCAACTACGCCTCTACCCCAGCAGGTTTCTGCTGGGGTGTTGGGCGTTACGACCTTTTCTTACGTCGTTTCGCTGCGCGAACTACCGTTTCGGTAGGCTCGACGAGCTCCTCTTTCGTAGTAAGAACATCAGTGAGCTCGGCGTTGAACGCCTCTATCTCATCAGCTTTCTTATCGAAGTAGGTATTGAGGAGATTATCCGTAACGATCACACCGCGAGTGATACGCTCGAAAGCGTTAGCAAGGCTGCGGATGCGTTGGACACGGGACTTAGCCATTCAATATTCTCCATTTGCTGCTAATTCAGCTACGCCTCTACCCCAGTGGGTTTCCACTGGGGTGAGGTCGATCAGTAATCGTAATCATCACGATCAGGATCGTACTGATAACGACGAGGAGTTTCTGTGTAGCGATATCGCCACTCAGGGGGAGAACGCTCTAGAAGCTGTTCTAGGGTTTCCCCATCATTATAGTGGATGATTCCTTCTTCACCAGTTTCTTGAAAGAAGATAGCCATCTTAGACATAAGTTTCTCCATTCTAACTACGCCTCGACCCCACTGGGTTTCCAGTGGGGTGGGCGGGTAATTAAGCAGCGATCAGCTTATGTTCGATACCGAGTTCGGTGAAGTAAGCAGAAGCGCGACGCGCAACTTCACCATCAGTATACGTCAGCACAAAAGTCTGGCCAGTCCTGGCATTCTTGTGCTTGATAACAAACGGAGCAGCAGCTTTTTTCGCATTTTTCATAATCAAGTTTCCTCATTCTAGCCTGATTGCTAGCTACGCCTCTACCCCAGTGGGTTTCCACTGGGGTGAGGTCGGCAATTGCGCCTCCTAGGCGGAGGTCGCGTCAGTCTCTCTACAATGTCAAACAGTGGAACTGGGAGTGCCCGAAGGCAGGTCTCGATAGTCACTGAACCCTTCCAGAACACAACCATTCTACCCTATCGAACGAGGAAGTAAACCCCTCCAACATTAAATCTTCGTAATGTTGGACTGATTTTATTAGGTTTTTTCTGCAGGGACGAATATTTTTCGTTAATATTCGTCTTTTTCGTTATCGCTGGTGTCGATTTGGACGTTATCGAACCCGATGACGCCTCTATAACTGAACGTTCTGAAAGATCTCTCAAAAGTGACAACCCTTCCATGTTCGACACCTTCTGGTTTGGTGATTTCGCTCAGAAGGATACAACCAATCAAACCAGCATCCACAGGATATTCGTGGCCCGTTTGATCTCTGTAGCAACCATCGCCGTACATAGTTCCGTAGCAAGCGATAGCAGTACCCTGGAAATTAAACTCGCCATCGAGAACATGGTTCCCGAAACAAGTCATTGCACAGAAGTTATCCCAATTCTCGTCATCAATGACGTAGCAAAGATCACCGATATAGTATTCACCAGCAGGAAGCATTATTTTTCTCCATACATGCTTTAGCTACGCCTCGACCCCACTGGGTTTCCAGTGGGGTGAGGAGTTTAACTCGCAAATCGCATCTCTGCGACTTCTTCTTCCCAAGCCTCAACGGCGAAAGCGCACAAGTAATATCTTGCCGCTTCCAAGCTTCGGAATCCCTTGGTCTTGCCGTTGAAGTCATCAAAGGCTTCAACTTGCCAGAGTATTCCTTTTTCGTCTCTCGTCTTATAGATGATTCCAACTGGAAGTTTTGTCATCTCGTTGACGAATCGAAGAGTATTGATAGATCCTTTTTCTTCGATGAGTTTGAGTTTGCGATTGATCATAATTTACTCCGTTTCAAAAGGACGAACCAGATGGTTGATCTGGCGATCGCTGTAGTTACCACTATGAGTCCAACGCCTGAAGGCGAAGCAATCAGTGAGCGAATCAGTGCATCGAACAATGAATTTACAGCCCTGGCAGGGAATTTCACGAACAGTTTCTTCCTGTTTGTATTCCCAGACCTTGGCTCGACCCATAGCAGCGTTGTCTACGGTAAAGGTTTCCATAATTAGTTTCCTTGAATCAAGATGTTGATCGAAACAATAACTGATAGCCAAAAGGCCACACAGAATAGCATTCCGAAAATGAAACCCCAGTTTATATTTCTCATGTTACACACTCCTAACTACGCCTTGACCCCAGCGAGTTTTCGCTGGGGTAAGGAATCAATCACCGACATAGACGATTCGGGATTGATAATAGTCACTATGGCGTTTTTTCTTTATACCAGGATCGACAAGAACCATGAACCTGCCAAAGGGACTGTCTTTATGCCTACGTCTTAGACGCTCTACAGCGACCATTGCTTCTGCATCAGAAGCATAACGTTTCTTGATGGCATATTTCTTTTCTACCGTATCATATACACGGTATTTCCAGTTAGAAAACATAGTTTTTCTCCATTAGACACGCCAAAACCCCCACGCTTTTGCGTAGGGGTAGGCAGATTACAGAGCTCTGATCGCTTCAGTGGCGCGAAGAGTGTATATTTTCTTCACATTACCACGGGAGTCGAGCACCTGCAGAACCTGATCATCTAGGACATAGATGAGTTGAAGCTCTTCATCTTCAGCAATCAGAGGCGTTTTGCTTATTACGCCAGAGAAAGACTGATAGTCAGAGTCTTCGAAATCGTTCCATTCAAGCCTTGCAATAAGAGCGAAGACTTCTACGTTGGACGTTTCGGTTTGCATTCATTTTCTCCATTTCAACTACGCCTGTACCCCAGTGGGTTTCCACTGGGGTCAGATGGAAGCTTAGGCTTCCACTTTATCGCACTGATCAAGGTTAAACACTGTGAAATGCTTTGGGCGTTTCATCATGCGCTTCTTACCAGTTTTCTTATCAGCTTCCTCAACCAGAACCACACGAGTGATCATGAATCCCGATTCGCCCTTACGGACTTGGAAGCCGTTTTCTTGAGCTTGCCGATAAGTCAGGAAGAAGTTCGAGCTAAACTCACGAGCTTCCACGGCAGCTTCAAGGATGTCCACGTTTTGACCCGAGTAGGGTTTTTTCGAGACAAAGTTGGCAACGGTCATTAGCTTTCCTTTCGTTGTTGCACATTTAAGCGTCTGGTAGGCTCGGCTGGACTTGAAAAAATGGTAGGCGAGGCAGGATTTGAACCTGCGATGAACCACTTATGAGGTGGCGGCCTTAGACCTCTTGGCGACTCGCCCTTATTTTTTTGTCTCTCCAAACTTGCCGAAGTTTTTCTTTATGCGCTTCGGATTTTGGTTTGCCTCTGTTAGCCTGACCTCCCCTTCTGCCAATCTCATTTAGATTGATTTTGGGAAGCATTGCAGCGTAACCAAGTTTTCCATTATCAGAACGTTGTTGTTTTGTTAATTTCTTTAGAGAAGCGGCATGCCCCTTTAAAGCGTTCTCTCTAGAAAACCCTCCAACGCCACCAATTTTCATATTATATGAATCTCTTGTCATATAATCTTCAGTTAATTTTTTCTCGAAAGCGTAAGCTTCTTCTTTATCAACTGTGGTAAAAAGAATTTCCTTTATAAAATTCTTTCTGCCGTGTTTTTTGATGGCGGATTTTACTGCATATCCAGACCCCATATAAGAATCATATGGGTTATCTGTTTTGTGGACGCCGATGTAATATTTTTGGTTGACCAAATTTGTTATCTTATAAACAGTATACATAGAATTTCTCCAAACCTATGACTTATTTATAAAATAACAAAATTTACAGTCGGCTCTAACCAATTGAGCTACAAGCCCAACCAGGCGCTTAAAAATGCAACAAAGTCGTGTTTTGGGGCGTCAGCGCACTAAGCTGACTTTCGCAACAAACATGGCATCGCTGGGTTTAAGCCCAGCGAGCCCCATGGGACACCTAGATCGGTGGCCCGTCAATCTTTCCACGATGTCAAACAGCGGTATCTGCGGACAGTGATCAAACCGATAGTCAGGTAGGATCGGCCTCGATAGTCACAGAGCCTTCCCAGAACAGGACCATTCTACCCCAATGGAAGAGGAAGTAAATCCCCCTCAACATTAAATATTGGTAATGTTTGACTGATTTTATTAGGTTTTTTCCGTTAACCCCAAACTTTTTCGTTAATTTTCATTAATAAATGCCAAAACACGCCTAAAAACGTCAAATATCCCACTTCAGGCGAATGACGATAAGACCCTTTTTGATATCAAGAGGAAAATCGTTGATAAACTGAACAATGATGTTTGTCTGCATTTTCATCTCTGTGTAATCGTTGTATTGTAAATTGAAAGGCAGTTCCACGCTTATCCTTTCTTTGGGGATATAGTCTGGATTAACAGGACCCACCATTTCTGATTGATGATAAAATTTATATGGGTAGTTGTACTCGTTTATGTTTAGCAGAAGATTTTCCATATCTCAGTTCTCCACGACTTCCGGAACAAACGCAGACCAATCACTATCAAGATCAACCGTAGCTTCTGGTTTGAAGCCGCGATTCTTTTCGAGTCCGTGGTACCCAAAGGGATTGCACAGAATGCGAGTCGAGCCGATCATATAATCATTGTTATGATGCATATGACCATGAAACCACAGTTTGATCTGGGGTCTATCTGAGATGAATTCGAACAATTCAGTGGCGTAAGCTGCATTCATGGGATCGCCTTTGAATCTTTCGTGCACGCTCAGATAACTGGGTGCTGTATGACTGATAACAACGACCTTCTTGTGGTCCAGAGCTTTCTCGAGCGTGTGCATGCTCTCGCGATGCCACACAAGGGTGTTCTCTGGAGAATACAGCCACCTATAGTCGTTCATTTGACCTCTAGCTTGCTGCATCACAAGGGGATTCGCGTTACCAAAATCAGTCCACAGAGTGGCACCGAAGAATCGAGTGTCGCCAAACTCCACATATTCGTTTTCCAGAAACCGAATATTGTTATATTTGGAAAGATAGTCTTTGATCACATCGATATAGCTTCCATGATTCACAAGTTCTTTTTCTCTCCAGCGATAGAGCTCGTGATTCCCGCCAATTATAAGAACATGGGGGTATTCTTTGCTTACACGATCAAAGAATTTATCATAGAGCTTCTTTCTCTTAGGATTCTGGTCAACCAGATCATAAGCAAGGATGATGTCTCCAGCAAGAACAAGAAGGTCTGCTTTCTCTTTGTTTTTTGGAAGAAAGTTGTTTCCAAACTCAAGATGCAGATCGCTCATATATGCGATTTTCATTATATTCTCCATGGCAACCCCTGTAGGAATCGAAACGTTCTAACCGATAGACGACGACTCTTCCGTGAAAAACATCAAGTTTTTCTCGCTATAGATATGTAACATTCCACCATAGTGTTCAACTACGTATCGTTCTTTGCCTGCAGAAGTTGTGAACGCTGCTCGGATTTCTCCAGCAAGCTGATAGTCTCCAGTATATTTGTAGACTTTATCGCCAACTTTAAATTTCATTTCAATATCTCCTATAACGCTTTATTCTATTATGAGAAAGCATCAAAGTCAACTCTTTCTATAAACATTAACAAAATTTAATGTAGACTTATATATAAGTCTTATCGAGAGGTTAGGACTTATATATAAGTCTTCGCAGCGATTCTACTTGTGGATAAGGCGACCCGAAGGTCGCCTTACTTGTTCGAGTTGAAGAATGTGTAACGGGAGGAACCCCACCTTTTGCCCCGTCTGTTCCGTTCATCTTCTATACAAAGACCACTTGCCATGCTGAAACCGAAGAACTCTCTTGGTTTCTCCACATTCTTAGAGCTTCTATTTATAATAGATTATGCCTTATCAACATTAAATCTTTTTAATGTTTACTCGTCAGAGTGTTTGCTAGAACGCTTCTCAGTTTTTTCCACCTTTGGTGTGGGAGGAGTATTAGTGCTGACGAAAGAGTACATCCTTTCGGCTGTATCAAGCACAACATCTAATCCTGGAAAACTTGGCATACCAACTGTTGTCACAAGTTGGTTGGTCTTTTCATCGCGTTTGCAAGACAGTTCCCATCCAGTGAATTTAGAACTGAATTCGTTTTGAACGAAACCGAGGGCCATATTGAGAATCTCAGTACGAATCTCATATCCGTTTTTAGAGGCATTGACCTTAAATTCGGGAAGATTAGTTTGCATATATCCACTTTTGTTCATGTTAGTCTCCTTTTGTGTGTGTGATTTGAGCGAAGTGCTCGGATACTATTTATTCTTTTGTGGCTTCATTTTCTGCGAGAATTCATTAAATCTCATTAATGACTCTGAGATAAAATCAGGAACGTGATCGCCAAAGCCAATTTGAATTGCTTCTTCAGGCACTGGGTCAAGAGCACCAGTCATGCGCTTTATTTTTTCAATCAACTCTTTTCTCAAAAGAATTCCCTCATCTTCTGCTTCCTATAATCTGCATCATCATTCATACGACTTCCGAAAACGGTATTATCCATAACTGGCCTGTCTTCCTCCTTCTTAGAACTGTTGTCAACTATATCGCTTTGGGCGCTTTCCTCGACATCATACAATCTCATCTTCGACCTATCAACACCAATCACAAACTTCTTGTAATAGTTTAGATCATTATAGCGATTCTTAAGTTGTTTCACCATAATTTGATTTAGAGATTCCAGTTGTTCATTAGATATCAGAGCAAACATAAAGTCACAAGTTGCTGGCAGACCAAACGATTCAGAAGTGTTACTTAAATCCACATCGCTGTTATCATAACCTGATCTATTCGTTTGGGTCGCCGAAATAATAGGCACATCAAACTCAATAGCCAGTCCTCTCAATTCTTCAGCAATAGATTTGACCAGAGTGTAAGAATTAACGCCAGCCATATTTTTAAAACGAGAACTGCAACATATGTTTAGGTAATCTATATATATGATATCAGGTTTGAAGTCTTTCTTCAGACTTAGCTCATTCAACAGATGCCTGAAGTTGGCAGATCCGACTGAAGCTGTCGGATATTCTTTGATGATCAATTTACCATCAGTCTTTTTCTTCACCCTATTGATCTTTTTCAGATAAGAATCTTTAGGAAGTTGTTTGAGCTCGTCAATAGTCATATCAAGAAGATTGGCGTCTATCCTTTCGGCGATTCTTTCCTCGGCCATTTCCAGAGTGATATAAAGAACGTTCAATCCCTCCGAGAGATTGTTGGCCGCACAGTGACACATGAACAAACTTTTACCAACACCAGTGGAAGCCATGATGATGTTCAGAGTTTTGTTGGCAATGCCACCCTTTGTGATCTTGTTGAAGTAATCAAGATCGAACTTGACTTTGTTCTCAACCAAATGATAGAAGTCATATCGTTGATCGGCATTGTCAAGAAAGTCATGGCCGATACTCGTGTCAAAAGAAACACCAAGAGCATCAGATAGAATCTTAGGGATAGATCCTACTGATAGATTGCCCTTGTTTTTGCCATCATCGACAATCTTGATGGCGTCCATCAAAGCATTATACAACGCTTTGTCTTTGCAGAACTCTTCAGTTTTATCAACAAGCCACTGGTCCTCAAATTTCTTTTCAGAGATATCGGAGATATATTTCTTGAGATCTTTGAATGTGGATTCTTGAAGATTGTTGATTGCCTGTAGATCAACTAGAAGAGATTCTTTGGTTGGGAATTTATTATACTTGGCAACAAAGGTGTCGATAAGATTGAAGAGCGTCCTGTCTGTTACATCCTGGAAATAACTTTCTTTGATAAAAGGAATAACTTTTCTGGCATAATTCTCATTATGCAAGAGATTCGAAAATATGGCGTCTTCAACTCTCTCTGATGTCATCTATTCTTCCTCTTCATAAACTTCCTCTAGCTCATCCTCTCTATTGTCCTCATAAACGTCACCTGGAAAGTCCCGTTCCAATCGTGCCCAGTCTATAGGATTGTCAAAAACGAAAAAGTCCCACGGAAAATTCTCATAAGTACATCTGTACGAGGATGAGTTGATCCACTCCCTATAGAACTTATCGTATTTTGCTCCGTAACCCCTACACCGATAGAAACGCTGTCCTTCTTTCTCATACCAATAAAAGACAACACAATTATTACTGCTCACCTATTCTTCCTCTTCATAAACTTCCTCTAGCTCATCGTCAAGGCTGTTAACTCCGTAAGCAAATTTTTGTTTCACTTGCTTCTCGATGGCATCAAGCACTTCTTGAGTATAATACTTTTCAGGCTCGCGATTAAGCGCTTTTTCAAAAATAGTTTTGCCGTCTGGCATCTTCAGTTTGTTGCCAACCTTTTCAAACACACCAGCTTCTTCGGCAATTTCTGCTAGTCCATAATATCTATCAAGTCCTGTTGCATAAGAAAGCCTGACGTGGACCATTTGATTTTCTTTCGACAGGCGAGACTTATACATCTTGACGGTAACAATATTACCAACAACATCAGTACCTTCTCTTTCTTTTTTCTTCGAAAGCATTGCAATGGTAGTTGCAGCAAACTTGAAACCAGACCCACCAGAGATTTCATTTGTTGGAACATATGCACCAACAGCCGCATAAACATGGTTGGTAATAATCAGAGGAATCTTCGCTCTTGCCAGCTTCAAAGTTAGAACCCTGAATGCAGCTTTAATGACTTGGGCTTTGGTCATATCACGAGTTTCTTTTCCTTCAGTAGAATCTTCCAACTCTTTCGTAGTTGAAAGCATACCAAGAGAATCAAGAACCATCATCATCTTCGGGCGTTTTGCTTCTGGTTTGGCAACATAACTGTCAATGATCTTGATAGCATGATGCCTGAATTTCTGGATAGTTTCTTGTTCTGAGATAACAACACGAGAAGTGTCAATACCTCTGCTCTCCATCATATCCTTAGTGACAGCTGCTTCTGTATCATAATAAACAACGAATCCATCTTCATTCGCATCAAGGAAATTCTTGACAATGCCAAGAACGAAAAAGGTTTTGCCAGTTGAGCTTTCGCCAGCGAACCCTGTCACTTTATTATCAGCGATTCCACCATAGATTGAACCAGAAAGCACAGCGTTCAGTGCATAACAACCCGTATCAACAAATCCAGCAAACTCTCCCGCCGAAACTCCATCGGCTGCAATAGAAGTATTCTCATCTCCTAGTTCGGAAATGAAGTCCCTCAAAAAATCATTCTTCTTGGCCATCAACTCTCTCCTTTAATAATCTGGTCAGCTTCATCGACAATTTTCTTCAGTATCTTTTGAAATTCTGTAATCTTTTCTTTTCTGTTTGGCCAATTGATAATTGGTTTCTCATCTGCATCTTTTAAAAGATTATTCAACAAAGGCGATATTCTATCATAAATGGTATGGACTTTTTTGTTCATTGTTTTCAACAATGTTTCTAGTTGAACAACTCTGTCTCGAGTCGTCTCCACATCATAGTGTAGATCACTATTGGCTATTATATCATTTTCGTCTTGTGTAGTAAAGCCAAAATCAAAAAATATTTCTTCTCTTTCTTTCATAGAATAATCTCCGCAATTATTATTACCACCAAAATCAAGGCCGTCATGAAAACCACAACTCCCAGTTCTCTTTCAATAGGATCTTTCATTTTTAATTCCAAAAATCTTCGAGGGTTGAGAGCTTCTCGATATTCCAGCCAATGGTTTCGGTGATACTGCGTAGCGGTTCAATGAAGCCCTTATCAAATTGCATGTCATAGTTTATGTGTTTCTGCATCTTGAATTCGTCTGGCATTGTTGATGGACACCCCAATACCTGTATGTTGTAGCGATTGGGAGTTCTCATATAACAGAATTTGATCTTGGAACCAGAGACGATCTTCTCATATTTATTCTGAAGACCAAGATCATCAACAATAGCATTGAACGCCATAGAGGCTTTGACGTGGATTGGTGTTCCTGAAAGATAGTTTCCGTTCTTGCCTTCCCACTTTTCGATATCCTTGACACCTCGAGGGAACGCAACCTCTTCAAACGGCAAACTAGAAAACTGACTCTTGAAGTCAGCAACGAATTGCTGGAGTTGGCCCTCTGTTTGATTCATGACAATCTCAAATGCCTTCTTGAGATTCTGTCTACAGGAAGTTGGAGTTGAGGATTTGATCGCCTCGATGCCCATCATCTTTAGCTTGGGGGAATCGTAACGAACGCCTTCTTGATCAAGAACGTTCAGGATATACATCTTCTTGGCTTTCCAGATACCTTTATCTGCGATAGCCTCTCGGTTCATAACAAGCTTTTGCTCATAAGAATTCATATATTCGTGGAGATCTTGGCAAGCTGAATCAATGAAAGGCTTCAGCTTACTCTCAACGAATTTATCAATCACATCAACGATCTTTTTCACATCATCGGTTTTGGAGAAAGATTGATATTGCTCAACCAATTTCTCGAGGGTGATATAGTTTGAATCGGTATCAACCGCAATGACATAATCTTTTTTGGTCTTGAACATACCATTGAGATATCTGTTGACGTTCGTCTCAACCCAACGAATGGCAAGCTGACCAGAAAGGGTGATAGCCTCGGCAATATCAGCATTGAACCAACGGAAATACATATTGGCAAGAGCACCGTAAGCTGAGTTCAGCTGAATCTTCTTGGCCATCTGCTTGTTGTTGAGAGCGGATATTTGCTTCAGCAAACTCTCATCTTTTGTATCGTTATATTGCTTCTTGATTTGCTTAAGCTGCTTCTGGGCTTCAGCGCGATCATTATACATCTTCTGCATAAGATAAGGAAGGAACCCCTGCTTATCTTTAGAGTAATAGGTTCCGTTGGCGCAGTAACTGTATTGGCCATCGTGCTCGAACTGCTTCTGTAAGAGTTCGTCAACAGAATAGAATCTGTCAACTTTGCCAGCTAGAGTTTCTGGCGAGATGTTATAGGTCATGATCAGGTGGGGATACAGACTCTTGAAGTCCATTGAGACGACCCACTTGCTCATTCCGATGACAGGCTCTTTGACGTAGCCACCAACGATTTCAGAGTTTGGCTTTTTCTTGAATTGTGGGACAACAATATTCTGAGAAAGCAGATAGTTGTGGATGATAACATCCCACTGCTTAACTGAACCAAGAGTATCTTCGAAGTTGACCTTGGCATCATAAGCCATGGCAAAGACAAGCTCAATCAGTTTCATCTTGTCTTCTAGGCGCTCAACAAGCTCAACGTCTTTGACGTTATATTCAATGAACAGCTGGTGATTCTTCTCATACAAATCATTAAGAGAACCATACTGAGAATAGTCAACCTTCTTCTCACCAAGCTCGACATACGATATATGATTGAGAGTATAAGACTCTTGCTGAGAGTAGGTAAACTTCTTGTACAGGTTAATGTAATCGAGAACGTTGATGCCAACAGGAGTGTAAGCCTTGTTCATCTTACCTCTGATCTCAACTTCGTATTCTCTCAAGAGAAACCAGGGAGAAAGCCTGGCAGCTTGGGCGTCATCAAAGACCGCTTTGATTCTGTTGATGATATACGGAATATCGAAGAACTCTACGTTCCAGCCTGTAACACAATCTGGCGATATTTCCTGCCAATAAGTCAGGAACTTCGCCAGCAGAGTCTCTTCGTCTTTGCAGTGATAGTATATCACATTGTCTTTGTGGGGCTTGAAGTCTCTCAGACCAAACACATGTTTGCGCCCACGCCAAGAAATAGTGATGGCTGTAATCGGCTTGTCTGCAGTTGCAATGTCTGGGAATCCTCCAGCAGAGGAAACCTCGATGTCGATAAACACTGTTCTGATCAGAGAAGGATCATAGGATATCTGGGACTTGTATCTGTCGTTGATATAAGCGTAGATAAAATCAGTGAAGCCATAGATTTCCATACCAGCAACATCTTCATATTGCTTCAGGAATTCTCTGGCTTCAGACATCGAATCAAATTCAATCTTGGAGACAGATTTGCCTTCAATGGTCTTGAATTTATCCTCTGTTTGAGAGGGTATGAAAAGATATGGCTGGTATTTAACCTTTCGGTTGAAACGATTTCCGTTGGAGTCGAATCCTCTCACGAGAAGATCGTTACCCTTTCTAGAAACGTTTGTGTAAAAACTTCCCATGCTGATACTCCATCGACCAACAAATACTATACCGCGTATTCAATGATTTGTAAAGCGTTTTCAAGAAAAAATCAACTCAACTCCAGCTTCTTTGAACATCAGTTGGGTTATTTTCCAATTATAGATATCCGTGTCCCAGTTATAATTTTCCGCTAAGTCATTTTGGATTAGCATTGGGGCGACGATCACTCTTTTTATTCCTCTTTGAATAATGGATTTTGCACAATCACTACAAGGCATCAAGGTAACAAACATAGTTGTGCCTTCGGCTGAGATTGGGCAATTATCTAAGGCGTTTCTTTCAGCATGAGAAACCATTTTGTATTTGGTTTGCCTATCAGCATATCTTTCCTCATCATCATCAACGCCTCTAGGAAATCCGTTATATCCAACACCGATGATTCTTTTCTTATCATCAACGATCACAGCACCAACTTTTGTGCTTGGGTCTTTTGACCAATGAGAAATTGTTCTGGACAGATCCATAAATCTGTCAACCCATTTTTTATTGAACATTATATAATCCTGTCGATTTTAAAACAATACCATCTATTTCAATATAATCAGACAGACTATACCAAACTTGTGGAATTTTTTTGGGATCTATATTTCTATCTACTATTGCTAATCGTTTTTTGTTTTTGAATGCGTCAGTCAAAGCATCAACAGCAGCAATGCCGTAGTTATTTTCTACTCTTTTATCAAAAATCTCTTTGAGCGTGTAGCAAACATAAGGAGTCGCCGCTTTTTTCTTCAGAGATTTCTGGAGCGTCCTCTGTGGTTTGGCAGATACAGCTTTCTTTTTTGGTTTTTTCGATTTCATCAATTTTTTCCATAATTACAACAAAAGCTTTTAACACATCAACTTGGGAAATTTGTTTGTTTTGTTCGTAACATCTTAGGATGTATGATTTTACTTTATCAAACTCACTCAAAGATCTTCCTCCTCGTTCATTGATTGTTTCCAGAGCCGATACAGCCCAACTTCTCTTCCATAAGCTTCGATTTCCCATGGAGAGTCGTAATATCCTTCCTCGCTGTCTTCATACTTACTGCTGGAGTATATTTTGCCTTCCCAGAGAGTACCAGTCACCCTTTTTCCAGATGAAGTTTTTTTCGTCACGATATGCCTATTCATTTGTCCAGTAGCAAATTGCTTAACGTGGACAAGCTCGTGGGCTAGGGTTCTGTATACGTTTCCTTGTAGTGGATCTATTTTTGGTTGATGCACACAAGTGATTTCATATTCATCTCTTCCAGTTTTGATATTTTTTCCTAGAGGATTGCAGAATCCATAAGTTTCAGCTTTCGCTTTGCTTTTGATATTTATGAAAACAGTCAGATTTTTTTGTTTAGTCTTGTTGAGCAGTTTGGACAAACAGAATTTAGCGCAACTTCTTATTCTGTCTCTAATACGTTTAGATTTTACGCCTCTTACGTATATAAGCATCCAATTCTCCTACGCCATAACATACTTAGTTAAATTGAAGAGTAGAAAATATGATCTTCAATTTCCGCAGTCTTTCTTAGATTTTGCCAATCTGGCGTTACATAATTTGCATGATAAAAAAGAGCTCCATTTGTATAATTGGTTTTTTGTTCTAAGGATTTGATGGCGATCTGTTTAGCCTTTATGATCGCTCTTTTGTCTCTCATTTTGTCCGATTTCCCATCACAGTACCAAGAGAATTGACATCCCCTTTCGTTTTTTTGTTGAACAATCTCGCAAATATTTTCTGGAAAATCTGGATTCTCTGCTCTATTCAGAACAACTTCTGCCACGGCATATTGTCCCTCTGTTGATTGATTTCTGGCCTCGAAATAAATGTTTCTGGTCAAACAATCGATTTCTTCCTCTCGTATTTCTTCTTCAAGAGTTTTTTGAGAGGTATAAATAACAGTTTCCAAAACTGGATTAGGTTCTGAATATTTTTCAAAAGTTAGTTGATCTACGGTGAATATTCCACCTAAAATTATAACAAGAACTTTGAACATGTTCTTTTTCCTTTTTATAGCTAATATGATTGTACCTCGCTTTTCTTAGAAAGTAAAGCTAAAAATACAAATAATTTCAATAATTTATGAGGAAATGAAAGCGGCAGCCTAAGCTGCCGCTGTTTTATTTCATTTTATTTACTATTAGAGATAAGCAGCAGAGAGTCGAGCTTTAACAAGCTCTGCTACTTTTGCTTCCGTCAAACCGAAATGGTTGAGGGCGTCTGGGACGTTTTGACGAAGATAAACGAGAACAGTTGAAACAATTTGATTGTCAACGTCAACAGTGATTTTCTGCTCGGCAATTTTAGTTTTGGCTAGAAGAATACCGTTTGCGAGGGCTTTTTCTAGGTAGCCTCTGACGATGTCATCTGAAACAAGTCCATCAAGTTTAATTTTTTGTAGAAACATTTTCACAAGTGGGGGAACTAGTGCGAGAACAGCAGCTGAAGCTGCAGCCATAAGAAGATTGAAAAGTGGTTCTAGAAAAGTTAAAAGGTCGAATGACATATTTTGCTCCTATCTTATACCTGTATATTTATAAAACGATTATGTGTAGAAAGCTGGGTTTCTGTTTTTCGTTCCAATATTAGTAGACTGATAATGTATATCCATATGGTGTACGAACGGCAAAACACTCATGGTGTTTGTCAAAAGTTTAGCTCTAATTATAATTATACCATCTGTCTCAAGATCTTGAGTTACCAGAAGTTGGCCTGATCCGAGTGAAACTCCATTAGGAGAAGAAAGTTGTGTTTCAGAAACCATATGAGTATAAGAATTGATATATGCATTTGACACAGTAACAGTTACGTTGTTAGAAAACTGCATTTGACCAAACCCCTTAGAGTAAGAAGCTTCTATTTCAAAGGTTGGAGATCCAGCTGATGAAGCGGCGTTTGTTGACCAATGCACATGAATAAAGATATTGGAGTTTGGTACATAGTCATGCGGCAGATGATAAACACCAAAAACATGATCGTCTACAGCAAACTGATATTGTTTAATGTTGCCCTTGTAGATGTTAAAATCTGGTTTTGTTGCCCCACCAGCTTCATCAACACGAATTTCCCCCAAAAGATCAAAGAAAGGATAAGAGGGTTGAAACACATCAACCTTCATTCCCTTTGCAGTATTAGAAGAAAGAATTAAAGAGTTTGCTGTAACTGTAATATCTGTTCCATTCCAACCAAGTTCATCAAAAACTTCGTTGATCTGTTGGAGCATTCGGGTATAGTGGAGATTGGTATTTGCCATTATTTTTGTTTCTCC
>Ga0208855_1000007_pt1 | contig 129932 bp, 123 predicted proteins | sample LakMenEpi17May12_FD_150708 | JGI IMG/M metagenome (GOLD analysis project Ga0208855, IMG submission 150708) | Freshwater microbial communities from Lake Mendota, WI - 17MAY2012 deep hole epilimnion (SPAdes) | ecosystem: Environmental > Aquatic > Freshwater > Lentic | place: Lake Mendota...
GGCCCTGACCGCCCCGGCGATCGGCTGAGGCCAACAGCTCGGCTGATCCTGGCTGAATATCAAGAGTCCAGCCTCAAGCTGGGCTCAAGACGGAATCCCGAAAGCCCTCGCCTCGCGGCGGGGGCTTTTTGTTGCTGCTGGATGGGAATTCCCAGCGCGGAACCCGCCGAATTGCTGTATATTTCCCTTTGTAAAGCGCTTCTAAGGGATGGGCGAGTTTTTGATTCCCGAGTCCGCCGACTTCCCGCTCCAGTTGGTGCTCGGGCTTGTGTGCAGTGCTGCTCTGGGGGTCTATGCCCTGCTTCAGCCTGGGGAGGGTGGAGATGATGATGACAACAGCTCCGGTGGCGGCGGACTGATGCAGCCGGTCGCCATGGGTGCTGGTTGATCGAGCCAGCGAGCGTCCTCAATGGCGCGGTGTCAGAGCTCAACAGGGCTCAACACAGTTGCCCCGTTACGCCTGGCTCCCCGCCTTGAATTTCAGTCCAAGCTGGTCCTCAGGCCCATGAAAACTTTCACCCCCCAGCATGTCCCCTGGGTGGGGCACTGCGGACGATGAGGTTGTTGGAAAAGCCGGTGACTGGATTTGAACCTGCGACCTACTGATTACGAATCAGTTGCTCTACCCCTGAGCTACACCGGCAACAAAGGCAAATTAGCATTCAGCATTCCTCCGGCATTGTGTCCCATGGGATCCAGCCAACCCAGCTCACGCCAGTTGGATCCCGCCGTCCAGGCCCGGCTGCTCAGGGAACTGCAGACCCCCTGGCGAGGCCTGCGCCGTGCCCTCTGGCTGGCTCTGGCAGCCTCCGGTGGGGTTGGCCTCGCGGCCATGGCCCTGCGGCTGGCTTCAGGCCAGGAAGTGGCGTCAGTCGACCTGTTGATCCAGCTCGCCGCCCTCGCCCTGTTCGCCGGCTTGCTCTGGTTCGACCGTGACCGCGGCAGCCGCAACGGTGCTGGCAATCTCGGCGGCGAGGACCGCTGAGGGCTCCACTAGCTCTGTTTGCCGGGGCTGGGGCGCGGATTCCTCGCTGAGCGCTGTGTTGGCCCCTGCATCCCGGCCCTGCAGGGGGGGGAGGAGCAGCAGGGGCAGCCCCAGGCTGAGCAGTTTGCTGTCCGCCAGAGGGACGTCCCCACTGCCGGCCTGCTCAACCTGCTGAGACGAACGGCTCAGCAGCCAGAGGGCCTGGCCCAGTTGCTGCCATTGCCAGAGCAGGACGGCCAGCAGGGGGACCGCCAGCATCATCGACACCAGCCGGCTGGCCCCGTCCAGGGGGGAGAGGGGAGCGGCCAGGCCGGCCCTGCTGTCCACGATCCAGAGAGCAGCCAGCAGCAGGGCTGCGCCCATGGTCAGCAGGATCCTCGGCGGCCAGCCCTGCTGGAGGGCATTCAGCTGGCGAAGCAAGGGGCTGCGTCCTGCTGAGGGCACCTGCACGATCAGCAGCGATCCACAGTCGGCCGGCCGCCGCCAGAGCAGCAGGCTGGGGGCGAGCACGCCCAGCCCCCAGGCCAGGGCCCGCTCCAGGGCTGGCAGGGGCCCGGGATCGGCCCCCGCCAGCACGAGCAGCAGCAGCAGCAGCTCCAGCGGGATGGCCCCGAGGGCCACCAGCTGAAGCCAGAGCAGGGGCTCGTTGCGGGGATTCACGGCCAGGGACCTCCTGGGGGATGCCGGCGGGAGATCAGGTGCTCAGGGTGCGGCGCTGGGTGACCAGCTTGAACGCCTCGATGCGATCGCCTTCCTGCCAACCGCTGAAGCGGTCGCAGGAAACCCCGCACTCGAAGCCGGTGGCCACCTCCTTGACGTCGTCCTTGTTGCGGCGCAGGGAGTCGAGGTCGCCCTCGAACACCTTCTCCTTGCCGCGCCACACCCGCGCCTTGCAGTTGCGCTGCAGCTTGCCGGTGGTGACGTAGCAGCCGGCAACGGCGCTCTTACCGATCGTGAACACGGCCCGCACCTCCGCCTCGCCGAGGGGCTCCTCCACCAGCTCCGGTTCCAGCAGGCCTTCCATGGCCAGCTGAATGTCCTCCAGCAGTTTGTAGATCACGTCGTAGTCGCGCACGTCCACGCCGGTGGCGTCCGCCGCCCGCTTGGCACCCGGGGCCATCGAGGTGTTGAAGCCCACGATCACGGCGCCGGAGGCGGCGGCCAGGTCAACGTCCGTCTCGGTGATCTCCCCAGGTGCCGAGAGCAGCACCCGCACCTGCACCTCGCCCTGGGGCAGCTGCTCCAGGGACCCGAGGATGGCTTCCACCGAGCCCTGCACGTCGGCCTTGAGGATCAGGTTGAGCTCCTTGAGCTCGCCCTCGCTGGCCTGGCCGGACATCGAGGCCAGCGACACCCGCCGCGAGGCCATCTGCTGGGCCAGCCGGGTGGCCCGGGCCTCGCTGGCCCGGTCGCCCACCACGGCGCGGGCGGCCTTCTCGTCCGGGTACACCTCGAACTCGTCGCCCGCTGTGGGCACTTCGCTGAAGCCCAGGGCCTCCACCGCATAGGAGGGCCCGGCTGCCTTGACGCGCTTGCCGGTGTCGTCCACCATCGCCCGCACCTTGCCCAGCACCGGTCCGGCCGCCACCACATCGCCGGTGCGCAGGGTGCCGTTCTGGATCAGCAGGGTGGCCACCGGACCCTTGGCCTTGTCGAGGTGTGCCTCGATCACGGTGCCCCTGGCCATCCTGTCGGGGTTGGCCTGCAGGTCCTCCACCTCCGACACCAGCAGGATCATCTCCAGCAGCTTGTCGATGTTCTCGGACTTGATGGCGCTCACCGGCACCATCACGGTGCTGCCGCCCCAGTCCTCGGCCACCAGCTCCTGGCCCGAGAGCTCCTGCTTCACCCGGTCGGGCGAGGCGCCCTCCTTGTCGATCTTGTTGATCGCCACCACGATCGGCACCTTGGCGGCCCGGGCGTGGCTGATCGCCTCCAGGGTCTGGGGACGCACGCCGTCATCGGCGGCCACCACCAGCACGGCGATGTCGGTCACCTTGGTGCCGCGGGCCCGCATGGCCGTGAAGGCCTCGTGGCCCGGGGTGTCGAGGAAGGTGAGCTTGCGGGTCTCGCCACCGTGCTCGACCTCCACCTGGTAAGCACCGATGTGCTGGGTGATGCCGCCGGCCTCGCCCGCTGCCACCCGGGTCTTGCGGATGGCGTCGAGCAGGCTGGTCTTGCCGTGGTCGACGTGGCCCATCACCGTGACCACAGGCGGACGGCGGATCAGGTGGGCAAGGTCGCTGGCTTCGATCATCTCCACCGTCTTGGCTGCGGCCTCCTCCACGTCGTCCTCGAGCACCGGCACGCCGAATTCTTCGGCCACCGCCTCGATCGTGGAGAGATCGAGGCTCTGGGTCACCGTGGCGATGATCCCCTTGAAGAACAGGCTCTTGATGATCTCGGAGCTCTCCACGCCCAGCTTCTCGGCCAGGTCCTGCACCGTGAGGTTGCCCTCCGGCACGATCAGCATCTCCGGCCGCTGCTGCTTGGCCTCGCGGGCCGCGCGCAGTTCCATCGCCCGGCGCCGCTGGCGTTGACGGGTGGTTTCCTTCTTGCGCTTGCGCACCGCCACGGTGGGCTTGGCCGCCGGGCTGGCGGTGCGGCGGGGCTTGGCGGGGCGGGCCAGGCTGGCCTGCAACAGCACCGCCTCCTGTTCGCCGGCAAAGCCACCGGTTTCGGCGGTGAGGGCATCATCGTTTTCGCCGATGATGTGCACCTTGGGCCGCTGCTTCTGGGGCGAGCGGCTGCGCAGGGCTTCCAGCTTGGCGCTGTCATCCCAGTCGGGACGCCGCGGCCTGCCCGCTGGCCCTGGGGTGCCCGCGCGGAAGCCGGGGCGGCGCGGCGCTGAAGGCGGTGTGGCTGTGGGACGAACCAGATCGGGCGTGCCCGGTGCGGATGGGGCCGCCTCGCTGCGTTCGCCGGGACGGCGCGGCGGCGGGGCTGGGGTGCGGCCCGAAGGCTTCTGCAGTTGCATCAGCTGGCCGGGTGCCACGGGTTTGCGCATCCCCGTTGGCATGCCGGGTCGGCTGGGAGGGGCCGGCCTGTTGCCGCCGTTGCCGGCACTGCTGTCGCGCCGGATCGGCTTGCCCACCAGCTCCAGGGGCGTGGGGCTGGGCCGGCCGCCCTGGCTCGGGCGGGTGGGTGCCGGGGCTCCGGAGCGCTGGGGCGAGGGAGGACGCTGGCTCAGGCCTGGCCGGCTGGCGGGGGGCGCAGGCCGGCTACTGCCGCCAGGCTGGCCGCCCATGGGCTTGCCCACGAGCTGGGGCCTGCCGCCGGGTCGGCTGGGCTGCTCGGGTTTGCGGCTGGTGGCCGGTGCTGCTGCAGGTCGCGCCGGTTTGGAGGCGATCACCACGGGCGGCTTGGCCCCGGTGACGGGGCGGGGCTGGGGGGTGCTGGGCCGGGCCGGTGCCGGGGCCGGCGGGCGGCTCGCTGCTGGCCGGGTGGAGACGGGTGCCGCCGGCTTGTTGGCCGGTACAGGCGCCGGGCGAGCTGGCGCGGGCGTGCTGGGCCGGGCCGGTGCGGGTGCTGAGGCCGCCGGTTTGGCGGGCGCTGCCGGGATCACCGCAGGCTTGGCCGGGGCAGGCCGGGAGGGGGGTGCCGGTTTGGCCGGGGGCGCCGGCTGGGCGCTGACCGGTGGCCTGGGAGCGGCCGGCTTGGCAGGAGCTGCGGGTGCGGCCACAGCGGGAGGGGCGGCTGCTGGAGGGGTGGCTGCGGGGGCGGCCTTCTTCACGGTGAGAATGGCTTTGCCTTGGCTGGCCGCAGGGTGACTGGCGCCAGGGCGGCTGTCCTGGGCTGCGGTTCCGTTGCCACCCTTGTCGAGCAATCGGCGGATGCGTGCCGCCTCGTCGTCGCTGATGGAGCTGCTGTGGCTCTTGGCGGCCACCCCCAGCTGCTCCGCGGCATCGAGCACGTCCTTGTTCTCCAGGCCCAGGTCCCGGGACAGCTCATAAATTCTGACTTTGCCGCTGCTGGTCATTCAGGTCTCCAATGGTCGGGGCCTCCAGACCGCCAGGCGGTTCCAGGGCACACCAGGCCGCCGGCGCGATGCGGCCAAAAGCCATCTTGCCTCAGGGGGGTGTGGGGCGTAGAGCTTCGTTGCTCAAGCGCTGCATCAGCACGTCCAGCAGGCGCTCGTCCAGCGGGCAGCGCAGCGCCCGTTGCAGCCGCCGGCGCTTGCGGGCTTCCTCCAGGCAGCTCAGCTGGGGACAGAGATAGGCGGAACGGCCCATGCCCTGATCGAGCACGACGCCGCCCTCCGCCTGGCGAACCACGCGCCAGAGCTCCCGCCGGTCCCTCAGGGTGCGGCAGGCCACGCAGCGTCGCAGCACAGGCCTGCCAGCCATGGTCCTCAGGCCTCCTCCTCCTCGGGTGCACCCTCCTCGGGGACCCCAACTTCAGCGAGCTCCGCCTCGGCCAGCTCAGCATCTGCATCGGTCTCCTGGGCTTCCTCCTCCTGGGCCTCGCCGTACTCCTCCTCGTCCTCTGGCAGGGGATAGAGCTCGCGCAGACGGGCATCCTCCTCGGCCCGGGCGGCCTGTTCCGCCTCCAGCCGGGCCTCCGCCTCAGCCTGCAGCTGCTCCTCTTCCTGGCGGCGGGCGATCAGCTCGGACACCACCGCGTCTTCGGAGTCCTGGTCGTACTCGTTGGCGTTCTTGATGTCGATCTTCCAGCCGGTGAGCCGGGCCGCCAGGCGTACGTTCTGGCCCTCCCGGCCGATGGCCAGGCTGAGCTGGTCGGGCGGCACCAGCACGTGGGCGTGCTGGCCGTCGGGGTCCACCAGGCGCACCATCTCCACCTTGGCCGGGCTGAGGGAGTTGGCGATGTACTGGCCCGGATCCTGCGACCAGCGGATCACGTCGATCTTCTCGCCGCGCAGCTCGTTCACCACCTGCTGGATGCGGGAGCCTCGGGCGCCGATGCAGGCGCCCACTGGATCCACCTCGCGCTCCACCGAGTCGACGGCCACCTTGGTGCGCGGGCCGACTGAGCGGGAAGGGGGATTGGCTTCCCTGGCTACGGCGACGATTCGGACCGAACCCTCCTGGATCTCGGGAACTTCGTTCTCGAACAAATAGACCACCAGGCCCGCGTTGGAGCGGCTCACGAATAGCTGGGGGCCGCGCCGCGCCACCTCGCTCACTTCCTTGAGGAACACCTTGAAGGTGGCGTTGGCGCGGTAGTTGTCGTTGGGTAACTGGTCGCGGCGCGGCAGCTCGGCCTCCACCTCGGGGCGGCCCAGGCCGCTGCTCACGGCCATGATGATGCTCTGGCGCTCGAAGCGGATCACCCGGGCGGTGAGCACCGGATCCTCCAGATCGGCGAACTCCTCCTGGATCATGCGCCGCTGCTGGTCACGCAGCTTCTGGGCCAGCACCTGCTTGGTGGTGGCGGCGGCCATGCGGCCGAAGTCATCCTTCTCCGGGGTCACGTCCAGCACCACGGTGTCCCCGGCCTGGGCGTCATCGGCCACCTGCTGCACCTCGGCCAGGGCGATCTGGTGGTCGTCGCTCTCCACCTCCTCCACGATGATCTTGGAGGCCAGCACCCGGTAGCCCTCCTCGTCGAGGTCGAGCTGCACGTCGAAGTTGGAGAAGTAGTCCTCCTCGAAGGGGTCTTCGCTGATGCCCAGATACAGGGTGCGGCGGTAGCGCTCGTAGCCCTTGAGCAGCGCCTCGCGCAGGGCGGCCTCCACCACGGCGGGGGGGAGCTTCTTCTCTTCGCTGATGTCCTCGATCAGGTTGTTGAGCCCGGGGAGCAGGACCAGAGCCATGGTTCTTCGGTTTTGAGGGTGATTCGGTTGTGGGGTGAGCGGCGGCCGCCTCAGTCGGCGTCGCTGGCCGTCGCCAGGCGCACCTGGAGCACGGCCTCGCGAGGGATCCGCTTGATGCGGCCGCGGATATTGAGCTGGAGCTCGGCGTCGTTGCGCTCGAGCAGCAGCCCCTCACAGCGGGCCTCGCTGCCCCTGGCGTCGCGATGGAGCACGGCAACCGGAAATCCGCGGAAACTGCGGAAGTCGCGATCGTCGTGCAGCTCCTCGCTCACGCCGGGGCTGCTCACCTCCAGAACATAGGGCGTCTCCCCCAGCAGCCCCGCCGCCTCAAGCGCGTCGCCGAGGGGAGTGCTGAGGCCGGCACACTCGTCCAGGGTGATGTCCTGGCCGTCGCGCCTCTGCACCAGCACCTGCAGGGTGAGGGGGATGCGGTGGCTGAGCAGGTGAACCCCGCGCAGCTCAAAAGAGGTGCTGGCCAGCGTGGCCTGGGCGAGCTGCTCAAGCTCGGGGATCAGGGGATGGGCCACGGCAGGGGCTGGATCTGCCCTCAACCTACGAATCGGTCTGGGAATCGGTGGCGGGTGTGCTGCCCGGCATGCCCAGGGCAGGGCCCAGGTCCACCGCCGGAGGCTCGGCGTAGTAGTCCCCGGGGCCGATGGTGCCGCGCAGGTTGACGTCCTGGTTGAGGCACTGGGCCCGCTGTTCGTCGTTCTTGAGGTACTGGCACACCCGCGCCCAGAGCTTGGCCCTGGTGCCCGGACCGCCCTGGCTGAAGTGCACCAGGTCGCCGCCGCCCACCATGCCCTGGATCTCCACCTGACAGAGGCTGCAGCGCTGGCGGCTGCCGGGAGGAATTGCTGCCATCGTGCGGATCAGGAGCGGCACCAGCAACTTAGATCGATGCGACTGCTGCAGCTCAGCGATCCCCACCTTCTGGCGGATCCAGCGGGCGTATACCGCCAGCGCCAGCCCTGGGCGCGGCTGCGGCAGGTGCTGCAACAGGCCGAGGCCAGGAACCCGGTGCCCCTTCCCGATCTGCTGCTGATCAGCGGTGATCTCTGCCAGGACGAGACCTGGGCCGGCTACGCCCAGTTGCGGGAGCTGCTGGAGCCCTGGCCCACGCCGGTGGCCCTGCTGCCCGGCAACCACGACCACCCCCTGCTGCTGCGCGCGGCCCTCGGGCGCCGGGCCGCCATGGCTCCGGCCCTGCTGCCCTGCGGCGACGCCTGGCTGCTGCTGCTCGACAGCCATCGCCACGGCTGCATCGCGGGCTGGCTGGGAGCCCACCAGCTGGCCTGGCTGGAGGCCCAGCTCCACCAGCTGGGCCACGAGGCCGAACCCCGGCCGCTGCTGGTGGCCGTGCACCATCCCCCGCTGCCGATCGGCGACGCCACCATGGACGCCATCGGCCTGCGCGATGGGGAGCGGCTGCTGCAGCTGCTGCGCGCAGCCCCGGGCCTGCAGGCGGTGCTGTTCGGCCATGTGCACCAGTACTGGCAGGGGGTGCTGCCCGGCCGGGAGGAGGTGCTGCTGCTCGGCTGCCCCTCCACCCTCTGCGGTTTCGGGCCGGTGCAGCCCTGCCCCCTGGGCCGGCCGGACGATCCAGGAGGTCTCTGGCTGGAGGCTTCGGCAGGGGCGCCCCTGCGCCACCAGCTGCTGCGCTGGGCGGCGCCGCAGCAGCAGCCTGCCTAGCTTCGGGAGGATCTGCTGGTTTCAGCCGTGCCCCTCGCGCCCTTCAGGATCCCGGGCCGCCTGCTTCGCCTGCCAGTGCAGCTGCTGCTCGTGCTGTGCCTGCTGCTGGTCCAGCCCCTGGCGCTGCGCGCCGAGCCGGCACCCCACAGCTTTGTGGCCGAGGCGGCCCGCCAGGTGGCACCGGCCGTGGTGCGCATCGACATTGAGCGCAGCGTGGCCCGCCAGCCCTTCGATCCGGCCATGCTTGATCCCCTGCTGCGCGATCTGTTCGGCGATCCGGCCGGCAGCCGCCGCGAGCGGGGCCAGGGTTCGGGCGTGGTGATTGATGCTGCCCGCGGCCTGGTGCTCACCAACGCCCACGTGGTCGACCAGGTCGACAGCGTGGAGGTGACCCTGGCTGATGGCCGCCAGCTCGATGGCGAGGTGGTGGGAGCCGACGTGGTGACCGACCTGGCCGTGGTGCGCCTGCGCGGCGTGCGCGATCTGCAGGCCGCCCCCCTGGGCGACTCGGAGGCCCTGGAGGTGGGTGACTGGGCCATCGCCCTGGGCAGTCCCTACGGCCTGGAGCGCACCGTCACCCTGGGGATCGTGAGCAGCCTGCACCGGGACATCAACAGCCTGGGCTTTTCCGACAAGCGGCTCGACCTGATCCAGACCGATGCCGCCATCAATCCCGGCAACTCTGGCGGCCCCCTGATCGACGCCGCCGGCCAGGTGATCGGCATCAACACCCTGGTGCGCTCCGGTCCCGGCGCAGGCCTGGGCTTCGCCATCCCGATCAACCTGGCCAAGCGGGTGGCCGAGCAGCTGGCGGACGGGGGCCAGGTGGTGCATCCCTACCTGGGCCTGCAGCTGGTGCCCCTCACCGCCCGCCGGGCCCGGGAGAACAACCGCGATCCCGATGCCCTGCTGCAGCTGCCCGAGCGCGATGGCGCCCTGGTGCAGCGGGTGCTGGAGGACAGCCCGGCGGCGGAGGCCGGCCTGCGCCGCGGCGACCTGGTGGTGGCGGCCGGCGAGGGGCCGATCCGAGATCCCGCCTCCCTGCTGCAGCTGGTGGAACGCTCCGAGGTGGGCCAGCCGCTGGCCCTCACCTTGGTCCGCGGCCAGCGGGAGCTGAAGGTGTCGATCCGGCCCGCGGCCCTGCCTCCGGCTGGCTGAGGATCCCTGGGCGCAGCGCTGCTACGGTCCCTGCGCAAAAGGGCTGAGGCCATGGCGGATCTGCAGGATCAGATGAAGCAGGCGGTGACGGCCGCCGCCACCGCGCAGATCCGCAGCGGCATGGTGGTGGGGCTGGGGTCCGGCTCCACCGCCGCCCTGATGATCCAGGCCCTGGGCGCCAGACTGCGCAGCGGTGAGCTCAGCGAGATCGTGGGCGTGACCACCTCGTTCCAGGGTGAGGTGCTGGCCGCCGAGCTGGGCATCCCGCTGCAGAGCCTCAATGCCGTGGACCGGATCGACCTGGCCATCGACGGGGCCGACGAGGTGGACCCGGCCTTCCAGCTGATCAAGGGTGGCGGCGCCTGCCATGTGCAGGAGAAGCTGGTGGCGGTGCGGGCCGAGCGCTTCGTGGTGGTGGTGGATTCCACCAAGCTGGTAGACACCCTCAATCTGGGCTTCCTGCTGCCGGTGGAGGTGCTCCCGGGGGCCTGGCGCCAGGTGCAGGGCCAGCTGGGGGAGATGGGTGGCGATGCCCAGCTACGTATGGCCGTGAAGAAGGCCGGCCCGGTGGTGACCGACCAGGGCAATCTGGTGTTGGATGTCAAATTCGCAGGCGGCATCAGTGATCCTGAAAGCCTCGAGAAGGCGATCAACAACCTGCCCGGCGTGTTGGAGAACGGCCTGTTCGTGAACCTTGCCGACCAGGTGCTGGTGGGTGAAGTGGTGGACGGGGTGGCCGGGGTGCGCGATCTCGCGAGGCGCTGAGCCGATGCTCTCCAGTGCTGCTGCGCTGCCGGGCGGCTGGCCTTGGCGGGTTAGCACCTCCAGAATGAATCGATCTACTGCGGGCTAGACGAACGGTGCCCAACGGCGACCTCAGCAGGCAGCTGCTCCAGCTGCTGGCGGAAACGGCTGAGGCGTTCATCGTCGAGCCCACCAGTGAACTGGACGCCACCATCGATCGCACCCTGGGCTCCATCGGCGGCCTGTTCGACGTGGATCGGGCCTATGTGTTCTCCCTGACTCGCTATCCGGGTTTCGCCAGCAACACCCACGAGTGGTGCGCGCCCGGGGTGGAACCGCAGATCCACCTGCTCCAGCACGTGTCAGAGGTGTCGATCTGCTGGTTGATGGGAGAGATGCGGGCCGGGCGGGCGATCAATCTCGAGTCGCTGCTCGATCTCCCGGCCGGGGCCGATGCCGAGCGGGCCCATCTCAGCTCCCAGGGCATCCAGTCGCTGCTGGTGCTCCCCCTGGTGCGGCGGGGCCGGCTGGAGGGGTTCGCGGGCTTTGACCACATCCGCGGCAGCCGTCGCTGGAGCGAACAGGAGGTGGCCGTTCTCTCGATCGTGGTGAGCGGCTTCGCCCAGGGGCTGGAACGTCGGCTGATCGACCAGCAACTGCGTCAGCTGGCCTACGAGGATCCGCTCACCCGCCTGCCCAATCGGTCCCTGCTGAGTCAGCGGCTGGGCGAGGAGCTGGAGCGGGCCAGGCGCAACGGCACCCAGCTGGCGGTGGGCTACCTCGACCTGGATAACTTCAAACCCATCAATGACAGCCATGGCCATGCCGTGGGGGACCAGCTGCTGGTGGCCGTAGCCGAGCGCCTCTGTCGTTGCCTGCGACCGGGCGACACGGTGGGCAGGCTGGGTGGGGACGAATTCGTGGTGATCCTTCCCGGCCTGAGCAGCCTGGCCGAGCTGGAGTCGCTGGGTGAGCAGCTGCTCAGCGCGGTGGCCCAGCCCACCCTCATTGGCCAGACGCTTTGCGTGGCCATGAGCACCAGCATCGGCTTCCGGCTGGTGCCTCCCGACGATGCCGATCCCGATACTCTGCTGCGCCAGGCCGACCAGGCCATGTACGCCGCCAAGCGAGACGGTCCGGGGCGGATGCACCATTTCGACGTGGAGCTGGAACGGCGCCAGTTGCTGCAGCGCTCCCGGCTGGAGCAGGTGCGCCAGGCCATCGACGGGCAGCAGCTGCGCCTGTTCGTGCAGCCGGTGATTGATTTGGCCACCGGGCAGCTGCGCTTTGCCGAAGCCCTGGTGCGCTGGCAGCACCCCCAGCAGGGGCTGCTGGCACCGGAGGCCTGGCTGGGCTGGATCGGGGATCAACCGGAGATCATCCGCCTCGGCGACTGGGTGCTGGAGCAGGCCCTGCGCCACTGCTCGTCCTGGGTGCGGGCAGGACTGTGCGCTGCCGTGAGTGTGAACATGTCGGCCCGGGAGCTGCGTGATCCCGGCTTTTCGGAGCGGATCCGCTCGGCCCTGGCACGCCATCCCGAATTGCCGGCCTCCGCGTTGAGACTTGAGGTGCTGGAAACCGCCGCCCTGGAGGATCTTGAGCAGGTGGCCCAAAGCATCGCCCGCTGCCGGGAGCTCGGTGTGAGCTTTGCCCTCGATGACTTCGGCACCGGCTACTCCTCGCTCACCTACCTGCGCAGGCTGCCGATCTCCACGATCAAGATCGACCGCTCCTTCGTGGCGAGGATGTTGGTGGACCCTGCCGATCAGGCCATCGTCAGGGCCGTGGTGGATCTGGCCCACGCCTTCGGCCGCACCTGCGTGGCCGAAGGCGTGGAGACGCCTGAGCACCTGCAGGCGTTGAGGGCGATGGGCTGTGAACTGGCCCAGGGATTCGCCATCGCTCGGCCGATGCCGGCGGAGGACCTGCCCGGCTGGTGCAGTCAGTTTTGGGATCAGCTGGCTGGTCAGTCCGACACGTGCCCCCCACTGCAGCCGACCCCGCCCTCTCCAGGCGAATGAGCACCAGCTCGTTCAGCTGTCCTGGGACGCGAGCCGGAGCCGCACCGATTCGGCATGGCTGTGCAGGCCCTCGCTTTCGGCGAGGGTGATCACGGCCGGCCCGGTGGCCTCCAGGGCTGCGCGGTTGAACTGGATCAGGGAGGTGTGGCGTAGGAAAGTCTCCACGCTGAGGGCACCGGCGAAGCGGGCCGTGCCGCTGGTGGGCAGGGTGTGGTTGGGGCCGGCCAGGTAGTCGCCCACGGCCTCCGGGGTGTAGGGGCCCATGAAGATGGCGCCGGCGTGCTGGATGCGGGCCGCCAGGGGCTCGGGATCCTCCACCAGCAGCTCCAGGTGTTCGGGGGCGAAGCAGTCGCTGAGCTCGGCGGCCGTCTCCAGGCTGTCGCAGTGCACGATCAGGCCCCAGTCGCGGATGGCGGCCCGGGTGATCTCCGCCCGGGGGTGGCCCGCCAGCTGCCGCTCCAGGGCGGCAGGTACCGCCTTGGCCAGGTCCTCGCTGGTGGTGAGCAGGATGGCGGCGGCCAGGGGGTCGTGTTCCGCCTGGGCCAGCAGATCCGCCGCCACCTGGTCGGCCTGGGCGGTGTGGTCGGCGATCACCAGCACCTCGCTGGGGCCGGCCAGGGAGTCGATCGCCACCCGGCCGTACACCACCTTCTTGGCCAGGGTCACGTAGAGATTGCCAGGCCCACTGATCACATCCACCCGGGGGATGCTCTCGGTGCCATAGGCCAGGGCCGCCACCGCCTGGGCGCCGCCCACCCGGTAGATCTCATCCACCCCGGCCAGGTGGGCGGCAGCCAGCACGGTGGGGTTGGGAGCGCCCTGGGGACCCGGGGGCGTGACCATCACCAGCCGCTCCACCCCGGCCACCTGGGCCGGCACCGCATTCATCAGCACCGTGCTGGGGTAGGCGGCCCTGCCACCGGGCACGTACAGGCCAGCCCGCTGCACCGGCCGCCAGCGGCGCCCCAGCTGTTCGCCATGGGGGCCCTCCAGGTGCAGATCGGCGGGGAGCTGGCGCTGGTGAAAGGCCAGGATCCGCCCGTGGGCCAGCTCCAGGGCCTGGCGCAGCCCGGGGTCGCAGGCCTGCCAGGCAGCTTCCAGCTCCACTGCCGGAATACGCAGGGGGTCGGGCCGCACCCCATCGAAGCGCTCGCTGAGCTCCAGCAGGGCCCGGTCGCCTTCGCGCCGCACCTGGTCCACGATCGCCTCCACCCGCGCCATGGCCTCAGCCATCTGGGCGCCGCTGGTGCGCTCGGCAATCGCGGCCAGGCGGTCGGCGGCGGCGTGGCGGTCGCGCAGGCAGGCGATGCTGGCGAGCGAGGCAACCACGGCGGGCACGGGATGGGAGCCATTCACGCTAGGCGGCTGCAGGTGACGACCAGGCGGTACGATCCTCGTTTGCCGATTCAGCGTCCGTCCGCCTGTGGCCAATAACAAATCGTCGAAGAAGCGCATCGAGGTGGCCGAGCGCAACCGCCTGCGCAACCGCACCTATAAATCCGCCCTGCGCACCCTGATGAAGCGCTGCTTCGCCGCCTGCAGCAGCTACGGCGACCAGCCGGGCGACGCCGCCAAGGAGGTGGTGCAAACCAGCATGAATGCTGCCTTCAGCAAGATCGACAAGGCCGTGAAGGTCGGTGCCCTGCACCGCAACAACGGCGCCCACCAGAAGGCCCGCCTGAGCGCGGCCGTGAAGCAGGCCATCCAGCCGGCCGCCCAGGCCTGAATTCACTTGCGCCAGCCATGACGCCTGCTCCAGCATCAGCCCTGCCGACCCTGGCAGCGCAGGCGTCCACAGCTGGGCAGGACCCAGGGGGCGAGCAGGTTGCCTTGGCCCAGCCTGGAGCGCTGGCTGCAGCTCCTCCTCCCCTGGTTGATTCCCACTGCCACATCGTGTTCCGCAACTTCGATGCGGACCTGGATGCTGTGGCCCAGCGGTGGCGCGAGGCCGGTGTGCGGGCTCTCGTGCACGCCTGTGTGGAGCCCGCTGAGATCCCGGCGATCCGCGCCCTGGCTGACCGCTTCCCGGAACTGCGCTATTCGGTGGGCGTCCACCCCCTTGACACCCAGCACTGGATTCCGGACTGCCAGCAGGTGCTGCGGGCGGCGGCCCAGGCCGATGCCCGGGTGGTGGCGATCGGCGAGCTGGGCCTGGATCTGTTCCGTGAGCAGAACCTGGCGGAGCAGCTGGCCGTGCTGCGGCCGCAGCTGGATCTGGCCTGTGAACTGGATCTGCCGGTGATCATTCACTGCCGTGACGCGGCCGAGCCGATGCTCGCCGAGCTGCGCCAACGGGCTGGGCAGGGCGCCTGCCCGCGTGGGGTGATGCACTGCTGGGGCGGCACCCCCGAAGAGATGGCCGGCTTCCTGGAGCTGGGCTTCTACATCAGCTTCAGCGGCGTGGTCACGTTCCCCAAGGCTGACGCCACCCATGCCTGCGCACGCCAGGTGCCGGCCGACCGCTACCTGGTGGAGACCGACTGCCCCTTTCTGGCCCCCGTTCCTCGGCGGGGCAAGCGCAACGAGCCCGCCTACGTGGCCGCAGTGGCCGCCCGGGTGGCCGAACTGCGCGGCGAAAGCCTGGAGGAGGTGTGCCTTACCAGCACCGCCAACGCTGCGCGCCTGTTCCACCTACCGCTTCACACTGTATGATGATCAATTGGTCTGGAAGCGGATCCGCTCCTTGTTGTCGACGCCTGCAGCCCTGAAGCGAGTTCGTTAGGCACGTCCGTGCGGCCAGCCGTTCCTCCTTCGAGGGACGGCTGTTCCTGTGGGCCGTTGGCCAGAGCGAACCACCGTTTCAGTCTGTTGTCAGGCCGGCTGACCAGTCATCTCCTACCCGTTCCTGCAGGTTCACCGCATGAGCAGCGCGATCCAGGTCGCCAAGACCGCCACTTACCTTCCCGATCTGGTGGAGGTACAGCGGGCGAGCTTCAAATGGTTCCTGGAGAAGGGCCTGATCGAGGAGCTGGAGAGCTTCTCGCCGATCACCGACTACACCGGAAAGCTGGAGCTGCACTTCGTCGGCGATGCCTATCGCCTCAAGCGCCCTCGCCACGATGTGGAAGAGGCCAAGCGGCGTGACGCCACTTTCGCCTCGCAGATGTATGTCACCTGCCGCCTGGTCAACAAGGAAACCGGCGAGATCAAGGAGCAGGAGGTGTTCATCGGCGAGCTGCCGCTGATGACCGAGCGGGGCACGTTCATCATCAACGGCGCCGAGCGCGTGATCGTGAACCAGATCGTGCGCTCCCCCGGCGTGTATTTCAAGGACGAGCAGGACAAGAATGGCCGCAAGACCTTCAACGCCAGCCTGATCCCCAACCGGGGCGCCTGGCTCAAGTTCGAGACCGACAAGAACGACCTGCTGCACGTGCGGGTCGACAAGACCCGCAAGATCAATGCCCACGTCCTGATGCGGGCGATCGGTCTGTCGGATAACGACGTGCTCGACAAGCTGCGGCACCCCGAGTACTACCAGAAGTCGATCGAGGCGGCCAACGACGAGGGCATCTCCTCGGAAGACCAGGCCCTGCTGGAGCTCTACAAGAAGCTGCGCCCGGGCGAGCCCCCGTCGGTGAGCGGCGGTCAGAGCCTGCTGCACAGCCGCTTCTTCGATCCCAAGCGCTACGACCTGGGCCGGGTGGGCCGCTACAAGATCAACAAGAAGCTGCGCCTCACCATCCCCGATGCGGTGCGCACCCTCACCCCCGAGGACGTGCTCAGCACCATCGACTATCTGATCAACCTGGAGCTCGATGTGGGCGGGGCCAGCCTCGACGACATCGACCACCTCGGTAACCGCCGCGTGCGCTCGGTGGGTGAGCTGCTGCAGAACCAGGTGCGCGTGGGCCTGAACCGGCTCGAGCGGATCATCAAGGAACGGATGACCGTGGGCGAGACCGAATCGCTCACGCCGGCCCAGCTGGTGAACCCCAAGCCGCTGGTGGCGGCAATCAAGGAGTTCTTCGGCTCCAGCCAGCTGAGCCAGTTCATGGACCAGACCAACCCCCTGGCCGAGCTCACCCACAAGCGCCGCATCAGCGCCCTCGGCCCCGGTGGTCTCACCCGCGAGCGCGCCGGTTTCGCCGTGCGCGACATTCACCCCTCCCACTACGGCCGCATCTGCCCGATCGAGACGCCGGAAGGCCCGAACGCCGGCCTGATCGGCTCGCTCGCCACCCACGCCCGGGTGAACGAATACGGCTTCATCGAAACGCCGTTCTGGAAGGTGGAGAACGGCATTGTGCTCAAGCAGGGCGATCCGATCTATCTCTCCGCTGACCTCGAGGACGAGTGCCGCGTCGCGCCCGGCGACGTGCCGACCGATGCCACCGGCCGCATCACCGCCGAACTCGTGCCGGTGCGCTACCGCCAGGACTTTGAGAAGGTGCCGCCCGAGCAGGTGGACTACGTGCAGCTCTCGCCGGTGCAGGTGATCTCCGTGGCCACCTCGCTGATCCCCTTCCTGGAGCACGACGACGCCAACCGCGCCCTGATGGGCTCGAACATGCAGCGTCAGGCCGTGCCGCTGCTGCGCCCCGAGCGGCCCCTTGTGGGCACCGGCCTGGAAACCCAGGTGGCGCGCGACTCCGGCATGGTGCCCGTCACCCGGGTGAACGGCACCGTGACCTTCGTGGATGCCACCGCGATCGTGATCCGCGATGAGGACGGTGTCGACCACACCCACTACCTGCAGAAGTATCAGCGCTCCAACCAGGACACCTGCCTGAACCAGCGGCCGATCGTGCAGCTGGGCGACCAGGTGATCGCCGGCCAGGTGCTCGCCGACGGCTCGGCCTGCGAAGGCGGTGAGATCGCCCTGGGCCAGAACGTGCTGATCGCCTACATGCCCTGGGAGGGCTACAACTACGAGGATGCCATTCTGGTGAGTGAGCGCCTCGTCACCGACGACCTCTACACCTCGGTGCACATCGAGAAGTACGAGATCGAGGCCCGGCAGACCAAGCTCGGCCCCGAGGAGATCACCCGCGAGATCCCCAATGTGGCCGAGGAGAGCCTGGGCAACCTCGACGAGATGGGCATCATCCGCATCGGTGCCTTTGTGGAGAGCGGTGACATCCTGGTGGGCAAGGTGACGCCCAAGGGCGAATCCGACCAGCCCCCCGAAGAGAAGTTGCTGCGGGCGATCTTCGGTGAGAAGGCCCGCGACGTGCGCGACAACTCCCTGCGCGTGCCGGGCACCGAGCGCGGCCGGGTGGTGGACGTGCGTATCTACACCCGGGAGCAGGGCGACGAGCTGCCGCCCGGCGCGAACATGGTGGTGCGGGTGTATGTGGCCAAGCGCCTGAAGATTCAGGTGGGCGACAAGATGGCCGGCCGCCACGGCAACAAGGGCATCATCAGCCGCATCCTTCCCCGTGAGGACATGCCCTACCTGCCCGATGGCACCCCAATCGACATCGTGCTCAATCCCCTGGGTGTGCCCAGCCGGATGAACGTGGGCCAGGTGTTCGAGTGCCTGATGGGCTGGGCTTCCTCCCACCTCGACTGTCGCGTGAAGGTGGTGCCGTTTGATGAGATGCACGGCGCTGAAAAGAGCAAGCAGACGGTGCAGGCCTTCCTGGAGGAGGCGGCCAAGCAGCCGGGCAAGGATTGGGTCTATGACCCAGAGAACCCGGGCAAGATCCAGCTGATCGATGGGCGCAGCGGCGAACCCTTCGACCAGCCGGTCACCGTGGGCTATGCCCACATCCTCAAGCTGGTGCACCTGGTGGACGACAAGATCCACGCCCGCTCCACCGGTCCCTACTCCCTGGTCACCCAGCAGCCCCTTGGCGGCAAGGCCCAGCAGGGCGGCCAGCGCCTGGGTGAGATGGAGGTGTGGGCCCTGGAGGCCTACGGCGCCGCCTACACCCTGCAGGAACTGCTCACGGTCAAGAGTGACGACATGCAGGGCCGCAACGAGGCCCTCAACGCGATCGTCAAGGGCAAGCCGATCCCCAGGCCGGGTACCCCCGAGTCGTTCAAGGTGCTGATGCGCGAGCTGCAGTCCCTGGGTCTGGACATCGCCGTGTACACCGACGAAGGCGAGGAAGTGGATCTGATGCAGGACGTCAATCCCCGCCGCAGCACCCCCAGCCGTCCCACCTACGAATCCCTCGGCGTCGCGGATTACGACGACGACTGATCGCTGATCGCACCGCGACCGACCGGCCTGTGGGCCCTCGGTCGCCGGTTGTTGAGCTTCTCCACCCGTTTCACTCTCCGCGCGTCAGCCGCCATGTCCAACAGCAACCTCCGCACCGAAAACCACTTCGACTACGTGAAGATCACGCTCGCCTCACCCGAGCGGATCATGCAGTGGGGCCAACGCACGCTGCCCAACGGCCAGGTGGTGGGTGAGGTGACCAAGCCCGAAACGATCAACTACCGCACGCTCAAGCCGGAGATGGACGGCCTGTTCTGCGAGAAGATCTTCGGCCCCTCCAAGGACTGGGAGTGCCACTGCGGCAAGTACAAGCGGGTGCGCCACCGCGGCATCGTGTGTGAGCGCTGCGGCGTGGAGGTCACCGAGAGCCGGGTGCGCCGGCACCGCATGGGCTTCATCAAGCTCGCCGCGCCCGTGAGCCACGTGTGGTACCTCAAGGGCATCCCCAGCTATGTGGCGATCCTGCTCGACATGCCCCTGCGGGATGTGGAGCAGATCGTGTACTTCAACTGCTACGTGGTGCTCGATCCCGGCGACCACAAATCCCTCACCTACAAGCAGCTGCTCACCGAAGACGAGTGGCTTGAGATCGAGGACGAGATCTACGCCGAGGATTCGGAGATCGAGAACGAGCCGGTGGTGGGCATCGGCGCCGAGGCGCTCAAGCAGCTGCTGGAGGACCTCGACCTCAACGAGACCGCAGAACAGCTGCGCGAGGAGATCGCCGCCAGCAAGGGCCAGAAGCGGGCCAAGCTGATCAAGCGCCTGCGCGTGATCGACAACTTCATCGCCACCGATGCCCGTCCCGAGTGGATGGTGCTGGATGTGATCCCGGTGATCCCGCCGGATCTGCGACCGATGGTGCAGCTGGATGGCGGTCGTTTCGCCACCAGCGACCTCAACGACCTCTACCGACGGGTGATCAACCGCAACAACCGCCTGGCGCGGCTGCAGGAGATCCTCGCCCCCGAGATCATCGTGCGCAACGAGAAGCGCATGCTGCAGGAGGCCGTCGACGCCCTGATCGACAACGGCCGCCGCGGCCGCACCGTGGTGGGCGCCAACAACCGGGCGCTCAAGTCGCTTAGCGACATTATTGAGGGCAAGCAGGGCCGCTTCCGCCAGAACCTGCTTGGTAAGCGGGTCGACTACTCCGGTCGTTCCGTGATCGTGGTGGGTCCGAAACTGAAGATGCACCAGTGCGGCCTGCCCAAGGAGATGGCGATCGAGCTGTTCCAGCCGTTCGTGATCCATCGCCTGATCCGCCAGAACATCGTCAACAACATCAAGGCCGCCAAGAAGTTGATTCAGCGCGCCGACGATGAGGTGATGCAGGTGCTTCAGGAGGTGATCGAAGGTCACCCGATCCTGCTGAACCGAGCTCCGACCCTGCACCGTCTAGGGATTCAGGCCTTTGAGCCAAAACTGGTTGATGGTCGCGCCATCCAGCTACACCCGCTGGTGTGCCCGGCTTTTAACGCCGACTTTGACGGTGACCAGATGGCCGTGCACGTGCCGCTGGCGATCGAAGCCCAAACCGAGGCCCGCATGTTGATGCTGGCCAGCAACAACATCCTTTCGCCCGCCACTGGCGAGCCGATCATCACGCCGTCCCAGGACATGGTGCTGGGCGCCTATTACCTCACCGCCGAGCAGCCGGGCAGTGACAAGCCCGAGTTCGGCGATCGCGCCCGCACCTTCGCCGGCCTGGAGGATGTGATCGCTGCTCATCAGGACAAGCACATCAGCCTGCATGACTGGATCTGGGTGCGCTTCAGCGGTGCGGTGGAGTGCGATGAGGAAGAGCGTGAGCCCCAGAGGCAGGAGACCCTCAGCGACGGTACCCGCATCGAACAGTGGCTTTACCGCCGCGACCGCTTCGACGAGGACGGCGCCCTGATCAGCCGTTATCTGCTCACCACCGTGGGCCGCGTCGTGATCAACCACACGATCATCGACGCCGTGGCTGCTTCCTGAGCCGGCAGAACGCATCGACATTTCCCTGACTTCCATCCTGCGCGCAGCCATGACCGCCACCCCCACCAACCCCACCTCTTCCCAGCTGATCGATCAGACCCCCACCCAGAGCGGCCCCCTCAGCAGACAGGCGCCCCCGTTCCGCAACCGGGTGATCGACAAGAAGGCCCTGCGCAACCTGGTGGCCTGGGCCTACAAGCACCACGGCACCGCCGCCACGGCCTCGATGGCCGACGAGCTCAAGGATCTGGGTTTCCGCTACGCCACCCAGGCCGCCGTGTCGATCTCGGTGGACGACCTGCGGATCCCCGGCGACAAGGCGGCCCTGCTGGCGGAAGCCGAAGAGCAGATCACGGCCACCGAAGAGCGCTACCGCCTCGGTGAGATCACCGAGGTGGAGCGCCACACCAAGGTGATCGACACCTGGACCGAGACCAACGAGCGCTTGGTGGCGGCGGTGCGCCGCAACTTCAACGACAACGATCCGTTGAACTCGGTGTGGATGATGGCCAACTCCGGAGCCCGGGGCAACATGTCCCAGGTGCGCCAGCTGGTGGGCATGCGTGGCCTGATGGCCAACCCACAGGGCGAGATCATCGACCTGCCGATCCGCACCAACTTCCGCGAGGGGCTCACGGTCACGGAATACGTGATTTCCTCCTACGGCGCCCGCAAGGGCCTGGTGGATACTGCCCTGCGCACCGCCGACTCGGGTTACCTCACCCGCCGTCTGGTGGATGTGGCCCAGGACGTGATCGTGCGCGAGGACGACTGCGGCACCAACCGCTGCATCCCGATCGATGCCGACGAGAAGGGCAACTTCGGCAGCAAGCTGGTGGGTCGCCTGGCCGCCGAAGCGGTGCTGGATGGCGAGGGCAACACCCTGGTGGAGCGCAATGGCGAGATCGACGCTCCGCTCAGTCGCCGGATTGAAGCCGCCGCTGTGAAGACCGTGAAAGTGCGCTCGCCGCTCACCTGCGAGGCCTCCCGTTCGGTGTGCCGCAAGTGCTACGGCTGGGCCCTGGCCCACAACGAGCTGGTGGACCTGGGTGAGGCCGTGGGCATCGTGGCCGCCCAGTCGATCGGTGAGCCGGGCACCCAGCTCACCATGCGGACGTTCCACACCGGTGGTGTGTCCACGGCCGAAACCGGCGTGGTGCGCTCCCTGCTGGAAGGGACGATTGAATTCGGCGCCAAGGCCCGGGTGCGGCCCTTCCGCACCACCCACGGCGTGGACGCCCAGATCGCTGAGACCGACTTCACCCTCACGGTGAAGCCCAGCGGCAAGGGCCGTCTGCAGAAACTGGACATCACTCCGGGCTCGATCCTGTTCGTCCACGACGGCCAGGAGATCCCGGGCGACACGATGCTCGCCCAGATCTCCTCCGGCGCCACCGTGAAGAAGAGCGTGGAGAAGGCCACCAAGGACGTGATCTGCGACCTGGCCGGTCAGGTGCGCTACGAGGATGGCATTCAACCCAAGGAGGTCACCGACCGCCAGGGCAACATCACCCACAAGGCCACCCGCCTGGGTCGCCTCTGGGTGTTCAGCGGGGACGTGTACAACCTGCCCCCCAATGCCCTGCCCGTGGTGCCGGGCACCAAGGCGGTGACCACCGGTGAAGTGCTGGCGGAGAGCCGCTTGGTAAGTGAGTACGGGGGTGCGGTGCGTCTGCGCGAGAGCACCGGTGATTCCCGTGAGGTGCAGATCGTCACGGCCAGCCTCACCCTCAAGGACTGCAAGCTGGTTGGCGAGTCGAGCCACACCGGGGAGATCTGGCACCTGGAGGGCAAGGAGAACATCCGCTACCGCCTGAATACCGCCCCGGGCAGCAAGATCGCCAACGGCGAGGTGATCGCCGAGCTGGCCGACGACCGCTTCCGCACCCAGACTGGCGGCACCGTGAAGTTCGCCCCCGGCCTGGCGATCAAGAAGGCCCGCAGCGCCAAGAACGGCTACGAGGTGAGCAAGGGCGGCACCCTCCTCTGGATCCCTCAGGAAACCCACGAGATCAACAAGGACATCTCCCTGTTGATGATCGAGGACGGCCAGTGGATCGAGGCCGGCACCGAGGTGGTGAAGGACATCTTCAGCCAGACCGCCGGCATCGTGACGGTGACCCAGAAGAACGACATCCTGCGCGAGATCATCGTGCGCTCGGGCACGCTCCATCTGGTGAGCGACAGCAAGACCACGGCCAAGTTCGCCGAGGGCAGGATGGTGATGCCCGGCGAGGAGATCGCCAAGGGTCTCAAGGCCGAGGCAATGGTGTTCGTCGAGTCTGTCGACACGCCTGAGGGGGGTGCGCTGCTGCTGCGCCCGGTGGAGGAATACACCATTCCTGATGCCGCCCACCTGCCAGAACTCACCGCGGTGAAGCAGACCGGGGGCCCGACCATGGGCCTCAAGGCCACCCAGCGCCTGGCCTTCAAGGACGGCGAGCTGATCAAGAGCGTGGAGGGGGTGGAGCTGCTGCGCACCCAGCTCATTTTGGAAACCCACGACACCACGCCCCAGATGACGGTGGATGTGGAAGCCGTGGCCGACAAGCGGGCCAAGACCATCGAGCGCCTGCAGCTCACCATCCTGGAAACCCTGCTGGTGCGCCGCGACACCCTCTCCGACGCCAGCCATGGCTCTACCCACACCGACCTGCAGGTGGCCGATGGCGATACGGTGAAGCGGGGCGACGTGGTGGCCACCACCCAGATCCTTTGCAAGGAGGACGGGGTGGTGCAACTTCCCGACCCCGTGGACGGCGAGCCGGTGCGGCGCCTGATCGTGGAGCGCCAGGAGGACACCCGTCGCATCGAACTGGCCGGGGCTACCCCGCTGGTGGCGGTGGATCAGCGCATTGTCGATGGCGATCTACTGGCCGAGGGGCTGCCGGCCCCCTGCTGCGGGCAGGTGGAGGCCATCGAGGGCGGTGCCCTCACCATCCGTCTTGGGCGTCCTTACATGGTGTCTCCCGACTCGGTGCTACACGTTCGCGACGGCGAGCTGGTGCAGCGCGGTGACGGCCTGGCCCTGTTGGTGTTCGAGCGCCAGAAGACCGGAGACATTGTGCAGGGTCTGCCCCGGATTGAGGAACTGCTGGAAGCTCGCCGTCCGCGGGAATCGACGATCCTCTGCCGCAAGAGCGGCACCGTGCAGATCAAGCAAGGTGAAGATGACGACTCGATCACGGTGTCTGTGATCGAGCACGACGACGCCATCACCGAGTACCCGATCCTGCTGGGCCGCAACGTGATGGTGAGCGATGGCCAGCAGGTCAGCGCCGGTGAGTCGCTGACCGACGGGCCGATCAACCCCCACGAGCTGCTGGAGTGCTTCTTCGAAGACCTGCGCAGCCGCAAGCCCACCATGGAGGCAGCCCAGGAGGCGATCTCCAAGCTTCAGTTCCGGATGGTGACGGAGGTGCAAAACGTCTATAAGAGCCAGGGCGTTTCGATCAGCGACAAGCACATCGAAGTGATCGTGCGCCAGATGACCAGCAAGGTGCGCATCGAGGATGCGGGTGACACCACCCTTCTGCCCGGTGAGCTGATCGAGCTGCGTCAGGTGGAGCAGGTGAATGGCGCCATGGCGATCACCGGCGGCGCCCCCGCCGAGTTCACGCCGGTCCTGCTGGGCATCACCAAGGCCTCGCTCAACACCGACAGCTTCATCTCGGCGGCCTCCTTCCAGGAGACCACCCGGGTGCTCACCGAGGCCGCCATCGAGGGCAAGAGCGACTGGCTTCGCGGCCTCAAGGAGAACGTGATCATCGGTCGCCTGATCCCGGCCGGCACCGGCTTCAGCGGCTTCGAGGAGGAGCTGCGCGCCGAGGCCGGGCCCCACCCCGACATCCTCGAGGAGGACGGCATGGGCTACCGGCGCATGCAGAACCTGCGTCCCGACTACACCGTGGAGATGCCCACTCCGGCGGCTTCCACCGCCGTGCTTGATGACCCCTCCGACGCGGACCTCGAGGCCACCCGCAGCCGCCACGGCATCGAGGCCAGTGCCAGCAACCTCGCCGCCTTCACCCGCCCCAGCGTGGAGGAGGGCCTCGAGGAGGAGCTGATCGCCGATCCGGCTGCACTGGAGGGACTGCAGGAGGAAGGGCTGCTCACCGACGACTGATCCCACCCGATTGCGCCAGGATGACCCCATGACGACGAGCAACCCGCCTCTTACCGCCCTGGGAACCCCCATTCCCCAGCGGCGGCTGCCCCGTTATGGCTTCCATCGCCACACGGAGCTGCTCAATGGCCGCCTGGCCATGCTCGGCTTCATCGCCCTGGTGGCGGTGGAGTGGAAGTTGGGCCACGGCCTGCTGGTCTGGTGATCCCTTCTGCTGGGGTGGTGATTCACCCGGAGCCCTCCGATCAGTGTCGATCCCGGCCGCTGCTGGGCCTGGGTCGCGCTGAGCTGGAGGCCTGGGCCCAGCAGCAGGGGCAGTCCGCCTTTCGGGGCCGACAGCTGCATGACTGGATCTACGCCAAGGGCGCCCGCGAGCTGGAGGCGATTCATGTGTTGCCCAAGGCCTGGCGCCAGCAGCTGGCCGGCACTGCCCCGACCGGCGCCGGCGACTGGATCGGCCGGCTGCGGGAGGTGCACCGCAGCGTCGCCGCCGATGGCACCACCAAGCTGCTGCTGGCCACCCACGACGGCCACACGATCGAGACGGTGGGCATTCCCGCCGAGGGCCGTCTCACGGTGTGTGTGAGCAGCCAGGTGGGCTGCCCGATGGCCTGCCGCTTCTGCGCCACCGGCAAGGGGGGCCTGCAACGTTCCCTGGCGGTGCATGAGATCGTCGACCAGGTGCTGAGCGTGCGCGAGGCAATGGGCGCCCGCCCCAGCCATGTGGTGTTCATGGGCATGGGTGAACCGCTGCTCAACAGCGAGGCCGTGCTGGCCGCTATTGCCTGCCTCTGCGACGACCTGGCCATGGCCCAGCGCCGGATCACCGTGAGCACGGTGGGAGTGCCCCGAACCCTGCCGGTGCTGGCGGAACTGGCCCTGGAGCGGCTGGGCCGGGCCCAGTTCACCCTGGCGGTGAGCCTGCATGCCCCCGACCAGCGGCTGCGTGAGGAGCTGATCCCCACCGCCCACGCCTACCCGATCGAGGCGCTGCTCGACGACTGCCGCCACTACGTGGCGATGACCGGGCGGCGGGTGAGCTTCGAATACATCCTGCTGGGCGGGCTCAACGATCAGCCTCGGCACGCTGAGGCCCTGGCGCGGCTGATCCGCGGCTTCCAGAGCCACGTGAACCTGATCCCCTACAACCCGATCGCCGAGGAGGAGTTCCAGCGGCCCACGCCGGCGGCGGTGGAGGCTTTCCGCCGGGCCCTGCAGGGGCGGCACATCGCCGTGAGCGTGCGCGCCAGCCGCGGACTGGACGCCGATGCCGCCTGCGGCCAGCTGCGCCGGCGGCTACAGCCCGCCGTCAGGTCGGATCGCGCGACGGATCGAATGCCCCCCTGACCCCCTGGCCGCCCCAGGGTGTCAGGCGTGTCATGAGCAGAAATGCGGGCAGGGAGCTGGCCACCGTGAGCAGAAAGAAGTTGCCCCAGCCCACCCCCTCTGCCAGGAAGCCCGCCGGGCCGGAGAGGATCGAGCGGCTAAGGGCGTAGACCCCTGAAAGAAGGGCGTACTGGGTCGCGGAGAAGCGGGGGTTGCAGAGGCTCATCAGCAGGGCCACGAACGCCGCCCCCACCATCCCGCCGCCCAGATTCTCCAGGGCCACCGCCGCCAGTAGAGCTGGCATGCCCCCATCAAAACGGGCCAGAGCCCAATAGCTGAGGTTGCCAAGTGCGCCCACCATGGCAAACAGCCAGAGCGAACGGTTCATGCCCAGCCGGCCGAAGAGGACCCCGCCCAGCACCGTGCCGACGATGGTGGCGGCGATCCCCCAGCCGGCCTGCACGGTGCCCACGACCTCTGGGCTGTAACCCTTCTGGAGGAGAAAGGGAACGGCCATCACGTTGAGCAGGCCGTCGGGCCAGCGGTAGAGCAGCACCAGCGCCAGCAACATCACCGCCCGCACGCCGCCAGTGCGGCGGAGGAACTCCCGAGCGGGTCCCGCCACCGCCTGGCGCAGGCTGCTGACCTGGTGCTGGATCGGCGCCAATGTCGGGGCGGTGAGGGTGAACGGCACAACTGCCGCCATCAGCACCGCGGCTGCGGCGAACGCCATCGGCCAGCCTGAGCGGCCGGCAAGGATGAATCCACCGGCGCCGATCGCCAACATCGCGCCGCGGTAGCCGAGGTTGGTGGCGGCCGCTCCAGCACCCCGCTCCCGTTCGGGGAGCAGGTCGGTGCGGTAGGCGTCGACGACGATGTCCTGGGTGGCGCTGGCCACCGCCAGCACGAGGGCTATGACACCCACGGCTAGCAGGCTGGCCTGGCTGCGACCGGGGCGCAGCTGGCTCATCGCCGCGATAACCGCTACCAGCAGCAACTGCAGCACCAGCAGCCAACCGCGGCGACGGTCGGGCCAGGGGATCGGCCAGCGATCGAGCAGCGGCGCCCAGAACATTTTGAGGGTGTAGGGCAGCTCGGCGTAGGCCAACAAGCCGATCAGCCCGAGGGGTACGCCGCTGGAGGTGAGCCAGCCTTGCAGCAGCTTGCTGCCCACCATGTAAGGGGTGCCGCTGGCGACCCCCTCCGCTGTGACCGCGGTGAGCCGGCGCCAGGTTGGGACCGCCTGCGGCGGGGAGGCGGGACGCTGGGAGGCCATCGGCCGGGGCGGCTGGGGGAAACCCTAAGTGGACTCTGTTGCCCTGGCCTGGGCCGGCCCTTGGTTCCCTCCACTCAGGGGTGATGATGGGGGCCGGCATGAGGCCCGTCCCGTTCGTGCAATTCTTCCGCTCCACCCTGCTGCCGGCGGCCATCGTGCTGCTCTTTGCCCTGGCCCTGGTGGCGGTGAGCGCCCGCATCTGGCTGCCCGGTGACATGGCCGCCCCCGCTCCCCTGGGCTGAGCGGCTGCCGTGACCGAACCCCCCATCCCCGGCCCGTTCGGCGACAGCCCCCAGGAGCTCTCCCTGGATCCGGAGGTGCTGGCCCAGGAGCTGGCCGAGGAGCTGCTCGGTGATCCCCTCGACGAGCTCGACAGCGTCGAGCCGGCCCCCTCGGCGGTGGCCGCGGAGTGTGACCGGGGCCTGGAACTGTTGCGGCTGGGCAGCCATGAGGCCCGCATGCAGGGGTTGCGCATCTTTTGTGAACACCGCGACCCACGGGCGGTGCCGGAGCTGTTGCCGCTGCTGGCCATCAGCTGTCCGATCCTGCGCATGAGCGCCGTGTATGCCCTGGGCCGCAACCCCAGCCCGATGGCGGTGGAGCCGCTGCTGGGGCTGCTCAGCGCCGATGCCAACGGCTATGTGCGCAAGGCCGTGGCCTGGAGCCTGGGCAACTACCCCGATGCGCCGATCCTCAATCCCCTGATCCGCGCCCTGCAGGTGGACATCGCCGCCGTGCGCCTGTGGGCGGCCAGTTCCCTGGCTGATGCCGGTGGCACCGGTCCGGCCAAGGCCGATCCGGCGGCCGCCCAGCTGCTGCTCAGCCTGCGCATCGACAGCGAGCAGGCAGTGCGCAGCAACAGCGCCTGGGGCCTGGGGCGGCTCTATCCCGACCTGGTGGAGCCGCGCCAGCAGGTCGTGGTACAGACCCTGCTGCACACGATGCTCCATGACGCCGAGTCGAGCGTGCGCGATGAGGCCCGGCTGGCCCTGGAGCAGCTGGAGCAGCCCGAGGTGCTGGAAAAGCTGCAGACCCTGGTGGACGAGGGCCTGCTCACCTGAGCCCTGTCGCGATCAACCCAGCTCCCTGGCAACGCGGTTAGCATCATCTCATTCCTGTTCAGGCCTGGGATGGCACAACAATCCATCCGCTTCCGCATCCGGCCCGATGGCCGGGTGGAGGAACAAGTTGAGGGGGTTCAGGGCCAGGCCTGCGAGCTGCTCACCGAGCGGATCGAAGCCCGGCTCGGCGCCGTGCAGCAGCGCCAGCCCACCGCTGAGGCCTTTCAGGTGGAGGTGGCCCCCCAGCGCCGGGTTCAGCCGGCGACCCAGGCCAGCCAGCTTTCCTGATTCCTGATCACCATGTCCCACTTCAGCACCGTGAAAACCGAGCTGCGCGACCGGGCTGCTCTGCTGGAAGCCCTCGCCGATCTCGGACACACACCGCGGCAGGGTTCCCTGAGTGTGCGTGGTTACCGGGGCCAGACCCACACCGCCGAGCTGGCCATTGCCCAGCCCAATGGCGCTGACATCGGCTTCCGGCTCAACCCCGACAGCGGTGCCTATGAGCTGGTGACTGATCTGGAGCTGTGGAAGCAGCCGGTGCCCGTGGAGCGTTTTCTGGCCCAGCTCAGCCAGCGCTACGCCCTGCGCACCATCCTGGCCGCCAGCGCGGAAGAGGGCTTCCAGGTGGCGGAACAGACCAGTGCGGTGGACGGCACCATCGAGCTGGTGGTGACCCGCTGGACCTGAGCCGTCCGCAGCGGAGCGAAGCCGTGGCGCCCGCCGACCCCGGCCTGGCCTTCTCCGCCCCGGCGGCCCCAGGCGCCCCTCCCACCGGTATGGAGCCGGTGCTGGGTGGAGAGCTGCGCCAGAAGGCCGTGTGGGTGGATGAGGCCGTGTGCATCGGCTGCCGCTACTGCGCCCATGTGGCCACCAACACCTTCGTGGTGGAGCCCGAGTGGGGCCGTTCACGGGCCATCCGCCAGGACGGCGACAGCACCCAGCGCATCCAGGAGGCGATCGACACCTGTCCGGTGGACTGCATCCACTGGGTCGACTATGGCGAGCTACCGGCCCTGGCCGAGCAGCTGGCCCAGCAGGACATCCAGCCCCTCGGCCTGCCCAGTCCGGCCCGCCTCAGGCGCACCCTGCCCCGGCGGGCGGCCAGCGCCGGCTGATGGCCGCTCCCATTCCCACCCGCCGCTTCGGGCGCACGGGCCTGGCCATGCCGGTGTTGTCCCTGGGCGGGATGCGCTTTCAGCAGAGCTGGAGCGACCTGCCCGCTGCTGAGATCACGGCCGCCAGCCAGGCCAACCTGCGGGCGGTGCTGGAGCGGGCCGTGGCGGCGGGGATGCACCACATCGAAACCGCCCGCCACTACGGCAGTTCGGAGCGGCAGCTGGGCTGGCTGCTGGCCGAGGTGCCCGACCCCCGGCGCATCCTGCAGACCAAGATTCCGCCCCAGGCCGAGGCCGGGGCCTTTGACCGGGAGCTGGCCACCAGCTTCGAGCGCCTGGGGGTGGAGCGGGTGGATCTACTGGCCATCCACGGCATCAACCTGCCGGAGCACCTGGAGCACACCCTGCGCCCTGGCGGCTGCCTGGCGGTGGCCCGGCGCTGGCAGGCCCAGGGGCGGGTGGGGCATATCGGTTTCTCCACCCACGCCAGCCTGGCCCTGATCCAGGAGGCGATCGCCAGCGACGCCTTCGACTACGTGAATCTCCACTGGTATTACATCCGCCAGCACAACTGGCCGGCGATCGAGGCCGCCGCCGCCCACGACATGGGCGTGTTCGTGATCAGCCCCACCGACAAGGGGGGCCACCTGCACACCCCCTCGGCGCGGCTGCAGCAGCTGTGCGCCCCGCTCCATCCGATCGCCTTCAACGACCTCTTCTGCCTGCGCCCGCCCCAGGTGCACACCCTGAGCCTGGGGGCGGCCCGGCCCGGCGACCTCGACCTGCACCTGCAGGCGGTGGCCCGGCTCGATCAGGCCGACGGGCTGCTGGAGCCGATCCTGCAGCGGCTGGAGAGCACCCGCCTGCAGGCCCTGGGCGAGGCCTGGCTGGCCAGCTGGGCCGCGGGCCTGCCGGAGTGGCAGGACACCCCCGGGGAGATCAACCTGCCGGTGCTGCTCTGGCTGCACAACCTGCTGGAGGCCTGGGATCTGGAGAGCTTCGCCCGGGCCCGCTATGGCCTGCTCGGCAACGGCGGCCACTGGTTCCCCGGTGCCAACGCCGATCGCCTGGATGGGGAGGTGAGCGAAGCCCAGCTGCGGGAGGTGCTGGCCGCCAGCCCCTGGGCGGAGCGGATCCCCGCGATTCTCCGCCAGCTGCGCGAGCGCCTCGGTGGCCAGGACGTCAGGCGGCTGATGGCCGAGTAGGGCCGCCGCCCCCCAGGGGCTGCTTGGCCGGCAGGCCCACGGCCCGCGGGTACTGGCGGGGGCATGGACCGGTGGGGGCCAGCACCAGGGCGTGGCGCAGGCCCCGGCCCGCCGGCAGCTCCAGGCGCTCGCAGCGCTCGATCCGCGCCCGCAGCGGACCCAGGGCCTGCTCCAGGGCGCTCTGGTCGGCGCTGTTCCACTGGCCGCGGTAGAGCAGGGCCCGGCCGTCTTCCGCCAGCAGGGGCACCAGGTATTCGGCCACCACCGGCGCACTGGCCACGGCCCGGGCCAGGGCCCAATGGAAGCGGCCGCGGCAGTCGCTGCTCTGGCCGCTGCGCTCCACCCGCTCACAGCGCACCTGCACTCGCTCCTCCAGCCCCAGGGCCTGGGCCATCGCCCGCACGGCCTCCACCTTGCGGCCCACCGAGTCCACCAGGGTGAGCCGGGCCCGGGGCAGGGCGATCGCCGCTGCCAGGCCGGGGAAGCCGCCGCCGGTGCCCACATCGATCAGCTCCAGTGGCGCCTCCGCCTCTGGCCCCCGCAGCAGCGGCAGCAGGGGCCAGAGGCTGTCGAACACCTGGGCGATCCAGTAGTCGTCGCCCTCCACCAGGCGGGTGAGGTTGAGCTGGCCGTTCCAGTGGCGCAGCTGCTGCTGCAGTTGCTCCAGCAGCGCGACCTGGGCGTCGGAGGGCTGCCAGCCCAGCTGCTGCCACAGATCGGGGTGAAGCGTGCTGGCGGCGGTGGGGACCATCCGGTGGGCTGAACGCGGATTCTTCCTAGGATCCTGCACACCGGCCCCTCCTGCCGTTGGCCAGCCACTACACCTTGCTGCAGGTTCCCGAGCAGGCCAGTGCGGATGAGTTGCGCCAGGCCTTCCGCCGCCTGAGCAAGCGCTTCCATCCCGACACCACCAGCCTGCCCGCCAGCGAGGCCGAACAGGCGTTCCAGCGGCTGCGCCAGGCCTATGCCGTGCTCAGCGATCCGGACGCCCGCCGCCGCTACGACGCCGAGCTGCGCCTGGCCCGGGTCGCCGCCAGCGCTGCGGCCGCCACCCCGGCCAGCCGTCCGGTCAACGGCTCCCCGGCGCCCAGCGTCACCTCCGTGCGCCGGGCCCTCTCCGGTGGCGAGTGGCTGGCTTTGCTGCTGCTGGCCCTGGCCCTGGTGTTCAGCCTGGTGCTCGGGGTGGGCCTGGCCCTGGCCCGGGGGGCCGCCTTCAGCACCTGGCCCAGCTGGTTGCCGACCAGCTGATGCAAAGCTGCCCCTGAGGTGTTGATCGGCATGGGCGAGCTTCCCGCAGCGCAAACCCCCCTCTACAATCACCCCCTGCCTGTGCTGGAGCAGTGGCTGCGCCAGCTCGGGGCCGCGCAGCAGCGCGCCAACCCCTGCGTGTGGGACCTGCACCGGCCGGAGTGGAGCGCCCGCATCGAGCTGGCGGTGGAGGAGCTCAGCGTGGCCTGGCACGCCGATGGCCAGACGCGGCTGCGCAGCTTTCCCTACGGCCTCTCGCGGGCCGATGCCGAGGCGGCGATCCTGGCCGGCCCCTGAGGCCGGCTCAGCGACACATGGCGCTGTCGCGCTCGCTGCCAGGGGCCAGCACACTGCAGTTCACCCAGCGCACCAGCCGCAGTTCCACGTCGGTGAACAGCACCAGGATGCCGCCGCAGATCAGCACCAGCAGCGCGCTCACCAGCCAGTCGCTCTTGCGCATCGGGACGGGGCAACGGAGGAGGGGGCCCCAGTGTGGCCCCGTCTGGCCTCATTGGCTGACGGCGAGGCCCTCCAGCCGCCGCCGCAGCCGCGGCCCCAGCTGCTGCCCCTGCCACTGCCGGGCCAGGGCCGCCGCGTTGAGGGGCTGCAGCGGTGGCAGTTCGGCCAGCACCGGCACCCCGCCCAGCTGCTCCAGGGTGCGGGGGTTGTCCGGGTGGGGCGGGCCGTTGAGCACCAGGCCGAGCACCGGCACCCCCCGCAGGCGCAGGGCCTCCAGGCTGAGCAGGGTGTGGTTGAGGGTGCCCAGCCCGCTGCGGGCCACCAGCAGCACGGGCAGCCGCCAGCGCTGCAGCTGCTCGATCTGCAGCCAGTCGCGGCGCAGGGGCACCAGCACCCCGCCGGCGGTCTCCACCACCAGGGGCCCGGCCCCTGCGGGCAGCTCCAGGCGCTCGGGCTCGATCACCATCCCATCCAGTTCGGCGGCCCAGTGGGGCGAGAGGGGCCGGCTGAGCCGGTAGGCCTCCGGCAGCAGGCGATCGGCGGCCTCCGGCAGCAGGCGCGCCAGGCTGCTGCGGTCGCCCCCACCCTCGAGGCCGCTCTGCACGGGCTTCCAGTAATGGGCGTTCAGGCCCTGCACCAGCCAGGCGCTCACAACGGTTTTGCCCACATCGGTGTCGGTGCCGCACACCACCAGCCGGGGCGGCCGGGGCTCCGCGCCTAGCGCCGCCGCCGGCCGATCAGCAGCAGCACCGTCCACGTGATCCCCTCTCCACTGGGCCAATGCTGCAGCAGCCGCCGCAGCTCGGCGGTGCCCAGGCGCGGCGCCCGGCTGCCTACCGCTCCGATCGCCCGCAGGGAGCCCAGAAAATGGCTGCCGTCCCCTTGGCTGGGGCTCAAGCGCAGCAGCTGGCCGTGGCGCAGTTCCAGGTGCTGGTCGGCCACGGCCAGCAGCGGCGCACTGGCCGGCAGGGCCAGACCGCTGAAGGGTACCCCGGCCCTCTCGGCGGCCCGGTGCCACTGGGGAAAGCTCTCGGCCGTGGGCAGGGCCAGGGCCAGCCAGCCCCCCGGGGCCAGATGGCCGCACCACAGCTCCAGCTGGGCGGCCGGCTGCTCCAGCCACTGCAGGGCGAAGCTGGAGCAGAGCAGGCCGGCGCCCCGCAGCTCGGCGGGTAGGCCGGCGTTGAGGTCCCAGAGGCAGTGGCCATGGCGGCGGGCCAGGGGGTTGGCCGCCAGCAGCTCGGGGCAGAGGTCGAGCTGGAGCAAGGGGCCTGCCAGGCCGTGCTCGTGCAGGGCTTCCCCCAGCAGGCCGCTGCCGGCCCCCAGGTCGGCCGCCGGGCCGCAGGGCGGTGCTTCCCCGGTGCAGCGGGCGAGCAGGTGGGCCAGCCGCCAGGCCACGGCCCGCTGCAGGCGGGCGTGCTGCCGGTAGGCCTGGGCGCGCCTCCCGAAGCGCTCCCGCACCCGGGCCGTGAAGGCGGCCTCGGCACTCGGCGCCGGCGGGATGGGGGTCAGAGGCGGTCGATCCACGCGGTGAGATCGGCGAGCAGCGGTGTGTTCAGCAGGCAGTGGCCGGCATCGGGGTAGTGGATCACGGTGGCATCGGGCCGTTCCTGGCGCAGCAGCTCGCGCACCTGGGCGCCCACGATCCGGTCGGAGCCAGCCTCCACGATCAGGCAGGGCAGCTCCGGGGCCAGGGCAGCGGGAAGCTGCCGGCAGCGCTCCAGCAGGGCCAGATCCTCTGCCAACCGTTGCCGGCCGCCGGCGCTGAGGGGCGCATCGAGGATCGTGCAGGGCAGGGCGCTGACGGGTGCGGGGGCGGCCGCCTCGGCCAGAAAGGTGCGCAGCATCCCCTCGGCCTGGGGGCCCTCCAGGGCCTCGGCCATGGCCGCCAGGGCCGTCTTCAGGCGGCGGCCCTCCTGGCCGCCGGGGATGAACTGCCCGAAACTGGCCAGCAGCAGCACGGCATCGGCCTGGGCCAGCAGCTCCGGCGCCAGCAGGTGGGGGCCGAGGGAGTGGCCGATCACCACCCGCCGGCTGGCCTGGGGGTGCCACGGCACCGTGCGGGCCTCCACCGCCCCGTAGCCCCGGTCGGGCATGGTCCAGCGCCAGCCCCGGGCGGCGGCCGCGGCGGCGAAGGGCTCCCAGCCACGGCTGTCGCCCGCCCAGCCGTGCATGGCGATCACCTGAACTGTCATGGCGAAACGAGGGCGTGCAGCAGCCGCTCCAATGTGCCTGGCGGCAGGTCGGCCCGCAGCACCAGCCGCAGGCGGGCGCCGCCGGGGGGCACGGTGGGGGGGCGGATCGCCACGGCCAGCAGTCCGGCGCGTTCCAGGCGCTGCTGCAGGTCGAGGGCACGCTGGTCGTCGCCCACCAGCAGTGGCAGGATCGGCCCCTCACCGGGGGGCTGCGGCCAGCCGGCGGTGGCCAGGGCCTGCCGCCAGCGCCGGGCCCGCTCCAGCAGGGCCGGCCCGGTGGGCTGGCCCGCCAGCTCCTGGGCCTGCATGTGCTGAAGAGCTGCGAGGGCGCCGGCCGCCAGGGGTGGGGCCAGGGCGGTGGTGTAGCGGAATGGCCCGCTGAACTGCAGCAGCCACTCCATCACCAGGCCGTCGCCGGCCAGGAAGGCGCCGCCGCTGCCGAAGGCCTTGCCGAAGGTGCCGCAGAGCAGGGCGATCCCGGGCTCGCCGTGGCCCAGGCCGCGCCCCCCCGGCCCCAGCACCCCGAGGGCATGGGCCTCATCCAGCAGTAGGGCGGCCCCGTGGCGGGCGCAGATGGCGGCCAGGGCTGGCACGTCCGCGCTGGTGCCCTCCATGGAATAGAGGCTCTCGGCCAGCACCAGCAGCCGTTGGTCGGGCTGCGTCCTGCGGGCGGCGCCGAGCAGGGATTCGAGCTGGGCGAGGTCGTTGTGGCGGAAGCGCTGCAGGCGGGCGCCGCTGGCACGCACGCCGGTGAGCAGGGAGTGGTGGATCAGCCGGTCGGCCAGCACCAGGCTGTGGCGATCGGCGAGGGCGCCCACGGCCGCCAGGTTGGCCTGGAAGCCGCTGGGGAACAGCAGCACCCGCTCCCGCCCCAGCCACTCCGCCAGGCTCTGCTCCAGTTCGGCGTGCACCGGCCGGCTGCCGCACACCAGCCTGGAGGCCCCGGACCCCACCCCCTCGCGGGCCGCGGCGGCCTGGGCGGCGGCCACCACGGCGGGGTGGCCGCTGAGGCCGAGGTAGTCGTTGCTGGCCAGGTCGAGCAGCTGGGGGTCCAGCCCGCCCAGCCGCCGCCGGGCGCTGGCGGCCTGGCCGGCCAGCGCCTGGGCCAGGGGCCGCTGCCAGGGGGCCGGATCGTCCGGGGCCTGGGGCTGGAGGTGGGAAGGGGCACCGGCCATGCTTTTCATGGAGTAGGCGGGATAGCTCGCAGCTTGGCCCCGGTGGCCGCTACACCACATTGCAGTCTGGTTTTCGAGGGTCTGGTGGGTGGGTGAAGACAGCCGCTCCTCCAGCTCCACACCTCGATTCACTGACGAGGGTGCCGTTTTCCCAAGGGTTGGGCCACAGGCAACAGCCATTTCACCTCGAGTGTGAGGTCACCGCCCTGGCGGTGCTCAAAATCCATCCCTGAGCACCGATTGTGCATTTGAGCCCGACCGGTGGTGCCACAGAGGTGCGCCATGGGGAGCTCCCGGCTGACAGGCGAAGAGCTTCTGCCCGGGTCGCCACAGGATCGGTCTGAGAGCGGGCAGATGTGAGCTGCGCCGCAGTGCTGGGACGTTTCAGCCTGCTGTTTCCGTCTTGGATTCCGCTGGCGGCGGACCTGGCCAAAGCTCTTTCCTTTGGGTCTTGGCTGTTCCCTTGGTTTGCTTGGGACCGTTGAGCGCACGAGGGCGCCCAGGGGTGCGCGGGTCTTCGCAACCACACTCTTGCCAGGCCATGGCGATCAGCAATCCAAGGCTTCCTGCAGGAAGTGTGCTGGTAGTTCTTGCAAACAGCGCCTTGCCTGGCCTGAGACTTGCGATCGGTGTTGACAATGGGAAGTCGGTTGGTATGATGAGGTTGTGGAAAATCTGTTAGGATGACTTTTTCCTTGTTAAAGCCTCTTAAGATTCAAAACTCTTCTAGCGTCTCCAAAGCTTTTGGTTCTTGTATTTTAGTTGGAGGAGTCATTTGGATTGGAGCTTTTCAGCCTGCCCGCTCGGCTGCAGTTTACACCTTCCGGACGAATCCAGCCCAGACCTCTGATACCAGGGATTTCGTTGATGGGGGTATTAAGCTTACGGTCAACAACGCCCAGGGAAACAATATTCTAACTGCGCTTTCCAATGTTGGCACTACTGGAGGCGTTAACACTGACATCAATAATGGCCTCTGTGTTGCTCTGTTTGCTGGATACAGCACTGGAAAGTGTCAATACACTACGAATACTGCTGGTGATCCTACATTGACAGGCCTTACTTTTACATTTGATAAGTCTGTTTATTTGAAGGGTTTTGATATACTCAAAGTTGGAGGAGTAGAGAAGGGAGAGCTGGTATTCACTTCAGCGTCTTCAAGTCAAACCTTTGAATTTCTCAATGTTGGCGGTGTTGATACGGCAAATGGTGTTGTCTTCACTTCGTTTGCTTTCAACAACAATTTTGTAGTAGAGGCCGGTGCGCCCCTGACTATCAGCAGCGTTGGGTCAGTATTCAGTTCGAATCAGGCTGGATCTTTCCGTATAAGTAATTTTACGGTTCAAGAGGTACCTGCACCTCTCCCCTTGCTGGGTTTCGCAGGGGCCTTTGGATGGTCCCGCCGGCTACGTAAAAAGCTGGCCCGCTAATAGGCAGTGGTTTTAATTCCACTCATCACCCAAGATCACGGAGTAGAGCCCGACACGAGGTGACAGAGGGAAGCCACTCCATCTTGCCCCAGCGGCTGAAAGGTGCCAAACAGTTGAATGCCAGCAAGCACCTCCCAATAGTTGCAACGGATGGAGTCGGCGACAAGCCAAGTCTCAGTTGTGCTGCGTGCGTGAGCCGTTCACGCTCTTTATTCTGATCGAGAATCCGGTGGCTGGCCGACCTGGCCATTACTTCCCCCTTGGCCCATCGCTGCTCCCTTGGCAGCAGGGCCCTGGGATTGCGCTGGTGAAATTTCTGGAGAGTGGGAGTGGAGGTCCAGGCCCTCTCAGGCAAACATAAGTTCGCCAAACACTCAGGCTCTAGCCTAGCACACCTCGCCAAAAATATGTTGTCATTCTCTGACAAATACAGTCCTGCTGTCTGGACACAGTCCATCTTTGTTGACGGCGAATGGCTGACCTGCTAGGGTGCCAAAAAGTGTTTAAACAAATGCCTTCACAATTCTTGAGAACTTCGCAGGTTAAAGTTCTAGCTAGTGCCTTCAAAGGGATTTGCGCTCCTGTTCTAGCCAGCAGCGTTTTTGTTTTTGCAGCTCTGCCGCCTGCTTACTCTGCTGCCATTTACAGCTTTCGAACGAATACCCGTGAAACCACTATTACCAGAGATTTCGTAGAAGGAGGGATTAAGCTGACCGTGAACAATGCCCAAGGAAATAATATTCTATCGGCATTGAGTAACGATGGCACTTCAGGCGGTGTCAATACAGATATAAACAATGGTTTGTGTGTTGCTCTATTTGCTGGCTTCAATACTGGAAAGTGTCAATATACATCTAGTTCGGTCGGCGACCCGACCCTGACAGGCCTTACCTTTACGTTTGACAAGCCAGTATTCTTGAAAGGTTTTGATGTACTTAGGATGGGGGGAGTTGAGAGTGGCAGGTTGACATTTACATCTGCATCCTCAACCCAAACTTTTGATTTTCTCAACCCTGGCGGCGCTGCTATTGCAAATGGTGTTGTCTTCAATTCTTTTGCTTTCAACGATAACTTTATTGTTGAAGCCGGGGCTCCTCTGACAGTCAGCAGCCTTGGGACTATATTCAGCGTAGGCCAAGCAGGTTCGATCCGTATGAGTAATTTCATGGTCGAAGAGGTTCCTGCTCCTCTGCCAATGTTAAGTTTTGCAGGTGCCTTTGGATGGTCCCGCAGGCTGCGTAAAAAGCTTGCAAAATAACAAGCTCAGACTTGATGAGTAAATAACTTTTCTTTAGAAATTTAGATGCAAATATTTTATCTTACATCTTTTGTCATGCATTAAGTTTGTATATTTATTGACTTGTCAATCAAGTGCATTTGCGTAGACTTTTCTGCCTATTTAATTGGTTGTTTCTTTATGTCTATTGCCTTGTCAAGCAGCCTGTCAGGTCTGCTGGTTGATCTAGCTTGATTCGAATTTTCATATTGATCATCTCATTATAACTCTTTTATCCAATCTGCTGATTTATAATGTCAAATCCAGTGCAATTGGCACCGCGTTTATGAGAGAGGGGCTTCAAGGCCGAAACGTAAAGGTTAGCCTCCTGGCTGACCCTTAGATCTTTTATCCGACGGATGCCCTCTGAATGGGACTCCTTCTCAAGCATCCAATGATAGTGAATATGAATGGCTTTACTGACTTGGTCAAGCTTGATGGATGATGGATCAAGGTGTATCGGGATATTATAGCCTTCGGGCAGGATGCCCCCGTTTAGAGATAAGGAAGCAGTGGCCAATGCAAAGCTTACTTGGCCGCTGCCCCAGAAATCATTGGGCCTAGCACATACTTGCTTCTGCCAAAGTCTCTCTAATATCTCACGCCATCGATTTCCGATGCCCTTGCTTCCTCTGGTTACAAGCAGTCCGCCATTCCAGTTGCTATAGATTGAAACTCTGTCAACTGTTGTGCTGATTATTGATAGATCATCAAGAGTGACCTCTGATAAATCACAGCATTCTTGCCAATAATGATTGAAGTAGGAATCATGTGGTGAACGACAGATCCCTCTCAAGTCCACAGGTCGAGCTAGAAAGTCTCTTTCGCGATCAAGGGTAAATGCTAATGGCTCGTCGACAAAAAGTGTATCTGAGTCTAAGAATACATTTGTTTCGTGCCCGTAGGTCGTCTCTGCGTGCTCTAGAGCATAGGCTTTATTGGCATACCCAAAGGACGTGATATTTGTATTTAACGATTGTATGTCTATGAAAACCTTGAGAGATTCAAGGGTCTGAATGCAGGCCTGGGATAAATCCTCGCCGCGCGGGGATATGGCATAAATAGGGCAATCTCTGTACCTGCCACCAAACAAGCGAATGCTCTGGGCCAGAAGAGTTGTTTGTTCCTCAAGAAAACCTGGTTGGATGCAGCAAATGAAGGCTAGATCATGATCGTCATCTGATAATTGGGATTGCCCGTTGCCTTGGTCGGTGTATAGATTGGGTGTTGTTAAGCGGAGATCCATGGTGAGTTCGGGGCGCTTGGCAATAAGCTTTATATATTTGTACTTGCAGTAGTGCCAAACTGATTTCTTCGATTCATTGCTGTGGCAAAACTCAGGAAGAGCTTGCTGCCCCAGTTCGCGTTCAATTTCTATTACTTTTTGGACGGCGATATCTCGTTGGCTTGATGTGAGGTCTACGTTGTTGATGGCTCGGATTAGCAAGGCTGAAAGCCCCCCAAACGAAACATTCCTGCGAATGTCTTGAGCCTGATTCCCAGTCGGCAATATGTTGCACGCTTGGCAAAATCTCTCAGGAGATAAATTCGAGTAAGGCAAGCAAATAACGGATTCAGCACCAAGAATGTCCTCCCAAAAGCTTACGAATGCTGCGTAATCAAGCGCGAGCATCCATTTGGGATTTTGACAAAGACTCTCAAGTGTTTCGGTGGTTGCATGAAAAGGATTGGCTGAATGGGGATTGATCAGGTTTTGGCGATACCGAGAAAGAGTGAAATCAAAGGGGTTTCGCAAGGTGACTATTATTCGTATAGGGCACTCTTTGGCCAGTTCTTGCCAGCTATATTTGTGGCGAAGGACGAGGTCGTGAAAATGATTGTAAATCCCTTCGGTAGAAAGTATGACCGAGTGAATGTCGGTGTTGCTATTCTCTTTGAGCTCGCTTTCAAGGAGTTCTGAATGGATTCGAATCAGTTCTGGCTGCTCCGGTCTCAATGATTCCAGTAGCCATTGATGTTTAGGTTTGTCAGGCTTGAATGTATTGCGAGGATAGAGTACGCCTTGATTGCAAAGAAGCTGGCGATTAAGCATTAGCCAGTTCTGCAGGGAAGTCGTCCCTGTCTTTGGTGTGCCAGCGTAAAGCACGAGTTTTCTTCCCTGAAGAGCCTCGACTAAAGGCTGGAATAGACTCTTCACTCCCTTCGCTATTAGAGGTTCATCCAATTCAAGCACATCTTCGGTACCGTCAAGTGCGTATCAAGCCTTGTGGCCTGCCGGCTAGGTGGACTTCTCTTCAGGACTTGTCTGCTTTGAACAGGTGGATGCTGAAGCGCTGGCCGCTGCTGGCTATGTTGTCGTTCCTCTGCTTTGCTTTGTACTCGTCTCGCCTGCTGATTTCGACTTTTGTCATGGATATTATGAGGTCTAAGATGGCTTTCAGTGGTCGACGGCTTGTTGCTGCTCAGATCACTTCTTCGGGTGTTCCTTCCGCATTTTGGATTCTTATCTTATTTATTGTCTGTTGCGAGTATCTGGGCGCTCAATGGCGGCATTCATTCATGATGTTTGTAGAGAATTTGCTGCGCAGCTGGTGCCGCCTGCCTAGCGTAATGCCTGCAGCTGGGCGCTGGCTGTTGATAAAGGTCAGCAGGGCGGGTGTAGCTGGAAGTGCCACCCAAGGGAATCCCACAGGTGTCTTTGCTTGAGTTGCTTTGGGTGCAGCGATCATTGTCCATTCGCTACCCAGTTCGGGTATGTCGCCTATGTGATCTCCGCCACGATGGCTGGTGATCTACGGCAGGCCGTGCCGGGTTATGAGTCAGTGATGGCATCAGATGACCACTTGCTAGACTCACTAACAATGTCCTTCGCTTCCCCTGGATCTGTCGTGGTTATCGCTGAATCTTGGAAGTTCTTGTATTGTCGCAATTGAAAGGAGACTTGTCTTTTGTTGAGTTGTGTGGTGTTGAGTTGTGATTCGCCCTAGTTTGCAAATGCTTGGATTCGCGCCTTGATCAACGCAGCGGCTTTCTTCCCCTTCCCCCTCGATCCCTTCCAGCTCGAGGCCATCGACGCGCTGAACCAGGGCCACTCGGTGGTGGTGAGCGCCCCCACTGGCAGCGGCAAGACGCTCGTGGGGGAGTACGCCATTCATCGCGCTCTGGCCCATGGACGCAAGGTGTTTTACACCACGCCGCTTAAGGCGCTCTCCAACCAGAAGCTGCGTGATTTCCGCGAACAGTTCGGTGCCGAGCGGGTGGGCCTGCTCACCGGTGATCTCAGCCTCAACCGCGAGGCCCAGGTGGTGGTGATGACCACCGAGATCTTTCGCAACATGCTCTACGCGGAGATCGACCACCCTGATAACGACCCCCTCGAAGGCGTGGAGGCGGTGGTGCTCGATGAGTGCCACTACATGAACGACTCCCAGCGCGGCACCGTGTGGGAGGAGTCGATCATTCACTGCCCGTCGTCGATTCAGCTGGTGGCCCTCTCGGCCACGGTGGCCAATGCCGGCCAGCTCACCGACTGGATTGAGGCCGTGCACGGCCCCACCCGGCTGGTGCACAGCGACCACCGGCCGGTGCCGCTGGCCTTCAGCTTCTGCAGCGCCAAGGGGCTCCATCCGCTGCTCAACGAGGCCGGCACCGACCTGCACCCCAACGCCAAGGTGTGGCGCGCCCCCAAGGGCACCCGGCGCAAGGGCCCGAAGGTGCCCAAGCCGCCCCAGCCCGAGGCCCCGCCCCTGGGATTCGTGGTGGCCCAGATGGCCGAGCGCGACATGCTGCCGGCGATCTATTTCATCTTCAGTCGCCGCGGCTGCGACAAGGGCGTGCGCGATCTGGGCAAGCTGTGCCTGGTGACGCTAGACGAGCAGGCCCGGATCAGGGCCCGGCTTGATGCCTTTGTGGCCGCAAGCCCGGAGGCGGTGCGCGAAGGACACGACGAGCCCCTGCTGCGCGGCATTGCCTCCCACCACGCCGGAGTGCTGCCCGCCTGGAAGGAGCTGATCGAGGAGCTGTTCCAGCAGGGGCTGATCAAGGTGGTGTTCGCCACCGAAACCCTGGCCGCCGGCATCAACATGCCCGCCCGCACCACGGTGATCTCGGCCCTCTCCAAGCGCACCGAGCGGGGCCACCGGCCCTTGATGGGCAGTGAGTTCCTGCAGATGGCCGGTCGGGCCGGCCGGCGCGGCCTGGATTCCCAGGGTTATGTGGTGACCGTGCAGAGCCGTTTTGAGGGGGTGCGCGAGGCGGGCCAGCTGGCCACGGCGCCGGCCGATCCCCTGGTGAGTCAGTTCACGCCCAGCTACGGCATGGTGCTCAACCTGCTGCAGCGCTACAACCTGGCCAAGGCCCGCGAGCTGGTGGAGCGGAGCTTCGGCCGCTACCTGGCCACCCTCGACCTCAAGGGCGATCAGGAGTCGATCGCCCAGCTCCAGCAGCAGCTTGCATCCCTGGAGGCGGGCGCCGATGGCGGTGAGGTGCCCTGGGACGACTTCGAGGACTACGAAAAGCGGCGGGGCCGTCTGCGCGAGGAGCGGCGCCTGCTGCGCACCCTCCAGCATCAGGCCGAGGAAACCGTGGCCCACGAGCTCACCCTGGCCCTGCAGTTCGCCAGTGAGGGTTCGTTGCTGAGCCTCAAGGCGCCCCCGCTGAAGGGACGGATCACCCCGGCGGTGCTGGTGGAGAAGGTGAAGGGCCCGGGCCAGTTCCCGCTGCTCAAGTGCCTCACCGACGACAACCTCTGGATCCTCCTGCCCTGCAGCGCCGTAGTGAGCCTGCATGCCGAGCTCAGCTGCCTGCAGGTGAGCCAGGTTGAGCTGCCCGAGCTGCAGCGCGCCGGCGAGCATCACCACGGCAATCAGGCCAGTGGCGGCCTGGCCCTGGCGGTGGCCTCGATGGCCCGCCGCCACGACATGGCCACCCCCCAGTACGACCTGGCCGGCGAGGTGCAGGAGCAGGCGCTGCTCGTGCAGCGGCTGGAGGAGGAGCTGGAGCTGCACCCGGCCCACCGCTGGGGTGACCGCCGCCAGCTCAAGAAACATCGCCGTCGGATGGAGGAGCTCCAGCAGGAGATCGAAGAGCGCCAGCGGCTGCTGCACTTCCGCTCCAACCGCCACTGGGATACTTTTCTGGCCCTGATCGAGGTGCTGCGCCACTTCGGTGCCCTGGCCGGTGCCGAAGGCCTGGAGCCCACCGAGGTGGGCCGCACTGTGGCCGCCTTGCGCGGTGACAACGAGCTCTGGCTGGGGTTGGCGCTGATGAGCGGCCATCTCGATGCCCTCGATCCCGCCGAACTGGCGGCGGTACTGGAAGCGATCTCCACCGAGGTGAACCGTCCGGATCTGTGGTGCGCATGGTCGCCGCCGCCGGCGGTGGAGGAGGCCCTGCACGACCTGCGCGCGATCCGCCGCCAGCTGGAGCGCCAGCAGGAGAGGGCGAAGGTGGCCTTCCCGATCTGGTGGGAGCCCGAACTCACCGGTCTGGTGCATGCCTGGGCCTGTGGGGCCAACTGGAGCGAGGTGATTGCCAACACCTCCCTCGATGAGGGCGACGTGGTGCGGGTGCTGCGCCGCACCGTCGATCTGCTCGCCCAGATCCCCTACTGCGAAGTGGTGAGCCAGCAGCTGCGCGACAACGCCCGCCGGGCCCTCAAGGCGATCAACCGCTTCCCGGTGTGCGAGCTGGTGGATCTGGTGCCATGAGGCTGGAGCAGCACCGTTTCACCCCCATTCCCCTCACCCCCCCGGCCACCCCTGAGCAGCTGCACCTGTTTCTGGCCAAGCCCCTGCGCCCCCTGCGGGGGCTGCTCGATCCCAGCCGTCTGCAGCGCTCTGATCCCCGTGGCGACACCTATCGATACACCTCCAGGCCCTATGGCTTGGCCGGCTGGACCCTGCAGCCCCGGGTGCTGCTGCGCGCCCGTTACGCCGAGGGTGAGCTGCTGATCGAACAGCTCGAATCGCGGGTGCAGGGGCTGGGGGCCTGGCAGGACCGGCTCAGCTTCGGGCTGGAGGCCCGCATCCGGTCCGGGGAAGACTCCGAGCGGGGCAGCGCCGTGCTGGAGGCCGAGGCCCGGGTGTGGGCCGAGCTGCCGGCGGCGGCTCTGGCGGTGGCCGGCCCGGTGCTCAAGCTCGGCCTGCAGCAACTGCTCGACCGCCTGGAGCGCCGCTGCCAACGCGGCCTGCGCAGCAGGGCAGAAGCCTGGCTGGAACGGGGCGGTTAGCTTGAACCCACTTCGCTCGCCGCAAGGGTTGGTCGCGCCACGCTCCCTGGTGCTGCATGTGGGCATCCACAAGACGGCCTCCACCTACATCCAGCACCGGCTCAAGGCCAACCAACCCTTTCTGCGCCAGCAGGGCCTGCTCTACCCCAGGCGCCGCTGCGAGCACCTGCAGCTGGTGAAGGCACTGCGTCACGGCGACTGGCAGCCCTGGGAGCAGCTGCTGCGTTCGGCTGAACGGAAGGGAGGTCGTGCCCTGGTTTCTGCTGAAATTCTCTCCCTTGTGCTCATGGAACCCAGCCGCCAGGGCCCGGGTACCATGCTCGCCGACCTCCTGCAGCTGCTCACGCGGATGGGCATGCAGCTGGAGCTGGTGGCCTTCATCCGCGATCAGCCAGCCTACCTCAATTCCCGTTACACCCAGCTGCTCAAGCGCTTCTATCTCTCCCTCACCTTCCCGCGCTACGTCCAGCAGACCCTGCTGCACGGTGGTGAAAGTCGTTGCGATTACATGGAGATGTTCAGTGAGGTTCTGGACCGACCCGAGGTTCGCTGTCATTTCCTGCCATTTCGAAGCGGCGAAACGGATCCCTGCCAACGACTGCTGCAAGCGATCGGCGTATCCGATCTGGAAGGCCTCACCCCTCTTCCCGCCGAGGCCAACATCCAGCCCGGATGGCAGGCGGTATGGATCGCGCAGAGGGTCAGTCGGCAGTTGGCTGAGCAGCATCCCCACGCCTGGGGCGATTCGTCCGCCAAGCTGCGCATGCGGGAACGGCTGGAACGGTTAGCGGCTGAACAGGGCTGGCAGGCCGAACCATTCCAGGGGCTGACTGAGAGCCTCCTCATCCAGATCGAGGAACGTTATCGCTCCAGCAACGACCTCTTTGCCCGCCGTGTCTGGGGCTGCGGGTGGCGTGAGCTGTTTCCGCGGCCCATACCGCCGGCCATGCCGATGCGCCCCCGCAGCCGGGAGGAGCGCCAGCAATTGCTGGCCCTGGTCGATGACGTGCTCATGGAGGGCTTCCAGCCCGCCTCGGCGCCGGTTCAGGGCTGAGCGAGCAACGCGAAGGGAATGCGCTGGAAGGTGATGCCGTCGTGGCGGCGGTCCTTGCCGCGCCGCTTTTCATGGCTGGCTCCCGACTCCACCAGCAGGGCCACATCCCCATTGGTAAAGCGGGCCAGGTCGCTGTAGCCGCTGAAACTGCCGGGTCCCTGGCCGTAGCCGAAGCCGCGGCTCCAGTTCCGGCCGTTATCCCGGCTCATCCGCAGCCGGCCGTTGGTGCGCAGCAGGGGATCGGCGGGGTTGGCGAACAGCAGCGTGGCCTGGCGGTCGGCCCCGAAGGCATACGTGAGCAGGCTGGCCTGGCAGCCATTGGCCGGTTCGATCAACTGGGGGTCGGGGGCACTGCTGGCCATCGTCTCGCCGCCATCCCAGCTGATGCTCACCACCCGCTGGCTGCCGCTGCGGCTGTTCAGCATCAGGCTGCCGTCGCCCAGTTCGGCCACCGCGCATTCGCTGGAGGGCCGGAAACCGGCGATCGCTCCCACCCGCCAGCTCTGACCGCCGTCGTCGGAGAGCAGCAGGTGGGAGGCACTGCCGGCACCGGCAACGCTGTGGCGCGCCGGCACCACGATCCGGCCTGCGGCCGGCGCCAGCCGCTTCACAATCCCATGGCCTGGGCCGATGCCGTACCACTGCTTCCAGCCCGGCAGCCGCACCTGGTCGGTGATGTCGCGCGAGCGGGCCCAGCTGAGCCCGTCGTCGTCGGAGTGGGTGACCCGCAGGAAGCGCTTGCCCCGGTCGGCTTCCCGTTTCACCGAGGCATTCCACATCCAGAGCAGCAGAATCCGCCCGCCCGGCAGCACCACCGGCAGGGGGATCTTGCAGGGGTTGGGCCCGTCGTTAGCAAGCACCTGCAGGGGGGCCCAGCTGCGGCCGCCGTCGCTGGAGCGGCGCAGCAGCACGTCGATGTTGCCCTCGTCGCGGCAGTTGTCCACCCGTCCGCCGCAGAAGGCCAGCACCGTGCCCCGCTCGCTCACCGCCAGCCCCGGCGTGCGGTAGCAGCTGTAGCCATCTTCCCCAGACTCGAACGGCAGGCTGATCAGCCGCTGGTCCGATCCCCTGGCCTGACCGAGAGCCGACTGCTCCCTCGCCAGCAGACCCACGAGGCTGCCGCTGGTCAGGCCGATCAGCAGTTGGCGGCGTCGCAACGTAACGTCCCAGGGGAGGCCAGGCTAGGTTGGCTCGGTGCTTCGGGATGGCTGGCAGCGGCATGGCTCTGCGTTCCACAGATGCGTTGCCTGCCTCCGCCCAGGTGACAGTTTCAGACCATGAGCCGGTGCTGGTGCTGAAGTCTGCCTCCAAGGATGTGGTGGAAGGAGCCAATTTCCGCTACCCGGCCTTTCGCAACCTCTCGCTCACAATCAATCGTGGTGAAAAGATCTGTGTCTTTTCCCTGAACGGGTCGGAGTCCCGAATGTTAGTTGCCTGTCTCAGTGGTGTTGAACCACTTGATTCGGGTCAATTGGAACAGTATTCATCCGTATCATGGCCCCTGGGTAGCAATGACGCTTTTTCCAGCAAGTTGAGTGGCTATGTAAACGCAAGATTTGCGGCTGATATTTATGGTTCCGGCGCTCGGATTGAAGATGATATGCGGCTGATTCGGGAGCTCGCTGGTGTTGATGATGAGCTTTTTCACAAGCCTCTCGGCAGTTGGCCAAGTCAGGCAAAAGATGCCCTGAAGTTGGCTGTTTCCCTGGCCTTTGAGTTCGACGTCACCATGGTTGGTCGTGTTGGCAACTGGGACCACCGTGCCATTCATCCCAGAGCTGTGCGCCTTAGGCGATTGTTTGAAGAGCGCATCGCTGGACGCACACTGGTGATGTCTGGAAATGGTCAACAGAATCTGGCCCTGGATTACTGCGATGAAGGTCTCGCTTTGGTGGGCGGGGATGTTATCTATCGTGGCGATCCGGAGGTATGTGTGACCTTGGTCAAAGAAGTGGCAAGCCGGGAGAAGCAGAAGCGTCGAGCCAGGGTCAAGACGCGCATCAGTGGTCTTCTGGAGGCCGATCGTGAAGATGGCCTCGATGATGAGGCCGATCCGGACACCCGCAACGACACCGCCTGAAACGAGATGGTGTCAACCTCTTCAGGCGGGCGCTTGCTGACCATTCATGCAGGCACGCATAAAACAGCCAGCTCCTACATCCAGAGCCGGATGGCTGCCAATCGGCAGCTGCTGGGGCGCCTGGGGTTGCAGGTGCCCTATCCGGAGGGCCTTTCCCGAAAGCACAAGCCCCTGGCTGCGGCCCTGGGCAAAGGTCGCTGGAAGCCCTGGCACCGCCTGTTGGGCGGTGAGGCTGCCCAGCTGCTGTTAAGCGGCGAACAGTTCACCCAGCCCTTAGCTGAGCCCGCCACCCTGGATGCTCTGCTGAAGGTTCTTGGCAAGTGGGGGTTTCGCTTGCGGGTGGTGGTGTTTCTCCGGGATCAGCCCGACTACATCAATGCTCGCTACGTTCATTCAACTCGGCGGCTCTATCATCACCAGGATTTTGACTCTTATGTGCGCGTTCAGTTGAGCGAACGTCGACATATCTATGACTACGACCACCTGTTCGGCCAACTTACCCGCCACCCAGAGGTCACTAGCGTGTTCCTCCCCTATGGCAGTGGTTTTGGCGATCCGTTCACTCGTATGATGGAGGCCATGGGCTGGACTGAGCCGCAGTGGGGCTGGGCATCCGCCGATCCCCACAAGGGAAATGTGCAGCCTGGCTGTCAGGGTGTGTGGTTGGCCCAGGCCATCGGAGAGCGCCTGGCGTCCCTGGGGATTGATGGCAAGCGACTGGCCAATACGGGCGCGGTGGTGCGTCGGATTGCCGAGCGGCAGGGCTGGCAGGACGACCGCTACTGCGGCTTTGATGGAGCTGCGGCTGAGGCGGTGTCAGCCCACTACAACGAGGCCAATGATCGTTTCGCTCAGCGGGTGTGGGGCTGCCGCTGGCGTGATCGGGTGCCCATGGTGCCGATGGAGCACAGGGTTTTTGAGCTGCCTGCCGATGCAGAGGCGCGACGCCGCCTCCACGATCTGATTGGGCAGGCACTTCAGGATTTGGGTCGACAGAATCTCTGTGTGCGCCGAGCACTGAAAGCTTCGCCCCTTAACATCGAAACTTGCCCTGTGGCTTGAGCTGATGCCCCGCCGTCGTACACCTCAATCCATTATTCCCCAACTGCTGCTGCAGTTCAGGGTTGTTTCGGCTGTGGCGAAGAGGGAAATGCACCTGCGGGCGGCCAAGGGCACCTTTGGTCTCATTGGTGTGTTTGTTGAGCCCCTTGCGTTGATCGGCACCTTCCTTGCTTTACGCATTCTGCTTCGGGGGGCGGGGGATGGAACATATATGAATCTGGTGCTCTGGCTGGCGATGGGATTTGTGCCATTTTTCATGTTTGCTGATATTGCCATCAAGGCGCTTGGCGGGGTCGAAAAGAACAGCACACTCTATTTCTACAGCAGAGTTCGACCTCTCGATTCTTTGATGGGGAATGCGCTCTTGCTGACGCAAATTTTTGGCTTGCTGTTGCTGTTGTTTGTGACCTTTACCGGTTTGTCGGACTGGCGCTTTCCCATCGTGGATCTTGGGCAGGCGATCTTCATCTTCTTCGGGATTGCCCTGCTTGGCTTTGGTGTTGGTCTCACCACCTTGATCTTTGGTCATCGCCTGCCCATTTTTGCCTGGGCAGTGCAGTTGTTCCTGCGTCGGATTCTGCTGTGGACATCGTGCATCTTTTTCCCCATCAGCATCATTCCCGATGTATTCAGGCCCTGGATTCTCTGGAACCCAATGGCCCACGGTGTTGAACTGTTGCGAATGGCTGCAAACCCCGCCTATCCAGCCCCTGGGGTCAGTGCATTGTATTTTTGGTCGTGGGTCTTTGGGTCTGTTGGATTTGGGTTGTTTATTTATGGAAATAACCAGGAGCTGCTGATTGCGGCTGATGCTGGTGGTTCGGATGAGGAAGCTGATTCGTTCGATACTTGAACTGGAAATTGTGTATTAACGCCTCGCTTGCATTGCGATTGTGCTTCGTGAAATCAGATCTGTTATAATACCGAAAACCGCTAGGCCCGAATTGGTCCAGCCCCTGCTTCCCCGTTCGAGGGCTCGCATCCTCAGGCCTGCATCAGCCAGTGCTGTGCTTGATCCTGTTCGGCGCTGGTCTGCTTCCCTGGGCCGTCTTATGGGCTCTTTGGCCACCACCATCGGGTTGGCCAGCTCCGGTGACGCAACTGTTGAGGGGCGTCGGGATCCGTCCGGGCCCGCTGTCGACGCTGGCGACTCCCCTTACCCAGGTTCGATTACGGGTCTGGGTCTCAGGCAGCGCCTGAAAGAGCCCCTCGATCCGATCACGCGTGTTCCCTTGCCCCTGGTGTTGGCGGGGATGGTGTTGCTGGGATCAGCTATTTATTTTTTCAATATCGGTCGCAATCGCTATCAGGCCCAGTCGAGCTTCATCGTGCGCCTGCCTGAGGCTCCCTCCGCCAGCCCTACCAGCCTGTTGGGGAACACCTTGGCGGGCCCCACGATGTTGGGTTCCCTTGAAGACGGGCGCTTCCTGGCTGTGTATCTCACTTCACCAGAAGTGATGAAAAAAGTGTTCCTCTCCTTGCAGCCTGACCGGGCCTGGGCACGCAATGGCCGCGATCCGTTTGCGGGGATCAAGCCGAATGCAAATTTTGACGAGCAACTGCAGTTCTTCAGGCGCCAGGTGTATGTGGTGCCCCAGGATCTCACCGGTGTGATCAACCTCACCACTGTCGGCCTGGCTCCGGAACCTGCCTATCGCCTCAATCAGCAACTGCTACGCGAGGCCGAATTGTTCCTCAACCGCGTTAATCAGGAGATCAGTGCAACCCAGCAGCAGTTTGCCGAACAGGAAGTGCAACGTGCTCGCCAGCGACTGGACCGTGCGTCCCTGGCCTTCAATGCCTTTAAAAATCAATATGGTGAGTTGAATCCTCAGCAGACCGCCACTGGCACGAGCACCTATATCACCATGCTGGAGAGCAAGCTGGTCGAGCTCAAGGTGCAGGAGGCCAGTCTCAAGCGTCAGTTCAAAGATTATTCCACCCCCGAGGTGGCCAACGTCACCGATCAGGTGAAGGAGTTGGAGCGCCAGATCGACCAGGAGCGCGCTGATATGGTCAATCCCGAAGGGCGCGACCTCAATCGCCTGGTCGCGGAGGGTTCAAAGCTCGAAACTGAGGTCACCCTTGCCACTGAGGCTCTGAAGTCGGCCATCAACGCAGCGGATAGCAGCCGTCAGCGCAGCCAGCAACAAGTGAAGTTTCTGGTACGCCTGGCGGAACCCCAAATCCCAGAGCTCCAGCATCTGGATTGGCGATGGAAGGGATTCCTTGCCACTCTTGGCATCATTGTTGCTCTTTGGGGTATCGGTTCCTTCACTCTGGGTGTTGTCGATCGACGCTGAGTCCTGGTTCAACTCTGATCACCGTTGACATCCAAACCCTACGGTTGGCTAGATCATTCCCAGGCTCTGGCCGCAGCGGAACTTGCCGCTACCCGGCTGCGCTCCAGGATCGAAGCCCATCCGCAAGAGCTTGGTCGCAATTTGCGGCGAAGTGAGCTTGCCCTGCTGGGAGATCTGCACTGGCCACGGATGCATCACGCCTGGATTGAGCCCCGAGACCCAGGCCCAGATGTGATTTTTCTAACAGTAGCCAACGACCGTTTTTATCGTGGACTGGAAGCTCTTCTGCTGACTATACTTGATTGCTATCCAAAATTTAGCGCCGCATTCGTTGTTCTTCACGATGGCACTCTGGATGCTTTTCTCCAGCGCCGACTCACCGATCTCTATAGCAATCTCGAGTTTGTTCAACCCTCTCCTTCGTGGGCTTCAGCTCTGCCGACCAGTTCCCTGAATCAGCGGCGTATCGGCGTGTTGGGATATCTCAATACCCATGCTCTCAGCTTGCGTGGTTACCGCCGAGTGCTCGTCCTTGATGCAGACCTGATGGTCACCGGCGCCCTCGATCCCCTCTGGGCCGAGACGGATGATTTCATGGCGGTTCCGGATTGTGGTGAACGTCCCTGGGCCGCTGTCTCGCCCCTCACTGGCAAGCCCGTGCTGAATTCCGGAGTGATTTCCATCCCGGGAACAGCACTGTCTGATCAGTCCCAGGCGCGCATGGACCAGCTGGTGCGCAGTGCCGCTCAGCCTGCCTGTCCGCTCCTGGATCGTTTTGCTGATCAGAAGGTCTGGAATCTGTTTCTGGCGGACCAGCCCCTGCAGTTGATGCCCCTCAATTTCAATTGCAATGTGAAGTATCTGGTGCAGTATCTGGGGGGATGTGCTGAGGAACTCTCGGTGGTTCACTTCGCAGGCCCGAAGCCCTGGCTCACCTGGCCCTGGGTGGCCCCAGACGCGGCTGAGCAGAGGCCCGATGCGGTGACCGACCCCCTGTTCTGGAACCGTCTTTACCGCCAGCTCCTGCGTCGCTGGCGGCTCAGCCTGTTCCGCCGCCTGCAGCCGGAGCCCTTGCCACCCCAGCCGGGTCCTGCCCAGCTCGCCAGCACTCCGCTGGCCTTCCTGCGTGAGAACACACCTTCTGCTGGTCATCGGCATCTTCTGGTCGCCGACCCGTCGGTCTTCGCTAAGCACTGGCCCGCCTCGCCCCGCTGGCCCGCTGGCTGGTTGGAGGCGATGGCCGCCGTGGCCCCGATCACGCTCTGGGCGCCCTTCGAATGGGAACCCGCCCTGCGGGTGCTCGCCCTTCCTTCAGGAGCCTGCTGGCGCTGGCTTCTGATCGAGGCGCCCTTCAGTCCCGCCCTCGACCAGGGTGAGGATGGGTTGGGAGTGGATTCTCCCGGGGGGGGAGGCTTCGATCCCTGGAGTGAGCCCCCCTTGATCGCTCTGGAGTGGGCGGTGCGCCGCCAGCTGCAGGCTGCGGGGGCTGAGTCTGTGGCCGGGCTTGCCAGCCCGTGCTCTTAAGATCGATGGAGGAAAAAAGCAAGAGATGTCCAAGGCCGCAGCCAAGACCAAGCGTGGCCGCAGCTTCTGGTCTCGCCTGCGAGCGCCTTTCCTCCGCCTGGGTGCTCTCGCCTCCAAGGGGGGCTCGAAGAAAGCCAGACGGCGCGGTCGATCAGCCAGGTCGGCTGGGCTTCGGGGGTTCGGAGAGAAGCGCAGCCTCGCCCAGTGGAAGGAGCTCCGCCGCCGAACCATCTCCGAGGTGAAGGCCCACCTGGCTGAACAGCAGCCATTGCCGGCGATCAAAAAGCTCACCCGCGCCCTGTTGGAGGATCCCCAGCACCCTGCGTACCACGAGCTGCTCAAGAAGGCGGTGGAGCAGCGGCGCCAGCGGCGCATCAAGGCGGGCCGCAAGGATCCCTGGGCCGAGTTGCCCAAGGACCTCAAGCAGGATGCCCTGCAGCTGGAGGCCTTCACCGCCTACGTGGATGAACTGGAACAGCTGTTCGACAAGCTGGGAGTCCCCCCGTTGAGTGCCCCTCCACCGCCGGACATGGCCGAGCGACGCAAGTCAGCCAAGGCAAGCTCAGCCAAGGCCCAGGGCTGAACGGGGAGCGCCGGTCCCTACCCTTGCTCCATCAGGCCCTTCAGCAGCTCCCGGGCTCGGACTTCAAAACTGTGTCGGGTCCGCACCTCACGGGCGATCCCGATCAGCTGCCGGGGCTGGGCGCGCAGGTCGGCAGCACGCTCCAGGCTGGTGATGGGATCGCCCCCCGCAGGGTGGACCACCACCGCGGCTTCCAGCTCAGGCGGGCATCCCGGGGCCGCGTCCGTGATCACGGGCACCGCACACGCCAGCACATCAAAGACGCGGTTGTTGAGGTAGCCGTAATCGGCCATGGCCTGGTGGTGGTCGTTGAGTACGGCCAGGGCCCGCCGGTAGCGCGAAGGCAGCCTGTGGTTGGCGATGCTGGTGGCCTTGGTCTGGAGGCCCAGGAGCTCCCAGCCTTCGCCGATCAGCTCCAGCGGCAGGCCTGCGCTGTGGAACGCGGTCACGATCGGTCGGCTCACTCCCCGGGTGTTGCCCACAAACAGCAGGCTTCCCGTGGCCGCTTCGGGGGGGCCGAAGTGCTGGAACCCCGTGGCCTGCAGCAGGGTGGCGGTGGGGCGGCCACTGAGGCGGGCGATGCGGGGGGTGTCCTGGGCGCTGGCCACGAACAGACAGTCGTAGGAGGCCAGCTCAGCCGGGGTGGGGTTGAGGGGCCAGCTGATCAGCCACAGGGCCCGGCAGCGGTAGGGCTGGTGGGTCAGCCAGCTCGCGGGCGGGGCATATTTCCCGCGCAGCACGAGCAGGGCACTGTCTGGCGGCGGGGGTGCACTGCGCAGGTGTTCGTCGCGGAACAGCAGCCGTGAGCCCACTCCCTGGCTCTGCAGGCCCAGTTGCAGCCCCCGGGCAAAGTGCACGTCTCCCCAGCTGGCGTGGGCCCCCGGGTCAGCCGGGGCGGCGATCAGCAGGTCGACATGCCGCATGGCCCCTCAGGACTGCCCTCCTATCCTCTCGGCTGGCCCTCTTGCCATGTCGGTGAAGTCTGCGCCCCATCGCGCCCTGAACCGACGACGGCTGGTACAGCAGCTGTTCGCTCTTGATGGGGTGGGCAGCTATGGATTTGTGAGGGGCTGTGATCAGGCCCTGCTGCTGCAAACCGGCGACCCGGCCACCTGGCCTGCATTGCTGGCTGACAGCCTCATCGAGATCCCTGTCCCGAGGCCTGCCGATGGTCTCCTGCTGGCCCTGCCTCTGGCCTGGAGCAGGGGGCTGATGGTGTCTGTTGACGTGCCTTCACTGGAGGAGCTTCTCAAGGCTGGAGCCATCCCTGTTCCCCTGGATGTCTGGCCCGATCCCAGCGCCTCTGGGCCTCAGTCCGGTCGAGGACCAGAGGCCCCCGCCTCCGCCCTGGCGGACCTGCTGGCCCCCTACTGCGCCCTGCTGGCTGCCACCGAGCCCCTCTCACCAGCTGCCGCCCTGCAGCTGCTGCAGCTGGAGCGCCAGCTGCGTTGCCAGCTCGCCCCGGCCTGCTGGCCGGCCCCAAAGGCCCTCGGCCGCCCCTTGCCCCTGGACCGCTGGCTGGCCGAGCTGCCTGCTGAAGCCCCCGCCCTGCAGCGCCTGGCCGACCAGCTGGTGGCCTTGCTGCACCTGCTGCCGGCGGCAGAGCAACCCGCCATGGCCGAGGCCTTGGAGCCCCTGCTGCTGGCGGGGCTGGAGCAGGCCGACCTGCTGCCCTGGCTGCGGCTGCTGGAAGCGTTGGTGGGCGGGATGAACAGCCGCCAGCCCCAGCTGGTGGCCGTGGCTGAGCGCCTGCGCCGGGCGGGCCTGGAGCGGGGGGCGGCCCTGGCGGATCCCGGCGAGCGGGGCCTGGTGCTGATGCGTCTGCTGCAGGCGCCGCTGGCCCAGGAGCAGCCGGGCTGGCTGGCCAGCCTGGCGCGTGCCATCGATGCCCTGGTGGCGGCGATCGGCAGCGCCGCAGAAGAGGGCGACAAGGACATGAAGCGGGCTCTGCAGCGCCAGCTGGAGGCCACCGTGCTCGCCGGCGCCACCAACCTGCCGCTGCTGCAGGCCCTGCTGCCGGCCCTGGCGCCTGAGAGCGGCTACCGCCTGCCCAGCCTGCTGCCCCCCTCGGCCTGCCTGGTGCTGGTGAAGGGGGTGCTGCTGCTGGGCGACCCGGCGATCAGCCGGCTGGATCGGCCCTTGCGGCGGGGCCTGCTGGGGCTGCTGGAGCGGGGGCTACCGCGGATCTGGTGGCAGGCGGATCTGCTGCAGAAGCTGCTGCATGATCTGCGCCGCTTCCCGCTGCACACCGCCTGGCTGCAGGACGACAATGCCGAGCTGCTGCCGGCCCTGGTGCGTCTGCACAGCCGCGGCGTGGCGCCGCCCCCGCCGGATCACGGCCCGGAACCCCTGCAGTTGCGGCCCCTGGCGGCGGAGGAGCTGCCGGGCGAACCGGAAGACCCGCGCCGGCTCCTGCGCATGCAGCTCACCCTGCTGCTGCGGCTGGTGCGCGACGAGGAGGAGCGCAGTGCCCTGCTGCGCCTGGCCGGGGCGGCGGGCAAGGCGCCCCTGCTGCGCCTGCTCGACGGCGACGACGAGGAGGCCCTGGCCCTGGCGGTGGCGGCGGGCTTGTCCACGCGAGCGGTGGGACTGGCGCGGCTGGCGGCGGAGCGGGCGGGCGTGCCGGAGCTGCTGCCCGTGCTGCTGCCCACCAGCGGTGGTGTACAGGCCGTGTTCGCCGCTTGCCTGGCCCTCTGGCGCCAGCAGCTACCGCCGCCGGCGCAACGGTCCACCCTGCCGGTCACGGTGCTGTTCACCTGCCACCGGCCCCGGCTGGCGCTGCTGCGCCAGGCCCTGGAATCGCTGGCCCTGCAGAGCGTGGCGGTGGCAGAGGTGCTGGTGGTGGATGACGGCACGGCGGAGCCCGAAGCGGCTGCGCTGGCGGCGCTGCTGCAGCAGGCCGCTGCCGAGCTGAAGCTGCCGGTGCGGCTGCTGCGCGAGGAGCGCAACCAGGGCCAGTACGCCTGTCGCAACCTGGCGATCGAGCGGATGGCGGGCGAGGTGCTGGCGATTCACGACGACGACGACCTCTCCCATCCCCTGCGCCTGGAGTTGCAGTGGCAGGCCCTGCAGCAGGGGGCGGCAGCGGTGTATGGCAGGCATGTGCGCCTGGATGAGGCCAGCGGCGCCCCCCAGGCCGACGGCGATGGCGGCGGCTTCTTCGGCGATGGCATCACCACCCTGCTGCTGCGCCGGGCCACGGCGCTGGAGCTGGGCGGCTTCTACCCGGTGCGCTCCCGCGGCGACGTGGACTTCCGACGCCGGCTGGAGCAGCGTTTTGGGGCCGCCAGGGTGGTGCGGCTGGAGGCGCCGCTCTATCTGATGCGTGGCTCGGCGGCCAGCGTGTCGTCGGCCTACGAATACGGCTGCAGCCTGGGCCTGCCCAGCTGGCGGCGGCTGATGCGCCAAGGGCTGTTGCCATGACCAAGCCTGCTGTCATGAGCACACTGGCGCCGGTGTTCATCGGCCTCACCTCGATCCGCGGCCGCGAGGGCGCCCTCAAGCGCACGCTCGACTCGCTGCTGGCCCAGCAGCTGCCCCCGGCTGGTCGGCCGGTGGAGCTGCACCTATTCCTCTCGCGGGAGCCCTACCTGCTCGATCGGGGCTTTGGGGCGCTGCCAGGTTTCCTGCGTCGGCGCATCTGGCGCTCTCGCCTCGGCCCGGGCCTGCGCCTGCAGGTGCACTGGACGGCGAACTGGGGCCCCTACCGCAAACTGCTGCCGCTGCTGGAGCGGCTCACGCCGGAGCAGCAGGCGCTCGATCCCCTGCTGATCACAGCCGACGACGACACCCTTTACCCGCGCGACTGGCTGCGGCGGCTGGTGGCCGCCCAGGACCGCTGGGACTGTGTGGTGGCCTTCCGCGGTCGCCAGATGGTGCTGGAGGAGGGGGAGGTGGTGCCCTACCGGGATTGGCGGGTGAACGATGAACGGCTGCTGCAGCCCAGCCTGCTCACGGTGCCCACGGGCAAGGACGGCATTTGCTATCGGCTCAGCCAGCTCGACTGGCGGGTGCGCGACGTGGAGCGGGCCCTAGCGATCGCCGGCCATGCCGACGACCTCTGGTTCAAGACTCATACCCTGCTCACCGCCACGCCAAGCGTGCTGCTGCACCACAGCATGAGCCAGCAGTTCGTGGAGCTGAGCAGCCAGGGCGTGGCCCTCAAGCGTGGGGTGCCCGGCCAGCCGATCGGCCAGACACTGTTCCTCTCGATCAACAAGCGCGGCGGCAACGATGTGGTGGTTCAAGCTTGCCTTGGCTATCTTCGCCAGCGTGCCGGCGTCCCCATGCAGATGCAGTGAAGTGGTTGGGAAAATCTGCTGGGAGAAGAAGCTCACTAACTTCACCAAATATTCTGATCTTGCTGGCGTATTTATTCCGTATCAAACAGATGGGGTTTGGAGGGAAAGTACTGGCTGCGAACCCGTTCATTGGAAGCTGCAAAAGCTCTTTCATATGCGCGCTTTTGTAGTGGATTCGCCACGGGGGAAGGTAAGTGATCAAAGGATTCGCGAATGGCTTTGACCAAATCCCGTGATGGACGTCCTTGTTGATTAAGACGTGCGATTAATCTTAGTGAGAGCCAGGATAGTGAGCTGTTGGCGCGTTGGCAAGAGCTTTGATATCCCGGTGGTAGATCAAGTCCCGTTGCCTGGCAGAAGTCTCTGATGACGTCTCCCTCAATCCATTGCTCTGGTGCGAAGAGTCGCGGTTGAAACTGGCCTGGAAACCATGTTTGCAGATGCTTGAGTGTTGAGTCATGGCAGCATAGGCGATGCCAGTATTCATGATCAGGCAGAGGCATGTCGGCCAAAGATGCACCATTGAGAACAGCTGTAGACCATAGTGAAAGAGCAGCGCCCAAAGGCTCTCGTAGATAAACGAGGATTGTCACTTCATCAAAGCGACTGCCAATAAAGTTGGCGAGTTTTTCCATGCAGGAATGGCGATGAAGCAATCGGGAATGGATATGCTCACTTGAAATGATCCACTGCTGATTTGGTGCCTGGCTGAGTTCATGATCAAGAGCGTCTTCCCATTGCTTGACCGTTTTAGCAAGATCCTTAGCTGATAGGTTATCCAAGCCCTCTTGTTGAGTTAGATCATCGAATTGGCCAGGCTGATAGAAGAGCAAAGCAAACCGCCGATGTTCCACAGCTCCCAGGGATTGGGGTACCCGAAAGCCTTGGAGAGAAAGCCATCGGCCCTGCCTTGCCAGGAAGCGTTGAATCGCGGTGCTTCCTGTTTTTTCGGTGCCAATATGAAGGATTAATCGAGAGGCCATACTTTGCTTGAGATATATATCATTATTGGGTCATCTGTCTGACTTCGTTGCTGGCTGCATTTGCTCAAGAATGCGGCTGGTGATAGACATCAGCCGCGCCACCTGTTGACTCCAATTAGCTTGAGTTGAATGGCTGCTTCCAGATTCCCCAGAAAAATTGGCTTCATCCATCAGCTCTTTCCTGCTGGCGTCATTAAGTATTGTGCGACCGATATGAAGCTGACTTGCTGAAAGATTGCAATGGAGGTCGCCCAAAAATCCTGCTTCTCTAGCAAAGCTAAGTTGATTGCTTGCAGTCAGTCGCTGATTAATTTTGTCTAGAGATGCTTGATTGGCCCGTACTACTTTGTGCCATGAGTCTGTTTTCATGGCCAAGGAAACGGCTTCAACTTCGGGGAGTTGATTGACTAGAGAGTCCGCAAGTTGGCGACCGACGTCTCTTCCATATATAGCATTGACGAACAACAGTAATTGAAGTTCAGTGGTACTCAGGGATCTGTTCACTGGCGCCTTTGAAGAACAGTCGGTAATCCCTCTGTCGATTCCAATGGCGGCAGCAAGCGCTTCTATAACTTCGTCTTTGAGGATTGAGTAATTAAACAGCGAGTATGTGATGTTATGCGCTTCAAGCTGCTCTAGCGCAGCGGCAGACTTATGGGTGGCGTTGCACTGATATTCATAATCCAAGAGAAAGTCTTCGTATCCTTTGGAGTAGCCATGGCGTTTCACAAGTTGTTGATAAACAGATCCAAGCTGCTCAATCGGATTGCGGACCACAAGAAGAATATGGAAATCCCAGCTGTCACGCAGTTGATCTATGCAAGACGTGAAGTCTGACAACCTGTGAATGAGGTTCTCGTTTGAGAAAATAAAGGTATGATAGCTGGTATTGGCATTCAATACGGGTTCTATCTCGGTGGTTAGCCAATTCTGGTCCTCAGCTCCTATCGATAGATTCCCGGAGCTGATGTGATTTTGGGAGGCGAGTTTAAAGCTGCGATGATAGGGGTAAAGGATGCCCCTTGTGGCCAGCAGTTCATGTGACTTGGCGAGGCTAGCCTGGAATGCTGAAGACCCGGTTTTGGGATGACCTATGTGGAGAAATACCTTCGGTTTCACGATGTCTCGACTGCTGATCATGGGGTCCTCAATAAGCTAGTGGACTGCGATCCCTGCGCCACCGTAGCGATGTGGCGATTTGTTGGCGATCAGTCCATAATTGTTGAAGGCGTTCTCGATAGCGTTGCCCGACTGTCTGAGCTAAAAACTCATTCTTGTAACGGCTGGAGAGAGCAAGGGTGGCTCGGGGTGAGGTTTCAGATTGCATAAGCAATTCGCTAGCCACTTTCTTCAGCAGGCAAACAGCATGGTTGAGATCGGGCTCTGCCCAATCATGGCCATCAGCACAAGGATATGCCCCGCGAGGAATCGGTACACGCTTGAATTGAACAGGATGGGCAAGTGGACCTGTACAGAAATCAGTATTGCCACCAAAATCCGTGGCAATAACGTGTAGGCCAAGTTGGAGCGCTTCTGCCAATCCACGACCAAATCCCTCCGACCGATGTAGAGAAACGAATACATCGCAGCAGGCGTAGAGGCGGAGTAAATCTTCTCTGCTTAGATGCCCTGATACAAGATGAATGCGGGGATCTTCAGCAACCCTCGCCCGGAGCCAATCATAATCAGCTTTGTGCCTCCGGGGAGGAAATGTCTTAATCATCAGCCCCACTCGATGCGCCATTGGATCTGCTGCATCCTGAGGGAAAGCTTGTTGAAATGCTTCCAGGACTCCCATCGGATTCTTCCGTGCGGCTGTGGAGCCGAAGTCAAATCCATAGGCAAAAATCACATCGTTAATTCCTAGACCATGATTTGCCCTGGTTTCCATACGCGTCTGCGGAGAGATGATCTCCTCGTGATTGGCAATATCCACGGCCATCGACATCTTGTGGACTGGTCGATCCTTACTGCTGTAAGGAAGGAGGGCCCGAGTGGTCAAGCTACTGGAGGGCCAGATTTCATCAGCCACATGCAGTAGAGGTCTCCAGGCTTGGGGCCATTCTTCTGTCTCCCAAGGCCAACTCACGAGGGAGTAGCGTTCACGCAGTGCACTGAAGCCTTGTTCCAGCAACCAGCGGGCGTGAATTGGAGCAGCCATGCAGACCAGATTGAAAGCATAGGGGCCTCCTTCAGGGTCTGAATGCAGCAGGCTCTCGAGATAGCGATCAGTACGGGCAGCTCCATTACTGGCCGGATGATCGATGACGCAGCAGGGCACATCTGCTGCCATCAGTGCCCTCGCTGCCATGCGGATATCTTCGCCGATGCCAAACACATCAAAGGCGTGGCCAATGAGATTGACGCCGAAGGGCCGTTGTGGAAACGTGTGAAGTGGCAGTTCAACTGGGGTAGGGACTGAGGTCAGCGACTTCAGCAGCGGAAACACCGCAGCGTTGGACTCAATGGCATCAGCCAGACGGCGATGGGGCCCTGCGGGCGCTCCAGGGGCCTCGATTCGCAATTCGGATCGGTAAGCCTGAAGCAGCTGTCCTGGTAACGATCGGTGCCACCCGGTAGCGGCAGCAGCAGCTTCCGCCGCGATCAAGTCAGGGGCCGTTTCACTATCAAGGAGCCAATCCTGCCGCAATCTCTCATAGGCAGATGGATCCAGGAAGTCTTTGGCCTGCTTGAAGACTGAATCCAGATGGTTGGTGACCGCTTGATCAGCTGGCGGACTCGCCAGCCCAAGTTGCAGTTCGAGTGCGTAGTTTTTGAGACGGGTTGTGGTTGCTGATCCGAAGTGCCGAGCGATCAGCGCGGTTGCTTCAAGGGCAATCCGGCTGCGCTGCGAGTGAGTAATGGTTTGTTGATGAATCCGGGTAATGGCCTGCTGGTGAGGTATGTAACCAATGCGCTCAGGAAAGGCGGCGAAAGCTCTTAACCAATAATCAAAATCAAAAGCTGTTTGATATGATTCGTCAAAAGCACCAAGCATTATAGCCATCGAGCGCCGGAAAACAACCGTTGGCTGACAGATGAAGCAGTGCGTTTTAAATCCCTCTAGCCCTGCTTGAGGTGGAAGTGTTGGATAACGAAGACGGCTGCCGGTTGCGCTATTAAACTCTTCTCCTTCTCCATATACCATTAGCAATTCAGGCCTCTGAGAAAGCGCCTCGGTTGCTCTTCTGAGAGAGCCAAAGCTATAAAGATCATCGGCATTAAGCCACCCGATCAATCGGCCGCGTGCCAACTTAAAGGCTTTATTGAGTGCATCAGCAGGGCCTGTATCAGGCCCCTCAATTAAGTGTACTCGTCGATCGCGAGTTGCCCACCGCTTGGCTACGGATAGGCTTCCATCGCTTGACCCGCCATCGACAATCAAGAGATCAAGGCATTCAGGCTGATCCAGAACGGAACCAATTGCTTCCTCTATATATGGTGCCGCATTAAGACAGGGCATCAAAATAGATACTGAAGACCCATCAGTCATTGTCAGATCTGGTAAACAAGGAGATCTTGTCGGTCATCATTGTGTTGGCGTAATGTCATAGAAAATCAGCGCAGGATGATTAGACTTATACATGATTGGCCCTTCCCGACTCCTTGTGATTGGCTTGGCCATGGTGCATCTGATGGAAGAAGAGCGGAATTCAGGTCTATCTATTTAGCAATAACCTTACTTCAGACTATTCAGAGCAACTTCTGTCTTTAGATAGCCATCCTTGGAGAGTTCATCCCCAAACTCTTTCCAGATCAATTCTTCCACAACCTCTTCACCTGGGATCCGATCGCTACCTTGGCGCACATGTCCTGGATGTAAAAAGCTCGTTTTGTCATGGAGATAGTTTTCCTGTTTCACATTATTTGCGCGATCAAGCATTGCTTCAAAGCCCAGTGTCTGCTTTAGGCCAGACCATGAGTTAGGGGCTAATTCAAGTCCGAGAAACTGAGCAATGGCAGTAGTTGCTTCCTTCGTGTCCGATCGGATCATATCTTCACGTACAAAGAGCACATTGGATAAGCGCCTTTTCTTGCGCTCAACACCGATTTCTCTGCGGATAATACGAAGAGAATCTTCCGGTTTGCGATCTGGACGATAAAATGTGCTGGCTTTCGCATTATTTACCATCCGCCACCAAGACTTGGCAACACTAGGGTAATCTCTAACAGTTACAATGGCTTTAGCCTTTCCATCGGAAAGCAAAGTTGGGATGTCATTTTCGAAGCGGTGTATCTTGATAATGCCAACTGTGTCTATGCCACTCGCTTGGACAAGATTTAAAATCGATGCAGGAGATGCAAGTTCTCTTTCCCATGCACAAATCACATTCTGTGCAACTGAGCCTGCCAATATTCGTAGGGTATTGTATCCAAATGTCGAAGCTGTTCGGATGCCTCCATAACTTACCCACACTGGACTCATAGAAAGACTGTTTATTGCTTCACTGTAATTACTAATCAGACATAGGGACCGGTCAAGCTTCAAGCCATAATCTTGAATTGAAGCGACAATCCTTTCATAATCACTGCTGGAACGAAGGTCTTCTAGCCTTCGATTGATAGCTTGAGATAATCCCAAAATTCCGTCACGGTCTGCACCCATGCTACCCTACTCAACCAAAGGTCAGCAAACGCACGGTGCCCAGGAAATTCTGGTTCCAAGATTCCTTAGACGCTATTACCAATATTCTCAGCAATGAACAGGATTATCTTCAAGCTAAGCTTGATAAACGTATTCGGCTTCAAAGCCATTCCGAATCAGCCGCCCTTGTGAAGCGAAAGTCCCGTCAATGGAGGCGGCTGCTCTCTCAAGCACTAGCCTTTAAGAATAACTTGAATGGCATCAGTCGACCAGTAGAGCTATCAGTCCCAACCCTCAAAACATGTTGGCTTGTATGTGGGCCTGAGAGCAGTGGAAGTGTTCTTATAGCCAAGACGATTTCTCATGCAGTTGGTGCATCTAAACAGTTTTCTGATTATAGTGGCTATGGCTACAATGGTGAAATTGGCATTGATAATCTTGTCTTGCATCGATCGGTGCCATTCCTTCGCCCCAAAAAGTCGCATCATGATTTTATAGAGGAGATCAATCTCCTTAAGACTCAGTATAATTGTATCAACTATATTCTGACGACTAGGGACCCTCTGATCTCGATTATTAGTAAGACCAACCGATTTGGTGGTGATATTTCTGAGGGGCAGTGTGATCTCGATCAGGCTCGTGACTTTTTTGTGTCTATCAGCAATGAGCCGACATGTTTTATTTGGAGCTATGAAACTATGCAGCTACTGGGTAGCGACTACTTCCTAAAGCTCTATCGGTTCTTCGATATTGACTCGGCTTTTGTTCCTTCTCTTCGAAATGCCAATGCAAAATATATCCTGCCAAGTCATGATATGTCTGTTGATGGCTCTTTGCTGGCAGTTGCGCCTCCCATCCTGTATTGCGTGAATCTATTCCTGAAGAATGGTGAACTCCCAGGCTATGTTCAGCAAACAATTGATTCGTTGCTGAATGCTCTTAATCACGCTCCCATGCAGGACGTGCGCGTGATGGTGATGGTTGATGCTTCGGACTTTAAATTCTTTAAGCAACTATTTAAAGGCTACTCAGCAGTCATACACGTATGCAAGTTAGGAAAGGACTCTCAAGGAGCCAGGCTACCCAAGTTACGCGATATCTTTCTTTATGATATGGCCGTGCAAATACTAGGCATTGAAAAGGCCGAGGATGCATATTATATCTATGCAAATGCTGATATCTGCATCCCTACTTACTTCTTCAGCTATATTAATCAACAACTCTTGCATGCTAAGACCTGCCGCTATCCCGACAAGACTGCACGCGGTACAGGGCCTGCGGGGGAGTTCATCCCAGCTGATTCATTTGTCATAAATCGCCGAGATCTCATTGCCCAATCATCTGACCAAGCTAGCCAACTTGCTTGGCATCCCGGTAGCGACTTATTTGTTTTTCCACTAAGGTTCTTGCCATCAATGTATTTTGGGGATGTAACTATTGGTCTTCCCCCTGTGGCTCCCATCATATGGCTGAATCTTCTGCTTCGTTCTCAGCGCACTTTGCATATTTCTGATTTATTTATTACTTGGCACCATGGTAATGATCAGCAATGGCGTTCGGAGGAAGTTCAAGCACTGATTCACCAGAATACCCAAGCCGCGGCCCTTGCTTTTTGGCGCCTCATTGAAGGCGATAAAAGCGTTATCTCATCTTTGCGCCTCGATGATTCGATTAATTCACGCAACCTTCGCAATAAAGCTGATCTCTTTGTATCGATAGCCGAAGGCCTAATGGCAAATTAGTGTGACATGATCTCGTCGATCAAATCCTCGTAGCCGAATGCCTTTAAATGGGTCAAGTACTTATTGCAGAAGCGTCTCAATGATCTTCCCTCAAAATAGCGGAAAAAGTACTTGGACTCAGCTACTGGAAAGAATAAATCCTTCGCTTCTTTCGCTTGCTTGCATGATTCATTCTGCCGCATGAAAGCATTGGCAAGTATATTGGGCTGGCAGTTCAAAAAAGCTGCTAGTCGGTCTGATGCTTCTTCCCAATTCGCATGTGAGTTAATAATGTCTTCAAATCGTATTCTGAAAGCCTGATTCTTTGCATGATCAAATGAGCTGTAGAAGTCAAGCCATGTGCCAGACCGTGTTAAAAACTGGGGAATGCAAGTGTTGCTTGCTGAAAATATCTCCAGCGCCTGATCTAAACTCCCCTTTTCTCTTAGCTGTTCAAGATTAAACTCGCTACCGCTAAGTACATCGCTCTGGGTGTAATCAGGATAAAAATGTTTGAGGGTAGCAATCTGACTTCCTGTAAGTCTCTTGTTTTTCTTCGCCGAATAGCGCAGGTAGTTTGTGGTACTTAATAAGGTGTCGAAAGGGTTTCGAATAATAACAGCAGTCGAATCTATGGTGATGCCGGTGTTCTCCCAGCCATAGCTTTCATCAGAGTACATTATGTGCGTCTTGATGTGGCAATGATGCGCACCCAGGCACGGATTAGCCGAAAACGATCCAGATTTGAAGGGCTCAAGATCTTTTGGGTTTTGATATTCGTACTTAGGCGGTTCCCAGTCGCTACTGATCAGTTTGCCGGCTTGATCTAGTGCCTCGTTGATTAAAGTGTTGCCACTCTTTGGAAAGCCAGCGATCGCAATAAGTGCGTTGACTGGTTCTTTCGGACTGATGCCTGACTTAACCATCTTGTGAGTGATGAATAATGCGGATAATTCCCTTTAGTGTCGCTTTTAATCGTCCTGCTTGGGAGTGGCCAATGTCATTGGTAAATATTAAAAATCCCATGGCAGGCTTGACTCGTTAAGGCTGTATATCGATTGTGCGCGGAATGACGAAAGGGGCTGCTCATGAGCAGCCCCTTTATTGGGACTTCAGTGACTATGTGAATATTCTTACTTGATGACAATCTTGCCAATTGTCTTGGGTTTGCGCTCTTTGCCATCGGGTGATGGTTTGGGGGTTGTACGGCGAGTCTTCACAGACATCGTGGGAGTGAAGATGTCGTCTTCTTCTTTGATAGCATCCGTCAGGATCTGAATGAAAGCACTCACTGCCGAGGCTGACTCCGCTTGGTTGCGGCCGCTGAGTTGCGAATACTTGGTGATAAGCTGCTCTAAGTTCATGGTAAATGCAGGAGGAGGAGGCGGGCAAGCTGTGGGGTGTTAGCGCAATCTGAGTCATTCTCTGATTGCTTTCACCACTTTATCATGACCTGCTGTCCGGTTCGATCTCTGTGGTCTTACTGGGCGTTGCTGTTGATGTCGTCATGGTCGCTGTTGGAAAGGATTCTAATTGATATGCGATAAGTCGTTCATTCCACTCCATTGCAAGTGAGCTTGCCTAATATTGAAGAATGGCCCGCCCTGCGCCGATGCCTGCTTGTTCGTATTCTCTTTTGTCTGCCCTGAAGGATGCGATGCTGATATCGTCTTCGGCATAGATACTCGCATCGTCGGGCCGGATTCTTTTTGACCAGCGCCTGACAAACTGATGGCGACTCCAAGCACTGTGGTTGTAACGTCCCGGGGAACGCCCCTCGCCATGGATGACTTCACTGTCAGGGCAGCTGAGGCAGTAGCGTCTTTCCGGAAGCTGCAGCAGTCGCAGACAGAGGTCAATGTCTTCCTGGCTGTTGATGTAGCGGCAGTCCAGTCCATCAATGCTGGCAAAGTCGCCAGCCCGCATCGCCAGGCATGCGCCTGTGAGGGCTTGCAGCTGATGGGGCTTACGAACACATGGCAGCGTGGCAGGAAGACCCGCATAAAGGGGGTAACCGAGCGTCTGCTTACTGTGGAACACCACGCCGAGACTGCGCACAGAGCCATCGCTACCCACCAGACGAGGCTGGGTTGCTGCTACGAACTCATCGTTCAAAGGTTCGATCAGCGAGTCCAGCCAGCCTCTAGTCACTTGGCAATCATTGTTCAGCAGCACAAGCCAGTGCCCATTGCTGGCAGCAAACCCGAGATTGGAGCCCAGAGCAAACTGGAGATTCTCGCCAGGCCACACTGCTCGAATCCGTGGATCGTCACAGCTGTGTTTGAACACCACGTCGCCATTCAGACTTGTCGAGTCATTCATGACGATGACGGCCTCCCATCGCGTCTGGTTCTGTGCGGCTCGCAGGGCGTTAAGGCAGGCCTCCAATTCATTCGGGTGCCCATAGGCTGGAATTACTATGCTTACCAGGTCTGTCTCCCGCGTTCGATTCCGGAGTTCCGGCCAGTTGATGCGCTCTTGATTCCAGCGCCAATACCGCGAAGCCATCAGCGGGCTTGCCAGAGCAGGTGCCAGGGCCTCAAGGCAGTTCAGCTGGGCCCCATTCACGACCCTCCGCTCTCTTTGCATGAAGCTGTGATTTTGCTGTTTTCCAGATCCCGAGGTCAGGGTTCCGTCGAATCCCGTGATCAGCCCTGCCGCCAGTCGCTGCCACTCATCCCCCTGCAGATCCCGTGGATTGGGCAGGCCATTTGCCTGAATCTTCAACTGATCAATGGTGAGGCTGTCCAATCTTTTGTATTCACTTCCAGCAGCTGCCAGGTCATCCACTAGAACCACTGCACCCCATATCAGCTTATAGATCAGGCCGACTACGACTAAAGCCATTGACTGCCCTTCAAGAATGATGCAATCGCTGGGGCGTCTGAGTGCTTCCAGCCAGCACCAGCTCACCAGATCTGCTAGGTCTTCAGGAACGACGAGTAGGGGGCTTTGGTGCTCTGTGGATTCACCGAGCACAACTTGTTCTTGTCCTCTTGTTCTCTCATGGCCTGCTCTCACCACAATGGTGTCTTCATGATCTCGTAGATGTCGTGACCGTTCTCGTTGGTATTCATGCCGACTCGCTTCCATGAGGTAAACGATTGACATGCTCGCCAGCGGCTCGCGCCAGAGCGTGTATGCGTATGCTTGTATTGCTCCTTGCCAATCACGCTTCTGCCAGCAGGCGTTTCCCCTGCTCATCTGCCCTGCAATCGAATCTTCATCCTGGGTTGGCGTTGCCAACGTGTGTTCCTCTTCTTCTTTATCGCGTTTCAACGACGTCGTTCCAGTTGGTGGCGGAACCAGGGGACTCCAATCATGGCGTTTGCTCACTCGTTTACACTAATGCAGCAGCTTGGTCCATGTAAGGAGTGGAGTTCTGGTTTACCCCATTTCCGCTGGCATCCTCGCTGGAGGCCAAGTTGCACGCCGCGGGTCTCCGTCAGCACACAGGGTCCCCGGCTGGGCTTCCTGATCGGTGTCTGCTGGTGTACGCCAGCCCCCATGAAGCGCTGGAGGCCCTGCGCAGCAGGGATCCCATCGCCCCAACCCCTGAACAGTTGCTGGATCGATACCAATCGTTGCTCCAGTTGGCTCCCAGCCATCACCTGATCTCCTGTTGGCGGCTGCACCAGCTTTCTGCTCAGCAGATCGCTGCCTGGACTACCGGGCAAGCTCCTTTCAGCAGCCGATCTCACCCACCGGAACTTTCCGCTCTCGCCAGTCTCGGCAATCAGGTATGGCCCACTGCTGCGCCACTTAGCGCCCTGGTGTCCTCCGCGCTGTTGCAGCGTACTCCTGCCTGTACAGATGCCTATTGTCTCCTCGAGCAGAAGTCCGAACGCTTCGGCAGCCTACCTGATCTGGATTATGGCGCCCGTCTGCTTGCGGCCGTGGATGTGGAGAGTTTGCTGGACCAGTGGTGGCAGTCGCAGCCCGAAAGCGATCTCACCCTTCTGCAGCTTCAGCAGGTGGAGGAGGAGTTGTTGACCCTGTTTCTGGCCCATCGCCAGCAGTTGACGACCCAGCACCAGTTGCGTTCCCAGCTGCATGGCCTGATGGGAGTCGTTCAACGCCAGCACCTGATGTTGAGTCGCGCTCTGCAGCCATGAACACCGTACCCGCTTCTCTGCAGGTCCAGCTCTGGGCCCCTGGGATTGACGCATCGCCTCTTGTCCATGGTTTAGGTCACGCAGGGGTCAAGCTGATCGAGGTTGACGACGAACCGGTGCTGACGGTTGAGGGTCCCTTGCTTCTGGCCTATACGGATCCCCTCGGTTGCTGTCAGCAAGTCGATGTTCAGCAGGCGGTGGCTGCCTGTTCTCTTCTGCTGGAGGCCCTGGTCCGGCTGCACGTGCCATCCCAAGCGGTTCGGCTTGTGAATCTGGGTTGTGTGTGCATGCCCGCAGTAGTGGGTTGGTGCGTGCAGCCCGCCGCCCCTGTGCAGCTGCCGCTTCCCCATCGTTTCAGCGAACCGGGCCCTTTAGATGCTCTGCTCGCCCTCGAGTTGCTGCAACGGGAGCCCCAGCTTGCGGCCACTTACCTTGCGCTGGAGCAGCATCCCCTCGCTGCTCGGCTTGATCAGAGACCTGTTGATGGGCAATGTGAGCAGCGTTACCGAAGGGCCTGCGGCTGGGATGCCCTACGAGTCGCTCGTGAACTGCACAAACTGCTCTTGCACGATATTCGTGTACTGGCTGACCAGTTGGAGCCACTGCAGTCCAGTCACCTTTCATCCCTAGATCTCCAGGAGCAGATCCAGAAGTTGTCTTTTCGCCTTGATGAGGCTGAGCTACTGAAGCAGCGCTGCAGTGATCTCGAGCTTAGTCTCCAGGTTCAGCAGCTTGACATCGAGACAATGGCGCGTCGTCTTAACTTGCTGGAAGCCATTGTCACAGAAGCCAGTGAAGCTAGCCTGGGTCTGCAGGTCCGTCTGGCCCAGATGCTCTCGGCCTGAGCAGGGCTCAGGCATTGCTGAAAACAAGACCCCCAATGATCAGCTGTGCTAGTATTTATTGTAGGTGATTTGGCTATTGCTTGAAAGCTGTCATTCTTGCTGGCGGTCGGGGAACTCGCCTCGCTGAAGAAACTGTTGTCCGCCCTAAGCCACTGGTGGAGGTGGGTGGCCTGCCAATCCTCTGGCATATTCTCAAGATCTACAGCTCCTTCGGCATCAACGACTTTATCGTATGCTGTGGATATAAGGGTTACATGATCAAGGAGTACTTTGCTAATTACTTCCTCCATACCAGTGATGTCACCTTCCACATGGATGTTGGCAACCACATGGAGGTGCACCAGCGCACCACGGAGCCGTGGAAGGTCACTCTGATTGACACCGGCGACAAGACCGAAACCGGTGGGCGTCTGGGCCGGGTGCGCAGTTATCTCGACGATGAACCCTTCTGCTTCACCTATGGCGACGGCGTGGCCGACGTGGACATGGCGGCCTTGATCGCGCAGCATCGTCATCACGGTCTGCAGGCCACCCTCACCGCGGTCCAGCCTCCGGGCCGCTACGGCGCGCTTCACCTCGATGGCGATCGGGTGGGCAACTTTCAGGAAAAAGCTGATGGTGAGCAGTCCTGGATCAACGGTGGATTCCTGGTGCTTGAACCCTCGGTGTGTGATCTGATCCATTCGGACGCCTGTTTGTTTGAGGCCGATGTGCTTTCCGAGCTGGCCCGCCGCGGTCAGCTGGCGGCCTATCGCCACCACGGCTTCTGGCAGTCGATGGACACCCTGCGTGAGCGCACACGACTGGAAGCACTCTGGGAGAGTGGGCAAGCGCCCTGGAAGCTCTGGAACTGATGCCCCTCTCCCACAGCGGGCCTGATCCCACCTTCTGGGATGGCCGCAGGGTCTTGCTCACTGGCCATACCGGCTTCAAGGGCAGTTGGCTGTCCCTCTGGTTGCTGAGCATGGGGGCGAGGGTCACCGGTGTGGCGCTCGAGCCTGACCCGGGTCCCAGCCTTTATGCCGCCCTCGGACTCGCCAATGCTGATCAGCCCAGCCGCCTCAGCGACCGCCGTGCTGACATCCGTGACGCCGAAACTCTGGCCACCCTGGTGGCTGCGGCCGACCCCGAGGTGGTGTTGCACCTCGCGGCTCAGCCCCTGGTGCGTCGCAGTTACCTCGACCCCCTGGGCACCTGGGCCACCAATGTGCAGGGCAGCCTCAACCTGTTGGAGTCCTTGCGGCCTCTGGATCACCCCTGCGCAGTGGTGATGGTCACCACCGACAAGGTGTACGCCAACCGCGAGTGGTGCTACGGCTACCGCGAGTCCGACCGCCTCGGCGGCCACGATCCCTACAGCGCCAGCAAGGCCGCTGCTGAGCTAGCCATCGCCTCCTGGCGCGCCAGCTTCAGCGGTACGGCCCCCCACCAGACCCCCCACCTCGCCATTGCCAGTGCCCGCGCCGGCAATGTGATCGGCGGCGGCGACTGGGGCGCTGACCGTATCGTGCCTGATGCCATGCGCTCCTGCGCCGCCGGCGAGCCGCTGATCCTGCGGAATCCCGGCGCCACCCGTCCCTGGCAGCACGTACTCGAGCCCCTCTCGGGCTACCTGCAGCTCGCCGAAGCCCTTTCAGCCGATCCCGCCGGCCACGCCGACGCCTGGAATTTCGGCCCCCATCCCGAATCCAACCGGCCTGTGCGCGATCTCGTGGAGGCCCTCCATTTGCACTGGCCAGGCCAGTGGGAGGATCAAAGCGATCCGCTGGCCCCCCATGAGGCGGGCCTGTTGCACCTGGTGATCGACAAAGCCCAGCACAGGTTGGGTTGGCTGCCCCGCTGGGATTTCGCCACCACCGTGGCCCGCACGGCCGGCTGGTACCGCGGAGTGGCCGATGGCGATTCGGCACTGGCCCTTTGCCAGGCCGATCTGGACTGCTATACCACTAGCGCAGGGCCAAAGGCAGGTTTGGCATGAAGCCTGCCCCGTTTAGGTCTGGATCCTGGCTCTGTCGTCCTTCTCAGCCTTGACTGACAGTTCGTGAACTCTCAGGTTGCTGAAAACAAGATTTCTTGCTCGGCATAGAGCCGGTGCGCCAGCTGCTCGCTGGGGGCCTCCACATCACTCCAGTGGATTGGCTGATCCTGGGCGATGGACCGCTTCAGCCGGCAGCCCTCCGCCAGCCCCTCCGGCAGCAGCCCCTTGCTCCTCACCACACGCGCCTTCTCCGCCTGGCCGTAGGTCATGTAGCGGCCAAACGAATCCAGGGTTTCGCCGGCCTGTAGGTCGCGCTTGGCGATCGCCACCACCTCCACCACCGGTGCCCCCAGCGGCTGGCCCACCACGTCGCCGAACAGCACGGCCCGCGCCACGCTCATCGGCGCCTCCAGATAGCAGAGGTGATACGGCTGATAAAAGCTGTAAAGCGGCCCGTCGCCGAGCTTGTAGAGCGCCAGGTACGGGACATGGCGCTCATCCGGCATCTCCGCCAGGCAGAACACCCCCGGGGAAGGGTGGGCGCCGATCACGAAATCCACCACGCCGCCCAGTTCGCGCAGCTCCGCCAGGTCGTAGGCGGTGGTGAGTTCATCCACGTGGCCCCGGTGCTCGCGCCGGCCCATGCCCCGCTGCTGCACCGTGAAGCCGGTGGCGTTGGCCACGATGCACTGCTCGAAGTTCACCTTGGAGCCATCGGCGAACGAGGTCACCATCGTCACGTCCTGGTTCCACTGCTCGGCAAACCCCTGCTGGGTGGTGGGGGTGCGGTACTCGTCCTGCAGGCCCTTGATGTTGCCCAGCACCCGTGGCGTCAGCCCCAGCCCCTGCACGTAGCGCCAGAGGTTGAGCTGCACTCCGGGCTGGTCGCCGTCGCAGCAGGTGAGCAGGGAGCCGGCGGCACGGGCCTTGGCGTGCAGGATCGGCCCAACGGTGGCATCCACCTCCGCGTTCATCAGCACCAGGGGCTTGCCCTGACCGATCGCCTCCAGGGCCCGAGCGGCGCCATAGTTCACCGCCCCGGTCATGTCGATCAGGCAGTCGATCCCTGCCGAGCGCGCCAGCAGGGTGGGGTCGTCGGTGATTGTCGGTGTGCCGGCTGCGATCGCCCGATCCAACGCGTCCAGGCTGCTCACCGCCACGGTGCCGTCGCGCCCGGCGAAGGCGTAGGCATCGGCGGCCCGCTGCAGGGTGCGGTTGGCGATCGCCACCACCTCCATGCCAGGCACCAGCGCCGACACCTGGGCCACGAAGCCCCGGGCCATCGCCCCGGCCCCATACATGCCCACGCTCACCGGGCGCCCCTCGCTCTCGCGCTGGCGCAGGGCGGTGTCGACAAGGATCATCCAGGGCCAGCCGGTCGGCTAGACGCTACCCCACCTCCGCTGTTGCTCGGCGTAGAGCCGGTGGGCCAGCTCGTGGCTCGGGGCCTCCACGTCGCTCCAGTGGATCGGCTGATCTCTGGCGATGGGCCACTTCAGCCGGCAGCCCTCCACCAGCCCCTCCGGCACAAGTCCCTCGGCACGAACCACGCTGGCCCGCTCCGCCTGGCCGTAGGTCATGTAGCGCCCGAAGGAATCCAGGGTTTCGCCCGCCTGCAGATCCCGTTTGGCGATCGCCACCACCTCCACCACGGGTCCGCCCTGGGGCTGCCCCACCGCATCGCCGAACAGCACCGCCCGCGCCAGGCTCATCGGCGCATCCAGGTGGCAGAGGTGATACGGCTCGTAGAAGCAATAGAGCGGCCCCTCCCCCAGGCCCTTGGCCGCCAGCAGTGGAGCGTGGCGGGTGTCGGCCAGTTCCGCCAGGCAGAACACCCCGGGCACTGGCCTGGGGCCCACCACGAAATCCACCACGCCGCCCAGTTCGCGCAGCTCATCCAGGTCGTAGCGGGTGGTGAGGTCCTCCACCGGGCCCCGGTACTCCATCCGCGAGGTGCCCCGGCGCAGCACGGTGAAGCCGGTGGCGTTGGCCACGATGCACTGCTCGAAGTTCACCTTCGAGCCATCGGCGAACGACGTCACCATCGTCACATCCTGGTTCCACTGCTCGGCAAATCCCTTCTGGGTGGTGGGAGTGCGGTATTCGTCCTGAAGGCCCTTGATGTTGCCCAGCACCCGCGGGATCAGGCCCATGCCCTTCACCTTGCGCCAGAGGTTGAGCTGCACGCCGGGTTGATCGCCATCGCAGCAGCTGAGCAGCACCCCCGCTGCCCGGGCCTTCTCATGCAGGATCGGGCCGATCGTGGCATCCACCTCCGCGTTCATCAACACCAGCGGCTTGCGCTGTGCGATCGCCGCCAGCACGATGCCGGCTCCGTGGTTCACCGATCCGGTGATATCGATCAGGGCATCGATGCTCACCGCGCGCGCCAGCAGCTCCGGGTCGGTGGTGATGGCGGGCTCAGCGCTGGCCAGGCTGCGCTCCAGGGCCGCCAGGTCGTCCACGGCCACGGCGCCCTCGCGGCCCGCGAAGGCGTAGGCATCGGCTGCCCGGTGCAGCGTGCGGTTGGCGATCGCCACCACCTCCATGCCGGGGATCTGGTTGGTGATCAGGGCCACCACGCCCCGGGCCATCGCCCCGGCTCCGATCACACCGATGCGGAGGGGCTGGCCCTGCTGTTCCCGTTGTTGCAGAGCCGTGTCGAGCAGGATCACGCGAGTTGTCCGTCGTGCAGGCCCATCCGCTCGCGGATCGTTTCCAGGCTCTCGCTCAGCAGGGGCCAGCCGGCGTCCTTCGCCGAGATTTCGCTCACCGGCAGGGGCCAGGTGATGCCCAGCCGGGGGTCGTCCCAGCGCAGGCCGAATTCTGCTTCCGGGGCATAGAAGGCGCTCACCAGATAGAGGATTTCCGTGGCGTCGCTCTGGGTCTGCAGGGCGTGGCAGCAGCGCTCCGGGATCAGCAGAGTGTTCTGGTTCTCCGCGTTCAGCTCCACCATCGCCGTCTGCAGGAAGGTGGGGGATTCCGGTCGCAGGTCGACCACCACATCCACCAGGGCACCCTGCACGCAGCGCAGCAGCTTCTGCTCGCCGTGCGGCGGAAACTGGGCATGGAACCCCCGCAGGGTCCCGGCCCGGGCATTGAAGGAGCGGTTCATCTGCCGCACCGGAAAGTTGATGCCGTGCTCCGCAAATTCCCGCTGGCAGAAACCGCGGGCAAACCAGCCCCGCTCGTCCCCGATCGGTTGGGGTGCCACAAGCACAGCACCCGCGATCGGCAGGGTTTCGAAGAGCATTGGCCGGGGCGAGGGCTTAGGGGCGCGCCCGTGGGGGCACTGCCGCCGGCATGGTAAATCAATTTACGCCGCTCGCCGCAGCTTGCGGGTTTCAGGTGATGGCCGCGCCGATTCCGCTCGCTGAGGTTCAGGAGGGGCATCCCTGCCTATGGGGGGCCATCGAAACGCGCCCTCCGGTTCCGCTGGTCACGGCCCGCCATGCCCGTCTGCTGCCCACCCGTCCCTCCGGAGCTGGGGGGGAGGGCCTCTGGTGGCGGGCCCGCACCCAGGGGGCGCTCGATCAGCACCACCAGCCCATCGCCGCCTGCACCGACTTGCGCGGCTTGCGCCAGATCTACCCGTTGCCGCCTGAGCAGTGCCGACCCCTCTCCGCGCATGCCGACGGTGATCTCCGACGGAGGAAGGAGCGGGATCTGGTGCTCTATGGCGGAACCATCTACGACCATTTCGGCCACCTGCTGCTCGACCTCACCCGCCTTTACCAGTTGCTGCCCTTGTTCCGCCGCAGCAAGGCCTGTTTCTGGTTCCACTACCCCGCCCTGCAGCGCCACGACCCCATCACCCATCCCCTGGTGCTCGAGTGGTTTGAGTGCCTGGGCATCCGTGATCGGGTGCGCCTGGTGCAGCGGGAGATCCTCTGCGATCACCTGATCACCGCCGAGGTGCTCTACCGCGACCGCGGATTCGTGCGGGAGGATTTCCCGGAGGCTGCTCGCGCCGCCCTGGCTCCCCGCCTGCAGGAGCGCCTGCTCGCCCGACCCCGCCAGGGGCGCATCGCTTACCTCAGCCGCCATGGGCTCGGCCAGGGCACCACGCGTTTCGAGGGGGAGGAAGTTGTGGTGGAGGCCCTGCAGCGTTGCCCCAACATCGATGTGATTCAGCCCGAGACCCTCTCGATCGAGGGCAAGCTCGCGCTCTACCGCGACTACGCCCTGGTCACCGGCTTTGCCCAGGCCTGCATGAACATGAAGTCCTTCACGCCCTACACCCGGCGTGACGAGCTGGCGCGGCAGTTGATGTTCGTGGCGGGCCCCCAGAGCCTGAGCACCAACTGGGTGAACCTCGAGCGAGCGGCGGCCTTCGGCGATCAGGTGCTCGATTGCTCGCCCCCCGAGGGTGAGCAGCCCCCCCAGCTCGGCGCCGACGCTCCCACCCGCTTCCAGCGCTCCACCCGCTTTGATGTGGAGCAGGTCGTGGAAACGCTGCGGGCCCTCGATCGCGGCTGAGCACGCCCGTTCTGGCCGCCGCTGCGTTGTTCAGTCGAGGGGTTGGAGGGTGGGGATGGCGCGGTAGAAGGGCTGCGAGCCCCAGCCCGCTCGGTGCCATTGCTGCTGCACCTCGGCGGCAATGTTCCAGGGCAGCACCAGCAGGGCATCGGGCTTGCGGGCGGCCAGCTCCTCCGGGGAGACCACTGGGATGTGGCTGGCAGGCAGGTATCTGCCGATCTTGCTTGGGGCGCGGTCGGCCACACAGCTCAGCAGGTCGGACTTCACCCCGGCGAAGTTGAGCAGGGTGTTGCCCTTGGCCGCGGCGCCGTAGCCGCAGACCTGGCGGCCCTGTCCCCTGGCTTTGAGAAGAAAGCGCAACAGCGCATGCTTGCTGTGCTCAGCGCGGGCCTGGAGCTGCTGGTAGGCCGCCAGGGTTTCCAGCCCAGCTGCCGCTTCGGCGGCCCGTACGGCCTGTAGTCGAGCCGTCGCGGCGCCGGTCGGGATTACCTGGCCCGCGCTCACTGCCGCGCTGCGGGCCAGCCACACCCGCAGGCTGCCGCCATGGGTGGACAGCTCCTCCACATCCACCGCGCTGAGCCCGGCCTGGGCCGCGATTCGCTGCAGCACCGCCAGGCTGAGGTAGCTGTAGTGCTCGTGATAGATCGTGTCGAACTGGTTCCCCGCCAGCAATCGCAGCAGGTGGGGAAACTCGATCGACACCTGTCCGCTGGGCCGCAGCAGCGCGGCGATGCCCGCCAGGAAGTCGTTGATATCCGGTACGTGGGCGAGCACGTTGTTGGCCACCACCCAGTCGGCACCGCCGGCCGCCGGGCCGGCATGCTTCACCAGCTCGTGGGCCAGGGCTTCACCGAAGAAGCGCTCCAGCGTGGGAATGCCCCGTTCCATGGCCCGTTGGGCGGTGGAGTGGGTGGGCTCGATACCTAGACAGGGAATTTGCCGCTGCCGTACGTACTGGAGCAGGTAGCCATCGTTGCTGGCCAGTTCCACCACCATCGATGTGCTGTTCAATCCCAGGCGGGCCACGGCCGTGTGCACCGTGTGCTCGGCGTGCGCGCACCAGCTGCTCGACACGCTCGAGAGGTAGGGGTAGTCGGCAGAAAACAGAACCTCCGCAGCGGCATGGGCGGGGAGTTGCAGCAGCCAGCAGCCCGTGCAGAGGTAAGCCTGGAGCGGATAGGTGACCTCAGGCTGGTTCAGTTCCGTGGTGTTGAGATACGCATTGCTCGGCGGCTGGTGCCCCAGGTCGATCACCGGTTGGTGCAGGGGGGCTCGGCAATGCCGGCAGGAGGAGGTCGTCATGGCCAGAGCGGGCCGATGGGTGCATCTGGGTGAGTCCCATGCCGGAGTAGCGCAAACCCGCAAGCCGCGCCCCAAGGCCCAGGAACTCCGGCAAGGTAAACTAATTTACGTAAAACTTAAACCTGTTTACGTCTTTTCGCTGCTTTCCGGGGGCTGGGCCCGTCTTGGGCCCGGCTGGCTAGGGGGGGATCGGCCTGGGCTGGGCGTGCGTTCCGTCGCTCCGTGCCGGTAGTCGCAGTTCGGCCCGCAGGCCGCCACCCGGTGCCTCCAGCAGATTCAGGCGCCCCTGGTGGTCGAGGCAGAAGCGCTCCACGATCGCCAGGCCGAGGCCTCGGTGGCGCTGGCGCTGACGGTCGTGGCTCCGGCTGGGCCCCGGGATCGCCAGCAGGGTCTCGGTGGGGATGCCTGGGCCGTGGTCGTCCACCCGCACCAGCACGAGATCGCCCTGGCGCAGCGCGCTCACCACCACGGGCGCGGCGCCGTGTTCCAGGGCGTTGTCGATCAGGTTGTTGAGGGCCCGCTCCAGCCCGTCTGGGTCGAGGTCCACCAGCAGGCGTGGCACCCGCAGCTGGATCGCGCGCGAGGCATGGCTGGCCACGATCCGGCCGCAGAGGTCGTCGAGGGCGCAGGCCTGACGGCGCTCGGGCGGCAGCTCCTGCTCCCCCAGCAGGGCCAGCTGGTCGGTGAGGGTGCGCAGCCGTTCCAGATCACGGGCCATGGCTTGCGCAATCGCTGCGGGCTCGCCCGCCAGCCGTTCGCAGAGCAATTCCGTGCGCAGCATCAACCGGGCATGGGGGCCCCCCAGGTCGTGGGTGAGGCCGTGCAGGAGTTGGCGTCGGGCTCGGCCGGTGTTGTTGATCCGCTCCAGCAGGCGGTTGATCCGCAGGCTGAGCAGCCGGATCGGCCCGATGCCTTCCTCCGGCAACAGGGGCAGGGGGCCAGCCGAATTCTGTTCACTCAGCTGCTGCAGCATCAGGGACAGGGGCCGCTCCACCTTCGCCCGCAGAAACAGCACGAGGCCGCCGAAGCCCCCCACCACGATCATCAGGATCCTCAGCAGAGGCAGGTACCAGATGCTGTTGCTCAGCCGTTCCGATTGGTACAGCCAGAGAACCTGTCCTTGGGGATCTCGGCTCATGAGCCTGACCCAGTGCCCACCCCAGGGATCCTGCAGGGGGGGCTGGTCGCGCAGAATGCGCCTATCAAGCTTGAAGTCGCGCAGGATGGCTTCCTGCACCAGCCGATCGAATCGGCTGGGTGTCATGTCCTGGGATTGCGCCAAGGCAGGATCCCTGCGTATCACCACACCCCTGGGCAGCTCCTCGGGTGGACGGATCTGCAGCACCGCCTCCACCAGCTCCACCTGCTTGCTCAGTCGCAGAGCGCTCTCGCCCACGATCCGCGGCTCGAGCAACAGCCGCATCCCCACCAGCAGGCCCAGATAGCCCGCCATGCCGCCGGCCAGCAGGCTGAGCAGCAGCAGCAGCCAGTCGGCGCCTGTTAGCCGGGCGTGGCGTGTCTCCATCGGATCAGCCTCCGCCGTCGGCCAGCCGCCGCACCACGGCCGTGAGGCGATAGCCCTGGCCGCGCACCGTCTCGATCATCTGATCGCCCGGGTGCAACTCCAGCAGCAGGCGCCGCAGCCGCGAGAGGCGCACATCGATGCTGCGGCTCTGCTGCGCATCCACCAGGCTGCCGCTGGCCTGGCCCAGTTCCTGGCGGCTCACCACCTCGCCCGCCCGGTTGCAGAGCAGTTGGAGCAGGGCCACATCCCCGCGGGAGAGCTCCTGGCCGATGCCATCGGCGTGTCCCAGCCAGAGGCGTTCCGGATCGAGGCGCAGCTCTCCCAGCTGCCAGGCCTGATCCGGCAGCGGCGCCGGTGCCTGGGCGGCGCTTCGGAGCAGCTGCTCCACACGCAACTGCAGCTCCCGGAACAGGAACGGCTTGCCCAGGTAATCATTGGCGCCGGCTTCCAGGCCGGCTATCCGGTCGCGGGGCGCCCCGAGGGCCGAGAGCATCAGCACCGGCAGCTGGGGGTAGGCCTGGCGCAGGCGGCTGAGCACGTCGGTGCCCCGCTGTCCTGGCAGCAGTTCATCGAGCACCAGCAGGTCGGGCACCGTGTCGGCCAGCGCCTGCTCGAGCTCCCTCGGGTGCTGCAGGTGGCGGGCCTGCCAGCCGCGCTGGCTGAACTGTTCCAGCAACAGGCTGCCGAGATCGGCGTCGTCGTCGAGAATCCAGATGGAGCCGGCCATGGGAATCCAACACGCTGGGGAGATCAATCCCGCTGCGCATCATTGTCCGGCCAGCTCGCGCATGGTGTCGATCACCCGGCCCACGGCAAAGGGATTGCGCCGCTGGAAGCTGCCGTCGTCCTGCCCCTCCCCGGCGCGGGCAGGGCTGGCCTCGCCGGCCGGCGCTGGGCTCGGTGTGCAATCGAGGAGGCGATCTCCGAAGCTGTACACCCGATCGAGGTTCACCCAGTTGCTGTTCAGGCTGCGCGGTCCTGCTGTGAACAGAAACAGGGAGGCCAGCTCGCTGGGCTGGCGGTAGGGCACGAAATACTTGAGGTGCAGGGCGGCCTGGGGGAAGCCGGTGATCAGGGCATAGCGGCGGAACAGCTTCAGCTTCTCCCGGATCGAGAGCTCCTCAGCGCAGATCACATCCACGTTCGGCAGGCCGGCGAGGGCGTCGACCACCTCCTGTTCTCCTTCAAAGCAGGTGGTGCCCTGCTGCAGTTTGTGGCGGGAGAAATAGGCGATCCGCCCCGGGCGGCGCTCCACCTTCAGCAGCCGCTTGCGCAGCCGTGGGGCCAGGGCGGCACGGGCCGCCTCGGGGAAATCGGCGGTCACGAATTCCCGGTCGCGGTAGAGCACGCTCGACGACATGAGCATCGAAGTCTCCAGCGAGCGTCGGATCAGGCGCACCCGCTTGCGGATCCCCAGGCAACGCAGCCATTCGTCCACAAGCGGGTGGATCTGCTCATCGCCAGCTGAGCCCTTTGATCTGACCGTACTTTTTTTGGTCTGTTCCGGATAGTGGAACCAGATCGGTTCGGTGCTGCGCCGGAACAGCCTGAGCAGCTGATACGTGCGGGTAAGGTCGAGCAGCAGGTGGCCGAAGTGCTCGAAGAGGGTCCCGCCATAGAGAGCCAGGGGCCGTGCCATCCGAGTGGCAGGGAGCTCGTTCAGGTCTCCCGTTGGTTGGGGGAGTGGATAGATCAGGCGGCTGCCCCGGCGATCGGTGAGGGCATCGATCGGGTGCCCCTGGCGATCCAGGCCTCCCTGGCGGCGGGCATCCCACCAGCGGGGGCCGCTTTTGCCGGTGCTGCGGGTGGGCACCAGCCGAGCACTCGCTTCCATCACCCAGGTGGCAGCCTCCGGAGTGCTGATGTTGCCCCACAGACAAGGATGATCAGCGGCGAGCTGGGCCAGCACGTCTGCGGAGGGCATCACGGCTGCGCTCGGCCCGAAGTGTGCCGACAGTACAGGAATTGAACCCACTCGCTCCCGGCTGTTCAGGGGGTGGGGGCGTGGAGGAGAGCAACGCCCAGGTCCTGGGCCAACTGGGTTAATGCCTGGCGTCGTTGCGGCAGGCTGGCCAGAAGGGCCTGACGCTCCTTGCGGTTGCGGCAGCGGGGTAATTGATGTTGTTGCAGGTGCTCCTGAAAGCCTTCGCTTTTCATCAGCTCCCACACGGATCCGGTGTTCTGGTAGTGCGCAACGGCCAGAATGTTGGCCAGCTCGACGCTATGTCGGCCCACCTGCAGCCGCCAGTGGCTCGAGGCCCGCAGCTCGGCGTTGACGAGATTTCGTTGCCCCTCCGCCGGGGTATAGCGCCAGCGCAGGGCCAGCCGTTTGTTCTGGCGCTGGATCCGCGCCAGCAGGGTGTTGCGAAATCCACTGAAGTAGGGCTGGCGGGCCAGATCCTGGTGATCGCCGATCAGCTCGGTGTCGAGACGCGGCGCTTCGGAGTTCTTGCCTGCCATCTTCTGGCCCTGTTCGCGGAAGCTCTCGGGATGGAACACCTGCGCGTTCAACCGGCGTTTCTTCAGACGCCGATAGAAGTCGACGTCGTCTCCCCCCCAGCCCGACATGTGGTCGTGGTATCCACCGGCAGCCTGCATGCGCCGGCGCGGCACCATGCAGAGGCCTGAAGATGTGCCCAGCTTGCTGAAGCCCTTGAAAAAGATGCTGGGCTCTTCTGCCATCTTTTCCACATAGGGCTGAATGTCCACAGTGGCCACGTCGGCATCGCTCTTGAGCACCAGATCCGCCTCGGCCATTCCCAGGCCGATGTTCTGGGCCCTGCCCTGTCGCCAGATCGGCTCATCCTCCACCCGCACCACGGTGATCCGCTTGCCGCCCAGGTCGCCCAGCGCGTCGATCACCGGGGTGCTGGAGTTGAAGTCCACGATGATGATGCGCCGCAGCTGCGGGCAGGCGAGCCAGGAGGGCAGGCTGTCGCGCAGGTACTCCACCCGGTTGCGGCAGGGGGTGATCAGATCAACGCTGGGCAGAGGGCTCATGGCGCGGGAGTGGGGTCGAACCAGGCGGCCGTGGGTTGTGTCTGGCTCAGCATCCAGCCCAGGGTGAGGTACTGGGCTTCTCGGGTGAGCGTTTGGATGCTGCTGTCGTGGGCTGCGTCCTTGCTCGTGGGCCCTGAGACGAACTCTGGGCAGAAGCTGGCACGAATCTGGTCGTCGTCGACCAGAAAACTGCGCCGCAGGCTGCGGATTTCCTTCGGGCTCAGCCAGCTGTTCACCTGCCTCAGCGGGGCCACCGCGCTGGAGTCGCTGATCTTGCGAAATCGTCGTCGGCCTCTGTTGTACATCCGGATCAGTTGCTCGCGAGGTAGTCCTTTCATGCTGTTGAGGTAACGCTTGAACAGCACACAGGGAATGGGATGCCCCACGTTGAACTGTGTCTTCTGTTCATCGGCGTCAGGAGGAGGAGTGATTGGGCCTACCAATTGGTGTAGAAAGGGCTTAGTGATATCTTGATGATCAGACAGTTTTTCATAGCTTAGAGTGCGTACGGGAAAGTGCTGTTGCCATGCTTTGAGCTGCCGTTGGTAATCGGCTACATGCCGAAAAGACCGGAGAAACTTGTGAATCGACTTGTGATAGAACGTGGCAAGGATAAACTCGCTGTAGCTGCTCTGCAGATAAGCGGCACGTTCGCGGATCACGCACACCACTTCCACGTCCGCCTCGCTGCCTAGCAGCCTGCGAATGCGCTCCACATTCTCCACTTTCCTCTTCCACATCTGCTCGGAATCGTCATCGGCATCGATCCTCCCGAAGCCGATGCGCCAGAAAGCCTCAGCACTGATGATTGTGTGCGCATGGTGTTTGGATCGCTCTCGCAGAGCCTCGGCCATGTCCTGCAGCTGGGCCTGGCTGTAGGGCTTCAGCTTGCTGGAGTAGTCGAGGGAGCGGGCGATGTTCAGGTGGGTGGGGGCGTCTCGCCCCCCGGGGAGCAACTCGGCTTCCCGGGGATACCAGAGGCCATGGCTGGCATAGAAATCAGCGTTGCGGCCGAGATGTCGTTGAATCGCCGTGGTGCCGGTCTTATGGGTGCCGATGTGCAGGAAGATGGTCATTGTCTACAACTCCCAGCTGTCGAGAGGCTTGCCCATGTAGGTCAGCATCGCTTCGGCGTCTGGTCGCACCACCTCCAGCACCTGACGCCGCAGTCTCTCGTTCCATTGGGGTTCAGGTACCAGAACCCTGCCCTTGTCGCCCGCTTCGTTCACCTTGGGCAGAGCACCCCCATCCAGGAGAAGTTCTACATGCTCAGATGCGGTGGAAGCACCAAGGAACTGGAGCAGGGCTGTGAGTGATGGCCGCGGCTGGGCGATCAGTTCTTCGAATGTGAGGCAGTGAATCTGCGTATCCGGATAGAACTGGCGGAAACTCTGCAGACGTTCGTGATACATAGAGCAGCCCACCACCAGCCGACGCAGATGGCGGGAACCCATCAACTGCCGGAAGTCGCGGGTCCGTGCGTGTCTGCCCTTGCGATGCCTCCACTGGGACTCAATCCGCTTGAGTGGATCACGCACCACATACACCAGCTTCAGATCGGGGAGATAGCGGTGCATCAGGGCCGGAGCATGGGCAAAGCTCTTCAGCGCACTGGCATACATCGTGCTGCCTTCACCCCGCAGCTTGCAGCTTTTTCCCGCCTTGAACAGCCGCCCGTACCAGTCCCACCCCTTGTCGTAACGCCGGCCGAAGAACTTCGGCTCCTTGGGGAGGCTGATGAAGATATCGGGATGATGAGGCAGAATCGTGGTGAGGGTGGTGGTGGCGGATTTTGCGGCTCCGATTATGATGAAATTGGGCAGTCTTCGTCCCAGCGCCTCCACTTCCGCTTGGTGATCTCCCCGCAGACCGGCCTCGATGACCATGCGCAGTCGGCGGTTGAGGCCCAAGATGACGTCTCCCTGAACGGTTTAATGAACCCAGAATCTTAGGTCAGCAGCCTGCGGCTTCAGACGGACGCAGCAGCTGTAAATCGTTCCAGGGGATGGGGCGTGGTGCTGAGCCGTCCGTGGGCCAGCTGCTCAAGCTGGTGCTCGCCGTAGAACACCTCGACGTCCTGGCGGTAGCGATCACGAGCCAGGGTGATCAAGTGGTCGTCGCTGAAGTAGTGGCTGAGGTCGCTGTCGCCGGTTCGGCGTACGTTTTTGGCGGGAAGTTTTCCCAGCGCTGGAAGGCCTGACTGGCGCATGCGCTGGCGTAGTGACTGCCAGTGTTCGCCCATTGCCTCCATTTTGCCGATGAACTTGGGAACAGGTATTCCCTCTACGCAGAGGATGCTGCTCTGGGGCAGCAGGTGCACGTCTAGATCAGCGTCGGCGGTGGTGGATACCACTTCAAGAAATCGGCGGAACGGCATCCCCCGCTCCAGGCCCATCCGTTGCATCGCTGTGGAGATGTGGTCGTTCTCGATCAATTTGTTATTGAAGGCGGAAACCAGCCGATCGAAGGGGTTGCGGACAAAGCTGAAGCTGAAATGGCTGCTGCGTCTTTCCATGGCTTCCGCCGCGTTGATCATCCGCGTTTCACCATGGGTGCCCTTGCGCCAGAGAATATCGGCGGTGGTGCGGTAACCCTCCTCAGGCGGCCGCTCCAGCAGTCGTGTGAGTGCCGCTTTGACCGATGAGTTGGCAACTTTGGGTACTCGGCCATAGATCAGAGGCAGACGGTTGAAAAGAATGAAATGCTCCCCCAGTTCCGACTGCTGAGTTTCAAAAGAAGGCATCAGGCTGCCACCAGTGATTGGGTGCTCATGAGCAGTTGGTGGTGCTCAAGCCTCTCCAGGGCGAGCCAGGCACCCTCACCGTTGTTTTTGTGCCCTTGCCAGATCTCCGGGATAAAGGATGCACGAGGTGCAAGTTGCTGGAGAAGTCGGAAGACGTCGGCCCAATCCACATCACCGTCATCGATCTGAAGACCTTCTCCATCAATTCCGGAGGCATCGGCAAGATGGAGATGGGCTGTGAACGGAAGGATTCGTTCCAGGAAGTTTGAGAAGGAGTGATGCAGGTGATTGCAGGCAAGTTTGGAATGGGATACATCCAGACAAACCCTCAGCCCGTGTTGGCTGCAGAAGCTCTCGATTGAGTCGGGATCCACGAACAGGTTGTGATAACGCTGGCCTCCGAAGTGCCAGGGGAAAGGAGGCATGGTTTGGGGGATCAGCTCCACGCCCTCAAGGCGCAGCTCACTCAGGCTCTGGGTCAGTCGTTCCAGCAAGGGCTCCCGCTCAGCCGCACTGAGATGACGATTGGCCGAGAATCCGCCGACATTGGTCACCAGCAGGACGTCGGCTGGGCAGGAGAAGCGCTGGCGCAGTCGGGCGGAGAGGTCGAGCACCCGCTGCAGCTCGCTCACTGAGTGACGTCGGTAGGACGCATCGTCACTGCAGAGGTCCAGGGTGTGGTCACCGGCAAACAGCTCTGGGGCGTGCACCACCAGCCCCATGGCCAGCTGCTCGGGCAGCACGCTGTCGATATTCACCTCCACGTCTTTGTAGCTGAGGTGGATCTCAACCAGATCGAGGTTGCTGGCCCCATTGAACTGGTGGAGATCGTGATAGCGCACAGGCACGCCGAAGGGATTGCTGAACCGGTACGGCCGGGGTGTAGCTGCAGGTTGTTTCAGGTCGGATTCAAAAAAGAAGTCGCCTTCCCGCTTGTCAGAGCTCAGGCTCTTTCCCAGCAGGTCGTTGAGCCGATAGGGCTGAAGGCCCTGGCCGGGACTCTGGATGCGAACCATCTCGCGACTGATCGGCGTACCGGCCGCAATCGGGCAGGCGGCCACCAGACTCTTCGCCAGCACCTCCCGGTTCATCAGCTCCCCCTGGCTGATGCTGCGGGCGTCCCCTGAGCCCATGGATTCCTCCACCGCCCGGATGGCGCTTACCATGGCCGAGAATTCATTGGGCAGGAGGCTGACCTTGTGGTCGTTGCCCTCCATGCCCCGATCCAGGGTGATGTGCTTCTCGATCACGCTGGCGCCCAGCCCAACCGCCGCGATCGGTACGGCATAGCCCCGTTCATGGCCTGAGTAGCCCACGGGTGCCTCTGCCAGTTCCGCCAACCGGCGCAGGTAGCGCAGGTTCACGTCCTTGAACGGGGTGGGATAGGTGGAGTTGCAGTGCAGCAGGGCAAAGGCGGCCCCCTGCTGGCGCAGGTGGCGGATGCCGGCGCTGATCTCCTGTTCCGTGGCCATGCCGGTGGAGGCGATCAGCGGCTTACCCGTGGCGGCGATGGCGCTGAGCAGATCATGGTTGGTGAAGTCGGCCGAGGCCACCTTGAAGCCGGCCATCCCCCAGCGGTTGAGCTTGTCCAGGCTCGTGCCGTCCCAGGGGGTGCACAGGGGGATCAGTCCACGCCTGTGGGTGTGCTCAAAACACTGGTAGAGCTCCTCGTCGCTGAGCTGGAAGCGTTCGAGTAGATCGAGGGTGTACTGGGTGCCCAGGTCGGAGGCCATGTCGTTGCTGTCGCCGGCATTCACGTACAGCTGGCCCATGTCGCGCATCTGGAACTTGGCGCAGTCGGCGCCCGCGGCGGCGGCGGCATCAATCAGTCGCAGGGCCAGCTCCAGGCTGCCGTTGTGGTTGTTGCCGATTTCTGCGATCACAAAGGCCGGTGCACCGTCGCCGATCGCCCGCTCGCCCAGCAGCAGGCGCCGTTGCCCGCCACGCGCAACCCCCACCACCCGGCCGTGGTCATCCAGCAGGGGAATCACCTGGATCTTGGGCGAGAGAAGTCCTGCCAGTTCAGCCGGTCCGCTGCCTTCTCCAGCTGAGATGCAGTGGGGATTCATGGCAGCGGTGACCGGCCTGTTGAGGTCGATCACATCGGTGGCGGCGATCCAGCGGCGGAAGTCCCCATCGCTGAGCACCCCTTGGAGAATGCCCCCTTCCGAAACCACAAAGATCAGGCGGCTCTGGTTGGCCGTGATCTTGTTAAGGGCCGCCAGCAGCGAGTCTTCCGAGAAGACCACGAACTGGGTGAAGTTCCGCTCAATCTGCACCGATTGCACGTATGTCTCGTCTCCACGACCGGGACCGGGACTCTAGAGCCGGAAGTGGGGTGTCACCAGCAGGGCCAGGGCCCGCAGCCATGGATTGGGCTGGCGCACGGCAGCAAGACGCCGGCTGATGTTGCGGTTGTCGGGGCGTTGCAGCTGGGCGATCTCCAGCAGCCGGATCGCCTCCGCCTGATCGCCGCAGCGGATGGCGGTCTCGGCGCCACGGCGCAGCTGGTTGGTGGAGAGGTCCGCAGCGTTCACCACGTAGCCGGGCTGCTGCAGCGGCAGCGGGCTGATGGGCTGATCCTTCAGCACCCGCAGTGCATCCCAGAGATTGCCAGGCGAGAAGCTCGGGTGGTACCCCACCCAGTGCAGCCAATCGGGGTCGGGATCCGGCCCCTCCGCCAGGCCGTCCAGATCGTCCGCAGTGGCCAGCGATCGAAGCAGGCCCGAGCCGGCGAAGAAGGGTGTGCCCAGATCGTGGCGCAGGCCAAAGTCGTCCATCACCACGGGTTTGCAGCCCAGATCCAGGGCATCAAACAGGGCGGTGGACGACACGGTTGCCAGCATCCTGCTCTCCAGCAGCAGCTGGGATAGGGGGGCGTAGCTCAGCTTCAGGTTGGCGGGCGGACTGCCCAGGGTCTCCTTGAGAGTGTGGCTGATGTGGGTCTCCACGCTGTGAAAGGTGGTTTCGTGGGGTGCCACCCGAGGTTTGATCAACAGCTCCCAGTGGGGTGACCGGCGGGCCAGGCGGGCCAGGATCCGCACCAGTCGACGCCGCTCCGCTGGGGCAGCGGGCATGACCACCTGTTCGGCAAACACCATGCGCAGGGGCCGATCGGCGGTAGCGGTCGCGCTGGTGGCTTGCTGGCGATTGCGCCCCAGGCCCGTGACCACGCTGCGCTGGGCGCTGAATGGGGTATGGCGGAGCAGCATCGCAAGCCGGGCCTGATCGCGGGGGCCATTCAGGCAGATCAGGTCGTAACCCAGCCGCCAGGCGATCGCTTCCTCAAAACGCTCCAGCACCACGCCGTTGAAGCCGCAGAACAGGGGAAGCCGTGCTCCTCCCAAGGGTTTGCGGGTGCTGTGGTACGAGCTGCGGAACTCCGCCAGCTTGCTGCCGGTGAGGTAAACACCGATGGCGTCGAACTGTTCAAGCCGTTGGTCTCGGAGGAGCTGGGGCAGGGACAGCCCCCAGACAGGGCCGATCTCACGCAGGGCCGCGAGCACCGCTGCAGGCGTGCCCGGCCTGGGAATGGCGTTCACGCTGATCTCGACAGCGTGATCCTCGCTGGAGCGGGCGAGGGCCTGACATGCCAGCAGCTGGCTGTCGCTGTCGGCAATCAGCAGAAGGCGCAGGCTCATCGTGCCAGCTCCTGAAGGCGTCGCAGCAGCCTGGACGCACCATCGGGAATCGCCCAGCCCCGGTCTGCCAACCACTGGACATTGGGCCTGGGCAGCTCCAGCAGTCGATCCAGCGGCAGGCAGTCGGCCAGTCGGTGCATGGCGCCGCTGCCAAAGAACAGGGGCCCGTTGAAATCGGTGCGGATCCCGTAATCTCCGAGGATCGCTGTGGGCTTGCCCCACACCATCGCGGTGAGCAGCCAGTCGGAGGCGATGCCCAGGCAGGCAGTGGCCTGGATCAGGGCCTGTGGCAGGTCGTCGGCCAGCCCTAACTGAAGGTTGGTCGGCGGCTGGCCATCCTGATGGTGGTGCCAGGCCAGGCTGGTCTCAGGCCAGCTGGCTGGATCTTCGGGTGTTGAGGTGCAGAGCTGCGTGTCGGGTTGCAGGCGCACCTGCCAGTGGGGATTCTCCTGGGCGATGGTCCGCAGCCGCTGGTAGAGCACCCCGTTGGCGAAGGGAGACGGCGGAATGGTGGCCTGGTCGAGCACCAGGACAACCCGCTCGGCGGTGGGGGAGACTTCGATGGCCTGGGTGGGGAGGCACCAGAGACCGATCAGCTCATGGGGCTGCTGGTGGTGGCGGCTGCCCTGCAGCAGCCAGCTGAGCTCCAGCTGCTGGGCTTCTCCCTGCAGGCAGATCAGGTCGTACCCAAGCCGTGCCAGCAGATCGCTGGCCAGGGCGTCGCCGCAGAGGGGCCGGATCGGACCGGTGAACAGGGGGACGGGTGCCCGGCCCATGAGCCGGGCGGCGTTGCCGTGCACGTGGCGGAACGCTGCCATCTCGGCACCTTCCAGAAACACACCGGCGGCATCCAGGCCCATGAGCAGCTCGCTGCTTGCCGCCACCAGGGGTGGCAGCGGGATCACAGGGACGTCGCGGGCCATAGCAGGGGCTGGGATCTCCGCTGTGAACAGCGTCACGCTCGCCCCCAGTGCCTGGAGCTCGAGGCTGAGCTGCAGACAGGCACGCAGGCCGGCTTCGGCTTGGCAGACGAGCCCCAGATTCATCGTGCTTGCGTCATCGTCCCTTCAGCACCCGCTCCAGCAGCCAGAACCCCACCAGGTTCTGGCGCAGTCGCCGCAGCAGATCCCGCCCCCGTTGGCTGGCTTCCTGCTTGGAGCGGGCGCCGGCGGACGTGAGCATGCGCCGCCCGCCCTTGGCCAGGGCGTAGCTCTGCCAGGCCGGGCTGCCCCATCCGGCTGGGCCAGCTTCTGCTTCCGGGTGGCCCTGGGGCGGGTGCTCCAGCAGCCGACTGAGCGCCGCGATGAACCGCTCGGCGCCATCCTTGCGATGGCCCTGGCGTTCCAACCATTCCCGGTTGTGGCTGGGGGTGAACGGATCGCGCATGATTGCGTCGAAGTCGGCCACTGCTCCCGACTCCAGGAAGTAATGGTTGCCGAGGCTTTCATTCACGCCCAGGTCACTGACGATCCGGGTGCTCACGCCCATCGCCATGGCCTCCATCGCTGCCGTCGACGACACGGTTATGGCGCAGCCACACTGTTTGAGCAGGCTCAGGCTGGGTTTGTAGCTGATCTGCAGGTTGGCTACTCTTCGGCTGAGCTTTTCGATCCGACTGGCCATTTCCCCATGGTGGCGATGCAGGGTTGCCTCCACCCTTGAAGTGCGCGGCTTGAAGATCACTGGATGCTCGGGCCAGGCCCGCGCCAGCCTGGCCAGCCGCCGGCAGATGTACTTCCGCTGGATCGGGTTGTCCGGCACCGAGGGCTGCTCGAAGAACACGATGCTGGCCCGCTCTGGGATCTGTGGCCGTGGTGCCACTGACCAGAGAATCGGCAGGCCCGTGACCACGGCATTGCCTCCGTCCAGGCCCAGGGCCGCGCAGCCCTGGCGATAAAGCTGGACGTCCGATTCGGCGTTGAGGCAGAGCAGATCTGCGCCTGAGCGGTCCATCATTCCTTCCAGTTGATGGCGGAAGAGGATGCCGGGGTAGGCGCTGACCAGCACCGGCCGCCGCTCTTGCTCGGCCCAGGTCGCCTGCAGCAGCAGCTGGGTCTCCCGGGTGCGCCGGCCATCGAGGCCCAGCACCAGCGCATCCAGGTCGCTGAGTTCGTTGCGCAGGTTGCGCAGTTGCGGCCACTCCCGCTGGCGGATGGCGGTGCGAGGGTCGATCCGGCGGATTTCCAGCACCTGTCGCCGCGACAGCTTGCGGCCCGGCAATTCCAGCAGGATCAATGTGGTCTGGGCCCCGTGCTGCCGCGCCACCTGCAGCAGATTCATCGCGGTCTTGCCGAAGGAGTCGAAACAGGCCAGGGCTGCCACCTGGCGCCCCTGCAGGCTGCTCATCAACGCTGTTCCGCCGGCGGTTGGATGGATTGCGGTTGTCTAGCGCCCTCCAGCAAGGGCGCCAGGCTTTCGCAGAGAATCAGATCCTCTGGGCTGTCGATCTCTGGGGCTATCCCAGCCAGGGGAACCGGCAGGGTGGGCTGCACGAAGCGGCTGCCGGCTTGCAGAAACCTGGCGGTGCGGATGGCGTAGATCGCTCCTGTCTCCAGATAGGTGGGCTGCAGATCCTGCCGGCGTTGCCTGGGTTGGTGGGCGTCGTGGTTGATCCCGACGCCATGGCCATGGAGGTCCTGCTGCCAGAGAAAGCCGTGCCAGGGCACCACACTGAAGGCCATGTTGGCCTCTCCGTCCTGCAGGGCATTGACCACCGCGTCGATCTGGGAGCTGGTGGTGAACGGGGAGGTGCACTGCAGGAAGACGAACAGTGGAGGTAACGGCCCCCGCTCAGCCAGTTGCCCCAGGGCATCCAGCAGGGCAGTCTCCGATGAGGCCTGGTCACCGGCCAGTCCCCCCGGGCGGCGCAACCAGCCACCGCCTGCCTGTTCGGCCAGCTGCCCGATCTGGGGGTCATCGCTGCTCACCCAGACGCCATCCAGGCAACGGGCACCGAGGGCTGCCCACACGCTGCGCACCACCAGCGGCACACCGGCCACCGGCCGCAGGTTCTTGCCGGGAATGCCCTTGGATCCGCCTCTGGCCGGAATCAGGGCGATCGGTTTGAGGGTGTCGTCGATCGCCGGTTCAGGCCGGGTTGTCTGCATGGCCGATCCGGGACTGCTGGATTGGGGGGTGGATCCGGCCGTTGGCGCCAAGGGGATGGAAGCGAAGCGGATCGGCCTGGGGGGCCAGTGAGGCAGGCGGGGCTGATGGGTTGCCTGCCTGCTGCTGGCGCTGGGCGCTGAGGAGCACCTTCTTGACCCTGCCCGTGGGGATGCCGGTGTCTGCCGCAACGGCGGCACACAGGGAGTCGAGTGTCGCCTCCAGGCAATCCTCAGGGAGCATCAGCCAACCCCTTGATCGGGTGGAGCGAACGTAGCAGCGCTGGGCTTGCCATCACCTTGGTTAATTTGACCCGCTGCAGCACTCCCCTCTCCGAATTGGCCCCATCCAGCGCCCCCGTGCGCCTCGGCCTGCCGGCAGTGGGCATGCTGCAGCACGCCACCCTGCCTGCTCTGCTGGCCTCTTACACCCTGGTGTGTGGCCACTCCCGTTGCCGGCGCGAGCCCCTCGATGCGTTGCTGGCCTGGGGCCGTAAGCCCAGTGCCCGTTCCGCTGAACGGCTGGCAGCCCAGCGCGCCCTCCCCCTCTGGCGCTGTGAGGACGCCCTGGTGCGCTCCCTGGACCTTGGGCCAGACAGCCCTCCGCTGGGCCTGCTGCTGGACGATCTGGGGGTGTACTACGACGTGACCCAGCCCAGTCGGCTGGAGCAGTGCATTGCCCGCCCGCACACCGCCGCTGAGCTCGAGCGGGCCTATCGCCTGCAGCAGCTCTGGCGGGAGCAGCGGGTGAGCAAATACAACGGCGCAGCAGAGGCACCCTTGCCCACCGGGCCCTTTGTGCTGGTGGTCGACCAGACCGTCGGGGATCTCTCCATCCGCCTGGGGGCTGCCAGCAGCGCCAGCTTCACCGCCATGCTCGAGGCCGCCCTGGCCTCCCATCCGGGCTGCCGCGTGGTGGTGAAAACCCACCCGGACGTGGTGGCGGGCCGCAAGCGCGGCCACTTCTCGCGCCAGCAGCTCAGCGATCCGCGGATCGTGGTCGAGGCCAGTGGTGGCCATCCCGCCGCCCTGCTGGAGAGGGCCGAAGCGGTGTATGCGGTCACCTCCCAGATCGGCTTCGAGGCCCTGCTCTGGGGCAGGCCCGTGCACTGCTTCGGCATGCCCTTCTACGCCGGCTGGGGCCTCACCCGGGATCGCCAGCCCGCCCCCGAGCGCCGGTGCCAGGTCCGGGCCCCGCAGCTGGCCGATCTGGTGCATGCCGCCCTGGTGGAGTCGGCGCTCTACATCGATCCTCACCGCCACCTGCCCTGCACCCCGGAGACCCTGATCGCCGCCATCGGCCTGCAACGCCGCCTGCGCGGTTCTCTGCCGGAGCCGATCGAGGCCTTCGGCTTCACCCCCTGGAAGCAGCGCGTGCTGCGCCGCTTTCTGCCGGTGCGGCGGCTGCGCTTCCGCTTTGCCTGGCAGCGGCCGGGCCGGGCCGCCGCCCTGGTGGCGATCTGGGGGCGCCGGGGCCGGCCCGGGTTGCTGCGGGAGGTGGAGCGGCGCCGGTTGCCCCTGCTGCATGTGGAGGATGGCTTTCTGCGTTCGGTGGGCCTGGGAGCCGACCTGATCGATCCGATCTCCTGGGTGCTCGACCGCCGCGGCATCTACTACGACGCCAACAGCCCCAGCGACCTGGAGCACCAGCTGGCCCATGGCCAGTGGAGCGCGGCCCAGCTGGAGCGGGCCGCCCGGTTGCGCGAGCGCCTGGTGGAGGGGGCCATCACCAAGTACAACCTCAGCGCGCCTGCCTGGCGGCGCCCTGCCTCTGCCCGCCGGGTGGTGCTGGTGGTGGGCCAGGTGGAGTCGGACGCCTCGATCCGCCTGGGCGCCCCTGGTCTGCGGGGCAACCTGGCCCTGCTGGAGGCGGTGCGCCAGGCCGAGCCCGGGGCCTATCTGGTGTACAAGCCGCACCCCGATGTGGTGGCGGGCCTCTGCCGCGAGGGCAAGGGGGAGGATCGGGCGGCCCAGGCCTGCGATGAGGTGCTGGTGGAGGCCTCGATCCAGCAACTGTTCACCCAGATCGATGCCCTGCATGTGCTCACGTCCATTGCCGGGTTTGAGGCCCTGCTTCGGGGCCTGGAGGTGCACTCCTGGGGCCTGCCCTTCTACGCGGGCTGGGGGCTGACCCACGACCGGCTCCAGTGCCAGCGCCGGGGGAGACAGCTGGAGCTGGACGCCCTGGTACATGCGGCGCTGATCGACTACCCCCGCTACGTGAGCCGTCACAGCGGCCTGTTCATCGAACCGGAGCAGGCGATCGAGGAGCTGCTGGCCTGGCGGGCCGGGCCGCCCCAGCCCCTCACTCTGCGCCAGCGGATCTTCCGCCACTGGGGCCGCCTGCGGCAGCGTTGAACGCCGCGGGCACGTGGCAAAGTTGGGCCCGGCTGAGCAGGGTGAGCGAACGTTGACGGCAGATCGGGCTCCAGCCCTTGTGCAGGTGCGGATCGACGGCCCGGTGCTGCTGCTGATGGGACCCATCGGCCTGTTCTTTGCCCGGTTCTGTCGCTATCTGCGCGGTTGCGGGATCCCGGTCACCAAGGTGGCCTTTCCCCTGCATGAGTTCGGTTTCCCTCGGGAGGTGAAGGTCCCGTTCTCCGGCGACATGGAGGCATGGCGGCTGTTTCTGCGCCAGCTCCTGCTCGATCGGGGAATCCGGCATATCTTCATGTATGGAGATTTCATCATTCCCCACCGCATCGCCATCGAGGAGGCCCAGGGCCTGGGGATCGAAGCCTGGGTGTTTGAACTGGGCTATATCCGACCCAATTACGTGAGTTTGGAGCGAGATCGGGTCAACGCCCGGTCCAATCTCAACAAGCCCGTGGAGTTTTATCAGGCCCTGCCCGCAGTGAACAGGCTGCCCGGCGGTTGCCTGGATCCCGGTTGGCGTTGGCGCAAGATCTGGAAGGCGCCCACCTTTATCCAGCATGCCTTCACCGACTACCCGATCATTGAGGGTGAGCACAAGTTGCAGCCTTCCCCCCGTTTTCTCTGGTGTCAGCTCAGGGGAAGCTGGCGCTTCTGGCTCTACCGCTGGCAGGAGCGCAACCTCAAACGCCGCCTGCTGGAGCATCTTTCGTTCTTTCTGGTGGTGCTCCAGGTGTCCAGCGACTCCCAGATTCAGCTTGGGTCGCCCTATCGGGGCATGCATGAATTCATTGAGGATGTGATTCGCTCGTTTGCAATCCATGCCCACGCATCTGATCACCTGGCGTTCAAGCATCACCCGCGGGATCGGGGTTACAACCACTACGGGCGCCTGATCCAGCTGCTGGCTCTACGTTATGGCGTTGCCGATCGCATTCATTACTTCCATGACGGCGCTCTGAGTCGCTTTCTCCGCACCTGCCGGGGTGTGGTCACGGTGAACAGCACGGTTGGATTGCAGGCGCTATACCATGCTGTGCCAACCAAGGTGATGGGCAACACCTTCTACAACCTGCCCGGTCTCACCGATCAAAAACCCCTCGATCAGTTCTGGCAGGAGCCCACCACCAGCGACCGCCCGCTCTTCTACCGCTTTTATGCCCATCTGGTGACCACCACCCAGGTGAATGGCAACTTCGATGGGGACTTCCCCTTCCGTCTCACCTTTCCGATCGGGCCGGAGGCCAGGCGGCTGGCCCCGGCGCCCCGGCTGCCCGATGCCCCCCGCAGCCCCGCAGCCGGGGGCTGGGCCGTGCCCTGGCGGGTGCTCCGGCGCGCCTGCTGGGGTGTGTCCTACTTCCTGGTGTATGCGGTCCAGCTGCTGACCCTGGCCCTGGGGCGACGCCGCCTGGCCGCCAACCTGTTGGTGGTCACGGCCCAGGTGGGCCTGCGGGCGCTGGGGGTGAGCGTGGTGGTGGATGACAGCCAGCCGGCGGAACCGGGGGGCAGGCCCGTGGTGCATCTCTGGAACCATGAAAGTCCTGTGGATGTGCTGGTGGTGCAGGGTGTGCTCCGGCTGCCCAGCATCACCACTGCCAGCCTGCACCTCAGCCGGATCATGCCCTGGTTCTCGGCCTCGGCCGCCAATGCCGGGCACGGCCTGATGGATCATCGCAACGGGCAATCGCGCACCTCCGCCCTCTACCGGGCCTCGGCCACCCTGGCCGCCCGCAGCCAGGTGATGCTGGCCCCCAATGGGTCGCTGGTCACGCCGATCAGTCAGCGGGTGTCGGCCAGTGCCCTGCTACTGGCCCGCAAGCATGGCGCCCTGATCGTGCCCTGGACGTTCTCTTACTACGGCCTCTCCACTTCGGCAGACGCGCTGTATCGCCCGTTGAGGCTGTTGATCTCCCGTCTCAAGGCACCCCTGGCGACCATTCACTGCCGCAGGGGCAGGGCTGAGGACCTCGGCCTGCCGGAGCAGGGCTGTGATCGCGACACGTTTGCGAGAGCGGTTCAGGCGTACTACGCCCGGACCACCGCCGGCAGCTCGGCCGTGGTCACGCCGCCAGAATCCAGCTGATGTTGTGGCCCCCGAAGCCGAAGGCGTTCTTGAGGGCAAAGCGTTCTCGTCCGCCGCCGCCGAGGGGGTGGGGGCGATCCCGGACAACCGCCAGCCCGATCTCCGGATCCACGGGGTTGCAATTCAGGCTCTGGGGCACGGTGCCGTGGCGCAGGGCCTGCAACGCCAGGATCGTTTCCACGGCCCCTGCGGCCCCGAGCAGATGGCCCAGCTGACCCTTGGGAGCGGTGACCGGCAGGGAGTCCAACGCTGAGCCGAGGCCGCGACGGAGGGCCTTGGCCTCCGCCAGGTCACCCACGGGTGTGCCGGTGGCGTGGGCTTGGACGAACGACAGATCGCCCGCCTGCAGCCCCGCCCGTCGCAGGGCATCGGTGATCGCCTGGCTGGCCTGGAGGCCTTCGGGTTCCGGGGCCACGATGTGGTGGCCGTCACTGCTGCTGCCGCAGGCTTGCAGCCATCCCTGGGCTGGCGGCCCTCCCTGGGCCAGGTCGCCGGCCCGTTGCAGCACCAGCACCCCCGCCCCTTCCGAGAGCACAAAGCCATCCCGATCCTGGGCATAGGGCCTGGAGGCCTGCTCCGGTGCGTCGTTGCGGCAGGAGAGGGCGCGCATGGCAGCGAATCCCACCAGGCCCAGGCGGTTCACCGGGGCCTCACTGCCTCCTGCCAGCACCACATCGGCCCGGTCGTCCTGCAGCAGCAGCTGGGCCATTAGCAGGGCTTCGGCGCCGGCCGCACAGGCTGAAACCGGTGTGTGGGCTCCGGCATGCAGGCCCAGGTCGATGGCGATCTGGCCCGCCGCCGCGTTGGGGATCAGCATCGGCACCGTGAGCGGATTCACCCGCCCGGGGCCGGCCTGAAGCAGGTTGGTGTGCTGGCGCTCCAGGGTGGCCAGGCCGCCGATGCCGGTGCCAATCACCACCGCAACCCGGCGGGGGTCCACCCCCTGGCAGTGGGGGGCTGCATGGGCCCAGGCCTGACGGGCCGCCAGCAGAGCCAGCTGGGCGCAGCGGTCGAGCCGCCGCTGCTGCAGTGGCTCAAGGCTGGCGTTGAGATCATGGTGCACCCGGCCGGCAATCCTGGCCGGCAGGTCGGCTGCCCAGCTTTCTGTGATCGCCGAGATCCCTGAGTGGCCTGCCAGGGTGGCCTCCCATGTGGCATCGACACTGGCGCCGAGGGGGGTGATGCACCCCCAGCCGGTGACGGCCAGGCGTTCAGTGGGCCTGACCATCAAGGGACTCCAGGGTGCGCAGGTGATTCTGAATATCGCCCACGGTTCTGAACTGGAGCAGATCCTCCTCGCGGATCTTGATGCCCAGGCACTCGTCGGCCTCGATCAGGATTTCGTAGAAGCCCAGGGAGTCGATGCCGATGTCCTCGATCAGCCTGGCATCCGGGGTGATCTGCTGGGGATCGGCCCCGGAGATCCGCTGGAGGATCTCCTGAAGGCGCAGCTGGAGATCTGCGGAGTCCAACGGGGGATGGGGAGCAGGGGCCCGATCGATGATCCCAGCCTCAGCGCTGGAGGCCACGGTTGTTATGGAGCTCTCATTCTCAGGGCCCCCTGCCATCAACACCCCACGCCCGGCTGCAGATCTATGGAAACGTACCAGTCCAGGGGGATCAGGTCAGCCGCCGCGGTACCAGCTGAAGCGCCGGTAGACCGGTTCGTGCGCGAAGTCGATGAAGTGGCTGAGGCGCCGGCTGGGGATCCGCCCGAGGTCGGCGGCCATCAGGATCTCAGTGATCTGGTTGAAGTCGCGGGCCAGGGAGAGGTTGCGAACCCTGGCCTCCATCAGGTTGAAGTACTGGCGCAGCAGCACGGGCAGGCGGAAGTTTGATGCGAGTTCGCTGCGGATCTGCTGCTCGAGCTCCTGGATGGTCTGGGCCTTGCCTGGACGTTCGCCGGGCGCGATGCCTGCCAGGGGGTGGCGGGGCTGGAGACAGGCATGGTGGGTGTCCAGAAACGGAGGCCGCATCAGGCTGCTGAGGAACCGCTCGTTTACCGCATCGGCATAGGCGAAGTGGTTGTACGAGACCAGACCATGAATCGTCTGGTAACCAGAGCTGACCGCCACCTGCAGGCCCCCACGGAACAGACACATCAAGGTGTGGGGCAGACGCTGAAAACGGGGGGCCAGGGCGACGCGTCCGATCTCCAGGTGGTTGCCAGCCCGGGCCAGCTCGGCCTTGATGCCGGGGTAGACATGCTCCAGATAGGAGTGCGGCCCCTGGGGCAGCTGCGATGGGATGTCCCCTTGGGCGCACTGCGGCACGAACTGCAGTCGGGCTGAGCCGGCCAGCTCGCCACTGGTGGCTTCCACCAACAGGAAGTGGTCGTAATGGGGATCCCTGCTGTCGAGGTCGTGGCTTCGCCCGGAACCGGACAGCTGCTGGCGGTAAGTGAGCTCCCGGAGGATCCCCACGGCGTCGGCGTAGGGAGCGAAGCGCTCACCGGGCAGGAGATAGAGATCCAGGCCTTCGGAGCTGTAAAGGCGCAGGCTGGAGAGGTCGCGTTCGACCTGCTGGAGCGGAAGGGAAACCGGGGCAGGAGGGGTGGGCATTGCTCCGCTGGGTGAATTCCCTTCCGTCGCCTTCACGATGGGTTGCGAGGTGCGGGAAGATTACTTCTACAGGCCCCTGCGACAGCCCAGACGTAGAGCCCCCGCCCTGTCCCTTCGCCCCACCACCTTGCCTCCTGCCTTCCTCCATCGAGCCAGCCTGCGCGGATCAGTGGCGGGGGGGCTGTCTGTCCTGAGTGCGGTTGCTGCCCTGCTGCCCTTGGCAGCTCTGGCGCAGCGGCAGGCCTTCCCACTGCCCGACGGTCCGGCCGGCCAGCTTCAGCCCAGCCGCCCAGTTTCCCCCCCGCGCCCGTCCCCATCCCTGCAAGCAGCTCCTCCGCTGCAGTCGCCATACCTAGCTGTGGCGCCATCCGTCGATCCAGGCCGTGGCTTCCGCTACCGGCTTGGCCCCGGGGACCGGCTGCGCATGTCGGTGTTCATGGTGGAGGGCTATGCAGCAGAGGTGGAGGTGCTGAGCGATGGCACCATCAACCTGCCCAGGCTCGGGTCCGTGCCGGTGTGGGGGCTCACCATGGATGAGGCGCGCCGACGCATCACGGCGGGCTACGACCGCTACCTGCGCCGTCCCCTGGTTTACCTTGACTTAATCATGCCCCGCCCGGTGCGCGTGACCCTGGTCGGCGAGGTGCAGAAGCCGGGCTTCTACAGCCTTACCCAGGCGCCGAGCAGCGCCAATCTCCAGGCCGCCGGGCCCGCTGCCAGTGGTACGCAGATCCAGAGCGCCGGTTGGCCCACCCTGGTGGATGCCGTGCAACGTGCCGGGGGCATCACGGCCGTGGCCGATCTCTCCAATGTTGTGCTCCAGCGCCCCAGTGCCATCCCGGGCGGTGCAGCGGTGGAGTACCGCTTCGACTACCTGCGGGTGTTGATGGAGGGTGGTACCACCGTGAATCCGCTGCTGTACGACGGCGACATGGTCCTGGTGTCCAAGGCCGAGGGAGCTCAGCCCAACGACGTGCTGATCCGAACAGCCGCCTCCAACTTTGCCCCGGACACGATCGGTGTGACCGTGGTGGGCGAGGTGAAGGCTCCAGGCCTCCAGCGCGTGCGCTCAAACAGTCCCCTGGCTGCTGCGGTGATGTCGGCCGGCGATGTCAATCCCCTGCGTGCCAACCCTCGCGACATCCGGCTGCTGCGTCTCGAGAGCGATGGGACGGTGTCGGCCCGCACCATCGTCTTCAACCCCGCCGCTCCCCTGGATTCGCCGGCCAATCCGGCCCTCCACAACGGCGATGTGGTGGTGGTTCCTCGCAATGGCTGGACCCGTACCAACGACTTCCTCGCCCAGGCCGTCGCTCCGCTCGGTCCCCTGCTGAATGCGGCATCCCTCTACCGGATTCTTTCCGGCAACTGACCGGCAGGCCTGAGGGCATCAGATCCCCAGCCGCTCCCAGATCACGTTCAGGTTGGCCTGGTGCAGGTCGGTCGAGAAGCACTCCTCCAGCTGCCCCGGGCTGAGGCGTGAGGTCACCTCGCTGTCGCCCTCAAGGTTGGCGCGGAAGTCGCCGCCTGCGGTGTTCCAGGCGGTGTGGGCGTTGCGCTGCACGATCCGGTAGGCGTCTTCGCGGCTGATGCCGCTCTCCACCAGGGCCAGCAGCACCCTCTGGCTGAACACCACGCCGCCATACACATTCAGATTGCGGGCCATGTTGTCTGGGTAGACGCCCAGGCCCTTCACCACATCGGTCATCTCCCGCAGCATGAAGTGCAGGGTGACAGAGCAGTCGGGCAGCATCATTCGCTCCACCGAGCTGTGGCTGATGTCGCGCTCATGCCAGAGGGCGCAGTTCTCCAGCGCCGCCACCACGTAGCTGCGCAGCACCCTTGCCAGGCCGCTGATGCGCTCGCTGCGGATCGGATTGCGCTTGTGGGGCATGGCCGAGCTCCCTTTTTGCCCCTTAGCGAAGTTTTCCTCCACCTCCAGCACATCGGTGCGCTGCAGGTTGCGGATCTCGGTGGAGAAGCGCTCCAGGGACGCGCCCACCAGGGCCAGGGTCTGGATGTATTCGGCGTGGCGATCGCGGGCGATCACCTGGGTGCTGGCGGTGTCCGGCACCAGGCCGAGCCTGGCGCAGGCGATCTCCTCAACTTTCGGGTCGGTGTTGGCGTAGGTGCCCATGGCGCCACTGATCTGGCCCACGCTCACCACCCGCTCCAGGCGCTCCAGGCGCTCCAGGTTGCGCACCACTTCCGCCAGCCAGCCGGCCACCTTGAAGCCGAAGGTGATCGGCTCGCCGTGGATGGCGTGGCTGCGGCCGATCATCACCGTGCCCTTGTGCTCACGGGCCAGAACCCGTAGAGCGTCGGCCAGCTTGTCGAGCTCGGCGCGCAGCAGCCGCACCGAGGCCTTCATCTGCAGGGCCACGCCGGTGTCCAGCACATCGGAGCTGGTCATGCCCACGTGGATGTAGCGGCCGGCGTCGCCCACGTGTTCATTCACGTTGGTGAGGAAGGCGATCACGTCGTGGCGCACCTCGGCCTCGATCTCGAGGATGCGTTCCACAGAGAAACGGGCCTTTTCCTTGATCGTGGCCACCGCCTCGGCGGGCACGCGGCCCAGCTCGCAGTTGGCCTCGGTGGCGGCGATCTCCACATCCAGCCAGCTCTGGAATTTGGCCTGCTCGCTCCAGATGGCGCCCATCTCGGGCAGGGTGTAACGCTCGATCAAGGCCGCCGGGGGCTCACAGCCCCACCAATGTATGGGTCGCCGCCACCACCGCAGCGGCGCTCACCCGCGCTGCGCGCGCGACAGGGTCGCTGCGGTGGTGCCGGCGAGAGGGGGGTAGATGGATTCTGGCCGGGGAGGGAAGGCGGCGGCGCTCAGGCGGCGGCGCTGGTGAGGTGCTGGTGGGCCACTTCCCATTGCACCAGGCATCCCCAGGCCTGCTGGCGTACCCAGCAGCGGCCGCCGCGGCACTGGATCAGCTGGAAGGGGGGCAGGTCGGCGGGCTGATTGCGGAGGCGCACGAAACTGCCGGGCCGCAGCAACTCCACCACAGTCCCGCGGGCTGCAGAGGGCGGGGCATGGCGGGAATCGGGCAGGGCCATGGCAGCGGGCAGGCGGGAACCGGCGTGTGATGGAGCAATCTTCCGGTGGTTGCGCTGAGGCCCCACGCTTCCTTGGACTTTGTTCCAATTGCTGTATGGAATGATCACAGCCATGGCCCGCAAGCAACGCCTCGACCTGGTGCTGGTGGAGCGGGGGCTGGCGATCAGCCGCCAGCAGGCCCAGCAGCTGATCCGGGCCGGTCGTGTCCGCAGCGGCGATCGGGTGCTGGACAAGCCAGGACTGGACGTGCTGCCTGACCTGGATCTGCAGGTGCAGCAACCCCAGCGCTATGTGTCCCGCGGAGGCGAGAAGCTGGAAGCCGCGCTGGACGCATTCCCGATTGCCATCGCCGGGCGGGTCTGCGTGGATGGGGGGATCTCCACCGGCGGTTTCACCGATTGCCTGCTGCAGCGGGGCGCTGCCCGCGTGTATGGCGTGGATGTGGGCTACGGCCAGACGGCCTGGAGCCTGCGCAGCGATGCGAGGGTGACGCTGCGGGAGCGCACCAACCTCCGCCATCTCACCGCCGCTGAGCTGTACGGCCCGGACGACCCTGTGGCAGACCTGGCGGTGGCCGATGTGTCCTTCATCTCCCTGGTGCTTGTGCTGCCAGCCCTGCTGGCGTTGTTGAAAGCCCCCCAGGACGGTGCTGAGCTCGACCTGGTGGTGCTGGTCAAGCCCCAGTTTGAGGTGGGCAAGGCGCGGGTGGGTAAGGGGGGCGTGGTCCGCGACCCTGCCGCCCACTGCGACGCGATCGCCGGGGTTGTGGCTGCTGCCCAGGCCCTGGGGCTACGGGCTTCCGGGCTGGTGGCCTCGCCGATCACCGGTCCTGCTGGCAACCACGAATATCTGCTCTGGCTGCAGGCCGCGGGCCATGGCGGGTGCGAGGCCAAACCCATCACAGCTGAGGAGATCAGGGATCGGGTGGCCGCCACACTCAACGGCCACCCCTGAACGGCCGGCTTCAGATGGCGCCGCTGTCGCGGTCACCGGTGCGGATGCGGATCACCGAGTCGATGGTGCTCACGAAGATCTTGCCGTCACCGATCTCGCCGGTGCGGGCCGCGTCCTGGATGGCGGTCACCACGGTGTCCACCTTGTCGTCATCGACGACGATCTCCAGTTTGAGCTTCTGCAGGAATTCCACGGTGAACTCCGAGCCCCGGTAGCGCTCCACCTGGCCCTTCTGGCGGCCGAAACCGCGCACTTCGCTCACCGTCATGCCGACGATGCCCGCATTCACCAGCGCGATCTTGACGTCCTCCAGTTTGAAGGGACGAATGATGGCCTCGACTTTTTTCATGGAAGCAGCTGGGCTTGGAGGTGGTCGTGTTGGAAAGCAGTCTCGCAGGATCCCCGGCTACCCGGGAACGGGTCCATCAGACCTGAGCTGATCAGGGGTTGTCGTAGCCGTTGCTACGGGCCCCGGTCCCCCTTCATAGGATCGCCCTTCACCGCTGCCCACGCGCCAGCCCATGTCGTCGCCCCTGCCCAGCGAGGCGTTGGCCTCCCCGCCGACCGCCGCGTCAGCCGCACCCGAGCAGACGCACACGCCCCTGTACGGCGAGCGGGAGATCGCCGAGGCCCAGTTGATCTGTTTCGACAACCCGCGGCCCGGGCGCAGCTACGAGATCGCCATCACCCTGCCGGAGTTCACCTGTCGCTGCCCCTTCTCCGGCTACCCCGACTTTGCCACGCTGCGGTTGCTCTACCAGCCGGGACCGCGGGTGATGGAGCTCAAGGCGATCAAGCTCTACGTGAACAGCTTCCGCGATCGCACGATCTCCCATGAGGAGGTGGCGAACCGCATCCTCGACGACTTCGTGGCGGCCTGCCAGCCGGTGTGGATGCAGCTCGAGGCAGATTTCAACCCCCGCGGCAACGTGCACACCGTGGTGCGGGTGAGCCATGGAGTGCGCCAGCCCTGCTGAGGGGGCCGCCGGGCCAGAGTGCCGCGGCCCTACTCCGGAGCCAGTCCGGCCAGCAGTTGGGGCAGTTCCCTTGCCAGCGCCGTGAGGTTGCGGTTGCAGAGGCCGGCCAGATGCAGCCGGCCCGGCTCGGCGATCGCCCAGAGCTGGCGGGTGGCCAGCAGGCTCAGACCGCCCCCCGCCAGGGCGATGGCGAATCCGGCGTACACCAGGGGTACCCCTGGATCCCGCTTGAGCAGGATCCCGCTGGCGGGCAGCACGCTCTCCACGCGGATGGGCAGCTCGTTCACCTCCCGGGCGGGGCCGCCGACGGCCAAGGATGTCAGCAGGATGCCATCCGGGCCGTAGATGTCCACAGGCCCCTGCTCACTGGCCAGACTCAGCAGCACCGGTTGGCTGCCATCCGGTCGGGTGGGCAGCACCAGGCCCCACACCTGCTCTCCCAGCTGGGGAAAGCTCTGCAGGGGCAACTGCAGCACCGGGCTGCGGCCGAGCTGCACCGAGATGGCCGCCAGGCCCCAGTCGGCCTGGTAGAAGGTCACCCCCCGGAAGCGCAGGGGGTGGTTGACGCTGATCTCGGCCTCGCGCAGCACCGGGCCCTCAGTGCTGTTGCTCGCCAGGATGCGCAGGGAGGAGCGGAACTGTTCGGGACGGCCGGCGGGGTCCCGTTCCACCGCGAAGCGGTCGAGGGCGAGGGTGAGCTCACTCTGGCCGCGGCTGTCCATCAGCTCCAGGGTGCGCCCGGGTGCCAGAAACTGCTCGGCACGGCGCCCCCCCAGGGCCCCCCAGGCGGCGCCGAGCATCAGCACCACCAGCCCGGCATGCACCAACAGGGGGCCCACCCGCCCCAGCAGGCCCTTGCGGGCCGCCAGCCTCTCCTCCTGCCGCCGGATCTGCCACCCCTGCTGCCGCAGACGCTGCTCCAGGCCATCGAGGCTGGCCACCGCGTCCGCGCTGTTCACGGTTTCCGCCAGACTCAGCTTGCTCAGCTGGCGCGGGGAGCGGTAGTCGATCCAGCGCAGGGCGGCCCGGAGGGCGGGCCACTGGCGTCGCAAGCTGCACAGCAGCAGCGAGAGGGCCAGCCAGGCCAGCAGGCCCAGGAACCAGCCGCTGGAGTACACGTGGTCGAGTTGCAGGCTGAGGAGCGCATCGCCCCGCAGCAGCCCCAGCCAGGGGGTCTCGTCGTAGAGCTTGTGATAGAGCCCCTCCGCCTCCCGCTGGGGAATGGCCGTGCCGATGCCGCTGGCGATGGCGATCACCAGCAACAGGGCAATGGCCAGCCTCAGATCAGAGATCCAGGCGGCCAGTCGGCTCAGGCTCCTGCCGGCGGCGGCTTGGGGGTTAGGGGGCATCAGGGTCGGAACGGGTGGCGCCATGGCTCAGGTCCACTGCGCCAGCAGGGTGAGCAGACCGGTGGTCACCAGCACCACGCCGCTGATCGGCGGTACCCAGCGGCCGAGGCGGCGCAGGTTCAACAGACTGGGCAGGCTGGCCGCGGCAGTACCGGCCAACAACAGGGGCACCACCTGCCCGGCTCCGAAGCTGGTGAGCATCAGCATCCCCACCAGCGGTTTGCCAGTGCGGGCCATCCAGCCCAGCAGCACGGCCAGGACCGGCGTGGTGCAGGGTGTGGCAGCCAGACCGAACGCCAGGCCGGTCGCCAGGGGGGCCAGGGGTGCTGGCACCCGTTGCCGCCAGCGTTCCGGATCGGGACCGGCGGGCATCGGCAGCCTGAGCAGGCCCAGCAGGTTGAGACCCATCAGCAGGGCCAGCAGGGCCACCAGGGTGGGGATCAGCCCTGGGATCTGGCCATAGATGCGTCCGAGCACGCCGCTGAGCAGGCCGAGCAGCACCAGGGAGGCGACGATTCCCGCCGCAAAACTCACGCTTCTCTGCCAGGGGCTCGCGCCTCGTTCGGAGCCGAAACCAGCCAGATAGGCGAGGGTGACCGGCAGCAGGGACAGGGAGCAGGGCCCCAGGCTGGTGAGCAATCCGCCCAGGAACACCACGGCCAGGGTTGTGGGCCCTGGCTGGGAGAGGGATTGCTGCAACAGGCCCTCACTGGCGTGTGCCAGATCATTGAGCGCCAGTGTCCAGTTGGCCGGTATGGCCCCGAAGCCGATCATGACAGGAGGCTATCGGCTGATGCCCACGGCAGTGCGGAGCTCAGGCCGACCTGGATGGGGTGGATGTCCGCCGCCGCTGGCTTGGCGAGATGGCGGCAATCTCACCGCTCGACTCCAGGGAGCAGCGAATGAGCAGCCCGCACACCAGCAGGCTGGCCATCAGGGAATTGCCCCCGTAGCTGATCAGGGGCAGGGGCAGGCCTGTGGTGGGCATGGCACCACTGGCCACCGCAATGTTCAGGATCGATTGCCCCACCAGCAGGGTGGTGCAGCCCATGGCGATCAGCCGCTGCTGGTTGCTGCGGCAGGTCAGGGCAACCCGCAACCCCACAAAGCCGAACAGCAGCAGGAAGCCCAGCAGGACCACCGAACCGACGAAGCCGAATTCCTCGGCGAACACGGCGAAGATGAAATCGGTGCTCTGAATCGGCAGATACTGGAGTTTCTGGGTGGAGAGCCCGAAGCCCTCTCCGAAGATGCCGCCAGAGCCGATTGCCAGCAGGCTCTGCACCAATTGGTAGCCATCCCCCTGGGCGTCCTGCCAGGGGTTGAGAAAGGACACCACCCGCAGCCGCTGGTACTCGTTGATGGCAATGCTGGCGGCACCCAGCAGTCCTCCGGCGCCTGCCGCGCCAATCAACAAGGGCAGGCCCACGCCTGCTGCCAGCGCCATGAACCACAACAGCAGTCCGGTGAGGGCCGCCGTGCTCAGGTTCGGCTGTTTGAGGATCAGCAGAATGAGCATGCCGAACACCCCCAGCCAGAGCAGTTTCTGGTCGCTGCCGATCCGCCGCCAATGGGCGAACAGCGCGGCACCCTGCAACACCACAAAAGGTTTCACCAGCTCGGAAGGCTGCAGCTGCACCGGGCCGAGCACCAGCCAACGGCTGGCTCCATTCACGGTGGTGCCCAACACCAGCGTGGCGGCCACCAGCAGGCAACCCACCAGCATGCCCAGGGGTGCCAGATGCAGCCAGCGGCGCAGGCTGGTGCGAACCCCCAGCACCAGCAACCCCCAGCTCGCCACCATCCACACGAGCTGGCGCTTGAGATAAAAGGCGCCATCCCCCATTTCCCGCACGGCGACCCACCAGCTCGCTGAGGCCAGCACCAGCAGGCCGATCACGCTCCAGATCGCCACCAGCCCCAGCAACAGGCGGGCCTCCGCTGGCCACGCCTGCCAGGGCCATGCCCATCCCCGGGTGGAGCCTCCCGTGCTGGAGCGTCCAGGCCCGGCCACCGCGATCGAACGACTCAAGGGCGTGAAGAGGGATGTCTGACCCATTGAGCCGTGCCAGCCCCCTGCTTGTCGAGCCTTCCGTGAAACTGCGACGACTGGCCTGACTGACAGGTTGATTGGCCACAAAAAAACCCGGCCGATAGGCCGGGCTGTGATGGATCACCGGATCGAGGACGGTCAATTACCCACATTCACCTGGGGGCGGCCCGTGGCCAGTTCCACCTTGAGGATCTTGCCCCCCTGCTTCATGATCCGCTGCTGCTCAGCGAACCAGCTCTCGTAGGGCACCCACTTGGTGAAGAAGGTGTTCTGGAGTTCGCGCTGGGAGCGACTCTTCTCAGGGCAGGGAATGCAGGCTGTGATTTTGAACAGACGCATGGAAAGGATCCGTGGGGTGGGCGACTGGTCGGATCAGTTACCCAGACCGGAGCAGATGTAGTCGAAGTACACGGCCATTTCGCGGCCGGCGTCAGGACCCACCAGAGAAGCGGTGACTTCCTTCATGGCCTGGATCGACTGCACGGTGGCACCGATGGGCACGCCGAGGGAGTTGTAGGTCTCCTTGAGGCCGTTGAGCACCCGCTCATCGAGGATGGAGGTGTCGCCGGCCAGCATGGCGTAGGTGGCGTAGCGCAGGTAGTAGTCGAGGTCGCGGATGCAGGCCGCGTAGCGACGGGTGGTGTACATGTTGCCGCCCGGACGGGTGATGTCCGAATAGAGCAGCGACTTGGCCACGGCCTCTTTGATGATGGCCGAGGCGTTGGCGCTGATGGTGGCGGCGGCGCGCACGCGTAGTTCGCCACTGGCGAAGTACTGCTCAAGGCGGCCCATTGCGGAGCCGTCGAGATAGAGGCCCTGAACGTCAGCTTGGTTGATGACGTTGGTGATCGCGTCTTGCATGAATCCGGCTGGAATTGGCGGTAGAAACGGGAGAGAAGGGCCTCAGGAGAGGGCGCCGACGACGTAGTCGAAGTAGAAGCCGGCCTCTTCAGCGTCAGAGCCGGTGAGCATGCTCAGGGAGGCGTTCTTCATCTCGCGCACGGCTTCCGCCATGGCTTCGAGGGGAGTGCCCAGGGAGCGGTACATCTCCTTGGCGCCGATGATGCCGATTTCCTCGATCGGCGTCACGTCACCGGCAATGATGCCGTAGGTGACGAGGCGCAGGTAGTAGTCCATGTCGCGCAGACAGGAGGCGGTCATTTCCTCGCCGTAGGCATTGCCGCCGGGGGAGATGACGTCAGGACGCTTCTGGAACAGGGCGGCGCCGGCCGTTTTGATGATGCGCTCTCGACCTTCGCTCAGCACCTGGGCCACGCGCACACGGCGCTGGCCCGCGGCCACGAAGGATTTGATCTGGTCGAGTTCGCCAGGGCTGAGGTAGCGGGCTTCGGCGTCCGCGTTGATGATCGAGTTGGAGACGATGCTCATGCAGTTCTGCCTCGAAACAAGCGGTCGCCTTGACGGTGACCGTATCCGGTGGGTAAGGGGAGGACCGACTTGCGCCGATCGCCCAAGCATTCTGCGGCAACGGCTGCGGCCGGCCGGGGCTGCGGTCACAGTTCTTCATGCAGGTTCTGCTGGTGAAAAGCCTTGTGCCGCAGGGCTTCTGCCGGGTGTTGCTGATAGTTGCCCGTCGCAGCAATTGTTCATCATTGTGTGCTGCTGATTGGCTGCTCCTGTCACTGCTGGCGCTGAGAATGTCGGCTGCCCGGTGATCAAAATCTCGCCGTTGTTCCAGCATGAAAACCCCCGACGGATGCAATCCGCCGGGGGTGTGCTGGATGGCTTGGTGACTGGCTCCAGTGGGACTGGGGACTGTCCCCGGGCGGTGCTCAGATGGCGCCGTTGGGTGGTGGGGTCAGGCCGGCATTGCCGCTGTAGAGGGATGCGGTGCGGTTCACCGTGGTCAGCGGCTGGCCGTCGCTGGTCTGCATGCCGCGTAGGTAGGGAACCGTGTCCTGGCCGAAGGCCTGGGCGTACTCGGCACTGGCCAGCAGATCGTCGATGGCGCTCTGCAGGCCCTCGCTGGTGCGAAGGGCTAGAAAACGACTGGTTTCCTGGGGCTGGGCGGCACGACCGAGAATGGCCAGATAGGCAGCTGCTGCGGTGCGCAGTGGTGCCAGGCGGTTCAGCCGTTGCTGGAACAGGTCGCTTCCAGCCACGACCGCCACGAATTCCGCCACGGTGAGCTGACCATTGCGGAACTGGGATTCCGCATCAACCAGCCGCTCCGCCTCCAGGGCCGGCCGGTTGAGCAACTGCCGGTAGACGGCATCGGCGGCTTCGCGCACCTGCTGCTCATTGGTGGTGCGGCCCAGTTTCAGCGGCTGGGCCAGGCTCTGACGGCGATTGAGGCCCTGGGGGCGACTCGGCTGTAACGCTTTGGCCATGGCGGCTCCCGGCTGGCGCGCCGGAGTGGCGGCCAGGTTGCCGCTTTCCTGCTTGGTCCAGCCACCTGCTGAGGGTGCCGAGGGCCTGGGCTGGCTGAAGCCGGCTCCCCCGGGGGTGACCCAGGCACCCAGTCCGGGGCTGGTGCGCCAGCGGCGGCTGGGTTCGGGGTTGCTGCGCACGCTGCCCGGGCCAGGAGCAGTGGAGGGTGGCGGAGCCATCACCTCACCGCCGGCCACCTGGGCGGTCCACACGCCCCGCACCACGCTGCGCCGATCCGGGAGGTTGCGGGGGGTGAGATCCCCGGTGGTGCGCAGGCTGTTGCCGGCGGACGTCTCAGGCCGCGGGCGGGCATTGAGGTCGGCGTAGGCGCCGGCATTGAAGGGCCTGTTCAGCCCAGGAACGGCCCGGGCGTTGCGATCGGCCGGAGTGATGAAGCGCTCGTAGGGAACGGTGTCCTCGCCGAAGCAGTCGTTGTATTCGCGGCTGGCGAGCATCTGGTCGACCACGCCGTAGAACCCCTTGCGGGCGGCAGTGTCGAAGTAGGAATCAATCTCCCAGCGCCCGAAGGTGGGCCGGCCCAGCAGCCGGCGATGCATCACCTCGATGGCCTTGGTGATGTAGAGCCCGCTCCAGTAGCGGCGGCGGAAGGCCTCACTACGGGCCACCTGGCGCACGAATTCGCGCAGGCTGATGTCGCCGTTCTCGAGCTTGATCTCCTCCACCTTGTTGCGTTCGCCGGCATAGCCGGCGTTGCCGAGCACCTGCACGTAAACCGCGTTGATTACGGCCTGGGTGCTGCTCTCGGTGCCCCGGATGCTGGGCTGGCCGCCCCGGCGGGGCACGGAGTTGCCGCCGGTGGCGATCTGCTGCAGGCGCACCACCCGCGGGCCAACCCGCCGGGGTTTGGCCTGGCGGAAGCCGGGGCTGTCCATCTGGCCGGGCTGGGCCATGCCATTGCCGATCAGGATGCGGCGGCTGTCGTAGCTGAACGGGGCGGGCCGGGTGGCCACGTTGGCCGTGCCCGAGGGGAAGATCGCGCCGTAGGTGAGGCCGAGGGGATCGTTGCCGCCGCCATAGGGGTGCTGGTCGGCCAGGGGCTGGCGGTAGGCGGCGTAGAGGGTGACGTACTGGGGCGCGCCCTCAAAGGGAGCGCTGAAGCGGAAGAGTTTGCGGTTGCTGCCCCAGCCGGCGCTCTCCTGAGCCTCTTCGCCGAGATCACGCAGGAAGGGCACGGTCTCCTCGCCGAACACCCGGGCGTACTCCATCGAGTTCACCAGGCAGTCGACCAGGCCAGGCAGGCCCTGCTCGCTCACGATGTCGAAATAGGTGGTGAATTCCTCCCGGGAGCTGATGCCCCGTCCCAGGAAGTGGCGGAAGGCCAGCTCCACGGCCCGGCTGTTGGAGAAGCGTCCGTAGAACTGCTTCTGGTACTCCTTGCTGCGGCCGAGGGCGCGGATGAACTCGCGCATCGAGATCTGACCCTGGCGCACCTGGGTGGCCTCCACCGGGCACACCACCTGGCTGTAGCCCTTGACGATGTCGCGCTCGAACACCTGGCGATAGGCCGCACGCACCACCTCGGCCTTCTGGCCGCCGGTCATGGCCGGCTTCATCACGAAGCGCTGGGCCTTTCCCTGGGCGGCCAGGGCATAGGTGGCGGGCAGTTGCAGGCCCTGGTTCAGCGGGCTGCCCAGCCGCTGGCGGGCCGAAGGGGTGGGGACCTCCAGCTCGCTGATCAGCACGTTGAAGGCCTGGATCACCAGCTCGCGGATGTCGGGCTGGTCGGTGAACAGGCCGGCAGCGGCGGCACGCATCTCCTGCAGGGCCACGTTGGTGGCGGCCAGGGAGCAGGCCTTCTCGAGCACGTCGCGCAGGCCGCGGGTGTTCACCGAGAGGATGCTGGGATCACCGGCCACTAGGGCGTAGCCCACGTAGCGCAGGAACCAGGCCAGGTCGCGGATCGACTTCTTCATCCGCGCAGTGCCATACCGGCCCACGGCGATCGGACTGAAGCCGCCGGGCAGCACCACCCGCACGTCGGCGTCCCCGCCAGCGCCTTCCAGCAGCCGGCTGATCAGGTTGCCCTTGCGCTCAGCGGCGCCGGCGAAGGTCTGCACCGAGCGCTGGAAGGCAGCCTGGTCGGCGGCGAGCGGTGTGCCATCGGCCGCAGCGGCGGGCCGCAGGGGCGCGTCCAGATAGGACAGTGGCGTGCCACCGGTGAAAATCCGGTTGGCGGCCTTGGCCACAATGAACTCGGCGTTCTCGGAGATCCGGCGGGCGGCTTCCACCCGGCGCTGACCGCTCTCGAAGAACGTGACGAGGCTGCTGAGCTCGCCCCCATCCGGGAAGCGGTCCTCTTGTTCGGCCTGACGGACGCTGGAGAGCGGCAAGGTGTCGTAGCGCTGGGGCGCCACCCTGGTGCTGCCGCTGCTGGCGGTCACGGTCATGGACGAGAGCGAACCGGGCTGGGCCAACTTACGGCTGGCCCCCTGAACCGCCCGGGAGCCATGAACAAATGTTTGCAGCGTGGGGAGCGGCGCCGTGAAATGCTCGCCCCAGCCGCCCCGTAACCGTGTCCGCCCGTGATGCCGCCACTCCGGTGGTGAGTGCCTTCTACGACCGCTTTCCCTATCCGGGGGATCCTTTACAGGACGGGCCGCCGCCTGGATACAACTGGCGCTGGTGCGTGGACAGCGCCCGGGCCTTCGCCGCCGGTGTGTTGCCTCCTGTCGCTGGAGGACAGTCGCGGCCCTGGCGGATCCTCGACGCCGGCTGTGGCACAGGCGTGAGCACCGACTACCTCTGCCATCTCAACCCCGGCGCCTCGGTGCTGGCGGTGGATATCAGCGCTGGCGCCCTGGCGGTGGCACGGGAGCGTACCCGTCGTTCCGGCGCGGCCGCCAAGGTGCAAAACCTGCGGCTCGAACAGCGCAGCCTGCTGGATCTGGCCGGGGAGGGCTCCTTCGATTATATCAACTCGGTTGGGGTACTCCACCATCTGCGCGAGCCCGAACTCGGCCTGCGGGCGCTGGCCGATCTGCTGTGCCCGGGAGGGTTTCTGCACCTCTTTCTGTATGCCGATGGCGGCCGCTGGGAGATCCAGCGCACCCAGCGCAGCCTCAGCCGTCTGGGGGTGGGCAGTGGCCCCGAGGCGATTCAGCTCGGCCGGGAGCTGTTCTCTGTGCTTCCAGCCAGCAATCGCCTGCGGCGCCATCACGAGCAGCGCTGGGCCCTGGATACCCAGGCGGACGTGAACTTCGCGGATATGTACCTGCACCCGCAGGAGACCAGCTACAACCTCCACACCCTGATGGCCTTCGTGGCCCAGGTCGATCTTGACTTTGTCGGTTTCTCCAACCCTGAGGTCTGGGATCCGGCCCGGCTGCTGACCGGCGGGTTGCTGGATCGGGCCCGATCCCTGTCCCAGGACGAGCGCTGGGCCCTGATCGAGGACCTCGATCCCGACATCAGTCATTTCGAGTTCTTTCTCAGCAAGGGGCCGCTGCAGCGGCCTGACTGGGGGGACGACAGCGTGCTGCTGGCCGCCAGTGGTCAGCGCAACCGCTGCCTGTGGGGCTGGCCCTCCACGGATCTGCTGGGACCAGACCTTCTGCCACTGACCATCGAGCCGGCGGCCCTGGCGCTGATGCAGGCGGTGGAAGCCGCCCCCGGCATGCCGCTGGCGGACTTGCCGCTGCCGTTCACGGCCGAGGAGCTCTGTGGGCTGGCGCGCCGGCTGATGGCCCTGCAGGTGCTGCAACTGGTTGCTTAACGCAGCGTGATAAGTTGCCCGGGCTTTGACGCCCCTCAGCACTTGCAGATCAGCCTCGCAGCGGATGCCGGCTCCCCCGGTACGCCATCTGCGGATGGGGAAGCGGTGCTGGCGTCAGTGGATCGGCATTCCGCCGATCTGACAGTCGCCGATCCCTTTCTCCGCCTGCAACGCCGCCTGCTGCTGGCCACCCTCCTGCTCACCCTTGTGGTGAGCGTGATCGCCTGGCCCCTGTTCGGTGCCAGTGCTGCTCGCAGCCTGCTGTTGGGTGGATCTGGCGGACTGCTCTACCTGCGTCTGCTGGCCCGCAGCGTGGCCCGGATCGGTCCTGAGTCCCGCTCCCTGGGACGCTTTCAGATCGTTGTACCGGCCCTGCTGGTTGTGGCCGCAGCCCGCATTCCTGCCCTGGAGTTGTTGCCAGCACTGCTCGGCTTCCTGCTCTATAAGCCGGCCCTGCTGCTGCAGGCCGTCCTCGCCCCCTGAACCACCCTTCACCCCATGGTTCCCTTGCCCCTTGCCCTGCCGTTCGCCGAACTGGAGGTAGGCCAGCAGTTCTACTGGCACCTCGGCAAACTCAACCTCCATGGTCAGGTCTTCCTGAGCTCCTGGGTGGTGATCGGCGCTCTCCTCGCTTTGGTGGTGGTGGGTACCCGCAGGATGGAGCGTGAACCGCGCGGGGTGCAGAACCTGCTCGAGTTCCTCTGGACCTACATCCGCGATTTGGCCCGGGAGCAGATCGGCGAGAAGGCCTACCGCGACTGGCTGCCCTTCATCGGAACCCTCTTTCTGTTCATCTTTGTGTGCAACTGGGGCGGTGCCCTGATCCCCTGGAAGCTGATCGAACTTCCCAACGGTGAACTGGGCGCTCCCACCGCCGACATCAACACCACAGTGGCCATGGCCCTGCTGGTGTCCCTGGCCTACTTCTATGCGGGCCTGAGCCGTAAGGGTCTGCGTTACTTCGAGTACTACGTGGAGCCCACGCCGATTATGCTCCCGTTCAAGATCATTGAGGATTTCACCAAGCCCCTCTCCCTGTCTTTTCGTCTGTTTGGAAACATCCTCGCTGACGAACTGGTGGTGGGTGTGCTGGCCTTCCTTGTGCCGGTGATTGTGCCCCTGCCGGCCATGTTCCTCGGCCTGTTCACCTCCGCCATCCAGGCCCTGATCTTTGCCACCCTCGCCGCTAACTACATCGGCGAGGCCGTGCACGAAGAGCACCACTGAATCGTTCAGCCGGACCGGTCCGCCGATCTGGCAAACTCATCGCGCGCAGGTCCGGGTGGAACCGGGCCCGCTCCCCTTGGGGAGTGTCCCGGCCGCGCTCCAGCCCTTTCCGCGCTCATCCCTGCGCTCCCCTAACTCCTTTCCACCAATGAGTGATCTGACCTCCGCCGCTTCCGTACTGGCCGCCGCTCTGGCCGTGGGCCTCGCCGCCATTGGCCCTGGTATCGGCCAGGGCACCGCAGCCGGTCAGGCTGTGGAAGGCATTGCCCGTCAACCCGAGGCTGAAGGCAAGATCCGGGGCACCCTGCTGCTGTCCCTGGCCTTCATGGAAGCTCTCACCATCTATGGCCTTGTGGTGGCCCTGGTGCTGCTGTTCGCCAACCCCTTCGCCGGCTGATCACTCACGGAGGGGGGCGGTGGTCGCCCTGTGCTGACTCCGTCCCCCACGTGACTGTTTCCCCGTCCACCCCGGCGATCCCTTCCTAATGACCAGCTGGCTCCTGCTTGCCACAGCTGACGCCGTCACCGGCGTCGCTTCCGGCGCCCCGGAGGGAGGTCTGTTCGACCTTGATGCCACCCTGCCGCTGATGGCGGTGCAGGTGGTGCTCCTCACCTTCATTCTCAATGCCCTGTTCTTCCGTCCAGTCGGTCGCACCGTGGAAGAGCGCGAGGGCTTCGTCACCACCAGTCGCGCTGAAGCCAAGCAGCAGCTGGCCCAGGCACAGCGGCTGGAAGCTGATCTCACCGAACAACTCAAGGAAGCCCGGCAGGATGCTCAGAAGCTGATCGTCGAGGCTGAGCAGGAGTCCGACAAGCTCTACCGCGAGGCCCTTGCCACAGCCCAGGCTGAGGCCATTGCCGTGCGTGAGAAAGCCCGCCGGGAGATTGAGGCCGAGAAGGACCAGGCGCTTGCATCCCTGAAAGTCGAGGCTGATCAGCTCGGTTCTCTGATCGTTGACCGTCTGCTGGCCGCCCAATGACCACCCAATCTCTGGCCACCGTGCTGTTTGCACACCACGGCGGCTTCGGTCTCAATCTCAACCTTTTCGAGACCAACCTGATCAACCTGGTCATTGTGATCGGGGTGCTCACCTGGTTCCTGCGCGGTTTCCTCGGGGGGATGCTGGACCGCCGCAGGCAGGCCATCCTCGCCGACCTCAGTGATGCCGAAGATCGCTTGAAGACGGCCACCGCTGCTGTGGCCAAGGCCCAGCAGGATCTCCAGGCCGCCCAACAGAAAGCCCAGCAGATCCGCGCCGATGGCCTCGCCAGGGCCCAGTCCGTGCGCGACGAGAGTGAGCGCCGCACGATCGAGGAGATGGCCCGGCTCAAGGAAGATGCCTCCGCCGATCTGAATGCCGAGGCAGCTCGGGTTTCCGACATGCTGCGCCGTGAAGCCGCCCGTCAGGCCATCGAGAAGGCCCTTGCCACCCTGCCCGGCAAGCTCGATGAGGGGGCTCAGGCTCGCTTGATCGACCAGTCCATCAACACCCTGGGGAACGCCTGATGCCAGTCCTCAACACGATTGCCACCCCCTACGCCGAGGCCCTGCTGCAGGTGGCCGAATCACGTAAGGAGACCGATACGGTTGCCGAGCAGGCCCGTGAACTGCTCGCTCTCTGGAACGAGAGCCCTGAACTGCGGGCGGCCATGGGTTCGCCCGTGCTCGAACCAGAGGCCAAAAAGGCTGCCCTCGCCAAGCTGTTCGCCGATCAGCTCACACCGTCGGTTCAGAACCTGCTCAAGCTCCTGGCCGACCGCCAGCGGATTGCCGTGCTCGATGCGGTGTTGATCCGTTTTCTGGAGCTGTACCGCCAGTTGCGGGGCATCACCCTGGCCCAGGTGACCTCGGCCACAGCGCTCAGTGATGAGCAGCAGGAACAACTCAACACCAAGGTGCGCGCTATTGCCGGCACCAAGGACGTGGAATTCGACCTCAAGGTCGACCCCGCTCTGATCGGTGGCTTCGTCGTGAGCATGGGTTCACGCGTGATCGACGCCAGCCTCTCCGGCCAGGTTCGTCGCCTCGGCCTGGCGCTCGCCAAGGTGAGCTAGCCCGCCCCTCTGCCTTTCGGCTTCACCCTCCTCCTCCCATCCAATCCCCCTGCGGGGACTTCCCACCATGGTTTCCATCCGCCCCGACGAGATCAGCGCCATCCTCAAGCAGCAGATTGAGGACTACGACAAATCGGTTTCGGTCAGCAACGTCGGAACCGTGTTGCAGATCGGCGACGGCATCGCCCGCGTCTACGGCCTGCAGCAGGTGATGGCCGGTGAGCTGGTGCAGTTCGAGGACGGCACCGAGGGCATCGCCCTCAACCTCGAAGACGACAACGTCGGCGTGGTGCTGATGGGCGAGGGTCGCGGCATCCAGGAGGGCAGCACCGTCAAGGCCACCGGCAAAATCGCTGCTGTGCCCGTGGGCGACGCGATGCTGGGCCGGGTGGTCAACTCCCTCGGTCAACCGATCGACGGCAAGGGTGACATCGCCACCACCGAAACCCGTCTAATCGAATCGATGGCGCCTGGCATCATCCAGCGCAAGTCGGTGCATGAGCCCATGCAAACGGGCATCACCGCCATCGACGCGATGATCCCAATTGGCCGCGGTCAGCGCGAGCTGATCATCGGCGACCGCCAGACCGGCAAGACCGCCATCGCGATCGACACGATCATCAACCAGAAGGGCGAAGACGTTGTCTGTGTCTACGTGGCCGTGGGCCAGAAGGCCGCATCCGTGGCGAACGTGGTGGAAGTGCTCCGCGAGAAGGGCGCCCTCGACTACACGATTGTGGTGGCTGCCAGCGCCTCCGAGTCCGCCGCCCTCCAGTACCTGGCTCCCTACACCGGCGCAGCCCTGGCTGAGTCGTTCATGTACAAGGGCAAGGCCACCCTGGTGATCTACGACGACCTCACCAAGCAGGCACAGGCCTACCGCCAGATGTCGCTGTTGCTGCGCCGTCCCCCCGGCCGTGAGGCCTACCCCGGCGACGTGTTCTATTGCCACAGCCGTCTGCTCGAGCGGGCCGCCAAGCTGAGCGATGCGATGGGCAAGGGCTCGATGACCGCCCTGCCGATAATCGAAACCCAGGCTGGTGACGTGTCGGCCTACATCCCCACCAACGTGATTTCGATCACCGACGGCCAGGTGTTCCTCAGCTCCGACCTGTTCAACTCCGGTCTGCGTCCCGCCATCAACGTGGGCATCTCCGTGAGCCGGGTGGGTGGTGCCGCCCAAACCAAGGCCATCAAGAAGATTGCCGGCACCCTCAAGCTGGAGCTGGCCCAGTTCGATGAGCTGGCCGCCTTCTCCCAGTTCGCCTCCGACCTCGACGCCGCCACTCAGGCCCAGCTGGCCCGGGGCAAGCGGCTCCGTGAAATTCTCAAGCAGTCCCAGTTCAGCCCCTTGAACCTGGCTGAACAGGTGGCCGTGGTGTATGCGGGCGTGAAGGGCATGATCGACGAGGTGCCCGTGGAGTCGGTTGTGGAGTTCTGCCGCGAACTGCGCGATTATCTCAAGACCAACAAGGCCGACTTCATCACCAAGGTGATGTCCGAGAAGCAACTCAGCGACGAGTCTGAGGCCATGCTCAAGGACGCCATCGCCGAAGTGAAGTCGACCATGCTCGCCACCGTCTGAGGAGAACACTCAGATGGCCAACCTCAAGGAAATCCGCGACCGCATCAGTTCGGTCAAGAACACTCGCAAGATCACCGAGGCCATGCGCCTGGTGGCGGCCGCCAAAGTGCGCCGCGCCCAGGAACAAGTGCTGCGCAGCCGGCCCTTCGCCGACCGCCTAGCCCGCGTGCTGGAGAACCTCCAGTCGCGCATGCGCTTTGAGGATGTGGATGCCCCCCTGCTGGAGGAGCGTCCGGTGCAGACCATCACCCTGCTGGCCGTCACCGGCGACCGGGGTCTGTGCGGCGGGTACAACGCCAACATCATCAAGCGCACCGAGCAGCGCCACGTCGAACTCACCGGCCAGGGCTATGCGGTGGATCTGGTGCTGATCGGCCGCAAGGCGATCACCTACTTCCAGAACCGCGCCAGCCAGTACTCAATCCGGGCCACCTTCACCGGCCTGGAGCAGGTGCCCAACGCCGAAGAGGCCCGTGGCATCGCCAACGAGATCCTGGCCGAGTTCCTTTCGGCCTCCACCGACCGGGTGGAGATCATCTTCACCAAGTTCATCAACCTGGTTAGCTCCAGGCCGGTGATCCAGACCCTGCTGCCCCTGGATCCCCAGGGAATCGCCACCCCTGAGGATGAGATCTTCCGTCTCACCACCCGGGAAGGTCGTCTGGTGGTGGAACCTGGTTCCTCGGCCAATGCGGCACCGGCCCTGCCCTCGGACATCGTGTTCGAGCAGAGCCCTGAGCAGCTGCTCAATGCCCTGTTGCCCCTCTATCTGCAGAACCAGCTGCTGCGCTCCCTCCAGGAAGCCGCTGCCTCCGAGCTGGCCAGCCGGATGACGGCCATGAACAACGCCAGCGACAACGCCAAGGCCCTCGCCAAGACCCTGACGCTGGACTACAACAAGGCCCGTCAGGCCGCCATCACCCAGGAGATCCTGGAAGTGGTGGGCGGCGCATCGGCGATGGGCTGAACCCAGCCCTCGATCGCCCCCGGCAGCTTCAAACCCCTGGGCTCCTTTGGCCGTCACGCACGCTGCGCGTGCAACACGGCCTCAGGAGCCCAGGGGTTTTGTCCATGCCGGGGGCTTGGAGCCGCCTGTAGGCACCTGCGTTCCCGGCCCCAAAGCCTGCAGCAGTAGCTCTCCCTCCGGCTGCAGGCCACCTGTTGGTCTGCCCGCCGGCAGCACCCCAGAGTTGGGGTGTCACGCCCCTGCCCCATGTCCCTGCCCGTGCCCGCGCCGGGAGCGCTGCAGATCCAGCCCCTGTTCCCCGTGGCGTTGGGGCAGGTGCAGTTGCGGCCCGATCCCCTCGATCTGGCATGCCAGCTGCAGACCCTGCTTGAGCTGCGCGGGTCGGCCCAGAGCAATCCTGATCCGGGCTGCGCCTGGACCGGAGACCTCAACGGCGTGTGGCAGCTGCATCGCCATCCCCTGTTTGCCCCCCTGCTGGGCGAGATCGCCAGCCAGGCCCAGGCCTACCTGGCCCACCTTGGCTTTGATACCCGCCGTGTGGCCCTGCACATCCAGCGCTGCTGGCCCGTGCTGAGTGAACCGGGCCAGGTGGTGGGGCGCCACCACCACCCCAACGCCCATCTCAGCGCGGTGTACTACCTCACGGGTGACGGCAGCGGCCGTTGCGGGGTGCTGCGCTGCTGGCCCCAGCGTCAGCCCAATGAGCTCGTGCCCGGCATGGCGGTGGGCCATGGCGGCCCGCTGGCCCCCTCCCCCTGGAACCAGCCCTGGCAGGACGTGGCCCCCCGGGCGGGTCTGTTGCTGCTCTTTCCCGCCTGTCTTGACCATGCCGTTCTGGCGAATGAGGACGACGATGTCCTGCGCTGCTCGATTGCCGTCGATTTCGCCCTCACCGCCGCGCCGGCAGGCGCGGGCGACACACCGCCGGAATACCTGGCTCCCCACCCCAGCCAGTGGACGGCGATCACGGAAGATGGGGCCCTGCCGGCCTGAGCCCCATGACTGCCAGCTACACCGTTGTTGCCACGATCAACGGCGTCAGCCACACCTTCACCTGCAGCGACGACCAGACCGTGCTCGCCGCGGCTGAGGCCGCCGGCGTGGAGCTGCCCAGTTCCTGCTGCTCCGGGGTGTGCACCACCTGTGCCGCCCTGCTCAGCGAGGGCAGCGTGCACCAGCCCGATGCCATGGGCGTGAAGGCCGAGCTGCAGCAGCAGGGCTATGCCCTGCTGTGTGTGGCCTTTCCCCGCAGTGATCTGAAGCTCCAGGCCGGCATGGAGGACGCCCTCTACGAGGCCCAGTTCGGCCAGTTCCAGAAGTGAGGTCCAGCTGTTGATGGCCCTGAGCCTGCGCTGCCTGCACCTGCAGCTGGATCGCCCGGAGGGCCCGCTGCGTCCGGCCATTGAAGCTGCCCTGTCCGGGCACGGCCGTCCCCTGCGCTGGGCGATCACGGCCACGTCCGGCCTGGAGTTGTGGATTGAGGCCGTGGTGGAGGTGGAAGAAGGTCCTGAGGGGGACTGGCGGGGATGACGGGAGAGGCCCAATCCGCCCTGCCGATGCCCACCCTGCTGGTGATTCCCACCGGCATCGGCTGTGAATTGGGGGGATACGCAGGCGATGGCCTGCCGGTGGCGCGGCTGCTGGCGGCTGCCAGTGGCTGTCTGATCACCCATCCCAATGTGCTGAATGGAGCCTCCCTGTACTGGAGTGACCGGCGCATCCACTATGTGGAGGGTTCGGCCCTCGATCGCTTCGCCGGTGGCGATCTGGCCCTGCGGCCGGTTCGGCGCCAGCGGCTGGGCCTGCTGCTCGACGCCGGCATCGAACCTGAGCTGCGCCTGCGCCACCTGCAGGTGGCGGACGCCTGCCGGGCCAGCCTGGGCCTGGAGATCGGGCCGGTGCTCAGCACCGACGCTCCCCTTGAGGTGAGCCTGGAGCTGGGCCCCAGCGGGGCCAGCTGGGGGCGCCTGGGACGCCCCGATGCCCTGCTGCGCGCCGGCGATGCCCTGCTGCGCGCCGGTGCCACGGCCATCGCCGTGGTGGCGCGCTTTCCGGAGGATCACGCCAGCGAGGCGCTGGCGGCCTACCGCGGCGGCAGCGGTGTGGATGCCCTCGCCGGCGCCGAGGCGGTGATCAGTCACCTGCTCACCCGGCACCTCGGCATTCCCTGCGCCCACGCCCCTGCTCTCAGTCCCCTGCCGCCCAGCGCCGAGCTCGACCCCCGCGCTGCCGCTGAGGAACTGGGCCACACCTTCCTGGCCTGTGTGCTGGTGGGGTTGAGCCGGGCCCCCGACCTGGTGGCCCACCCAGCTAGCGGCGTCTGGGAGGATTCCGGGGTGCTCCGGCCCGAGCAGATCGGCGCCGTGGTGGCTCCCGCCGATGCCCTGGGTGGGGCGGCTGTGCTGGCCTGCGCCGAGCGGGGGGTGCCGCTGATCGCCGTGGACAACCCCTGTGTGCTGCAGGTGAATGCGGCGGCACTGGGCCTGGATGTGCTGCCGGCAGCCAGTTACAGCGAGGCCGCCGGGCTGGTTCTGGCCCTGCGGGAGGGGATTGCCCTGGCTGCCCTGCAGCGGCCCTTACCGCCGCTGCAGTGGCTTCAACCCCGGTGATAGGGCCCTCCCTGCAGGATCGTCTGGGCCCGGTAGAGCTGCTCCAGCAGCAGCAGCCGCGCCAGATCGTGGGGGAAGGTGAGCGGCGAGAGGCTGAGGGTCCAGGCGGCCCGCTGCTTGATGCGAGCGCTGAGCCCATCGGCCCCGCCGATCACGAAGGCCAGCCGGCCCGAGCCCGAGTCGCGCAGGCGCCCGGCCAGTTGGGCCGATCCCAGGGTCAGCCCCTCCTCACTGAGGGCCACCAGCTGCTCGTCGCCGCGCAGCTCGGCCAGCAGGGTCTCGGCCTCCCGCTCGGGGGTGCTCTCGCGCAGCTCCAGCAGCGTGAGCCCCGGCAGCCGCTTGCCATAGGTGGCCAGCCCCTCACGCACCCAGGTCTTGCGCACCTTGCCCACCGCCAGGATGCGGATGCGTGCCGGGTTGAGCATCAGCGCAGGCAGGCCATCGGGTGGCGGGTGGCCACCCCCAGGGCCCGGGCCACGCCGGGATGGCAGACGGCCCCATTGACGGTGTTCAGTCCGGAGAGCAGCTCGGGACGGTCGGTGACCGCCTCGGTGAGGCCGCGGCCGGCCATCACCAGGATGTAGGGCAGGGTCACGCTCACCAGGGCCTCGGTGGAGGTGAAGGGCACGGCTCCGGGCATGTTGCCCACCGCGTAGTGCTGCACCCCATGCAGGGTGTGTACCGGATCGGTGTGGGTGGTCTCCCGGCTGGTGGCAATGCAGCCCCCCTGATCAATGGCCACGTCCACGATCACCGAGCCCGGTTTCATCTGCTTCACCAGCTCCTCATCCACCAGCGTGGGCGCCCGACCACCGGGGGTGAGCACGGCGCCGATCAGCAGGTCGGCGCCGGGCACATGGCGCTCGATCAGGCTGGGGCTGCTCACCAGACTCACCAGCCTGCCGCGGCGATCGGCCTCCAGCTGGCGGAGGCGCTGGGGCGAGCGATCCAGCAGCAGCACCTCGGCGTCCATCGCTGCGGCGATGCGGGCGGCGTTCCAGCCCACGCTGCCGGCTCCGAGCACCACCACCCGCGCAGGGCGCACGCCGGTGCAGCCGCCGATCAGGATTCCGCGGCCGCCGTGGGGCTTCTCCAGCAGGTGGGCCCCCACCTGGGCCGCCAGGCGGCCGGCGATTTCGCTCATCGGCGCCAGCAGGGGCAGGCTGCCGTCCTCCAGCTGGACGGTTTCGTAGGCCACGCCGGTGGTGCCTGCATCCAGCAGGGCCCGGCCCACCTCCGGATAGGCCGCCAGGTGCAGATAGGTGAACAGCACCAGGTCGGCACGCAGGAAGGGGAACTCCTCGGGCTGGGGTTCCTTCACCTTCACCACCAGATGGGCCCCCCAGGCCTCCTCCTGGCTCACCAGGCGGGCTCCGGCGGCGGCAAAGCTGTCATCGCTGATGCCCGCCCCCTGGCCGGCGCCGGCCTGCACGCGCACCTCCATGCCCTGGGCCACCAGTTCGCTCACGCCGTCGGGGGTGAGGGCCACCCGCCGCTCGTCGCGTTTGATCTCGCTGGGCACGCCGATACTGGCCATCGGGGCGCTGAAGGTGGATGGGGTGGCCATGGAGCTTGCGCGTGCCCCCTCAGCCTGGCTCAGCGGGCGGCAATCGGCATCCGCCAGCCGCTGCCGAACGCCTGGCCGCTCACCTTCAGCACAGGTGCGGCCTGGCGGCGCTTGAATTCCGCCCGGCGCAGCAGGCCCATCACCCGTTCGGCCAGCTCCCCGTCCTGGCCTTCGGCCTGCAACTGCTCGGGGCTGTGGCGTTGCTCCACCAGGGCCTCCAGCAGGGGGTCGAGCAGGGCGTAGTCCGGCAGGGAATCGCTGTCGCGCTGGTCGGGCCGCAGCTCAGCGCTGGGGGGCTTGTGCCGGATCGCGGCCCCCACCAGCTCGCCGCTGGTCGGCAGGCCCAGGTCGGCACGGCAGCTGGCGGACGCTGGCGAGTCCAACCAGGCGCAGAGCTCGAACACCCGGCTCTTGTACACGTCGCCGATCACGGCCAGGCCGCCGTTCATGTCGCCATAGAGGGTGCAGTAGCCCACGGCCAGCTCACTCTTGTTGCCGGTGGAGAGCAGCAGTTGGCCCTGCTGGTTGGCCATGGCCATCAACAGGGTGCCGCGGATCCGCGACTGCAGGTTCTCGGCCGTGACGCCGGCGGGCTCCCCCCCCAGGGCCGGTGCCAGGGCCTGATCGAAGCCGGCCATCAGGCCGGCGATCGGCAGGGTGTGGGTGCGCAGGCCGAGCCGGGCGGCCAGGGCCAGGGCGTCGTCGATCGAGCCCGCCGAACTCCAGGGGGAGGGCAGCAGCAGCGCTTCCACCTGGTCAGCCCCCAGGGCCGCAGCGGCGATCACCGCCACCAGGGCCGAATCGATGCCGCCACTGAGGCCCAGCAGGGCCTGCTGGAAACCGCAGGTGCCGGCGTAGTCGCGCACCCCCAGCACCAGCACTCGGAACAACTGCTCCAGGGGCTCCGGCTCCGCGGCCAGGCTGCTGCCCTCATCGCCGGGGCCTCGGGCCGCGGCGGCATCCCACAGCGTCACCGCCTCCTGGCAGCAGGGCAGGCGGCAGAGCAGGGCGCCGCCGGCATCCACCACGAAGCTGGCGCCGTCGAACACCAGCTCGTCGTGACCGCCCACCTGGTTCAGGTACACCGCCGGGCAGCCGAGCCGGCCGGCGGCCCGGCTGGCCAGCTGGCGGCGCAGGCTGGTCTTGGCCTGGCTGAAGGGGGAGGCGGAGAGGTTGAGCAGCAGATCCGGCCGCAGGGGCAGCAGTGCCGCGATCGGATCGGGGCCCACCAGCCGCTGGCCCTGCAATTCTTCTTCCACCCAAAGGTCTTCGCAGATGGTGAGCCCCAGCCGCCAGATGCGGCCCCGGCAGGCCAGCTCCAGCAGCGCGGAGTCGGTGGCAGGCCGGAAGTAGCGCCGCTCGTCGAACACGTCGTAGCTGGGCAGCAGCTGCTTGCGGGCCACCACCCGCCAGCCGCCGGCCTCCACCAGGGCCACGGCATTGTGCAGATTGGGCAGGCCGCTCTCCCGACAGGGCTCGGCCATGCCCACCAGCACCGGCGGCAGGCCAGGTGTGGCCGCCAGCCCCGCAGCCAGCTGATCGAGGGCCAGGGCCTGGAGGGCCATTCGGGCCGGCAGCAGCAGCAGATCCCGGGGTGGGTAGCCCCAGAGGGAGAGTTCGGGGGTGAGCACCAGATCGGCGCCCTGGGCCGCGGCGCGCCCACAGGCCGCCAGGATTCGTTCGCCGTTGCCCGCCAGATCGCCCACCACCGGATTGAGTTGGGCCAGGGCGAGGCGCATCAGGGGCGGGTGGCGAGGCCGTAGAGATTGTGCTCCAGCAGCACGGGCCAGACGGCTGCGGGCACCTGGTCGGGCTGGGGCTGCTGGCGGATCGCGGAGCTGGCCGTGGCAGGGATCTCCAGGGGGAGGGTCTGCACCCGGGCCCCGAGCTGGCGCAACTGGCTGATCGCCTCCGGGGCCAAAGGCCAGCCTGAGCGGGGCACGATCGCCAGCCGGCAGCTGCGCAGGACGGCTTCGGCCTCCTTCCAGCTGGGAATCTGGCCGGCCAGATCGCTGCCCACCACGAACACCAGCTCCTCCCGGGGCCAGCGCTGGGCGGCCCGCTGCAGGGTGGTGATCGCCCAGGGGCTGCTCAGCTCCTGCACCAGCTCCAGGCGGGGATTGCCGATCGCCCGCACGAGCACGGCCAGCAGCGCCGCCCGCTGCTCCAGGGCAGCGCCATGGCGTTTGCTCGGGTTGTCGCTCGCCCAGGTGGCCACCCGCGGGAAGTGGTTCAGCAGTTCCTCCAGCAGGGCCTGGTGGCCGCAGCTGGGCGGGTCGGCGCTGGTGCCCAGCAGGGCCACACTCACGGCCGCTCCAGCGCGAACGGCCGGTGCTGCAGCCAGCGGCGCACCTGGGGGTCGCTGCTGGCCAGGCGGCGCAGCAGGGCGCCGGGCTGGCCGCCGCGCTGGCTGCGGCGCAGCAGTTCCCGGGCGGCCAACCGTCCCGTGCGCCGGGTGGTGTGCACGGCCAGGGCCGCCTGGGCCACCGCCACCGGCGCTGCCGGCGCCAGGCTCATGCCTGCGCTGAACGGGGCCGCCAACAGAAGCAGCTGACGCAGGGCACCCAGCAGGATCTGGATCCCCAGCTGGGCACCCCCCAACAGGGCGTTCTGGCGGGACAGCTCTCCGAGCAGCTGGCGCGTTGCCGGACCGTCCACGGGCAGGCCGTACAGCCGGCAGAGCTGGGCTACCAGGGCAGTGTCACAGGCCAGGCCGCCGGCGAGATCGAGCAGGACCAGCGGATTGGCGGCTACCCCCGTGGCCTTGAGGGCGGCGTAGCGGCCGATCAGCCCCTGGGCACTGCGGCGGCCGCGACGCAGGCGGTCGTGCTGCAGCTGGCGCTGCAGGTGGTCGGCCGCCTGCAGGCTGTTAAGGGCCAGCAACAGCTCGCCCTGCTGCTCCAGCAGGGCGAGCAGATGGCGGCGCAGCGGCTCCACTTCGGGGGCACTGGCATCAGTGCGTACACGCCCATCGGCCAGCAGCCGGGGGCGGCGCGGTGCCGCCGCCACGGCCACTAGCTCCAGGTGTGCAGCTCCACCCGGCAACAGCGTGCCCAGCCTCCGCCGGATGCTGGCCTCCAGGGCCTGGCGCTCCGCTTCCGGCCAGCAGTCACTGCGGTTGAGCACCAGCAGCAGCGGCTTGCCGCTGGCCAGCAGGGGCAGGAGGGCGTCCTGATCGACGCTGGTGAGGTCGCCATCGAGCACCAGCAGTACCAGGTCGGCGCCCCGGGCCACCCGTTGGGCCAGACGGGAACGGGCCGCCCCGCCGATTTCATCGATGCCGGGTGTGTCCACCAGCTCCAGCTGCTGCAGGCCTGGCACCGGCTGCTGCCAGGTTGTGGCCCGCTGATGGCGGGTGCTGCCATGGGCCACGTCGGTGGTGCAGACGGCCTCCCCCACCAGGGCATTGACCAGACTCGACTTGCCCACACCCACCCGGCCGAACACGGCCAGGCGCAGCTGGCCCTGCTCCAGGCGCTCCAGCTGGCGGTCGAGACCCACCAATGCCCCGGCCAGCAGGCTCTGCTCCCGGGGGGTGAGGCTCAGCTGGCCGCGCCACTGGCGCAACAGCAGTCGGCAGCGCTCTGGGGTGTGGGGCGCGCTTCTGCTCATCCCGCCGACTCCCCGGCAGCGTTGTGGCTGGGCCGCCACCAGCCCGCCAGCACGGCCAGCACGGCTTCAGCGCCGATCACCCCGGCAAAGCCCCCGAATTCATCCACCACCACCCGTACCCCGCCGCTGTTGCGCCGGAAGCCGGTGAGCAGGCGGTCTGCCCGGATCATCTCCGGTACGAATTCAACCGCCTCGCTCAGCTGGGCGGGGGTGAGCCCGCCTCCTCCTTCCAGGAGGGCCGTGAGCAGGCGTTCGCGGCTGGCGACCCCCACGATTTCATCCACCTCGTCCCCCAGCACCACCCACCAGGAGGCGTGGTTGGCCAGCAGGGTGGCACGCACCCCATCCAGGGGGGTGTCGGCCGCCAGGGTGGGCGCCGCCACGCGCGGCGTCATCAGATCGCGGGCTGTGAGGTCGTTGAGCTGAAACACCTTGGCGATCATCGCCGCCTCGTCGGCCTCGATCTGCCCTTTCTGGGAGCCGAGACGGGCCAACAGGCGGATTTCGTCCTCGTCCGTGCTGATCTCGTTTTCCCGGGTGATGGCGGGCAGCAGACGCTCCAGCAGCAGCACCAGCGGGGCCATCAGCACCCCGATCCAGTGCAGGGGTGGCGCACTGGCCAGGGCCACCGGCAGGGCCAGCCGGCTGCCGATCGCCTTGGGCAGGATTTCCCCCAGCAGGATCACCAGCACGGTGAGGCCAATGGAAAACGCCGGCAGGGCGATGCCCGCCACGCCGCGCTGTTCGAACAGGTGGGCGGCATAGCCTCCCAGCATCAGACTGCCGAATATGTTGAAGCCGTTGTTGGCGATCACCAGCACGGCCAGGGTCCGGCCCAGCCGCTGGCGCAGCTGCTCCAGTCGCCTGGCACCGCCCACTGGCCTTGGCCGAGTCGCCAGCTCGTGGATCCGCACCGGATTCACAGTGAGGAGAGCGGCCTCCACTCCGGAGCAGAGCGCAGAGCCCATGATCACGGCCAGCACCAACAGGGCCAGGACCACCAGGTCACTCATGCGCGGATGTCATCCCCTGGCTGCGCGGTTCTGGTTGGCTGGGCGTTCAGGGCTGGCTGGGCCTTCATGGGGGGGTGGCTGGTGCTGGGGCCATGGCTCCAGGAACTCTGCCTGCTGACTGGGCAGCCAGTGATGGATTACCCATTCTAGGTTCATCGATCACGATTGCCAGGACGCAGCAGAGCACCGCCAGTGCCACGGGCGGCGTGCGCACAGGTCTTGCTCCCGCACGCCTTGGGAGCCCTGGCCCAGACTGGGACCCTTGACCTTCCCGCCAGTCTGTTGGACCATCCCTCGCCTGACGTCCCGCCCGAGACCATCCACGCCCGGCGGCGGCAGCGCTTTCTCGAGCAGCTGGGTGGGGCCGCAGCGGTGATGCCGGCGGCACCGCTGGCGGTGCACCACGCCGACTGCGAGTGGCCCTTCCGCCAGAACAGCGACTTCTGGTATCTCACCGGCTTTGATGAGCCCGATGCCGTCGCCCTGTTCCTGCCGCACCGGCCGGCGGGTGAGCGCTATGTGCTGTTTGTGGCCCCCAAGGAGCCCAGCGCCGAGGTGTGGACCGGCTTCCGCTGGGGCACCGAGGGGGCCGTGGCCCGGTTCGGGGCCGATCTGGCACACCCGCTTGAGGAACTGGAGCAGCGCCTCGGCGACTACCTCCAGGGGGCCGAGGGCATCGCCTTCCGGGTGGGCCGGCACCCGGCGGTGGAGCCCCTGGTGCTGGCGGCCTGGGCCCGCCAGCTCGACCGCGCCCCCCGCAGCGGCCATGCCGCCCTGGGGCTGGTGGCCCCCTGCCCGATCCTGCACGGCCTGCGCCTGCGCAAGGGCCCCGAAGAGCTGGAGCGGATGCGCGAAGCGGCTCGCATTTCGGCCGAGGCCCACGAGCTGGCCCGCCAGGTGGCCCGGCCCGGCCTCAATGAGCGCCAGGTGCAGGCGGTGATCGAGCAGCACTTCCTGGAGCAGGGCGCGCGGGGGCCGGCCTACGGCTCGATCGTGGCTGGCGGCGACAACGCCTGCGTGCTGCACTACACCGCCAACAACGCCCCCCTGCGCGATGGCGACCTGCTGCTGATCGACGCCGGCTGCTCGCTGGCCGACTACTACAACGGGGACGTCACCCGCACGTTCCCGATCAACGGTCGCTTCACGGGCGAGCAGCGGGCGCTCTATGAGCTCGTGCTGGCGGCCCAGGAGGCGGCTGTGGCCTCGGTGGCGCCGGGGTTCATGGCCGAGGGCGTGCACGGGACGGCCCTGCGGGTGCTGGTGGAGGGGCTGCTGGAGCTGGGTCTGCTGGCGGGCTCGGTGGACGGGGTGATCGAGCAGGGCGCCTACCGTCACCTCTACATGCACCGCACCGGCCACTGGTTGGGACTGGATGTGCACGACGTAGGCGCCTATCGCCTGGGCGAGCACCCCATGGCACTTGAACCGGGGATGGTGCTCACGGTGGAGCCTGGGCTCTATGTGAGCGACCGGTTGCCGCTGCCTGAGGGCCAGCCAGCGATTGAGGAGCGCTGGAAGGGCATCGGCATTCGCATTGAGGACGACGTGGCCGTGACTGACCATGGCCACGAGAACCTCACGGCCGCCGCGCTCAAGGCCCCGGCGGCGATGGAGCGCTGACGCCCCCTGAAGCTATTCAGCAGCTGAGGGCCTCCACCACCGCCTCGGTGCTGGCCAGCACCCGGTCGGCGCCGGCTGCGTGCAGCTGCGCCTCGTAGGCGGTACGGGCAGCGCCATCGCCATGCAGGTGGGGCGGCGCCACGGCCAGGGCCACAAAGCGCTGGTCTGGGCAGCGGCGGCGGGCATTCACCACCGTCACCACATCGGCCACGGTGTCACCCAGGTAGGCCACCGGCGGCGCACCGCGGCCCAGCCCCGGGCCGCCCCGGTCCCGCACCAGTTGGTCGGCCAGCGACAGCAGCCCGGTGGGGTCCGGCTTGTCCGGGGCATCGCCCATGGCGATCAGGGGGGGCTGGAGCAGCCCGAGCCGTTGCTCAAGCACATAGCGGGCGGAGGGAGGCTCAGCGCCGCTCACAAAGCCCCAGCTGATACCGGCGGCCGTGAGCCGGGAAAAGAAGGGCGGCTCCACCAGCAGCGGCTCGCTGCCGATGAAACCGGTCCAGTCGGCGGGATCCCCGGCCGGGTCGCCGCCGAAATAGAACCCGCTGAACACCTCCACCAGGTCAGCAAACGCCGGCAGTGGCGGCTGGCCTGGCCCGCC
>Ga0208855_1000011_pt1 | contig 114315 bp, 120 predicted proteins | sample LakMenEpi17May12_FD_150708 | JGI IMG/M metagenome (GOLD analysis project Ga0208855, IMG submission 150708) | Freshwater microbial communities from Lake Mendota, WI - 17MAY2012 deep hole epilimnion (SPAdes) | ecosystem: Environmental > Aquatic > Freshwater > Lentic | place: Lake Mendota...
CACAGTCCCCCCCCCCCCGCAAAGCGCACTGCGCTGGGTGTGAAGCCAAAGCGCTTCTGGAAGTCGCTGCTGAACAGCCCCATGTGCCGGTAACCGCAGGCCAGGGCGACAGCCCGGATCGAGCGGCCCCGCCCGCCCTGCTCCAGCTGAACCAGGGCCTGCTTCAGCCGTTGCTCGCGGATCCACTGGCGCGGTGTGCAGCCCAGCCGCTCGCGGAAGGCGTACTGCAGGGAGCGGCTGGAGTAGTGGCTCCTGGCCTCCAGGTCGCTCAGGCGCAGGGGCTGGTCGAGGTTGGCGCGGATGTAGTCGATCAGCTCGTCAAAGCTGCTGCCCCCGGCCCGCCTATGGATGCGCCGGCGGTCGGCTGCGGTTTCCTCCAGCAGCTGGGGCTGCGGCCAGCTCACCACCAGCCGCAGCAGCACATCATCCAGGCCCAGCCGTGCCGGCAGGGCGGGATGGCTGCCGAGGCAGGCGTCCAGGTGTTGGAGCAGGGCATGGAGCTGGCGGGACTGCAGGACGCTGAGTTCGGGGGGCCTGGAAGCGGCAGATCGACGGGGCTGCCAATGCAGTGGGCGCCAGGGTGCTGGTGTTGCCGGCCATCGCCGCCGCTGCCCGGGTGAGATCTGCAGGCTGCATGGCCATCACGGCCGAGCTGGACCCACCCCTGACTTCAATCGGCCCGGAGGGCAGCAGCAAGCCGCAGCCCGCCCGACTGGCCAGGACCCCTTCTGGTGTGCGGGCCAACCAGCACCCCGAGAAGCCCGCCACCAGCTGCACGCTTGCTGTGGGCTCAAGCATCAATTGCACCGGCGCGCTCGCATAGGACATCAGCCCCAGCTGGTTGACCTGCAGCAGCCCGATCTCCTGATAGAAATCCCGGTCCGCCACCAGCGGACGGAACCGGCGCAAGGGCACCACCGGCGCCATCGCCCCATAGGCCTCTGCCGCATCCACCAGCACTCGGTGCTTGAGGTGCGTCAGTCCAGCCCTCAGCCTGCCATGGTCGCCATCAGCCATGGCATCCCTGCCGGGGCGACAGGATCTGCTCTGCCGTGATCGCCCGCTCCAGCAGAACAGCTGCGAGGTTGGAGTGCGAACGGCCTTCCCTGATGCTTCGCTGCTCCAGATGTTCAGCGGTGGCCTGGGGAACGGTGATGGTGATGCGCCGCGGCATTCGGAATAGTCGACTTTGCGGTTTCTGGCCATCGCCAGGCATAGCCGAGATCACTGAACGCATCCAAAGGAGATACAGGGGACAGCGCAGGATCATCAGGGCATTGGTCGACACCACAGCCAAGACGCCAAGGCTGCTGCCACCAATCGTTCGCACTTCTGTGCGTTTGCGTCTTTGTGCGTTACCGCAGATTGCAGATCCTGAAGACAGGTAAAATCACCCAAATCCGCATGACGCCCGCACCCTCGCCTGCGCAGGGGATCCCGAGCATTGGAAAGGGTTGCGCTGAACTCACCGGCTTCCTCTGGGGAGTGGGCAACTGGCCCATGAACCGCCCCTGAAGTCCTGGCTAAGCCGAGCCCCTGGCTATGCAGGCCCTGCATGGTGCCAGTAAGGAGCAGCTCAGAAGAGAGACCGCTCCAGTTATGGCGCGGCATCCACTGGCGCTGCGGGTGCCGCTGGTGGCGGATCAGCCAGGGGTGGCGGTGGAGGGGGTGCTGGCTGTAGGGCTGGCACCTCCGGCTCCGTAGCGGGTTCCTCGCCAGCAGCCGGATCCGGGGCGGCTTCCTGTTCCGAGGGCTCGCTGGGCGGGGCTTCCGCCTCAAGCTGCTCCAGCTCGCGGCGCAGCCGCTGGGCTAGAGCGGCCGAGAAGCTGCGCGGCGCGATCCCATCCAGTTCGTCCCTGGCGATGGCCAGCTGGCCGGCACGCTCCTCCCCGCTGTTCTGCCGCGCAGCAGCCAGGGCTTTGCCGGCCGTCTCCAGCCGCAGGGCGTCCTTGCGTTCATCTGCCAGCAGCCCTCGGGCCTCCCGCGCCACCTGATCCAGCCGCTGCCGTTGCTGCTCCTGCTCCGGCGTCAGCCTGGCGGTGGTGAGTTTGAGCAGCTGCTGCTCCAGCTCCTCCAGTGCCCGTTCGTAGGCACGCAGAGTGTCGGACTGGCCCAGGTCGTCGGTGGCCTGCTCCGCTGCCGCCAGGGCCTCAACAGCACTGCTGGATTCGCGGGGGCCCGGGCAAAAGCCCACCAGGGCGCAGAGGTCGCTCGAGCGCAGCACCACCACCGCTGCCGCACCCGCGGCCACGGCCATCGCCGTGGCCAGGCTGAGCAGGAACAGCTTGAGCACCGGCAGCCTGGGTTCTGCAGGCCTGGCCAGGGCGGCTCGCTCGGCTCTGCGCAACGGCGTCGCTGTCGGGGCCGATTGCATGATGGGCTGGGCCGCAGGAGCTGGCGGCGGTGGCGCAGGAGCGGGCGGGGGTGGTGGTGACGGAGCAGGCTGTGGCGGCGGCGGCGGCGGAGGTGGTGGTGGCGGTGGAGCAGTCTGTGGCCGTACTGGAGGGGCCGCAGGCTGGCGGTCGATCAGCTCGGAGCTCCAACCGGCCTGGTCGGCAGACCCCGGCGGCAGATCGAGAAAGCCATCCAGCACCTCCGCGATGGCCTGGATCACACGGCGGGAGAAGGTGGCCTCCATCGCCTGGATCAGCACATCCCGCTGCACCGCGCCACTGCCGCTGCCGGCCCTGGGGATCAGGGCCTGAAAGGCCGGCCGGCTCACCAGATCCTTCAGGGGCAGGAGTAGCTCCTCCTGGTCGGCGGCCAGATCGGCCACCAGCCCCTGCAGCCGTGCAGGCGTGGAGATCGGGCTGCTGGATTGGCTGAGGGTGCGCGCCAGCCGTTGGCCGAGCTCCCGCCACCGCAGCCGATCACGCCCCTCCACCAGCTGCTCTGCAGATCTCCCCCCAGCTTGGCCCGCCGCCGGTCGTCAGCTCCGGTTTGCGGCCGCCGCCATGTACTGCCCCCAGAACTCAGCCACCAGGGCACCGCTGGCCGCCGCCGCCGGCGTGTTGTCGTCATTGCCCATCCAGATCCCTGTCACCAGGTCCATCGCCGGCGAGTAGCCGATGAACAGCACATCCACCCCGTCGTTGGTGGTGCCGGTCTTGCCGCGGGCATCGCTCACCAGCGCAGCACCGCGGCCTGTGCCCCGCACCACCGCCGCCCGCAGCATCCGGTCCATCGCCGCGGCCTGCTCCGCCGCCAGTACCTGGCGGGTCTGTTCGCCGCGGGCAATCGTCACCCCGTGCTCCGGGCATTGCTCACGGCTCTCCAGCGACTGGCAGATCCCCAGGTCGTAGATGCGCGTCACCCCGTGCATCGGCACCCAGCGGCCGCCATGGGCCACCACCGCATAGGCCCGGGTCAGCTCATAGAGATAGGTCTCCCGGCCGCCGAGCATCCCCGAGTAGTCGGCATCCAGCGGGGTGCTGATGCCCAGCCGCCGCGCCATCCGAATCACCTGATCCAGCCCCGCCCGTTGCGCTACCCGCAGGGCCACCACGTTCTCCGAGAGCGCCAGGCCGTCGATCACGCTGATGGGGGTGCTGCCCTGGCGGCAGCCTTCCACAAAGCTCAGGGGCGAGCAGTTCACCAGGTCCTGCTCCCCCATGCCGGCCTCCAGGGCGGCGAGAAAGGGGAACAGCTTGAAGGTGGAGCCGGGCTGGCGCAGGGCCTGCACCCGGTCAAAGCTGGAGCGCGCGTAGTTACCGCCGCCCACGTAGGCCAGGATTTCGCCGCTGCTGGGCCGCAGGCTGATCAGGGCACCCTGGCCCAGGCCCACCGCCGCCGCCGGCCCCTCCAGAAACCGCTGCAGCTGCTGTTGGGCCAGGGCCTGCAGCTGGGGGTCGATCGTGCTCTCCGCCACGTAGTTGCCGCCCTCCGTGCCGGAGAGATTGAGGCCGAAGCGCCGCCCCTCCAGCTCACCGATCACGTAGTCCGCGAAGAAGGGAAAGCTGGTGATCGCCGTCTCGCGGCAGGCGGAGGGGTCGATGTTCAGCGGTTGGCGCTGGGCGTCGCGCAGGCCCTGATCGCTCAGCTGCCCCTGGCCGTGCATCAGCTCCAGCACGAGGTTGCGGCGCTTCACGGGCAGCCAGGGGCCGTTGCGCACGGCCTCGATCCGCTCCAGGTCCTGCTGGCTGAGTTGGCCATGGCGCTTCAGCAATGCCTCCTCCAGCGCCGCCGCCTCCTGCTCCTGGCTGGGGGCATGGCAGGGGCTGTAGCCGTTGGGGCTTGGCAGCAGCCCCACCAGAAAGGCCGATTCAGCCACATCCAGCTCCCGGGCCGACTTGCGGAAATACAGCTGGGCGGCCTGCTCGAAGCCGTCGGTGCCGAGCCCCAGGTGGGCCCGGTCGAGGTACATCTTCAGGATGCGGTGCTTGCTGTAGCCCACCTCCAGCTGCAGGGCCACCCACAGCTCGCGCAGCTTGCGGGTGACGCTCAGATCACGCCCCACCGCGGGGTAGTAGAGCCGCGCCACCTGCTGGGTGAGCCCACTGCCTCCGCCCGTTCGCCGCAGGGCGGAGCGCAGGGTGCCGAACAGGTCGATGCCGCTGTTCCAGCCAAAGCGCGCCTCCTCCGAGGCCAGCAGGGCCTGGCGCAGGTGCAGGGGGTAGTCCGCCAGCGACGGCAGGGCCGTGGCCGATCCCTGCTGGGCGTCGATCTGCCGGCCATCGGCCGCGAGGATCTTCACGGGCCCATCGATCACCCGGATCTTCGAGCCGCCGGCAATCGTGGCCGCCATCAGCATCCCCGGGGCCAGCAGGCCCGCCCCCACCAGGCTGCCGGTGCCCAGGGCATGCACCCCCAGTTCCAGGGCACTGCGCCGGTGCTGATAGCGCAGCTCGGGGGTGTCACCCTTCAGCGCCGACCCCAGCACCACCCTGTCGCCATGGCGCAGGGCGATGGAGCGGATGCGCCGGTCGCGGTGAAACAGGCCGTTGCTGGAGTCGTAATCCAGCAACGTCGCGTCCCGGTCACTGGGTTGCCGCCGCTCCAGCACCGCGTGCACCCGGCTGAGGCTGGGGGAGTCGAGGGCCAGCTCACAGGCCGGGTCACGGCCGATGCGGATGCGCCCATCGCCCACCGCCAGGCGTCGCACGCAGGTCTCGCCCTGCCAGAGTTCCACCGTGGCCCCGTGCTCACGCAGGCCGCTCCAGGCCTGGCGGATGGCCTCCGGACGCCCCATCAGCTCGCCCCTGACGCACGCCCTGGCGAGCTCACGCCAGAGCTGCAAGCGCGATCGACTGGGCGCTGGGGAGGACGTCTCCATGGACGAGTGACGGCAACCCGGGACGGGCACCACGCTACGGACCTAGCCTTGCGCTGTTCGTTGGATCAGGCCGTGGCCCAGCCGCGCGATCCCTGGGAGCCCTTCCGTTTCTGGCTCGCCTTCACCCTGGCGGTCTATGCCGTGCGGGCGGTGTTCGTGGCACAGGCACCAGGCGCCATCCCGGGGTGGGTGTTGCTGGCGCTGCTGTTGGTGGCCCTGGCCCTGGCCGCCAAGGCCCTGCTCTTTCCCGGTCGGGTGCAGCCGTTCCGCCAGGGAGACGGCGGCTGGTGGAACGATCTGCGCGACGACTGGCAGCTGTGGTGGAAGCGCCGCCGGGGTGAGGAATGACAGCGGCCGCCTTGCTGCAGCTGCGGGATGAGCCGCAGAAGTGTCTGCGGCTCAATCCCGACCAGCCCCTCACCATCGGCCGCGCCAGCAGCAACCAGCTGGCTTTGCCGTCCCAGGCGGCGGTGGCCGATCACCACGCCGTGGTGCGCTTCTCCAGCCGCCACGGCTGGTTGGTGTGCGAGTGGCAGAGCCGTGATGGCACCTATCTGGAGGGGGAGCGGGTGCAGCGCTGCAGACCCCTCGGCGATGGTGACGAGATCCGCCTCGGCCGCTCCGGCCCCGTGCTGGTGTTCCGCCTGCAGCGGCAGGCCGGGGAGATTCCCCAACCACTCCCACCCTCCACGGCCAGCCCCAGCAACGGCGGCACAGCCGCCACGGTCGCTATCGGCGGGGAGACCATCCGCCTCGATCAGATTCGCGCGGTCGTGGTCCACACCACGGCCCGCTTTCCCCACCTCTTCAGCTGGTGGGTGCTGCTGAGCGTCGCCCTGCTGCTGCTGCTGCCCATCCGCATCGGCCCCGTGGGGATCTTCTGGCCCCTGCAGATCGCCCTGCTGGTGGCGGCCGTGCTGCTGGGTTCCCGCAAGCGGCACACTTTGCAGGTGGACCTGCGCGATGGTCGGGCCCGCCGCCACGCCTTCAGCAACCGCCGCACGGCGCTGGCCCACCGCAACGGCATCCGCCAGGCCCTCAGCCCGGGTGCCGATCCCGTCCAACCGGGCCGGGCGCGATGACCTGGATCCTGCCGGAGGGAAGCTGGCTCTCCTTTGCCGGGCTCAGCACCCCGCTGCTGGTTCTCCGCGGCATCGGCAGCGGCAGCCAGGGTGAGGTGTATGCGGTGGAGCTGGCGGGCGAGCACCTCGCCCTCAAGTGGTACCTGCCGGCCTGCATCGCCCGCGATCCGGGGCTGGAGCTCCGCCTCGCTGCCGCCATCACCAGCACCGCGCCCAGCGCCAGCTTTCTCTGGCCAATGGCCCTGCTGCGCCCCACCGCCGAATCCCAGCGCCTGCTCCGGTGCCGGGAGCAGGGCTTCGGCTATCTGATGGGTCTGCGGCCCGCGGGCTTCGTGGGGGCGGTGGAGCATTACGGCGGCCTGGTGGACCTCAGCTTGGCCAGCGTGCTGCGCGCCTGTCTGGAGCTCACCGATGCCTTCCATGCCCTGCACAGCCGGGGTCTCTGTTACAAGGACATCTCCCTGGGCAACCTCTTCCTCGAGCCCGCCAGCGGCCGCATCCTGATCTGCGACAACGACAACGTGGACGTGGATGGCCGCGACCCCGGCGGTGTGCTCGGCACCCCGGGGTTCATCGCCCCGGAGGTGCTGATGGGCCGCGCCAGGCCCGGTGCCAACAGCGACCTCCACTCCCTGGCGGTGCTGCTCTTCCGCCTGCTTACCCGCCACGACCCGTTCCGTGGTGCCATGGAACTGGCGATCCGCTGCCTCGATGAGCCCGCCCGTCGCCGCCTCTACGGCGAGGATCCGGTGTTCATCTTCGATCCGGTCGACCTGCGCAACCGCCCCGACCCCGAACTGCACAGCGCGGCCCTGCTCACCTGGCCCATCTACCCGGCCGCGTTGCAGGCCCTGTTCATCCAGACCTTCGGGCCGGGATTGCGGGACCCCGCACGCCGGGTGCTCACCGGCCAGTGGCAGGACGAACTGGCCCGCACCCTCGACCGCCGCCAGATCTGCCCGGCCTGCGGCCAGGAGAACTTCCGCAGCCACCAGAGCCCGCCTCCGCCCTGCTGGAGCTGCGGCGCCACCCTGGCGGCACCCCGCCGGCTGCAGCTGCCCTGCGCCGACGTGCTGGCAACTCCGGGCACCACCCTGCACCGTCACCACTTCGACCGGCTGCAACCGCCGCAGTTCGATCAGCCGCTGGCCGAGATCGTGGCCCATCCCGGCGATGCCGGCATCCTTGGGCTGCGCAACCGCGGCTCCAGCCCCTGGCAGGTGACGTTGCGGCAAGGCCAGCAGCTGCAGGTGGACCCCGGCCGCAGCTGCAATCTGGCGGCCACCGCTGCCATCGTCAGCGACGATGGCCTGATCCGGATCGATCCCTGACCCCAGGGCCTCCAGACGCGTTGCCGCCCCGCTGATGCCGTCCTTCCCCAACGTGCGCCTGGCCAATCGGCCCCTGCACTTCATCTACCTCTGCGACTGCTCCGGCTCGATGGCCGCCCAGGGCAAGATGCAGGCCCTCAACCAGGCCATCCGCCAGTCGCTGCCGGGGATGGCGCGGGTGGCCCGCGACAACCCCGAGGCCCGGGTGCTGGTGCGGGCGGTGCGCTTTGCCGATCGCGCCCACTGGCACATCGCCGAGCCCACGCCGGTGGAGCAGCTGCAGTGGCACGACCTCCAGGCCGGGGGGGTGACGGCGATGGGCGAGGCGCTGGAGCTGGTGGCCGCCCAGCTGGCCTCACCGCCGATGGAGGAGCGGGCCCTGCCGCCGGTGCTGGTGCTGATCTCCGATGGTCAACCCACCGACGACTTCGAGGCGGGGCTGGCCCGCCTGCTGCGCCAGCCCTGGGCCCAGAAAGCCGTGCGCCTGGCGATCGCCGTCGGCCACGACGCCGACCAGGAGGTGCTGCAGCAGTTCATCGGCCCGGCATCGGGCCAGGCCGGGGACCGTGCGGAAGTGCCTGGTGCCAGCGGTGAGTTGCCCCAGCACCGGGTGGCCTCCTCCTCGCGCTCGCCGCGGCGACCACTCCAGGCCAGCAATGCCACGGCCCTGGCCCAGTACATCCAGTGGGCCTCCACGGCCGTGGTGGGTGCCGCTTCCATGCCCGCCAGCCGGGTTCAACAGCAGGGCGAGGCGCTGGGCAACATTCCGCTCCCGGACCTGCCGCCCACCCTGCTGGATCCCATCGGCGATGTGGGCCCCGTGGTGTGGTGAGCAGCGCTGCCGAGGGGAGGTGGCTGCCGGCCTGGCACTGCACCGTGATCGGCGCGGCCCACCGCCGCAGGCAGGTGGTGTGTCAGGACTTTTCCCTGGTGCGCACGCTGCTGGCCCCATCGGGCGGCCGCCTGCAGCTGCTGGCGGTGGCCGATGGCCATGGCGGGGAGCGCTACCGCTGCAGCGACAGCGGCAGCCGCCTGGCCTGCGAGCAGGCCGCCGAGGTGGTGGAGGCGGCCCTGCAGTCCGCCCCCCTCGATCACCTGCCCACCTGGGAGCGCTTGCTGGCGGAGGGCTTGCCGGATGCGATTCAGACCCGCTGGCTGCAGGCGATTCAGCTGCACTGGCAGCAGCAGCAGCAGTTTCATGAAGGCAATGGCGATCGCCAGCCCTTCTGCTCCTCGCTCTATGGCAGCACGCTGGGGCTCCTGTTGCTGGCACCCACCTGGTGGGGGTGCACCGGTCTCGGGGACTGGGATCTGGTGCGGGTTGGCGGCGGTGGCAACCGGCTCCTCAGCGAGGAGGCCGAACTGCCCGGGACAGGGGAGGCCACGGCCAGCCTCTGTCTCAGCGAGGCGAGGACGCGCTGGGTTGAGCGGGCCCAGCTGCAGGCCATCCCAGCCTCCTGCCCACCGTTTGCCCTGCTGATCAGCACCGACGGCGTGCGCAAGTCCTGCGCCACCGACGGGGACTTCCTGGAGCTGTGCAGCCAGATGGTCGGCATCCAGGACCCCCGTCAGCTGGAAGAGGGCCTTGCTGAAATCAGTGCCGCTGGCAGTGGCGATGACCTCTCCATCGCCGTGGGGCGCTGGCTCCCAGCGGCTGGGCAGACCCCTGGACCCAGGCGCGCCGTGACCTTGCCCGTGGTCAGCCGGCCCCCGGGGGTGCCCCTTGCCCTGCTGCTGCTGGTGCCGGTTGGGCTGGCCATGGGCGCCGCAGCCTGGTGGGCTCGACCCACCGATCCATTGCCCGTGATCCAGAACGAGGCGGAGCGCCTGTGCAGGGACCCCGGCCTGATTGCCGGAACTCTCACCCAGCGCAGACAGCAGTTCAGCCAGCTCCGCAACGGCTCCAGCGATCGCCAGCTGCTGCTGGCCAGGGCCGCTCAGGACCCCCTGGGCGCGTTGATCGCCTGGAGCCGGCCCGCTCTGCCTCCACCACCCGTGGCCGAACCGTCCCAGGGCACCATGTCGTCGTCGAGAAGCGAGCAGCCATTCCCGCTGCCAGCCAGCTGCCCGGCCCTCGATCAGGCGCTTGCGCTGCAATGGCGCAACATTCTCAAATCTGTTTCCGAACCAGTATATCCACCGCCTGCTCCGGTGCCATAAAATCACTTGAACTAAAAGTGTTGAGAGGGTCGGAGTGCGCCTAAGCAACCATTTTTGCTATCACCTGACTCTCTAAAATGGAGGTCTTTAAATTGCGTTGCTCAACTACAGAGTCGAACCTTAGCCGTAATTAAGTGAAGCAAAAATAATGGGGTAAAGTGTTACAATATAAGGCAATGCTAAATAATTAGCTAAGTAATTGATATCTGTACAACAGAAAAAATCCAGAAATTGATCAAATCAAACAAGGTATTGATAGTCTGCAAATAAGATTAGTGGAAAATGCTAATGCCTAAAAGCAGTACAAACTTAAAATTAAAGATAGATCTCAATATACTTAAAATTGGATCACTTATCAGATGGAGCTAGGTGTTGATTATTCATACGCTTCCTCAGTTTTCGAGAAATGCCAACTGAGGCACCAATGCCTAGAAGGGGCAAGGGTCCCGGCACCGATGTTGAAATGAAATCGTTAGTGCTTACTAGTGAATCTTCGGGGTCGGTGCTATCAAAGTACCGGAGTCTAGCGCTGATCGTTGCTCCAGAGTTGAAGTCAGTTACATTTGGTTGTATTACGAAGCCAAGAGTGCTATTTGCATAATTAAAAGATCCACCGGGTAGACTAATGGCAAGCTCATTGGTAGTTCTGTTATTTGGGAGGCTGTCGAAAGTAACGTCGTTAAAAGCCAGAGGGCTGGCTATCCCGTCGCCAGTCAGCGTGATCCCGGAAATCGTAAAAGGTTGATTCCATGTACCGTTTATAGCAAATCGAACAGTGGCGGTATTAAAGTTAGGCTTGCTGCCGGCCGCTCCAGTAAAGCCGGAGTAAGAAACTGATGTTAGAGTTCTTGAATCAAAGGCGGAACAACTGGTATTAAGGCAGGCAGCATTTGCTTCGGGCATCAGTGCCATCGATCCAACGGCTGCTGTGCCGATCAGGCAGGCCTTGAGCGAAAACTGAGACAGGCGATTCAAATCCACGGGACCCGGCATCGTACAAGTACTTGTCCAAACCTTAGCGCATGACAGCCCAAAGGCCAGCCATTTGCTCGAACCATGACGGTGGCGGCCTGCCGCAACAGCTCTGGCGAGCCCCTCGCCAGCCAGCCAGGCCGGTTCACGGCTGGGCTCAGAGCCATTGGCGGCCCAGCCTGTCGAAGCCCAGCACGTAGATCAGGCACAGGCCCAGGTTGCGCAGCCGCTCGCGCAGGATGGCGAAGCGGGCCCGATTGCCCTCCTCCCTCAGGCCCTGCACCAGCTGCTGCTGGTCGGTCTTGATCGCCTCCAGCAGGCGTTCCCGTCTCTGTTCGGTGCCGCTCACCGGTTTGCCGAGGCCGGGAGCCCCAGCGGCCATGAGCTCCTGCCACACCTGATCAATCTGGACGCCGCTCGCCTGGATGATCGATTGTTCGCTCTGGCGCAGGCGCCTCGATTCCTGGGTGGCCTTGTTGCTGTTGCGTTGCTCCAGCGCCGTCAGGCTGCCCGAGAGCAGGGCGAACTGCCACACCGCCAGCAGGGAGAGGCTGATCACCCCCAGCTTGCACAGTTGCACCGCATTGTGCCGGCGGCGGGCGACCTCCATCGCCTCCTCGGGCTCCGATTGCGGATCAGGGCTGGGCTCGGCCAGGGACGCATAGCGCAGCAGGGCTACGGCCAACAGAGGCACGGGGGCACCATCGAGGATCCGACTGGAAAGCTGGCTGCCCCAGTCCGGTGAGAGCGGACTGAGGGGTAACAGCAGGAAGAACTGGGTGAGCAGATAGGCCAGCAACAGGGTGCGGGCACACACCCGCGCCAGCTTCGGCAGGTGGGAATCGATGGATTGGCTGAGCATCAAAGCAGGTTCACAACAACACAGGCCATGGATCAGGAGGGGTTTGGAGCAATCGCCCTGGGTTGGCGAACCCAAAGGCGTTTGTGGGACAACCACCTGAGAGGAGGTAGTTTCCCACTTCAAAACTGGTGTTGCACTTTTCGGATTGGTTGTAGGCGATCAGGCACAGGCCAACCACTGTCTATCTACGCAGCTCGGCTGTCGATCCCGTCCCTCGGTGGCAGCAGCAGCGGCTGGGCTGTCTACAGCGTTGCCATGCTGAGCCCATCGCTTCCGTCTGCCCATGCCGCCAGCAGGTTCCGCCTTTGCGCAACTGCACCAGCACCTGCACCACACCCGCCTGCTGGGCTCGATCAGCAGCGCCCTCTACTACGACCAGAACACGGTGATGCCGGCTGCGGGCGCCGCCTGGCGCGGTGAGCAGCTGGCCCTGCTGGCCGGCCAGCTGCACGAGCGCCAGAGCAGTGCGGCGTACGCCGAGCTGGTGGGGGCGGCCGAGGCCGAGCTGGGCGCCGATGCCCCGCCCGAGCGGTGCCGCAACCTGGAGCTGCTGCGTCTGGAGCTGGAACGCCAGCGCTGCCTGGATCCCGATCTGGTGCCCGCCCTGGCCAGGGCCCAGTCGCGCGGCAATGCGGTGTGGCAGGACGCCCGGGCCCGCAACGAGTTCTCGGCCTTCGCCCCGGCCCTCCAGGAGCTGATCAACCTGCGCCGCCAGCAGGCCAGCCAGCTCGCCGCCGCCGAGCCGGTGGTCCGCAGCCCCTGGGAGATCCTGGCCCAGCCGTTTGAGCCCGACATCAGCAAGGCCCGGCTGGAGGAGCTGTTTGCCCCCCTGAAGACTGAGCTTCCGGAGCTGCTGGAGCAGGTCAGGGCCGCGAGCACTCCCCAGCCCGCAACGATCGATTGTTCCGAAACCCTCCAGGAGCAGCTCTGCGCCGAGCTCCTCGACAGCTGGGGCTACGACCCGGCCCGCTGCCAGCGCTCCCGCTCGGCCCACCCCTTCTCCTGCACCGTGGGCCCCCAGGACTTCCGCATCACCACCCGGGTGGTGCCCGGCCAGCCCCTCTCCGCCTTCCTGGCCACCGCCCACGAATGGGGGCATTCCCTCTACGAGCAGGGGCTCCCCCGAACCGACGATCACTACTTCCCCTGGCCCCTCGGAGAAGCCACGTCGATGGGGGTGCACGAGTCGCAGTCGCTGTTCTGGGAGTGCCGCGTGGCCCGCAGCTGTGCCTTCGCTGAGCGCTGGCATTCGCGCTTCTGCGCCGGACTCGGCAGCGATCCATGGAATGGCGCCTTCGGCTTTTGGCGCGCCCTCAACCCGCTCAAGCCCGGTCTGATCCGCGTTGAGGCCGATGAACTCAGCTACTGCCTGCACATCGTGCTGCGCTACGAGCTGGAGCTGGCCCTGCTCGAACAGGAGATGCCGGTGGACGAGTTACCGCAGCAGTGGAACCAACGGATGCAGGACCTGCTGGGAATCCAGCCCCAGACAGACTCCGAGGGGTGCCTTCAAGATATCCATTGGGCAGAAGGCCTGTTCGGCTATTTCCCCTCCTATGCCCTGGGCCACCTGATCAGCGCCCAGCTCTCGGAGACCTTCGAGCAACGGCACGGCCCCATCCAGGCCCTGATCACCGCCGGCGAGGAGGCCCGCCTGCAGAGCTGGCTGGCTGAAACCGTGTGGCCCCTGGGCCGCGCAGTGAATGGCGAGCAGCTGGTGGAGCGGGTCAGCGGACGGGCCCTCAGCGCCCAGCCCTTCCTCGCCTACCTGGGCAGCAAGGTTGACCAGCTGGCCGATGGGACCGTGGGAACCAACCGGATTCCTGCATAGGATGCGCGGCGCGCAACCGCTCCCCCATGGCGAACATCGACCAAGCTCCCAGCCGCACGATGGCCAACCTGCTGCACGTGCTGCCCGCGTTTGCCGATGAAGCGGAGCTGCGGTTGAACGCGATCGTGGAGCTCAACAGCAACACCATCAACAAGTACGAGCTGATCACCGAGACCGGCCATCTCAAGCTCGACCGGGTGGGCTACTCCTCCCTGGCCTACCCCTTCGCCTACGGCTGCATTCCCCGCACCTGGGACGAGGACGGCGACCCCCTCGACATCGAGATCGTGGGCGTGACCGAGCCCCTCGTGCCCGGCTCCCTGGTGGAGGCCCGCATCATCGGCATCATGAAATTCGACGATGGCGGCGAGGTGGACGACAAGGTGATCGCCGTGCTGGCGGATGACAAGCGCATGGATCACATCACCAGTTACACCGATCTGGGCGACCACTGGCTCAAGGAAACCCAGTATTACTGGGAGCACTACAAGGACCTCAAGAAGCCTGGCACCTGCCGCGTGAATGGCTTCTTCGATGCCGCCGAGGCCGTGAGGGTGATCAAGGAGTGCGAGACCCGCTACAACAGCGAGATCGCTCCGAAGCTGGTCGACTGAAGCCGCTGCCTCAGCGCCCCTGAGCCCCTTCTCCGCCTGTCCCTTCCGCTCCAGCCATGCGCCAGTTCCCGCGTGCTCTCTTCACCAGCCCCAGCAGGGGCTCCCTGGCCCTGCTGGGGCTGGTGGCCAGCCTGGGCTGGGCACTGGCACCTGGCGCCAGCCTTGCGGAGGCCCAGGCTCCCCCAGCAGACGCCAGCACGGCCATGGTTGCACCACCGCCGCCTGAGCCGCCGGTGGTGCGGGAGATCCTCCTGGAACTGGGCAAGCGCCAGATCAGCCTGCTCGAGGGCAGCCAGGTGATCGGTCGCTGGCCCGTGGCCATCGGTGACCCCAGCACCCCCACGCCAGTGGGGCGCTACACCATCGAGAACATGGTGGTGAACCCGGTGTACCAGAGCACCTCCAGCGGCAAGATCAACGCCACTAGGGGGCCCCAGGCCCCCCTGGGTGACCGCTGGATCGGCTTCAAGCAGAGCGGTGTGAACCAGTACGGCATCCATGGCACCCCCGATGCCTGGGCCTGGACCGTCACCTCCCGGGCTGCGGTGTCCAATGGTTGCGTGCGCATGCTCACGCCCCACGTGCGGGAGTTGTTCTCCAAGGTGCAGCTCGGCACAACCGTGATCGTCAAACCCTAGGCCATTCAGTCGGGCCTGACGTTCTCTGTCCCAACCCGGAAGACATCCTGCAGATCCTCCCTGCTGGCCCCGATCTGTGGGGGTGGGCCCCCTAGCCTGCCCCTAACGATCTTTTGTCCTTCATGGCCGGGTATCACCCGCTAGGCGACCCTGGTGGTGCCCACCCCGCTGTGGTGCCCAGCACCGTGCTCAAGTGGTGCGGCAATGGCGAGCTGTCTGCCCTCGATCTGGAGCGGATCGTGCAGCGGCTCCAGCAGGCCGATCCGGTGGCCAGCTCCCTCCAGCCCAGCCACTTCTCAGCGATTCAGGTGGATCAGGCCTGCTGACCGGCGGCCAGGGGATCCGTCAGTGAAGGAATCAGCCGGGAGGCCAGTGCCCTGGCCAGCCCATCCCGGCTGGCCACGCCCCGCAGGCTCTGGAGGGGCAGGCCCAGGCGTGGCAGGCCCACCGGCAGCACCGACCCCGTTCCCAGTTCGAAGATGGGCAGCTGGCGCAGGCCGCTGGGCCGCAGCTGGTCCTCCAGCTGGGCCAGGGAAGCCTGCAGCGGCAGCCACACCAGCTCGGAGCGCTGGCACTCCCCAAGGGCCAGGGGCGGTGGATTCGGGCTGTTGGCAAGGGTGTCCTCGTCGCTGGCAGCGGTGAGGGCGCGTTGCAGGTCGGGCAGGGTCACCAGTCCCACCACCTGATCGCCCTCGCTCACCAGCAGGCAATGGCCCTGGGCCGCCACCAGCTGCTCCAGCGCCGCGATCGCCGGCAGCTCCCGGGGCAGCACCAGCGGTGCCTCGGGCTCCAGGGCGTCGCCCACCGGCACGGCGGCCAGCTGGCGGCGGCGGCGCTCCTCGACGATGTCCGGACCCAGCAGGCCGGGATCACTGAGGCCCTGCCAGCGCTCCACCAGGGCCGCACTCAGCCCCGCAGCGGCCATCAAGGGCAGCACGATGCGGATGTCGCGGGTGAGCTCGAACAGGAGCAGCAGGGCGGTGAGCGGCGCCCGGGCACTGCCGGCCAGCACGGCGGCCATGCCCACCATCGCGTAGGCCGGTGGTTCCGCCACCGGCAGCTGCAGGCCGCCGCTTCCCAGCAACTGGCCATAGCAGTTGCCGAGCACCGCCCCCAGCACCAGGGCGGGCGCGAAGCCGCCCCCCACAAACCCGGAGGCATTACTGATGCCGGTGGCCAGCAGCTTGGCCCCCAGCAGCAGCAGCAGGGCCAGCACGGGAATGCCCCCGTCCACCCCCAGCAGGGCCTCGATCGTGTCGTAGCCCACCCCCAGCACCTGGGGAAAGGCGAGTGCCATCAGTCCCACGGTCAGCCCCCCAGCGGCGGTGGCCAGGCCGGGGGGCAGGGCCCGCAGCCAGCGCTGCAGACCCGCGCTCCGGCCCAGGGCGAGGGTCTGCAGAAGCAGCCAGGACATGCCGCTGGCCAGCACCCCCAGCCCCAGGTACAGCGGCAGCTCCAGGGGGGAGCGCACCGCATAGGCCGGCAGCCGCAGGATCGGTTCATCGCCCAGCAGCAACTGGGTCACCAGCGCTGAGGCCACCGAGGCCACCAGCACGGCCCGCAGGCTGGGGCGCCCCTGGATGGCGCTGTAGCTCCCTTCAAAGGCAAAGAACACGCCGGCGATCGGCGCCTTGAAGCCCGCCGCCAGTCCGGCCGCCACCCCGGCGGCCACCAGGGCCTTCTGGCTCTGGGGCGGCAGGCGGCCCCGCTGGGCCAGCCATAGGCCGAGGTTGCCGCCGCTCTCCACGCTCGGACCCTCCGGTCCCAGGGAGGCGCCGCTGCCCAGGCTGAGGGAGGCGCTGATCAGCCGCAGCCAGGGCAGGCGCGGGGCCGCCGGGGCCGAGCCATCGGCCATGGCCATCAGGCTGGGCAGGCCTGGCCCGAGCTCCGGTCCGTAGCGGCGCAACACACCCACCGCCAGACCGCCCAGGGTGGGCACCACCAGCACCGGCCAGAGCTGCAACCAGTCGGGCAGCGCCGGGGAGGGCAGCGCGGGCGGCTCGGCCACCACCGGCGGCGGCGGCAGATAGCCCAGGCCCCCCAGACCGATGCGCAGCAGCGCACTGAGCGGCGTGCTCTCGTCCACCGGCGGCGGCGGTGGCGGTGCCACAACCGTGAGCTGGTCGGCCTGCAGAGGGTTGTTGCCGCCGATCGAGAGCAGGGCCTCCACCCCCGGACCGAACAGACCGCTGTTGATCAGTCCCACCAGCTCGTGAAAGGCCACCACGGCCAGCCCGGTGCTCACGCCCACCAGGGCGGCCCAGGCGAGTAACCCCCACTGGAAGGGGGTGGCGCCGACCTCAGGCCTCGGGGCGGACGCTGGCAAAGATCTCCTCCAGGATCTCCCCAGCCCCCTGTGCGCGCAGGGTGCGGGCCAGGGCGATGCCGATCGCCTCCGGATCGGATTGCGGGCCGCGGGCCTCGTCGCGGATCAGGCGCACGCCATCGAGGCTGGCCACCATGCCGGTGAGCACCAACTCGGCTCCATTGCCCTCACCCTCGAAGCGGCTGTTCACGCCGATCGGCACCTGGCAGCCCCCCTCCAGCTCGCGCAGGAAGGCGCGCTCGGCCAGGCAGCGGCGGGCGGTGGGGGTGTGCTCCAGCACCTTGATCTGCTCCAGCACGGCGGCATCGCCGTCGCGGCACTCGATGCCCAGGGCCCCCTGGCCCACCGCATGCAGGGAGATGGAGGGATCGATCAGCTCGTGGATGCGATCCCCCAGGCCCAGGCGGCCCAGGCCGGCGGCGGCCAGGATCAGGCAGTCGTACTCCCCGGCATCGAGTTTCTCCAGGCGGGTGATCACATTGCCGCGCACATCCTTGAACACCAGATGGGGGAAGTGGTGGCGCAGCTGGGCCAGGCGCCGCAGGGAGCTGGTGCCCACCACCGCGCCCTCCGGCAGGGTGGCCAGGGTCTTGTCCTGGTGTTTGGCGTGCACCACCAGGGCATCGGCCGGGTCTTCCCGCTCGGTGATGCAGCCCAGCAACAGTCCCTCGGGCAGGTTGGTGGGCAGGTCCTTGAGGCTGTGGACGGCGATGTCGGCCCGGTCCACCAGCATCTGGGCCTCCAGTTCCTTGGTGAACAGGCCCTTGTCGCCGATCTTGGCCAGGGCCACATCCAGGATCTTGTCGCCCTGGGTGGCCATCGCCTCGATACTGATCTCCAGGCCGGGGTGGGCCTTGGCCAGCTCATCCCGCACCCAATGGGTCTGCACCATGGCCAGCTGGCTGCGGCGGGAGGCGATGCGCAGGGGGTGGGCCATCAGAGGCGAATCACAGCCGCCCAGATTACGGGCCGAAGAAATCCAGGGGCAATGGGCCCCAGGTGTCTTCCACGTCAGGATCGGCCGGGCTGTGGCCGGTGATCAGCAACCCTTCCCCCAAGCCGCCTTCCCGGCGCACCAGGAAGCGGCGGCTGGTCTGGTTGCCTTTGAGGAACACCGGTCCCTCGATCGCCTCCAGGGCTTCGCAGGCTGGATCCAGGTCCAGGGCACTCCAGCCCAGGGCCGCTTCAAGGGCCCGCAGGCAGGAGACCGCCGCGTGAGCGGAGGGAGCCATCACTCCCACCGTGAACCAGTCGCAGCGTGCCAGCAGCGGCTCCAGTTCGGCCCGCAGGGCTGCACGGGCCCCGGCATCGAGTGCCGGAGCGCTGCGCAGCCCACGCAGGGCCGCCAGACCCTCACTCACTTGATGTACTCCTTGAGCACGCCGTTGCGGTTGGGGTGGCGCAGCTTGCGCAGGGCCTTGGCCTCGATCTGGCGGATGCGCTCGCGGGTCACATCGAAGATCTGACCGATCTCCTCCAGGGTCTTCATGCGGCCGTCGTCGAGGCCGTAACGCAGGCGCAGCACGTCGCGCTCGCGCGGGCTGAGGGTTGCCAGCACGCCCTCGAGGTCTTCCCGCAGCAGGTTCTTGGCCACGTCCTGCTCGGGATTCTCGATGTCAGCTTCGATGAAGTCACCCAGGCGGGAGTCTTCTTCCTTGCCAATCGGCGTTTCCAGGGAGATCGGCAGCTGGGCGCTCTTGGCGATGAAGCGCAGCTTCTCGATGGTCATTTCCATCGATTCGGCGATCTCCTCCTCGGTGGGCTTGCGGCCGAACTCCTGGGAGAGGGTCTTGGTGGTCTTCTTGATTCGCGAGATGGTCTCGTAGAGGTGCACCGGCAGGCGAATGGTGCGCGACTGGTCGGCGATGGCGCGGGTGATCGCCTGGCGGATCCACCAGGTGGCGTAGGTGGAGAACTTGTAGCCCTTCTCGTGGTCGAACTTCTCGGCGGCGCGGATCAGGCCGAGGGACCCCTCCTGAATCAGGTCCTGGAAACTCAGGCCCCGATTCATGTACTTCTTGGCGATCGACACCACCAGGCGCAGGTTGGACTGAACCATCTTTTCCTTGGCCCGGCGGCCGAGCATCAGCCGGCGGCGGAACTTGATGGTGGGCATGTCCACCAGAACCGCCCACTCCTTGGTGTCCGGCAGACGACCGTTGTCCGACTCGAACTGGGCGGCGATTTCCTCGAGCTGGAGCAGGTCGGCGATCTTGCGCGCCAGCTCGATCTCCTCATCAGGCCGCAGAAGGCGGATGCGGCCGATCTCCTGCAGGTACACCCGGATCGAGTCCTCGGTGTACACCCCCTTGGGCCCCACCTTGATGCTGGCCAGGGCCTTGGCGGCCTTGTCGTCGTCCTTGGCCACCGCGGCGGTGTCATCACCGGCGGCCGGCGTGTCGGCGGTGGCCAGGAGCTGGTCGGCGGCCTGATCGAGATCCGCTGCGGCCGCTGCCTCGGCCCCGGCCTTGCTTTTGGCTGCTTTAGCACCGCTGGCCTTGGCGGCAGTCTTGGCCTTGGCGGGAGTTTTGGGGCTTGCCGTCTTGCTGGCGGCGGGCTTGGCCTTGGCCGTCTTGGCGGCAGCGGCCTTGGCGGGAGGCACAACCTTGATCTCCTCGCCGGTCGCCGTGGCCACCATCAGGATTTCAACAGCGGGAGTGACTTTGGCGGCGGCAGGGCTCATCAGGGGGGCGGCAGACAACGAGGGGGGAGAAGGACAGACACCCCGTGGGGGCTGGGGTGTCAGGCAGGGGATCGGGGCGGGATTCGGACCGCTGGCGCGGACTGAAGGTGCTCACGCGGATCGCTGCGAAGCAGAGAAAACTCCAGCAAAACGTCGCCGGAAGGGGGAGTGGCGCAGCCTGGACAGAGCAAGCGCCGATGTTGGGAGCCGGTCAACGAGCCGCTGGCTGTCCCCAGGAAGGGGAATGGGAGTGGTTCGGGTGACAAGCTGGACCACGGGCTGGGCGGTCCCCGGAGTACGAGCAGGCCATCCGGTCATCTCACCGGCGCGCCGGGAAACGGACGAAGGCCTGGGGCCTGAGATGCAGCCAGCACCAGCTTCAGACTGGAGAGCCTGGAGCAGGGGAGTTGGTGATCCGGCACTGGCCAGGGGATGGCAGAGCAAGATCGGACAAATCAAGACCGGAGCGGAGAATCGTGAAAGCAGTTGAATGGTTGGCCGAAGCCGAAACAGGGTTGACAGGGGTGGTCGCAGACCGGAGGGCATCGTGTGGGAAGGTGCCGGAACGGACCACCCAGGGCTCTCTCTTCAGGTCTTCCCACTGGACGGAACTCTGTCTGGTTCCGACGACTGCAGGTTTGCAGCCCAACAGTCACATCCTATGAAGCTTGGGTGGCCTTTGCAAGTGTGAGTGCTGTCGGCTGGGTTCAGGTCTGGCTGGAGGCCGGCCGGGAAGGGCAGGTCTTCACCTACTCCAACCCCCGCAGCCTCCCCCTGGCCATCGGTGATCTGGTGCAGGTGAGGCTCCAGGGCCGGCGCCACGGTGGCCTCGTGGTGGAGCTGCTGGATACACCGCCCGTCGACCTGGGGCTGCGCCCCCTGCAGCCCGTGGAGCTGCGCCTGCAGCCGGCCGCCGTGGATGCCGAGTGGCAGGCGCTGATCACCGCCGTGGCCGCTCAGTGTCACACCAGCGTGTTCCGCACCCTCAAGAGCGCCCTGCCGGCCGGCTGGTTGGGACAGAGGCGCCAGTCCTCGCCAGCCCGGGAGCGTCCCCAGTGGCTGGTGCGGGCCGCCTGCGCCGATCTGCCCTCCCGGCTCAGCGCGGGCCAGCGGGCCCTGCTCCTGCACCTGCAGGCGGCACCGGCAGCGGTGCCCCTGCGCCAGTTGTGTGGCCCAGGCGGCTTCAGCCGTTCCACCGTGGCCAGCCTGGAGCGCCGGCAGCTGTTGGTGCGTGAACAGGGCCCGGCCCCCAGGGGGGCGACCCTGCCGGAGGATCCCCCTTGCGGGGCCCCGTCGCCGCGCACCCTCACCGCCGCCCAGGGGCAGGCCCTGGCCGCCATCGAGGCGGCGGCGGCGGGCAGCACACTTCTGCTCTGGGGTGTGACCGGCGCGGGCAAGACCGAGGTGTACCTGCAGGCCGCCGCCCGCTGCCTGGCCGCCGGCCGCAGCGCCCTGCTGCTGGCACCGGAGATCGGCCTGATCCCCCAGCTGCTCGACCGCTGCCAGGAGCGCTTCGGTGCGGGCGTGGTGGAGTTCCACAGCGGCATGGCCGACGGCGCCCGGGTGGCCAGCTGGCGGCGATGCCTGGGGGGCGAGCCCCTGCTGGCGGTGGGGACCCGCTCGGCGATCTTTCTGCCCCTGGCCCGCCTGGGGTTGATCGTGCTCGACGAGGAGCACGACAGCTCCTACAAGCAGGAGAGCCCCATGCCCTGCTATCACGCCCGCGACGTGGCCCGGCTGCGCGCCCGGCTCAGCGGCGCCCGACTCGTGCTCGGCAGCGCCACACCTTCGCTGGAATCCTGGCTCAGTTGCCAGGCGGAGCTGCCCTCCAGCCAACTGCTGCGCCTGCCCGAGCGCATCGGCCAGCGGCCCCTGCCGCCGGTGCACCTGGTGGACATGCGCCAGGAACTGGCGGAGGGGCACCGGCGGCTGCTGAGCCGGCCGCTGATGGAGCGGCTCGAGCGGCTGGGCGAGCGGCAGGAGCAGGCGGTGGTGCTGGTGCCGCGCCGGGGGTACCACGCCTTCCTCAGTTGCCGCAGCTGCGGCGAGGTGGTGCTTTGCCCCCACTGCGATGTGGCCCTCACCGTGCACCGTTCCAGTGGCCGGGAGTGGCTGCGCTGCCACTGGTGTGACCACCGCGCCGAGCTGGCCGACCGCTGCGGCCACTGCGGCTCCACGGCCTTCAAGCCCTTCGGGGCGGGCACCCAGCGGGTGATGGACCAGCTGGCCCAGGAACTGGATGGCCTGCGGGTGCTGCGCTTCGATCGAGACACCACCCGCGGCCGTGACGGCCATCGCCGCCTGCTGGAACGCTTCGCGGCCGGGGATGCCGACGTGCTGGTGGGCACCCAGATGCTGGCCAAGGGCATGGATCTGCCCCGGGTGACTCTGGCCGCCGTGCTGGCCGCCGACGGCCTGTTGCACCGGCCCGACCTGCGGGCCGGCGAGCAGAGCCTGCAGCTGTTGTTGCAGCTGGCGGGCCGGGCCGGCCGCGGCGAGCGCCCCGGAGAGGTGCTGGTGCAGACCTACAGCCCCGACCATCCGGTGATCCGCCACCTGGTGGACGGCCGCTACGACCGCTTCCTGGTCGAGGAGGCCCAGCTGCGCATGCAGGGGGGACTGGTGCCCTTCAGCCGGGCCTGCCTGCTGCGCTTCAGCGGCACCTCCGCCAGCGGTACGGCCACCTGCGCTGCCGCCATCGCCGAGCAGATCCGGCCGGCCGTGGAGGCTGGCGGGTGGTGGCTGATCGGCCCCGCCCCCGCCCCCGTGGCCCGGGTGGCGGGCCGCAGCCGCTGGCAGCTGCTGCTGCATGGGCCCTCAGACAGCCCTCTGCCCCTGCCCCAGGAAGCCGAACTTCGCCGAGCCCTGCCGGCCCAGGTGGGCCTGGCCATCGACCCCGACCCACTCACCCTCTGAGCGGCTGCCTGCCGGCTTTCTGGTTCAGGCCGGCAGCTGGGGCCAGCCGAAGCCCAGGCGTTGGCGCAGGCCCGCCAGGGCGAGCACCACGGACAGCAACAGCACCACTCCCACGGCCCCCAGCCCCAGCGCGCTCCAGCGCCAACAGCTGAGGTGCAGGCGATTCAGTGCTCCCGGCCGCAGGGGCCAGCGCAGCCGGTTGTGATCCCCATCGCCCAGCGGCCGCACCGGTTCGGGGCTGGCGAGGCGCACCGCCCCCTGGCGCAGGGGCACGAGATCCAGGCTGGCTGCCAGCCCCGGTACGGGCTCGACACCCCGCAGATCCAGCTCCAGGGCGAGCTCCTGGCGTACCCCCACCAGCCAGTTGCGCTCCTGCCAGTGCAGGGCTGGAGCGGGGATCTCAGCGCCTGCCAACCGGCCTGCCGCCAGCAGGCTCTCCCGCAGCAGCGCCAGGGTGGCGCCCGCCGGCTGCATGACCCCCGCCAGCCGCTCCAATTCAGTTCCAGGGGGGCCGTGGCCCCGGCGGGCTGCCTCGGGCCGCAGTCCCAGCTGGCGCAGCGCGGAGCTGAACTGCCGCTGCCAGCTGCTGGCGGGATGGCCCGGCGGCGGGCTGAGCTCCTCCACCAGCTGCAGGCGGCCGGGGGCGCCGAAGTGCAGTTCGGCGCGGATCTGCACGCAGCCCCCCAGCAGCAGGCCGAGCAGCAGCAGCGAGAGCACCAGCGCGGCAAAGCCCAGGGGCGCGCGGGTGGGGCCCACCGGTGGTGCCGGTGGCTGCGGCGGCGCGCTCTGGCGGCTGCGGCGGCGGCGGGCGATCTGCTGCAGGCGCCCCGCCAGCGGCTCGGCTTCCCCCAGTTCCGGCAGGGTGAGCGACCAGTGCCGTGGCCGCTCCAGGGCCGGGGCCTCCAGCACCGTGAGCAGATCGCGGGCCTGGGCCCGCAGGGTGGGATCGGCGCAGCGCTTCACCTGCCGGCAGCAGGCCATGGCCCGCACGCTGTTCCCCTGGCCCATCAGCGCCGTGGCCAGCAGCAGCTGCAGCTGGGCTCCGGTGATGGTTGCCGGTGGATAGGTGGCGATCAAGGGCTCCAGCTGGGCCAGCACCCGGCCGTAATCCCCCCGCTCCAGGGCCAGGCGGGCCGCGGCCAGGGGATCTGGAGTCGGGGCCATCTCAGCGGGCACGGGCTGGCCTCAGGGCTGCAGTTGCCGGTCGCTGCCCACCACCATCGTGCCGATGCCGGCATCGGTGAACACCTCCAGCAGCAGGGCGTGGGGCACCCGGCCATCGACGATGTGGGCCGCTCCCACCCCCTGGGCCAGGGCACGGATGCAGCACTCGGTCTTCGGGGTCATGCCGCCGTTCACCACCTCCTCGGCGATCAGCTGGCGGGCCCCACTGAGGCTCACCTGGCGGATCAGGGAGCCGGGATCCTCGCGGTTGCGCAGGATGCCGGCGGTGTCGGTGAGCATGATCAGCTTCTCGGCCTGCAGGGCCGCCGCCAGCTCCCCGGCCACGGTGTCGGCGTTGATGTTGTGGGCCTGGCCCTCCCGGTCGGCGGACACGCTGGAGATCACCGGGATGTAGCCGGCATCCAGCAGGGGGAACAGCACCGCCGGGTCCACCGCCTGCACCTCGCCCACCAGTCCGTGGTCCCCCTCGCCGTAGGTGCGGGCCAGCACCAGGCTGCCGTCGCTGCCGCACAGCCCAACGGCCCGACCCCCCACGAGGTTGATGCCGTTCACGATGTGCTTGTTCACCCTCCCCACCAGCACCATCTCCACCACGTCCATCGTTTCCGGCGTGGTCACCCGCAGGCCATCGCGGAACTGGGGGGCGATGTTCAGCCGGCCCAGCCAGTCGTTGATCTCCGGCCCGCCGCCGTGCACCACCACCGGTTGCACCCCCACCGAGGCCAGCAGCACGAGGTCGCGGTACACCGCATCGCGCAGCTCGGCCTTCACCATCGCCGCACCGCCGTACTTCACCACCACCCGGCGGCCGGAGAAGCGCTGGATGTAGGGCAGGGCCTCACTGAGCACCGAGACCCGCAGGGCGTCGGTGTGGCTGATGGTGGGGTCTTGGCTCACGGCAACTGGGCTGAGGGTGGGCGGAGCGGCGGGGAGTTCAGGCCTCGGCAGCGGCCTGGGCCGTCTCGGGCAGCAGGGAGAGGCGCAGATGGGCGTTGTCCACCTGGTCCAGCTCCGCCACCAGGCCGGGCCCGAAGAAACGGCCCAGACGTTCCTGCCGTTCCTGCCAGAGCCTGAACGGTACCCCGCCCGTGGCGAACAGCAGGCGAATGCCATAGGCACCGTTGCAGTCGAGCTCCTCCACACTCTCAAGCTGAGGGGGCTGCTCCTCATCCCAGAGCTTGAGCACCTCCAGGGAGCTCTCCAGGTGGGCCTTCTGTCCATAGCGCCAGCGCACCACATCGGCCACAAGCTTGCGCAGGGCTTCGCTCTCGGGAAGCTCTCGCAGGCTGCGCAGGGCAGCCGGCGGCGTGAGCCGCTGGGCGGGGGCCAGCTCCGACGATTTCAGTGCCAGACCGCCCAGCAGGATCGGGATGCCATAGAAGATCGTGGGCAGGCTGAGGTTGGGATTGCCGGTGGCATAGCCGATCCAGCCGATCACCGAGAGGACGGCTCCGGCCACGGTGACCAGACTCCCGGGTGAGAGAAGTGCTTGCATACGGGCCATCTTCCTGTATTCCCATGGCCGACGCGCCCTATCCGGCGGAGCCTGCGGCAGAGGCGGCCGACCAAGCGACCGCCGGGGCTTCTCCCGACCCCAACTCCTGCTCCACTGCCGAGTTGCTGGAGCTGCTGCAGGCCGATCGACTCTGGTTGTTGCGTCAGCTCGACAGTGGCGCCTGGCCGGACTGGCGGCTGGACCTGGCGGCGCTGGAGCGGGAGCTGGGCGAACTGCTCGACCGGCTCGCTGCCGGCTGAGCAGCGGCTCAGAAGGGAATGTCGTCGTCGTCCGGCAGGTCGGGCACCAGCGGGGATGTGTTCCAGCTGGGCTGGGGCGGCGCCGCCGGAGCTGGGGCGGCTGCCCTGCGGGCCGGCTGGGGGCTGGCCGGGGCCGGGGCTGCTCGGGTCGGGGCCGGGGACTGGGTCGTGGGGGAGCCGCTGGCCGTGCCGAGGGGGTGGAGGCGGGCCAGGGTGAACTCGGCCCGCTTTTCCTTCACCCCGTCCTGGCGGGTCACCGTGGACATGCGCAGCCGCCCTTCCAGAACCAGCCGCTGGCCGGGCTGGACCCGGTTCTGCAGGTCCTGGGCCAGATTGCCCCAGCCCACCACCTTGAGCTGGCCCGGTGGGTCGTCCGGCCGCAGCCCGTCGATCTGCACCAGCATCTCGGCCACGGGCGTCTGGTTGTCCTGGGTGTAACGCACCTGGGGCGCCTCCAGCACATCCACCTCCAGCACACAGTGGTTCACGCTGGTCCCTTGCAATCGTGGCAGCCATCCTGATGCACTGCGGCCCCGGCGACCACCACCCGGCCGGGCGCCTGTGGCTGTTCAGCGGCACCGGCGACGGCCCGCCGCTGGCCCGGGCCGTGCTGGAGCAGGGCTGGCCGCTGCGGGTGAGCGTGGTCACGGCGGAAGCGGCCCGCGCCTATCCCGCCCATCCCCGCCTGGAATTGCAGGTAGGGGCCCTGGGGGGCAGTGAGCCCCTGCGGCGGGCACTGGAGGCCGCCCGTCTGGAGGGGTGCCCCTTCCGCGCTGTGCTTGACGCCGCCCACCCCTTTGCCCAGGCGATCCACCGGCAGCTTGAGGAGGGTTGCGACCGGGCCGCCGTGCCCCTGCTGCGTCTGCTGCGGTCCGGAACCACCGGGCTGGAGCCCCCTGAAGGCGTGCACTGGCTGGAGCGGCTGGCGGATCTGGCCGCCGCCGACCTCGCCGGCAGGCGGCTGTTGCTGGCGATCGGCGCCCGCCAGCTGGCCGAGGCCGTGGCGGCTACGCCCGGGGTCCTGCACCACGCCAGGGTGCTGCCCCGGCCGGGGGCCCTGCAGCAGGCCCTGCGGGCCGGGCTGGCGCCGGAGCGGCTGGCCTGTTTGCAGCCTCTGGCGCTGGCTGATTCCGTGGAGAGCGCCCTGGTGCGGCGCTGGCGGATCGAGGCGATCGTGGCGCGCCAGTCCGGCCCCCCCACCGAGACCCTCTGGCGCCGGGTGGCTGTAGACCAGGGCTGCCGGCTGCTGCTGCTGCGCCAGCCACCAGCCGAGGCCGGATTCAAGGCGCTGCGCATGGGTACCCAGGACGAACTGGTGCGGCTGCTGGCAGCCTGGAGCGCCGAGCGTCCGGAATGAATGGTCCTGCCCGAGAGCGGCGCCCAGCCGGCCTCCCTGCTGCTGGCCCTCACCACCGAAGCCACCCCAGCGCTGGCTGAGGCCCTGGCGGAGGCATTGCTGGCCAGGCGCCTGGCGGCCTGCGTGGCTCTTCAGCCCATCACCTCTCTCTACCACTGGCAAGGCAGCCAGGAGCGGGGTGTGGAGGTGCAGTTGCTGATCAAGTCCCACCCCAGCCGCCGGGCGGAGCTGGAGGCGGCGGTGCACCAGCTGCACAGCTACTCCACGCCGGAGTGGATCCACTGGCAGGCCCAGTGCAGCCTGGCCTATGCCAGCTGGCTGGCCACCAGCTGTGGGCTCAGCCCAGGTGACGCTGCACCAGCTCCACCAGATCGCACTGGGGGCGCGGCCCCAGCTGGGTGACCACCTGGCCGGCGCAGAGGGAGCCCAGCTGGCCGCAGCGCTCTGGCGGCAGCCCCTGGGTCCAGCCATGGAGGAAACCTGCGGCGTAGAGGTCGCCGGCGCCCGTGGTGTCCACCAACGGGCCGAGGCTGTAGGGGGCGACGCTGTGGCAGGTGCCGTCGACCAGCACCACCGACCCCTGCTCGCTGCGGGTCAGGGCGGCCACGCGGCAGCGGCCCCGCACCTGCTCGAGCGCCTCCTCGAAGCTGGCGGTGGCGTAGAGGGAGGTGATCTCCATCTCGTTGGCGAAGAGGATGTCCACATGGCCGTCCACCAGCTCCTGGAAGCTGTCGCGGTGGCGCTCCACGCAGAAGGCATCGGAGAGGCTCAGGGCCACCTCACCGCCGTTGGCCCTTGCCACCTCGGCGGCAGCGATGAATGCCCGCTTGGCGGCCTCGCTGTCCCACAGGTAGCCCTCCAGGTAGAGCACCTTGGCCTGGGCCACCAGCTCCAGGTCCAGGTCGGCGGGATCGAGGCCCACCGAGGCCCCCAGGTAGGTGCACATGGTGCGCTGGGCATCGGGGGTGACCAGGATCAGGCAGCGGGCCGTGGAGGCTCCGGTTGTGGCCGCCGGCGTGTCGAAGCGGGTGCCCACGGCGCGGATGTCGTGGCTGAAGATGGCGCCGAGCTGGTCGTCGCGCACCCGGCCGATGAAGCCGGCCCGGCCCCCCAGCTGGGCGATGCCCGCCAGGGTGTTGGCCGCCGATCCGCCGGAGGTCTCCAGGCCCGCGCCCACACTGGCGTAGAGCCGTTCGGCCTGGTCCTCATCCACCAGCGCCATGGTTCCCTTGGTGAGGCCGTGACTGGCCAGGAAGGCATCGTCCGACTGCACCAGCACGTCAACGATGGCGTTGCCGATGCCGACGACATCCAGGCTCTTGGCGGTCATGGGGAGAGGGGGTTGGGGTGAAGCGCTGCCAGCTGAAGCGCGGGTGGGACGCCGAGGACTCAGGCGCTGAGCAGGGCCCGTTTCGGACCATGAATGGGATCCTCCACCACGATCGTCTGGTCGCGGTCGGCACCCAGCGACACGATGGCGATCGGCACTTCCATCAGCTCGGCTAGGAAGCGCAGATAGCTCATGGCGGTGGGCGGCAGATCCTCCAGGCTGCGGCAGTCGGCGGTGGAGGCCTGCCAGCCGGGCAGGGTCTCGTAGATCGGCTGGCAGCGGGCGAAGTCCTCGGCGCTGCTGGGGAAGTACTCGATCCGCTGGCCGTCGAGCTCGTAGGCCACGCACACCTGGATCTCGTCGAGCTCGTCGAGCACGTCGAGCTTGGTGATCGCCAGGCAGTCGAGGCCGTTCACCTCCACGGCGTAGCGGCCGATCACCCCGTCGAACCAGCCGCAGCGGCGACGCCGGCCGGTGGTGGTGCCGAATTCGTGGCCCCGGTCGCAGAGATGGTCGTTGAGGCTGCCCTCCAGTTCGGTGGGGAAGGGGCCCTCACCCACCCGGGTGGTGTAGGCCTTGGCCACGCCGATCACCCGGTCGATCAGGGTGGGACCCACTCCGGCACCGATGCAGGCCCCGCCGCTCACCGGATTGGACGAGGTCACATATGGGTACGTGCCGTGGTCCAGATCCAGCAAGGTGCCCTGGGCCCCCTCGAAAAGGATGTTCTTGCGAGCCCGGGCGGCGCTGTGGATGGCGCGGGTGCAGTCCACCACGTGGGGGGTCAGGCGCTGGCCGTAGGCCACGTACTCGCTCACCATCGCCTCGAAGTCCAGGGGCTCCAGGCCGTAGAGCTTCTGCAGGATCTCGTTCTTCTCGGCCAGCACCCCGGCCAGGCGGTCGCGCAGGCGGGTCTCGTCGAGGATGTCGATCACCCGGATGCCGTTACGCTCCGACTTGTCGGCATAGGTGGGGCCGATGCCCCGGCCGGTGGTGCCGATGCGGCGGTCGCCGCGGCGCTGCTCCATCGCCTGATCCAGCAGGCGGTGGTAGGGCATGGTCACGTGGGCGGTGGAGGCCAGCTGGAGGCCGGCCACGTCGATGCCCAGCTCGATCAACATGTCGAGCTCCCCGAGCATCACCCGCGGGTCCACAACGGTGCCGGAGCCGATCAGGCAGGCCGTGTCGGGATAGAGGATGCCGGAGGGAATCAGGTGCAGTTTGAGCACCTGGTTCTTCACCACGATGGTGTGGCCGGCATTCACTCCGCCCTGATAGCGCACCACCACATCGGCGGAGCGGCTGAGGAGATCGGTGATCTTGCCCTTGCCCTCGTCACCCCACTGCGCACCGATGACGACGACGTTGGCCAAGGAGACGGCGGCCCGAAGCCGCGTTGAAGCAGAATCAGGGAGCTTCTCAGACGGCGGGCCCTTTCGTAAAGGGCCCGAACAGTTCCCGGTTCAAGGCCCGCTCAGGTGCCGCGAACCACGTTCCGCTCAGCTTTCTGAAGCTCCTTGGTGAGGCGCTCGCGCAGGGCGTCGGGCACGGGGCGATTGGGGTAGTTGGCGTAGTGGCCGGCCAGCGAATTGAGGGCGGTCTGCATGGTGGTGAAGGAGGCTAGGCCATTCACCGAGGCCTGTGGACGGTACCGGGCCACATAGTCGTTGATCAGGCTGCGGGCCTGGGTCTCGGCGTCGCCCCGACCGGGATCCTCCGCTGGCAGGGCGATCGTGGCCAGCAGCGAATCGGCCACCGCCACGGTGTCGTCCACGTAGTTGCCGGTGAGCCCGCCCGCCGCGTTGCTGCAGGCGCCCAGCAGGAGGCACAGGGCCAGGGCCAAGGCCGGGAGCGCCTTGATGGAGCTGCGCCACCAGCGCGCCAGGACGCGAAACGGCTCGAGCACCGTGTCGAGGGGGGCGGGCATCGGGGTGGCGGCGGGAGGGCCGTAATCCTAGGCAGTGCCCCTCGGCCACCCCAGGGCCCTGAACGCCTAGGCCAGGCCCCGGCGCTGCTGTGCGATCCGGGGCAGGAGGAGCCCCAGCAAGGCGTCTGCCCCAACGGTCTCAGGCTCCGCCCCCTCGCGGTCAACCAGTTCCACCCGGCCCTCGGCGGCGGCCCGGCCCACCACAATCCGCCAGGGAATGCCGAGCAGGTCGCCATCCTTGAACTTCACGCCGGCGCGCTCGGGGCGGTCATCGAGCAGCACGTCCACCCCGGCGTTCTGCAGTTCGCTGTAAAGATGTACCGCCAGGCTGGCCTGATGGGCATCGCTGCTGTTGGCCGGCACCACCAGCACCTCGAAGGGGGCGATCGCCAGGGGCCAGCGGATGCCGTTGGCGTCGTGGTGCTGCTCCACCGCCGCCTGGGCCAGCCGGGACACGCCTATCCCGTAGCAGCCCATCCAGAAGGGCTGGCGCTCGCCGCTCTCGCTGGTGAAGCAGGCATCCATGGCGGTGGAGTACTTGCGCCCCAGCTGAAAGATGTGGCCCACCTCGATACCCCGGTTGGCCTCCAGCCGCTGGTCGGGATCGTGCAGGCAGCGGTCGCCCGCCTGGGCGTTGCGCAGATCCACCACAGCGGCGGCTGCCGGCTGCAGGCCTAGGCCGCCCCAGCTGGCGCCCACGCGGTGGCCGTCGACCCGGTTGGCCCCGCACACAAAGGCCTCCAGGGCGATGGCGGTGGGATCGAACAGGCGCAGGAAGCTGCGCTGCAGCCAGGGCTTGGCCGTCGATGAATCCCGCACCAACCGCTGGTCGCCGAGCAGGGCATCGTCCAGGTCGGGGCCCAGGTAGCCCAGGGGCAGGGCCGAGAGATCCAGGCTGAGGCCCTCACTGCGCAGCAGCTCCTGGGTGAGCGGATCCACCCCCAGCAGCGCACCGTGATCGTCGCCGAGGCGGCCCACCACGGCATTGGCCAGCTTCACGTCATTGAGTTCCTGATCGCCGCGCAGGCTCACCAGCAGCGGTTGGCGCAGGCCATCCTCGAAGCGGGCCAGCAGCAGCAACACCTTCACCAGCTGGCTGGCCTCGAAACCATGGCCCGCGCACAGGGCCTCGATCGTGGTCTGCCCCGGGGTGGTGAGCTCCTCGCCGCGGCCGCCCTGGCGCACCCCGCCTGGCAGGGGAACCGCCTCCGCCGGCAACGACACCGCCCGCTCCTGATTGGCGGCATAGCGGCCGTCGCCACTGGCCAGGATCAGGTCCTCGCCGGCGTCCGCCGTCACCATGAATTCCTGGCTGGCGGAGCCGCCGATGGCGCCGCTGTCGGCCTCCACGGCCACGGCGCGCAGGCCGCAGCGGGCGAAGATCCGCCGGTAGGCCTGGTCCATCGCCGCATAGGTGTCGCGCAGACAGGCCTCGTCGGCGTGGAAGGAATAGGCGTCCTTCATGATGAATTCACGCCCCCGCATCAGGCCGAAGCGAGGACGGATCTCATCGCGGAATTTGGTCTGAATCTGATAGAGATTCACTGGCAGCTGGCGGTAGGAGCGCAGCAGATCGGCCGCCAGGGTGGTGATCACCTCCTCGTGGGTGGGGCCGAGCCCCAGCTCCCGGCCCTGCCGGTCCTCCAGGTGGAACATGATCCCTTCCCCAGCGGTGTAGCCGGCCCAGCGGCCGCTGCGCTGCCAGAGCTCGGCGGGTTGCAACTGGGGCAGGAGGGTTTCCAGGGCCCCGCTCCGGTCCATTTCCTCCCGTACCACCTGGGCCACCTTGCGCAGAACCCGCCACATCAGGGGGAGATAGGCGTAGATCCCGGGAGAGAGGCGGCGGATGAAGCCAGCCCGGAGCAGCAGTTTGTGGGACGGGATCTCGGCCTCGGCCGGATCGTCCCTCAGCGTCACCAGCATCAGGCGGGAGACGCGCATGGCAGGAGCAGACAGGGGTCGCGCGGAAGCTACCACTGGCCCAGCGGTCGCGGGCTCAGCGGTTCCCTTCCCTGTTGAGCGGAGTAGCAGGGAGGACATCCCACGCAGATGCTTTCTGCTAGATTATCGAAATCTAGTTTGTCCCAGTCGAGACTCATGCTTTCCGGTCCAGGCAGCTCCGTGAACCTGGGCCGATATGAGCAGGATCGCAGCCGGGGTCAGCGGACCGATGGTGCCATGACCGGCGAGACCCATGATCGGTTTGAAGCCCAGGACATGTCTCATCGGCCGTCTGGCCTGGATGATCTCGACGACATGGATCGCCTGGACGACATGGATCGCCTGGGCAACATGGATCGCCTGGACGACAAGGCTCCCAGTGGCGCCGCTGCGGATCATGCGTCGATTAGGGCTGACGCTGTCCAGCCGTTCCCGGCTGCCCCCCGGGCCGATGCCTCCCTCCCCCAGCTTGTGCCGGACACGTTGTCACCGGCAGCCGCCGGCGCCGAATCCTCGTCCCGGTCCGCTGAAGCCCTGATCGGCATCGACGAAGTGCAGAAGGCTCTCAATCGCTCGCGTGCCTCGGTGTACCGCTACACCAACACCGATCCCCGCAATCTCAACCCCCCCTTCAATCCCCGCCGCCTCAACCCCGAATACCGCAGCGATCAGAAGGATCCCCTGTTGTTTCACCCCAACGAGGTGGCCCGCTTCGCCAGGGATGTGCTTCGGATCAAGGAGGTGACGGTGGAGGTGCTGAACTCCCCCTCCACGGCCACCCAGCAGTTGCTGGGCTCCATCCTTGACGAGCTGCGTGCCATCCGCCATCGCCTGGATCGCCTCGATCCCCAACCGGCCCTGCGCCACGAAACCGCCAGCCGCTTTGATCAGCAGTCCCGCCCCGCTGCCTGACGCAGCAGCACTGCGCCAATACGGACCACCGCACCTGTCAGTCCGGGACCATTGGTGGCAAAATCAGTAAGACTTTTTTCGTACCGGGCTTCCCGGCCTGCCGGCACCCATCCTCTGAACCCAAGCTCCACAGACCAAGCCCCGAGGCCCAGCACCCACGCCCAACCTCCAGGCCCAGCTTGAGTTCACGGGAACCGTGCCCTCTCTATGAACACACCAACCAGGCACGGGTCCCACGGGGCAACGGAGGCTCTGTCCCCCTCACGCAGCAGCAGGGAGCAGGTTGAACAATCCGCCCAGGAAACGGGAGAGAATGGCGAGGATCCCTTCAGTCCGGGCCACCAACCCCTGGCTGCCCTCTGCGGCGCCCTGATCGGCATCTTCAGCATCACGGTTCCCCTGGTGGCCGTGGTGGCCGGTCGCCCCATTCCCCCCGGTTCCGCCACCCTGCATGGATCTCCGTCACCTGCCGGCATCCCCAGCGCCAGGGCTGGTGAATCTGGTGGTGGAGATCCCGGCGGGCTGCCGCAATAAATACGAATACAACGCCGAGGCGGGCGTGATGGCCCTCGACCGCATCCTGCACTCCTCGGTGCGCTACCCCTTCGATTACGGCTTCGTTCCCAACACGCTCGCCGAGGACGGAGCCCCTCTTGATGCCATGGTGATCATGGAGGAGCCCACCTTCGCCGGCTGCCTGATCCGTGCCCGGCCGATCGGCATCCTCGACATGGTGGACAGCGGAGCCCACGACGGCAAATTGATCTGCGTTCCCGAGGCGAGCCAGCTCCACAGGAGCATTCATTCGATCCGCCAGATCGCCAGCAACCAGCTGGAAGAGGTGGCCGAGTTCTTCCGCACTTACAAGAGCATGGAGGGCCGGGTGACCGAGATCACCGGCTGGCTGGATGCCGGGGCGGTGCCCGATCTGCTGGAGCGCTGTGTGGACGCGGCGGCGGCTCAGGCTGCCCGCTGAATCAGGAAACCCTCCACGTTGAGGGCCTGAAACACCCGGGCCGGATCGCCGAAGCCGGCCGCATTCAGCAGTGACGTGAGCCGGGAGAGACCGATCGGGTGCAGGCCATGGGTCGGGGCGGCGAGCGGATCGTCGAGGTCACCCAGACCGCTGGCCCGCTGAAAGCCGAGCCAGGCCTCCTGCACCTGGACCTGCAGTGGGGAGCGTTCCGCTGCCATCAGGTCCACCAGCAGCAACTGGGCGCCCGGTTCCAGGCTGCGGGCCAGGGCGCTGAGGAAGGTGAGCTTGGTGCCGTCATCGGGCAGGGACTGCAGCACCAGCACCGAGAGGGCTCCGGCAAACCGCTCGTTGCCCTCCAGGTCTTCCACCCGGGCCTGGCACCACTGGATCGCCTCCGCCGGGGCCGGCCCGAGGCGGGCCCGGGCCGCTGCCAGCATCGTTGCCGAGGGATCGAGGGCGGTCACCTGCCAATCCGGCCGCTGGGCGCGGGCCTCCACCAGTTCGGCCCCGGTGCCGCAGCCGGCCACCAGCACCGGCGCCCCTGGGCGGGAGGCGCAGGGGGAGGCCGCCAGCAGGGCCACCCCCAGCCGGGCCAGGCTGGCGTAGCCCGGGATGAGGTGCTGGGCCACCAGGTCGAAGTCCCCTGCCTGCTGCACGTCCCGGCAACAACTGGACGCGATGCTAGGCAGGCGGACCCCGGTGGGCCTAAGTTTGGCGGCGCGTTCACCTCCCGTCCGACCGTGCCCACCATCCGTTTTGAACAGGAAGGCCAGCAGGTGGGATGCATTGAGGGGGCGAATCTGCGCAAAGCAGCCCTCGACGCGGGCATCAATCCCTACAAGGGCCTGAACAACCTCAACAACTGCGGCGGCCTGGGCCAGTGCGGAACCTGTGTGATGGAAGTGGTGGAGGGGATGCAGAACCTCTCGCCCCGCTCCGATGTGGAGAAGGTGTACCTGGCTGATCGGCCCGCCAACTACCGCCTCAGCTGCCGCACCACCGTCAATGGCGACGTGACGGTGCGCACCAGGCCGGACTCCGGCGTGGGCCAGGGCTCCAACAGCCTGCTGGGCGCCCTCAAGTCGCTGGTGGGTCGCTGAACCCTCGCCACACCCGCGCTTGAAGCTCTACAGCTACCCCCGCTGCTCCACCTGCCGCAAGGCGATCACCTGGCTCCAATCCAGGGGTCATCACCCCGCAATGGATCCTGCCTCGCCCGATCAGCAGCTGGAGCTCATCGACATCACCCAGCAGCCCCCCTCAGCAGGGGAGCTACAGCACGCGCTTGCCCAGCTGGGGCGCAAGCGGCTGCTCAACACCAGTGGCCAGAGCTACCGGGCCCTCGGTGCTGCAGCGGTACAGGCCATGGATGACGCCACCCTGCTCGCGGCTCTGGCCAGCGACGGCAAGCTGATCAAGCGCCCTTTACTGATCCTCGATGATGGCCGCACGGTCACCGGTTTTCAACAGGCCGAGTGGGATGGTCTGTTCAGCTGAGTGCTGAGCCCGCGGTGCCGCCGTTGGTCTCCCCGTCCTCCTGCTGATCCCTGGCACTGGCCATCAGCAGGTCGAGTTCCTGGATCAGCGCCTCGATGCTCGAGCGGTTGATCTGGCTGAGGTAAGTGCCCTTCACCCCCTCGATCAGGGCGCACATCAGGTCCTGGGAGCGCTGCAGCGCCGTGCCGGTCTCCAGGGCCAGGGCCAGTTCCTCCCAGAAGCGGTCGATGCACTGGCGCAGCAACTGCAGCTGGCGGTCGTCGCGCTCGGCGAGCCGTTCTCCCGAGCGCCGCGACAGGTCGATCAGGCTGTCGACCATGCCGCCGGCCAGCTGGCGGCTGATGCCCGACTCCACCTGCAGCAGCGGCCTGAGCTGGCGGAGGGGCGCCGGCACCACGGAGCGCTCCAGGCTCTGGCGCAGGGTGTAGTCGAGCAGGCCCTGCAGCTCCGGCGCCAGCCGGGGGGCCACCTGGGTGAGCAGCAGGGGCGCCCAGATGCGCACCAGTTCCACCAGCTCCCGTTCATCCTCCGAACGCACCACGCTCTGGTGGCTGCGCAGGGCCCGCAGCCGCTGGGGCAGGCGCGGCGATCGCACCAGGCCCTGCAGGCCGTCCAGCAGCTGCAGGGCCAGCACCTCGAAGAGCTCCAGGGCCAGCAGAGCCACCACACCCCGGCTCACCACCGCCCGCAGGGGTTCGAGATTCACCAGGCGGGAGGTCTGCAGCCGTTCCACCACCGGCACCAGCCGCAGCCAGCGCCAGAAGGGCAGCAGCAGGGGCAGGTCGAACCAGCGGCGCAGCAGGGCATCCCGCCAGCTGAGCCCCGGCAGGCGCCGCCGCAGCCGGACCACCCGCTGCAGGATGTCCAGGGCGAACACCCACTGGAACAGCAGCAGGTCGAGGCGCCAGGCGTGGTCGGTGGGCCTGGCGTTTTCATCGATCGAGCGCCAGTAGTTGGTCTCCACCAGCGGCAGCACCTGCTCCCGCCAGAAACGGCGCTCCTCGCTCCAGGGGCGCGCTGCCAGCCAGGACTCACTCAGCAGCACCTGGGCCGCCTGCTTGGCGGAATCCCGGTTGGCCCGCTGCCGCAGCCGGTTCTTCACCTTCTCCAGGGTGGCGCTCTGCCCCGAGGCCAAAAATGGATTGCCGTCGATCATCTGCTCGGTGAGCTCCACCTGCTGGGCCAGCAGTGGCCGGGCCCTGGCGCCGCTGGCCGGCCCCGCCAGCAGCGCCTTGTCGAGTTGCGCGAACCGGTCGAGGTAGGCCTGGGTTTCCCGATGGGGTTCGATCCCCTTGATCGGGTCGACCCACGGGGTGACATCGGGGAGGAAGGGCAGCGGCACCACCAGGGGCACCGAGGGAATCGGGTGCAGGTTGCGCTGCAGCCAGAACGTGCGCAGGGGCACGTAGGTGAGGTCGAAGGCCACCCACACCAGATTCAGGCTGGCCCATACCGCCACGAAGCGGTCCCAGTTGCGCTGGCCGCGATCGGGCTGGCCGGTTGGGCTGGGCTTGAGCCACCGGGGGCGTGCCATGGGCCAGAGGGGCGCAGGGGCACGCCTAATCTGCCCTGGGCCCGTTCCGATGCAGCCATTGAGTGAGCACAACCAAGTCGCGCACCAGGCAGGGGAAAGCCCCTGGGCCTTCTGGCGCAGCGTGGCCATCACCCTGGTGGTGGCCTTGGGAATCCGTCAGTTTCTGGTTGAGGCCCGCTACATCCCATCAGGCTCGATGCTCCCCGGGCTCCAGATCCAGGACCGCCTGCTGGTGGAGAAGCTCACCTACCGCCGCCGGGCTCCCCGCCGCGGCGAGATCGTGGTGTTCCACTCCCCCCACCACTTCGACCCGGTGCTGGCCAGCAGCACGTCCCGCAATCCCCTGCGCTGTGCCCTGGTGAACCTGCCGGTGCTGGGCAGCCTGCCCGGCCTGGCCAGTCCGGCCTGTGATGCCTACATCAAACGGGTGGTGGCCCTGCCCGGCGAGCGGGTGGTGGTGGACCCGAGGGGGAAGGTCACGATCGACGGCCAGCCCCTGAGTGAGCCGTGGGTGCGCAATCTCTGCCCGGTCGACCCCCAGGGCATGGGGCCCTGCCGCACCATCAATGCGGTGGTGCCGCCGGGCCATGTGCTGGCCCTTGGCGACAACCGCGCCAACAGCTGGGATGGCCGGTTCTGGCCCGGAGGGCCGTTCCTGCCCCAGCGCGAAATCATCGGCCGGGCCTTCTGGCGCTTCTTCCCCTTCAACCAGACGGGCAGCCTGCTGCCGGCAGGCTCCAGGACCCAGGAGCCGTGAGCCCCGTGGCGCGCACCTGGCCCCGCAGGGCTGTCCCCAGCAGGGGCTGATTGGCGGCCTGGGAGAGGCTGTCCCGGCCCGTCCAGCTGGCGGTTGCCTGCGGGTCGAACAGCAGCCAGCGGTGGCTGCCGCTCTGCAGGCCTTCTCTGTTCTCGCCGATCAGGGCGGCCGGGCCCCAGCACAGCACATCCCAGAGCTCGGCGGCAGTCCAGCCCTGGCCCGCCACCAGCTCTTGCCACAGGCGCGGCAGCACCAGGCCATGGGGGGCTCCATGGGCGGCCAGGCCGGGGCGGCGCTGGTCCATCGGCAGCAGCAGCTCCTCCGGATCCAGGGCCAGGTGCTGGCTGGCCACGGCACTGATCAGGCCCCGGCGCAGCCCTTCGATCAGGGCCTGCCGGTCGCTGGGCGCTCCCAGGGAGGGCAGCACATGCCAGCCCTCGGCCGTGGGCTGGAGGCTGGCGGCATCGGCCACCAGATGCCACCAGCTCACGGTGGCCGGCGGTGGCGAGCTGGCTGCGGCCAGCTGCTCCACCGCCGCCGCCGTGGAGAGATTCATCAGCACCAGCTGCCGCTCCGCCCTGGCGGCGGCCAGGGTCAGCAGGCTCTGGAGCGGCAGGGTCTCGCTCAGCAGGGGATCGAGGGGCCAGCCCGCCCGGAGGGCCTCCACCCCCTCGCGCACGAAGCCACCCGCACTGAGGTCCGCCTGGCGGGGAGCCACCAGCAGGGGCCGCTGGCCCATCTCCCCCAGCAGCAGCCCCCGTTCCAACAGGCTCAGCGGCGGCAGGTGCGCAGCGCAGGCCAGTCCGATCGCGCCGGCCTCCAGCTGCTCCCGGTGCAGGGCCAGCTCCTGGTCGTCGCCATCGCGGCTGAAGCTGCCCCAGAGGCGCAGGCGCAGCGGTTCGGGCCAGGCCATCCCCTGCAGACGCTCCGGTCGGTCGCGCCATGGCCGGGCCCAGGGCAGCAGGGCCACCGTGCCGTAGCCGCCCGCGGCGGCGGCCGCCGCCAGGCTGGCCAGGTTTTCCTCCTGGCCGTGCCAGGGCTGCTCCAACACGCAGTGGGGATCCACCAGCGCTGGTGCCAGCAGCCAGCCACGGGCCTCGGTGGGGGCCAGTCCGAGGGCCTCGGCCCTGGCGGCCACGCCCTCTCCCCAGCAGTCCAGGCGTCCCTGGTCGTCGATCAGGGCGTCGCCGGCAGCAACGGGCGTGCCGGGGGCTGCCAGCAGGTCCACCTGGTGCAGCCACAGGGGAGCCGCCATCGCTCTAGAGGGCGCCCGCGGCGGTGCGATCGAGCACGCCGCCCAGATGGGCCGTGAGATTCATCGCCGCCACCACCGCCTGGCCGCCGCCGCCCTGGGGGTAGTCGACCACCGTCACGCCGCCATTGCCCTGTTTGATCGTCCAGATGTCGGCGGGGGTGAGCCCGAGCAGGGCGCAGAGGATGGTCTTGTTCACGGCGTCGTGTGCCACCACCAGGGCGGTCTCTTCGGCAGCGAGGCTGGTGGCGATGGTCCGCCAGGTGCCATAGGAGCGATCCCACACCTCGTGGATGGTTTCGCCCTCCGGCATCTCCACGGTCTCTGGCGCCCGTTTCCAGTCGGCCAGAAGCTGGGGCCAGCCCTCAGCGATCTCCTGCTCCAGGCGGCCTTCCCACAGGCCGTGGCCGATCTCCACCAGACCGCTGGTGCTGGTGAGGGGCACACCCGGGTGGCTGGCCAGGATCGCCTCGGCCGTCTGGCGGGGGCGGGCCATGGAGCTGGTGTAGGCGCGGTGAATGGGCACGGGCGCCAGGAAGCCGCCGGCCGCCTCCGCCTGGGCCCGGCCATTGGCGTTCAGGGGGATGTCGATCTGCCCCTGGAAGCGGCCCTGGCGGTTCCAGTCCGTTTCCCCGTGACGCACCAGCAGCAGGCGTGAGCCCTTTCCCTTGGCGGGAAGGGGTGATCCCAGATGGGCAGTGCTGTTCAGCGACTCCAGCTGCACCTGCACGGGGCCGCCATCCTGGCGGCTGAGGTTGAGCACCGACACCGAGGCGTTGTCCAGGCGCAGCCGGCGGAAGCCCTCCCCGTTCAGCCCAAGCAGCGCGAGCACCAGGCAGCGCAGGATGGCGTTGTGGCCCACCACCAGCACCGTGCTATCCGCACCGTCGAGGGCATCGCCGTGGTGCTTGAGCAGCAGCTGCCGGAAGCTGCCCGCCTGCTCCAGCAGCTCGGCCAAGGGATTGTAACGCCGCCCATCGGACCGCTCCAGTTCCAGGGTATGAGGGGCCTGGCGCCACAGCGCTTCCTGCTGGGGGAAGCGCTCGCGCAGGGCGTCGCGGCTCAGGCCGCTCCAGGGCTCCAGGTCGATCTCCAGCAACTGGTCGCTGAACCCGGGCTCGATGGCCTGGCCGTGGCTGCTGAGCAGGTGGCGGCAGGTGTCGGCGGCCCGGCGCAGTGGGGAGCTATAGACCGCCTGCAGGGGCAGATCGGCCAGCGCCCGACCGGTGGCCAGGGCCTGATCCACCCCCTCGGGGGTGAGAGCGCTGAGGTCGTCGCGGCCCTGGATGCGGTGCTCGACATTGAAACTGCTGAGCCCGTGGCGGACCAGCACAATCCGGAGTGACACGGATCCAGGGCTGCGCTGCAGCATCGTATGGGAGCGTCGCCTGCCAGTCCTTGACCCCCACCTCTCCCCGGTCGCCCGCCCCCATCCCGGGCCGGCCGGCTGGCTGGCAGGTGCTGCTCGCCCTGCTCAGCCTGGCCCTGAGCGTGCTGCTCTGGGTGAGCGGTCTGCTGGAGAGCCTGGAGCGGCCCTCGGTGAATCCGGCCCTGTCGGTTCGCCAGCTGCAACTGGAGCTGCTGGCCGCTCCCGCCCTGCCGGATGGTCTGCGGCCCTTGCTGATCGGCTCCGGCGTGCCCGCCGAGCTGGCGACCCAGCTTCAGGAGCAGCGGGTGCAGGAGTCTGCATCGGGTACCCCCGATCAGCTGCTCCAGCAGGTGCTGCTGCAACGGCTCGCCGAGGACCCTCCCCCAACTGAACCACTGCTGGAGGAGCTGTCCGCCCTGGTTCCGCCTGAGCAGCGCCCCCTGCTGGCCTGGCTGAAGCAGGGCCGGCAGGGGAGCGGCGACGGGCGCTCCGGGCCTGAGCTGGTGGCTCAGGTGGGACGCTGGGCGCCTGGCCTCTCGCCGCTCACCCGCCAGCTGCTCTGCGACGCCCTGGATGGCCCGCGGCTGGCCGGTCTGCCGTACTGCAGGCTGGAGCAGGTCCAGCGCCAGGCGGCCCTGCGCCTGCTGGGGGTGATCTGGTTGCCCAGCGCCCTGTTGCTCGTGGGCCTGTCCCTGCTGCTGCGCGAACTGTGGCTGGCCTGGCGCCGGCGCCTTGTGCTCCCGCCCATGCAGGGGCCCCTGCTCAACCTCGTGGACGTGACGCTGCTGATCGCGGGCGGGTTTGTGGTGCTCGGCGAGCTGGGGGTGCCCCTGCTGCTGGCCCCCCTCAGCGGGCGGCTGCTGGCTCCGCTGGCGGACCAGCCCCTGCGCCAGCAGAGCCTGCAGGTGGTGCTGCTCTACACCGGACTGATGCTGCCCCCGCTGGCGATCCTGGCCCGGCAGCTGGGCGGAATCCCCACCACGCCCCCGGCCGGGGGCTGGCTGCAATGGCAGTGGCGGCCGCTGGCCAGCGCCCTGGCCCGGGGGTTCGCCGGTCTGCTGATGGTGCTGCCCCTGGTGGCGGTGAGCGGCTGGTTGATCGACCGGCTGGTGGGGGATCCCGGAGGTAGCAATCCGCTGCTGGATCTGGTGCTGCAGGCCCGTGATCCCTGGGCCCTTGCCGGCTTCGGCTTCACCGCTGTGGTGCTGGCTCCCCTGTTCGAGGAGACCCTCTTCCGGGGGGTGTTGCTGCCGGTGCTGGGGTTGCGCTGGGGGGCGATCCCCGGACTGCTGGCCAGCGCCCTCACCTTTGCCATGGCCCACCTGAGCCTGGGAGAACTGGCTCCTCTGCTGGTGCTGGGCCTGGGACTGGGCTGGCTGCGGCTGCGCAGCGGCCGCCTGGCCCCCTGCGTGCTGATGCACGCCCTCTGGAATGGCCTCACGTTCACCAACCTGGTGCTCCTCGCCGGCTAGGCGGGGCTGTCAGGGGTCTGCAGTCAAACGGGCCCACACCCCTTGCTGGGGAGCGGCTTGAGTGGTTGACTTGCGGGATCCGGATCTGAGTTCTTGGTCGCCGCGAACCTGCCCCGCCGCATCTCCCCCAGGGAAGCCCTGGGCGTTGTGGGTCGGGGCGTGGCCAGGACGGCCCGCAACCGTCCGCTCGCCCTGATCCAGGGTTCGCTGTCCAGCCGGCAGGCCGCTCGCCGGTCCCCGCTGCTGGCGGGGCTGCACAAGGCTGCCGATGGCACCCTGGCCGGTCTGGGCCTCTGCATGCTTGCGCTGAGTGGTCTTACCCTGCACTGGCAGAACCACTGGGGTCACAGTTTCCAGCGACTGGAGTCGGCCCAGGTGCTGGAACACCGGCTGCAGGAGTCGGCAGCGCTGCTGGAGCAGCACTATCTCTCCGCTGTGCGCAGGCCGGGCTGGCTGGTTCCCACCAGCAGTGAAAAGCTGATCTACCTTCCCCTTCCCGAATCAGGCACGCCCCAGGCGAAGGTGGATGACAGGCAGCCTCTGCCCATACGCCTCCCCGACATCAGGTTGTCCGCTCTCCAGCTCTCTGCCCTCAACCCTCGGGCCAGCACGCCGGACCGTCTCCCGGCCGGCTACTGAGGCACGATGGCTCAGGCGGCTTCCCGGCGTTCCGGTTTGCGTGCTCCCAATCCGCGGCGCTCCAGGGTGGTGGCTATCCAGCCTGTCCCCCGGTACCGCATGGTGGCGGTGTACCTGCTGCTCAGCCTGGGACTGGCAGGTCTGGCGGTGCGCCTGGCCTGGCTCCAGGTGATCGACACGGCCAATCTTCAGTCCCGGGCCAGGGCGATCCAGACCCAGTCCCGGACCCCCCTGGGCAAGCGCCGCACCATCGTCGACCGCACCGGTCGTCTGGTGGCCCTCGATGAAGAGCGCTTCACCCTCTGGGCCCACCCCCGTTACTTCAACTTCCCTGGGGACGATCCCCAGAAGGTGCGCAAGCCGGATGAGGTGGCCGCCCGACTCTCCGCGGTGCTGGCGGTTCCCGGCGACAGCCTGCTGCAGACGATGGCCGGCCGCCCCAGTGGTGTGAAGCTCCGTTCCGACATCGATCCTGAAACGGCGGCCCGGATCCGCCAGCTGGGAATCAGCGGCCTCGACCTCGAGGCCTACCCCCAGCGGATCTACCCCCAGGGTTCCCTGTTCGCCAACGTGGTGGGGTTCCTCAATCTGGAACGGGCACCCCAGGCCGGCCTGGAGCAGAGCCGCGACCGGGATCTGCAGCGCCAGGAATCCACGGTCACCATGCGCCGTGGCGCCGATGGCACTCCCCTGCCGGAGGGTCTCACGGCCGGCGCTCTCTACGGCGACGACCTGCGCCTCCAGCTCACCCTCGATGCCCGCCTGCAGCAGGTGGCCCAGCAGGCCCTGGCCAACCAGGTGAAGAAGTGGAATGCCAAGCGGGCCGCCGCCCTGGTGATGGACGTGCGCAACGGCGAGATGCTCGCCCTGGCCTCCTATCCCACCTACGACCCCAACCAGTTCTGGAAGTTCGACCCCGGACTGTTCCGGGAGTGGTCGGTTCAGGACCTCTATGAGCCTGGCTCCACCTTCAAGCCGATCAACCTGGCGATCGCCCTGCAGGAGAAGGCGATCGATCCCAAGGGCCAGGTGTACGACAGCGGCCAGCTGAGCATCGGCGGCTGGCCGATCTTCAACGCCAACCGCAAGGGCAACGGCCAGATCGACTTCGCCACCGTGCTGGAGGTGTCCAGCAACGTGGGCATGGTGAATGCCATGGCCCAGGTGAAGCGTGACCGCTTCTGGCACTGGCTGAACACCATCGGCATCGACACCCGGCCGGATACCGACCTGCCCGGTGCGGTGGCAGGCCAGCTCAAATCCCGCTCCCTGTTCACCGGCCACGCCATCGAACCGGCTGTGGCCGCCTTCGGCCAGGGTTTCTCCCTCACCCCCCTCAAGCTGGTCCAGTTGCACGCCATGCTCGCCAACGGCGGCCGCCTTGTCAGTCCCCACATCACCCGCGGCCTGCGCTCCGGCGACGCCCTGGCCGGCACCCCCACGGCTGGCGGTCTGCAACTGCTGGATCCGGCCGTGACCCGCACGGTGATGGGCTGGATGGAGCAGACCGTGGCGCGCAGCGACAGCCTCGGCATCAAGGTGCCCGGCTACCGCATCGGTGGCAAGACCGGCACCGCCCAGAAGGCTGATCGCGGTGTCTACATCCCCGGAGCGCTGATCACCAGTTTCGTGGGGCATCTGCCGATCGAGGATCCCCGCTACGTGGTGCTGGTGGTGGTGGACGAACCCAAGGGCGGCAACACCTATGGCTCCACGGTGGCGGCGCCGGTGGCCCGCCAGATCATTGACGCCCTGTTGGTGCTGGAGAAGATCCCGCCCTCCAGGCCCGAAGAACTGGCGGGTCGCAAATCCTGAGGCTGCCTGCGCCCCATGGCCGTGTCGTCATTCCCGCAAGCCCCGCCGGCAGGTGCCGGAAGCCCCCGGGATCCTGGCTAGCGTTGGTTCAACCGGCGCATCCCGCAGCCGACACTCCCCGCCAACCATGGCCAATCTGCTCGATCAACTCGCCGCGATGACCGTGGTGGTCGCTGACACCGGCGACATCGAAGCGATCCGCCAGTTCACCCCACGGGATGCCACCACCAATCCCTCGCTCATCCTGGCCGCCGCCCAGATTCCCGCTTACCAGGAGCTGATCGATCGCTCCTTGCGGGAGTCGAGGCAGGCGGTTGGCCCCGATGCCGGCGCCGATGTTGTGGTGCTGGAGGCCCTCGATGAAATCTGTGTGACCTTTGGCAAGGAGATCCTCAGGATCGTGCCGGGCCGGGTCTCCACCGAGGTGGACGCCCGACTCAGCTACGACACCGAGGCCACCATCGCCAAGGCCCGCAAACTGATCGGCCTCTACAACGACGCCGGCATCAGCAACGACCGGGTGTTGATCAAGATCGCCTCCACCTGGGAGGGCATCCGGGCGGCGCAACAGCTGGAGAAGGAAGGCATTCACTGCAATCTCACCCTGCTGTTCTCCTTTGCTCAGGCCGTGGCCTGTGCCGAGGCGGGGGTGACCCTGATCTCTCCGTTTGTGGGCAGGATCCTGGACTGGTACAAGAAGTCCACCGGCCGCGAGTCCTATTCGGGGGCTGAAGATCCAGGCGTGGTGTCCGTGACCCAGATCTTCAACTACTTCAAGACCTACGGCTATAAGACCGAGGTGATGGGGGCCAGTTTCCGCAACGCCGACGAAATCATCGAACTGGCCGGCTGCGATCTGCTCACGATCTCTCCAGCCCTGCTGGACGAGCTGCGCAGCACCGATGGTGAGCTGGAGCGCAAGCTCAACCCCTTCGACCCGGCCCCCACCGAGGCCCAGATCCACCTGGATGAGTCGTCTTTCCGCAGCATGCTGGCCGACGACCGGATGGCCACTGAGAAGCTGGATGAGGGGATCCGCGGCTTCTGCAAGGCGATCGAAACCCTGGAGGCCCAGTTGGCCCACCGGCTGGCTGAGCTGGAGGGCGGGGCGGCCTTCGGCCATGCCGTGCAGGAGATCTTCCTGCTTAACGACCTCGATGGAGACGGCTGCATCACCCGCGAGGAATGGCTGGGCAGCGATGCGGTGTTCGATGCCCTCGACACCGACAAGGACGGTCGCCTCGCGCCCGAGGATGTGCGCGGTGGCCTGGGGGCGGCCCTGGCCCTGGCCCGGCCGGTGTGATCGCGGCCCACGGCCTTAATCCACTCTTCAACTGGATGGTTGATGGTGGGTAGATTCCCTGCGGTTCTCCCAACGCTGTGAACGCTCTCGACACCATGCGCGCCCTTGCCAGCAAAGGTGAGGTGATGACCGTGGAACCCGGTGAAACCATCTTCCACTCCGGTGATCCCGGCGACTGCATGTTCGGCCTGCTCGAGGGACAGGTGCAGCTCAGCTGGAACGGTGAGGAGGGCCATGAGTTGATCAACGCCGGAGACGTGTTCGGTGCCGGAGCCCTGGTGACCAGCGAGCACCGCCGCTACGGCAACGCCAAGGCGGTGAGCCCATGCCGGCTGCTGGTGATGAACCGCGAGAAGTTTCTGTTTGCGGTGCAGGAATCGCCGATGTTCGCCATTGAGTTGTTGGGTTCGATCGACCAGCGTCTGCGTCAGCTCAAGGACTGCACCAAGATCTAGCCCCGCTGGAACAGCAGCCGGCGGATGGCGCGCTGGGCGATGTCGCCATAGCCCATCTCGCCCGAGAGGATCTGGGCGATCCGCTGGGGAGCGGTGGGCCGCTTGATGCCCAGCTGGTAGCCCACCCTCGGTACCCTGTAGAACACCTGGGCGATCCGCCGCCCCCAGGCCATCGACTCCCCCCACTGCTGGCGCATCGCTGTGCTGTAGCCCGCCAGGGCCATTTGATCGCCGTTCAGCCAGAGCTGCATGGCTTCGGCCGCGCGGCAGCCACTCAGCAGGGCCGGCCTGAGCCCCTCGGCCAGAAAGGGGTCGCAGAGGGACGCGGCATCGCCGGCCACCACGATGCCATCCCCATGCAGGGGGTGGTGGCCGTCCCACACCCGCAGGCGGCCCTGGCAGCGCTCGCCGCTGCCGGCCGGGAAGCCCAGGCTGGGTAGCAGGCGGTTGAGCACGGCGTCGGCCTCATCGAGGGCAGCGGCCTCGTTCAGGGGGCGGCCGATGAAGTGCCCCAAGCCGATGCTGAAGCCCCCCTCGCGGGGAAAGGCCCAGCAGAACCCCTGGGGCACCAGCCCGAAGCCGAAATGGGCCGTGGCCCGATCCTGCACCACGCCCTCCACCTCCACCGACACGGTGGTGGCATAGCGGGGCTGGCGGGGGCCCAGGCCCAGGGCCGCCGCATGGCGGGAGCTGGAGCCATCGGCCAGCACCACCGCCCGTGCCCGCAGCTGGCGGGGCTGCCCGTTGCCCTCGCTGGCGACCACATCCAGGCACCAGTGCTCGGCCGCCTTCGCGATCCGCTGCACACGCATCCCCGGCTCAAAGGCCGCCCCGGCGGCCATCGCCTGCTCCACCAGGAAGGCATCCAGGCGGGAACGGCGCACGATCCAGAAGGGCGAGCTGCCCGGCAGCTCGGCGATCACCGGATCGTCCAGGTCCCAGGTGAAGCGCACCCGCTCGATCACCGCCTCCACCACCGGGCTGAGGTCGAAGGGGAACCACTGCTGCACGGAGGCGGCCATGCCGCCGCCGCAGGGTTTGTGGCGGGGAAAGGGGGCCTGGTCGACCACCAGTACCGAACGCCCCAGGGCGGCCAGATGGCAGGCCGCGGCACCGCCGGCGGCGCCGCCTCCCACCACGATCACATCCAGCAGATTGGGGCCCGGGCTGCTCAAACCTTGAGGATCTCAGCCTCCTTCTCAGCCAGGTGCTTGTCGAGCTCGGCGATGTAGCGGTCGGTGAGCTTCTGCACCTTCTCCTGCTCGTCACGGCTCTGGTCCTCGGAGAGTTCTCCCTCCTTTTCCTGCTTCTTGATCCGGTCGATGCCGTCGCGGCGGTTGTTGCGCAGGGCCACCTTGCCCTCTTCGGCGTATTTGGCGGCGATCTTGCAGAGCTCCTTGCGGCGATCCTCGGTGAGGGGGGGGATGTTGATGCGGATCACCTTGCCGTCGTTGTTGCAGGTGAGGCCCAGGTCGCTCATGGCGATCGCCTTCTCGATCAGTCCCATGGCCCCCTGGTCAAAGGGCTGGATCTGAATCGTCTGCGAATCCGGTGTGGACAGGCTGGCCAGGGACCTCAGCGGTGTCTCGGCGCCGTAGTACTCCACGCTGATCTTGTCCAGCAGGGAGGGATTGGCCCGCCCGGTGCGGATGGTATTGAAGTTGCGCAGGGCGGCGTCCACCGACTTGCGCATCGCGGCTTCCAGATCCATGTCGGTCGCTCAGGCTGGGGGCTCAGGGATGGATGCGCGTGCCGATCGGCTCACCGCGCACGGCCCGGCCGATGTTGCCGGGACCGAACAGATCAAACACCACGATGGGGATCGCGTTGTCCTTGCAGAGGGCAATGGCGGCGCCGTCCATCACCTCCAGCTCACTGCTGAGCACCTCCAGGAAGGAGAGGCTCTCGTAGCGGCGGGCGTCGGCGTGCCTGGCGGGATCCTTGTCGTAGACCCCATCCACCTTGGTGGCCTTGAACACCACGTCGGCGTTGATCTCGGCGGCCCGCAGTGCGGCGGTGGTGTCGGTGGTGAAGAAGGGGTTGCCGGTGCCGGCGGCGAAGATCACTACCCTGCCTTTCTGCATGTGGCGGATCGCCTTGCGGCGGATGTAGGGCTCGGCCACCTCCTGCATCGAGATGGCGCTCTGCACCCGGGTGGGCACGCCGGCTCGTTCCAGGCCGTCCTGGAGGGTGATGGCATTCATCACCGTGGCCAGCATGCCCACGTAGTCGGCCGTGGCCCGGTCCATGCCGGCTGCAGATCCCTTGAGGCCCCGGAAGATGTTGCCGCCGCCCACCACGATCGCCAGCTGGGTGCCGTCGGCCACGCAGGCGGCCACGTCAGCGGCGATCGACTGCACGATGGCCGGATCGATCCCGTAGCCCTGCTCGCCCATCAGCGCTTCGCCGCTGAGCTTGAGGAGCACGCGCTTGAAACCCATCGACCCCGTTGATTTGTGGCACCGTAGCAATGGGATGGTCAGCGCTCTCGGCTTGCCTGCCCGGGCTGCCGGCGCTTGACTGCGGTAGCAGCCCGGTGGCAGTGGATCAGTGGTCGCCAGGCGCCGTGCAGCCACCCGGGCCGATGCTGCTGCGCCTCACCCTCTCGGCCCTCGATCAGGCCAGTGCTGACGCGGCGATCTGGCGCCACCCCGAGGTGCACCGGGCACTGCTGATCAGCGGGGTCACCACCCTATTGACAGCGTTCACCCCGATCCGCAGGGACCTGGAGGGCAGAGCCAGCCCAGGCCCGTCATCGCCTCCCTAGAACTCAATCCCCCGCTGGGCCTTCACCCCCTGCTCGCGGAAGGGATGGCGCACCAGCTTCATCTCGGTGACCAGGTCGGCGCGCTCCAGCAGGGCCGGCGGAGCGCCGCGGCCGGTGAGCGCCACGTGGGTGAGCTCGGGTCGCTGGGCCAGACCATCCAGCACCTGCGCCACCGCCAGGTAGCCCAGCTTGAGCGCCACGTTCACCTCATCGAGCACCACCAGCTTGCGGCTGGCGTCGGCCAGGTAGCTGAGCGATCGCTCCCAGGCGGCCTGCACCAGGGCACGGTCGCGCTCGCGGTCCTGGGTTTCCCAGGTGAAGCCCTCCCCCAGGGCGTGCCAGGCCAGGGCATCGCCGAACAGCTCCAGGGCCTTGGCCTCTCCAGGCTGCCAGCCCCCCTTGATGAACTGCACCACCGCCACGCTCTCGCCGTGGCCCAACGTGCGCAGCACCAGCCCAAGGGCCGCCGTGGTCTTGCCTTTGCCGTCGCCGGTAAACACCAGCACCAGCCCCTTCTCCAGGTTGCGTTCGCCCACCCGCTGGCGCTGCACCTCCTGGCGGCGGGCCATGCGGCGGCGGTAGGCCTCCTGGTCCCGCTCGGGGGCCAGCTCACCGCCGGGACCCAGTTCGGCGGCCACCTGGTCGAGATCGGTTGCCGGGGGGTTGGCCAGAGGGGTGGCGACCGGTGCCGGGGCCTGATCCGGGAATGCCGCTGTTTCGCTCAAGGATGCCGCAGCCGAGGATCGGCGCAGTCTGGCGGGCTCAGGCCACCTGCTGCCGGGCCCGCGCCATGGCCGCATCCACCGCCTGCTGCTGGTCGCGGCGGGTGATCCAGTGGTGATACGTGCGGGTGTGGATCGCCACCGAGTGGCCCATCATCCGCGCCGCCACCGTGTCGGGCAGGCCCACGTGGATCGTGCGCACCGCCCAGGCGTGGCGCAGGTCGTAAGGGGTGATTGGCAGGCCGTAGCGCCTGAACTGCTCGGCCACTCGCCGGCCCGCCTGCTGCAGGGTGGTGCGGCCCAGGTCGGTGCGCACCGCCGGGAGCTGCTGCGGATCGCGGCCCAGGCACTCCAGGCCGAAGCGCTCCACCCACTCCGCTTGGAACGGCCACACCTGGTGTTCGCCCGTCTTGCTGGTGGGCAGCACCCGTATCACCCGGTCGCCCCCCGGCGCCAGGGCCGTTAGGTCGCAGAAGAACACCTCGTGGTTGCGCAGGCCGTAGGTGGCCATCAGGCCGTAGGCCAGCCGCCAGGCGGGGTTGGGGATCAGCTCCTGCCATTGCAGGATCTGTCCGTCGCTCGGCAGCTGGCGGAACTGGGCGCGGTGCAGGCCGTAGCCCGTGGCCCGCTGCCGCCAGTCGGCGGGCAGGTCGAGCTGCAGGTGCTGGGCCAGGGCCGCCAGGGCTGTGGCTCCCTGCTGGCGGCTGCGGCTGCCGGGGGGGTAGCTCTCCAGCACCCGCTCCAGCAGCGGAGTCGTCACCCGAGGGTCGCCGCCCTCGCCGGCAACCCGGGCCAGCCGCCGCAGGTAGGGCCGGTAGGCGGCCGTCCAGGTGGTGCGGCTGCTGGCGGGATTGGGGCGGCGGGCTGGATCGGCCCGGAAGGCCTGCTCAAACCCCTGCAGTTGCTCCTCCAGGCAGCTGCTGGGCCTCGGCTTGGGGCTGGCCCTGGGCTCGGCGGTGTCTGTCGCTGGGGGGGGTGGCACGGGCCGGCCCCAGCGCTGCCAGTCGAACTGCTGGCGCTGCAGCTCCGCCAGCACCTGGCGCAGCTGCCGGGCGGCCTCCGCCAGGCCGGCTTCGCTGGCCGGCAGCCCCAGGCTGATGCGCTGCACCGCCGGGCAGCCGCTGCCGCGGCGCGGGGGCAGGGGGCCCCGCAGGCCCAGGCGCTCGCCGCGTCGCTCGATGCGCAGACCGACACCGGCACTGGCCAGGGCGGCATTGTGGTCGCCAAGCAGCGGATCGAGCAGATGGGCTGCAGGCTCGGGGCTTGCCGGCGAGCCGGGGGCAGAGCTGGTGGGGGAGCTGGTCTGGATGGCGGCCCCAGCACCGTTGGCTGCCCGACCTTATCGATCGCCCACCGGGGCTGTCGAGGGTATGGCGTCCAGGGGACACAGCTGGGCCAGGGCCCCCAGCGTTACGCTCTGGGCGTGCGCCGCAGGGAAGGAAGGCATGGCCAAGGTTGGCGTGCTGTTGCTGAATCTGGGAGGGCCGGAGCGGATCCAGGACGTGGGTCCGTTCCTCTACAACCTGTTCTCCGATCCCGAGATCATCCGGCTGCCCAATCCGGCCCTGCAGAAGCCCCTGGCCTGGTTGATCAGCAGCCTGCGGGCCGGCAAGTCGCAGCAGGCCTACCGCTCGATCGGCGGTGGCTCTCCCCTGCGGCGCATCACCGAGCAGCAGGCCCGCGAGTTGCAGAGCAGCCTGCGCCAGCGGGGCATCGAGGCCACCAGCTACGTGGCCATGCGCTACTGGCATCCCTTCACCGAGTCGGCGGTGGGCGACATCAAGGCCGACGACGTGGACGAGGTGGTGGTGCTGCCCCTTTACCCCCACTTCTCGATCAGCACCAGCGGCTCCAGCTTCCGCGAGTTGCAGCGCCTGCGCCAGGCCGACCCGGCCTTCGCCCGCCTGCCGATCCGCTGCATCCGCAGCTACTACGACGACCCCGGCTACATCGGCGCCATGGCCGGGCTGATCGCCAGGGAGATCCAGGCCTGCCCGGACCCCACAACGGCCCACGTGTTCTTCAGCGCCCACGGCGTGCCCAGGAGCTACGTGGAGGAGGCCGGCGACCCCTACCAGAGCGAGATCGAGGCCTGTGCCCAGCTGATCATGCAGCGGCTGGAGCAGGACCTGGGCCACGCCAATCCCTCCACCCTGGCTTACCAGAGCCGGGTGGGGCCTGTGGAGTGGCTGCGCCCCTACACCGACGACGCCCTCCACGACCTGGGCGCCCAGGGGGTGAAGGACCTGGTGGTGGTGCCGATCAGCTTTGTGAGCGAGCACATCGAGACCCTGGAGGAAATCGACATCGAGTACCGGGAGATCGCCACCGAAGCCGGTATCACCAACTTCAGGCGGGTGCCGGCCCTGGACACCACCCCCGCCTTTATCGAGGGCCTGGCCCAACTGGTGCAGCAGGCCCTCGAGGGACCGGAGGTGAACCTCGACCAGGCGGCGGCCCTGAACACCAAGGTGAAGCTCTATCCCCAGGACAAGTGGGCCTGGGGCTGGAACAACAGCTCGGAGGTGTGGAATGGCCGCCTGGCGATGGTGGGCTTCTCCGCCTTCCTGCTGGAACTGCTGAGCGGACGGGGCCCTCTCCATGCGTTGGGCCTGCTCTGAAACACCGCGCCGGCGGCGGGTCTGGGGCCTGCTGGCGGCGTCCGCCCTCGCCCTGGCGGCTGCAGGCGTTCCGGGGATCCCTGCGGCCCGGGGCACCAACGGCAACGTGTGGCGGCTGGGCGTGTTCCCCGTGGTGAACTTCGCCGGCTACACCAGCCACTTCGGCACCCGCACCGGCCCCTGGGGCCGGGTGGAACCCCACTACGGCCTGGACATCGCCGCGCCTTTGGGCTCGCCGATCCGCAACTGGTGGGGCGGCATGGTGCAGAGCGTGATCAACGACGGCACCTGCGGCCTGGGCCTGGTGATCCGCTCCGGGGAGTACGAGCACATCTATTGCCATCTCTCCGGATCGATGCAGGGCGGGGTGTACCGCAGTGGACCCGTGCAGCTGCGCCAGGGGCAGATGGTGCGCATCGGCGAACTGATCGGCCATGTGGGGGTGACCGGCCGCAGCACAGGGCCCCACCTGCACTGGGGCATGCGCTTCCGCGGCGACTGGATCGATCCGGCCCTGGTGCTGCGGCAGATGGCCCGGGCCCGGCGCACCGCCGCCCATGCCCCAACCGCGCCACCAGCACCTAGGGTTGCGTTATCCCGTTAATCGGCTGCAGCCGTGACGCTTTCGCCCCTCACCTCTGCGGACCTCTCCCCTGCAGATTCCTCAGCAGTTCAGGGGCGTTCCGACGGCGTTCAACCCCAGCGGGTGAGTGGTGGCTACGCCCTGATGGATGCCCTGCGGCGCCATGGGGTGAAGCACATCTTCGGTTACCCCGGTGGGGCGATCCTGCCGATCTACGACGAGCTGCACAAGGCTGAATCGCGCGGCTGGCTCCAGCACATCCTCGTGCGCCACGAGCAGGGTGGTACCCATGCCGCCGATGCCTACGCCCGGGCCACCGGTCAGGTGGGGGTGTGCTTCGGCACCTCGGGTCCCGGCGCCACCAACCTGGTTACGGGCATCGCCACCGCCCACATGGACTCGGTGCCGATGGTGGTGATCACCGGCCAGGTGCCCCGGGCCGCCATCGGCACCGATGCCTTCCAGGAGACCGACATCTTCGGCATCACCCTGCCGATCGTGAAGCACTCCTGGGTGGTGCGCGACCCGCGCGACATCGGCCGGATCGTGGCCGAGGCCTTCCTGATCGCCGCCAGCGGCCGCCCCGGTCCGGTGCTGATCGACGTGCCCAAGGACGTGGGCGTCGAGCAGTTCGACTACGTGCCGGTGGAGCCGGGCACCGCCGTTCCCAAGGGTTTTCGCCAGCCCCCCAGCCCGCGTCCTGAGGCGATCGAGGCCTCCCTCGCCCTGATCCGCGATGCCCATCGCCCCCTGCTCTATGTGGGCGGTGGCGCGATCAGCAGTGGTGCCCACGGGCAGGTGCGCCAGCTGGCCGAGCGCTTCCAGATCCCCGTCACCACAACCCTGATGGGCAAGGGGGCCTTCGATGAGAAGCATCCCCTGGCTGTGGGCATGCTCGGTATGCACGGCACCGCCTACGCCAATTTCGCCGTCACCGAGTGCGATCTGCTGATCGCCGTCGGCGCCCGTTTCGACGACCGCGTCACCGGCCGCCTCGATGGCTTCGCCCCCCGGGCCCAGGTGATTCACATTGACATCGACGCCGCCGAAGTGGGCAAGACCCGCCTGCCGGAGGTGCCGGTGGTGGGCGATGTGCAGCAGGCCCTCACCGCCCTGCTCGAAGCCTCCCGCGGCGAGAGCGGCGATGGCCGCACCCACGCCTGGCTGGAGCGGATCGACCACTGGAAGCATCACTACCCCCTGGTGGTGCCCGAGCCCGTGGGAGAGATCGCCCCCCAGGAGGTGGTGCTGGCCCTGAGGGAGTTGGCGCCCGACGCTTACTACACCACCGATGTGGGGCAGCACCAGATGTGGGCCGCCCAGTACCTGAACAACAGCCCCCGCCACTGGATCAGTTCGGCCGGCCTGGGCACGATGGGGTTCGGCATGCCCGCGGCGATGGGCGTGCAGACGGCCTTCCCCGACCAGCAGGTGATCTGCGTGGCGGGGGACGCCTCAATCCTGATGAACATCCAGGAGCTGGGCACCCTGGCCCAATACCACCTGCCGGTGAAGGTGGTGGTGCTCAACAACGGCTGGCAAGGGATGGTGCGCCAGTGGCAGGAGAGCTTCTACGACGAGCGCTACTCCGCCTCGGACATGACCGCCGGCATGCCCAATTTCGAGGCGCTGGCCGAGGCCTTCGGTGTGCGTGGCATCCGCATCACCGAGCGCAGCCAGCTGCACCAGCAATTGCAGCAGGCCCTCGATCACCCCGGTCCGGTGTTCATCGACGTGCAGGTGCGACGCAACGAGAACTGTTACCCGATGGTGCCCCCCGGCGCCAGCAATGCCCAGATGGTGGGTCTGCCCAGCCATCCCGAGCTGGCTATCGCCACCACCCGCCAGTGCAACAGCTGCGGCACCAGCACCGAGAGCGCCCATCACTTCTGCCCCAGCTGCGGCGCCAAGCTCTGATGGGGAGCAACCGCTTGCTGCCCCGCTTCAATGTGCCCCTGCTTCCTGCTCTAGTGGTCCAGGTGCTGGTGTGCGTGCTGCTGGCACTGCCGGCCACCAGTGCTGCGGCAGAGCTGCGCCAGGTGCGCAGCGGCAGCGTGTTGCAGGTGGGCGACAGCAACCGCAGCTACAGCGTCCGCCTGGCCTGCATCGCCGTGGCAGACGACCAGGAGCAGGAGGCCGTGCGCTGGCTGAGGCAGGCCGTGGCCCGCGGCACCCGCCTAAACCTGCGTCCCTTCGGTGAGCGCGACGGCGAATTGTTGGCCCGGGTCACCAGCCTGCCCAGGCGGCAGCGCCCCGGCCAGGATCTGGGTGCTGGCCTGGTCGCGGCCGGCCTTGCCTCGCCCCTGGCGGTGGAAACTGCAGACCCCGCCTGCCGGGCCCTGTCCTGAATGAGCCTCAACCGCACGGCCAAGGGCATCGTGCTGGTGCCCTCCCTGCTGCTGGGGGGAGCCTTCCTGGCGGCGGGGGTGTGGGGCGGCGACGGTCCTGAAGCGACCAACCGGGCCCTGGCGCTCAGCCTGGGGGGCTTGTTGATGGCTGCCGGCCTGCTGGCCCAGCTGCTGCCCGAAGGCAGCAGTCAAGATGATCCGCCCCCCTGATCCCTCGGCTTGATCAGCGGCGCGGCTGCTGCTGGGGTTGGGATTTGGCGGCCTTCTCCACCTCACTCAACACGCCGTCGACGAATTTCTTGTCGGCAGCGGTGAGCCGGTCGTAGCAGCCCTGCTTCACCCGGGCCACGATCTGGATGATGGAGCCGTTTGCGATCTGTTCGGTGCTCAGTTTGCCGGCGCCGGCCACCTGGGAGCCGTAGCGGTTGGTCACCAGGAAGGTGATGGCCTTGGCACTGGCGATCACCGATTTCTCCACCGGCAGCTTCTCCGACACCGCCAGCTCACAGGAATTCACCGCGGCGGTGAGGGCCAGGTCATTCATCAGCTCCATCGGTGCGGGCTTGGCCGCGGCAGCAGGGGCCTGGGCCCGGGCGGGGGCAATCGCCACAGTGGCGGCCAGCGGAACCGTAACCAGCGCAGCGGCAGCGGCTGGGATCCAGGCGGGGGAGAAACGCAACACGAAACCCGGAGGAACAGTGGGTGACGCACCACTGTGCCACCAAAAGAGGGGCGCTCCCAGTGCTTCATGCCGTTCACAGTTCCGGCCGGCCAGCCCGGCCAGCGCCAGAGTTCGGACGGCTGCTGTGCTCCCATGGGATCCGATCGCGTCTCGCTAGAGGGCCATCCGGTCGATGGCCATGCCTCCCCGGACGTTTCCGCAGGGCGGCGGTCGGCCCTGGTGGTGCCCTTCGCCCAGGTGGGCCTGGAGGCCATCCCCCAGGTGGGCGGCAAGAACGCCTCCCTGGGCGAGATGATCCGGGAACTGGGCGGCCGGGGGGTGCGGGTTCCCGATGGCTTCGCTACCACCGCCGAGGCCTACCGCCACTTCATCGCCAGCAATGGCCTGGAGGAGCGGCTGCATGCCCTGCTCGATGGCCTGGACAGCCACGACATCGCCGCCCTGCAGGCCGCCGGCGCAGCCGCCCGCTCCCTGCTGCTGCACGCCCCCCTGCCCGCTGATCTGCAGGAGGCGATTGTCACCGCTTATCGCCAGCTGGCTGCTGGCAGCCGGCAGGCTGGTGATCCGGGGGGCGAGCTGGCCGTGGCGGTGCGCTCCAGTGCCACCGCCGAAGACCTCCCCGATGCCTCCTTTGCCGGCCAGCAGGAAACCTTTCTGAATGTGCGAGGCGAACGGGCCCTGTTGGCGGCCTGCCGGCGCTGCCTGGCCTCCCTGTTCACCGACCGGGCCATCTCCTACCGCCAGCTCAACGGCTTCGACCACTTCGAGGTGGCCCTCTCGATCGGCGTCCAGCGGATGGTGCGGGCCGACCTGGCCGCCTCCGGGGTGATGTTCAGCATCGACACCGAGACCGGCTTCCGCGATGCGGTGCTGCTCACCGCCGCCTACGGCCTGGGGGAGAACGTGGTGCAGGGCACGGTGAACCCGGATGAATATCTGATCTTCAAACCCACCCTGGAGCAGGGCTTCGCGCCGATCCTGCAGCGGCGCCTGGGCAGCAAGGCGATCCGGATGGTGTACCCCGACCGTGAGCTCAGGGGCGGCGGCGGCGCTGAACCGGGCAGTGGTGCCACCCGCAACGTGCCCGTGCCGGAGCAGGAGCAGCGCCGCTTCGCCGTCAGCGACGCCGAGGCCCTGCAGCTGGCCCGCTGGGCCTGCACGATCGAGCAGCACTACAGCTCCCGGCGGGGCACCCCCACGCCGATGGACATCGAGTGGGCCAAGGACGGCCACACCGGCGAGCTGTTCATCCTCCAGGCGCGGCCGGAAACCGTGCAGTCGCGGCGGTCCTCATCGGTGCTGCGCAGCTGGCACCTGGAGGCCGGGCCGGGGGGCGGCGGTGCCGAGGTGCTCTGCCGCGGCCGGGCGATCGGGGCGTCGGTGAGCAGCGGCCCGGCCCGGGTGATCCGGGACCCCTCGGAAATCCAGCGCTTCCAGCCCGGGGATCTGCTGGTCACCGAGCGCACCGACCCGGACTGGGAGCCGATCCTCAAGCGGGCCAGCGGGGTGGTGACCAACCAGGGGGGGCGCACCTGCCACGCGGCGATCATCGCCCGGGAGATGGGCATCACGGCCATCGTCGGCAGCGGCGACGCCACCGAGGTGATCGCCGACGGCGAGCCGATCACCGTGAGCTGCTGCGAGGGTGACGAGGGCCGGGTGTACCGGGGTGCACTGCCTTTCCGGCTGGAGGAGCAGGAGCTGGGGGATCTGCCCCCCACCCGCACCCGGATCCTGATGAACGTGGGCAACCCGGAGGAGGCCTTCAAGCTGGCGGCCATCCCCTGCGACGGCGTGGGCCTGGCCCGGCTGGAGTTCATCATCGCCAACCACATTCGCGTGCATCCCCTGGCCCTGCTGGAGCCGGAGCGGGTGCGGGATGCGGCCGAGCGCCACGCCATCGCCCAGCTGGTGGCGGGCTACGGCGAGCCGGCGGAGTACTACGTGGATCTCTTGGCCCAGGGCATGGCCCGGATCGCCGCCGCCTTCTACCCCCGGCCGGTGATCCTGCGCTTCTCCGATTTCAAGAGCAACGAGTACGCCCGCCTGCTGGGCGGTGCCGCTTTCGAGCCGGATGAGGAGAACCCGATGATCGGCTGGCGCGGCGCCTCCCGCTACTACGCCCCGGCCTTCCGGGCCGCCTTTGCCCTGGAGTGCCAGGCCCTCAGGCGGGTGCGCGATGGGATGGGCCTTACCAACGTGATTCCGATGGTGCCCTTCTGCCGCACCCCCGAGGAGGGCGACCGGGTGCTGGCCGAGATGGCCGGCCAGGGCCTGGTGCGCGGTGAGAACGGCCTGGAGGTGTACGTGATGTGTGAGTTGCCCAGCAATGTGATCGCGGCCGAGGCCTTCGCCGCGCGCTTCGATGGCTTCTCGATCGGCTCCAACGACCTCACCCAGCTCACACTGGGTCTCGACCGCGATTCCGCTCTGGTGGCCGACCTGTTCGATGAGCGCCACGCCAGCGTGAAGGCGATGATCGCTATGGCGATCGCCACGGCCCGGCGCTGTGGCCGCAAGATCGGTATCTGCGGCCAGGCACCCAGTGACCATCCCGAATTTGCCCGCTTCCTGGTGGAGCAGGGGATCGACTCGATCAGCCTCAACCCCGACGCCGTGATCCCCACCCGCCTGGCGGTGGCGGCAATCGAAGCGGATCTGGGGGGGACTGCTGCCGCGCTCAGCTCTGGTGGCTGAGGGTGATCGGCTGGCCGGGCAAGGGATCGATCAGTCGGCACCCCCCCTGGCCAGTGCCGGCAGCAGCGGCCTGGAGGAGCGCTCCAGCCTCGGCCGCCGATCCCTTCTGCCAGAGCACCCGGCTGAGCAGGCCGTAGTAGCGCACGTCGCCGCCGCTGGTGCTGGCCAGCACCGTGTGGGGATGGAAGCGTTCCAGGAGGTCCGGCAGCACGCTGCGGCCCTTCACGAAGGCGCCGGCCACTGGCAGGCCCAGGTCCACCACCGGCGTGATTACCACATCCAGGGGCCGGGGCGGCAGCTGCTCCGGGCCAGGCAGGAAGCCGTGGGGCTCCAGGTAGAGGCTGGCGCTGCTGTGGCTGAGCAGGTAGCCGTTCTCCACCACCGGCACCGCAGCCCCGGCGGTGGCCTCGATGCGCAGCGGTTCGCCGCCCGGGCTGGCCATTGCCCTGCTCTGGCCTGGGCTGACGGCCTCCACCTGCTCGAAGCCCAGGGCCCGCACCCTGGCGGCAGCCTGGGGCGAACCCAGCACCGGCAACCGGCGGTCGAGACGCTCCAGGGTGGGCGGGTGGCAGTGGTCGGGCAGGCCCTGGGTGAGCAGCAGCAGATCCAGGGCCTCGGGAATGGGCCAGGGGGATCCCATCTCCCCGTGGAACAGCCAGGGGCCGGGCGGAAACACCAGGGAGCCCACCAGCCAGGGGTCCACCAGCACGCGCAGGCCGGCTATCTCCAGCAGCCAGCCATTGGCGCCGAAGTAGGTGGCTGTGAAGGGCAGGTGTGCCGTGGCGGAAGGGGTGGTGGCCGGCTGGGGCGGGGCGGAGCTCATGGCACCGGCACGGAGAAGGACAGCTGCCACACCTGCAGGGCCAGGCTGAAGCCCCGCAGGGTGCTGATCACCGCCAGGGCCACGCAGAGGGGACAGTGGCTCAGCGACATCGGGGCAGGGCCATCGGTGGCATGTGGCCAGGGAGACCGTCAGCCTGGCAGAGCCCGGCCGGCGCTGAGGCCTGCTGAAATGAAGATGCCGCGGCGTTGCTCCACGGCAACCTGTTGCCTGGGGGGTGAACCGTGCTGCGCCTGAGCGAGCTCAAGCTTCCCCTTGACCACAGCGACGCCGAGCTCACTGCGGCGATCTGCCGCCGCCTGCGCCTGCGGCCCGAGCAGCTGCGCAGCCAGCGGCTGGTGAAGCGCAGCGTCGATGCCCGCAGGCAGCGGCCGATCCGGCTGGTCTACAGCCTCGACCTGGAGCTGGCCCTCTCGCCCGCAGCCGAGGCGCGCTTGCTGGAGCGCTTCCAGGGTGATCCCCACCTGCGCCCCACCCCGGATGAGCGCTACCGGCCGGTGGCAGCCGCGGCCGACTGGCAGGGCCCCCGGCCGGTGGTGGTGGGCGCCGGACCCTGCGGCTATTTCGCCGCTCTGCTGCTGGCCCAGATGGGGCTGCGGCCCCTGCTGCTGGAGCGGGGCCAGGCGGTGAAGCAGCGCACGGCCGACACGTTCGGCTTCTGGCGCGGGGAGCGCCCGTTCAATCCTGAATCCAACGCCCAGTTCGGGGAGGGTGGTGCCGGCACCTTCTCTGACGGCAAGCTCTACAGCCAGGTGAGTGAGCCCCGCGCCTACGTGCGCAAGGTGCTGGAAGAACTGGTGGATGCCGGCGCCAGTCCTGAGATCCTCACCCTGCACCGTCCCCATATCGGTACGTTCAAGTTGGCCACCGTGGTGCGGGGGCTGCGCTCCCGCATCGAGGCCCTCGGCGGCGAGGTGGCGTTCGGCTGCCGGGTGAGCGCTCTGGAGCTGGAGCCGGGGAGCCGGGCGGTGCGCGCCGTGGTGCTGGCCGATGGCGGCAGGATCCCTGTCACGGCCGTGGTGCTGGCGGTGGGCCACAGCGCCCGCGACACCTTCGCCTGGCTGCACAGCCAGGGCGTGGCCATGGAGGCCAAGCCCTTCGCCATGGGCGTGCGCATCGAGCATCCCCAGCCCCTGATCGACCGGGCTCGCTGGGGCGCGGCGGCGGGTCACCCCCGGTTGGGGGCGGCGGAGTACAAGCTGGTGCACCACTGCCGCGAGCCCGCCAACCTCGGCCGCGATGTGTACAGCTTCTGCATGTGCCCCGGCGGCCTGGTGGTGGGCGCCACCTCGGAAGCCGGTGCCGTGGTGACCAACGGCATGAGCCAGCACTCCCGCAACGAACGCAATGCCAACAGCGGCATCGTGGTGAACGTGACCCTGGCCGATGTGGAGCCCTATGGCCGCTCTGCTGGCGATCCGCTCGCGGGGGTGGCCTTTCAGCGCCACTGGGAGCAGCGGGCCTTCGCGGCCGGTGGCAGCAGCCTGCGGGCCCCGGCCCAGCGCCTGGCGGACTTTCTTGCCGGGCGTCCCAGCGTGGACCTGGCACCCACCCCCGAAGGGCCGGCGCCGGCGGAAGCGCTGGCTGTGCAGCCCTCCTGTCAACCAGGCGTGTTGTTCACCGATCTCGAGACCTGTCTGCCCGGATTCGTGACCTCGGCCCTGCGGGAGGCCCTGCCCTGCTTCGATCGCACCCTGCCGGGATTCTGCCGGCAGGACGCGGTGCTCACCGGGGTGGAGACCCGCACGTCATCGCCCCTGAGGGTCCTCCGCTGCCCGGATTCCCTGCGGTCGGTGAACACGCCCGGGCTCTATCCGGCGGGCGAAGGGGCCGGTTTTGCCGGGGGCATCCTCTCGGCCGCCATCGACGGGATCAAGGTGGCAGAGCAACTGGCCCTGGCATTGGTCTGGCAGCAGGTCTGAACCGTCCGACTGGGCTGGTTCAGACCTAGCGAACAGCGAGGCGCTTCACTCCTCGTCGTCTTCGACAGTGCCGAGGGGCACCAGTTTGATCTGCTTGCGGCCGAGTTTGATCTCGAATTCGTCGCCGGGCTCCAACCCCAGCTGGGCCGTATAGGCCTTGCCCACCATCAGGTTGCCGTTGAATTGCACCTTGGTGAAGAAGCTCAGCTTGCGGCCACCCTTGCCGCTTTTCGCGGGAGCCCCCAGATCCACCCCCTTGGCATTGAGCAGGGCTTCATAGAAGGCGGTGAAGTTCAACCGCTCTGTGCCGTCCTTCTTGTAAGAGACATATCCGCAGGCGCGAACGAGGTCAGATTTGGATGCGTCGGAAAGCTCTTTGACCTTGGCAAGCAGGTCTGCGCCAGTGAGCATGGAATGAACTATGCAGCATCTGCATTATTGCCTATCTTTCCGCCCATCTGCAAGGGAGGCTGAAGGTTTCTCCTTCCCAATTGGCTTGTTGAGTGCTCTCCTGGCCGCGCCACTGTGGTTGTTATGTCGTCAGCTCTGGGCCACAATTCCGCTCCACTGCACGGCCTTGACCCCATCTCTGCGCCAGGAATGGAAGAGTTCAGGTTCGGCCACCGTGCAGAGAGGGCAGCAGGCAATGCGCTCCGGCTTGATGCCCAGCAGCTCCAGCTGAATGCGTGCAGCCTGACGAATGTCCAGTCGATCCCTGTCCGGCTCCGGATCCTCCCCCAGGGCATGGCCTGCGCCCAGGATCTCCAGCTCCTGGCTCAGGGATGGCTCCTGGATGCTCTCGCCGCTGTCCGCCTGTAGCAGGGGGGTGATGCTGGCGGCCACCTGGCGGCTCACGCTGTGCTGCACCTGGTAGTTGGCGCCGCTCACGGCGGGCCCCAGGGCCACCAGCAGATCGGCCGCCGCACTGCCAGCGGCCACCAGGCCGGTCACGGCCTCCGCCAGGATGCCGCCGGCCACTCCCCGCCAGCCGGCGTGGCAGGCCGCCGCCGCGCCCCGCACGGGATCCGCCAGCAGCACGGGCGTGCAGTCGGCACCGCACACCCACAGGCTCTGGCCACCGGTGTCGCTGCGCAGGCCGTCTGCCTCCGGCCAACCGGGCCCAGTGGCTGCGCTCGCTGGCAGCACCAGGTTGCCGTGCACCTGGCGGGTGCGGTGCACACTCACTCCGGCGCTCAGGTAGCCCGCCAGGTCCTCGGGGCCTCGCCCCTGCCACTGGCGGGTGAAGAAGCCGTGCTCGAAGCCGGCCAGCAGGTCGGCCTGCAGGTAATAGCCCCCATAGCAGCCCACCCAGGTCCAGCCCGGCAGGGCGTTGAAGCCGCTGTCGGGGCGGTTGAACGGGGGCTCCACGGCTTCGGCCATCGACGCGGGTGCTGGGGTCAGGGGTCAGGTAGATCCTGCAGCAGCCAGAAGCCCTCGAAGCGCTGGTCGCTCACCTCGGCCTGCACGGCCAGGAACTGCAGGCCGCCGGCCTGCTCCCGGGCCAGGGCGAAGGCCTGGCGCGCCGCTTCCGCCTCCTCTTCGGCGAGGGTCCCCAGCGACCAGCGGTCCTCCAGGCCCGCCTCCAGCACCAGCAGGCGGCCATCGATCTCCAGGCGCACCGGCTCCAGGCCAGCCAGCCAGCCGGCAATTGCCAGGGCCCTGCCCGCTCCGAACAGCCGGATGCCGGGAACCGAGGCCTCTGGATCCACCCCGGCCGGCAGGGGCACCAGGCCCTGGAAGCTGCTCTGCCACTGGCCCGCACTGCCCAGGGCGGCCACGGGCAGGCTGGCCCAGCTCCAGCGGTTGCCCCGGGCCGCTTCCGGCAGGGGCACCGGCACGGAGCGGATGGCGGCGGGCGCCGGGGCCAGGGGCCCCACCATGTAGCCCTCCAGTGTCGGGTACACCTCCCGCTGGCGCTGCTGCAGCCAGCTCACCAGGGCATAGGTGCGGCGGCTGGCCACCAGCTCCATGCCCAGTCCCTCGGCGGCCCGCTGCACCATCGTGCGCATCGAGGCCCGCCAGCAGCGCAGGCGTTTCGGTGGCGCGAACCCAGCCTCCCGGCTGGCGGTGAGGGCCTGCTCCAGAGCCTCCCGCAGCCAGATGGAGTTCACGCTGCCGGCGGGGCAGGTCTCAACCCACTGAAAGGACTCACCCTGCGCCCGGCCCTCACTGTCCACCTCCGGGGTGGAGCAGATCAGCAGTTCCCAGCGCTTTTTGCCGTCGCCGTCGAGGATGGGCCTGGAGTAGTAATCCAGTTCCCAGTCCGGACCGACGGCCGTGCGGCCGCCGGCGGAACTGGTGGCGGAGCTGGTCATCCGGCCTGCTGCTCCTGCTGGCGCAACAGCGAGCGGGCCCGGTTGGCCCGGTCCTCCGCTTCGGCCATCACCTGCTCCCTGGCGATCAGCAGTTCGCCGGGCTGGCCCTCCAGCAGGGCGGTGTTCAGGGCGATCCGCCCCCGCCCGGGATCGAGGTCGGTGATCAGGGCCCGCACCCGGTCGCCCTGGTCGAACACCTCGCGCAGGTCGCGCAGCTGGCCGCCACTGATGCAACTCTGGTGCAGCAGGCCGCTGATGCCACCCAGATCCACAAAGAAGCCATAGGGCTTCACCGAGGCCACCACACCTTCCACCAGCTGGCCCACCTCCAGTTCCTCGAAGCGGGCTGCGGTGGCGGCCTTCTTCTCGGAGAGCACGAGCTTGCGGGTTTCGGGATTCACCTCCAGGAAGGTGACGCCGAGGGTCTTGCCCACCAGGGCCTCATGGTTTTCGCCCTCCTGCAGCTGGGAGCGGGGAATGAAGCCGCGCAGACCCTCCAGATCACAGGTCACGCCACCGCGGTTGAAACCGTTCACCTGCACCTGCACCACCTTGCCGTCCTTCTCCAGACCCCGCACCTTCTCCCAGCTGTGGCGCAGGGCCAGGGCCCGGGCACTCACCGTGACCATGCCGTCGGCGTTCTGTTCGCGGGTGACCAGCACCTCCACCTCGGTGCCCTTGGGAAAGCGCTCCTTGAGGTTGGTGATCACCCCCAGGGCCGCTTCCTTCTTGGGCATGAAGCCGGGGGCCTTGCCGCCGATATCCACGTAGAGGCCATCACTCTCCAGGCCGATCACCGTGCCGGTCACCACCTCGCCGGTGGTCCCAACAAAGTCCTGCTCGTCCAGGGCGGCTAGGAAGGCGTCGGCGTCAAAGTCGAAGTCGTCCACGCTGCGGCTCACCACGGCGGCCTGGGGCTGGGCAGCGGCAGCGGGCGCGCGGCCGGCGGCCCTGGCCCCCTGGCCGGATGGGGAGCGGCCGCCGGTGCGGCCTGGGCCCGGACCCAGCAGGTCGGCCATGGTGAGGCCGGCCATGTCCCCCAGATCGAACAGCTCGTCATCGCTGCGCGCTGGGGGCGCCGAGGCGGGCTGGGGAGTGGGGGGCTGCGGCGATGGGGCCTCAGGTGCGGGGCTCGCCACAGGGCCGGACGGCGTGGGCGCCTGAAGAGCGGCCGGCGGCTCCGACGCGTCCTCCCGGCGCGGCTCGTCTTTCTTGATCATCAGCACCTGGGGCGGCCGGCGCTGCGGCGGCGTGGCCTGGGGCCGAGGCGTGCCGGGAGGAACGGGCCTGCCTGAGGACGGTGCCCCCTGGGATGAGGGCGTTGGCTTGCCGGATCCGGCCATCTCCGCGGGGACTGACAGCCGCACACTGTAGGCAGCTAAACCCACGGTGATGTCGCCGGAACGCCATCTCTCCCGCCTCTCCTGGACCCAGGTCCGGCAGCTGGCCGCCCGCGAGGGCAGCACCGTGGTCTGGCCCTGGGGGGCCGTTGAACAGCACGGCCCGCACCTGCCGCTGGGCACAGACGCGCTGTTCGCCGAGCGAGTGCTGGAGGCGGTGCTCCGGGCCCTGCCCCCCGATCGGCCGATCTGGAGGCTGCCCGCCCAGATGCTCGGGTTTTCCCCGGAGCACCTCAGCTTCCCAGGCACCCTCAGCCTGTCGGCCCCCCTGGTGCTGGAGCTGGTGAGCACAGTGGGTGCGCAGCTGGCGGAGGCCGGCTTCCAGCGGCTGGTGCTGTTCAACGCCCATGGCGGACAGATCGCCCTGCTGCAGGCCGCGGCCCGCCAGCTGCACGAGCAGGTCCCTGCCATGGGGGTGCTGCCCTGCTTTCTCTGGAGCGGGCCGGAGGGGGTGGCGGAGCTGATCCCCGAGCCCGAGCGCCACCAGGGGCTCCATGCCGGCCTGGCCGAAACCAGCCTGATGCTCCACCTGGCCCCGGAGCAGGTGGGCCCGTTGCGGCCCCGGGACGGTTTTCTGCCGTCGGGTCCCCCGCTGGGCTGGGACCTGGAGGGCGCCGTTCCGGTGGCCTGGCTCACCGCCGAGCTCAGTGCCAGCGGCGTGATCGGCTCGGCCGCTGGCGCCGATGCCGCCCTGGGCGCCGCCCTGTTCGAGCGCCTGGTGGCCGGCTGGACCTCCCGCTTCGAGAGCCTGCTGGGCAGCGACTGGCCGCCCCGGGGCCGCCAGGGATCAGCGCTGGAGCGGGATCCAGCTGAAAGCCGGTGATGCTGGTTACAGTCAGCTGATCTGACCTCGATTTGCGGCCGTCATGGTGTCCGTGACCACCCCCTCGCAGCCCAGCTCTGCAGTAGATGCTGCCGCCCCTGGAACCAGCCCGGAGGCTGCTCTCCCCGATTTCAGCAGCACGAATTACAAGGATGCTTACAGCCGCATCAATGCGATCGTGATCGAGGGCGAACAGGAGGCCCACGACAACTACATCTCCATCGGCACCCTGTTGCCCGACCAGGCCGAGGAGCTGGGCAAGCTGGCTCGCATGGAGCTCAAGCACATGAAGGGGTTCACCGCCTGTGCCAAGAACCTTGAGGTCACGGCGGACATGCCCTTCGCCAAGGAGTTCTTCGCACCGCTGCACAACAATTTCCAGGCCGCCCTCGCAGAGAGCAAGGTGACCACCTGCCTGCTGATCCAGGCCATCCTGATCGAAGCCTTTGCGATCTCTGCGTACCATATTTATATTCCTGTTGCCGATCCCTTCGCTCGCAAGATCACCGAAGGTGTCGTCAAGGACGAATACACGCACCTCAATTACGGTCAGGAATGGCTGAAGGCCAACCTCGAATCGGTCCGCGACGAACTGATCGAGGCCAATCGGGTGAACCTGCCCCTCGTGCGCCGCATGCTCGATCAGGTAGCGGATGACGCGGCCGTGCTGCAGATGGACCAGGAGGATCTGATGGCTGATTTTCTCAGCTCTTACCAGGAAGCCCTGATGGACATCGGCTTCACGGGCCGGGAAATCGCCCGCATGGCGGCCGCTGCCCTGGTGGGGTGAGCGGTTTCCCGTTCTCTCCTGCCCAGCGGGGCACCCGGCCAGTCACCCATGGCAGGATGTAGCGTCGGCCACATTCCCCGGATGTGCCCATGTTTGGCCTGATCGGTCACTCCACCAGTTTTGAGGAGGCCCGGGTCAAGGCCCGTTCGCTCGGTTACGACGACTTCGCCGACGGCGACTTGGACATGTGGTGTGCCGCTCCCCCCCAACTGGTGGAGCGGATTTCGGTCACCGGTCTCACCGGGAAGACGATCGAAGGGGCCTACATCGATTCGGTGTTCGTGCCGGAGATGCTGCGCCGCTTCAAAACGGCCAAGCGCAAGGTGCTCAAGGCCATGGAACTGGCCCAGAAGACCGGCATCAACATCACGGCCCTCGGTGGCTTCACCTCCATCATCTTTGAGGACATGAACCTCCTGCGGGAGGAGAGGGTGAGTGCGGTGGAGCTCGACTGGGGGCGTTTCACCACTGGCAACACGCACACGGCCTGGGTGATCTGTCAGCAAGTGGAGGCCAGTGCCCCCCGGCTGGGCATCGATCTCTCGCAGGCCAGGGTTGCGGTGGTTGGGGCCAGTGGCGACATCGGCAGTGCCGTGTGCCGCTGGCTGCAACGCCGCGGAGTGGGCGAACTGCTGCTGGTGGCCCGCAGGCCCCAACCCCTGATCGATCTGCAGCAGAGCCTGGGTGAAGGAACGATCCTGGCCCTCGACGAAGCCCTGCCCGAGGCCGATGTGGTGGTGTGGGTGGCCAGCCTGCCCCAGAGCCTGCAGATCGATACCGCCAGCCTGCGTCGTCCCTGCCTGATGATCGACGGCGGCTATCCCAAGAACCTCGACAGCAAGGCCGCGGCCCCCGGTGTCCATGTGCTCAAGGGCGGCATCGTGGAGTTCTGGCAGGACATCGGATGGCAGATGATGGAGGTGGCCGAAATGGCGAAACCCCAGCGCCAGATGTTTGCCTGTTTCGCTGAGGCGATGTTGCTTGACTTTGAGGACATCCACACCAACTTCAGCTGGGGCCGCAACAACATCAGCCCGGAGGCCATGGACCTGATCGGCGCCGCCTCCCTGCGCCATGGCTTCCGGGCCCTGGAGCTCGACCCCGCTTCCCTGCCCGAGCCCAGCCTGGCCACGGCCTGATCCTGCCGGCCATCCCTTCCCGCTCCCCCACCGCCCCACCCCGCCATGGCCCGTCGCGCCCTTCTGGACTTCGAGAAGCCTCTGGTGGAGCTGGAGGAGCAGATCGAGCAGATCCGCCAGCTGGCCCGCGATTCCGAGGTGGATGTGAGCCAGCAGCTGCTGCAGCTGGAGACCCTCGCCACCCGGCGCAGACACGAGATCTTCGCAGCCCTCACCCCTGCCCAGAAGATCCAGGTGGCCCGCCACCCCCAGCGGCCCAGCACCCTGGACTACATCCAGGTGATCTGCGATGGCTTCATCGAACTGCACGGTGACCGCTGCGGGTCGGATGACCAGGCGCTGGTGGGGGGGATCGGCCGCATCGGCGACCGGGGGGTGATGCTGATCGGTCATCAGAAGGGACGGGACACCAAAGAGAATGTGGCCCGCAACTTCGGCATGGCTTCCCCCGGCGGTTACCGCAAGGCCATGCGTCTGATGGACCATGCCGATCGCTTCCGGCTGCCCATCCTGAGTTTCATCGACACCCCGGGTGCCTACGCCGGGGTGCTGGCCGAGGAGCAGGGACAGGGGGAGGCGATCGCCGTGAACCTGCGGGAGATGTTTCGCCTGCGGGTGCCCATCCTGGCCACCGTGATCGGCGAGGGCGGCTCCGGTGGGGCGCTGGGGATCGGTGTGGCAGACCGGCTGCTGATGTTCGAGCACAGCGTTTACACCGTGGCCAGCCCTGAAGCCTGTGCCTCCATCCTCTGGCGGGATGCGGCCAAGGCGCCGGTGGCGGCTGAGGCCCTCAAGATCACCGGCGCGGATCTGCTCCAGCTGGAGCTGGTGGACGCGGTTCTGCCCGAACCCTCGGGAGGCAATCACTGGGCGCCGCTGCAGGCCGCCGAAACGCTCAAGGGAGCGTTGCTGGAGCAGCTGGACCTGCTCGAGCAGCTCAGCCCCGAGCAGCTGAAGGAGCAGCGCTACGCGAAATTCCGGCGCATGGGGCGCTTTCTGGAAGGCGCGTCCCCAGAGATGATTCAGACTTCTTAAGGTCTGTCGGGATCAGTTGTCTGCGGATGCTGACCCAGCCGTTCTGCTCACGTTCGCTTGCTTTCTGTCCTGATCACTGGTGCATCCCGCGGCATCGGTGCGGCGGCAGCCCGCCGCTTCGCCACCGCCGGCTACGCCCTGCAGCTGTTGGCGCGTCCCTCCGCCGGTTTTGACCAGCTCGTCCACGAGCTGAAGGCCGAGGGTCATGCCGTCGAGCAGCAACACCTCGACCTGGGGGATCCCGGGGCTATTGCACCGGCCCTCGACGCCCTGGCTGAACGGACACCAGCTCCTGACGTGCTGATCAACAACGCCGGCATGGCCTACACCGGCAGCCTGGCCGAGATGCCTCTTCACCACTGGCAGGCGCTGCTCCAGCTCAACGTCACGGCGGTGTTCCAGCTCTGCCAGGTCCTGCTGCCCCGGCTGCGGGCCCATGGCGGCGGGCACATCATCAACGTGAGCAGCCACGCCGCCCATCAGGCCTTCCCCGACTGGGGGGCCTATTGCGTGAGCAAGGCTGCCCTGGCCTCGCTCAGCCGCTGCCTGGCGGTGGAGGAGCGCGCCCATGGGATCCGCGTCAGCACGCTGACCCTCGGTGCGGTAAATACGCCCCTCTGGGATAGCGAAACGGTCGCCAGTTCATTCGATCGGCGTGCCATGCTTTCTTCTGGGCGGGCCGCCGATGCCCTGCTGTACCTAGCCCAACAGCCCGCCACTCAGGTGGTGGAAGATCTCACCCTCATGCCCGCCGCTGGCGCGCTCTGAGCCTCTCCATGACCTCCACTCTGTCTTCCGGCTTCACCCCTGCCAGTGGTTCCGCTGCCATCGCCCCCGAAGCCGGGCCCCTGCCCGTGAGCATGCGCATTCGCCAGCGCCTCGACGAGGCCGGTGTTCCCTTTTTCGCCAATGACAACATCGCCGAACAGCTGCTTGAGGGTGAACTCGAGCAGCTGGAGATCGAGGTTGCCGGCAAGGTGCGGGAGCTGCTGCGCAGCCTCGTGATTGACATCGACAACGACCACAACACCGAGGAAACGGCCGAGCGTGTCGCCCGGATGTACCTGCACGAAGTGTTCAAGGGTCGCTATCACCACCAGCCCAAGATCGCCAGCTTCCCCAATGTGAAGCAACTGGATGAGATCTACACGGTGGGCCCGATTTCCGTGCGTTCCGCCTGCTCCCATCACCTCGTGCCGATCCTGGGCAACTGCTGGATCGGGATCAAGCCCGGTCAACGGGTGATCGGCCTGTCCAAATTCTCCAGGGTGGCTGACTGGGTGTTCTCCAGGCCCCACATCCAGGAAGAGGCGGTGATGATCCTGGCCGATGAAATCGAGCGGCTATGCGAGCCGGAGGGTCTGGCCGTTCTGGTCAAAGCCCAGCACTACTGCATGAAGTGGCGCGGCGTGAAGGAACCTCAGACCAGCATGGTGAACTCCGTGGTGCGGGGTGCTTTCCGCAAGGACGCGAGCCTGAAGGCTGAGTTCTTCGAGCTGGTGAAGCAGCAGGAGTCGATGCTGTCCACCTGAACCGCGCCAGCGGTGAGGTTGTTTGCTCCCGTGGGCAATTCAGGTTCCCGGTCGCACCGGGCCGACCGGGGGAGTGGCCTGTCGCTGCGGCGCAGGGCCATCGCCGCTCACCACCACCAGCATCACCTGGCTGCCCAGGTCGGCGGCGCTGAGTCGGTAGCTGGTCCCCTGGGCTGAGGTGATCCAGATCCAGTGGGATCCGCCAGGGCTGAGCCGGTACCAGTGAAACGCCGTGGGCGGCAGGCTGGAGAGCAGATCGGCGTCCAGGCTGGCCTGCAGCAGGCTGCCTTCCAGGGCTTCTCCGCTCAGCACCAGGTTCTGCAGGCCTTCGATCTGCTGTTGCACGGCCGACTCCTGCGCCAGGGTGGCGCTGATCTGGCCGCGCAGAGCCCGGATCTGGGCCTGGGGATCGCCGCTCACTCCCGGCACACAGGACAGTTGCCCGTCCACCAGGGAACAGCCCACCAGGTCCTGGGTCCGGCCTGCCGGCGGCAACATCCAGAGCACACTGGCCAGCACCTGGGGCAGCAGGCGGGGGATCGGCATGGCCGGAGAGCTCTTGTGCTACCCAACCTAGGCACCCTCACTGGTCCGCACAGCCTCCAGCAGGGCTCGCACCTGGCCCAGATCCTTGTCTCCCGGCGCCCGCTCCACGCCGCTGGAGGCATCGAGGCCGGTGGGCCTGAGCTGTCCCAGCACCATCGCCGCCCGGCTCGCCGTGATTCCGCCCGCCAGCCACCAGGGCAGGGCCGGCTGCCAGCCCTGCAGCCATTCCAACGGGATGCGATGGCCCGTGCCCCCCAGCTGGTCCGGTACCCAGGCGTCGAGCAGCACGGCATCCACCGCGCCGGCGTAGGCATCCACCCGGGATCGGTCGGCGGGCTGGCGCAGCCGGATCGCCTTCCACACCGCGCAGCCGAAAAGCCGCCGCAGCTCCAGGCAGCGGTCCGGGCTCTCCCGGCCATGCAGCTGAATCACCCCGTGGCCCTGGCTGGGTTCCAGCGCTGCGAGCTCGTGGTCGCCTGGATCGGCGCACACCAGAACGCCCAGGCAGCTGGGCGAGGCCGCCCGCATCGCCGCGAACAGGCCAGGCCGCTCGGGAGGGGCCAGCCAGCGGGGGGATTCCGGCACGGCGATCACGCCGATGGCGTCCACGCCCAGGCCGGCAATGGCCGCCGCCTGGGCGGGCTGGCGCAACCCGCAGATCTTCAGCAAGGGTGCAGACACGGCTGATCGGCGCGACGGAGGGGTTTCTAGGATCCGGGAAGTGAGGGCCGCACCGCCGGCTGAACCGGGAGATCGGCTAGTGGGCGAGGGTTGGCAACTGCTGAAGATCAGGGGGATCCCGCTGCGCATCCACCCCAGCTGGTTCCTGATCCTGGGCCTGGCCACGATGGCCTTCCACCAGCACTACCGCATCCAGCTGGCCAGCGATGGGCTGCAGGCGACGGCCACCCCGCTGCTCTGGGGCCTGGCCCTGGTCACGGCGGTGCTGCTGTTCCTCTCAGTGGTGCTGCATGAGCTGGGTCACTCCCTGGTGGCCCTCAGCCAGGGGGTGAAGGTGAAGAGCATCACCTTATTCATGCTCGGAGGTGTGGCCAGCGTGGAGCGGGAATGCAGCACGGCCATCGGCTCCCTGCTGGTGGCCGCGGCTGGCCCCGCCGTGAGTCTGGTGCTGGGTCTTTCCCTGCTGGCCGGCAGCCACGGTGCCGCCCATCTCGCCCCCTGGCTGGGGGTGATGGTCACCGAACTCGGCACCCTCAACCTGGTGCTGGCCCTGTTCAACCTGCTGCCTGGTCTGCCCCTGGACGGCGGCCTGATCTTGAAGGCGCTGGTGTGGCAGGTGAGCGGCAGCCAGCGCCGGGGGGTGGAGGTGGCCAATGCCTCGGGCCGTCTGCTGGCCTTTGCGGCGATCGGTCTGGGGGCCTGGCTGCTGCTGCGGGGCGCCGGCATGGGCGGCGCCTGGCTGATGCTGCTGGGCTGGTTCGGCCTGGGGGCCGTGCGCAACCAGCAGCAGATGCTCCAGCTGCAGACCGCCCTCACCAGCCTGAAGGTGAAGGATGCGGCCCGGAAGCGTTTCCGGGTGCTGGAGGCCAACGCCAGCCTCCGCCAGCTCAGTGACCTTCGCCTCAGTGAGGCGAGTCCCGTCGGGCCGGCCGACTGGCTGTTGGTGTGCGACCGGGGCCGCTGGCAGGGGGTGGTTGACGATCGCACCCTCCGGGAGCTGCCGGTGCAGCGCTGGGACAGCGACCGGGTGGCGGATCACCTCGAACCCCTGAGCAGCCTGCCTGGCATCAGCGCCGAGGCACCGCTGTGGCAGGCCGTGCAGGAACTGGAGGAGCGCAACTGCTCCCGGCTGTTGGTGCTGAGTCCGGCCGGACTGCCCTCCGGCACCCTGGAGCGCCCCGAGCTGGGCGAAGCGGTGCTGGGCAGGCTGGGGGTGAAGCTGCCCGAGCCCCTGCTGCAGGCCGCCCGTCGCCAGGGCACCTATCCCCTGGGGCTGGCCCTGCCCCAGGTGGTGCGGGCCATGGTGGCCTCCGGGGAACTCTCGGCCTCCCCCAGCCGGTAGCGCTCCAGGTCGGCCGCGATCGCCGCCAGTTCCGTAGCCCGCAGGGGCTCCTGCCGGACCGGTGGCAGGGGCAGGAATCCGGCGGCCGAAGCCAGGAGCAGCTGCTCCAGTTCGGCCCCGCTGGCCGGCAGCGGGGCCAGCGCCGGGGCTGGCCCGCGGAACACCTCACCCCAGAGCTGCCGATCCACCGCCAGCTGGATCGAGCCGTGCTGCAGCAGCCGCCCGCCGCGCCAGAACTGGGCACTGCCGATGCGCTTGCTGCCGTCGGCGTGGACCAGGTCGGCGGCGGTGCTGCTGGCAAAGCAGTTGCTGCCGGCGAGGGAGGCGGGGGCGTTGCCGAAGGCGAGCGGCTGGCCCAGCTGCACGAATGCCTGCTGCAGCCAGAGGCAGGCCTGGCGGTAGGCCCGCTGGCGGTCGCCGGGGGGCTGGGGCCAGATCAGCGCATAGGTGAGGTCGCCGCCGTGCAGCACGGCCTGACCGCCGCTGGGGCGGCGCACCAGCTCCAGCCGCCCCGCCGCTGCCAGCGAATGCCAGTGCTCGGGGATGCGCCGCTGGTGCAAGCCCAGCGAGAGGGTGGGCCGTTGCCAGTGGTAGAGCCGCAGGGCAGGCCGCCCCTGGGCCAGCAGCCAGTGGTCGATGGCCATCTGCCAGGCCCCCCCCAGCCGGGAGGAGGGCAGCAGCCGCGTGTTCAGGGATGCTGAGGCGTCATCCATGGCTGCGGCCCGATGCCTGCCCTGCTCCAACTGCTCCCCGTTCTACCGCTGGGACTGTTGGCCGGGGTGCTCTCCGGGCTGCTCGGCATCGGCGGCGGGCTGGTGTTCTCGCCGCTGCTGCTGCTGCTGGGACTGGAGCCCCACCAGGCCCTTGCCACCAGCACCCTGGCGATCGTGCCCACCACCCTGGCCGGCAGCGCGGTACATCTGCGCAACGGCAGCCTGCCCCGGCGGCAGGGGCTGGTGCTGGCCACCGCCGCCGCCGGCTGCGCGATCGCCTTCAGCCAGCTGGGTGGCCTGTTGGCGGGCAGCTCGCTGCTGTTGCTGCAGGCACTGCTCTACGGGGTGCTGGCCTTCACGCTCCGGCCCCGCTCCCAGCAGCAGGCTGCTGCCACGACCAGCCCCCCGTCCTGGCTTGCCCTGGCCGGGGTGGGCAGTGTGGCCGGCCTCACCAGCGGACTGCTGGGGGTGGGAGGCGGGCTGCTGATGGTGCCGCTGCTGGTGCAGGGGCTGGCGATGGACATCCACCGGGCCGTGCGCCTGAGCACCCTGGCGGTGCTGGCCTCCTCCCTGGCCGCCAGTGCCGCCTTCGTGGGCGAAGGCCGGGGCGAGCCGCTGCTCGGCCTGGTGCTGGGGGGAACGGCGGCGCTTGGTGCCCGCTGGGCCGCGGCCCGCCTGCACCGGCTGCAGGAGGCCCAGCTGGTGTGGTTGCTGCGGGCACTCACGCTCCTGGTGGCCTGCGACAGCGGCCGGCGAGCGCTCCAGTCCCTGGCGCCCGGAGCACTCGCCGGCTGACGTGCCGAGGCGCTCAGTCGAGCGAATCCCAGAAGGCGGTATCCACCTCTAGCCCCAGTACGGCGGCCATCTGGGTAAGGGTCTGGCGGCAGTTCAGGCCGTTCCCCCGGGCCCAGTCATCGAGCAGGAACAGGCGGTGGGTGAGCCAGAGCTCCAGGCTCTCCGGGGCGAAGCGCAGGCCTTCACTGCGGCTGAAGCCGTGGGGCAGCACCATTGCCACGTGGCGACTGAGCTGGCCGGAGGTCCGCTCCAGCACCAGCGGCAGCCAGGGGTGGCGGGCGTCGGCCCGCAGGCTCCACAGCCGCACCTCCGGCACTTCCGAGAGCTCGCGCGGGTCGTCATCGGCCCGGGGCCAGTGGAGCTGCAGCTCCAGCCGGGCACCGGCCTGGAGCAGGGAGGCCGGTGGAAGGGCGGCCCAGATCTCCAGGGGGCTCAGATCGAGGGTCTGGATCTGGGCGGGGGAGATCGACACGGCGGCCGGCGGCTCGGCGGTGGGCGTCAAGAGCTGTGACAGCAGGGGCGATGAACCTGGACCGTAGCCAGCCGAGGCCGAACAATGGTGCCGACGTGCCTCCAGTTTTTCCGATGGTTTCCGCCCTCAGCCAGGCCCAGGTGCTGATCGCTCTGGTGGTGGCCGCCCATGCCGGCGTGCTGGCCGTTCGCCTCTGCTTCAGCCTCTACAAGGCCTGATCGGCTCTGGGCTGGCTGGCCTGCAGCGCCCGCTGGCCCGCCGCGAACTCCTGCCAGGGCCCGTTGCCGAGACCTTCATCGCCCCCTTGGCAGCGCACCGGATTCCCGCTAAAAGCGAGGCACCATTGAGCAGCGGGCGCCTTGAGGCAATCCTCCAGGACATCAGCCAGATCGGCGGCCAGAGCCCGTGGCGGTCTGGTTGGCCGTGCACCTTCCCGAGCTGCCGCCCGTGCCCAACCAGCACGGGCCGGCTCCGTGCTCCAGTCCGTGGCCGCCTCGGCCGGCGCCGATCCCTTCTCTTCGCCTGGGTCCCAGGGAGCAGCGTCTGCCTCTCCCGGCCATCCCTCTCGCTCCGCCCCGGGCGCCCGCGCCACGCTGCTGGAGGCCGGGGCCGCCATGAGCCTGTCGACCGAGCGCCGCGATCTCCACTGCAGCGTGATCGCCCTCACCGTGAAGCTTGGTCTCGTGCTGCTGGCCGGTGTGAGCCTGATGCGGCTGGCCGGTGCCTACCAGGAACGCATGGACCGCCAAGGGGAGCTGGCGGCGGTGTTGCAACTGGAACAGGCCAAACTGGCCAAGGCCCGTGAACGCTTTGATGCCCTGTTCGGTGTGGACGGAGAGCAGCGACTGATCCGTGAGCAGAACCAGTGGATCGCCCCCAACCGCCTGCGGGTGGTGTGGAAGCCCTCTATGGAGATGCAGTCCAGCCCGAGCGATCCCAGCCAGGCCCAGCCCACCCCTGCCACCAACCCCTGAGATGTCTGTCTGTTGAGCGGGGGGAGCGGCCGCTGGTCGGCCTTGCCAGCAGGTCCTTAGGTTGGGCCGCAGCTGAAATCCACCCCGCTCCATGGCCGAGACTGCAACTCCGGGAACGGTTCTGATCACGGGCACCACCTCCGGTGTGGGCCTCAATGCCACCCGGGCCCTGGTGGAGAGGGGATGGACTGTGATCACCGCCAACCGCGATCCGGTGAAGGCCGGCGCTGCGGCCGACGCCCTCGGCATCCCCCGCGAGCGGCTGCACCACCTGCGCATCGACCTCGGAGATCTGGACAGCGTGCGCACTGGCGTGGAAACCCTGGTGGCTTCCGTGGGCCAGGGGTTGGACGCGCTGCTGGTGAACGCGGCGGTCTACAAGCCGCGGCTGAAGCAGCCGGAACGCTCACCCCAGGGCTACGAGATCTCGATGGCCACCAACCATCTCGGCCATTTCCTGCTGATTCAGATGTTGCTGCCCGAGCTGGAGAGGTCGCAGCACCCGTCCAGGCGGGTGGTGATCCTGGGCACGGTGACGGCGAACTCCAAGGAGCTGGGCGGCAAGATCCCCATCCCCGCTCCCGCTGATCTGGGTGACCTCAGCGGTTTTGCCGCCGGTTTCAAGGCCCCGCTGGCCATGGCCAACGGCAAGCCCTTCAAGCCCGGCAAGGCCTACAAGGACAGCAAGCTCTGCAACATGATCACCACCCAGGAGCTGCACCGGCGCCTGCACCAGTCCACCGGAATCGTGTTCAGTTCCCTCTATCCGGGCTGCGTGGCCGATACCCCCCTGTTCCGCAACACCCCCAGGCTCTTCCAGACGATCTTCCCCTGGTTCCAGAAGAACATCACCGGCGGCTATGTGAGCCAGGCCCTGGCCGGTGAACGGGTGGCCCAGGTGGTGGCCGACCCGGAGTTCGCCATGTCCGGGGTGCACTGGAGCTGGGGCAACCGCCAGAGCAAGAACGGCAGGCAGTTCAGTCAGGAACTCTCCGACCAGGCCAGCAACCCCGACACCGCCGCCAGGGTGTGGGATTACTCCCTGCAGCTGGTGGGGCTCACCTGACCGTCAGCACGGCCGGGCTCAGAGGCGCCGGCGGAAGCCGTCCTGGAATGACGGCCCACCCTCTTCCGCCTTGCTCAGTTTCCACACATTGCGGCTGATCCGACGGGCCCGCAGGCCACCCCGCTCCACCACGGCGCCACCGGGGCGGGCCCCCAGCAGCACGGTCACCTCGGCGGTGCTGAGCGGAGCACCGGTGCGCAGGGCCAGGTCGGTGAGCTCCAGGCGCTGGCGCAGGGCTGGCAGGTCGGCGCTGCTGCCGTCCTCCCCCTCCGACCAGATCCAGGCCGATTCGCCGCCGGCAGCGCCGCCGATGTTGCGGATCAGTCCCAGCCCGATCAGGGCCAGAGCCTGCTCGGGCTTGATGCCCTGGGCTGTGGCTTCCGCCAGCCAGTCGGCCATGGCCGGAGAACTGGTGCCGTCATGGCCGCCCTGGGCAACGGTTTCCTGGGTGAGGGGTTCAGCGGTGCGCGGCTTGCTGGCCATGGCGGAACAGCGACTGGCCGGACGGTACCGGCTTCTGCCGGCCCGACAAGGGCCAGGAGTCCCGATGGCGCGGGTTAAGATCCGGCATCGCTGGACCAGAGGTGATTTGCGCCCAGGGCCGGTGATCAGGGCTGGTAGTCAGGGCCGGGCCTGTGTCAGAGCGTGCAGCTCTTCCAGTCGGTCCTGCCTGACTTCTCCCTATCCCAGTGGGACATTCGGGCAGCCGCATCCACCCCATCCACTGGAGCCCCCCTCGGCGACGCCAACCACTGGGCCCGCTCCCATTCACCAGCCCAGATCCGCCAGACCAGAACCACCAGCCCGACAGATCCCCTGCCGTGCTGGCCTGGGCTGAAGGCCCCCCTCCGCCCCCCACTTCTTGCCCTCCACCCGCCGCCCACGAGAGGATCGAACGGTGCCAGTCCGGTGGGCTTCGGCCGTGGAGCGCCTGCCGGGCCACTCCCTGCTTCGGAGCGGGCCTGCCATCACCGGCACGGTGGTGGACAGCCTGGCCGGTGATTCGGAGCGCGATGGCGCCAGCTGTGTGATCACCACCGACAGCGAGGGGGCGCGGTTGACGCGGCTCAACAGCCATGTCGAGTCGATCGAGCTGCGCACCTACGTGTTCCTCGACTCGCTGCAGCCCCAGCTGGCGGCCTACATGGGCACGGTGAGCCAGGGGTTCCTGCCGATCCCCGGCGATGCCTGCCTGTGGCTGGAGGTGTCGCCGGGCATGGCCGTGCACCGGGTCACCGACATTGCCCTCAAGGCCAGCACCGTGCGCCTGGGCCAGATGATCGTGGAGCGGGCCTTCGGCTCCCTGGCCCTTTATCACCGCGACCAGAGCAACGTGCTCCACTCCGGTGATGTGGTGCTGGAGGCGATCGGCAACCGCAAGGAACAGCGCAGTCCGGCCGATGTGACCTGGACCGAGATCATCCGCGCCATCACCCCCGACCACGCCGTGCTGATCAACCGCCAGAACCGCCGCGGCTCGATGATTCAGGCGGGCATGAGCATGTTCATTCTGGAGACGGAGCCCGCGGGCTACGTGCTGATCGCCGCCAACGAGGCCGAGAAAGCCAGCAACATCACCGTGGTGGACGTGAAGGCCGTGGGGGCCTTCGGCCGCCTCACCCTGGCCGGTCGCGAGGGGGATGTGGAGGAGGCCGCCGCCGCGGCGATGCGGGCCATCCACCACATCAACGCCACTGCGGGCGCCTGAAGCCGGAGGCCCCGGCCCGACTCAGCCGTCCAGGCCCAGCAACACACGAAAGCCGGGAGCCAGATCCCGGGCTGCCTTGGCGCGGCTGCCCAGGCGCTGGCGCAGGTACTCGCCCATGCGGGCGTAGCTGCAGCCGGCCTCGCGCACGTGGAAGATCGGGTCGTAGCCCGCACCGTTGCCATCGGGGACGGGCAGGATCACCCCCTGGCACACCCCCTGGGCCTCCAGCCGGGTGCGGCCGCTGGGGTCGGCCAGGGCCATCGCGCTCACGAAGCGGGCGCTGCGGTAAGGCGTGTCGCCCAGGTCCTGCAGCAGCCGGGCGATCCGCTCGGGGTCGGTGGGGGCGTAGCGGGCGGAGTAGATCCCCGGGGCTCCGTCCAGGGCATCCACCTCAAGGCCCGAATCGTCGGCCAGGGCCCACTGGCCGGTGAGGCTGGCGACGGCCTCGGCTTTGAGCCGGGCGTTTTCGGCGTAGGTGAGGCCCGTCTCCTCGATCTCCAGGCCGTCGGGCTGCTGGCGCACCTCGAGATCTACGGCCGCGAGCATGGCGCCGATCTCGGCCACCTTGTGGCGGTTACCGCTGGCGATCACCAGAACAGGCACGGTTCATCGGCGGATTGGGGCATTGTGTCGCAGGGCCCTGACCAAGCATTGCCTAACGAATTGTGTTGCTCTGATCAGTTGCGCTTATCTGTTTTCGATGAAACGGTGATGGTGCTGACAGTTGAAATGGCTTGACGGGGGGGTGCACGGCGCAAGAGGGTGATTCGCGAACCCCACACCCCCTCCATCAGGAGCAGGACATGGCTAACGAAACCATGGGCATCGCCCTCGGCATGATCGAGACCCGCGGTCTGGTGCCGGCCATCGAAGCGGCCGACGCCATGACCAAGGCCGCCGAGGTGCGCCTGATCGCCCGCGAGTTCGTCGGCGGCGGCTACGTCACCGTGATGGTGCGTGGCGAAACCGGCGCTGTGAACGCCGCGGTGCGCGCCGGCGCTGACGCCTGCGAGCGCGTGGGCGACGGCCTGGTGGCTGCCCACATCATTGCTCGCCCCCACCGCGAAGTGGAGCCTGCCCTGGGTGGTAGCGCCGGTTTCGTCGGTTCCAAGGACTGAGTCGCCTGACGCCTGAGGCGTGAGCCAGGGCGATCAGCGCCATTCCCCCCTTTCCCGACCCAACCAGAGAATTACTCATGGCTAAGAAGTACGACGCCGGGGTCAAGGAGTACCGCGACACGTATTGGACTCCTGATTACGTCCCCCTCGACACCGACCTGCTGGCCTGCTTCAAGTGCACCGGCCAGGAAGGTGTGCCCAAGGAAGAAGTCGCCGCTGCTGTGGCTGCTGAATCCTCCACCGGCACCTGGTCCACCGTGTGGTCCGAGCTCCTCACCGATCTCGACTTCTACAAGGGCCGCTGCTACCGCATCGAAGACGTTCCTGGTGACAAGGAATCCTTCTATGCCTTCATTGCCTATCCCCTCGACCTGTTCGAGGAGGGTTCCATCACCAACGTGCTGACCTCCCTGGTCGGCAACGTGTTCGGCTTCAAGGCCCTGCGCCACCTGCGTCTGGAAGACATCCGCTTCCCGATGGCCTTCATCAAGACCTGCATGGGTCCGCCGAACGGCATCGTCGTTGAGCGCGACCGGATGAACAAGTACGGCCGCCCTCTCCTGGGTTGCACCATCAAGCCGAAGCTCGGCCTGAGCGGTAAGAACTACGGCCGTGTGGTGTATGAGTGCCTCCGCGGTGGTCTCGACTTCACCAAGGACGACGAAAACATCAACTCCCAGCCCTTCCAGCGCTGGCAGAACCGTTTCGAGTTCGTGGCTGAAGCCGTCAAGCTGGCCGAACAGGAGACCGGCGAGAAGAAGGGGCACTACCTCAACTGCACAGCCGCCACCCCCGAGGAGATGTACGAGCGGGCCGAGTTCGCCAAGGAACTCGGGCAGCCGATCATCATGCACGACTACATCACCGGTGGCTTCACGGCCAACACCGGTCTGGCGAAGTGGTGCCGTAAGAACGGCATGCTGCTGCACATCCACCGCGCCATGCACGCGGTGATCGACCGTCACCCCAAGCACGGCATCCACTTCCGGGTGCTGGCCAAGTGCCTGCGCCTCTCCGGTGGTGACCAGCTGCACACCGGCACCGTGGTGGGCAAGCTCGAGGGCGACCGCCAGTCGACCCTGGGCTACATCGACCAGCTGCGCGAATCCTTCGTGCCGGAAGACCGCAGCCGCGGCAACTTCTTCGATCAGGACTGGGGTTCGATGGGCGGCGTGTTCGCCGTGGCCTCCGGCGGTATCCACGTGTGGCACATGCCGGCCCTAGTGAGCATCTTCGGCGACGACTCCGTGCTCCAGTTCGGTGGTGGTACCCACGGTCACCCCTGGGGTTCGGCTGCTGGTGCTGCTGCCAACCGCGTGGCCCTCGAGGCCTGCGTCAAGGCCCGCAACGCCGGTCGTGAGATCGAGCGTGAAGGTCGCGACATCCTTCTGGAGGCTGCCAAGCACAGCCCCGAGCTGGCCATCGCCCTCGAGACCTGGAAGGAGATCAAGTTCGAGTTCGACACCGTCGACAAGCTCGACGTCAACTGAGACGACTCAGCTGGGGGGAGGTTCTGATCCACGGCGATCAGATCTCCCTCTCAGGAGCTGAACAGGTTCATTCATTCCATCCATCTCAAGGATCCCCATGCCCTTCAAGAGCACCGTGGGTGACTACCAAACAGTCGCCACCCTGGAGACCTTCGGCTTCCTCCCGCCGATGACCCAGGACGAGATCTACGACCAGATCGCCTACATCATTGCCCAGGGTTGGAGCCCGCTCGTTGAGCACGTCCATCCCAGCCGTTCCATGGCCACCTACTGGTCGTTCTGGAAGCTGCCCTTCTTCGGTGAGAAGGATCTGAGCGTGATCGTGAACGAGCTCGAGGCCTGTCACCGGGCCTACCCCGACCACCACGTGCGCCTGGTGGGCTACGACGCCTACACCCAGAGCCAGGGTGCTTGCTTCGTGGTGTTCGAAGGCCGCTGAGCTTCGGCCTCCAGCACGGTTCTGCGATCACCAGCGGTGATCATTCGGGGTCCTGACCTGCATCAGGACCCCCCCTACCAACACGATTCCATTCGACGGGCGGACATGGCCAGCACATCCAGTCGGGAAGCAGCGCTAGAGCGTCGCAGGGCCCTGACCACAGGCGGCAAGAAGGCCGCAGGTCGCTTCACCTCTGGTGCCAGCCGCGTACGTACGGCTGAGGATGCCCGTCCCACCCGCACGGAGGCGCCCCCGGCACGACCGGCCGCGCCCGTCACCCCTCCCCCTGCCACGCCAACGCGTCCAGTTGCGTCTGCCCCGGCTGCCTCCGGATTCAGCGGCTCCGCCGCCTCTCGCCACAGTGGTGGCCGGCGGGTGAGTAATCCCAGCCGCGACCTGGTGCTGGCCCGGCGGGAAGCCCTGAGCCGCAGTGGCAAGCGCGCCAGCACCAGCAAGGACCGCAGCCGCGCCGAGGTGGTGCGTCCCGCCGCTGAGCCAACCCGCGTCCAGGCCAAGTGCAACTGCCAGGAGCGCAAGAGCGAGGCGCCTTCAGCGACTGCCTCCGCTGCACGCCCTGCCTCCCTGAGTCTCTCCAGCCCCTCCCGCACCAGCGGCAACGGCGAGCGTCGACCCACCCGCAAGGCCAGCGCCCAGCACAACCCCAGCCGGGCCCTGGTTCTCGCCCGTCGTGAAGCCCTCTCCAAGCGCGGCAAGTCGGCGGCCATGCCCAGCTCCAGCACGGCGGCCTCCGTGGCCCGCCAGGGCAACCCCGACATCAGCACCCGGGAGCTGGCCCAGAAGGTGCGTGAGCTCAAGAGCAAGGTGGGCAGCGCCGGCCATGCCCGCAATGGCGGCACCCGGCCCACCGGCCCCAACCGCCACGGTGCCCTCCAGGCCATTGCCGCCGATGCCCACTGGAAGGTGGGCGTGAGCCAGACCACCTCTGGCCAGGTGGTCACCGGGACCCAGGCCAACCGCTCGCCGAAGACCACCGGTAACGAGGCGGCCACCTGCCGGCCGATCACCGGCACCGAGTATCTCGGGGCTGAGGTGTTCCAGACCTTCTGCCAGGCCGATGCCCCCACCCGACAGCCCGCCAAGGTGCGGGTGACGGCCACCAGCCATGGCAACCGGGTCACCGGCAACGAGGTGGGACGCTCCGAGAAGGTAACCGGCGATGAGCCCGGCACCTGCAAGCTGGTGACCGGCACCGAATACGTGTCTGCCAACCAGGCCAGTAGCTATTGCGGCGTGGTGCCCGCCACCCCCCGCAAGGTGGGGGCCAGCCAGACCGCGGCCGGCCAGCCCGTTTCCGGCGTGATGGTGGGCCGCTCGGAGAAAGTCACCGGTGACGAGCCCGGTTCAGGCCTGCAGCTCACCGGCGACCAGTACCTGGGGACCGAACCGCCTGCGCCGGGTCGGGCTCCCACCAAGGTGGCAACGCTGCACACCCTGCGCGGCACCGGCATCACCGGCACCCACGTGGGTCGCAGTGGCCAGGTCACCGGCGATGAGCCCGGCTCCTGCCGGATCATCACCGGCGACGAGTACATCGGCACCCAGCAGTACGAGCAGTTCTGCGGTGCCCGGCCCGCGCCTGAGCCCGCCAAGGTGGGCTTCAGCGTCACCAACCGCGCCCAGGTGGTGAGCGGCACCCGCACCGGCCGCAGCGGCAAGGTGACCGGCGATGAGGCCGGCACCTGCAAGGCCGTGACCGGCACCCCCTACGCCGGACTCGAACAGGCCTCCGACCACTGTCCCACCCCCCAGGTGCGCAGTATCCGTGAGCGCACCCCCGTGCGCGGCACCAGCCGCATGAGCGGCATCCAGCCCGGCATCGGCGGCGTGATGACCGGCGCCGAGCGCGGCGCCTGTGAGGACGTGACCGGCACGCCCTATGTGGGCGCCGACCAGCAGATCCAGGCCTGCGGTGCGGCTGCCGTCGGCGATGCCGATTTCCCCCAGCCCCTGGAGGGCAGCAAGCCCTGGCAGCAGTTCAGCGTGCAGTCGCCGGCCCGGGTCGCCCAGCAGGCGCGCGAGCGCAGTGGTGGCGTGACCGGCACCAGCTACGAGCAGGGCAGCCGCATCACCGGCCCTTTTGACATGGCCGGTGGCAAGGTCACCGGCACCGAGCAGTTCCGCTTTGATCGTCGCGGTGCCCAGCTCTCCCGTGGGCCTGTGCAGGCCGCTCCCGTCTCCGTGGATGAAGATGCCAGGCCCGTGAGCCGGGTCACCGGCGAGGGCATTTCCGCTGGCCTGAAGATCACCGGCGACGACTGGGATCGCGGTCAGCGGGTCACCGGCACCGAGGGAGCGTCGGCCCGACGCCGCAACCCAACCCGTCCCGGTTCGATGACGGCCATGCCGGGGTCAGCCATGCCTGCTGTCCAGCCCAAGCGCAATGAATCGGTGCCCGAGCCCGTGAGCCGGGTCACCGGCTCCAGTGGCAACACCCAGGCCGGATCCCTGATCACCGTCTCCGGCGGAGCCCGGGGCTGATTCGGCATGCCCCGTCGTCCGGCCTCCGCAGAACCACCCCAGGCGCCGACGGCCCCCCGCCGCCGCCCGGGGCTCCCTTCCCCCGAACGGGCTGGTGCCCCGGACAGTCCGGCGATCCTGCGCGGCACCCGTGCCCGGGCAGCCATGCAGCAGGCGCGCAGCCTCACACCCACGGCAGCGGTCCTGCCCACCCGCCAGCCCAGGCCGCGACGCGCGGAGCTGGGCTCCCCCGCGGTGGTGCGCATTCCCCCCAGGGGCCCCTCAGCCAGCCATCCGCTCAGCGATGCGGCCACCAATGTCGCCCTGGATGACTACAACCAGTTGGTGAAGCACCGCTTCGACCGCATCGTGCCGGTGCTCAAGCGCATCTCGGCCCTGCAGCACGACGATGATTTCGTGGAGCAGGCCCAGCGCCTGGCCCGCGCGGAGCTGGGCTACGACCTGCCCCTGCCGATCCTGGAGACGGCCTGGGTGAACCAGCTGGACATGCGCACCCTGTTCGCCTGGTGTGTGTTCGAGGCCTATGAGCAGACCAGCATCGAGTTCTTCAGCACCGATCCCCTGGCCGGCAGGCCCGGATCCAGTGCGGCCCAGGAGTTCGAGAGCTTTCTGCTCTCCTGCGGCTTCCACCTGCTCGATGTCACCCCCTGCGCCGATGGCCGCCTGGCCCACGCCATCGCCTTTGCCCTGCGCATCCCCTACAGCTCGGTGCGCCGCCGTCCCCATGCCGGGGCCCTGTTCGATGTGGAGAACACGGTGAACCGCTGGGTGCGCACCGAGCACCAGCGCTACCGGGAGGGGGTGCCCAATTCCGCCCACGCGGACACCCGCTACCTGAAGGTGGTGATGTACCACTTCAGTTCCCTCGATCCCACCCACCAGGGCTGTGCGGCCCATGGCAGTGACGATGCGCTGGCCGCCAGCTGCGGCCTGGAGCGGCTGCGCCAGTTCCAGCAGGCCGTGGAGAACAGCTTCTGCTGCGGCGCGTCGGTGGACCTGCTGCTGCTGGGGTTGGACACCGACACCGACGCCATCCGCGTGCATGTGCCAGGCCTGGATGGCAGCACCCGCCTGGACAGCTGGCTGGATGCCCAGGAGGTGTATGCCGCCACCCAGCATCTCTCGGTCGAGGAGGGTCGCCGCACGATCGCGTCCATGGTGCAGGCTGCCGCCCCGTCAGCTCCGGATCCAGGCCTGGTGAAGCTGGTGAGCCGACTGCTGGAGCACAACATCTCCCAGATCGACTTCGTGCGCGAGCGCCATCAGGGCCACTACGGCGAAGAGGGCCATGCCGAGCGCTTCATCGGCGTGGGCATCGGCTTCAAGGAGATCCACCTGCGCAACCTCACCTATTTCGCCCACCTCGACACCCTGGAGGAGGGAGCGCCCGATCTCGATGTGGGCGTGAAGATCTTCAAGGGGCTGAATCTGTCGCGCGGCCTGCCGATCCCGGTGGTGCTGCGCTTCGATTACCACGGCCAGGTGCCTGGTGCGCGGGAGCGGGCCCTGCGCCATGCCGAACGGGTGCTGGAGGCCATCCGCAACCGCTACAGCGATCTCTGCCAGCAGGGCCTGCTGCATGCCCTGATCAGCCTGCGCGACCGCGACTCCCACGTGCCGGCTGAAACAGTAGCTTCGACGATCACCTTTGCCACCGAAGGAGGCCACTGAGATGTTGATCTGCAAGGTGGTGAAGCCCCTGGTGTCCACCAACCGCATCCCCGATTTCGAGCACAAGCACCTGCAGGTGGTGCTCGACGGCAGCACCCAGAAGGTGGCCGTGGATGCCGTGGGTGCCATCCCCGGTGACTGGGTGATCTGCGTGGGCAGTTCGGCAGCGCGTGAAGCAGCCGGCAGCAAGTCGTACCCCAGTGATCTGACGATCGTGGGAATCATCGACCACTGGGATCCCGATGCGGCGAAGGACGATGCGGCACGGATTGCCGCGGGGGGCCAGTGATGGAAATCATGCAGGTGGTGGGGTCCCTGGTGTGCACCCAGCGCGTCGGCGGACTCGACCACTCCAACCTGCGGGTGCTGCGCACCTCCAAGGGCAAGCTCAACGTGGCTGTCGATCCGGTCGGGGCCTCCCCCGGCAACTGGGTGTTCACCGCCAGTGGCTCGGCGGCCCGTTGGGCCTGCCCCAACCCGGACGTCTACACCGACCTGACGATCGGCGGGATCATCGATTTCTGGGAGCCCGATGGCTGACTGACCTCCCAGCCCATTCAGCTCCACCGCATCCCTCCCTTCCCTGAACGCCATGGCCAGCTCCAGCACTTCCGCCGGCTCCACCCCCAGCCCCGCCACCCCTGCCAGCAGCAGCGCTGCTGCTACCTCCGCAGCGGCCAGTGCCGCCAAGCCCGTCACCGCCACCCCCGTGGCCAGCAGTGCTGCAGCCAGCAAGGCCCTGCCGGCGAGCAGCAGCGCCAGCAGCCGCAGTGCCAGCCGCAGCAGCCGCAGCACCACCACCCGCCGCTCCAGTGCCGTCACCCCGAGCCGCCGGCCCGCGGCCACCGCGGCCAGTAGCCGGGCCCGCAGCAGCAGTGTTGCCAGCGGCTCCTCCCGCCGCGGCGGAGCCGTTACCAAGGCTGCCGCCACCATGCCGGACCGTCCTCGCCATGGCATTGCCCTGGGCATGATCGAAACCCGCGGTCTGGTGCCCGCCATCGAGGCGGCAGATGCCATGACCAAGGCGGCCGAGGTCACCATGGTGGCCCGCGAATTCGTGGGCGGTGGCTACGTGACCGTACTGGTGCGTGGCGAGACCGGTGCCGTGAACGCCGCGGTGCGTGCCGGCGCCGATGCCTGTGAGCGGGTGGGCGACGGCCTGGTGGCGGCCCACATCATCGCCCGCCCCCACAGTGAAGTGGAACCCGCCCTGCTGAACAGCGGCGTGCGCCGCCGTCTCTGATGCCCATGGACGCCGTGCATCCGCGCGTCCTGGGCTATCTGGGCCGGGCCCTCAGCCTGGAACTCACGGCCGTGCAGCAGTACCTGACCCAGGCCACCCTCACGGAGGCCTGGGGTGACGGTGATTCCGCCCAGCGTTTCCGCCAGGAGATGCTGGAGGAGATGGGCCATGCCGAGACCCTGGTGCGGCACATGCTCAGCCTGGAGGTGGCCCCGGCAGCCTCCCAGTTGCGTCCCGCTGCCCATGGCCCCGATCTGGCCAGCCTGCTGCGTCACGACCTGGCCCTGGAGGACGACCTGGTGAATCTCTATGCCGAGGCCAGCCGTTTCTGCCTGCTCCATGGCGACACTGGCAACCAGCAACTGTTCCAGCGCCTTCTCGACGACGAACAGCACCATGCCGAGGAGCTCGCCGCCTGGCTGGGCAGCCTGAACCGAGCGGCCGTCACGTCGCCCGATCGGGCCCGCTTCTGAGCTGGCGTCCCCATCGCCCTCATACTCCTCCGGCTCCACCTCCAGCTCCACCCCAGCCCGCTGGAGCCCAGGCCAGTCAACCCTTTCCAGCACCCCTACTTCACCCTTTCCAGCACCCCCCTGACGTCTCCGCCGACGGTTTCCTCCTCCTCGCCCGCACGTCGTCCCCGCCCAGTCGTTGTTCTCTCCGGTGCCTTTGGCCGCTCCCCTGCCCCTGTCACTCCAGCTGGCCTGGCTCCTGCCGTTGTACGGCTTCAGCGGCATGGTGCTGGTGCTTCCCTGGGCTGCAGGCTGGTTCCCCCGCAACGGCCAGCGGCCCGCGGCCTATCTCACGATCCTGTTCACCGTGCTGGCGGTGCTGCATGGCAGCCTGGCGCTCTGGGATGTGTGGCAGGGCGGTCCCCATCATCTGAGCGTGGGCTGGTTCCGCGCCGCTGACCTCGACCTGCGCATCGGTTTCGACCTCTCGCTCACCAGCCTGGCGGCCCTGCAGCTGGTGACCGTGATGAGCCTGATCGCCCAGGTGTTCGCCCTGGGCTATTTCGACAAGGAGTGGTCGCTGGCGCGCTTCTACGGCCTGCTGGGTTTCTTTGAGGGGGCGCTCTGCGGCGTGGTGTTGAGCAGCAACCTCTTCTTCTGCTATTTCCTGCTGGAGATGCTCACGCTCTCCACCTATCTGCTGGTTGGCTTCTGGTATGCCCAGCCCCTGGTGGTGACAGCCGCGCGCGATGCCTTCTTCACCAAGCGGGTGGGCGATGTGCTGCTGCTGATGAGTGTGGTGGCCCTGGCCTCCTGGTCGGGCTCGATGGAGTTCACCGACCTCTACAGCTGGGCCGCTGCCGCCCGCGACCAGCAGCTGATCTCCCCGCTGGCCGGAACCCTGCTGGGGCTGGGCCTGATTGCCGGGCCCATGGGCAAGTGCGCCCAGTTTCCCATGCACCTCTGGCTGGATGAGGCGATGGAGGGTCCCAATCCGGCCTCAATCCTGCGCAACTCGGTGGTGGTCACCGCCGGGGCGCTGGTGCTGATGAAGCTGATGCCCCTGCTGCAGCTGTCGCTGGTGGCCACCGACGTGCTGCTGGCGGTGGGCAGCATCAGCGCCGTGGCCGGTGCCCTGGTGGCCCTGGCCCAGGTGGACCTGAAGCGGGCTTTTTCTTACTCCACCACCTCCTATCTGGGCCTGGTGTTCGTGGCCATCGCCCTGCAGCAGCCCGGCATCGCCCTGTTGCTGCTGCTCAGCCATGGCCTGGCCAAGGCACTGCTGTTCATGAGCGTGGGCAGTGTGATCGCCAACACCAACTGTCAGGACCTCACCGAGCTGAGCGGCATCGGCCGGCGCATGCCGGCCACCCTCAGCGCCTACCTGGTGGCGGCGGCTGGCCTGGTGGGACTGCTGCCCCTGGGCTGCTACTGGTGCTTTGGCCAGGCTGTGCACGCCCTGTTCAACAGCTCGCCGGTGTTTGCCGGCGTGTTTCTGCTCACCAACCTGCTCACGGCCGCCAACCTCACCCGGGTGTTCCGCGGGGTGTTCCTGGGGGCTCCGCTGCCCAAGACCCGCCGCTGCCCCGAGTCGAACTGGCTGATGGTGCTGCCGATGGTGAGCCTCACGGTGATCGTGCTGCTCACTCCCCTGCTGATGCAGCGCATCGATCCGATCCCCGGCATCAACGCCTTCCCCCTCGCCGTGGCCCTCGGGGTGAGCGTGAGCGGAGCCCTGGGGCTGCTGCTCGGCGTGTGGATGCCCCTCGACCAGCTGCGCTCCCGCTCCCGGGTGAAGACCATCCGCGGCCTGCAGGACCTGCTGGCCTTCGACTTCTACACCGACCGCATCTACCGGGCCACGATCGTGGCCCTGGTGGCCAACCTGGCTCGCCTCACCAACTGGCTGGATCAGCGGCTGGTGAACGGGCTGGTGAACGGCATCGGCCGGGCTTCGCTGCAGAGTGCCGAGAGCCTCAAGCTGGGGGTGAGCGGCCAGATGCAGACCTACGTTCTCACCGTGATCGTCGCGATCGTGCTCGCGCTCACCGCCCTGAGCTGGTTCAGCGGCGCGGAGGTGCTGCCATGAACGCCGCCCCCCTCGTCTCCCTGCCCCTGCTTTCGCTGCTGATCGCTGTGCCCCTGCTTGGGGCCTTGCTGATGCTGGTCTGGCCGGGGGAGCCCAGTCCGAACCGCCTGCGGGGTGGCGCGATTGTGAGCCTGGTGCTGCAGCTGCTGGTGAGCGGGCTGGTGCTGCTGCTGTTCGATCCCGACCAGGCCGGTCTGCAGTTGCGGGAGCGCCAGGCCTGGCTGCCGGGCATCGGCCTGAACTACTGGCTGGGGGTGGATGGCCTGTCGCTGCCCCTGGTGCTGATCAATGGCGCCCTCACCCTGGTGTCGGTGGTGTGCACCCGGGAGCTCAGCCGCCGCCCGCGCCTCTATTTCGCCCTGCTGCTGCTGATCAGCGCCGCGGTGAACGGCGCCTTCCTGGCCGACAACCTGCTGCTGTTCTTCCTGTTCTATGAGCTGGAGCTGATCCCCCTGTGGCTGCTGATCTCGATCTGGGGCGGCGCCAACCGGGCCTATGCCGCCACCAAGTTCCTGATCTTCACCGCCGTGTCCGGCATGTTGATCCTGGGCGCCTTCCTGGGGCTGGCCCTGTTCACCGGCACGGTGGACTTCAGCCTCACCCCGGTGACCAGCGAGCGCCTGGCCATGGGCAGCCAGCTGCTGCTGCTGGGGGCCCTGCTGGTGGGCTTCGGCATCAAGATGCCGCTGGTGCCCTTCCACACCTGGCTGCCCGATGCCCACACCCAGGCCTCCACGCCGGTGTCAGTGCTGCTGGCCGGGGTGCTGCTCAAGCTGGGCACCTACGGCCTGCTGCGCTTCGGTCTGGGCCTGTTCCCCGAGGCCTGGGCGCGGCTGGCGCCGGCCCTGGCCATCTGGGCTGCCGTGTCGGTGCTGTTCGGCTCCCTGGCGGCCATCGCCCAGCGGGACATGAAGCGGATGGTGGCCTACAGCTCGGTGGGCCACATGGGCACGATCCTGCTGGCGGCCGCGGCCGCCAGCCCGGTGGCCCTGCTGGGGGCCCAGTTTCAGATGGTGAGCCACGGCCTGATCTCCGCCCTGCTGTTCCTGCTGGTGGGCATCGTGTACCGCAAGACCGGCAGCCGCGACCTGGATGTGCTCCACGGCCTGCTCAACCCCCAGCGGGGGTTGCCGCTCACGGGCAGCCTGATGGTGCTGGGGGTGATGGCCAGCGCCGGTCTGCCGGGCATGGCCGGCTTCATCTCGGAGTTTCTGGTGTTCCGGGGCAGCCTGCAGGCCTTCCCCCTGGCCACCCTGCTGAGCATCGTGGGATCGGGGCTCACGGCCGTGTATTTCCTGCTGCTGGTGAACCGGGCCTTCTTCGGACGGTTGGCGATCACCCCACACACCGACCCAGCGCGTGATGGGCGCCTCGATGTGCAGCTGCCCTCGGTGGCCCCGCGCGAAACCCTGCCGGCCCTTGCCCTGGCGATCGCCGTGGTGGCGCTCGGGCTGCTGCCGGCTCCCCTGGGCCGGATCACTGAGGCCACCACCACCGCCATGGCCCAGTTGCCGCTGCTGCTGGCGAGCGGCAACAGCGGGGGGGGGCTGGGCTGATGCCGGTTGTTCCAGCCGATCTGGTGCGCTCCGGGCCGATGCCGCCGGCCGAGGAGCTGGCCGCCACCCTGCTGGCCGGTGAAACCCTCCTGCAGGACAGTGCCCAGCACCTGCTGGAGGTGGTGGGGGTGCTGGAGAGCTACGGCGAGGTGCTCGATGCCTACAGCAACAACCTCATTTACCAGGCGGAGGAGCAGTTCCTCAATCCGTTTCCATTCTTCAAGTATTTCGACGGCGATCTCAATCTCGCCCGCCTCTGGCGCCACCTCAACCACGACCGCATCAATTTCGAGTACGCCGAGTACTGCATGAAGTCGATGCTCTGGCATGGCACCGGTGGGCTGGACGCCTATCTCGATTCAGCCGAGTTCGCCGCCGGCTGTGCCGCGATCATTGCCGCCAAGCGCCGCCGCGATCCGCTGATGGCCCTGCTCCATCCCCTGGCCCCCAGCTTTCTGCCGGAGTTGATTCGCACCGCAGCCACGGTGCATGCCCTGGGCCAGTTCTGGCGGGTGATGAGTGATCTGTTCCTTGACCTGGCCCGGGCCGAGCGCCGGGGGGAGGTGGACTCGATTCCAGCCGTGGTGGCGTTCATCAAGCAGGGGCTGGTGGCGGCGGTGGCCAACCCGATCCACTACGGGGTGATCGTGGGCGGGGAGCGGTTCTGGGTGCTGCCGCCGGAGGCGGGGCTCACGTTCCTGGTGGACGTGGCCCTGCCCTACGTGGAGGCGGTGTTCCTGCGGGGCACGCCCTTCTTCGGCACGGTGAGCTTCAACGCCCAGGCCGAGCAGATCTCCCCCGACCAGGGCAGCTTTGCCTACGGCGCGCTCTATGCCGACCCCCTGCCCACGATGGGGGCCGGGATCCCCCCCAGCCTGCTGATGCAGGACATGTACCGCCACCTGCCCGAACCCCTGCACCGCTGGTATCGGCAGGGCGGCCGGGGCGAAGGCGATGTGCACGTGAAGATCTGCCGCAGCTTCCAGAAGGCGATGTTCTGCGTCACCAACGCCACCATCGCCGGCACGATGCCCCATCCCCTCGACAGCCCCGATCCCCAGCAGCAGGCCGCCAACCGGGCCCATGCCCTGGCCTGGGCCGAGCGCCTCAGCCGCGGCCGCACGGATTGTCTGGAGGGTTGAAGTTCCTGTGCTGGACTAGGTTTGCATGATGGAGCAGCCCTGGACACCCCGCCCGAAACCGGACCAGCCTGAGTGGCTGGAACGGCGCTTCGAGTTCGGCGATTACGCCACCACCCGCGACTTTCTGGAGCGGCTCAATGACCTCTGCGAGGCCGAACAGCGCTTCCCGGACATCAGCTTCGGCCGCACCTATGTGAATCTCACCCTGCGCAGCGAGACCGAAGGTGCCCTGGTAGGAGATGCTGAGCGCGGCATTGCCGCCGCCATCGATGCGCTCCTCTGATCCGGCCGAGTCCGCCCAGGCTGAGTCTGCTGCAGACATCCAGGTGGACCTGCGGGCGGCCTACGAGGGCGCTGGGGTGCAGGAGCTCCTCGACCAGCTCGACCGCGAGCTGATCGGTCTCAAACCGGTGAAGGCCCGCATCCGCGAAATCGCCGCCCTGCTGGTGGTGAACCGGGCGCGCCAGCAGGTGGGTCTGGAGACGGCGCCCCCCAGCCTGCACATGTCCTTCACCGGCCGTCCCGGTACCGGCAAGACCACGGTGGCCGAGCGGATGAGCAGGATCCTGCACGGCCTGGGCTACGTGCGCAAGGGCCATGTGGTCACCGCCACCCGCGATGACCTGGTGGGCCAGTACATCGGCCACACCGCCCCCAAGACCCGCGAGATGCTCAAGAAGGCGATGGGCGGGGTGCTGTTCATCGACGAGGCCTACTACCTCTACCGGCCGGAGAACGAGCGCGACTACGGCGCCGAGGCGATCGAGATCCTGCTGCAGGTGATGGAGAACAATCGCGACGACCTGGTGGTGATCTTCGCCGGTTACAAGGAGCGGATGGATGTGTTCTATCAGAGCAATCCGGGTCTCTCCTCCAGGGTGGCCAACCACATCGACTTCCCCGACTACAGCGCCGACGAACTGCTGCTGATCGCCGGCCTCATCCTGGCCCAGGAGAACTACCGCTTCAGTGAGGAGGCGCGCGCCGCCTTCGCCGACTACATCCAGCGGCGCATGCAACTGCCCTTCTTCGCCAATGCCCGCTCGATCCGCAACGCCATCGACAGGGCGCGGATGCGCCAGGCCAACCGCCTGTTCAGTGGCACGGGGCGGCTGGTGAGCAAGACCGACCTGATGACCCTGGAGGCGGAGGACATCACCGCCAGCCGGGTGTTTCAGGGGGAGGTGGAAGGGCTGGATCCGGCCCGGCCGCTCACCCAGGCCTGGGCGGACGTCAGGGCGTAGGGTTCGAGCGCATTCAGCTCCGCTCGTTTCCCATGCCGAGCCCCCACTCGATGATCACCACTTCGCGCAAAGCCCTGCTGTTGGGTCTGTGTGGCGCCGCCCTGCAGCTCGCCAGTCCCACCGCCGTGCGGGCTGAAACCTGCGTATTCCTCAATCCGATCGGCGGTGACGGCACCTCGCCGATCGTGGCCAAGACCGTGGGCCGCAGCAAGCTGATCGGCCAGACCAACTGGTGGACCGACTTCATCGTGGACCGGCCCTACAACACCTACAAGTTCTTCTTCACGGCCAACTCCTCCGACCCGAAGGCCCAGTACCCGGTGGAGGGCTTCATGAAGTTCTCCGATAACACCGATCTGCAGCTGTTCAACGTGACGATGAGCCCGCCCATCGGCACCGGCAAGATGTTTGGCCCCTACCAGCAGGTGCCCGGCAAGCAGATCAACCAGATCAGCTTCAAGGTGGGCGCCAGCAACGATCCGGGCGCCCTCGGCTTCAGCTATCGCATCTCCGTGCAGGGCTGCAACTGAGCCCTAGCGGCGCTTGCGCGAGTCGATCTGCAGCAGGTCGCGCACCTGCTGCACCTGGCGCGCCAGGGCCGGATCACTGTTCAGCTTCTTTTCGGTCTGCTCCACGGCGTACATCACCGTGGAGTGGTCCTTGCCGCCGAACACCTCGCCGATCCGCGGCAGGGAGAGATCGGTGCTCTGGCGCATCAGGTACATACCCACCTGGCGGGCCTGGCTCACGGCCCGCTTGCGGCTGGCGCTGCGCATCTCGTCGGCCCCCACGCCGAACACCTCCGCCACCTTGTCCACCACCTGGTCCGGCTTCACTTCCATGGTGCTGCCGGCCGGATCGAGCATCGGCGCCACCGACTCCACGGTCATCGGCAGGCCGGTGATCGAGGCGAAGGCCACCGCCCGGGTGAGGGCGCCCTCCAGTTCGCGGATGTTGGAGGTGAAGCGTCCGGCGATGAACTGGATCAGGTCGCGCGGCAGGCTCATCTGTTCCTGCTCGGCCTTCTTGTGCAGGATCGCCATGCGGGTTTCCAGATCCGGCGCCTGGATGTCGGCGATCAGGCCCATCGAGAAACGGGAGATCAGGCGCTCCTGCAGACGGGGGATCTGGCTTGGTGGCCGGTCGGAGGCGATCACGATCTGGCGGCCCGCCTCATGCAGGGCGTTGAAGGTGTGGAAGAACTCCTCCTGGGTGTACTCCTTGCCCTCGATGAACTGGATGTCGTCCACGAGGATCAGATCGGCGGCGCGGTAGCGGTCGCGGAAGGCCTGCATGCCGTCCTTGCGGATCGCCTGGATCAGGTCGTTGGTGAAGGTTTCGGTGCTCACGTAGAACACCCGGGCCTGGGGATCGATTTCCAGCCGGTAGTGGCCGATCGCCTGCATCAGGTGGGTCTTGCCCAGGCCCACGCCGCCGCAGATGAACAGGGGGTTGAACTCCCGCCCGGGGGCTTCCGCCACCGCCAGGGCTGCCGCGTGGGCCATGCGGCTGTTGGGCCCCACCACGAAGCGGTTGAACACGTAGCGGGGGTTGAGGCCACTGCCGGGCTGGCGGGCGAGTGGCGGGGCGGCCACATCTCCGGTGGCGCCCTGCGGCAGGCTGCCCACGCCGTTGCCACCGGGCAGGGGTGCCGGTGCAGCGGAGCCGGCCAGGCCACTGGTGCCGGCGAGCAGGCCGTCGTCGCCGGCGGGGGTGGAGACCGCCACGCTCACCGGCTGACCGGCGATCTCGGTGGCCACGGCCTCAATGGTGCCCAGGTAGTTCTTGCGGAGCCAGCCGCAGGCAAAGCTGTTGGGGGCCTCCAGCTGCAGCTGGCGCCCATCGAAGCCGAGGCAGCGGGCGGGCCGGATCCAGGTTTCGAAGGTGGGTTTGCTGAGGTTGGCCTGCAGTGCCGCCTGGATCTGGTGCCACAGCTGCTTGGCCTCCCGCTGCACCTCTTGCCCCTCGCATGGTTGCCGAATCTACGTGGGACGGCCCCTCGGGGCAGTCTTTAATGAAGCGGATTCTCACCTGGCCCCCGCGCGAGCCGTTGCTGTCCATGTCCCGCGTCGTTCCGCTTCCCGCCTTGCCGCTGGCCGGTCTGCTGGCCTCCCTGGCCCTGCTCCCGGGCTGCACCGGCCCGATTCCGGGTCTGCCCCAGCTGCCGGGTCGCTCCAGCGGCGATCCCGTGCGCATCAGCGATGCCGTGCCCGCTCCGCCCCTGCCCGGCACCAACAACACAATCGTGGACGCGGTGGAGAAGGTGGGCCCCTCGGTGGTGCGGATCGACACCACCAAGCGGGTGATCAACCCCCTGGGAGGACTGTTCGGCCGGGGACCGACGATCCAGCAGCAGCAGGGCCAGGGCTCGGGCTTCATCACCCGCTCCGACGGGGTGGTGCTCACCAACGCCCACGTGGTGGACGGGGCCAGTGATGTGACCGTGACCCTGCCCGATGGCCGCAGCTACAGCGGCAAGGTGCTGGGCGCCGACCCGCTCACCGATGTGGCCGTGGTGAAGGTGGTGGCGAGCAAGCTGCCGGTGGCCCCGCTGGGGGACTCGGCGCGGGTGCGGCCCGGGGAGTGGGCGATCGCCATCGGCAATCCCCTCGGCCTCGACAACACCGTGACCGCTGGGATCATCAGTGCCATCCAGCGCACCAATGCCGTGGGTGAGGGCCAGCGGGTGCCCTACATCCAGACCGACGCCGCCGTGAACCCCGGCAACAGCGGCGGCCCGCTGATCAACGACCGCGGCCAGGTGATCGGCATCAACACGGCCATCCGCCAGGCCCCCGGCGCGGGCCTGAGCTTTGCCGTGCCGATCAACGTGGCCCGCCAGATCGCCGCCCAGATTCTCGATAGGGGTTATGCCAGCCACCCCTACATCGGCGTGCGCCTGCAGGCGATCACGCCGCAGCTGGCCAGGGAGATCAACGCCAGCACCGATGAGTGCGACCTGCCGGAGGTGAACGGCGTGGTGGTGGTGGATGTGATGGCCAACAGTCCGGCTGCCCAGGGGGGGCTCAAGCCCTGCGACCTGATCGAGAAGGTGGGCGCCAAGCCGGTGACGAATCCCTCCGAGGTGCAGCTGGCAGTGGACCAGGCCCAGGTGGGCGAGCCACTGGACGTGGCGGTGCGCCGCGGTTCGCGCACCAGCACCCTCACGCTCAAGCCGGCGGAACTGCCCCGGGAGGGTTGATCGGTGGGTGCCCGGCGCACCCTGGTGGTGATGGCCCGCTGGCCCGTGAGCGGCCGCTGCAAGAGCCGGCTGGCGGCCGAGCTGGGCCCGGCCCGGGCGGCTGCCATCCAGGGGCGGCTCACCGCCCACACCCTGGCGGTGGCCCGCGCAGCCCGGGCCCGTGTGCCCTTTGAGCTGGTGCTGGCCGGGTCCGGGGCTGGGGGCCGCGCCTTGCGGCGCTGGGGGGCCGCGCTGGGCTGCGATCGGGTGGTGTGCCAGGGCCGCGGCGGCCTGGGCCTGCGCCTGCAGCGGATCGTTGGCGGTGGCCTGCGCCGGAGTGGCCGGCGGCTGGTGGTGATCGGCAGTGACCTGCCCGGCCTCGGCAGCGCCGATCTGCTGCAGGCCTTCGCCGCCCTCGAGCGGCATGAGCTGGTGCTGGGACCGGCCCAGGATGGGGGCTATTGGCTGATCGGCCTGCGGCGCAGCCGGCCGGAGCTGTTCTGCGGCATCGATTGGGGCGGGCCCAGGGTGCTGGGCCAGACCGAAGTGGCCGCAGCAGGTCTGGGCCTGGCGGCCCATCGGCTGGCGTGGCGCGCTGATCTCGACCGCCCCGCCGATCTGGCCCCCTGGCGCTGAGCGATGGCTGCCCCCGGCCTGAGCGTGGTGATCGCCGCCCGCGATGAGGCCCGGCGGTTGCCGGCCCTGCTCAGCCAGTTGGCGGCGGCGCCGGAGCTGGTGCGGGAGGTGTGGCTGGTGGACGGCGCCAGCCGCGACGGCACGCCTCGGCTGGCGTCCCTGGCCGGTGCCCGGGTGCTCCACAGCCCGCCAGGGCGGGGCCGCCAGCTGGCGCTCGGGGCGCGCCAGGTGAGTGGGCCCTGGCTGCTGCTGCTGCACGCCGATGTGTGCCTGCCGGCCGGCTGGGCCGAGCGGCTGGCGGCGGTGCTGGCCAGCGACCGCAGCGGCACGCGGGCCTGGTACTTCCAGCTGGCGATCGCTGCCCATTCCCCCGCCCTGCGGCTGGTGGAGGGGGCGGTGCGCCTGCGCAGCCGCTGGCGCCAGCAGCCCTACGGCGACCAGGGGCTGCTGCTGCCCCTGGCGCTCTATCGGGCGGCGGGTGAGATCCGCCCCCTGCCGCTGATGGAGGATCTCGACCTGGTGCTGCGCCTGGCACGGCGGGCTCGGCTGTGCAGTCTGGGGCTGGCCCTGCGGGTGGACGGCCGGCGTTGGCAGCGGCAGGGCGTGTGGCGCACCAGCTGGCGCAACTTGCAGCTGCGGCGGGCTTGGCGCCGGGGCGTTCCGGCCGAGCTGCTGGCCCAGCGCTATTACGGCTGTTCCTGAGGCGGCCGCTCCTGTGCCGGCAGCTCCTGAGGTGGCCGTCGCTCAGGGGGAATACCAGAAGGCGCAGCGGCGCTGGCCGGGTTCCAGGTCCCAGCCCTGGCCGGCGTAGAAGTCCACCACGCCGGGGTCGGCGAACAGGCTCACGCGCTCCACCTCCATCTGTCGCAGCTGCTCGAGCACGTAGGCCATCAGCGCCTTGCCCAGCCCGTTTCCCTGGTAGTGGGGATGCACGGCCACGTCCCAGACGGTGGCCTCCACCACCCCATCGCCGGTGCAACGGGCGAAGCCCACCAGCTTGGGCAGCCAGGGGTCGTGGCGCCACAGACCTACCCGCAGCAGGCTGTGTTCGAGGGCCTTGCGCACCCGCCGCAGGGGCCGGCGGCTCCAGCCCACGGCGTCGCAGAGCTGCTCCAGTTCCACCAGGTCGATCGGCCGCTCGCTGCTCAGCACCAGCTGCACGGGACTGTCGGCCACCGGACAGCAGCGGTGGTGCTCCCCGTAAAGCTCGCTGAGCAGCGCGTCGGTGGTCACACGCAAGGCCTGGTGATTGGTTGATCCTGCCCGATGGTGAGAGCAACCTGCCGTTCAGAGCGCCGCCAGCCCGCGCTCCTGCAGTTCAGCCAGTCGGGCATAGAGGCCGCCGGCCTGGCGCAGCTGGCGATGGTTACCCTGCTCCACCAGCTGGCCCCGGCGCAACACCAGGATGCGATCGGCGGCCTCCACCGTGGCCAGGCGGTGGGCGATCACGATCGCTGTGCGCTGCTGCAGCAGGCGGTCGAGGTCGCGCTGGAGGGTGGCCTCGGTGGAGGGATCCATGAAGGCCGTGGCCTCGTCCATCACCAGCACGGTGGGGTTGCGCATCGCCACCCGGGCCACCGCCAGCAGCTGGCGCTCGCCGGAGGAGAGGTTGCCGCCGCGCTCGCGCAGCTCGGTGGCCAGGCCATCGGGCAGACGGGCCAGCAGCGGCTCCAGACCCAGGTCGGCCACCAGCTGGCGCAGCCGCTCGCTGGGGATGTCGGCGTCGAGGCGCAGGTTGTCGGCCACGCTGCCACTGAACAGGAAGGTGTCCTGCAGCACCACCCCCAGGCGCTGGCGCAGGCTGGCCTGGGGTAGCTCGCGAATGTCCACGCCATCGAGCAGGATCCGGCCGGCCTGGGGTTCGTAGAGGCGGCAGAGCAGGCGGATCACGGTGGTCTTGCCCGAGCCGGTGGGACCCACCAGGGCCACGTGCTCACCGGGGCTGATCCGGAAGGAGAGGTCGCTGAGGATCGGCTCGTCGGGGCGGTAGGCGAAGCTCACGTTCTCGAACACCACCTCGCCTGCTCCCTCGCGTGCCGGTGTTGCGGCAGGGGCGAGGGCAGTGGGCCGGTCGCGAATCTCCACGGGCTGCTCCAGCAACTCGCCGATGCGCTCCACGGCGGTGAGCCCGCCCTGGATCTGGGTGAAGCGCTCCGCCAGCTGGCGCAGGGGATCGAACAGGCGCTGGGAGAACAGGATGAAGGTGGTGAGGGTGCCCAGGCCGAGCAGGCCGCGGGTCACCATTGTGCCGCCGAGGGCTAGCACGGCGGCCACGGCCACCAGGGCCACCCACTCGATCATCGCCGAGATGGCGCTGTCGTAGAGGATCGTGCCGGTGACGGCGTTGCGGTAGCGGTCGGTGGTGACTGCAAAGCGGCTGCTGTTCACCGCTTCGCGCCGGAACATCTGCACCACCTCCAGCCCCTGCAGGTTCTCCTGCAGGTCGGCGTTGAGCTGGCTGAGCTCCTCGCGCACCCGGTAGTTGGCCCGGCGGTAGCGGCGTTGCAGCCAGAGCATGCCCAGCACCACCGGCACCTGGGCGGCCAGCAGCAGCAGGCCCAGCCGCCATTCGATGCTGAGCATGGTGACGGCGATCACCAGCAGGGTGACCAGGTCGGCCAGGACCCCCACCGCCCCGCTGCCGAACACCTCCGCCAGGGCGTCCACATCGCTGGTGAGGCGGGTGAGCAGCTTGCCCACCGGTGTGCGGTCGTGGAAGCGCAGCGACAGGGCCATCGCATGGGCGAACAGGTCGTCGCGGATGCGGGCGGTGAGGCGCTGGCCCACGGCCTGCACGTTGAAGCTCTGCAGCCCCTGCAGGGCCAGGCGCACCAGCACCGCTCCCAGCAGGGCCAGCACCAGCAGGCGCAGGGCCTGGCCCACCGGCAGGGCCTGCAGCCAGCCCAGGGTGGGTTCACCGCGCAAGACGGCGATCACCTGGCCCACCAGCAGGGGCTGCACCGCGGCGGCCCCCGCCAGGGGCAGCAGCAGCACCAGGCTGAGCAGCAGACGGCGGCGGTCCTCGGCTAGATAGGGGAGCAGGCGCTGGAGCCGCTGGCGGTCGAGCCTGGCCATCAGTGGCTCCGGGCCGGGCTGACGGCACAGGCGGCCAGGCGGTCGACGATCGCCTGCAGGGCGCCGTCGTCGAGGCGCAGGGAAAGGGGATGGCCCACCAGCCGGGCGGTGGAGTGGAACAGGTCTTCAATGGCGATCAGCCCGTTCTCCTCCAGAGTGCGGCCGGTGGCCACCAGGTCCACGATCGCCTCGCTCATGCCGGTGATCGGGCCCAGCTCCACCGAGCCGGCCAGATGGATCAGCTCCACCGGCAGGTCGAGAGATTCGAAATAGGCCTCTGCGCAGCGGGTGAACTTGCTGGCGATGCGGCAGTGGGCGGGCAGCTCGGCGGCGCGGCGGTAGGGGCTGCTGGCCTTGACGGCCACGCTCATCCGGCAGCCGCCGAAGCCCAGGTCGAGCAGCTGGGCCACGGGCAGCTGGTGTTCGCGCAGCACGTCGTAGCCCACCACCCCCAGCTGGGCCTGGCCGTAGGCCACGTATACCGGCACGTCGGCATTGCGCACCAGCAGGGCGCGGGCGCTGCCGCAGGCGCTGGGCACCATCAGCTGGCGGTTGTGGGGATCGAGCACGGCGGCGAAATCCAGCCCCGCCGCCGCGAAGCGCCGCACGCTGTCCTTGAGCAGGGCCCCCTTGGCCAGGGCCACGGTGATGGGGGCTCCAGACGGGATCATGGGACTGTGCCGCAGAGCGGACTTTAACGATGGCCCACCCCCCAGCTGAGCCCACCCCCCAGCCCAGCCCTCAGCCCCCCCCCCAGCCCCTAGCGCTTTGGCTGATCCCGGTGCTGCGCGACAACTACGTGATGGTGCTGCAGCGGGGCCGGCGGGCGGCCGTGGTGGATCCGGCCGTGGCCGAACCGGTGGTGGCGGCACTGGAGGAGCGGGGTGTGGAGCTGGAGGTAATCCTGCACACCCACCACCACAGCGATCACATCGGCGGAACCCCAGGCCTGCTGCGCCGCTGGCCCCAGGCGGCGGTGGTGGCCGCGGCCGAGGACCGGCAGCGCATTCCCCTCCAGACCCTGGGGGTGGGCGACGGCGACCGGATCGTGGTGCTGGATGAGCCGGTGGAGGTGCTGGCGGTGCCGGGCCACACCCGCGCCCATCTGGCCTACTGGCTGCCCGCCAGCGGCCACCTGCTCTGCGGCGACACCCTGTTCGTGGGCGGCTGCGGCCGGCTGTTCGAGGGCACCCCGGAGCAGATGCATGCCTCGCTGCAGCGCCTGGCGGCCCTGCCGGAGGCCACCCGGGTGTGGTGCGCCCATGAGTACACCGAGGCCAACTTCCACTGGGCGCTGGCCGAAGCTCCCGGGGACAGGGCGATCGCTGCCCGGCTGCAGGAGGTGTGCGGCCTGCGGGCCGCGGGCCAGGCCACGGTGCCGAGCAGCATCGGCCAGGAGCGGCGCACCAACCTGTTCCTGCGGGCCGGCAGCGCCGCCGAACTGGCTCGCTTGCGCCTCAGCAAGGACCGGTGGTGAGCGGCTGTTGCGCCTTGGGCCAGGGCAGCGGAGGGCCATAGGCTCAGCTCCGAAAGAGTTCTTTTGCTTCCCCAGCGCCTCCGGCATGAGCACATCCCGCGAACCCGGTTCCGTTTCCGAAGCGGTGGTCACCGCCGCAGCGCCCGCCCCAGTGGGCCCCTACAACCAGGCGGTGAAGGCCGCCGGGCTGCTGTTCTGCTCCGGCCAGATCGCCCTCGACCCCGCCACTGGCGCGATGGTGGGCGATGGCGATGTGGAGGCGGAGACCCGCCAGGTGCTGGCCAACCTGGAGGCGGTGCTGCGCCAGGCCGGCGTGGGCCCGGCCCAGGTGGTGCGCACCACCGTGTTCCTGGCCGACCTGGCCGATTTCGCCAAAGTGAACGCGATCTACGCGCAAACCTTTGCCACCGCCGTGGCACCGGCCCGGGCCTGTGTGGAGGTTGCCGCCCTGCCCAAGGGTGCCCGGGTGGAAATCGACTGCATCGCCGTGCTGGCTGACTGAGCGGACTGGCTCAGAGCTGGTCCATCCGGCAGCTCATCATCCCCGCCGCGTGGGCATCCGAGCTGCTCAGCCGGGCCAGGATCTGCTGCAGGTCAAGGGCGGAGAGCTCCCCGTCGGCCCCCCACTTCATCACCGAGCGGCCAAGGGGGCCGTCATCACCGGCGGGGCTGCCCGGGCAGGCGGAGGAGTGGACGTCAGCGGACATGCCCCTGATGACTGATACGTGTTGGTTTCAACACTAGCCACTGCCGTGGGTCCCGTCCATGGTGGCAGTGGTGTGTTCGTGGCTACTGCGGGTCCGCTTGCCCGTGCCGGCCGCCATTTCTAGCTTTGTGGCGTCACCCGGCCTTTGTCATGGCGTACCAGACCATCGACGGTGAGCAGTACGAGAAGGAGCTGCTCGATCTCGCTCGCCAGCACACCACGGGCACCAACGAGCAGAACCTCTCCGTGGATGAGGTGGCCGAGCTGTACGCCTCGGCGGCCGACGGACAGGGCGTCACGGACACCGAGAAGAAGACCCTGGCCTACATCCGCCGCACGTTCAGCTTCACCGCCGCCGCCGCCAGCGCCTTCGACCAGCGCTTTGCCCAGCTCTGAGGGGCACCATCCCCCGGCGGCTAAGCTCATTGGGCTGAAAACAGCATCCGGGGCGTGGCGCAGCTTGGTAGCGCGGGTGCTTTGGGAGCACTAGGTCGCAGGTTCGAATCCTGTCGCCCCGACTGACTTCTCACCGATCGGCCAAGGGTCATGTGAGCAAACAGGTGAGCAAATCACTCCCCTGCTCACATTGATCCAGGCTTCCTCCTTTCGTGCCTGCCTGGAGAATGGCCTCCAGCTCCCCCAGCAGGCATGGCTGACCTGCGGTCAGGTCTTCTGGCTGTGCCCTGGCATGGGTGCTTGATCCCGGGCTGCCTGGAGCGGGCATGTGAGCAAGACCGGAGCAAAAGCTCGCGCGCAATGCAGGCGGACCTGCGCCCGTACCGGCAGAGCCAGTGGTGCCATACAGAAACCCGATCGCGCCGCCTCCTCACCATTGCTGGCTAGGAGAGGTGTGATCGGGTTCTGGGACTTCGACGCTCTGCCAGGGAGAACGGCGTTCTCACGGCCTCAGATGCCGGCGGCTCCAGCCGGTGATGGTGGCCTCCACGTTCTCCAGATGCCACTGCAGCGGTCCCCGGCCCTGGGTGCAGCCCCAACGGCGGTAGTGCTTGCCGGGTTGCAGCACCGCCCGCAGCCGCAGCTTGCGCAGGGTTTCCCGGCTCATCCCCAGGGCTTCGCAGGCCTGGGGAGTGGTCACCCACACCCGCTGACGGCCCTGGGCGGCAGGGGCCGCCATGTCATCAGCGATGGTCTTCACCATGGGGAGTGCTTCAGCTGTCGGTCGTGGTGGGCACTGGCACCCAGGAGCGAGGGAAGTGGCGCTGGCAGCAGGCTCAGCACCAACAGCAACGTGCTGAGCTGAAACAGCAGCACCAGCAGCAGCAGGCGCTGGGTGGTTCGCAGGGTGCTGACGCTCACCAGCAGGCTGCGGGAGCTGCGGCTGCGGCAGAAGGCCGGCAACTCGGCTCTGCGGCGGCTGGAACTGCCGGAGCTGGGTCGGCGGCCTGGGACGGAACGGTGGTTATGGGGGTTGCTCATCAGAAGGGCACCTCCTCATCGCCGAACTCCTCGGCGAAGTCATCGTCGCCATCGAGCTCGATCGCCTGCTGCTGGCGCTGCGCCGCCTCATCGCTCCGGTAGGCCTGCTCAGCAGCTTCAATCCAGCGGCCATCGGTCCCTTCACGCAGGGTGAGGGGGCCGTAGAAGCCGATGGTGACGTTGCGGGGCAGCGCGTCGGCGGTGGCCTGGTCGTCGATCTTGGGGCCCTTGGCGTTGCCGTCCTGGTCGTACTGCTGGGCCCAGCGGGTCTCCAGCGTCAGCACATCACCCACATTGAGCTTGCCCTTGCGGTGGCCGCGGCGGGCTTCGATCCATTCGCCGAATCCTCTGGCCTTGAGGATCAGCCGCACCCGATCGCCTGCATTCGGTACGCCCCCCTCATCCCCCAGGCGGGCCTCCATGGTGGTGCCGGGCAGGGCCAGGGCATGGATCACCATCTCCTGCCTGTAGCGCGGCCGCCCCTGACGGTCTGTGCCGTTGGGGATCGGCTCCATCTCGCCGTTGCTCTGGTTGCGGCGCAGGCGGTCGCGCTGCTCGGTGCGCACCACCGCCAGATGGGCCACCTCGCCGAGGCGCTGCTGGCGGATAACTGGCGCGCCGATGCGGGCGCCGTCGTTGAGCTCAATGGCCATCGCGCTGTGCGCACCGTTGGGTGCGGGTGAGGTGATCGAGGGGAGGAAGGGGATCGAGACCGGCGCCCAGCCGCATCAGGTGATGGGCGGCGCCGCTGATCGAGAGGCCGTGCTGCTGCCTGAGCTGCTGCAACACGCCCCAGACATCGCTGCGCACCTTGCTGTGCAGGTAGTGGCCGGTATCGGCCGCGGCGGGCCGCTGATGCAGGCGGTGGCCGTAGGCGATCGGCCGCGGGCTGGAACTGGACTGGCTGGCCATCAGATCGCCTCCGTTGCACCAACCGCGCCGCTGCTGCCACTGGCAGCCAGCTCCCGTTCAAAGCGATCGATGAACTCGGCGTGCCGCCGCTGGCTGATCCGATCGGTGATCGTGCGGGCGGTGCGCGGCACCTCGAAGTGCTCCCGGAAGGCCAGCGAGAATTGCTTCCAGGCTTCCCTGTCATTGCGGGCCAGCTCCTTGAGCATCCCCGTCAGGGTGCTGATCTCCTCTGCCGTGAGGGGCTCCAGGGCTGGATCCAACCCCTCGGCGCTGCCGCCAGTCACCTCCCCCTCTGCCCTGCTCTGGATGCCTGGTTCAGGCGTGGCATCAGGCGTGGCGCTGGCGTTCTCACCTGCTGGCACAACCTCCGCAGTGGACAGGGAGGGCGCAGCGGGCACTGCTTCCGGGGCTGAGCTGCCGGCACCCGCGCCAGCAGCCGCGGCAGCCGGCGGAGCGCCTTCCTCCGCGCAGGATTCCTCCTCGGCCTTGCTGGGGCGAGGAGCTGTAGCCACAGGAATACCCTGCAGGCCGGCCAGCAGCCGGGCGCTGAGGGTGAAGTCGCCGTCGCGGCCCTCGCCCTCGGCGCTCTGCTGTGCGCCGCTGCGGTGCCGCAGCAGCACGGTCGTGCCCTCCTCGCTGCTGCGTACCGAGAAGCTGAAACCGAGCCGAAAGGCAGGCTTTGCTGCTTCCACGACGGCCTGCAGCGTCAGCTCGGCGGCGGGTTCCACCTGGCTCTGGAACGCTGAGAGGGCATCTGCCATCTCGCAATCGGCCTGCCAGTGCATCGCCTCGGGGGAGAGCAGCTCGCTCGCTGCGGCCTGGGGCCTGGGGTTGTCCATCGGGAGCTCATGCGGGACCGGCGCCCGCGCCCGCCGATCTTATGGGCTCGCTAACGCTGGGCGCAAGCTTTCCTCAGAATCTCGGGGCAGCTGGCAGCCGGTCCCTCGTCAGGGCTGCTCCTCCTCGGCCGGCTGCTCCGACCTGGTCTCTCCTCCCTTCCCGGCCTCCAGGCCGGCCAGCCAGCTGTTGATCCACTGCTGGGGCAGCCACTCCCCATCCCACAGCTGCTGCAAATCAGCGGGGCTGTAGTCGCCGAACGAGCTGAGCACCGTGCGCAGCTGCTTGCGCTGGGCCTGTGGCGCCAACCGGGCAATCGCCTGCAGGGCCTGGAGCGGATCCAGCTGCCGGGCCTCGATGGCTTCTCCGACCTGCTCGCGCCAGCGGCGGCTCATCTCCCGCGCCTTGGCAGCACTCAGCCGGGGGGCGTCGCCGCGCTGGGGCTGGCGGTAGGCCTCGGGCACCTCCAGCAGCCCCACGTAGCAGGACCACAGCTCCTGAGGGCCCCAGGGCTGGCCATCGGCGCCGAGGAGCGGTTGGCCGGCCTGGATCTTCTCGCGCAGGCCCTTGTCGGTGATGGTGCCCAGCTCGCCGCTGAACAGGCGCTGGTTGGCCTCCGCCAGCTGGAAGAAGGCAGGGCGGCGCAGTTCTCCGGCCTTGCCCTGCTCGATCGCGCTGAGGTTGCCGTAGCTGATGGCGGGAAAACCCGCCTGTTTGCCCCAGTCGGCCACGGTGTACTGAGTCCAGCCGTTGCGCTCGCGCCACAGCCGGAGCATGCGGCCAAAGGCGACACGGGCCTCACTCTGCCGGGCCTCCATCTCCGCAAACCAGTTGGCCATGGCTTGAAAGTCCGAGGAGAATAGCCAAAGGCTAGAGCATCGCCCCGAATACGACAGGATGCGACATCAGCCTCCTCGACTTACCGGGCTGACTGCCGGGTTGATTGGTTCGCGGGACGTGCTGAACCCTGAACACTGCGGAGGCCATCGCCCTTGGTGGCCGCGGCCTGTTGCTGGAACCAGACCCGTTCTGCCACCTGCCCGAGCGATCTGCCTTGCGCCCCCCATGGCGCCGCGAAACCCGCCAGCAGGCGTGCTTCAGCCAACCCAGGGAACTCGGGGGAGTACATCCTTTCTCCTTGCGTTAGCGAGCCAGTCTGATTACGCTGCCGCTCCCCGCTTTCTTGAGCCTTGCGGCCCACCGTGATCCGCCTCAGTGACGACATGCTCGATTGGCTCGATGCCCACCGCGGCGATGAACCCCGGGTGGTGCTGATCCGCTCAATCCTGCGGGAGCACATCCGCCGCCACACCCGCTCCACCGCTCGCGCTGCCTCAAGAGCCAGGACCAAGCCCCCCGCCGGCGCTGTCGATGGCCAGCGCTGAGGACGCCGAGCAGCAGATCTGGCGCCCCCGTGTCCCTGCCCAGCAGCGGCTGGCGGCCCCTCCCCAAGACTTCCGCCACTTCCGCCGCGGCGATCGGGTAGGCGTGTTCCTCGGCTGCGCCTGGACCGCGGGGGTGGTTGAGCAAGTGGGCAGCGCCAGTGTGCTGGTGCAGGCGCGGCGGTTGGGCTACCGCTGCCCCACCGCCATGCAGGTGTGTGATGCCCGCAACCTGGTGCCCCGCCAGCAGCTGCGCGCCCCTGCCGCTGGATCCCAGGGGTCCCAGGGAGGGGTGCTGTGAGGGATGGGTGCTGGCGCCCATGCCCGCAGCCGGTAGCCCCCTGGCCGATTCAGGGGCGTGCCCGCTGATGGCGCTCGCCCCTGGTGTGCTCGAGAGCCTGCGCGGCCTCGATTCCGACTGGCTGCTGATTCCGATCGATGGCCGCAAGCGCCCCGTGGACCCCGGCAGCGGCGAACCATTGGGCCAATGGGCCAGCGCCGGCCTCAGCCTGGAGGACTTCTCGGCCGCGGCCGCGACCAGCCCCCATGTGCGGGCAGTGGGGCTGGTGCTCGGCCCGGTCTCCGGCGTGCTGGCGGTGGATTTCGATGGCCCCGGCGCCGCGGCCTGCTTCCAGCGGATCTACGGCTGCCCTGCAGCCGAGCTGCCAGCAACCGTGGGCTGGAGTTCCGGTCTGCCCCAGCGCGCCCAGCAGGCCTACCGCGTCCCCCTGGAGTACTGGGACTGCCTGCGCGGGCGCCGCTGCTGGGGGCCGGTCAGCGCTGATCACACCGCCACCCCACCAACGCCGGACGGCGGGCCGGGCGGCAAGCGCCGCCGCGCCACCGTGCTGGAGCTGCGCTGGGAGGGCCACCAGTCGGTGATCGCCGGTGTGCATCCGCTCAGCGGCCGCTATCGCTGGCTGGAAGGCCGTTCCCCGGCCGAGCAGCAGGTGGCCGATGCGCCGGACTGGTTGCTGGAGCCGCTCTTCAAGAGGCCGGAAGAGCCGGTGGAGGCCGATTTCGCCCCGCGCAGCGATGACCAGGAGCGGGCGATCGAGCTGCTCGCCAACATCCAACCGCGCGATGACTACGACGGCTGGCTGACGGTCGGCATGGCGCTCCATTCGATCGATCCAGGGCTGCTCCACCACTGGATTGCCTGGTCGCGGGGCTGCAGCAGCTTCGATGAGTCCGAGTGCCAGGCCAAGTGGCGCTCCTTCAAGGGGCGTGGCGTGACCATCGGCACCCTCTTCCACTTCGCCGGCCTCGATGGCTACCGCCCCTGCCGCCTGACGTCCAGCACCAGCAACCCGGTTCCAGGAGGGGCTCCTTCCTCACAGCCGGAGCGGCCCACCCAGCGCCCAGTGGAGCCCGCCAACCAGCAGCAGCCAGCACCCCGCCAGGTCGAGCCGCCTCGGGACCAGCAGATCGCGCTGCTGCTGGAGCAGCTGTTGGATCTGCTGCTCGACACCCGGGACACCTGGGCCCAGGAGCAGGCGGTGCGCGCCTCCCTCTGGAGCCTGGGGGTGAACGGCCAGGCGGTGGATGAGCGCCTTTACTACGCCCTGGCCAGCCGCTGGGACCTGCCTCTGCAGAACTCCCATCGCGGCGGCAACCGCAATCGCAGCCTCGCCGATCCGATCGCCTCGCCTGCAGAAGACCTGCTGCCGGGTTTTCTCCTGTGGAGGCGGGACCACTTGCTCTTTGGCGCCGGTGGCACCGGCAAGACCATGGCCGCGGCCGCCATGGCGGTGTGCTGCATCAAGGGACTGCCCTTCCTCGATCAGGAGATCCCCCCCTCCCGCACCGGCCGGGTGCTGTGGATCGGCACCGATGGCGGCGAGGGGGCCCGCGCCATGGTGCGCGAGTACCTCGAAGACCTGGGCCATGCCGATGACCCGGCCGTGATCGAGCGGCTGACCATCTGGAGCGCCGAACCCACCGAGGCCCTGCCCTCCTGGTGCTGCACGCCGTCGGGGTTGCAGGAACTGCGCCAGGAGCTCGCCGGCGGTGCTTACGCCCTGGTGGTGATCGATTCGCTCAAGGCGGTGCTGGAGCTGGCCGGCGTGAACTTCGGCATCGGGCCGGTGGGCACCCTGCTGCGGCTGATGCAGGCCCTGGTCTGCCGCCACTGCTCGCTGCTCTGGCTGCACCATCCGGCCGGGGGCAAGAGCGCGGGCAAGGGGCTCCAGGCCGCGGCCGGCAACCAGAACATCAATCAGATCCCTTCCGCTGTTCACCAGCTCACCCGCAAGAGCAGTGACCGGGGGCCCTGCAATGTCTGGAGCGTGCAAAAGCTGCGCGGCAGCCAGCAGCGGGAGTTCAGCTACCGCCTCAGCGAGGACGGCTTTGAGATCACCGAGGGACTGATCACCCGCAACTGCCGCCAGGCGCTGCTCGAGCTGATCGACCGCCGCCACAACGGCGGCCTGCCGACCAGCAGCCCCTATCTCTGCCACGAACTGAGCAGCTTCCACGAGGGCTCCGTGCGCAACAACCTCACCTGGCTGCGCAAGCGGGGGCTGATCCGCAAGGCAGGCATGGCCTGGTGCCTCACGCCCAAGGGCCAGCGGCTGCTGGAGATTACCCTCCAGGGCCGCGGCGCTCTGGAGAACCTGTTGCACTGATTCCCCGAGATGGGCACCCCCCTCTGTCCCCCCTCATTCAAAGAATGAATGAATGATTTTTTCTCTGTAAGGGATTGCAGTGCAGTGGTTCCTGGCGATTGAGGAGGGATGAAAAAGCGATGAATGGCAATGAAAACCATGTGAATGGTCCATTCATCGGGCTTCCCGGGGGGTTCATTGGCTTCTGGTGCCCGGACCCCTTGCATCAGAAGTGGTCTGCCGGAATTGTTCACCCATTCATTCCCCTCCCATAGGGACACCCCCCACCCACTCCTCCACCTGCTGGCCGGGACCCGGAGCCACGCCAGCTGCCTGCACCGCACGCAGCAATCGCGGCCAGGGCAATCAACCAGCACCGACTGATTGCTCCCTGGAATCACAAGCTGTTGCTTGCGCCTCGAAATGTCGGGCCGCTACGGTTCCTCGTAGTTCCGGGCTCAGTGGATAGCGTTTGGCGTCGTTGGCCATGGGCACCATTCATCTCAAGCGCCAAGGCGCCGCGCTGCTCAGCCACCGACGGGAGCTGGCGGTGTTGTGCTGCTTGGTTCCTGGGGCCGCGGCGATCCAGCTGCAATCAACTGAACCGAAGCGGTGGCCGACCGCAGGGCAGGTCGTGCTGCCATGACCGCTCCCCGGCACCACGGCGGCTATGGGCAGGGCAGCAGCGATGCCATCGAAGCCCTGCGCTGTGCGGCTCCAGCCGAGGACGACGACGGCCAGCCGCTGGGGGCGGCGGTGGGTGTGGACCCCAGGCGGCCGGTGGGACCGGGCAACCCACCGCGGCAACGGCGCAGGAGCAACGCCGCCCCCAGGCCCAGCCGGCTGGAGATCGAGCGGCGGGTGGCGGAGGCCCAGCTGTGGATCGCCCAGCGCCTGCCGATGGTGCAGATCCTGGAGAACGCTGGAGCGAAGTGGGGGGTGACCAACAGCCTCACGGTGCACCGCTACCTCAACCTCGCCCGCGAGCGGATGGTGGAGGAGCTGATCACCGACCGCCGCCGCCACCAGGCCGAGCAGATTTTTGCGCTGAACGAGTGCGCCCGCCGGGCCATGGACGCCGAGCAGTTCTCCGCTGCAGTGGGCGCCTTTCGAGTGATTGCTGAGATCGGCGGGCTGCTGCGGGCGCCGATCAAGCCGCCGGAGCCGAGGGCATGAGCTGGGCCCCTGCTCCTGCTGCTCTGATGCAGCGTCCTGCTGCAGACAGCGGCGGTCTGCTGCTGGCCGACACCGACCCCTGGGGTGACAGAGGCCTACTGCACCTGCCCACGGCGTCAGCAGCTGAACCAGCAGAGCCCCAGAGCCTGCGCAGCTTCATTGCCGAGGCCTACCCCCGCTACGGCTTCCACCGCTGGGCCGAGGTGCTGATCGAGCTGCTGCAGGCCGTTGCCGATGGTCAGCTCAGCCGGCTGATCGTCACCTGTCCCCCGCGCCTGGGCAAATCGCTGCTGGTTTCCAAGCTGTTCCCGGCCTACTTCCTGCAGCGCTACCCACATCTGTTCGCGGCAATCGCCTCCTATTCGGCCGAGCTGGCCTACGCCCACTCCCGCGAGGCGCGCCACTTTTACCGGGTGACCGGCCATCTGCTGGCCCGCGACTCGGCTGCAGTGGGCAACTGGCTGACCCGCCAGCGGGGCGGCTGCATCGCCGCCGGCGTGGATGGGCCGTTCACCGGCAAGGGCTACAGCCTGGGGATCATCGATGACCCCTACAAGGGGCCCGGTGATGCCGCATCCCCAGCTCTGCGGCAAAAGCTGATCGACTGGCTGCGCTCGGTGTGGCTCACCCGCGCCGAACCAGCCTCCGTTCTGGGACCGGACGGCAGGGAGCAGCCGAACCTCTCGGCCCAAGTGGTGGTGCTCACCCGCTGGGACCACCAGGACGTGATCGGCTGGCTACTGGAGCAGGAGCTGGGGGAAGCGCCGCAGCAGTGGACCGTGCTGGATCTGCCGGCGATCGCCGAGGATCCTGCAGAACGGCCCAAGCTGCCGCCCACCTGCAGCCTGATCCCCGACTGGCGACAGCTGGGCGAGGCGCTGTGTCCAGAGCGGTTCCCTCTGCCGGAACTGATCAAAATCCGCGCTCGCCTCGGTGCCTACTGGTGGGCTGCGCTCTACCAGCAGCGGCCCAGCCCGGCGTCGGGATCGATCTTCCTCCGCCAGTGGATCCGCCCGCCCTTCCCCCGCGAGCAGGGCCACCAGCGGCAGTACGCCCTGCTGGCTCTCTCGTGTGACCTGAGCTTCAAGGGGGATGCGGAGAGCGACTACTGCGGCTTCTGCCTGGCCGGCCTGCTGGCTCCACCGCCCCGCGCTGTCATCCCCCGAACGGGTGAACCTGACGGCCCGGCGCCACCAGCCGCCCTGGAGATCGAGGTGCTCTGGGCGGCGCGGCACCGCTTTGGCCTGCCGGAGGTGATCCGCTTCCTACTGGGTTGCCTGGGGGCCCTGGAGCAACAGGGCCTCAGGCCCAATGCCGTGCTCATCGAGGACGCCGCCAATGGCCCCGCAGTGCTGCAGACGCTGCGGCGTCGCGTGCCGGGGATGCTGCCGATCACCGCCCGTGGCAGCAAGGAGACCCGCGCCCATGCCGTCGCCCCCCTGGTGGAGGCCGGTCAGATTCGCTTTCACCACCGTGCCCAGCCATTAGTGGAGGAAGCGATCCGCTTTCCCAAGGGCAGCAAGGACCTGGTGGATGCCTTCTGCCATGGCACCCTTTGGCTGGAGGGCCGCTACTGGAAAGCCCAGGGCATCCAGCCGGTGGTGACACCGCTGCTGGTGAGCCGGTGAGGAGCAAGAGCAGACAGTGGATGACGGGTGTAGTTCTGGAAGCGCCTGAGCAGTCACCAACCCAGGGCTTGGCGCCGGTGGATGGGCAGCCGGCAGTCCTTCAGCTGTCGCTTCCGATCACGGTGGTGCTGGTGGGAACCACCGCTGGTGCAGCTCGAATGCTGCGGCAACGGCGCTGCCGCCGTCCGGCTTGTTGCGCGCAAGCGGGTCAGCTGGAGATCAACTGGCAGGCAGCTGCTCGTCATCCGCCCAGAGCGCAAGTCCGCCAGTCCCCGTCCTGCCGGCCGCGGCGTCAGCGCCCCGTGCGGCCCCATGCCGCTGCCGATGCACTGGCGCTGGAGCACATGGATCTGGCGGAGAAAATTGCCGGCAACTTCGCGCGGCGCACCATCCATCTTAAGGAGGATCTGCTGCAGCTGGCGATGATCGGGCTGATCAAGGCGGCACGGCGCTACGACCCATCACGGGGGCCCTTTCGGCCCTACGGGCGCTCCTATGCCAATGGGGAGATCACCCACTTCCTTCGGGACAATGGTTTCTTGCTCAAGGTGCCGCCAACGTGGCGCGAGCTGCATGCACGGGGGCAGCGGTTACTGACCTCAGGGTTGGGAGTGACGGAGATGCTGAAGCGACTGGAGATCAGTCTCGAGCAGTGGATTCAGATCGTCGACGCTTGCTCGGTGCGGGTGGTCACCTTTCCTGTTGAGTGACGCTGGCCATCAGCCGCGCGTGGTACGGCGGTGACTGCATGGCCTTGTTCGCCTTTTACTCCGTCTTTCTAGCGAAATACACACCGTAGCTGACGTAAGCTTTGTGTTTCTCATAGAGGTCAATTTCCCGTTGTTCCGCGGATACAATCTTGCGTGCTTCTTCACTGTTCCCGTTCCGGTTCAGGAAGCCCTCGAACCTGGCCTGCATGGGTTGGTAATACTCACTTAGCCAGCAATATTCGGGCAACACAAAGTACCCAATGGGCGAATAGCCGTGTTTCTCTAGAACCCTGATCTTGGCCGAAGCCACATCGATTTCGGGATACTCGCTATTCCAGTGGTTCTGGAGTTCCGCTGGTCGAGAGTCTGTGAGCCATGTGATCTCGGAAGCGACCAAAAGCCCCCCGCTTTTCAGGAAGGGGCGCCACTCAGCAACGCCCTTTTCAAATCCCATGTTGTAAATGGCACCCTCGGACCAGATGACGTCCAATTCTTCGTTGGTGAATGGCAGGTTGTCCATGGAGCATGCAAGTGTCGCTATCCGGTCTGCAACACCCGCTTTTTCGGCCCTTTCATTCAGCTCGTCCAGGAAGTCCTGAATGAAGTCCACTGCCGTGATGTGAGCATTCAAGAGCTGGGCAAGAAGAACGGCGGATGCCCCCGTGCCACACCCGATATCCGCAACCTTCAGCGGCGCTGCTCGGTCGACCATGGCCAGATTGAGTACCTGTTCCGTCTCGGCGTCCCCACCCGGACCCTGCCGAGAACCTTGTTTGTGCAGGTCGATCAAGAGTCTGTAATCATCCATAACGATATCTTGCATTGTCAGGCTGACGCTCAAGATCAGCGGCGGGCAGAAGCCCAATGCATTCACCAGGCAATTTTGGCCCCGGCCGCTGGATCTTGATGTTAGGCGTTGCTTTTTAGTCGCC